>OBJQ01000017.1_pt1 | contig 228639 bp, 185 predicted proteins | sample 1519921 | NCBI WGS metagenome assembly OBJQ01 (sample SAMN04209244, study PRJEB22552) | human gut metagenome | biome: gut; material: feces | host: Homo sapiens | place: USA: Oklahoma
CCGTTTCCACTTACACTATTCGCCCCAGCATAGCTGGGGGATTAGACTTTTCATTTATGTGGTTATAACAACATATTTTCTTCTTTTTGTATCCTATAATCAACCTCATGAAACGAAAACAACCCACAGGAGGATGAAAAATGGAACAGAATATGTTTTGCTATCAATGTCAGGAAACTGCCGGATGTTCAGGCTGCACCAGAATGGGTGTCTGTGGAAAGACGCCCCAGGTCGCTGCCATGCAGGATTTACTCATCTGGGTAACCAAGGGCCTGTCCGCCGTTACCACACAGCTTCGCAAAGAAGGGCAGGATGTTGACCGAAAAATCAATCATCTGATTACCCGCAATCTTTTCACAACCATTACCAATGTGAATTTTGATAACGAATCCATTACCGCACAAATGGAAGAAACACTCCGGGTAAAAGACGGACTGCTCTCCCGGATAAAAGACCGTGAATTACTCCCAGAAGCGGCGCTCTGGACGGGAACAGCTTCTGACTTTTCTGTAAAAGCAGCTTCTGTCGGTGTTTTGTCCACAGAAAACGAAGATATCCGCTCTCTGCGTGAACTGATTACTTATGGTTTAAAGGGATTATCCGCTTACACGAAACACGCCAATGCTCTGCTGCAGGAAGATGAAGAAACAGACACTTTCCTTCAGCGGGCTCTGGCCGCCACACTGGACGATACCATGACTGCAGATGACCTGGTAAATCTCACTCTGGAAACCGGCAAATACGGAGTACAGGGCATGGCGCTTCTGGACAAAGCCAATACGCAGGCCTACGGAAATCCGGAAATTACAAAGGTCAAGATTGGCGTGGACAAAAATCCGGGAATTCTGATTTCCGGCCATGATTTGAGGGATTTGGAAATGCTGCTGGAACAGACACAGGGCACCGGCGTAGATGTGTACACTCACTCTGAAATGCTTCCTGCCCACTATTACCCTGCCTTTAAAAAATATGACAACTTCAAAGGCAATTACGGAAACGCGTGGTGGAAACAGAAAGAAGAATTTGAGGCCTTCCACGGCCCGATTCTCATGACAACGAACTGCATTGTGCCGCCTAAAGACAGCTACAAAGACCGTCTGTATACCACCGGAGCGGCAGGCTTCCCTGGCTGCAAACACATTGACGGCGAAATCGGCGAGACTAAGGATTTCTCCCCGCTGATTGCGCAGGCCAAAAACTGTCCGCCTCCTACAGAACTGGAACAGGGTGAAATCATCGGCGGCTTTGCCCACGCACAGGTACTGGCTCTGGCTGACAAGATTGTGGAAGCAGTACAATCCGGATCCATCAAAAAATTTGTCGTTATGGCAGGCTGTGACGGACGCGCCAAAAGCCGCAATTACTACACTGATTTTGCAAAAGCACTTCCAAAAGACGCTGTGATTCTCACGGCTGGCTGTGCAAAATATAAATATAACAAACTGAATCTTGGTGATATTGGAGGAATTCCCCGCGTACTGGACGCAGGTCAGTGCAACGACTCCTACTCCCTGGCTGTGATTGCGCTGAAACTGAAGGAAGTCTTTGGACTGGATGACATCAACGAACTTCCTATCGTGTACAACATTGCCTGGTATGAGCAGAAAGCCGTTATTGTCCTGCTGGCGCTGCTGCACCTGGGCGTGAAGAATATTCACCTCGGACCTACGCTTCCGGCATTTTTAAGCCCGAATGTGGCAAAGGTGCTGGTGGATAACTTTGGTATTGCGGGGATTGATACGGTGGAAAAAGATATGAAAGAATTTGGGCTTCTGTAAAAGAAAAAAAGACTGCCATATCCATGTACGTTCGGATATGGCAGTCTTCTATATCATATAATCTAAGGAGTTTTATAGTTTATCCCTTCACGCCTCCATTGGTAATGCCGCCGATAATCATCTTGGACAGCAGAATAAGCACTACCTTTGACCCGGAAGCAGTCTCAGCTGGATAATTTCTGATTGACTTTCACCGTCGCTTCAGTTATATTATTGTTAGCGATTAGATTGCAGATATTTGTAAATCCTGCAATCGGGGAGGGTGTCGAGGACCCTCTCCTTTTTCTTTATGTCAAAAGACTATTTGTGGAGAAGCACATATGAGTAAACCATTTATTACATACACCGTGCAGATTAAAGAACTTAAGAATGAAAAAATCTTATAAAATAGCTTGCCTAATATACTCACCGCTGTTGAGCCATCGCAGGCTCAACGATGGTCAAATACTGTAATAAGTTGCAGTATTTATTTAACCTATGGAAACATTTTATTAAAAATAATTCTGATGATTAAGGATTGGATGATGATATACAATGGCTGAAAATAATAAATTGCAAATCCGAAATAGCACCGTAGATTTCCTTGTTTTTACAAGAGATGCGCACGAAGATGGTATCGAAGTTCGTGTGCAGGATTCCGATGTTTGGCTGACACAAAAAGCGATTGGGCAGCTTTTTGATGTAGACAGAAGTGTCGTCACAAAACACCTTAAAAATATTTATGAAAGCAAGGAATTATCTGAGGATTCAACTTGTGCAAATTTTGCACAAGTTGCGGATAATGGCAAAACCTATCAATACAAGTTTTATTCCCTATCTGCTATTATTGCAGTTGGTTATCGCATCAACTCTGGCAGAGCAACTCAATTCCGGCAATGGGCAACAAAAGTGCTAGATACCTTTACCAAGCAGGGATATGTTTTGGATAAGAGTAGATTAATCAACGGCCAAATCTTTGACGAGGATTATTTTGATCATCTGATTTCTGAGATACAGGAAATTCGAGCCAGCGAGCGCCGTTTTTATCAGAAAATCACGGACATCTATTCCACTGCCGCTGACTATTCCCTTGATAGTCAAATTACCAAAGATTTCTTTGCAACAGTACAAAATAAGATGCACTATGCCGTTCATGGTAATACCGCAGCAGAGGTCATTGTAGCAAGAGCGGATCACACCAAAGAACATATGGGATTAACATCTTGGCATAATGCTCCCCACGGAAAAATTGTAAAGGCAGACGTTTCAATCGCAAAGAATTACCTATCCGCTGCTGAAATAAAAGAACTGAATGAAATCGTTACGATGTATCTTGACTATGCTACAAGACAAGCCAGACGGCATATCCCTATGACGATGGCAGATTGGGCCTCCAAACTGGATGCATTCTTGCAATTCAACGATGCGGAAGTCCTGCAAAACAAAGGAAAGGTCACTGCCGCAATCGCCAAAGCATTTGCAGAAAGTGAATTTGAGCAGTATCGTGTTATCCAAGATTGTTTGTATCAGAGCGATTTTGACCGCCTTGTAGCCAGAACTGAAGAAAACAAAGAATAGAGGGCGATTGTCTGTCAGTAATATCCCATCCGACAACCCCCGCGCCCGTCAGGACAAGGTTCGGAATGAGATAATCACTTTCTTGAGATAAAATATCTGAAAATATTAACACTGTATCGGAATATCTATGCCCTCCATGAACGACTGTTTTCATATCGAACTTATATTGATATTCCAGATACACTATCACATAAGAAATCAGCTATTTCAAAAAATGGTTCAAAATACAGATATAGAAAGAATGATTTCTTTAACGTTGTTATCGCATTTCGTTGTTTGCTTCCTATATCATACTTCTCTTCCAACTTCCCTTTTTATAAAATCCCACAGAAAGCAGGGTTCCAAGCGTCCAGCCCACAGGCCAGGAAAGCCAGATTCCCACAGCGCCCCAGAACTTTGCAAAAACAAATGCCAGCACTACTCGCAGCAGCAAATCTGCAAAAGTGCTGACCATGAACGCTTTCATGGCTCCGCTGCCTCTTAACACCCCGTCTGAGGTCAGCTTCAGGCAAATCAGGAAGTAAAAAGGCGTTACAATTCTACAGAATTGAATTCCCGTATTACGGGCAAGTTCCGTACTGCCCTCGTTCATAAACATATCCAGACACGGCCCGGCAAAACCGAACAGGAGGATAAAAGCCACCGCTGCAACCCCAAGAGCCAGAAGAACTCCTGTCTTAAATCCTTCTTTTACCCGCTGGGTCTTGCCTGCCCCCATATTCTGGGCCGTAAAACTGGATACACTGTTTCCAATGGTTGTGAAACAGGTAATACTAAACGTATTCAGCTTAATAGCCGCCGAGTATCCTGCAATAACCGAGGAACCATAGCTGTTAATCAGCCCCTGGATAAACATGTTTCCCACGGAAACAAAGCTCTGCTGCAAAATACTGGGAACCGCTACCACCGCAATCTTCTTCAATTCCGAAACACTAAACTTCGGATATGGTGCCTCTGTCCGGATTTCCCCTATCCGCTTTTTCAAAACAGCCAAAGACAGAAGACATGCCACACCCTGAGCCAGAAAGGTCGCCCAGGCCACACCTGCCACACCCATATGAAAATCTGCTACAAACAGCCAGTCCAGAAAAACATTGCCCAGAGAGGATGCAATAAGAAAATACAGGGGTGTCCTGCTGTCCCCCAGGCTGTTAAAAATTCCTGTTGCTACATTATAAAGAAATAAAAACACAAAACCGCCAATGTAAATCTGCAGATACAGCTTACCGTCTGCAAAAATATTTTCCGGTGTATTGACCAGCCTCATCATACCGCCGGAAGCGAAAATCCCCAATACCATCAGCAGCGCAGACAGCACAAAGCCACTGATAATAGCTGTGGAAACTGCGGATTTCAGGTTTTCGTACCGCTTTGCCCCAAAAAGCTGGCTGACAATAATGGTACAGCCTATTTGACAGCCAATGGCAACTGCCATAAAAATCATGGTAATGGGATAGCTGGCTCCTACTGCCGCCAGAGCATCTTCCCCTGCAAATTTTCCGGCAATGACACTGTCGGCAATATTATACACCTGCTGAAAAATCACCCCGATAAACATAGGAAGCGAAAATCGCCATAGTACGGAACCGGGACGTCCTGTTGTTAAATCTTTTATCATATCGTATTCCTTTCCTGCAACACACTTCTGCCAAACAAAAAACACCGTCCCCGCAGCTCTACGTCTGCAAAAACAGTGCCTTTCAGTGCGCCTTCAGGGACTCGAACCCTGGACAAATAGATTAAGAGTCTACTGCTCTACCAACTGAGCTAAAGGCGCTTGTTTATTTATTTGTATTGCTTAATGCAAGAAGTATTATAACCGATTGATTTACAAAATGCAAGATTATTTTTAACATTTTTATGTTTTTATTTTGAAACATTTTATAATTCCTTTACAAATAATTTGTTTTGTGGGATTGACAGATTTGGACTATCGTGATAGTCTAACAGTATACTATTGCAATAGTCTAAGAGAGGTAACTAATTATGAACATCAAAATGTATGAATCTGAATTACATGTCATGGAAGTTTTATGGGAAAGAGGTGATTTGCCGGCAAAAGAAATTGCCGGAGTTCTCAATGAGAAAATCGGTTGGAACAAAAATACCACTTACACAGTGATTAAAAAGTGTATCAGCAAAGGCGCTGTCCAGCGTTACGGAACAAATTTTATGTGCAGACCGCTGATTACCCGGAAACAGGTGCAGGTTTTTGAAACCAATGAATTAATCGGCAAAGTCTTCCACGGCTCCCGGTTGGAATTTTTCAATACTTTTCTAAAAGAAGAAACCTTTACACCGGAAGAACTGGATGACCTGAAAAAGCTGATTCAGAAAATAGAATGAGGGAATTTCTATGGTTTATTTTGAAATTGGTCTATATATGCTTTTGCAGCTGCCTTTTTTGTATCTTATCCAAAAAACGGCGCTGAAAAACTGTTCCGGAAATAAGAAACTGCGGCTCTGGAAGCTTTTTATAATCCGTGCCTTTGTGCCCTGCTCGATTCCGTTTACCATTGGAATCACACACACACTTCCTCTTTCGGGCAGTACAAACACAACTTACACAGGTACAAAAGAAGGCCTTTACAATGCCGCAAAACACCGTTGGGATTTTACATCTGTCTTATTGGGTATCTGGATAGCGGTTGCTCTGACACTGCTTTTCCTCTATCTGCTGCTATATGCCAAAAGCAAACAGATTTTACTGCAGTCCGTACCTATGACAGAAGAAGAAATACAAGCGTTTCTGCCCGTATGGGCTGACTGGAAAGTCCCCCTTTCTTACTCTGACCAGTGTACTTCTCCAGTAGTCTGCGGTATCCGAAAGCCCGGAATTGTGTTTTCCCGTAATGCGAAGGGTTTATCCGTATCAGATAAACGACTTATCCTTCTTCACGAATACATGCATATCAAGGGGCATGATAATTTGTGGAAATTCCTTTCCGGTCTGGTTGTTTGTCTCTACTGGTTCAACCCTCTGGTGTGGCTGTTCTATTTCAAATTCAGTCAGGAACTGGAGTTATGCTGTGATGAACGGGTTCTGCACTTTCTGCATACTGCAGACGCACGGAAAGCCTATGCCAACAGTATTCTGCACTTTGCTGTTTTAAGAAACGGATTCCCTCTATTTGAAAGTGGATTCGCAAAGAACGAAACAAAAGAAAGGATTGTAGCCATTATGACTTATAAAAAACATAAAAAATTTTTATTCTCCGCTTCTGCGGCTCTGATATTGTGCGGTATCACTTTGTTTACTGCACCGCATATAAAAGCTCAGGAAAGCAACGATGTCAACACACCCATGACCGTGCAGAATAACGACGAGACAAGTATGCAGGCCGAACTGCCGGAGGAGGAACTATCGGAAGAATATCCGTCGGACGCTGCCGATGCCTTTGAAACAGCTGACTTGAATATCGCAGATGCAAATCTGGATGGACTTGTAGAATTGGCTGCAAATGGCTCTCTTTCAGAAGAAAAGACAACGGCTGTCATAAACGCTTTTCATGAAAGAAATCGTAGAATTTGTGCGGAGTATGAAAAAGCCCATACAACGAAATAATTGATAAAAGGCTGTTGTATCCATATAAAACAGAATACAACAGCCTCTAAATTTAATTTCATTCCTTTATTTTTCCAAATGCACAGCCCCATATTTCCGAATACGCAGCGGATAAATATTCTCCTTATTCATAAACTTGGAGAGATACTGTACATATGCCTCTACATCTTTTTCCGCAACAATACTCATAATCACTCCCGCAAATCCGCCGCCATGAACTCTGCAGCATCCGTCTTTGACTTTTTTCAGGAAAAATTCAGTCAAAGCCAGATACAGCGTAATTTTCTGCTCTTTATAGTTGGACAGAGAGCAGCAATTCTGCAGAAGTTCCCAGGAAGACCTGCCGGATTCTTCCAGAATCTTTAACAGTTTTTCACCGTCTCCTTTGGCAATGGCTTCTGCCGCCTGATTTACTCTGTCGTTTTCTGTAAAGAAATGAAAAGCTCTCAGAATTCCTCTGTCGTTTTCGCAGTCTTCCAGAATTTCCGGCAGTTTTTCCATAAGGGTTTCCATGTCGCTTTCCGCCAGTCTGGATACCCCCAGACGCTTGGCAATTTCCTTCATCTCTACCGGAACGTCACTGTACTCCTGACTTAAATCTGCATGTCCTTTCCCTGTATTTACAATCACCAGGCGGTATCCGAAATCTTCAAATCCAAAATTCAGCTTCTCATAAGACACATCTTCAGAAAAATCCAGCAAAATCGGGCCGCCAACAGCACAGGCCATCTGATCCATAAGTCCGGAAGCCTTGTCCCAGTAGTGGTTTTCTGCATATTGGCCGATTTTCGCATAACTGGTGTAATCCAATTTTCCATCATTGAAAAAATAATTTATCATAGAACACAATAACATTTCAAAAGATGCGGAAGAGCTGACACCGGCAGAACTGATAACTTCTGTGGAAATATAAGCCCGGAAACCGGAAATCTGGAATCCAAATTCCTGCACTGCTTTTATCATTCCCGCAACCAGGGAAACCGTTCCATGGTTTTTGGGCACTTTATCCACTTGTGTCACATCAATCACTACGCGCTTTTCATAGCCTTCGCTGACAATTTCCACAATCTTGCTGTCATTGGGAAACGCGGCGCCGATGGTATCCATATTGATGCTGGCTGCTATGACTTTTCCTCCGTTATGGTCTGTATGGTTTCCCACAATCTCTGTTCTTCCCGGCGCAGAGAAAAATTCCATCTGGCTGCTCTGAAAACACTTTTCATAATTTTCCGCCAGTTTTTCAAAACGCTGGCTGCTCTTTTCCGTTTCCCCGTACACTTCTTTTAATAACATCTCATTTGGTATCTGCATATCCCATTCTCCTTCATTTTTATTGCCTGACGCTTTCTACTTCCCATTATATCCGTCCCACCAATCGCCGCCATAAAAATACTGCACAAAACCAGTAATATATTGCGAAAATATTTTAATTATAGTAACATAGAAAGAAAAAACAGAATTATATTGAGATATTCTGTCTTATGGGAGATTGTCATGCAGATTGTTACCAACCAATTTCAGAAAGAATTAAAAGAACATGGAAATTATGCTTTTCCCCTTCTGGTCAGTCAGGAAAGCCTCTCTAAATATGAATCCGGTTCCTTCCTCTGGCACTGGCATCCGGAAATTGAACTGACTTACATTACCAGGGGAGAAATGACTTACAAAGTCAACCACAACACCTATCATCTGCACCCAAAGGACGCGCTGTTCGGCAACACCGGAACCCTGCACATGGGCTGCCGGTATGAAAATCAGGACTGCGAATATACCTCCATTACCTTTGACCCCAAATTAATCTACGGATATGACAACAGCATTGTTTACCAAAAATACGTAAAACCTGTGCTGCAAAATTTCTCACTGCCTGCCATACACTTAAATGGAGCAGAGTCCTGGCACGCGGAGGCCTTGCATTGTATTGAGGAAATGATTCGGATAAATACGGAACAGTCCCGCACTTTTGAAATAGAAATGATAGTGAAATTAGAACAGTTCTGGCAGCTTTTGTTTCTGCATGCTGTCTCTGCTTCAGAAGAAATGCCTTTTGACAAGCGCAATTATGAAAGAATACGGGATATTTTATCTTACATTGAAAACAACTATGCTTCGCTTCTGACTCTGGATGATATTGCTGAGCACATACACCTGTGTAAAAGCGAGTGTTCCCGCATGTTCAAAAAATATATGAAAATGTCTCTGTTTGAATTTATTTTGCAGTATCGCATTGAAAAGAGTGTGGAATATCTTGGGAACACCAGTTATACCATAACGGAAATTGCCCAGCGGGTGGGTTTTCATGATTCCAATTATTTTACTAAGGTGTTTCGGGCGCAAAAGGGATGTACCCCGTCGAAATTTCGGAAGAATATGCAGGACTTCTGAATACCATACACAAAAAGGGCGCAATTGCAAGTATTCCAACGCTTTGCAATCGTGCCCTTTTCTTTCTTTTCACTTCTTCTTAATCCGCACCGTTCCCAGTGTCTTCTCTACTTCTTCTATGGATTTCAGCACCTCTGCCGACTTCTTCCCGGTTCTGCGGCTCTCATAAGCCCACTGGAAAAGCGCACCCTGCATGCCGCTGCCTTTTTTCCTTGCCATACGCACCTGCACAAAGTTTCTTTTCTATATCTTATGTCTTACACATTCCCTGGTGCAGGTTCTATCTGGCCGCAATCAGCTTGTGAATGGGATTTCCCATAGAGGAAAATTTCTCCTCATACTCGGTCATCACATTTCCCTCATTGAGCGCCGGGTCATGGTGCAAATCAAAGGTATGGGCCACCAAGTGCCACTTACTCTCCTGAATTTCCTCCAGAGAAAATTCAAACAACTCGCGGTTATCCGTCTTAAATTCTATCACGCCCCCTTTTGCCAGAATCCGGTCATATCTTTCCAGAAACTGCCTGGAAGTCAGTCTGCGCTTGGCATGGCGATCTTTTGGCCAGGGATCGGAAAAATTCAGATAAATCTTTTCCACCTCTCCCTCATCAAAAACAAGGGGAAGCTCTCTTGCATCCATGCGTATAAAAAACAGATTCTTTGGCCGAGTTCCCTGCTCTTCCCTCTCTTCCATTTTCTGTAAAGCCCGCAGCAGCACACTGTCGTACATCTCGATTCCCACAAAATTCACAAGGGGATTTCTCTTGGCCATATCCATAATAAACCGGCCTTTTCCCATGCCTACCTCGATGGAGATGGGATTGTCATTGCCGAAAACTTCCCGCCATTTCCCCTTTTTCTCCTGTACATTGTGAACAACATAGTTACTCTCTTCAATGGCGTCCTTTGCACCCGGTATATTTCTAAGCCTCATTGGGTTTTCCTGCCTTTCATGGTCATTTTCACTTTAAGAGTATAGCTGATATATACGATAACTTTCAAGAGATTTTTGAAAAATACAGATTGCATGAACGTTCCATAAACCACGAAAATCCGTATCATTCTGTGGCATAAACATTTTTCTCCTCATTTCGTCGTTTTTCTCTCTATCGTCTTTCTCTTTCTGCATTTTTTTGCATTTAAAACAGATTCCCTCTGTTTTTCATATATTTTCTATTCATTCTACCTGAATTTTCCAAAATCGAAATACAATTTCATATGACTTTTTCTCTAAAATGGTGTATGATAAACAGTGCAGAATATATTATGAAGGAGGAGAGCCTATGGAAGACATTATCAGCAAGCTTGCAGAAATAGAAGCTGCCGCCTCCCATATTATGGACGATGTCGCAGAGCAGAAAAAACAACTCGCCCGGGAATATGAGGAATCCATTCAGAACTTTGATGATACCATAGACAGGGAAGTTCAGGAAAAGTCTGAGACTATCCGCAGAGAACTGGAAGTCCGAATGAAAGACGAACTGGCAAAGCAAAGGTCTGAAACGGAAACTGTTTTAAGCCAGATGGAAAGTTACTACGAAACTCACCACTCCCAGCTGGCAAAGCAAATCTATGATAAAATATTAAGGATGTGATACTATGGGAAGTCTGCTTTCATACAGCGGTCTGTCCACGAAAATCCGTGCCATGCAGAGTAAACTCATCCGGGAAAGCCAGTATCAGGAGATTTCCCAGATGGACTCTGTTACCCAGGTGGTTGCCTATCTGAAAAAGCAGCCGGGATTTTCGGATTTGTGGGCCGACCTTGACGAAAACAGCCTGCACAGAGGCGATATAGAAAAGCTTCTGGTTCATACCATACATCAGAATTTTGCCAAACTGTACCGCTTTGCCAACCCGCAGCAGAGAACTTTCATGGCCCTGTATTTTAAACGCTATGAACTCTCTGTCATGAAGGACTGCCTGCGGAAAGTCTTTGACAAGGGTCACGCAGATTTGGATTTGTCGCTGTTCAAAGAATTTTTCGACCGACATTCCAGACTGGACATTGAAAAGCTGGCTGCCTCGTCTACAGTTGCAGAATTTATCAGCAATCTGCAGGGTTCTGAGTATTATGCCCCGCTCATAAAACTGGGCGGCGACTCCACACCCAGTATTTTTGATTATGGTATGGCGTTGGACCAGTATTACTTTGCCAACATCTGGTCTGTAAAAGAAAAACTGTTTAAAAAACGGGATTTGCAGGAAATCACCAAAGCCTATGGCAATAAATTCGACATGCTGAATCTGCAATGGATTTACCGTTCCAAAAAATATTACCATATGGCGCCGGTGGACATCTATGCACTTCTGATTCCCGTTCATTACCGCCTCACCAAAAAAGAGATTTCTTCGCTGGTGGAGGCCGCGGATGAAGAGGAATTTCGGAGAGTTCTGGATACCACTTACTATAAGAAACGTTTCCCCGCCCTTGCCCCGGAGAAACTGGAAGATTTCTACAATCTGAATCTGAAAACGATTCTGGAAACAGAGGCAAGAAAATATCCACACTCAGTAATTATGATTTACTCATACCTCTATCACAAGGAGCATGAGGTTGACAGGCTGACAACAGCGGTCGAATGTGTCCGCTATGGACTTTCACCTGCTGAGACCATGGATTATATTGCAAAAACTTAATAACTCGGAGGTGATTACATGATTGAGAAAATGAAATTCTTAAGCATTACCGGTCCGAAATCCGACATTGACCGAGTGGTAAACCAATACCTCTCCAAATACGAGATTCATCTGGAAAATGCCATGGCCCAGCTAAGCCAGATACAGCATTTATCTCCTTATATCCAGATAAATCCATATAAAGATTTGCTCTCCAGGGTCAATGAATTCGCCGGACTGCTGAAGAATCCCAAAGATGTTCCCGTGGGGGATATTTCTCTTGAGGAAATTCAGGCTCTTGTAGACTCTCTTGGCAGCCGAATTTCCAAAATCAATGGAACATGCGAAAAACTCGCCGAGGAACGCGCTTCTCTGACAGAGGATTTGAAGTGGATGACTCCGTTTCTCACTCTGCCGGAAGATATCGACAAGCTGATTCATTACCGCTTTGTCCAGGTGCGTTTCGGAAGAATCCCGGTAGAATATTACGGCAAATTTAAAGAATACGTTTATGACAACCTGGATACCATGTTCTTCCCCTGCCATCAGGACGATTATGTATGGGGACTTTACTTCGTGCTCTGGACGAAAATGGAACAGGTGGACGCCGTGTTCTCTTCCATGCATTTTGAACGTATTTATCTGAAAAAGGACCATTATTTTGGTACACCGGAAAAAATTCATGCAGAACTGGAAGCGCGGCTGGAAAATGTAAACCGGGAATATACCCGCTGCCAGGAAGAAATGCAGGCGCTTTTAGAAGGAGATGCCAAATCCATTCTCTCCGCCCAGGCTGCTTTAAACGCGCTTTCCACCAACTTTGATGTGCGCAAAGTGGCCGCCTGTGTCAAAGAACATCAGGAAACGTTCTATATATTATGCGGGTGGATGAGCGAAAGGGACTGCAAGTCCTTTATGGCAGAAATTGAACATGACCCCAACCTGTTCTGCGTGGTGGAGGACGACCAGAACCAGGTTCGCTGCAAGCCCCCTACCAAGCTGAAAAACCCGAAAATTTTCAAACCTTTTGAAATGTATATCAAGATGTACGGTCTGCCGGATTACCATGAAATCGACCCCACCATCTTCGTGGCGCTGACGTATTCCTTTATCTTCGGCATCATGTTCGGAGATGTGGGACAGGGACTTCTCCTGGCCGTCGGCGGTTTCCTGCTCTATAAGCTGAAAAAAATGGATTTAGCCGCTATTATCGGAACTGCGGGTATCTTCTCTACTTTCTTCGGTTTTATGTTCGGAAGTATTTTCGGATTTGAAGATATCATCGACGCCGTATGGCTGCGGCCTTCGGAAGCCATGACTTTAGTTCCGGGACTTGGAAATATGAATACCGTGTTTGTGGCTGCTATTGTATTTGGTATGTTCTTGATTCTCATTACCATGATTTTCCACATTATCAATGCCGTAAAGGTCAAAAATGTGGAGGGTATCTGGTTTGACCAAAACTCGGTCTGCGGTCTGGTGTTCTATGGAGCCCTTACCCTCTGTGCACTCCTGTATCTTACGGGAAATGCCCTTCCGGCAACCATTGTTCTGGCTGTAATGTTCCTTGTACCGCTGGTTATCATTATGTTAAAGGAACCCATTACCCGGCTGGCAGAAAAGAAAACACCTGCCATTGAGGGCAGCAAGCCCATGTTCTTTGTACAGAGCTTTTTTGAATTATTTGAAATTATGCTGAGCTTCCTGTCCAATACCCTTTCCTTTGTGCGTATCGGTGCATTCGCTGTCAGTCATGCCGCCATGATGGGCGTGGTTCTGATGCTGGCCGGTGCGGAAAGCGGAGGAAATATCAACTGGCTGATTATCGTGCTGGGCAATGCCTTTGTATGCGCCATGGAGGGCCTGATTGTAGGTATCCAGGTGCTTCGTCTGGAATACTACGAAATGTTCAGCCGTTTCTACAAGGGCAGCGGTAAGGAATTCCGTCCTTTCTTAAAGCATATAAACAGCAGACGGACTTCCGAACAGGCATAAACCATACAAATTCATTTGATTTTAGGAGGATATTATTATGACAACCATGATTCAGATTCTTACAGCAGCAGCTTTGATTTTAAGCATTATCGTACCTTTCGGCGCTTTCTTTTTAGGAGAGAGAAATAAAAAACGCTATAAAAAATCCCTGGCCTGCAACTGTTTCTTCTTCTTCGGCAGTCTTTTCGTGGGAACGATTGTGATGTTCAGCGGCACTATGACTGCACATGCAGCCGCAGGCGGAGCTGATTTGGCCACCGGTATGGGTTACATCGGCGCGGCGCTGGTTACCGGACTTTCCGGCATTGGTTCCGGTATTGCGGTTGCAAGCTCTGCCAGCGCTGCTTTGGGAGCTATCAGCGAAGACGGTTCTCTTTTTGGTAAATCCATGATTTTCGTAGCTATGGCCGAAGGTATTGCTTTATACGGTCTGATTATTTCTTTCATGATTCTTGGTAGACTGGGATAACAGGTGATGTCTTATGAAAATGTTTTTAATCAGTGACAACATTGACACCTATACAGGTATGCGTCTGGCAGGTGTAGAGGGGGTTGTGGTGCATGAGCGGGAGGAACTCCGGCAGGCTTTAGAGAGCGCCATTTCAAACAAAGAAAACGGTATCATTCTTCTGACCGAAAAATTCGGCAAAGAGTTTCCCGATATTATTGACGACGTGCGTTTAAACCACCGTCTCCCCCTGCTGATTGAAATTCCTGACCGGCACGGTACAGGACGCGCCCCGGACTTTATTACTTCTTATGTAAACGAAGCTATTGGACTAAAATTATGACAAGAAGGTGATAGATATGACAACAGAGGAAAAACTGCAGCATTTCTATGATGTTTCCATGAACAGTGCACAGGAAGAGGCTCAAAAGGCCATTTCCGAATACCGCGCTTCTCTGGAGCAGGAAATGGAACAGCACAAACGGGAAAAACAGGCTGCTTCTGACAATCGGTTTAAAATAGAATCTGAAAATGCTGCCAGAGAAATCAACAAGGCACTGTCCGCAGAACACCTGCATATTAAGAGAAAACTCTCTAAAAAACAGCAGGCTTTAAAGGAAAAACTCTTTGCAGAAGTAGAAGATTTGCTGAAAACCTTTTGCCGCCAGCCGGAATATACAGACTGGATGGAAGAGAAAATCCGCGCCGCTCTTGCAGTTGCGGGAAACGACGAGGTGAAGATTTATGTAAACTCTTCCGACGCCGCGCTTTTAGAAGAACTGGAAAAACGCACAGGAATGACTCCTCTTCTGTCTGACACAGACTTTATGGGAGGTATCCGGGCGGTAATTCCCGATAAAAATATTCTGATTGACAACACATTCCTCACATGCTTTGAGAATGAAAAGGAAAGCTTTAACTTTGACGGAGGGATAAGACATGAGTAAAACCGGTATCATTTACGGCATTAACGGCCCTGTCATTTACCTGAAGGGGAATACAGGCTTTAAGATGTCTGAAATGGTTTATGTAGGACAGGAAAACCTGGTGGGCGAGGTCATTTCCCTGAAAAAAGACGCCACTACTGTACAGGTTTTCGAGGAAACCAGTGGACTGAAACCGGGGGAAACGGTAACCGCCAGCGGTGACGCTATTTCCGTCACTCTGGGTCCCGGTATTCTGGACAATATTTTTGACGGTATCCAAAGACCGCTTTCCGTCATTGCAGAGCAGTCCGGAAAATACATTTCCAGAGGTATGCAGGTATCTTCTCTGGACACAGAAAAACTCTGGGACGTGCACATGACCATTACAGAGGGCATGGAAGTATACGGAGGCACCATCATCGCAGAAGTGCCGGAAACAGCTTCTATTGTACACAAATCCATGGTGCCTCCCAACCTCCACGGTACGATAAAGTCCGTAGTATCTGACGGAAAGTACAACATTACCCAGACACTTGCTGTCCTGACTTTAGAAGACGGTACGGAATATCCGCTGAAACTGGCACAGAAATGGCCTATCCGTATTCCCCGTCCCACCAGCAAGCGTTACCCGGCTTCTAAGCCTCTGGTGACGGGACAGCGTATTCTGGATACTTTGTTCCCCATTGCAAAAGGCGGTACAGCAGCCGTTCCCGGCGGATTTGGTACGGGCAAAACCATGACCCAGCACCAGATTGCCAAGTGGTCTGACGCGGACATCATTATCTACATCGGCTGCGGCGAGCGTGGAAATGAAATGACCCAGGTTCTGGAAGATTTCTCCAAGCTTCATGACCCCAAGACAGGAAATGCTCTGATGGCTCGTACTTCCCTGATTGCTAACACTTCCAACATGCCTGTGGCTGCCCGTGAGGCTTCTATTTACACAGGTATTACCATGGCGGAATATTACCGTGACATGGGCTATGATGTAGCAATTATGGCGGACTCCACTTCCCGCTGGGCAGAAGCCCTGCGAGAACTTTCCGGACGTCTGGAGGAAATGCCTGCTGAGGAAGGTTTTCCGGCTTATCTGGCTTCCCGCCTGTCTGCCTTTTACGAAAGAGCCGGCATGATGCAGAATTTAAACGGCACAGAAGGTTCCGTGTCCATTATCGGCGCGGTTTCCCCACAGGGCGGTGACTTCTCCGAGCCCGTTACCCAGAACACCAAGCGTTTCGTCCGCTGCTTCTGGGGACTGGACAAATCCCTGGCCTATGCCAGACATTTCCCTGCCATTCACTGGCTTACCAGCTACAGCGAATATCTGGGAGATTTGTCCTACTGGTACAGCCAGCATGTGTCTCCGAAATTTGTGGATTACCGAAACCGCATCATGGCAATCTTAAACTCAGAAAGCAGTCTCATGGAGATTGTAAAACTTATCGGAAGCGACGTGCTGCCTGATGACCAGAAGCTGACTCTGGAAATCGCCCGCGTAGTACGCCTGGGCTTTTTGCAGCAGAATGCCTTCCACCCGGACGACACCTGCGTGTCTTTGGAAAAGCAGTTTAAAATGATGGAAATTATCCTGTATCTGTACAAGAAATGCAGAGCCCTAATCAATATGGGCATGCCGGTATCTGTGCTGAAACAGGAGAACATCTTTGAAAAAATTATTTCAATTAAATACGACGTGCCAAATGACCGCCTGGACATGATGGCGGATTACAAAGAGGCCGTGGACGATTTCTATAACACCGTAATGGAAAAGAACGCATAAGGAGGGACTGATTTATGGCAATAGAATATCTTGGTTTAAGTGAAATCAATGGCCCTCTGGTGGTTCTGGAGGGTGTCAAAGACGCAGCTTTCGATGAAATCGTGGAGTTCCGCGTTGAGGACGGCAGCCGCAAGCTGGGGCGTATTGTGGAAATCTATGAAGACAAGGCTGTGATTCAGGTATTTGAGGGAACGGAAAATATGTCCCTTTTGAACACACACACACGCCTCAGCGGGCATCCCATGGAAGTCGAACTTTCCCCGGACATTCTGGGACGTACCTTTAACGGTATCGGAAAGCCCATTGACCGCTTAGGGCCTGTGATTCCGGAAATGAAACTGAACATCAACGGTCTGCCCTTAAATCCGGTCACACGGGAATATCCTCGAAACTTTATTCAGACAGGTATCTCTGCGATTGACGGTCTGACCACCCTGATTCGGGGACAGAAACTGCCGATTTTCTCCGGAAACGGTCTTCCCCATGACCAGCTTGCCGCACAGATTGTGCAGCAGGCATCTTTAGGAAGCAACAGCGATGAGAAATTTGCCATTGTCTTTGCCGCAATGGGTGTGAAATACGATGTAGCGGAATTTTTCCGCCGTACCTTTGAGGAAAGCGGCGTATCCGACCATGTGGTTATGTACCTGAACCTGGCAAATGACCCGGTAGTGGAACGTCTGATTACTCCGAAGGTGGCATTGACGGCTGCAGAATATCTGGCCTTTGAAAAGGGCATGCACATTCTGGTTATCCTCACAGATATTACTTCCTTCTGTGAGGCCATGCGTGAAGTTTCCTCCTCCAAGGGGGAAATTCCTTCCAGAAAGGGTTATCCGGGCTATCTTTACAGTGAACTGGCCACGCTTTATGAACGGGCGGGCATTGTCCGGGGCGGTACGGGTTCTGTTACACAGATTCCCATTCTTACCATGCCAAACGACGACATTACTCACCCTATCCCCGACCTGACGGGCTATATTACCGAGGGACAGATTGTTCTGGACAGACAGCTGCACGGACAGTCCATTTACCCGCCGATTAACGTACTGCCTTCCCTGTCCCGTCTGATGAAGGACGGCATTGGTGAAGGATTTACAAGGGAAGACCACCAGGACGTAGCCAACCAGCTTTTCTCCTGCTACGCCAAAGTAGGAGATGCCAGAGCCCTGGCTTCCGTTATCGGTGAGGATGAGCTCTCTCCTCTGGATAAGAAATATCTGAAGTTTGGTACGGCCTTTGAAGAGGAATTTGTAGGACAGCGGGCCGACGAAAACCGAACCATTCAGGAAACACTGGATAAGGGCTGGGAACTTCTGGGCATGATTCCGAGAGAGGAACTGGACCGTATTGATACCAAGATTTTGGACAAATATTATCACCCAATAGAAGAAGAGAGGTGATTGCATGGACCCGAATACCTTTCCCACCAAGGGAAATCTCATACTGGCCAAAAATTCCCTGGTACTTTCCAGGCAGGGATTTGACTTGATGGATAAAAAGCGAAATATCCTTATCCGGGAACTGATGGACTTAATCGACCAGGCCAAGGATATTCAGTCTCAGATTGACGTGACTTTCCGCACGGCCTATGCGGCTTTGCAGAAAGCGAATATGGAAATCGGCATCAGCAATGTGCAGGAAATTTCCAGAACTGTGCCTGTAGAAAACTCCATTTCCATAAAGACCCGCAGTGTCATGGGAACGGAAATCCCTCTGGTGCGTTCCGAGCCTTCCTCAGACGCTCCCACCTACGCTTACTATGGCACCAAGGCGTCTCTGGACGAGGCAAGGGCTGCTTTTGAAAAGGTGAAAGAACTGACCATTCGCCTGTCCATGGTGGAAAATTCCGCTTATCGGCTGGCTGTGAATATTAAGAAAACCCAGAAGCGGGCCAATGCGCTGAAAAATATCACCATTCCCAAGTTTGAGGCATTGACAAAGAGCATTTCAAACGCTTTGGAAGAGAAAGAAAGGGAAGAATTCACCAGGCTGAAGGTGATTAAGAGAATGCAAAGCAAATAAGAGAAAAGAAAAAGCTGCTGTATGGCATATAGACAATCCATACAGCAGCTTTTTCTTTTCCCCTCACATCTCCTACTCCCAGACTATTTCTATCTGAACTTTACCTGTTTTTTCCTCCATCGGAATCTTATATACCAGTCCACTTTGACGAACTTGCCCCATCATATCTACTCCATTACAAAACACTTTAATAGGTTTTTTCAAGCAAAGAAAGCCTATTGGTCCCTGTTCAGCTATCACACCCATCATCCCTTTTTCTGTAAAAATTTCCTGTTCTACCGCAAGAAATCCTGCATATTTATCAATCAGTCCAAGCAGTGCACCCTTCCCTTTACATGGGAGAATTTGATACCATGCATAGCCCTCTGCCTCCAAAACCCCTGTCTGTTTTTTATTCTTTTCTGCCAAAATGGCCTTTTGCGAAAAATAATCATAAATCCAATATCTTTCTACTTTCTCTATATCCCAAATTTCTTGTGCCCGGAACTCATACGTTTGCCGCTTATCTGTCAGATTATAAACAGCCATTCCGCCTAATTCTCCTTGTTTTCCCACATTTGTCAGTTTCAGAGTGCCTGTATCCATTGGATTTGTAAAAATGCAGTCTATAGAAGGTTTCGCTGCTCTGTCCATCATCAAAATCCGTCCATCCATATAGGCCAAGGGTTTCAGTACATCAACATTAGTCTCATTAATTTTATCACTAATATATACTGGCCCACCGCTAATTCCTCTTAACAAACTATGTTTAACACAATCTTTGTGTTCTGTCCAGAACATATCCCAGTCGCAATAATACAACTCATCCTGGTAGATAGCATTATAAGCATTCTGTAATAAATGCTCTGCAAATCCATTTTCATTACTTGGCACAAAATCGTCACTATTTCTTGATACCGCAGAACTTGGGCGAGCTAACATATTTTCCATAGCCATTCCCATACAATTAATTACAGCACCATTCATATAAACTGCTCCCGCTTCCAGCCCCTGATGTAGTTCCCTTGCCCCAAGACAGACTGATACGCTGTTTTCATAATAATTTTTCACTGCGCTCTGACCGTCTACCTTTACAAAATTAATTCCCTGTCCCCGCAGATATTTATGCCAATCCCTATAGAACCCATAAGCCAGTTCCGCATTTGGCATGGGAAGAACCTTCCCATTAACAGTTTTGCACAAATACTGGTTTTCTTCCCTCTCTAATTTGCTTCCTGGAAGAATACCTCCCCAGGCACCTCCCAGAGCGTGCCAAACGCCAAACCACTGAATTTTTCCTTTTTCCTTTATTCCCCTTGTCATTCCCAAAAACCCTGTCGGAAACTTCTCTTTATCTGGCACAAAATCATAAAGGCACTCTTTTTCTTCCGACATCCATCCATCATCCAGCAACATCCAACGGATTGGAGCCTGTTTTTCTTCTAGCTCATTTGCTTTCTCACGTATTTTCTGCTCTGTAATATCAAAATAGAATGCATCCCAGCTACACCAGCCCAAATACTTAAATATTTCAGGAAAATTTCTTTCTTCTTTGGTAAGGATATTTTTTTCTCGAGCTAACCACTGAAAAGCTTTTTTTACTGCCTTATATGGATCTTTATCTTTTGTCTGTACATATACAGTTTCATCCAAGCTGCTCATCCCTCCCTGATGAGCAGTCATTTTCAGTATCATTTCATTATCTTTTCCAGAAGACAAGTATGTCTTAAATCGTTCTCCCCCCATAGGCACCAGACAGATACAATAATTTTCATATTCTAAAAAAGCAACTTGCGTCCTTTCCGGAATATCTGAAAAATCATCTGCAAAAGCTGGTCTGGTCCACCAATCATTGAACAAATACAGCGCCATTATCCTTTTTGGCGGATTTTTTATTTTCAACCGTACTGTCACTGGATATTCCATTTCCAAATTCTGATTTTCTCTGCATGACTCATTTTTTAAATACAATTTTATTTTTGCTTCTTCTCCATAAAACGTATCTGAAAAAATTATTTTTCCGGAAATCCCCTCTGTTTCTTCAAAAATATATTCTTTTCTTTGACCTCTCTCTGTCCATAATCCTTCTTTAAGTTCTGTTTGTTTTGATTTCTGACATTTTACTTGTACCTCTGCTTTTTCTATATCCAACATTTTAACCTTCTCCCTATTCTATTTCCAATATGACTGCTTCATATGGTCGAAGCAACAATTCTTTTTCTCCTTTTTGACAGAGTTTTCTGTAATTCCCTGCCAGCATTTTCTTCCAGCTTTCTTCCAAGGCTATTTTTCGTTCTTGTCCCTGATAGTTGCAGAGAATCAACAATTTTTCATCTCCAAAAATGCGCATATAACCGATTAGATTTTCTACATCCTCATATACCGGAACAATACTCCCCTCAATAAGAGTCTCTGCGTATTCTGACTTTTTCCGAAGGAAAATTAATTTCCGATACCAGTTAAGAAGGGAATCCTCATTATCTTCCTGCTCTTTCGCATTGATTTCCCTGTAATTTTCGTTAACCTTCAGCCATGGTTTCCCTTTAGAAAATCCTGCATTTTCGCTGTCATCCCATTGAAAAGGAGTTCTGGAATTATCTCTGCTCGTCCGATAGACAAACTCCATTGCCTCTTCATGGGTGTATCCCTCATTCAAAGCTCTATGATATTGATTGTATGTGGAACAGTCATCATAGTCTGTAATTTCCGGATAACGACAATTTCGCATGCCCAGTTCTTCCCCCTGGTAAATGTAAGGAGTACCTCTCAGCATCAGATACAGTAACGCAAGCATTGACGCCCCATAAAAATTTTGTCCATCTGGTTTTAAATAATGGTCAATAGAGCGGGGCTGGTCATGATTTTCCATGCAAACTCCCATCCAACCTTTTTCTCCTGCTACACGATGACTGTGAAACATACAGGCTTTAAGCTCATCCGGATTCCAATCTCTCGTTTCATACCAGAAATAATTAGGCCCCACAAGGTCAATTTGACAATATGAAAATTCAAATATCATAGAAAAATACCCATGATCCAACGATATAAAATCTTCTATCTCTTCATCTGGTACTCCTGCCGTTTCTCCCACTGTCATGATAGTTCTTCCATAGGTACGGTTCCTTAACTCTTTCAGGAACTTATCAATTCCTTTCTGATTTAAGCTTCCATAAGATACGGATACCAAACCATCCTCACCATCTGGTTTGTAAGAGGGCAGACCTTCTGCCTTTTTTAAATATGTTATGGCATCCATACGGAATCCCGCAATTCCTTTATCCAGCCACCAATTCATCATAGAATAAATCTCTTCTCTTAATTCTTCATTTTCCCAGTTCAAATCCACCTGTTTTTTTGTAAATAAATGCAGATAGTAATAAGACGTTCCAGGTATTTTTTCCCATGCACTTCCTCCAAAAATTGACCTCCAATTATTGGGCGGCTGCCCATCTATTCCTTTTCGAATATAGAAATACTTCCCATATTTTCCCTCCGGGTCTTTTAATGCTTTTTGGAACCATTCATGTTCATCCGAACAATGGTTGACCACCATATCCAACATGATTTTTATTCCCCGCCTGGCTGCTTCCTGAATCAATTCATCCATCTCCTCATCTGTTCCAAATCTGGGGTCCACATGGTAGTAATCCGAAATATCATATCCATTATCATCCATAGGTGAACAGTACACAGGACACAACCATAAAACATCCACGCCCAAAGTTTCCAAGTAATCTAACTTTTGTGTAATTCCCTTCAAGTCCCCGATTCCATCTCCATTTGAATCATAAAAACTACGGGGATAAATCTGATATACAATTGACTTTTTCCACCAATTCTGTTTCATCTTTTTTCCTTCTTTCTTTATAATTTCATCTTATCAATCACAAATATACATATTTTTTCACAGTTCTTTTTGATATAAAAAGACTGCTACCTTAAACATTTAAATTGAAATGTATAAATATTCCAGATAATGTTTAAAGCAACAGCCTCTTACATTACATTTTAACAGCTCCCTCTGCCACACCGGCAACTATATATTTTTGCAGGAAAATATATAGTAAAACAATGGGTATAATGGTAACCAACACAGCCGGAAAAATAAGTTCCCACGGGTTTCCATACTGACCAGAAGTAAGTTTTGCAAAATATAATTCAAGGGTAAGCGTCTTCACTCCATCACTATTACCGATTACCAAAAATGGTAACAGATAATCATTCCAAATCCACATACCATTTAATACAATCACCGTTACTGTAGTCCCTTTCAGCAACGGAAACACGACTTTGAAAAACATCTGAAAGATATTTGCACCATCAATAATTGCTGCTTCTTCCAGGGACTGTGGTACGCTCTTGATAAATCCATGGTACAAGAATACTGACATACTCAATCCAAATCCGCCATACATAATAATCAGCCCTGGAATATTTTTCAGTCCAAGTTTCTCAAAGATGTCCAAGAGCGGATACATTACAGACTGAAATGGAATCAACATAGCCGCGGTAAATCCAAGGTATAGTACAGTTGCCAGCTTACTCCTACTTCTTACCATTACCCAAGCAGCCAAAGAAGAAACCAAAATCAGAAGTACAACTGCTACGACTGTAATTGTAAATGTAACGCCTAATGCTTCCAGAAAATGAATCTGTTCTGCAGCATTTTTAATATAATCCAATGTCCACTGTTTCGGAACTGCAATAGGAGATTCCACAATTTCATTATTCGACTTAAACGAGTTAAATAAAAGAAATACCAACGGAGCTAATGTGTAAAGAGCAATCATGATTAATATTGCATGTGACACTATCTGTCCTGCCTTATGGCGCCCCTTCATTGACATTACATCTCCACCTCCTTCTTCGTAGTGATAGAAACCTGAATCAGTGTAACCACAGCAATCAATACAAAGAAGATAACTGCTTGAGCCTGCGCAAGACCGTAATCCGGAGGTGCGCTGTCTCTGGTTGTCCTCAAAATCTGCGTTGCCAACATACGAGTTCCGAAATTACCATCTGTCAGAGCAATGTTCTGATCTAAAAGCATAAAGCATTTTGACAGTGTCATAAAAAACACTATAGTAAAAGAAGGCATTAACATAGGAACCGTAATATTCCAGAATCTCTGCCATGCATTTGCTCCGTCAATTGCCGCTGCTTCTGAAAGGTCCTTGGGTATGTTATTCAAACCCGTTGTATAAATAATCATCATATAGCCTGCCATCTGCCAGGTAAAAAGCATAACCAACGCAAACAATGCTTTGGTATTATCCTGCGTCATATTGCATAACACAGGAATAGAAATTATCCCATTCTCTCCAAATAGAATTTTTGAAAACACAATTTCAAAAATAAACTGCCAGATATATCCAAGAGCCAAACCACCCAGCAGGTTTGGAAGAAAATAAACTGTTCTGTACGCAGCTGCTCCCCTATGCAAATAGGTTGCCAGCAAAGAAACTGACAGTGATACCACATTAATTACAACTACTGCAACCAAAGTGAATTTTACAGTATATATTAACGCATCTATAAATTTCTTTGTTTTGAATGCTTCTATGTAATTATCAAATCCAACAAAAGCTTGCCAGAAATGCTCTCCTCCTGCAAAATATGTACCACGCCATCCAGTAAAGGAATAAATTACACCCATAATAAACGGAATTACGATTACCAGCACAAAAAGAATCAATGCAGGAAGTGCCAGGGGTACAAATCTTCTTCTATAATATCTGTCCATTCTGTTCCTCCTATAGCTCTGATATCCTGCTATTCTAATCCAGCCATTTCTGACCAACTGCTAATTGCATAATCCGCAATATCTCCATAAGCAGACTCTGACCATTTTGTCGTATTTAAATAATTTTCCATCATATGCAATCCAAAGTTTTCTGTTGCCCAGCCCACGGGTGCTCCTGCATATGCATTTGTTAAAGTCTTATCCTCGGACATATAGGAAATGATGGAATCTCCCAGACTGTAACCAGCAGAAGTTTTTGATGGATCGGCATTATAAGGAATGAATGCCATATCTTGAACAACAAACTTCTGACCTTCTTCTGAAGTATTCAGCCATACTAAAAATTCTTGAGCTAATTCTTTTTCTTTATCAGAAACTTTGTCATTAATACAATAATAGTTTGGTACGAATACAGGAATAGATTCCAGCATATGTTCAACTGTTAAACCTTCGACTTTAATATCATCTTGTGCAAATGGCATTTTTATCGGAAGAAATGTCAATGTATCTACAATATCGGCATTCGCCTTCTTAATATTTTCATAAGCCCAATTTCCCTGTTTCAAGAAAATTGCTTTACTGTTTGCAAAGGTTGCTACAGACGGATCATATCCATTTGTAGAAGCATTAATCAATTCCGGTCCTCTTTCTGTTGTTGCATTGGAAGTTTTTAAATCCAATGCTTTTGCATATGCTTCAAAAGCCCCTTTTCCAGCTTCCAACTCCTTTTTTGTAGCTTGAGACGCTGCTTGAGAATCTTTAAAAATTGCATCCACCGCAATATTAACAAAGTGGTCTCCATAAGTCCATTTTTCAGAGCCTGCTACAGAAAATACACCTTCCAAACTAGCGGCTTTCCCTGTTTTTTCTGCGGCCAGTGCAAACTCTTGTCCACTCAAAATAACACTTCCGGCTGTTCCTTCTTTAATATAAGCCTGCAATGTTTTTACGGCAGATTCAAATTCATCGTAAGTTGCCGTTTTAAATGCTGATAGAAAAGCCTCTACCTTATCCTCTCCGAACAATGCTGCTATCATTTCAGTATCTACAATATAACCATATCCTTCTACATTATAGGGAATTCCATAATTTGCCGAACCATCTGTAAGATTAAAACTCTCTGGTATTTCGCTTACCAGTTTTTTAAAATCCTCATTTGTGGCTTTAGACAAATCCATGGCAAATCCACCTTCCACCCATTCCACTAATGCCTGAGAATTCATGCATGAAAAAATAGCTGGCTTGTTTTTGGAATTCATTTCTGTTCTCAACGTATCATCACTGTTTGTCCCTGATCCTAAAGAAAATACTTTGACTTTCACACCCTTTTCTTCCCCAAAAGCATTGGCTGCTGCTTCCATTGCATCTGCATTTTCACCTTTAGTATTAAAAATATACAAATCGTAGTCTTTTTTGCTGCCGGAACTATCCCCGCTGTCTCCAGATCCACCACAACCTGCCAACATTCCAGTTGTAAGAATTCCAGCTAATACCATAGATAAAATTTTCTTTTTCTTCATGCGATATCCTCCTTAATTTCTACTCTTTTAGAGCTTTTTCTTTATAAGGAGAGTATAACTCCGCCTTTGTTATATGTCAATCGTTAACATATATTGTTTTATATATTTTGTGTATTTTTTCCAGTTTTATCTATTTATTTTTATATATATTTACCTCATTTTTTTCTTCCTCCATATTTTAGTCCGTGTTTTATATCATTTTTCTTGCTTTATCTATTATTTTTATATCTCTTATATATTTATCGATTACATTTTGTATTTCGATGTAAAAACCTAAACAAAAAGCTATTACCGTTCAGATATACTCTATACTTTCGGTAATAGCTTTTTTTGTTTCTTTATAAAGTAGAATCTCTCTTCACCAACCACACAGGCATAGATGTTCTGGAAGGAACCACTTCATTTTTCTGTAATCTGTCTATATAATCCACTGATAATTCTGACATCTCTTTAATAGGTTGATGAATTGTAGTAATAGTAGGGGTTGTAACAGAAGCTATCAACACATCATCAAATCCCACTAACTTTATTTTTTCAGGTATATGAATACCCATTTGATTACATATCTGAATCACTTGAGCCGCAATCAAATCACTGCTGGCAAAAATTCCATCCACATCAGGAAATTTTTCTAATCCCTCCTGAATATACTCTTGATAGTGCATAGAACCATAAACTAATTGATTACTCACCATAATAGTTCCCTGTACCCCCTTTTCTCTGCAGGCTTCTATAAACCCGTCCGCTCGACGGTCTGCTGGCATATCTTTTCCTCTTACACCTCCAAAATGAAGAAGATTTTTGCAGCCCTGTTCTATCAAATGATTCGCCGCTATCTTCCCACCTTGATAATTGTCACACTGAATGGTTACTGCACCAGAATTTTCTTCTTCTCTTTCAAAACTGATAACAGGAATATGAAGCGAATGAAATTTCTCTGTCTGCACATATTTACTGCATAAAACAATCCCAGAAACTTTATTTGAAATACACATATCCAGATACTCTGCCTCCTTTTCTGGCTGATCCTGTGAATTACAAAGAAGAATTTTATACCCTCTGGCAGACGCAGCCCTCTCCAGATTGCTGATTAATTTATTAAAAAAGGGATGTATAATATGAGGTACTATTACTCCTATCGTATTTGTATGACGCCTGGATAAAGAACGTGCTGCTTCATTGGGCTGATAGTGCATTTCTTTCATCGCATCCGATACCTTCTTTCGGGTTGCCTCACTAATATATCCTCTATTATTAATTACTCTGGATACAGTTGTTGCCGTAACTCCTGCCCTTGCCGCAATGTCTTTTATCGTCGCCATATTCCTACCTCTTCTTTTTCTTTAAATGCCGAAACCACTAACGAAAAAATAACCGCCCCAGCTTTCCAAACTGAACGGTTATTTTTGACCAATTATAACGTGGACTAACCATCTATCGACAGCGCTTTTCTATATTCAGACTAGCACCAAACATAAACTATGTCAAAGTCTTTTTTTAATTATTTTTCCATTTATCCACAATAATGTAATTTCCTCACTATTATTCGTGTATTTTAATGTGGCTTTTTTAATAAAATGCCCTTATTTTTGCAGGAATATGTGTTACACTATATGTAAATTTTAGAATTCGGACGCACACACTATAAAATGTGGCTTATTTCAATTTTGAAACCAATCCCGGATTAAGCGAAACCTTTGAAGAAAATATCAGTCCGGACTATTTAATTCCTATTTTATCGCAGGACAGACGATTGTCCGCCAAAAAACTTTGATTGTTTTCGACGAAGTACAACTCTGCGAAAGAGCTTTAACCTCTCTGAAATACTTTTGTGAGGACGCCTCTGAGTATCACATTATCGCAGTTGGAAGCCTACGTTGCGTGGCAGTGAATCGTTCAAACTTTTCTTTTCCTGTAGGTAAGGTGGACATAAAAACCCTTTATCCCATGGATATGAAGGAATTCATGCTTGCACTGGGAGAAAAAGACCTGGTGGAACAAATCAAATCCTGCTTACAGGCCAATGCCCCGCTTCCCTCTACATCACATACGGTAGTGACACAGCTTTATCGTTAATACCCCATTGTAGGGGGGTATGCCTGAATAATTTCAAAGACGGTATGACCAAAATTATGTAAATGTACAGCTTACCATAAAGGAGTATAAAACTTATTACCGAGAGTCTGAACGCGACGCTGAAATAGATTTCGTCATTCAACGAGAATGAGAATGGATTCCTATTGAAGTGAGATCCACTGATAATACCAGATCAAAAAGTCTGAAAAGCTACATAGATAAACATAAGCCCTCTTACGCAATCAAGCTTTCCGCAAAGAATTTCGGCTTAGAAGGCGAAAAAATCATCCCTCTCTATGCCGCATTTTGTATGTAGCGCAAAAAAGACAAGTAAAACGCCTTTCTTCAGCCTTTTACTTGTCTTTCTCATTTTTACTCCGGTATCATCAATATAAATCTGCTGCCTTCTCCCAGTGTGCTCTCCACCTTCACATCCGCGCCTAAAAACATGCTTCCGTGCTTCACAATGGAAAGCCCCAGTCCGGTTCCGCCGATGGCTTTGGAATGGCTCTTATCCACACGGTAAAATCTTTCGAAGATGCGCATTTTATCTTCTTCTGATATACCGATTCCTGTATCCTCCACCACAATCTGCGCATTCCCTTCCACCTCGGAAATGTTCACCGTCAAGCTGCCGCTCTGCTTGTTATATTTCAAACCGTTATCACAGAGATTATACAGCACCTCTTCCAGAATTACCTTCACGGTGTTCACCTTTACATGAGGGCCATAGAGATACAGATGAATATTTTTCTCTGCTGCACGCTCTTCCAGCCGTTTCAGAATTTCCCTTACCGCTTCATACAAATCCACGTCTTCTTTTTCACAGAAAAACTTGCCTTCGTCCAGTTGGGAAATCTTAATAACATCATTTACCAGCGTAATCAGTCTTTGCGCTTCTTTAAAAATTCTGCCTGCAAATTTCTTCGTATCCTCCGGCTTCACAAATCCGTCATTGATGATTTCCGCAAATCCTGAAATGGAAGTCAGGGGTGTTTTCAGTTCATGAGACACATTTGCCGTAAATTCCCGGCGCATTTGTTCACCCTTCATGCGCTCTGTCACGTCCAGAATTACAATCACCGCACCGGTTACTTTCTTTTCCTTCCAAACCGGGTTTGCTGCTACCTGGCAGCTTCTTCCCTGAAATTCCAGATTCGTAACCATGTGTTTTCCTTCCAGCACACGCTCTATCAGATTCTGGAAGCCCTCGCTCCGATTCAGGGTCAGCACACTTCTGCGCCCGGTCTGGGCTTCTGCGCCCAACAGTCTTAAAGCACTGGAATTATAAGAAAGCACCTCTGTATGGGCATCGATGACCAGAAAACCTTCTTCCATATTTTCCGTAATAATGGAAAACTCCTCCTGCTGCCTTTTGGCCTCTGCAATTTCATGCTTCAAGGACTTCTGCTGACGGTTGATTTTTGTCAGAAGCGGCGCAATCTCATCATAAATCTGATTTTCTTCCGGATGTTCCAAATCCAGAGCGTTCACCGGATCCACAATATGGCGTGATACCCTTGAAGCAATCCATGCAGCCAGAGCCGTTACAGCCACCAGCATAATCAGCAGCGGCTGAATCATTCCCCGCAAAAGCGCCGGAAGATTGTACTGCACACTGGAAACTCTGAGAACGGTTCCATCTTTTAGTTTCATGGCATAGTACAGAGTCTTCCTGGAAAGTGTATCCGAATTCCGCACAGCCGTGCCGGAGCCCGTTTTCTGCGCTTCTTCGATTTCTTCTCTTTGGGCATGGTTCTCCATGGATTCCGAGTCTGCCACATTGTCAAAAAGCACTGTTCCGTCTTCATCAATATACGTCACACGCTCCGCCTGTGCCGGAAGGGCTTCCAACGCATCAATCCCGTCTCGCTCCACAGCAATGGCAAGGTAAGCTGCTTCTGTTTTCAATTCCTTTTGCAGCTGATTCCCGAAATAATGGTATAGAATCCCCAGTGTCACTCCCGTACATGTTGCCAGTACAATGAGAGAAACCGCAAAAATGGATTTAAAAATTCGTTTTGTCATGATGACCCTCCTATTTTATATCCCATACCACGGACAGTCTCAATATAATGCCCGGCATCTTTCAGTTTCTGACGCAGCGTCCGGATATGCACGTCCACAGTTCTGCTCTCACCGTCAAACTGATAGCCCCAGATTTTATCCAGAAGCTGTGCTCTGGTAAATACAATCCCCGGATTGGAGAGCAGAAGCAAAAGAATTTCAAACTCCTTTAACGTCAGGGTAATCTCCTCTCCATCTACCTTCACCTGATGTTTTTTCTGTGAAACATACAAATTTCCCAGGGTGTATTCCGTATCCGTACCTTCACTTTTTCCGCTCCTTCTAAGCAGGGCTTTCACTCTGGATACCAGTTCCATCATGCGGAAAGGCTTTGGAATATAGTCGTCTGCGCCGCTGTCCAGTCCTTTGACCGTATCGTATTCACTGCCTTTTGCAGTCAGCATGGCAATAGGAACCTGTTTTGTATCGCTGCGCTTTCTCAGCTTTTGCAGTATGCTCAGTCCGTCTTCTTCCGGCAGCATAATGTCCAGAAGAATCAAATCCGGCACCCTTTTCTCCAGGGTTTCCCAGAAGTCCGAAGGCATGGAAAAGCCTTCTGCTTCTATCCCCTGACTGTTCAGGGTATACACTACCAGTTCCCGGATACTTTCATCATCTTCAACTAAATAAACCATTCTCACTACTCCTGTCTGAGTTCTTGATGCGAGCCTGTAATGGAATATTCCACCCACTGGGCAATATTCTCGGCATGGTCTCCGATGCGCTCAAAATATTTGGCAATCATAATCAGGTCAATATAATACTCAGCATTTTTAGAATCCTTTTCCATCATGGCCGGCAGCTCTGTTTTTATTTTTAAGAATAAATCATCTACTACATCATCATATTTTACTACAGCTGCGGCTGCTTTTAAATCCTTTTTTACAAAGGAATTAATGCTTTCTGTTACCATTTTAATAGTGGCTTCCGCCATTTCCCCGATATGGATTTTGTGGGCAATTTCCTTTACCTGCATAAATCTGGCCATATCCGCAATATCCTGCGCCTGGTCTCCGATTCTTTCCATATCGGAAATCATTTTCAGCGCAGAAGAAATTTCACGCAAATCCTTTGCCACCGGCTGCTGCTGCAAAAGCAGCTTCATGCAAAGGGTCTCTATCTCACGTTCCTTGTGATTGACTTCCTCTTCAATCCGGTCTACATCGCTGACTCTGGTGTCCTCTGGATTTTGCAGCAGCTCTACGGCTCTTCGGATGGCTCTTTCACACAGCGACCCCATCTTAATCAATTCCACATTCAATTCTTCAAGCTGCTGGTCGAATCTCTTTCTCATTATCCAAACCTCCCCGTAATGTAATCTTCCGTTTTCTTATTCTTCGGCATGGAGAATATCTGCTCCGTCTCTCCGTATTCCACAACCTCACCCAGAAGGAAAAACGCCGTCTTGTCCGAAATACGGGCTGCCTGCTGCATATTATGGGTTACCATAATAATGGTATAATTTTTCTTCAATTCCACAGCCAGTTCTTCAATCTTAGACGTAGAAATAGGGTCAAGGGCAGAAGTTGGCTCGTCCATGAGAAGCACCTCCGGTTCTACAGCCAGAGCTCTGGCAATACAGAGACGCTGCTGCTGACCGCCGGACATTCCCAGGGCGCTTAATTTCAAACGGTCTTTGACCTCATCCCAGATAGCCGCATTTCTAAGAGAACGCTCTACAATATCATCCAGCTTTACCTTAGAACGGATTCCGTGAGTTCTGGGACCATAGGCAATGTTATCGTAAATGCTCATAGGAAAGGGATTTGGTTTCTGAAACACCATACCCACTCTTTTTCTCAATAGATTGATATTCATGTTTCCGTAAATATCTTCCCCGTCCAGCAGCACTTTTCCTGTAATTTTACATCCCTCCACCAGGTCATTCATACGGTTTAAGGATTTCAGCAGTGTGGATTTTCCACAACCGGAAGGCCCGATAAAAGCGGTAATTTCCTTCTCCTGCAGTTCCAGATTAATGTTTTTCAGCGCATGAAACGCACCGTTATCATAATATAAATCCAAATTGGAAATCGAAAACTTACTCATAGTTTCTGTTTATCCTTTCTTAATCTTTCGCGCAATTCTTCCTGATATCCAGTTAATAATCAATACAATGAGCAGAAGCACTACGGCTGTAGCGTATGCCTGGTCCACATATAAACCTTCACTTGCCAGGGAATACATATGCACAGACAGGGTTCTTGTAGAAGACATCACACTCTTTGGAAGTTCTGCCACGGTTCCCGCCGTGTACATCAAAGCCGCCGTCTCTCCCACAATACGTCCGATAGACAAAATCACACCGGAAAAGATACCCGGAACTGCAGAAGGAAGAATGACAACGAAAATGGTTCTCAAGCGTCCTGCTCCCAGACCAAAGCTGGCCTCACGAAACGTATCCGGTACGGAAAGAAGGGCTTCTTCCGTGGTTCTCATAATCACCGGCAGTACCATAATAGCCAGTGTAAAAGCGCCTGCCAGCATAGAATAGCCCCAATGCAGGGTCGTTACGAAAAACAGCATACCGAAAAGTCCGTATACAATTGAAGGAATTCCGGTCAGGGTTTCTGCAGTCACACGAACCAGAGAAACCAGTTTATTGCCTTTTTTGGCGTACTCTACCAGATAAACAGCCGCCAGGATTCCCAACGGCCCTGCAATCAGCAGAGACAGCACAGTCATACAAATGGTATTGATAATGGCCGGAAACATGGAAACATTTTCAGAATTGTATTCCAACTGAAATAATTCCGGAGTCAGATTGGGAATTCCCTTAATGAGAATATATCCCACAATAAACACTAAAGTAAGCACAGTAAGCAGTGCGGCAAGTCCCACAAGTCCTGCCAGAATCAGAGAACCTGGATTGTGGGAATATGATTTTATTTTCTGTTTTGCGCTTTGTACATTAATTGGCTGAATTGCCTCATCCATTTGTTCCTCTCCTCTTTACCAATGAAAATAACAGATTAATCAGCAGAATAAACACGAACAGAACTACGGCTGTTGCGATTAGTGCATCTCTGTGCAGGTCTGTCGCATATCCCATTTCAATAACAATATTAGAAGTCAGAGTACGGACTCCTTTAAAGAGTCCCTTTGGCATACGGGGCTGATTTCCCGCAATCATAATCACCGCCATGGTTTCTCCAATGGCCCTTCCCACGCCCAGGATAATGCCTGCCATAATACCGGATTTGGCTGCCGGGACTACCGTAAAGAACACACTTCTTTCATGGGTAGCGCCCAGAGCCAGAGCGCCTTCATAGTAGCTGTTGGGCACAGCACGGATGGAAGACTCCCCTACGCTGATAATGGTCGGCAGAATCATAATCCCCAGCATGACCGATGCCGTAAACATGCTGGCGCCGCTTCCGCCAAATCCCAGTGTCCTTCCGAAAAAATCACGGACAAAAGGAACCAGAACCACCAAACCAAAGAAGCCGTATACAACAGAAGGAATTCCTGCCAAAAGGTCTACGGCTGGCTTCATAAACCGATACAGCTTTGGCGGACAAAATCTTGCCATAAAGATAGCGGTCAGGATTCCCACCGGCACACCAATCACAATGGCTCCAGCGGTTACATAAATACTTCCCAGAATAAACGGAAGAATCCCGTAAATATCGTTGCCCGGCTTCCATTTTTCTCCCAGCAGAAAGTCAAAAATTCCTATTTTGCCAATGGCTGGAACACCATTGGCAAACAGGAACAGACAAATCAAAACAACTGCCAGAATGGAAGCGCATGCACACAGGAGAAACACATATTTCATAACTGTTTCTTTGATGTCTTTCATCGCACTTTGCTCCTATTCCTCTGTGATTACTGTAAATCTTCCCAGTCGGTTACTTCACCTGTATAGATTTCTTTTACCTGGTCAGATGTAATATCTGTCATAGCGTTTTCGTTATTGACAATCACCGCAATACCGTCAAGGGCAATTTCCTGTCCCTTCAAACCAGCTTCTGTTTCAGAATCTTTTAACTCTCTGGAAGCCATTCCGATATCACATACACCGCTGATAGCAGATTCCATACCTGTTGTGGAATCGCTCTGCTGAATTTCGATTTCTGCATCCGGATTTACAGCTTCATATCCCTCTTTTAATTTTTCCATAACAGGCGTTACAGAAGAAGAACCTGCCACTACAATTTTTCCGGAGGGTTTGCTTCCCGCATAAGCGGCTGCGTCTGCAGCTGCTGCAATGTAACCGTTGTCTTCTACAATTTTCTGTCCTTCTGCACTTAAAATGTAATCAATGAAATCCTGTGCCGCTTCACTTACTTTATCTGTAGTAGCAATGTTGAAAGGACGGGAAATTTTATAAGTATCGTTCTTTACATTCTCTGCTGTTGCTTCTGCGCCATCTACTTTCAATGCCTTTACAGACTTATCCAGGGAACCTAAAGAGATATAGCCGATAGCCTGCGGGTCTCCTGCCACGCTGGTCATCATAACAGAAGTATTGTTGGTAACCTGCGCGTCTTCCGTTGTATTGTCAATTTTTTCTCCTGAATCATCTTTTTCTTCAATACCGAAAAGTTCAATAAATGCACCTCTTGTGCCGGAACCATCTTCTCTGGAAATTACCGAAATTTCTCCTGTAGGCGCCTCTGCGCTTGCTTCCTTATCAGAACCGGAGTCGCTGCCCGCATCAGAAGTGCTTTCTCCATTGCTTCCGCATGCTGCCATACCAAATACCATAACACCTGTGAGTACTGCTGTTAATACTTTCTTCTTCATTACCAGAATCTCCTTTTCACTGTAAATTTCGTTTTTTATTTATCCTTTAAATTTGTTTTGCTTTCCTGTTGACAACATCAACTATAAAAAAGTTTTGTAAAATCACCAATCGTAAAAAGGTTAAATATTTGTAAAATCCAAATTTTACAAAAGCAGACCCCCATTTTACATTTCACCTGTTTTTACAATATATAGTAGATACACAAACGTTCCTCACCTAAATATCTTCTACCCTTTTATAAATTATGGTAAACTGATATTATCAGACAATTATTTTAATTTTTTCGTTATTTCACCAAATTGTATTTCTTCCTGTTAAAAATTTGACTATAGAAAAATCAACTCTTTTTCTCCTTTTTTCCACAAAAAAACCCTTTTTATAACAAGTACACAAAACTTTTGTTCTTTATTTCTTTATGTAAATCACATTCATCCACACACATTTTTGTGGACAATGTGGATAACTTGGTGTATAACTGGACTTTTCCCCTGTCTTGAGAAATTTTTAATGTGTATAACTTTGAGGATAAGATGTGGGAAACTTTCCACAGTTCGACATTCTTTGTATATTTTTTACAAACGTGAATATTCTGACAATAATTGATAAAAACAGAAGTGTTTCCGCTCTTTTCTACATTCGACGGGAAGACTGTTATTTCGGTATTCTTATGTAACCCAAAATCCAACCATTTTCGGTTAAAACTTCTTTTAAATATTACCGTTGCATTTTTCCTTTTTTTGTACGATAATATTTCCGTTATAATTATAGAAAGGAAGTGTATGTTTTGAAAAAATCGTTTCAGATTTTTTTCCGCGACCTGCGGCGGCTGGCGGGGAATCCCGTGGCTCTGATTGTTCTTATCGGCATTACGATTCTCCCCTCTTTATACGCATGGGTGAATATCGCCGCCAATATGGACCCCTATGGAAATACTTCCGGCGTAAAGGTCGCTGTTGCAAACAATGACAAAGAAGCGGTGAAAAAAGACCTCTCCATCAACGCCGGCAAGGAAATTATAGATAATTTGAAGAAAAACGACCAGTTGGGCTGGGAATTTGTTTCCGAAGAAAAGGCCATAAAGGGCGTGAAATCCGGCAAATACTATGCTGCCATTGTCATTCCTGATGATTTCAGTAGTTCTCTTGTCAGCGTTTTATCCGGCAAAATCGAAATTCCGGAATTAAAATACTACATAAATGAAAAACCCAACGCCGTAGCGCCTAAAATTACAGACGCCGGGGCTACGACCATTCAGACACAGATTAACAGCACCTTTTCTTCTGTAGCCTCTGAATCGGTTTCCAAAATATTGAAAACTGCTGTGCGTGATATTTCCGGAACTGTAACCTCCGTAAATTCTGAGATTACAGATATGCTGGACAAAACCCAGCAGAATATCGCTGAATATGAAACTCTTCTGGATACCTTCCGTACCCATGCAGACAGCAGTAAATCTCTGATTTCGGACACACAGGGAACTTCTGATAATCTGAAGACAGCTGCCCAATCCTCTGCTTCTGCCTTAAAGGACGCAGATTCTTTGCTTAAAGATACCAGAACAGCGGCAGGCTCCTTTTCTTCTGTTCTCTCCAAGTCCCTTTCTGATGGGGAACTGCTTCTGAATCAGGCAAACAGCTCCGCCTCTGCAGGGCTGACGGATTTGGAATCCAAGGCAGATAAAATCAACGGGCATGTGGGAAATGCTCTGGATAACGTAAATAGCGTAGTAGACTTAAACGGTCAGATTCTGAATAAAATGCAGGAAATTAATGATGTTATTTCCCAGTACCTCCCTATTGTACCGGATGAAATCGGAACAGCCATTGAGAAACTGCAGGAACACAACCAAAGCAATAAAGAACTGGTGGACAGCCTTACAGCCAGCAATGACGGAATCAAAAATGCTATTTCCGTCACCGGCTCTACCAGAGAAGAACTGACCTCCCTTACTGAAGAGAACCTGAACCAGCTTCACACACTGCGTTCTTCTTTAAACGAAAGCGTCCTGCCTGCACTCAGTCAGTCTCTGGATACCTTTTCTGCGCTTTCCGGGGAGCTTTCCGGGATTTTAAACAATGTTCCTGCCTCCGCTGACCAGATAAAAGGAGCACTGACCCAGCTTGGAACCGGACTGGAAGATGCCCGGACTGCCCTGGACAGCACACAGACTGCCCTGGCTAAGATTCAGGAAGATTTGAACACTGTACGCACCGATGTAAATGCCATTGTAAGCTCTGATTCTTTCCAGAAGTTCCTTTCACTGGAAGGCATTGACGCAGAAACCGTTTCCTCTTTTATGGCCTCTCCGGCTGAAATTGAGACGAAAACCTTCTATTCTATGAAGAACTACGGCTCCGGCATGGCTCCTTTTTACACCAACCTGGCTATCTGGGTGGGCGGCATTGTCCTCATTGCCATTTTGAAGCTGGAAGTAGACCGGGACAAAAAGATTCCTTCTTTTCGTCCTGTCTCCGGATTTTTCGGCAGATGGCTGCTTTTTGTCTTCATAGGCGTATTCCAGGGGTTGATTGTATGTGCCGGAGATATCTGGCTGCTGAAAATCCAGTGCAAACATCCTGCTGCCATGCTGGCTGCGGGCATGCTTTGTTCTTTTGTGTATGTAACGATTATTTATGTCCTTTCCCTGACCTTTAAGCATATCGGAAAGGCTCTGGCCGTCATTCTGGTTATCCTGCAGATTCCGGGCTCCTCCGGTACGTTCCCGGTGGAAATGACCCCTGCTTTTTTCCAGAAGCTGCACCCGCTTCTGCCCTTTACCTACGGGGTAGGCGCCATGCGGGAATGTATTGCCGGCATGTATGGAAACGTCTACGCAAAAGATATGCTGCTTCTGCTCTGCTATATACCGGTTTTCCTTCTTATAGGACTTGGGCTGCGCCCTATGCTGGCAGGGCTTAATCACTTATTTGACCTGAAGCTGTCTGAAACGGAGTTTATGATTTCCGATACACCGGGCAGGGAGCCGGGTCGAAGCGCACAGCTTTCTCTCCTTTTAAAGGCTTCCCTGTCACAGGAGGAGCTGCAGCTGCAGACCACCCAAAAAGCACAGGCTTTTGAGAAAAACTACAGGAAAATGGTTCGCCTTGGTTTTCTGGCGATTCTCATAATCCCGCTGATATTCCTGATACTCATGTTCAGTCTGGAATCCAAGCTGGTCTTCCTGGTGCTCTGGATTGTCTCCATTATCGCCATCTGCCTGTGGCTGATTATTATAGAATACATTCACACAAAACTGGCCGAACAGCAGCAGTTGGCAGGCATGTCCTTTGAACAGATGCTGGAAACCTTCCGCAGAAAGGAGAACGACTGATGAGAAATATTTTTTCTATTTTCCGTAATGACATAAAGAAAATACACAACAATGTCATTGCCATGGTAGTCATTATGGGAATTCTCGTAATGCCCACTCTGTATGCATGGTTTAACATTGCGGCGAGCTGGGACCCTTATTCCAACACGCAGGGCATTAAAATTGCCGTAGCAAGTTCGGATAAGGGATACACCGGAAAACTGCTTTCCATCCATCTGAACATGGGAGATGAGGTACTTTCCACACTCCATGAAAACGAACAGATGGACTGGGTTTTTACCTCTGCCAAAAAAGCGGCTGACGGTGTAAAATCCGGAAAATATTATGCCGCCATTGTGCTGCCGGAGGATTTCACCCAGGATATGATGAGTATTTTTTCCTCTGACGTAAAGCACCCGAAAATCATTTACTACACCAATGAAAAAGAAAATGCCATTGCCCCCAAGGTAACCTCCAAAGGCGCCACAACGGTTCAGCAGCAAATAAACAGCACCTTTACAGAAACTGTATCCGAAGTGGCTTTGGAGGCTCTGGACTATGTAAATACCTCTAAGGCCGAGGCAGGCGACGATTCCATTGCCTCCAATCTCCAGGCAAACCTGACGAAAATTTCTTCTGATTTGTCTGCCGCCTCTGATACAGTGCAGGCTTTCTCTCACATGGCCGGTGCAGGAACGGAAATGCTGAAAACCACATCTGCCCTTTTGGAAGACTCCCGGACCGGAGCCAAAGATACCCTTTCCCGGCTGAAAGAATCCACCGACGGCGCAGATTCTCTGAATACTGCCGTTTCCGGCACAACACAAACCATCAGCGATGCCATGGCACAAAACGAAGCCTTCTATCAGGCTGTATCGAATGAAATCGACAACGCTTTGAACTCCTATTCCAATGATGCGGCTGCGGCTGCCGATTCCCTGTCTGAAATCAGTAAACGGGTACAGAAAATCATTGACGGATACACGACCGTGCGAGACTCTCTGACAAGTGTTTCAGACGCTTACCCTGTGGTGGAACCTGTTATTCGCCCGGCTGTAAACTTAATACAGGAAGCGATTGACCGACAGACTGCTGTAAAAGACAAACTGGATAACGCAGCCTCTGATGTCACAGGAGCGGTATCGGATGCTGCCGCATTAAAAAGCGATATGGATACCCTGATTTCCCAGAGTAAAGATTCTGTAACTGCAGTGAAAGAAGAATATGAAACTTCCGTAAAAGACAAGCTGAACAGCCTTACAGAAAACCTGAATCGTGCAGATGACTCTGTGGCCGGTCTTATGAGCGAGCTGGACAACAGTGTAAAAAATATTTCCGATATTACAGACACGGCTTCCTCCGACCTGACCCAGGCAGAAGAGACGCTGAACAATTCCGCAGCGCTCTTAAAAGAAGCCTCAGATAAGCTAAATACTGCGATTTCGGCCCTGGCTTCCCCGGACAGCGAAGGACAGCAGACCTTAAAAACCATTTTGTCCGAAAGCCCGGAAACCATCAGTTCCTTTCTGGCTTCTCCTGTAAAGCTGAAGGAAATCAAGCTTTACGGAATCGAAAACTACGGCTCTGCAGTGGCTCCCTTTTACTCCACACTGGCCATCTGGGTAGGCGGCGTCATTATGGCAGCCATGCTGAAGACAGCCGTTTCCCAAACCACTATGGATAAGCTGAAAAACCCAAAACAACGGCATCTTTATCTGGGACGCATGGTACTGTTTCTTTTGCTTGGGCTCTTTCAGAGCGGGCTTATCTGCCTGGGCGATTTGTACTTTCTGGGCATCCAGTGCAAGCACCCCCTCCTGTTTCTGCTGGCAGGCTGGTTTACCAGCATGGTATATGTAAACATCATCTACGCCCTGTCCGTTTCCTTCGGGGATATCGGAAAAGCCATCTGCGTGGTTCTGATGGTTATGCAGGTGGCTGGAAGCGGCGGTACTTTCCCCATTCAGGTGGCGCCGGAATTTTTCCAGAAGGTTTATCCTCTGCTTCCGTTTACGCACAGCATGAACGCCATGCGGGAATGTATAGCAGGATTTTATGGAAATAACTACTGGCAGGAAATGGGTATGCTGGCTCTCTTCCTGATTCCCTCCCTGCTGCTGGGACTGCTTCTGAGAAAACCAGTCATTCAACTGAACAATGCTTTCATGGAAAAACTGGAAAGCACCCATGTGATTTAAGTAAAAAGGAGACTGCTGAAAACGGCAGTCTCCTAAAAAATCCTGTATTTTTTTCTGCTCTATGGCCATTCTTTACAGCACATGGATTCCGCCATGCTGACGTACCTTCAGCACATGGCAGGCTCCTTTTCCAAACACCTTATCCATAGCTTTTCTGTATTCTTCTACAAAGCTGTTCTCTACAAAGACCTGAATGGTTCCTGCGAAGCCGCCTCCATGAACACGGCTGACACCGTGGCTGCCAAGGACGCTTTCGCTGACGCCCAAAGCAATGGACATGGCCTGTTTCTGTACGTTTCTGTTGGTATAAATATTCTGCAGATATTTAAAAGAGGAATCTCCGGATGTTTTCACCAATTTTAAGAATTCCTCAAATTCTCCGTTTCTAAGAGCATGTACCTGTGCTTCCACACGCTTCTCTTCTTCAAAGAAATGCAGCGCACGCAGTACCGGACGGTCACCCAGAACACTTCTCAGTCCTGATATCTGCTGGAAAAATTCCTTCTCGTCCACTTCACGAAGCACTTTTTTCTTGAAGAATGCAGCCACTTTTTTCATTTCTGCAGGAATTTCTGCATAATCTTCGGTTAAATCATCATGGAATTCTTTTGTATCTACAATGCACAGGCTGTATTTATATGCCTCAAAATCAGACGGTACTTTTTCTACCACCGGTTCTTCCGGATTCTTGAAATCAATGTGAATCAGGCCGCCTACAGAACAAGCCATCTGATCCATCAGACCGCTTGGCTTTCCAAAATAAACATTTTCTGCAAACTGTCCTGCCTGGGCAATCAAAACCGGGCTGATACTCATATCATTAAACAGACCGGAAAGTATGGTTCCGATAATGACTTCAAAAGCTGCAGAGGAAGACAGACCTGCGCCAATAAGCACATCACTGGTAATATAGGCTTCAAATCCACCCAGCTTATATCCTCTTTCTTTCAGATTTGCCGCCACACCTCTGATTAAGGCAATCGTGGTTCCTTCTTCATAAGCCTTTTCTTCTAAATCTTCAATATCCACTTCCACCATGTCGTATCCTTCTGATACCACACGAATAAGATTTCCTTCTGTTCTGCTGACAACTGCGATAGCGTCCAGGTTAATAGAAGTAGCAAGCACCATGCCCAGCTGATGGTCTGTATGGTTTCCGCCTACCTCGCTTCTTCCCGGAGCGCTGTAGATTTCCACTTCCTTTTCCCCAAATAATTCTTCAAATTTTGCTACTGCCTCTGCATACCTTCTGTTCTGATATTCCAGAAGACTTTCATCCAGGTAAATATCCTGAAATAATGCACTGTGTTTCCCCTGACGTAATTCTTCCTTTAAAACTGCGGAATTTTTCATGTCAATTCCTCCTCCTTGTTCCTGTAAGTTTTTAGAATTTTTTGTCTATAAAGAGCATATCATACCCGGCAGCTTTTCGCCACTGGATTTATTCCTCTGCGGGCACTTTATTTTCGTCGGGAAGGACTGTCGAATTCGGTTCTTCCCCGGAAACTTCCTCTTCCTTCCCGTCCGAAAGACTTTCCGGGCTGTTGGATACCTGAATTTCCCGTACAAGACCCAGGTCTTTGTCTATGAAAATCCGGACAAAATTTTTCTTCGTCTCATCTGAATACAAATAATAAGAAGTTCCCTTTTCCTCCTCTTGGCTTTCAAAGGCATTTCCTCCCAAAAGAATTTTCATATTTTCCTCTGACATCCCCAGTGTAATGTTGTTCCCCACAGCAACCGGCACTTTTGTCACATCAAAATCTCCCGACAGACTGGTGAGGAATGCATACTTCACAGCAATGGTCTGCTCTCCGTAATTTCTCACCACTGCATACAGCGTATGGCCATCTTTTTCCAGCGTTACATATCCGTGGCGTCCGGGTTTTACATAGGTATCCGAACCCTCTTCCTGTATTTTCCATCCATGTTTTACAAACTCAGACACCGGTGCGGGAATACGGTACAGTTGATTATCATAAGAAACCACATAATCTCTGGGATTTTCCGAAAATTGCTCCGGTCTCTCATATTCCTTTACGGCCTGAGGCTCCTCTTTACTCACCTCTTCATCTGCCCCCTGGGATGCGCGGTAGTTCTGCAGAGAAACCCGATAAAGGGTTTCATCCTCTATATGAAATACAAACTCTGCCTTCTTGTAAAGACCAAATTCATAGGTAACATAGACATCCTCTTTTTCTTCATACTCGTCCGTAGGTGGACCGTACTGCTCTGTCACCTGGTTCAAAGTTGCCCTTCCCAGACAGAGTTTCCCCGGAAGCTGGTACACGGTGCCCCCTTCCCGGTATTCCAAAGTCACACCGCCTATCATACTGTCTTCCAGAGTCCGACTTTCCCCCTCTTGATTGACAAATGCTGCTGTCAGAGTGTCTTCTCCTCTTTTCAGACTTTCCCCTTCTATAAAAGATTCCGCTTCCAGATGTTCTTCTCCCCTGTCAGAGGGGATTTCCCATCCCCGTTCCTTCCAGACTTCCATGCTTTCCGGAAGGGTGTAAACTTCCTCGTTCATGGCAAATTGAAAATCTGAAAGTTTATCTGACAAATTCACTTCGTATTCCCGAAATGCTTCCTCGTTCTGTACCACAGTCTCATCCTTTCCCTGACATCCTCCCAGCGCCAACAGCAAAGCTGCTGTCAGAAGTATCCATTTCTTTTTCAAAAAAATCTCTCCTTCCATGACGGATTTCCTGCTATCACTAAGTTTTCCCTATATAAGAAATCTTAACACAAAGGTATGGCCTTTTCCATGAAAAATACACATACCCTGCCGTTTTTTTCATACACTGTAAAGAGTATTTTATGCAAAGAGGCCCTCCTTTGAAAAAGTTTTCTTTCAGATTCTCCCGCAAAATCACTGCTGCTGTTTTTCTTCTGCTTCTTGGCATTTTTTCGCTTTTCTGTCTGAAAACCCGTCCTTTTTCCTCCTGGGATACACGCTTTGAAGCCTTTACCCGGCAGCTTTTTTGCCAGGAACTTTCATCCAATACGCTGAATCTCCATTATACTCTGGCTTATCCTGAAAAATACAATATAGAGAATTACAGCATTAGCCTTGGCAGTATGAAACCCCAGAATCTGCAGGAAAATTTCGACTCCATAAAGGCTTTGAAAAAGCAGCTTGAGCGTTTTCCTGCCTCCAAACTTTCCACAGAAAATCAAATGGTTTATGATATCCTGCGGCTGCAGTTTGCCACAGAACTCTCCTCTGAAAACTGCTATCTGCTTCAGGAACCCCTTAGTCCCAATCTTGGAATACAGGCTCAGCTTCCTGCCCTTCTGGCAGAGTATACTTTCCGAACCCCGGCAGATGTCAAAGACTATCTCTCCCTGCTCACTTCTCTCCCGGATTATTTTAAGGAAATCCAGCAGTTTGAGCAGGAAAAATCCCGCCAGGGACTCTTCATGAGCGACGACAGCGCAGAACGAACCGTACAGCAGTGTAAAGAATTTTGTGAAGACCTAAACTCCCACTATCTCTCCGAGACTTTTAAAGACCGGGCTCAGAAGCTGACGGAACTCAAGGTCATAAGCAAAAAACAGAGGGATTCTTACATAAAAACACACGAAAAAATCTTAAAAAACTGTGTCTTTCCCGCCTATAAATCCCTTGCACAAAGTCTGGAAAAATTGAAGGGAAGCGGGAAAAACCAAGGGGGACTCTGTCACCTTCCAGAGGGCAAAAAATACTATGCTTATCTGATAAAAAGCAGTACCGGAGACTATCGTTCTGTCCGGGAAATTCAGAAACATCTGTATCAGCAGCTCTTCCTGGATTTTGAAGAAATTCAGAATCTGGTGCAGAAAGACCCTGACATTTTTACAAAAGCAGCACAACTTCCCCAGACTGCTTCCTCCTCTCCGGAACAAATGCTGGATTATTTAAGCCGGGTTATGACAGACGATTTTCCCAAACTGACGGTCAAAGACTATGAAGTAAAATACGTTCCGGATTCCATGGAAGAATTCTCCAGTCCTGCCTTTTATCTCACGCCGCCTGTGGATACTCTGACACCCAATACCATTTACATTAACCAAAGCACTACCGTCTCAGATGTCCAGCGTTTCACCACCCTGGCCCACGAAGGTTTTCCCGGCCATCTGTACCAGACCGTCTATTTCGGAAAGCAGGATTGTCCCCCCATCCGGCATCTTCTCGGCTGCAGCGGTTATGTGGAAGGTTGGGCCACTTATGTGGAAAATATGGCTTATGAATACAGCTGCTGCTTCCTGCAGACAGACCCGGAGGTTATGGAATTTCTCCGCCTGAACCGCTCCGTCACCCTCTGCCTGTACTCCATTCTGGATATCGGTATCCACGATACCGGCTGGAATCTGCAAACCGTTCAGGAACTTTTGAAAAGTTTCGGCATTACAGACGAAAATGCCTGCCGGGAAATCTTTCAATACATCGTAGAAAATCCTGCCAACTACCTGAAATATTATCTGGGATTTTTAAATTTTACAGCGCTCAAAAGCAATGTCCAGGAAATCCAGGGAACGGATTTCAACCTAAAACTCTTTCATCAAAACCTTTTGGAAATCGGGCCCGCGCCCTTCCCCATTGTGAAAAAATATTTGCTTATGCGGTACTGAAGCAAAAAGAGCCGACACCCCCTGCTATTTAAAGGTGTATCGGCTCTTTTTATTGTTCTTTTTTCTGATAAGAATTGAAGAATTCTCTCAGGTTCAACAGGGATTTCACCAGAACTTCCTGCTGGCTTTCATCCAAATCCTTCAGTACTGCCTGTATCATTCCCTCATGAAATTTCTTATGATGTGCATTGGCTTTGCGTCCCTTATCCGTAAGCGAAATCAGCACCACTCGTCTGTCTTCTTCGCTTCTTTCCCGGTGTACATAACCCTTTTTCACCAAACCGTTCACAGCAATGGTCAGGGTTCCCACGGTCACAGACAAGGTTCTGGCAACCGAAGACATATTTCTGGGGCTTTCCTCTCCAATGGCTTCTATAATATGCATATCATTAACAGAAATATCTTTAAATTCAGGAGTAATCAGTGCCTTCCCTTCAATATCCATGATTTCCTGAAAGAGATTCACCAGAATATCATGAAAAACCTCATAATGCTTCACTTTATCACTGCCTTTTCTGCTTTTACTGTATTTTTTGTTCCTATTGCTTTCATTATAGCTGATTCAGGCAGCAAACACAATGAGATTTTTATAATCCGATTATTTTACAATCATTTCTCCGTAGCATTCTTTTCCAGGAGCTAACGCATTTGCTTCATCTGTATCAATGTGCGCTGCTGTTGCGTAGGATGCGCTTACACGAACCACTACATCACCGAAAGTCAGGCTTCTTCCATTTGGAGATTCGATAGCCAGTTCTACGATCTGTTTGTCAGCCACGCCTGCTTTTTCAGCGTCTTCCGGTGTCATGTGTACATGACGTTTTGCAGCGATAACGCCCTCTGTCAGTTCTACTTCACCTGCCGGTCCTACTAACTTACAGACACCGGATTCTTTGATGTCACCTGATTCACGAATCGGAGCAACTACGCCAAGACTTCTTGCGTCTGTTAAAGAAACTTCTACCTGTGTGTCTTTTCTAACCGGTCCTAAAACAGACATTTTCAGGCTGCCTTTTGTTCCGATTACTTCAACTTTTTCTTCACAAGCAAACTGACCCGGCTGGCTCAACATTTTTTTCACTGTTAATTCATGTCCTTTTCCGAACAGAGCTTCCAGATGTTCCTGTGATAAATGCACATGTCTTGCAGATGTTTCTACTAATACTTTCATGTTTAAATCCTCCAATTTTTGAAATATTCACTATCTTTTATTATAGCTTTTTCGTGGGGCTTGTCAACTTCTGGCAGAGGATTCTTTATCTAATTTTTGCATTTTTAGTGGTACAACCAACGACTGTGTAACCTCCTTTATGGATGGAATAGACGTTTGAGCCCCTTTTCTCGTTACTACAATAGAAGAAACATAATTTGCAAAATTTACTGCTTCCTCCAGACTTTTACCTAATGCCAATTTCAATGCTACAGCTGCAGTAAAAGTGTCTCCAGCTGCAGTTGTATCTACTGCTTCCACTTTTCTGGCCGGAATTACTTTTATTTGCTCTGATTCAGAATTGATATATACCCCCTTCCCCCCCAATGTTACTACTACATTCTTCACACCTCTGCATTTCAAATATTTTGCTGCTTTTTCCAATTCATCGATACCATGTCCCGTCAACATCCTTACTTCAGTTTCATTCGGTTTGATAACATCTATATAAGAATACAATTCTTCTGGAAACAGCATTGGAACAGGCGCAGGGTCCAATATAACTTTTTTTCCTAATTCCTTCGCTCTTTTTGCTGCGTAAAGAACTGTTGTGATAGGAATTTCCATTTGCAGAACCAAAATATCACATTCTTCTATCAATCTAATATTTTCTTCTATGTCTTTCTCAGAGAGAGCTGCATTTGCCCCTGCTACCACCACAATGCTGTTGTCACCATTTTTATTCACTGTGATAAAAGCAGAACCCGTGCTCATTTTTTCCTTTTTGATAATATAAGACGTATCTACACGGGCTGAATTTAAACTGTCTATTACAATTTTTCCATAACTGTCTCTGCCTACTGCTCCCAATATTTTTACCTGAGCTCCCAATTTTCCCGCCGCATATGCTTGATTTGCACCTTTCCCACCAGGAATTAATTCCATACGCTCTGTTATTATGGTTTCACCTACATGAGGTGTATGGTCTACTTCTGCCACCATATCCATATTTAAGCTTCCAATTACTAAAATTTTTTTCATACTTTCACCTTTATTACCCTTTTACACTCCCGGCTGTAATACCCTCTACAAAATATTTCTGGAACGGTAAAAATAATGCTATTGGTATGATGGCCGAAATCATTGATCCAGCATATATATACGTCCATTTAATAGACCGCTCTCCACTGAACTGGCTAATGGCAATCTGTATAGTTCTTATTTCTTTGGAGCGCGCTACCAGTAACGGCCATAAATATGAATTCCACTGATTCATAAATATCATCAATCCTGCTGTAATGAATACAGGAACCGAAATAGGCATTATAATTTTTGTAAAAATGACAGGCCACTTTGCTCCGTCTACCCGCGCTGCTTCTATAAGACTTGGGGGAATATCTTTAAAAAACTGAATAAACAAAAATGTAACTAACCCATCCGCTATAGCCGGAATAATCATGCCTGCATAAGTGTCTACCATTCCAAATGTATCTGCAACGCTATAAAGAGGGATAGCTATAGCTTCAAAAGGAACCATAAAAGATACCAATACTAAGGGATAAAAAATTTTCTTTCCCTTAAATTCAAAGCATGTAAAGGCAAATCCTGCCATAGAATTTATAACACATCCCAACAAAATAGTTAATATTGTCACAATTAACGTGTTCACTATAGGACGCCAGAAGTCATATTCTGTAAAAATTGCAATATAATTAACTGCCGTCAATTCGGTAGGCAACAGAGACTTAATCGTAAAAGGAAACATATTTTTAAACAAGTCTTCTTGAGTTCTTAAAGATGCTGATAAACAAAAAATAACAGGAAACAAAGATACTACTGTCATAACAACCAATGCTATATATATGGCTAATTTTTTCGTAATTCTTTTTTGTTTCAAAGTCATATTTTATGCCTCCCTTTCTTTCATACACCGATTCTGAATAATGCAAACAAAAATAATAATAACTAAAAGTATAGTCACAATGCATGCCTGTCTCGGTCTGTTTGAATACTTAAACGCCGATTTATAAGCCTCATACATTAAGACATTGGTACTGCCTTGAGGCCCTCCTTCTGTCGCAATCTGTATAGGTGCAAATAGCAAAAAATTTGCTGTTGTGTTTGCAATAATAACAAAAATCATTGTGTTTTTTAAAAGTGGCAATGTAATTCTAAACAATGTACTGAAAAATCCTGAACCATCAATTTTAGCTGACTCATAAACAGATGTATCTATTCCTTTTAATCCAGCGAGGAAAAACATCATCCAATAGGCACACCCTCTCCATGAAGCAATCAAAATAATAGACAATAATGCCCATTTTTTATCTATCAAAAATCCCACTTTTCCGATTCCAAATATTCCAAGAATACTATTCATAACACCATTATTCACATTTAACATTGTCTGCCAAATAACTGTTGCAACTGTTAGAGAAATACAAAATGGAAGATAAAATATAGTACGAAATAATTCAATTCCCTTTACCTTAACATTAACAATCATAGCCATAGCAAAAGCTACAATAATTTGAAACGGTATAATGATAACATTAAATTTGACTGTTACTGCTAAAGATTCCCAAAATATTTTATCTGCAAAAAGCAGCTCATAATTATTAATTGTCAATTCACCGTCTTTTGATAAAAATCCCTGAATCACACTATCAAAAATGGGATATATTTTAAAAATACAAATCAGCAAAATCGTCGGTAAAATCAAAAGATATGGAAGCCATTTATTCTTTATGTAAATATTACCCATGTTCTTCTCCTTTCCCTTCAAAATAAAAGGCAAAAATAGCGGCAGCATCTCATTCTGACTGCCGCTATTTTCAGTTATTTACTTTTCATAAGAGGCTATTGCAGAATTATATTGCTCTATAGCAGATGATAACGTTTCTTTCACATCTGCCCCATTCCTAATATCTTCCCATGCTTGGTCAAGGGCTGTAGAGTACTCTCCAAATACAGGCGTTACTGCTCGCGGAACCGCTGTATTAGCTGCCTCATATGCTGCAATTTTCATATCATCTCTTGCTTCCGGGTCTTCCTCAATTTCTTTCTGTTTTTCCAAACGACTTGGAACATCTCCATTCACCTCTAACCACAAATCATTTCCTTTTTCTAAAGTAAACCATTTTACGAAATCTGCAGCAGCTTCCTTATTTGGGGACTGTGAATTCACTCCGAAATACCAGCTTCCTGTAGAAGTTGCAATCTCTTTCTCATATCCCTCAAAGCATGGTGCATATGCACATCCAATTTCGTCATCACACTTCATTCCTGATGGCGTCCAAGTTCCTCCAACCATAAATACCATATTTCCTGCATAAAACTGCTCTCCCAACTGGTCAGCATCATATCCCTGAGATGCAATTCCCTCTTTTACCAGGTCTTGATACCATGTCATGGCTTTTATCCATGGCTCATCGTCTACCACTCCCTCAATAGTAAATCCATCTTCTCCAATATTTTTTCCTCCCATAGAGTTTGCTAACATATTCATCTGATATACACGGCTTACCTGCTGAAAATCAAAACCAATAATTCCTTTGGAACCATCCGGGTCTAATTTCTTTTGTGCCTGCTGGGCTAAATCAGCCACCTCTTCGTAAGTAAGGCGATTATCTGCGCTACTTTCCGGTACTGTAATTCCAGCCTGATTCAAAAGTGTTTTGTTATAATATAAAACCTGTGTAGAAGTATTTTCCGGTGCTGCATACATTACATTGTCCCACACTCCTGCCTGATAAGACGCCTCATCCCACTGGGCCTTTTCTTCATCAGTAAAGTACTTATCAAGAGGTTCTAAATAACCGCTTGTTCCATACTTAGCAACATAAGTTACATCCACACTCATGACATCAAAATCAGCACTTTTCGACGCTGATTTTGTCTCAATCACTTCAAATAAATCACTAAAAGAATAAAATTCTGCTTCAACATGTACACCTGTATCTTTTTCATATTCTTCAAGAATAGATTTTGTAAGCCCTTCCCATGAATCTTCTCCCGGACCTTGAGAAATCCACTTTATTGTTACGGAATCTTTATCTCCTTTTTTCTCCCCATCCGTTGACTTTTCTCCACATCCTGTCATACTTAACGAAGCAGCCATCAACATAGTTAAGCAAATCGCCATCACTTTTTTTAATTTCATCTCTTCTCCTCCCTCATCTTGTAAGTTTTTGGAATAAATCCATAAATAATTCATCTCTATTAATATGGTAAACATATTTTATAAAATGCCGATTTACATCAAATGCATATTTATTATCATATTCTGGTATTGGACTATGTTTTAAGCAATCATACATAAACTCTCCATCCAAAAGCCAAGCTACTGCTGTTACATCCCAAATTGGTCGTGTCCATGTCGGTTTTCCCGAACATTCTATAGCCTCTTTTGTTGTCACATCTATAAGGTAATCACAAAGTTTATTTTTCCCTCTTAAGTGATATTCTAGTTCGGGCCCACTGGTTGTAAAGGCTGATACAACCCCCATACATGGAAGTTGAACTAATGGTACTCCACAGCCAAATACAACCCTTGCACCAGCTACATCCTGATAAAGATTAAACTCTTTATTATGTGGCCAAAAGTCTGCATTTCCACCTAACCAAATTAATACTATTCTCTCCTTTATTTCGGGTTTCAAAAGCAAAGCCGAAGCTATATTCGTAATTGCTCCAATAGCAATTACATAAAGAGGATTTTCCTCCGTATATTCCATAGCTCTTTGCACTAAATTTTCTGCTGCTTCAGATATTACAGGTATATCTTCGGAAAACAAATATTCTTTTGAGCCTTTATAAACATGCGCTTTCAAATCCTCTCGTCCCATTAATGTAAGGATATGAAAGATTTCACTATAACTTTTTTCCATGCCATCTTTTGGTCCAGAAGACTTTGAATTGAAAAAAGGAGCTGCATAAATAGCCTTCAGATTTAATTTATCCTCTGATTTGATTAGATAGGCTAAAGCAAACTGGTCATCAATTTCATTATATGTATCTGTATCAAGAACTACATCAACTTTCCCTTTGGGCTTTTTTAATCTTCTAACCAGTTTTTCATTGTCTACTTTGTATTCTGCTACTTCTGAACTTGTAAATGTTTCCCATTCTTTCTGTTTTTCTCCCATATACATTTTTCCTTTCCCCACACTCCGTTTTCAAGAAAGTGTTTTCTTAAATTATTTTCTTATGCACATATTTTACATTTTCACCTGATAATTGTCAATATATTATTCACTTTTCGTCACTTGTCTTAATTATACAGCCTTATTTTTATGCACTTTTCCCAATCACAACTATTTTAAGATTCAAAAAAGAGAAGAGACTCTTTTTCACTTACTAGTCTCTTCTCTTTTTTTCTTCTTTATAATTTTCTTCCAGAAACCTGTCTTTCAGATAATGATATTCCTTCACAATACTTCTGGTAATCTCATCCTCACCAAAATCATTCACCGGATGGTAAATCCGAAGCAGCGCCCCATATCTTCTTTTCAATTCTTCCAGATTCTTAATTCCCTTAAAATAGTGTATGTGCACTTCCGAATCATTGCTTTCTCCGCCCCTATAGCTCTCATCAAAAGCGGACCATTTGTAATCAGGACGCTTGTAAAAAGCCTTCAGGCTGTCCGAATTTCCCATGTAAAACTTCCATATCCAGCTGCACACCGCCTCCAAAACCACCATAACCATGCCTACGCCTGCCACCGGTACATAAGCCAGACCTCCGGCAAGGGCCATTGTCAGAAAAACAGGCGCGATTCCCGGTCCTTTTCCCTGTATCTGCAAAATAATTTCTATCAGCACTCCAAGGGAAACCACCACGGATGACAAAATGCAGACAAACGAAACAACCGGTCCGCACAGCTTTAAGAAAAACTGTACGCACCGTATCAGAATAAATATAACTGTCAGCGGTACTGCCAACAGGATTTTCAGCAATATCTTGAACGCAATCCTCTTCTTTTCTTCCTTCATAGTTTTACCCGCATTTCCATAAACTGTCTTTTTTCTTACCCACAGTTTATCATATCCGGCAGGATTTTCACAGAATAAATTATGAACAAATCGGCAGAAATTTTATCCTCTGTTTCAGGTATTGTGGTCACTGACATGAAACGTTTTCAAATTTCCTATTTTTTGCCGTCTCTCCTCCAGAATCCCTTCTACTTCCTCTACAGAAATCCCGGCTTGTACCATCATGACAATAAGATGATACAGCAAATCACAGATTTCATTGGCCGTATCCTCATTGTTTCCGTTCTTGGCTGCAATAATCACTTCACTGCATTCCTCTCCGCATTTTTTCAGGATTTTATCCAGCCCCTGCTCAAAAAGATAACAGGTATAGGAGCCTTCCTGCTTTGTCTCTTTTCTCTGCTTTGCAACTTCATATAAACCTTTCACGACATCCATCATAGCATTTCTTCCTTTCCGATTTCTCTGAAAAAACAACTGTGGGCACCTGTATGGCAGGCCCCTCCCGTCTGAACCACGGTGATTAAAACCGTATCCTTATCGCAGTCTCCCTTAATATCCACTACCTTCTGTACATGGCCGGAGGTCGCTCCCTTGTTCCACAATTCCTGCCGGGAACGGCTGTAAAACCAGGTGTATCCCGTCTCAAGGGTTTTCTGAAAGCTTTCCCGGTTCATGTAAGCCAGCATCAGCACTTCTCCTGTTTCCGCCTCCTGTACAATAGCAGGAAGCAGGTCTGCTTTTGTAAAATATTCCTCTATCTCTTTCATCCTTTATTCTGTCTCCTTACCGGTATTTTATGTTCTTCCAAATGAGCTTTCACCTCATCTACCGTCAATTCTTTATAATGAAACAAAGAAGCTGCCAACGCTGCATCCGCCCCTGTCTCTTCAAATACCTGAGAGAAATGCTCTGTCTTTCCGCAGCCTCCGCTGGCAATGACAGGAATGGAAACTGCCCCACAAACAGCCCTTAAAAGTTCCAAATCAAACCCCTCTTTTGCGCCGTCCGCATCCATAGAAGTCAGTAAAATTTCTCCGGCTCCCAGCCTTTCACACTCTTTTGCCCACCAGACAGCGTCCAGTCCTGTATCCTTTCTTCCGCCGTGAACCACCACATGAAATGCGCCTGTTTCATCTCTTTTTGCATCAATAGCCGCAACCACACACTGACTTCCGAATACCTCTGCCGCCTGGCGGATAAGGTGAGGATGATCCACCGCAGCCGAATTTACCGCTACCTTATCTGCACCTGCCCGGAGGATTTCCCGGAAATCCTCCACACTGCGGATTCCTCCTCCCACAGTCAAAGGAACAAAGACATTTTCCGCCGTTTTTCTTACCACATCAACCATGGTTTTCCTTCCCTCATGGGTGGCTGTAATGTCCAGAAAACAGAGTTCATCCGCCCCTTGTCTGTCATATGCAACAGCACATTCTACCGGGTCGCCAACCTCCCGGATACCTACAAAATGAATCCCCTTGACTACCTTGCCATCCCTGACATCCAGACAGGGAATAATTCTTTTTGCCAGCATTACTGCTCACCTGCCTTTTCTATCGCTTCCCGCAAATCCAGGCTGCCTGTATATACGGCTTTTCCACAGATACAGCCATAAAGCCCCAGCTTTTTGCACGCTTCAATATCTTCTATGGAGCGGACACCTCCGCTGGCAATAATATTACAGGACACCGTTTCGTTTAATTTTGCAAGCTGCTCCAGATTCACGCCCTGCAAGGTTCCGTCTTTGGATATGTCTGTATAAATAATGGTTTTTACACCTGCCTGTTCCATCTTTTTTGCCAGTTCCAGATAGGAAAGACTGCTCCTTTCCAACCAGCCTTCTGCTGCGGGTGCACCGTCCCTGGCGTCAATTCCCACTGCAATCTGACTGCCGAAAATCCGGACTGCTTCCTCTACAAGCACAGGATTTTTGATTGCTGCAGACCCCAGAATCACCCTGGAAATTCCCCTGGTCAAATACCACTCTATGGTTTCCATACTGCGGATTCCGCCTCCTACTTCTGTGTGCAGTCCGGATTCTTTTGCCACCTTCAGAAAGATTTCCTCATTGACCGGGCAGGCTGCTTTTGCACCGTCCAGATCTACCATATGTATCCATTTTGCCCCTTGCAGCGCAAAGTTTTCTGCTGTTTTTAAGGGGTCTTCCGCTACCTTATGCGCGGTGCTGTAATCCCCCTGTACCAGGCGTACACAGGTTTTATCTTTTACATCTATTGCAGGTAATATAATCATTTTTCCACCAGCCTCGCAAAATTTTTTAACATATTCAATCCCACACTTCCGCTTTTTTCCGGATGAAACTGTGCACCGTAAACCATATCTTTCTGCACCAGTGCGGGAATCTCTTCCCCATAAAAAGTGGTACAGGAAAGGTATTCAGGCTCTGTATCCGCTCTGTAGGAATGAACAAAATACACATAGCTGTTTTCCTCCATTCCTTCCGTCATACTGCAGGGTTTTAATACCTCCAGATGATTCCAACCCATATGGGGAATTTTTTCCCCTTTTCCATCTATTTTGATGACTTTGCCCGGTATCAGGCCCAATCCTTTTGTCTTCTTAAATTCCCAGCTTTCTTCAAACAAAAGCTGCATTCCCAGACAGATTCCCAGAAGGGGTTTCCTTGCCGCCTCTTCCTGAATTACGGACACCAGCTGCTTCCTTTCCAGCCTTTCCATGGCATCCGGAAAAGCTCCCACCCCGGGAAGAATCAGCCCGTCCGCCCGGCGTATTATCTCTGCTTTTTCTGTCACACAATTCTCTATCTGCAGGTAATCCAGGGCATTTTTCACACTGAAAAGATTCCCCGCACCGTAATCAATAATTGCTATCATCACAACACTCCTTTTGAAGAAAGAACACCGCCTCCGGTTTCTGTTACAGCGTCTTTCAATGCATGAGCAAATGCTTTGAAAAGGGCTTCTGCCTTATGGTGGTCATTCTCACCATAGAGGATTTTCATGTGCAGCGTAATCCCTGCCTGAAAGGCCAGCGCACGAAAGAATTCTTTTATCATACAGCAGTCCAGGGCGCCAATACTTTGGTTTTCATATTCTGCTTCATACACCAGAAAAGCCCTGCCGCTGATGTCCAAAGAACAGAATCCTAATGTCTCATCCATGGGAATATATGCCGTACCATAACGACGAATGCCGCCTTTTTCTTCTAATGCTTTTGCAAGAGCCATCCCCAGAACAATGCCCAAATCTTCCGTGCTGTGGTGACAGTCCACTTCCAAATCTCCCTTCATGGACAGTTGAATATCAAACTTTCCATGCACGCACAGAGCCTGCAGCATATGGTCCAGAAAGCCGATACCGCAAGTGCCTTCATAAATTCCCTGCCCGTCTGTGTTCCAAATCAGCGCAATCTGCGTTTCCTTTGTATTTCTCTCTATTTTTGCTGTTCTCACTGGTCTCTCCCCTTTCTTTTTGCAGCGGTTTTCCTATTGCAGCAAGTTCTCAAGGCTCTGTAAAATTTCCTGGTTTTCTCTTTGAGAACCGGCGCAGATACGCAGATATCCTTTCATAAAACGCACGGAAATCCCCGCCTTTTTCAGCCCTTCAAATACAGTTTCCCCAGCTTTTATATCGACGTAAACAAAGTTTGTACTGGTAGGATACAGTTTACGGATTTGCTGCTTTTTTTCCTTTAGCGCCTTTAACCCAGCATATAATTCTCCCACAGATTCTTTAATTTTCTCCGTACATTCCTGCAGATATTCCCTGTGTTTTAAGACAGCACAGCCCGCCGCCTGAGTGAGGGAATTCACATTATACGGAGATTTTGCCGCCTTTAAAATCCGGGTAATTTCTTCATTGGCTGCTGCAAATCCCAAGCGGATAGCCGCCATTCCAAAGGCCTTGGAACAGGTTTTCAATACAATTAAATTTCCGTAATTCTCGATTTCGTCCAATACAGAACCTTCTGAAAAATCCATATAAGCCTCATCTACAACCACCAGTGCATCTGTCTGTGCCACAATCTGAAGAATATCCTGCCGCTCCAGCTTCAGAGCCGTGGGATTGCAGGGGTTGGAAAAGATAATCAATTCTGCTCCGGTTTCTCTTGCTTTTTGAATCATATCCTCTGCACAAAGCACCATATCCTGCTTATCCAGAATTTCAACTTTGGCTCCTGCAGCCTGCGCATAAAATCCATACATGGAAAAATCCGGACTTACGGTAAGCATAGTCTGTCCAGGTTCCAGAAAGTTCTGCACAATCAGGGAAATCAATTCATCCGAACCATTTCCTGCAGTAAGAAGCCTGGAATCCACCTGAAAAAATTCACCAAAACACTGACAAAGTTCCTTTGCTTCCGGGTCCGGATAACGGTTAAATTCCACCTGACTGATAGCTTCCAGAACCTCTTTTCTAATCTCATCCGGCAGGTCTATAAAGCTTTCATTGGCATCCAGGCGCACTTTGTAAACTTCTGTAACCGGCTCATAAGCCTGGAGTTTTTTCAATTTTTCCGGTATCTGATATGCCATAAGTGCACCTCCCTATTCTCTGCTTTTTACATCTTGCTCTATCTTCTCAATGAGTTTTTCTATCTCATTTTTTCGCAGCTTCATGCTGGCGATATTGACAATCAGACGAGCGCTGATATCACAGATGTTCTCTTTGACTTCCAGTCCGTTTTCCCTTAATGTAGTGCCTGTTTCTACAATATCCACAATGGCATCCGCCAGTCCAAGCACCGGGGCAAGTTCTACAGAACCTTCTATTTTCACCAGATTAATGTCCATATTTTTGCTTTCAAAAAAGGCTTTCGCTACATTCATATACTTGCTGGCAATCGTTCTGGTTTTATATCCGCGATACACATCTGCCCCCTTTAAAGCTGCCAGGGCAAATCGGCATTTTCCGAATCCCAGGTCTGCAATTTCATAGAAAGTTCCACCTTTTTCCATAATGGTGTCTTTCCCTACCACACCCATATCACAGACTCCGGTTTCCACATAAGTAACCACGTCCGCCGCCTTGGCCAACACAATCTCAATACTGCCGTCCCCTATGGGCATAATCAGCTTCCTTCCCTTTTCTCTCACACTGGTACAGTCATATCCCAGCCGCTCCAGCATTTCTATGGTTTTATCTTCCAGACGCCCTTTGGTCAGTGCCATTCTAATTGGTTTCATCCTCTTTCCTTCCTTTCCCTGTCTGATATTCCGTGATTTCTTCACCAACCAAATGGACTGTTAAAATCCCTTTCTTACGGGCATATGCAAGAGTTTCCTCTAAGGTATCAAAGACACTGTTTTCTGCTGTTTTTCCCTGCTCTTCCAGTGTTTTTCTATAGCGCACACTATCCGGAACTGCACTGATATCCCTGGCAAAAATCAGAATTTCCGGTATTTTTTCCGGCTCCGGATGAACCATCTGACTTGCCAAATCCACATTGATTCCAAAGCCAATGGAACCGTGATTTTCTCCAAACTGACCCAGAAGCGTATCGTACCGCCCCCCGGAGAGTACCTGCTCTCCCACGCCGTCAAAGTAACCGCGAAAGATAATTCCCGTATAGTATTCCGCCAGATTTACAAGTCCCAAATCAATAATAACCTTATCTCCCAGGCCCAGTCTGCAGAGGTATTCATAAATGCCTTTCAGGTAATCCAGGCTTTCCTTTGCCCCATTTTCATCAAACAAGTCATAGGCTTTTTCAAAGACCTCTTCCCCACCGAACAGTCTCGGCAGTTTTCGCAGCGCTCTGGCCGCTTTATTCTCCTTGGCCTTGCCTAAAATATCTGTCAGGCTGGCATAATTTTTCTGTTCAATCAAAAGACGAATCTCTTCTTTCGTATCCTCATCTGCATCCAGACTTCCCATAATTGCCTTGAAATATCCGATGTGGCAAAGTTCCAGCCGGTACTTTCCACTGCCGATTTTGTCCAGACTTCTTGCGGCCAGTTCCACAACTTCCAAGTCACTGCGCAGAGAGGAGCCGCCTATTAATTCGATTCCTACCTGGTTGATTTCCACACTTTTACTCTTTCTCTCAGGAAAACCCCGGTAAATATTATGGTTATAATACAGTCTGAGAGGCAGTGGCATTCCTTTCAGTCTGGTTGCCGTCAGCCTTGCCACAGGAACTGTACAATCCGGACGCAGCACCATGAGTCTTCCTTTGGAATCTGTCAGCTTATACATGGTTTCCTTTGGCAGATATTTCGCTGCTTCTCCGAAAACATCGTAAAACTCCAGTGCCGGTGTCATCACCCTGCGGTATCCCTGGGAGACAAATAAATCCTTTAAAGTCTTCGTCACCTGAGAACGCTGGTCGCACTCGGCAAAGAGCAAATCCCTGGTTCCGTCCGGTGTTATTTTATCGTAGTATCTCATCTTTATCCCCCTTTGCTTTAGCGTGTTACCATATTAGCATTATGATGTATTTTTGTCAACAACTTTTCTATTACATCATTCCCGCCAATACCACACTGGCTGCAATTCCCGCAAAAGAAGCCAGCAGCGCCCCCCACACCGTATACCTGGTTTTGTTCACTTTTGCAGCAATAAAATATACAGAAATCGTGTAAAAAATCGTTTCTGTGCAGGACATCATAATAGACGCAATAAGTCCTACACGGGAATCTGTGCCGAATTCCCGGAAAATATCCAGTACCAGGCCTGTAGCGGCGCTGGAAGAAAACATCCGTACAATCGTTAAGGGAACCAGCTCCGCGGGAAAACCCACATGTGCAGTAAACTTTCCCAGCAGTTCTCCCAGCATATCCAGAAATCCCGAAGCCCGCAGAACCCCTACAGCTACCATGAGGCCAATAAGTGTGGGCAGAATTCCCACCACAGTTTTCAGTCCATCCTTTGCACCCTTTACAAACTCTTCGTATACATGGCACTTCATCAGAATACCAAAGCCTACTATGTAAAACAGGATAAGAGGAATACTAACCTCTGAAAGAAAAATCAGAAATTTCATGTGTGTCTCCTTACTGTCTTTTGTTCAGTTTACGCAGGAAAAGGCAAAAAAAGAAGAGACTGCGAATTACAGTCTCTTCTGTATGCTATTTTTCTGATTCTTCACCCCTTTTCACTTCTCAATCCCGTTTTCCTTTATAAAATTTCGGATTTCCTCTGCAAATGCCTCTCCGTATTTCTCATACTTACTGTTTCCCACCCCATTTATGGAAAGCATTTCTTCCTTCGTAACCGGAAGATAGGTGCTCATCTGACGCAGTGTTTTATCGGAAAAAATAATGTAAGGCGGCACCTTGGCCTCCTGGGCCATTTTGTACCGTTTCTGCCGCAGACGTTCAAAGAGAAGGGGATATTTCACCTCATCTGTGACTTTCTGTTTGCCGGATTTCGCACTGCTTTGCATCTTAGGCTGCTCTTTTGGCAGTTTCAAAAGCACTTGTTCCTCTGCCCCGTCAAGCATTGCTTTTCCTCTTTCCCCCAGCCTTAAAACAGGATAATCTCCCGCTGTCAGAACCAGATAATCCTTTACCAGCAGGTCATTTAAAATCTGTCGTATCCGCACAATGGTTCGGTCTTTCAAGACTCCGTAATATGTATTTTCGTTTAAATGAAACTGCCGTACTTTGGCGCTGTCCGAGCCATGAACAGCGTCTGTAACAGCCTGTATTCCATATCTCTGTCCACTGGTTTTTACCAGTTTCAAAATACTTTCCGCCTCTTTCGTCACATCTGTATCCTGAAATTCCGTGAGACAGTTTTTGCAGTTTCCGCAGTAATTTCCTCCGTATTCACCGAAATACCGCAGAATATATTCCCGCAGGCATTCGTTGGTAAAACAATAGAATGTCATTTTCCGCAGCCGTTCAAAGTTTCTTTCCCGAATCAGTTCCATGTCTTCCCTGTCAAATTCCTCGTTTTCCATCTGCTGGTTAATAAGAAATTCATTCGTCTTCACATCCTGTCCGGCATAGTACAGCACGCACTCTCCCGGCTCACCATCCCGCCCGGCGCGGCCTGCCTCCTGATAATAGCTTTCAATATCTTTTGGCATATTAAAATGCAGAACAAAGCGCACATTAGACTTGTCAATACCCATCCCAAACGCATTGGTTGCCACCATAACAGGCATCCGGTCATAGATAAAATCTTCCTGATTCTGCTTCTTTTCTTCATCAGACAGCCCGGCATGATACCGCACAGCAGGATATCCCTCCTGTATCAGACGACGGTGGATTTCTTCCACATTTTTCCGGGTATTGCAATAAATAATACCGCTTTTTTCCCGGTTTTTATCCAGATAATCTAACAGCGCCTGTATCTTATCCTTTGGCTTTTCCACTGCAAAACAGAGATTTTTCCGGTCATATCCTGTTACAGCCACAAAGGGGTTTTGAAGTCCCAGAATACACAAAATATCCTCTTTTACTGCCCTTGTAGCTGTTGCCGTGTAAGCGGCAATCACAGGGCGTTTCGGCAAAACCTGAATAAATTCTGCAATTTTCAGGTAACTTGGACGGAAATCCTGTCCCCACTGGGAAATACAATGGGCTTCGTCTACAGCCACCATAGAAATTTCCACCTGATTGACAAGCGCCAGAAAGGAATCTGTCATCAGTCTTTCCGGTGCTGCATAAATAATTTTATACCGCCCCCGGGCGGCAAATTCCATGGCCTTCCTATACTGTCCTTCTGTCAGCGAACTGTTGATGAAAGCCGCATGTACGCCTGCTGCATTTAAAGCAGCCACCTGGTCCTTCATAAGCGAAATCAGAGGCGACACCACAATGGTTATCCCCTGAAAAAGCAGGGCAGGCACCTGAAAGCAGATGGATTTTCCCGCCCCTGTAGGCATAATGCCAAGCACATCACGTCCTGCCAGGGTACTGTCTATAAGCCCCTCCTGGCCTTCTCGAAATGTATCGTATCCAAAAACATCCTTTAAAACCTTGTATTTATCCATAAACCCTTCCTTTGCCCTCTGTATCTCTACCAATTTTTCCTGCAGATTATAAAAATTCCTGCACTTCCTTCATCAGTTTTTCTTCTGTTTTTATGATATTTTCCGCCAGCGCAAGGCTTTGTCTGGAGGCATTCTTATACTGATTCACAAATCCCCCAAGGGTCTGAATCCCCATGTTGCAGCCATCCATAATCATCTTTGCAATCTGGCTGCTGTCATCTTTCATAAGCAGTTTCACATCCGTAGAAAGTCGGGAAAAGACAGAAGCCATAACGCCCGGCTCTTTCTCTTCGCTTCCTCCCTCCTTCAGCATTTTTCCAGCCTGTTCTTCGTATTCCTTATGTTTTTTATCATAGGTATTCATAAGTTCTTTCAGCTTTTCATCTTCCACATAATCCCGCATCTGATTGAAGCTGTTGATTGCCATTTTACATCCTGTACTGCATTCCCGCAGCAGGTTTCTGGTCTGTGATTCCATCTGAAATGCCCTCTTTTCTTTTTTATTAGTATTGGCATTTAAGATTTCTTTTTATTCTTCAGAAGACCTTTTTTCCTGAAATAACGAAGCTCCAGTCCAATGATAACAAGGGTCAGAAGCACCACGGTGAGATATCCGTACTTCCAGTTTAAAAGGGGAATGTTTCCGAAGTTCATACCGTACCAGCCTGCCAGCAGCGACAGAGGCAGGAAAATAGTTGTGACTACGGTAAGCATAGTCATAATTTCGTTCTGCTGAATGTCTATCTGTGCCTGATATAATTCGTGAAGCTGCAGCAGATTCTCTCTGATATTTTCTGTGTAATCATGAAGACGGGACACTCTGTTTGAAAACACGCACCAGGCATTTTCCTCTTCCTTCACCAGAATTTCTCCTGCCGCTCCCTGCAGTTCCTCCGCCATATCCAGAAGCTGTACATAGAATGTATGAAGCCTCATCATTGCTTTTCTAAGTCCCATCAAAACCCTTGGAAAATCCCTTGGTGTCTCCTCCAGAAGAATATTTTCCAGTTCTGTTATCTTTTCTTCCACCTTCTGCAGATAAGGAACTTCCTCATCAATCAATCCGTTAAACACAGCCAAAAGAAGCTGTCCCTCCAAAGCATTTCCACCAAATTCCATATCCTTTATTTTCTCTAAAATCCGGCTAATCTGCCCTCCGTCATCCAGAAAAATCAGTTTATTTCTCATAAAATACCAGGCGGCAATCCAGGGCTTTTTCTCTAAATTTTTCTTATCGGGAATCTTCAGCACTCCGAACAGACACTGGGCGTACACTTCCGCTTTGCAGGAAACTGCCTGCTCCATGCTGTGAATCAGTTCTCTCTTATGAGGATAATTTCCCTTTAATGCAGAAAATTCCTGCAGATTCATCAGACTTACTGATATGGTATGGGGGTTCTTTCCCAGCAGATATTCTGTCATTTTACTCTTCCTCTCCCTTTGACTGTTTTCCTCCGAGAAAATCCAGATTTTTCTCTATCCATCCGCGGTTTTGCCTTCCTTTAAAAAAGCCGCCATTGTACCTCTCACTATCCTTTTTGCTGACAGAAACCATAAACTGAATCCGAAAAGAAAAGTCCTCTGCCTCCAACAGCGTAAAAGGATGTTCCTCCATGGCCAGTATCTGCATACTGCCTTTTCGGAAAAAAGGATACGCTCCCGTAAAACCTTTTTCCTGTAATTTCCGGGATACTGCCCGCCTTTTCTCCTCTGTTTCCTCATTGCTTTTTCTTCCGTAATCACGGATGGGATAGACCTTGGACGCAGCTTCTGTTTTCCTGTACAGCACCTCATAAAGAGGAATTCCCGCTCTGCTCTCCATATGCCTCTGTATCCGTTTTTCTGCCCAGGGAAAAGGAAATCTTCGGTAAACTTTCAGCAGGTGTGCCAATCTCCAATCCCCGGCTTCCAATGCCAGCTTTTTCATGCATTCCACCCCTTCCAGCGTGTCCGGATATTCCTCATCCAGGGATTCCTTCACCGGCGAAAAAGCACGAAAAGGCGCCAGTTCCATAAGAGGAAGCAGTTCTTTTTCCGCCTGTGTACACACAGTATCCCCCATATAAGAATATTTATCGTAAAGGGTTCCTACTATATATACCAGCCGCCGCCACTGTTCCTGTCCTTTTACCCAGAAATGTCCGATACGGTGATACTGATAACAGGTCATTTCTTCCCGAATAGACGAAAACCAAATGGTAAATACATTGTCGTCTCCCTGCCTGACTACCAAAAGATAAACTTCCCCGTCTTTTGCCATATGTGCTTGTGTTGTTCCCTTAAAATCCACGAGATACCTGCCTGTCATGCGGCATTGCTCCAGAATCAGCAAACACTCCAGTGCGTCGTTCATCATATAAGGAATATAATACTTTTCTTCCCCGGTCGGCCATGTTCTAATATGCAGTTCAAAGGCCTGTGCCCGGAACAATTCTGCCAGTTTCATGCAGGAATCCGGCATATCCGGAGAAAGTCCGGGGAGAAACTGCTGCAACTCTTCATAATATGTCTGCGCCATGATAAGCCCGTCCTGTCTTCAAATCTGTGATATTCTTATCTTATCACATGGGTGCGTATTTTAAAAGAAAGAGATTCACAACAAAAACAGGCATACAGGAATGCTTCTGCTCCTGTATGCCCGTTTTTTTTACAAATCTGTTCCGTACACTTCTATCTGCGCAAGAGCCGGAAATGGTGACGGTTCCGGGGAAGGAATCAGCTTGAACAGCTTCACCCAGGTCACTTTTTTCTTTTCAAAGGTGAATTCCTGTCCACAGCCTGTTTTCTTTAAAGAAAACTCTTTTTCTTCTCCGTCTGAGAAGGTTACAGTCACCTTTTTCCACCAGTTATCGTGTGGAAAATCTGCCCGGATATAGAGAATGATACGGTCGATTTCCACTTCCCGTCCGAAATCCACAGTCATTTCTGCGTCCGGATTCCGGTTGATTCCCCAGGAATCATAGGGCCATTCGCCGTGACATTCATTGGCTGTCACTCCGTCAATGGCATTCTTTGCCGCAAAAACAGACTCGCCTCTTGTCTCCACATTGGCAAAGGCATGGGGAAAACAGGTGGTATTTTCATGCGTATCGTTGACATTTAAAGCTAAATTACGATAGCTTTTCACCTCAAAATCTCTGGCTTTCCGCACACTGATTAAGTGCTTGTTTCCGGAAAATGCCTTTGGTGAAAGATTGATTCTCTTCTCGCCAAAAGGAATTTGATACTGCGCATTGCCGGTAAGATAAACCAGATTTCTGCCCAGGGCATCGTCAAACTGTACCCATGCATATTCTCCTTCTTTGGAGATTTCCAGAACAATTCTATCTCCTTCTTCGTAGGTTCTTGCCACCATGAGATTGACTTCTTCTTCCCCTCTGGCCCACGCCACCGTTCGTTCATTTTTATCAATTACTTTTAAACTAAACATGCTTTTCTCCTCTAGCAGCCCAGGATTTCTCTTACACAGGCAGCAATTTTTTCACACTTGCAGTTTGCGAAAAACAGTTCCTGGAAGTGCTCTCCTGCCAGTGCGCCTTTCACCAGTTCTCTGTCCATTTCCATTAAAATATCTGTGAATTCTCTGTAAGTAACCTTCTTTACTTCGTCCAGAATCTTCTTATTTCTCTGTTCCGGTACGGCTCTTTCTCTCGGATATCCCTGTCCGCTTTCTTCACAGAACAGCTTTTCAAAAATGTATTCCAGGTTCAAATCGCCGCCCCAGCCAAATCCTTTTGCAAAGGGCAGAGAAATAGCATTTCCGTCATTAATCTGTGCAAAAGTATATGCGTCCAAAGCGTCTTCTACATGTCCGCAGATAACGCCCGGGAAAGAATTACAAGCCAGCATAGCGCCTTCTCCTGTGCCGCATCCGGTAATTACATAGTCCGCTGCGCCGGAATTTAAGAGCACTGCTGCCAGGATTCCCACCTGTACATAAGTGAGCTGTGCCTCGTCTTCTGCTGTATACATGCCGTAATTATCCACAGTAAATCCCATGGGTTCTACAACTTTTCTAAGAGATTTTTCAATCATCGGGTTCTTTGCACCCTGGCTGTTTTCATTCATTAATGCAATTCTCATTCTTGTTTTCCTCCGCTTATCTTTCATTCCTTATCTCAAATTATTTCGGCTGTTTTCCAATGTAAGCTAAAATACCGCCGTCTACATACAAAATCTGTCCGTTTACAAAGTCAGAAGCCTCGGAAGCCAGAAATACGGCCGGTCCCATTAAGTCTTCCGGATTTCCCCAGCGTGCAGCCGGTGTCTTGCTGATGATGAACTGGTCAAATGGATGTCTGGAACCGTCCGGCTGGATTTCTCTTAAAGGCGCTGTCTGCGGTGTGGCAATGTAGCCAGGTCCGATACCGTTGCACTGGATATTGAACTCCCCGTATTCAGAAGCAATATTCTTTGTCAGCATTTTCAGTCCGCCTTTCGCTGCTGCATAAGCAGACACGGTTTCTCTGCCCAGTTCACTCATCATGGAACAAATGTTAATAATCTTTCCGTGCCCCTTTTTCAGCATGCCGGGAATGACTGCTTTGGACACGATAAACGGGGCATTTAAGTCTACGTCAATGACCTGACGGAATTCTTCTGCACTCATGTCTGTCATAGGAATACGTTTGATAATTCCTGCATTATTTACCAGAATATCAATGGTTCCCACCGTTTTTTCAATATCCTGAATCATATCTGCTACCTGTGCTTCGTCTGTTACGTCACAGAGATATCCTTTTGCGTCAATGCCTTTTTCTTCGTATGCTTTCATAGCAAGATCCATGTGTTCCTGGCCTCTGCAGTTAAACACAATTTTTGCACCTGCTTTTGCGTAAGCTTCTGCAATGGCAAACCCGATTCCATATGCTGCACCTGTCACCAGGGCTACTTTTCCTTCCAGTGAAAAACTCTTCATAACGTCCATGTCTGTTCTCCTTTTCTACTTAGTTTCCTGTTATTTTAATTCCTGATTTGCAATGTGGTCCATATCGTCAAAGTCCTGGTTTTCCCCTGCCATACCCCAGATAAAGGTATACGCCTGAGAACCGGAACCAGAGTGGATAGACCAGCTTGGTGAAATCACGGCCTCTTCATTTCTCATCACAATGTGGCGTGTTTCTGTAGGTTCTCCCATGTAATGCATAACAAACGCATCTTCTGGAATATCAAAATACAGATAAACTTCCATTCTTCTGTCATGGGTGTGGCATGGCATAGTGTTCCATACACTGCCCGGCTCCAGTTTTGTCATGCCCATTTCCAGCTGGCAGCTTTCTACCTGTCCCGGCAGAATGTATTTACAAATCGTTCTGTGATTGGATTGTTCCAATGTTCCCAGCTCTACCTTATTTTCATCTTTTACAATCACAACGCCCTCTTCCGGTGTTCCTTCCGGCTTAATCAACACCGTCGGATATGTATGGTGCGCCGGTGTGCTGTTAAAATAGAATTTTGCCGGTACTGCGCTTTCTTTGCTGGCAAAAGTGATTTCTTTTACACCCATGCCAATGTACATGCCTTCTTTGTGTCCAACTTCATATTCTTTGCCGTCTGCCACAATGACACCTGTGCCGCCGATGTTGATAATTCCCATCTCACGTCTCTGCAGGAAATACTCTGCTCTTAATTCTGCCCCCGCAGTAAGCACCAGTGTTTCTCCTGCCGGTACTGCTGCACCTGTGATAATGCGGTCAATATGGCTGTACACCATTTTTATTTCCCCCGGCACAAACAGGTTCTGAATCAGAAATTCCTCTCTTAAACGGTCTGTTGTATAATGTTTTACGTCTCTTGGTGATGACGCGGTTCTTACTTCCATGTTGGTTCCCCTTTCTGTTTCCTGTACGGTAATCTTTCATATGACTTTATTATAGCAGGCCGCTCTTTGGGGAAGGTTTCTTTTCCTGTTTAAAACTTTGCAAATCTTGAACTTTCTTCATTGCTTTTTAGAATATTCTTTTATATACTGGATATAACGACATGGGAATTTTATTTCAGATATTTTACGAATTTACAGAAAAGGAGGCACGGGATATGAAACTGCTCAATTCCTGCAAACAGTCCATCACCGACTGCCTGCAGAATAAAACTTTTTCCATCGCACATTTATACAGCGACGAGAAGCCTATGGACATGCATATTCACGACAGTTACGAAATTTACTATTCCATTTCCGGCGGCAAACAGTTTCTCATCGATAACTGCTTTTATAACATTTTCCCGGGTGATATTTTCTTCATTAATCAGTACGAAAGCCACCATCTGACTCAGATTGACAGCCAGATTCATGAACGGATTATCTTGTCCATTTACCCGGATTATGTGAAATCCCTCAGCACGTCAAACACGGATTTAGATGCGTGTTTTCAGAATCGTTCCCTGCGTTCCAACCATAAGGTCTCCCTTACCCTGGAGGAACAGAAAAATTTCCTGTACTACATACACAAGCTCACACACACAGCAGGATACGGAACCGACATTCTGGAGCAGGCGGCTTTTCTGGAATTGATGGTGTTCCTGAACAAACGGTTTCAGAAGAATCACATTGCAGATACGGAAACTCAGATTAATTCCAATGCACAGGTGGACAGTATTCTTTCCTATATTAATCAGCACATTGAAGAACCTTTGAGCCTGGAACAGCTTTCCGCACATTTTTTCATCAGTTCTTCTTATCTGTGCAGGCTTTTCAAGTCTGCCACCGGAACCACCATTAATAAATACATTACGGCGAAGAGGATTTCCCATGCCAAAGAATTGCTTGCCGAGGGGTATACGGTGACTGAGGCCAGCGCCAAGTGCGGATTTAATGACTACAGCAATTTTTTCAAGGCCTTTACAAGGGCCACCAGCGTGTCGCCGAAGAAATATGCACAGTTTCTGACGCAGTAAAAAACTGCAGAAGCTTACGACTGTAAGAATCTGAAAACAGTATCCCAATATTGCTGTACCGTCCAGTCATCTGCATGATAAATCTCATGTTTTGTTCCCGGTACCAAAATCAGATGTATCAGACTGTCTGTATTTTTATGTACTCTTTTTACAAAACGGTTTTGCTCCTTATTAGAAACATAAAAGTCTTTCTCTGCCTGAAATACCAGAACCGGCATGTGCATTTTGCGATACGCTTTCCTCATGAGCACATGGTACAATCCCGCCATTTCCTTCAGCCAGCCATAAGAAGCCCCTCCCAGCTGGTAATCCGGTTCTGCAGCTTTCTTTTTCTGATAGTAAGAAAACCGTTCTTCTGATAAGGCTCCGCTCTGTGCAAAAGATTCCTCCCCTTCGTAATCATGCTGCCCCGGCATATAGTTCTTTCCCTTCCCCAGACAGCACATTATGTACGCAATACATACTGCAGCTCTCCATGGAACGCCAGGCGTCAGAGGACGAATCATGGGGGATGACAGTATGACCTTCTGAAAGAGTTCCGGCTTTTTCCCTGCCGCTGCGGCCCCGATTCCACCGCCCATAGAATGACCATAAAGATAAAGAGGCAAATCCGGTTCTCTTTTTTTCGCCCAGAAAGCCGCATAGAGCAAATCGCAAACATAACGTTCCCAGAAATCCACATACACCGGCGAATTTTTCTTCAGCAATCCATAACTCCTTCCGTGTCCGCAATGTTCGGGTATATACACGCTGTAATTCTGCTGCAGGAAATAATAAATGTTTTCTTTATACTTTTCTGCTGTCTCTGTAAACCCATGAGAAATAATTACAATTCCCCTGGCATTGTCTGCCCGATAATACACGCAATGAATTTTTCTTCCGGTTTCCCGTTCCAGCCAGAAATCCTCACGCCGTTGTTTCAAAAAAGGTTCTGCCACATCCTGCATTTTCTTTTCATACTCTTTCTGACTGATGAAACCTCTCATTTTTCTTCCTCCCGTATGAGTTTATTAATCTTCCCCTCATCATAAAGCAGGAACAGAATTCCTCCTGCCACACAAAATGCCGCTGCGCAAAATGCTGTCATCCGATATCCAGTCCCAACAGACTGTCCAATGGTAGAAACAGCCGTAAACAGCAGCATGGACAGACTTTGTCCCAACTTAAAGGCAAAGGTTCTGGCTGCATAAAACATTCCCTCCCGATTCTGGCCTGACACCAGGGCATCGCTCTGAGCAATGTCTGCTACCACGGCCTGGGGAAGAATTCCAAATATTGCCATAGGCAATGCCGCCCCTGCAGTAAGAATCCCGCCCTGCACTACAGGAGAAATCCTGGAGAATGTCCCCAGAAAACCCGTATAAAAGTAAGCACAGGCAAATATTGCGAAAGCAAACACCAGCAGTCTCTTCTTACCAAACCGCAAAACCAGCTTATGAACCGGAACATAAAATACCACAGAAAGTGCCGTCATTCCCACAAAATAAATGGTAGTCATGGATTCCGGAAGCTTTAAAAGACTGGTTACAAAAAATGGCAATCCTGTCTGAAACATGGTAAGCCCAATCCAGTAAAAAATATCAGAGCCCACAAATTTTCTGAATTCTCCGTTTTTAAACGTAGATGCCAGAGAACGAAATGCGGTGTCATTGGTCGGCACTGTGTTGACATACTCCTTCTCTTTTATAGAAAATACAGGAACCAGCATACACCAGAATGCCAAAAATGCCATTCCGGTAAAAGTAAGCCGAATGGCCTGCACCCGCCCCAATGAAGGAATCAGCATCCCCCAAATAGCCGGCGCCAGATAAGCTACCGCTGTTCCTGCAATAAACGTAAAGGAAATTACCGTAGAAATATTCAACCGTTCTTCCTGCGTATGGCCCAATTCCGGTATCAGGGCATTATAAGGGGTACAGTAAGCTGTAATAGAAAGATAATAAATCATCACCATAAAAAACAGAAATACTCCGTTTATCCAGCTTGTCTTTTCTACCGGTGACCAGAAAACCAGAACTGTGGACACGGCCAAGGGCAGGGAAGCCCATTTCAAAAATGGAATTCTTCTTCCGTTTTTTGACTGGCAGCGGTCAGACCAGGAAGCAATTAAGGGGTCTGTCACAGCATCAAAAATCCTCCCAAATGCAGTAATTCCTCCAATCACCGTTATAATTCCAAAGATAACCATCCCCTGAGGGATAAAAATGTTCTGTCCCTGAGCCACTGCTGTCTTATCCGGCTGATAAAAATAAACCAGCCAGTTGGATATAATCCCCGACAACAGGGACCACCCGAACTGTCCCACAGCAAACAGCCATATTTTACTCGTCGTCAATCTTTTCATGCCTGTAACCCCCTTATCATAATTTCCGAAACAATCTTTATCTGAGTAATCAGTTCCACTCTCTCGTCAGAAGAAAGCATGCTCCCATTGGAAGCCAGCTTCTGCATCAGGCTGAGCATGGCATGAGTCACAGAAAAATAAACTTTCTCCACCGGCTGCGTCAGATACAGACTGCCATCCTTAATTCCCTTCTCTAAAGCGTCTGTCACATACGGTTTCAGATTCAGAATTTCCTGCTCATACTCCTTTAAACGTTCCTGGGAAATTTGATATTTTCTTACAAACACATCGAACTCTTGAAGAAATTTCAGGAAATCAAACTCCTGTTCAAATATCCACACAAAAATATCCATAATCTTTCTAATCTGGTCCCTGCCGTTGCTTTCCAGATACTTCTGTTTTGATAAGTGAACCAAGTACTTCTCAGAAACCTCCCTCCAATACAAAATCCCACCCTGAATGGCAACTTCTGCTTTTGTTTCAAAGTAGCGGTACACCGTAGCCGGCCCCACCTCTGCTTTCCCGGCTATATCCTCAATCGAAGTTTCCTCAATTCCTTTTTCGCAGAAAAGTGTAAGCGCTGCCGACAAAATTCTTTTGTATCTCTGCTGATACTGATGCTTTCTTACTCCTGAACTTCCCATTGCACATTCCTACTTTTGATAGTTATACTATCACTTTTGGGCAATATGTGCAATCTACTCTTAAAAATCAAATGTTCCTATACATTTTGACATTTTTTCATGAATACATGAAAAAAGGACTTTTACAGGAATGGTTTAAAAAATTTTACCGCTTCTTTAAACATAATACCTGTGTCAGTCCTTCTTATTTTCCTATTGCTATTTTATCCCTACTCCTCTATATGATTCCCCATATGCAGATATTTTTCTCTGGTAGCCAGTCCACCGCGGATATGGCGCTCGGACTTGTTCAAATCCAGGATCTTCCGCGCCTCCGCCGCCAGAGCCGGATTTATCTGAAGAAGTCGTTCTGTGCAGTCTTTATGTACCGTAGACTTCGATACCCCAAACTTCTTTGCTGTCTGCCTTACTGTTGCCTTTTCTTCAATAATATAATTTGCTATTTCAACCGCCCGTTCCTCAATATAATCTTTCAAGGAAAAATCCCCCGAAAACATTGTTTTTACAATGTATGCTGGGGATTTAGTATTTAGGACTTAGGAACTCTTTACTTTCCCTCTTTCCTATGCTACAGTAATTTTAATCACAGCAGACAGAGGAGACAGTTTTCTGTCAGAGAAGCGAGTCGCTTTTCTATTTTTTATTCCGAAAGGTATGGCTGCGCCAGCCCTCCTTCGGCTCCGAGGTACATCTGCACACTGCATGTGCTTTCTCGCCTGCGGCGCCGTACCTCTTCGCCGAATCCGGTATCACCATTTAGTGTCTGCTGTGTTTTTAAAAATACATTTTCATGAATAGCAATACAGGAAACACGGAGGTATCATATGGCTCCCTCTCTCTGGAAATATTATACAAAAGAACAGACACAGGATTTCCTTCTTTCTCTGCATCTGACAGAAAATCTCACCCACACACCGACCGCTGAAATGGCTCTTTTATACGCTCTTGCCAATCACGCAGACGAACACTACGAAAAAATCTCCATCCCTAAAAGAAACGGCACTAAAAGAATTCTTCATGCGCCGGACAGTGTATTAAAGTATGTCCAAACACAAATTTTGCGGCAGGTTCTAAGGGAATTTCCGGTATCCGGCTATGCCTGCGCCTATCAAAAAGGAATCTCTCTTCGCAGCAACGCTTTCCCTCACCAGGCACAAAAACTGGTGTTGAAACTGGATATACAGGATTTTTTTGACAGTATTTCTTATATCAGCGTCTATCAGCATGGATTTCCCTGTGAGAGAATACCGGATTCTGTACGCACACTTTTGGCTCATCTGTGCTGTTATAAAGACAGACTGCCTCAAGGCGCGCCAACTTCCCCCTATCTTTCTAATCTTGTCATGAAACCTTTTGACGAATACATGGGAAACTGGTGCCGGGTACGAGAAATTGCTTATACCAGATATTGTGACGATATGACCTTTTCCGGTGACTTTCATCCAAAAGAAGTACTAAAAAAAGCAGAGGGCTTTTTAAACCGTCTGGGCTTTGAGTTGAACCATAAGAAAACCCGTATCTGCTCCCAGAAAAACCGGCAGGAGATTACAGGCATTGTAGCGAACGAAAAACTTCAGGTTCCGAAGAATTACCGCCGTCGTCTGCGTCAGGAGTGTTATTATATCCGAAAATTCGGCTTAGAAAACCATTTATCTCATATTGAGTATACGGGTGATAAACAGAAATATCTCCAAAGACTCCTTGGCAAAATTCAATATGTTCTGCAGATAAATCCGGAAGACGGGGAATTTTGTGAATGGAAGAGGTGGATAACAAACTCTTTTTTTATTCATGATTAAGAAACAGGCAGGTTCCACCAATAGTAGAATCCTGCCCAAAAAAATGAAAGGTTTCACAAATTTAATTTTTCCAGCCTTCTGGCAGATATTTCAAGGTTCCCTGAAGCATATCATCTACCAGTTCTCTAACCTGTTCTTCTGTACACTTTTTACCCTTTACAAGCGGGTCATTCAAAAAGGCCTGTACTACCAGTTCTTTGTCACAAGTTAAGGCTGCTTTCAAAGTTGTCTCATGATTTTCCACATGGGGCATAATCAATGTTCTCACATTCTCCGGTATTTTTCCTGCTGCAACTGGACGAATGGCATCTCTTTCAAATACTGCATTTGTTTCTACAACTGCAGATGCAGGAAGATTCGGTATCTGCAAAGCTGTATTCGGAATATTTACATTGCTCACTACTCTTTCCAAACCACAAAGCGCCTTGATTAAAAGAATTCCTTCTTCTCCTGTCGGTTTCAACTCGACTTCTTCTTCGCCGTGTAACAGTCTGTCACTCTTTTCCAGACGTTCTTTTAAATCCTTCTTTCTCCAGTCTACCGTTGTCAGACCGAATTTCCAACTTTTCACTGTTTCTGGGTCATTTAAATATTCATCACCCGGCATAAATTCTGCCAGATGGCGGTCTCCTGCTGCTGCAATGAAACCATAGCGTTTAAATAAATCAAATTTTACTCTATGGGCACAGTTGAAGGCGCTGTTTGCCCAGTTTTTATCCGGCTCATTGTATCCCTCTTCATAGTGTTCTTCAATATATTCTCTATAAACAGGGAACAAATCAACACCCTTATATGCTGCATAATCAAACCATGTAAAGTGGTTGATACCCAATACATTAACATGAATGTCTCTTCTATCCACGTTTTCCAAATGCAGCTTTTCTTCTGCAATGGCTTTTAAAACTTTCTGTGTGCCAAAAACTTCGTGGCAGCAACCAAATGCCTTAATTTCCGGGAAAGTATGATACAGCGTTTTCACACATAAACTCATAGGATTGGTATAGTTGATAACCCAGGCAGACGGAGCATACTTTTTAATATCCTCTGCAATTTTTACAAACATGGGAATGGTGCGAAGTGCACGCATAATACCTCCCGGTCCCGCAGTATCTCCTACAGATTGATAAATTCCCAAACGCTCCGGCATATGTACATCAACAGCCATCTCCTCAAAAGTTCCCGGAAGAATGGAAATTACAATGAAATCCACCCCAGTTAACGCCTGTTCTGCATCTGTATAAGTTTCATATTTCCACTTACCAACTGCTTCTTCTCTTTCTGTAACATGATTTCCGATTGTTTCATTCGCCTTTGCTGCGTTTTCATTCAAATCATACAGACGAATAGTTCCGCTCATATTAGGTTCCAATGCCAAATCAGTCATGAAAGTCCAAGCCCAACCTCTGGAACCTCCCCCTATGTAAGCAATTTGTACATCAGACACTTTTCCTTCTTTGTAAATCATAAGACATTCTCCTTTTCATCAAATTTCATATTCACGTCATACTTAACCTTTTAAGCCGGAGGTACTGATTCCTTCTACAATATATTTTTGCAGGAAAATAAATATCAGCATAATCGGCAGTACAGACAGTGTAGCCATAGCAAACATAGCGCCGTAATCGGAAGAAGAACCAGGGTCACTAAATAATTTCAAAGCAAGACTCACCGGATATTTTGTTGAATCATTAATGTAAAGCAGGGCAGACAGGAAATCGTCCCATCTCCACATAAAGGAAAAAATACCAGATGTAATCAATACCGGAAGCATCAGCGGAAAAATAATTCTTCCGAAAATCCCGTAATACGAGCAGCCGTCAATCTTTGCCGCTTCGTCCAGTTCTCTGGGAATTCCCTGAATGAAATTCATCATCAAATAGGTAAAGAAACCCTGAATGGCAAAACAATATGGTACAATCAAAGGCATATAGGAATTTACCCACCCCAGTTTCTGATACCAGAGATACTGAGGAATCATCAACACCTGTGCCGGCAGCATCATGGACAGCAGCATGGCAACTACCAAAATTCTTTTACCTTTAAACTTACATCTCGCAAGTCCATAAGCTACTATGGAAGATGAAAATACAGTTCCCACAGTCGCTACTACGGAAATAAACAAAGAGTTTTTGAAGAAGGTTCCAAAACTTACTCCTGCAAATCCTTTCCATCCATTGATGTAGTTATCCAATGTAAATTTTTCAGGAATCAACTGTCCCGCTGTAGTGAAAATAGTATTTGTATCTTTAAAGGAGCTCATAATCATCCAGACCAGCGGATAAATCATAATCAGGCCAAATATGGTAACTATGACATGATAGATAATTTTTCTATGTATTCTTGCTTTCTTCATATCCGTTAATTCCCTTCATCATAAACCCAAAATTTCTTTGTTGCAAATAATACCAGTGTAATCAGCCCAATAAGAAGCAGCATAATCCATGCCAGGGCTGCGCCGTATCCGGTATTGTAAAACTTAAAGGACTGGAAATAGGTGTACACGGTATAAAATAATGTAGAATCCATGGGTTTTCCCTGAGTAATGATAAAGCACTGGGTAAAGGCCAGGAATCCGTTTATCATCTGCATGACCAGATTAAAGAAAATAGTGGGGGTCAAAAGGGGCAGGGTAATTTTGAAAAATTTATTGCATTTATTAGCCCCGTCCACATCTGCCGCCTCGTACAATTCTGTGGGAATTTGCTTCAATGCTGAAAGGAAAATCAACATAGAAGAACCAAACTGCCAAACTGCCAGAATAATCAGCGTCCAGATAGCGGTCTTCGTATTTCCCAGCCATGCAAAATCCGCTGGAAATCCAAACACAGACAAAATTTTATTCACTACACCGTCTGCTGCAAACATTCTTTTCCACAGAATCGCCACTGCAACAGAGCCTCCAATAATGGAAGGCAGATAATATACGGCTCTGTAAAAAGCAGATGCCTTACTGCTCTTTACCAGAATCATTGCTACAATCAAGGCAAAAATCAGTCGCAGGGGCACGGAAACCAACGCAAAATAAAAGGTTACTGCAATAGATTTCCAGAATTTTGGGTCATCTGTAAACATCTTAATGTAGTTATCCAGACCGCACCACTTGGGTGCGGAAAGGATATCATAATTGCAGAAAGAGTAGTACAGGGAAATTCCCATAGGGACTATCATAAACAACAGGAATCCAATAATAAAAGGCATGGTGCAGATAATACCTGCTGCACTTTCGGTATTCAGCTTTTTGCGTATGGACATTTGCTTTGTCTTTTTCATACTTTCCTCGACTCCTTTTCTTTATTGAGCGCCTGCCTCCATGAAGGCATTTCCCTCTTCAAATAATTGTTTCGCTGCGTCTTCTGCGGTAATCTGACCGTATAGTACCTGTTCCTCTAAATTTTTGAGCAAATCGTAAACTTCATTTGCCCCATTAGGCGCTGCAGGATTTATGGTACTACAGGTTGGAGTGACCACTTGGTTAATGTAACCCACTATCTTTTGATTGGTTTCATCTAACTGGGGAGTGATGGCCTCTGATACTTTCTGAGAAATCGGCACACCTCTTTCTCCCAGTAATACTTCGTTACATTCCACAGAATTTGTAATATAATCCAACACTTTTACGGCTTCTTCTGGATTTTTACAATCCGCCGTTACTGCAAAAAACTGGCTGGGCTTTAGATAATTAGATTTTTCCAGGTCATCTGAAGGCCAGGTAGTAATTCCGATTTCTACCCCTTCCGGTGCAGCCTGCTGAATTGAAGATAACTGATTGGAGTAAGCAAAAGTACACCAAGACATGCTGTCTTCATTGCTTCCGTAAACCATAGGGTCCTGCTCGGCAGAGCCTACCGTAATCTCTGTAAATACACTGGGGTCTACATGCCAGCCCTCTTTCACCGCCTGTTCTTCCAGGTCAAAAATAGTACTGATATCATCTGCACTTTTTGCCCCCAGCTTTCCTTCTTCAAAAAACACCTGGCCTTTTGCTCTAAGCCAGTACTCTGGCAGAGTTTCATGATTATATCCAATATTGGTGCGCAATCCCGTTTTTTCCTTTACTTCTTTAGACAGTTCTACAAATTCATCAATGGTCATCCCATCTTTCACTTGAATTCCCACTTTATCCAAAGCGGTTTTATTGTACAGCAGTGCAGGTGCGTTCACGCCATTGCAGACTGCATAAGTCTTTCCGTCTACTTTTGCAGAATCCAGAATGCTCTCATCTACATCTGACAAGTTCAGTTTTCCCTCCTCTATATATGGTGTCAGGTCCAGAAGCAATCCATTCTTTACATACTGGTCATAGTACTGTAAATCCATCTGCACAATATCCGGCATCGTATGTCCTGCTGACGCTGTTGCCAGTTTATTCCAGTAATCATTCCACTCTGAAAACTGTCCGTCAAAGGTTACGCCAGGATTTTCTTCCGAATACATTTCCAGAATTTTACTGGTACGCTCATTTCGTACCTGGTTACCCCACCAGGCAAAGGTCAGTTTTCCGGAATCTTCCTTTGTGCTCTCACTGTTTTCCTTTTCTCCGCTGCTTCCGCCGCAGGCTGCCATACTGCAAACCATAGTCATACCAAGAATCACTGCTAACACTCTTCTTTTCATAGTCTCTTCAACCTCTTTTCCTTTACATTTTTTCACGACCGTCGTTTGTGATGTTTATTATATGCCATGTTTCAGACAGAAGAAAGAAACAAAACCTAGTTCTTCTTAGACGAAACCTTGCATTTTTTCCTCTTTCATTGGTTTTTTCTTTTCTAACTGTTATAATATCATTACTGAAAATTAAAGAAAATGGAGGTAGACTTCATGTTTCATAAAATAAGAAAAAAAGTACAAAATGCCCCGCTTGCCCAAAAGTTTCTTATACTTTTGCTTCCGGGAATCTTCTTATTTGCGTTATTTATCCTTGCTGGCTTCCTGTTGATTATACGTTCCAGCAATCGTATGCTGTATCAGACTTCCGGGGAATTGCTGACTTATTCCTCCAAAGATATTTCCCGGAATCTGCACACGGTACAGGGCATGGCTAATTTTATTTTAGAAGATAATTCCATACAGACAGCCCTTTCGGAAAGCAAGGACGGCAATGGCAGCAACACGCCCTCTAATTCTTATGCCCGGGTACATGCCGCGCTAAACAACTACTATCAAAAGTACAAATCTTACTATGTAGATTATGTACAGGTAGTTACTGACAAGTTTTCTGTTCTGTCTTCCGGCATTGATTCCCATGTTCTTCCCTCTGAACTTCAATCAGAAATCTTGGAAACAGCCCGGACTCAGGACGGACGGCTCTGCTGGATTACCGATTACTGTGATACTTACGGGATTTTTCTGGTACGAAGCCTTCGCCGGATTGAACACCTGAAACTGGACGACCTGGGAGTGCTGATTATAAATATTAATATCCGGCAGATGATGGAAGACATCTCCGCCCCAAACCAAAGTCAGGATTCTGTGTCCTACATTCTGTGCAACGGCAGCCAGACCCTTTATGCACCGGCTTCGCTGAAAAATTACGAAAGATTTGCACTGGAAAAAGTGGATTTAGGCGAATATTCCATTCAAAAAATCTGCCAAGACCGTTACTTTACTATACGGGGATGCATTACAGATACCGGTTGGGATTATTTCTGTCTCTCGCCTTATGAGGATATGTACAAGAATATTCAATTTTTCCAGCAACTTTTTATCTTCATCCTGTTTTCCAGCCTTCTTCTTTGTATTTTGCTTACCAAAGTGCTTATGAAACCCCTGGTAACACATTTTGACGCGCTGATGACCAAAATAAAGGCCTTTGGAAATGAAAAATTTGAAATTATTCATTGCCCTTATTCATACGAAAACCGTTATGACGAAATCGGTCTTCTCCATCAGCAATTTGATTCCATGGCCGCAAAAATACTGACTCTGATAAAAGAAAACTATGAACACAAACTGCTTGCCAAGGAGTCACAATTAAAAGCGCTGGAAATGCAGATAAATCCCCATTTTTTGTACAATACCCTACAGTCCATTAACTGGAGGGCAAAGCTGTTGAAAGACGTACCTATCTCCTTGATGACAGAATCCCTGGGAAAGCTGCTGCGGATTACACTGAGCCGGAAAAACAAAGATTCGTCTCTGTCCCAGGAACTGGAATTGGTTAAATACTATATGAATATTCAGGAAATCCGCTTTGAAGACAGTCTGCGCTGTGAAACGGAGATACCGCCCGAACTTGTGGATACTTACCTTCCTAAATTCACACTGCAGCCCCTGGTTGAAAATGCAATTCACTATACCCTGGAGGAGGACAGCGATGAATGTTTGATTTATATAAAAGCACACCGGGAAACGGAATGCATTGTGATTACCGTGTCCAATACGGAGTCCCGGTTCGAAGAAAACCTTCTGGAAAAACTGATTTCTAAGGAAATCCTTCCAAACGGCTTCGGCATTGGAATTCTGAATGTTTACAAGCGACTGGAGCTGGCCTTCGGAGATTCCTGCAGCCTGGAATTTATCAACGAAGAAATGTTTGCCACCGTAAAAATAACAGTCCCTGACAGGACTGACGCAAAAAGGAGAGACCGATATGCTTCGATTGCTGATTGCTGATGATGAAAAAATAATCCGTGAAACTATGTGCAGTATTATAGACTGGAAAAGCCTTGATATTGAAATTGTAGGGGTATGTAAGAACGGTCTTGAGGCTTACGATGCTATTTTAGATGAATATCCCGACATTGTCCTGACAGACATTCGCATGCCTAAATTGTCAGGCTTGGAATTGATTCAGAAAATCACCCAGAATCATGATAATATCCAGTTTATTATCCTTTCCGGATATCATGATTTTTCCTATGCCAGGGAAGCCATGAAATACGGCATCAAACACTATATCTTAAAGCCCTGCAGCGAACAGGAAATCATAGAGGCCGTAAAGGACTCTATAAAGGAGCATTACAAAAAGCTGCCCTCACAGGCTGCAGGGCAAAGTCTGCCCTCTTTGGGCGGGCATCTGCAGAAAAATTTGATGTATGATATTTTGCTGCAGCTTCTGTCTTCAGACCTGTCTGCTAAAAAGCTGCCGCCCCTTTATGAAACCTACCTTGATTTCTATCATACCCCCTACCATTTATGCTATGTATTTTTTCTGGAAGAATCCTTTGTCAGTTCCTGTATTTCCCTGATACAGTATTTTTTCAAAAGCCATGGCCTTGATTCTTCCTTTGCCTGCGTTTATGTGAAAAATTCTCTGTTATTTTTCTTTCCCCACCCGGCAAAGGGATTTTCTGACCTGTCCGGCCTTTCCGGATTTCTTTCAGAGAGTCTGACACAAAGTCCATGTACTTTTCAGGAAGAAATTTATGATGCCCTCATGCCGCTTCTGGAAACTGTGTGCCGGAAAGTAAAACGCTACGAAACCATTTACCTGTACTCCGGCACCCATCCCATTACCATCTGCAATTACAACTATGTATTTCAGAAAACATTGGAGATTTCCGACCTGTTGGCAAAGGAAACGGATGAAACCCTGCACCAAAATCTTCTGGCGGAATTAAAGCAGCTTATAACTTCTATTAAAGACTTGAACTTTCTCCGTTCCCTGGTCAACAGCCTTTTATTAAGGGCCATGCAGAATTTTACTTCCCTTCCTGCTGCGGAACTGACCAATTTTATGATGTTTACCGCTTCTGTAGCTTCCAATCAGGAAATCTGCGATTTTCTTTTTGAGAAACTGGAAATTCTGTATCCCTCACCGGTTATCAGCAATGGAAAACTGAAACCTTTTATACAGGAAATTTTAGATTACACCAATGAACATATCGGGGATTGCAATTTAACCTTGAAATGGATTGTAGAAAATCAGCTTTTTATGAATGTAGACTATGTAAGCCGCCAGTTTGTTCTGCAAACCGGGATAAAATTCTCCGCTTATCTGAATGAACTGCGCATTAAGAAAGCCAAGCAGCTTTTAATTAATTGTGACGCTGAAAAAATCTACTCTATCGCGGAACAAGTAGGGTGCGGCAATAATCCGCAGTATTTCAGCCACTTATTTAAAAAATATACGAAAATGACACCCAAAGAATATATTCAGAAAATGAGAGCGGACAAAGAATCTAAAAATTTGTAAAAAAGCATTTCGAGGAGAATTGATTTCGCTTTCTGACTGAACAATATAACAAGGACAGAAAGTCTCTTTCTCAACTTTCTGCCCTTGTCCAAACGCTTCAGAAAACTGTCAGCTTCTCAAAACAGCTCTTAGCTTTCTGTTTCCATATCTTTTTTATTGATATTTTTCTCCGGATGATGAGCATATTTTCTGACACGTTCATCATAGATAACGCCTTTCCAGTTTAATCCATATCCGAAATCATAGGTATGTCCCTCACTGTCCACATGACATATCATATCAAAAGGAACATCCTCATACTGCTCTTCCACGGTATCCATATTTTCCGGAATCTGCAGAGGAAGCAAACCTGACGGTTCTTTCCTTCCGCTGATAATTTCCATTAAAGCCTGGGGAAGATTTCCAAAGGTGGTGAGAATTGCGTCCGCTGCCTCTTCAAATTCTGCCATCACCATAGGCCCCGTCATGCTCACGCAGGCAATCACAGGCTTATCTCCCATCTGTCTGCGGGTATCCAGAAGCATATCCAGGTCGCATTCATTGTCTACTTCTGTGGTCTTTCCTTTATATCCTCTGTTGATAAAATCTTCCTGCGGGTCACCCCCTGCAATGCTGTGTTCCCTTGCTTTTTCTGCCGTATACGGACGGTACTGAAGGCTCACCGGAAGGTATCCGTTCCCTCCGTTTTCCCTGTCTTTTGCATCATATCCTCCTAAAAGGCTGAACCCGGCGCCATCCGGCTGTCTCAAAAAGCAGATTGCAGCCTCTGCCTCCTGTGGTGTATCCACCAGTGTAAAGTATTTGTTCAGCAGCCCAGGATTCATTGGTAATTCCCAATGCTCTTTCACCTGATTTTCCATCCAGTCCGTATAGGCGGGTATATACTGCTTAGGAACATATACCTTAGTCTTTTCCTTAAGAGGCAGCACCTGATTCCTGTTTTTCAGCATAACCACAGACTTCAGCTGGGCTTCAAACCCTTCCTGCATATATTCCGGACATCCCACAAGCCTTGCGGATTCTTCCGGAACCAGATACGGATTTTCAAACAATCCGGTACGGAAAATATTTTTCAGAAGTCTGCGGGCAGAATCCTGAAATCTTTGCTTCATAAAGGCTTCTCCGTGTTCCTTTACCCCAATTTCATATGCCTTCAGAACATTTTCCTTCTCGTTTAAACCGCCGAACTGGTCTACGCCTGCCATAATAACCTTATAACATCTCTCCGGTTCACTCAAATGCTCTACGCCCCAGCATTTTCCGCTGTACATACTGTCAAGAGGGCCTTCATCCGCTGTAATACTCCAGTCTGTGCAGACAACACCGTCGTAATTGCAGGTTCCCCGCAGCAAATCCTGAACCAGATATTTGCTGTAACTGCACCCTACATTCTCGCCTCCGGGCTGTCCGTAAATAATGGTATAATAAGGCATAACTGCGCTGGCCATTTTGGTCTTTCCCTTTAACTTAAAAGCACCTTCCGTAAATGGAATTAAATGCTCTTCGAAATTATTTCCCGGATAAACAGAATATTTTCCGCATGGGAAATGGGCATCACGTCCGCCTTCTACGGCGCCTCCGCCCGGCCAGTGCTTCACCATGGCATTTACACTGTCATACCCCCAGCCGTCCTCAATCTCCTTCTCACCTTCCGAAGTCTGGAATCCGTCACAATAAGCTTCCGCCAGTTCTGCGCTCAAGCCGGAATGTTCTCCGAAGCTTCCTCCGAAACGGCTCCAGCGGGGCTCTGTGCTTAAATCTATCTGAGGAGACAAGGCAGTATTAATTCCCAGCGCCCGATACTCCTGTGAAGCAATTTTCCCGAACTTTCTCACCAATTCCGGGTCAAATGCCGCTGTCATTCCCAAAGATTCAGGCCAATGGGAAATGTCTCCGCCTGCACCGGCGTCAAACTCAAAAGATACCGTCGTACCGTGTCTTGGGTCAGAGCTGACGGAAACCGGTATGCCCCATTCCAATCCTTCTGTCAGCGCCTGCAGACGATTATTCCACTTCGCAGATGACTCTGCGGAAGAAACAGCCACCACAAGAACATGCCGTAAAAAATCTTCTGTGAGAAAGGTTTTCTGCTGGTCTGACAAAGCATGTACAGGAACCTGAGCCTCCTGTAAAGAAGTTCCGCTATAGGTCACCTTCCCGAAATAGTCGGAAGAAAGTCCAGGTACAAACTGATGCTTACTGTAAAGCATCAGTCCTGCAATTTGCTCTATGGACAGCCTGGAGGCCAAATCTTCTGCCCTTTCCTGTGCGGACAGTCTCCAGTCTTCATAGGGATAAAAATTCCCGTCTTTTGCCAAGTCTTTAAAATATAAACCGTCTTTTTCCAGCAATTTCACTCCGGAATCTGCAGACCACTTCAGGAGCGGACCTTTCGGATTCTTTTTACTTAATATTTTTGGTTCAGTTTCCTGTATCATTTCCTTATTCTCCTTTCACACCGTCCTGTCTTCTCTCTTTCAAAAGCAGAATGTTCTCTTCTACTTTTTTCTTACTTAAAGGATAAAGAAACAGCAGGCAAAGTCCAACGCCAATATATAAGATTCCCGGCAGCATGGTTGCCACACCGTAAATTTTATCTGCTACCTCCTGGGTCTGCACCTGTACGGAAGAGTTGTAGCCTGCCAGTCCTAAAGCCCAGGCGCCCATACCACCGGCCAAAGCCTGTCCGATTTTTCTTGCAAAGGAATACACCGCATAAACCGTACCGTCTTCGCGTTTTCCGGTTCTGACTTCCTGGTCATCGATAACATCTGTAATCAGGGCCCAGATAATCATATTAAAGAATCCAAATCCAATATATCCTACTACAGAAACGGCGATATACAATCCCATAGACTTAGTATGCATAAAGAATAAAAGAACGGAGGATAAACCACCCACAATACATCCGGCTGCACCAAGCTCTCTTTTACCAAATTTTCTGCTCAGCGGAACAATGAACGGCGCCAGTAAAAATGACGGAATAATCGCACATAAACTTAAAAGTGACAGACCCGTTTTATTTTTAAAATAGTCAATAAACACATACTGGTTTACAGACTGTGCCATCAAGGAAGCCAAAAGAAGCAGAATTGCCGCTGCAATAATTCCGATTAAAGCCCTGCTGGTCAGGGCAGATTTTAAGGATTTTACAACGCTTGTTTTTTCTTCTGTTCCCGCCGCTCTCTTCACACGCTCTGTCGTCATAAAATAGCAGAGCAGATAACAAATCACTGCGCTTACGGAAAATATACCCGCAATCAGGGTAAAGCGGCTTCCTTCTACAATCTGATTTCCCGCTTCGTCTGTAGTGTAAACCATCATAGGTCCTGCAACGCAGACTATGAGGCTGGCCAGGGACGCTCCCACACTTCTGAAAGTAGAAAGAGAGGAACGGTCATCACTTTCACTGCTGAGTACTGAAGCCATAGAACCATACGGTATGTTAATCGAAGTATAGAACACGCTTCCCCACAGAATATACGTTACAAACATATAAACCACTTTAATCGTCATAGACGCATCGGCCAGAGCGGACTGATACATCAGAAAACTAGCCAGAGCCACCGGACCGCACATACGGCGTATCCATGGGCGGAAACGTCCGTCCTTCTGTTCTTTTGCTCTGTCTACAATCTGCCCCATGGTAACATCTGTAAACGCATCAATACAACGGGCTACCAGAAACAGGGTCCCTACCATTCCCATTCCGATTCCCAGAACCTTTGTGTAAAAAATCATAAGAAAGGTGCTGGCAAAAAGGAATGTAAAATCATTTCCGAAGTCTCCAAACATATAGCCGACTTTATCCCTTATTCCAAAAGGACGCATAGCTTTTTCATTCTTCATTTCATTTTCTCCTCCTGTATTTGTTCTGTCCTTGAATATTACCCCACTCTCTGCCATTTATGTGAGTAATTTTTTGTGAACTTCCCGTATTTTTTTATGTTACGCTTGAATAACTCAAAAAATTATACGATAATTAACAATATATATACTATTGTCCCTGTCACCTGTAAGGAGGATATTATGCACTGGAAAAAAGAATTTCTTTTCTTTTCTAATATACTAAAAAACATGAACCTGACCGTCTCCTGTCTGCAGTCCCCAGAAGATTTAAAGCCATTCTCCAACTGCCTGACTTCTGATTCAACCAACACTATTTATCGGATCCGGACTTCAGGATTCTATTTCCTTTTCTTTCGCCTTCCTGATACGCAGCCTGCTTCCTATATTTCCATAGGACCTTATGTAGTTTCTTCTGTTTTTGCTGAAAAAGAAACCGCGCCTCAGACTTTTTCTCCCGGGATTCCCGTACTCACAGACGAAAGCGCCCTCTTCACCATTGTAAATACCTTTGGAGAATTGCTTTGGGGAACCCTAGACAATTTTTCTTTTCAGAATATCGAAACCCCTGCCGCTCCCGAACTGAATCCCACTACGGAAAGTCAGGACATGGAGCTCCCAAGAGAAACTCTGCTGAGCATACAGCTCATGGAAGAATATTACGACTGCGAGAACGAACTGCTGAAGCTGGTCAGCCAGGGGCAATGGAATGCCACAGAAATCTTTCTGAACCGTTTCTTTGCCCTCAAGAAAAACTATTCTGTTTTCCCCTGGGAAAACACTCTGGAATGGAAGAAAGCCCAGAGCATTATGTTAAACACTTTACTGCGCAAAGCTGCAGAATCTGCCGACGTACCTCCGATTCATATTGGACACCTTTCCTCCCATACGCTGGAAAGAATTGTGAAGCTGTCCCGTCCCACTGATTCTCTGGCTCTGCAAAAAGATATTATCCGCAAATACTGCCATCTGGTTCAAAGCCATTCCCTGAAGGGTTACTCCCCTATTATACAAAAGGTTATGACGCAGATTACCACAAACCTGACGGGGAATTTGGGTCTGGACGCCCAGGCCAAGCGCCTGAATGTCAATCCCAGCTACCTGTCCGCACTTTTTAAGAAGGAAACCGGACTCACCCTGACAGAATATGTAAAACGCAAAAGAATCAACCATGCGGTCTTTCTTCTGAACACATCCAATCTCCAGATTCAGACCATTGCACAGCACTGCGGAATTGCCGATGTAAACTATTTCACAAAGATGTTTAAGAAAATTGTTGGAAAGACACCCAAAGACTACCGAAGTGAAATTCTTTCCTAAAAGTATAAATTTTACGGTAATTCCCAAGAATCCTACTCACCTCCCGGTTCTGTATATGCTAGAATACAGCCAGATATTATTCTAATACCGGGAGGAAACACAACTTATGAGACAAATAATAACACTGAAAGACGACTGGTTTTTTGCTAAAAACAAACAGGAACAGATTCCCCAGATACTTCCTGAAAACTGGGAGCGGGTCTCACTGCCCCATACCTGGAACTGCCTGGACGGCCAAGACGGCGGCAGTGATTACTACCGCGGGGCATGCTGGTATGTCAGAGAACTGCAGATTTCAGAACTGCCCTCTGATACCTGCATCTATATAGAATTTCTGGCTGCAGCTTCTTTATGTAAGGTTTATGTAAATGGCACACAGGTAACAGAACATGAAGGCGGGTACAGCAGTTTCCGTGTGGACATTACTGCATTTCTCCATAAGGGCTTGAATCTTCTCTCTGTCATGACAGACAATCAGCACTATGACCATATTTATCCACAGGTTGCTGACTTTACCTTTTATGGCGGACTGTACCGCGATGTGAGAGTCCTTACCGTTCCCAAGACCCATTTCTGTCTGGATTATTATGGTTCCGAAGGCATAACGGCCTGCTCAGAAATAAAAAACGGAAATCAGGTCCAGCTTTCCCTCCACGCCTATGTTTCCAATGCAAAGGAAACTGACCAGGTGCTTTTCAGCATTTATGACCAGGAGGGTTCTCTGATTGCACAGACAGCACAGCCGGCTGCAGCTGATACTTATACAGAATTTTTCCTGTCTGATGTTCATCTGTGGCAGGGTGTTCAGTCACCTTATCTCTACAGCATAAAAGCAGAGCTGTACCGCCACAATGAAGTTCTTGATCAGGTAACTGTCCGTCATGGTTTCCGAGAGTTCCACGTAGACCCGGAAAAAGGGTTCTATCTCAATGGAATACTGACACCACTGCGTGGTGTTTCCCGTCATCAGGATTTTCTTGGACTTGGCAATGCCCTGACTCTGGCACACCACGAAATGGACGCACGCCTTATAAAAGAAGTGGGCGCCAACACCATTCGTCTTGCCCATTACCAGCACAGTCAGGATTTCTACAATCTCTGCGATGAAATGGGATTTATTGTTTGGGCTGAAATTCCTTTTATCAGCCGCATGAGTGACACGCCCGACGCCCACCAAAACTGTATTCTGCAGATGAAAGAACTCATTTACCAGAACTACAATCATTCTTCCATCTGTTTCTGGGGGATTTCCAATGAGATTACCATTGGAGCCAATACACCGCAGCTTCTGGCAAACCTGAAAGACTTAAATGCTTTGGCAAAGACTTTAGATTCTTCCCGTCTGACCACAATGGCGCAGCTTTCCTCTCTCCCTATGGAGGATGAACAGAACTGTATTACCGATATTCTCAGCTATAATCATTATTTTGGCTGGTATACCGGTGTTTTGGAAGATAACGAAAAATGGCTTGATACTTTCCATCAATCCTACCCCCAGCGTGCATTGGGAATTTCAGAATATGGCTGCGAGGGTATTATTTCCTATCACAGCGATACACCTAAAGCAGGAGACTACAGCGAAGAATATCAGGCTCTTTACCATGAACACATGGCAAAAATCATTGAAGAACGCCCCTGGCTGTGGGCTACGCATATCTGGAATATGTTTGATTTCGGCTGTGATGCCAGAAAAGAAGGCGGTGTAGCGGGACGCAACAATAAGGGACTGGTAACTATAGACCGGCAGATAAAAAAAGATTCCTTCTATTTGTATAAAGCATACTGGAATCCCGAACCCATGGTTCATATCTGCAGCAAACGCTATGGAAAACGGACGGATTCTGCCATAGATATAAAGGTATACAGCAATGCACCGGAAATTTCTTTATATGTCAACGGCGCTTTCTTTAAGAAAGAACAGGGACAACGGGTATTCCTCTTCCGCAACATTCCTTTAAAGGAAGGCTTTACAACCATCACAGCCAAAAGTGCCTTCTGCTGTGATACCGCTGTGTTTGAGAAAGTTTCCGAACCTTTCTCTGCTTATCAGTTTGTGGAAGACGCTTCCGAAACCGGAGTGACTAACTGGTTTGAACATGTAGACCTGAATAAAGAACGGGAACTCACTTTCCGCGAGGGATATTATTCTATCCATGATACAGCCAGAGAAATTTTAGAAAATAAAGAAGCTTCTGACATTCTCGTAAATGCCCTCAGCAGTCTGATAGGCTACAATCTGAAAAAGTCCATGCTGGCTGTTATGGGGGATAATCGTCTGTGCGATACCGCTTCTGCTCTCCCTGCCGAGGAAGCACAGACTGAAAAAGCCATGGCTTACATAAATGAAAAACTGCAGGAAATTCCTAAGTAAAAAGAACTGCTGTATAAAGTGCCCGCCGGCACTCTATACAGCAGCTTCTTTTTATCCTATTCCAAATAACCTCCGGGCATTCTCCCGTGTCACTTCTATTACCTCTTCTCTGGAAATTCTTTTGATTTCCGCAATGGTTTCCGCCACATATTCCAAATAAAGGGAGCAGTTTCGCTCTCCTCTATGGGGCTCCGGCGCCATATACGGGGCGTCTGTCTCCAAAAGCAGGTAATCCAGCGGCGCATATTCCACCACTTCTTTCAGCTTTTTTCCATTTTTGAAGGTCACCACTCCGCCGATTCCAAGATAATATCCCATGTTCATATACTCTTTGGCCTGTTCTTTTGAGTAAGAATAGCAGTGAATCACACCTTTCAGGTTATCGGCCCGCTCCGCTTTCATAATGTCCATCGTGTCCTTTGCCGCATCCCGGCTGTGCACAATAATGGGCAAACCCGTCTCCTTTGCAAGGTCCATCTGCCGCACGAACCATTTTTTCTGTATGTCATGACCTTCCTTATCCCAGTAATAGTCCAGACCGATTTCTCCCACAGCCACAATTTTTTCCAAATCACAGAATCTGCGCAGAATTCTTATTTTCTCTTCGCTCAGGTCTCCCACCTCGTCCGGATGGATTCCCACAGCGCCATAGACGAAGGGATACTGCTCTGTGAGTTTTACCGTATCCAATACGCCCTGAAAAGAGGCCCCTACATTTACAATGGTTTCCACGCCTTTAAAAGGCATGGACTTTAACAGTGCGTCCCTGTCTTTATCAAACGCTTTATCATCATAATGTGCGTGTGTTTCAAATATCATGAATGCCTCTCTCCTTCAGCCTCTTATATACCACTTCCCGAAACAGTGCATAAACTACAGAGGACAGCGGAATAAATATCAGCATTCCCACAACCCCCATCAGGCTGCCGCCCACAGTGACGGCTACCAGCACCCAGATAGACGGAAGACCCACAGAACCGCCCACCACATGAGGATAAATCAGATTTCCTTCTATCTGCTGCAATACCAGGAACAAAATCACAAAGGCTACAGCCTGCATGGGATTGGACACCAGCATCAAAAATGTGCCAATCACACAGCCGATAAAAGCGCCAAAGATAGGAATCAGTGCAGTAAAGGCAATGACCACGCCTACCAGCAAAGCATATGGGAATCTTAGAATACTCATAACAATAAAAAACATGGTTCCCAGAATCACAGCCTCCAGACATTGTCCTGTGACAAAACTGGAAAAGGTTTTATAGCTTAAAGACGCCACCTCTAAAGTCTTGTCCACTGCCTTCAAAGGAAGGAATGCGTAGAGCACTTTTTTGATTTGCACAGACAGCTTTTCCTTCTGAAGCAATATATAACAGGCAAACACAAAGGCTACGAAAAAGTTCATCAGAGAATTAATCACTGTTTTTGCCACCGTAAAGGTGGAGTTCAGCACATTTCCCGCACCGTTTTTCAGAAAATTAATAGCTGTCTGGATAATTTTATCCCAATTAAACTCAATACTCTGAATCCAGGAAGTTACTTGCTTGCTGTCAGGGAACGTATCTATTGCCCATCTCTGCAGTTTTGGAAGAAAGGCTTCTATATTCTTGCTGATACTGGAAAAAGTTGTTGCCACCTCCGGCAATACAACCACCAGCACAACCTGAATCACAGCCACCACAAAGAGAATGGAACATACCAGACAGACCGGTCTTACAAACTTCTTTTTCTTTACTTTGTGAAACAGCTTCTCCTCCAGAAAACTCATGGGTATATTCAAAATAAACGCCAGTGCGCCGCCCAGAATAAAAGGAAAGACCACTCTGCACACAAAGAGAATACCTGCTGCCAGATTCTCGATTCTCTGCACTCCCACATAAAACAACACTGCAAAGACAATCAGAAGAATCAGATTCTTCATGTTTTTCTTATTCAACTCCATAGATACCCTCCCTGATTCTCTTATTTACCGATTTTTTTACGAATCCATTTAATAAACTGAATAATCGGAAGATTGGCAAGAGACAAACCATACATAATCAACAGCTGTGTCAGGCTTAATGTCTGAACCTGGAAGATACCGTTCAGCCACGGAATCATCATAACTGCAGTAATCAGCAGCACGCCTAAACCAAAGGCTCCTGCCAGATAAATGTTGTTAAAGAATCTCTTTGTAAACAATACAGGCGCATCTGATTTACAGTTAAACCCATGTACCAGACGGGACATACACAACGTACCAAAGGCCAATGTAGACGCCAAAAGCGCGCTTTCCTGATAGCCAATGTAGAAGCCAATCATTGTCATAATACCAATTACCAGACCCTCGATTCCGATTTTGGAAAGGAAATTCTTTGTCAGAATAGATTCGTTCATCGGTCTTGGTTTTTCATTCATCACGGACTCGCTGTGCGGCTCCAGTCCAAGAGCAATAGCCGGAAGACTGTCTGTCAAAAGATTGATAAATAACAGATGTACCGGTGCAAACGGTACCGGAAGTCCTGCAATGGAAGCATATAAAACGGCCAGGATTCCCGCAAAGTTTCCGGATAACAGAAACTGAATCGCACTCTTAATATTCTTGTAGACATTACGTCCGTTCTCTACAGCTTTAACAATAGTCGCAAAATTGTCATCTGTCAATATCATAGATGCCGCATCTTTGGAAACTTCTGTTCCTGTGATACCCATAGCCACACCGATATCCGCCTGTTTCAGCGCCGGAGCGTCGTTGACCCCGTCACCTGTCATAGATACAATGTTGCCCTTTTCCTGCCATGCTCTGACGATTCTGATTTTGTGCTCCGGTGAAACACGGGCATATACAGAAATTCCTTCTACGAAATCCTGTAACTCTTCGTCTGTCATGTTTTCAATTACAGCGCCTTCACAGGCCTCAGATTCATCTTTCAGAATACCGATACGTTTGGCAATGGCTGCTGCCGTTACCTTGTGGTCACCGGTAATCATAATCGGTTTGATTCCGGCTTTGATACATTCTGCTACCGCGTCTTTGGACTCTTCTCTCGGCGGGTCCATCATGGCAATCAGACCAAGGAAGGTCATATCGTTTTCATCCTCTACTGTAATCGTTGTGCCTTCCGGTACACTCTTATAAGCAAAGGCCAGCACACGCAGACCGTTTCTGGAGAACTTCTGGTTCTGTTCTTCGATTTCCTGAATATCTGCCTGGGAAATCGGTTCTGCTTTTCCATTTTTCTGAATTGTGGTCACCCGGCCCAGCAAAACGTCTACCGCGCCTTTGGTTACCATAGTAGAACCTGTTTTCAATGTGTGCAGCGTGGACATCAGCTTTCTGTCACTGTCAAAAGGAACTTCGCTGAATCTTGGGTATTTCTCCCTTACCGTTTCTGCCGGAACACCCAGTTCATCTCCCTGATTAATCAAAGCTGTCTCTGTAGGGTCACCGATTTCTTCTCCGTTTTTGTTTGTAGAGTCATTACACAAAATACTGTGACGCAAAAGCTGTTTCTGTGCTTCCTCTTCCAAATCAATGTCTGCTGCGGGAACTTCTTTACCTTCTACATAGTAGTATTCCACGGTCATTTTGTTCTGAGTCAGCGTTCCTGTCTTATCTGAACAGATAATAGAGACACTTCCCAGACCTTCCACTGCCTGCAATTTACGGACAATGGCATGTTCTTTCGCCATTTTCTGTGTACCGAAGGACAACACAATGGTAACAATAGAACTTAAAGCTTCAGGAATTGCCGCTACAGCCAGCGCAACAGCAAAGAGGAACGCGTCTCCGATGGATTCGCCTCTGAACACGCTGATTCCAAATAAAATCGCACAAAATACCAGAATCAGTATAGACAGCTTCTGTCCGAAGTTATCCAGGTTCATCTGCAGCGGTGTTTTCTTTTCGGATGTACTTTTCAGAAGTTTTGCAATTTTTCCAACTTCTGTTTCCATACCAATGGCAGTTACCAGGAAAGAACCTCTGCCGTAGGAAACAAAGCTTCCGGAATACACCATATTGGTTCTGTCTCCCAGAGGGACATCCTGACCGCTGATTTCTTCTTCTGTTTTATCCACTCCAAGGCTTTCTCCCGTAAGAGCACTTTCGTCTACCTTCAGACTGGCATTTTCCAGAATACGTCCGTCCGCCGGAACATAATCACCGGCTTCCAGCATAACAATATCACCAATAGTAACTTCTGATGACGGCACTTTTATCACATCACCATTGCGAAATACTTTTGCTTCCGGCCCGGACATGGCTTTCAGGCTGTCTAAGGACTGTTCGGCTTTTACTGTCTGAACTGTTCCTAAAATGGCATTCATGGTAATAACAACTAAAATTACAATGGCGCTTTCTGTCTCTCCCAGCAAACCGGATACAATGGCTGCCACAATCAGGATGATAACCAGAAAGTCTTTGTACTGCTCCAGAAATATCTGGAGTATGGATTTTTTCTTCTCCTCCACGAGGGCATTGGGACCGTATTTCTGCTGATTTTTCTTAATCTGGTCCTCGCTTAAAGGGTGGGTGCTGCCATTCACAGATTTCTGCGCTTCTGTTCGTGACATCTGATAATACTCTTTCATGCTTTTTCCTCCGTTTGTTTTGAGCTTTGGTTTACAGGCTCTACTATAGTGTGCTTCGTAAAGGTCTTTCTATGTCGCAGGTAACAAAAAAACAGCAAGACCTTTACTGCACAGTCTGCTATGCAATAAAAGTCTCGCTGTTTCATCACGACACGGACGAGAATACTCCCGTCGAGATTGACGACGCCGTAAACACCTTGCAGTGCCAGCTACTCCCTTTCATTAAAAAGAATAATAAACGATAAGGGAAGGGTTGTCAATGGGGAAAATTATTTTTTATTTTCTTACGGAATTATTCCACTGCGACTTCCAGTTCTTCATTTCCCATAATCTTATAAGTCACATGTTTTGTTCGGCCCTCTGCGCATACGGTTACGGTTTTTCCATTTCTTCTGGCTTTTACTGTCAGCACCGTATTTCCCTGTAAATCTGTCACAGCAGTTTCCGTCGCTTTTCCGTCTTCCATGTTTACAAGATACAAGGTTATTCCTTCTGCATAATCGTAGTCCGGTCTTTCACTGTTGTTTCCTACTGCCAGAATCGTGTTGGGTCTTGCCAGCAGCGGCATATGGAAATAATCATATGTTTCCTTCTGCCATTTTCCGCCTTCTACTGTTTCTCCTGTCAAAATATTCTGCCATTTTCCCTCCGGCACATAATATTCCACTTCTCCTGATTCCTTAAAGATTGGCGCCACTAACAGAGAATCTCCCAGCATGTACTGCTTGTCCAGGGTTTCACAGGCTCTGTCTTCCGGAAATTCCACAAACATAGGCCGCATCATCGGTGTTCCCTCTTCATGGGAAACCACAGCCTGGCGGTATAGATAAGGCATCAGGCTGCATTTGAGCTTCACAAACTTCCGCAGCACATCACAGGCCTCATCGTCAAACATCCACGGCACACGGTAAGAACTGGAACCATGCAGACGGCTGTGGGAACTGAGCAGTCCGAACTGGCACCATCTCTTATAAATATCTGCCGGGGCTGTATTTTCAAATCCACTGATGTCATGACTCCAGAAGCCGAATCCTCCGCAGGCCAGAGAAAGTCCGCTGCGCAGGGTTTCTGCCATGGAGGGATAGCTTGCAGAGCAGTCGCCTCCCCAGTGTGCCGGGAACTGCTGTCCTCCCACTGTGGCAGAACGGGCAAACAGTACCGCCTCGCCTTCTCCTCTTTCTCTCTCCAGCAGCTCAAATACTGCCTTGTTATACAGGAAAGTATAATAATTATGCATTTTCACCGGATCAGAGCCGTCATAGTAGGCAATATCTTTCACCGGAATTCTCTCACCAAAGTCTGTCTTAAAGCAGTCCACACCCATATCCAGCAGAGTTTTCAGCTTGCCCTGATACCATTTCACAGCTTCCGGGTTGGTGAAGTCCACCAGGCCCATGCCTGCCTGCCACATATCGGTCTGCCACACATCCCCGTTGGATTTTTTCACCAGATAACCGTATTCCATGCCCTCTGCAAACAGCGGGGATTTCTGTCCGATATAGGGGTTAATCCATACACAGATTTTCAGCCCACGCTGGTGGTAACGTTTCAGCATGCCCTCCGGGTCCGGAAAGGTTTTCGGATCCCATACAAAGTTACACCACTCAAAACCTTCCATCCAGAAACAGTCAAAATGGAACACATGCAGCGGAATATCTCGGTCTGCCATGCCCTGGATAAAGCTGCTGGTGGTTTCCTCATCATAATTGGTGGTAAAGGATGTAGTCAGCCAGAGGCCAAAAGACCAGGCCGGAGGCAGTGCCGGTTTTCCGGTCAGTTCTGCATACTTCTGAATGGTTCCCTTTGGGGTATGTCCGTTAATCACATAGTAGTCCAGACGCTCGCCTTCCACGGAAAACTGAATTCTTTCTACTTTCTCACTGGCAATTTCATAGGAAGCATCTCCCTCATTGTCCAGAAGAATACCGTATCCTTTATTGGTAATATAGAACGGAATATTCTTATAAGAAATCTCACTGGCTGTACCGCCGTCCTCGTTCCACATATCCACCACCTGTCCGTTTTTCACGAAAGGAGTAAATCTTTCTCCAAGACCATAAATATACTCGTCTACATCAATAGCCAGGGCATCTACGGTATACTTTCTTCCTGTTTCATTATTTAAAATATTTGCCATGTTACGGAAACCGGTATTGGTCATCTCCCGGTCTCCGTCCAGGAAACGGATTCCCCAGGAATTGGGGCGTTTGTCTACCACCGCTTTTGTATGGCCGGACTGATAGGTAATAAAATCTTCGGTTTCTTCTATGGAAATATGAGGACTGGTCTGATTTATCTCTGCAAATGGTCCTTTATAAGCCGTTCCTTCAAAATGTACCACGGAAACCTTAATGACATCTTCCATGGGACTGGAAAGCCGTATGGTGAGCATTCCCAGATTCAGGCTGTCTCCGCGATGCGCAATGTTCTTCGCCGGGGCGTAGATGGTCAGTTCATCCCCTTTTCTTCTGCTGTCTGCATATTCCACTGCATAGAGCGGCGTCATTTCCTTTTTCACACTCCAGTAGCCGTCTGTAAATTTCATACCTCTATTCTCCCTTCTACTACTTCCCTGCACTCTCTGTCTTATTTCAGATAAAATTTCAATGCATTTTCTGTTCTGCTGTCTGCGCCAATGCGCACGGTAAATTCTCCCGGCTCTGCTGCAAATCGCATATCTGCGCGGTGGAAACGAAGCATGTCTTCCTGAATCGTAAAGCATACCTTCTTTTCCTCTCCCGGCTGTAAAATAACTTTTTGGAAATCCTTTAATTCCCGTACCGGTCTGGCTACACTGCCACATTCGTCTGTTATGTAAAGCTGTACGGTTTCTGTTCCTTCTCTGCTGCCGGTATTTTTCACTGTCACCCATACCTGCAGACTTTCTCCCTGCGAAAATTCGGTCTTATCTGCCTGTACCTGGCTATAACTGTAGTCTGTATAACTCAAACCATATCCAAAAGGATACAAAGGCCGGTTTGGAATATCCGTATAACGAGACATAAACCGGTTCTCTATCTGTTCTCCGTCCTCCACATGGCGTCCGGTGCGGAATTCTCCATAAAATACCGGAACCTGAGAAACACACCACGGCAAAGACATGGAAAGTCTTGCCTGAGGATTTCTGTCTCCGTACAAAATATCAGCAATGGCGTGACCGCCTTCTGTTCCGGGGAACCATGCATAGAGAATTGCCTTTGCGTGTTCTTTTATCTCTCTGATATCCAGCGGACGTCCTGCCAGAATCACTACAGCCAGGTTCGGATTTACCTGTGATACGGCTCTTAACAGCTTTTTTTGCACTTCCGGAATAGTAATATCTCCCCGGCTTCCGCCTTCCCCGGACTGAATACAGGCCTCGCCCAGAAACAGTATAGTTTTCTCACATTCTGCGGCCACGCGGGCAGCTTCCTGAATCTTCTTTTCCGTTTCCTCTTGGCTGTCTTCGTTTGTCATATGAAAGCGGAAACCATATGCCGTCTGCCCCGGATTTAAAATACCGCAGCCCTCTGCAAACAATCCCTGTTCTGTCTTTTCTTCCAAAGCAGCTTTACAGGTTACCGTGTCCTCCGGGCTTCCAAAGAAAGACCAGGCACCCAGCATGCGTTTTTCATCTGCATAAGGTCCTATAAATGCCACTTTCTCTTCTTTCTTCAGCGGCAGGAAATGGTCTTTATTCTCCAGCAGAACCATGGTATCTGCCGCAATTTTTCTGGCTGCCTCTCTGTTTTCCTCTGCCAGAATCTTTTTGGCCTCCAGATTGGAATCCGCCTTGCGGTATGGATTTTCAAACAGTCCCAATTTATTTTTCAATTCTAAAACTCTGAGAACTGCTATGTCAATGGTTTCCTCAGAAACAATTCCCTCTTGTACCAGCGTTTCCAGCTGTGACATATAGCAGCCGCTCATCATATCCATGTCTGTTCCTGCCTGAATTGCCTGTCTTGCAGCTTCTTTTTTGCCTTCTGCCACACCATTGGTTATCAGTTCTCCTATGGCATTCCAGTCAGAAATCAACACACCTTTAAATCCCATTTCATCTCTCAGCACGTCTTTCATCAGCCACCTGTTTGCTGTAGCCGGAATCCTGTCCAGCGTATTAAAAGAAGTCATAACCATAGCGCTTCCTGCGTCAATAGCCGCCTGATAAGACGGCAGGTAATCGTCTCGTAAAGTCCGCTGGGATAACTCCACGGTATTGTATTCTCTTCCCGCTGTAGGGGCGCCGTATGCAGCAAAGTGTTTGGTACATGCCCCCAGATGGTCTTCATAATCGGCTGCTTCTCCCTGGATTCCTTTTACCATAGCCGCTGCCATCTGTGCATTCAGGTATGGGTCTTCTCCCGTAGATTCCATAACTCTTCCCCATCTGGCATCTCGAACTAAATCTACCATCGGCGCAAATGTCACATGCAGACCTGCTGCTGCAGATTCCTGTGCCATAATATCTCCCACCTTTTTGACTTCCTCTGTATCAAAAGAACAGCCAAGCGCCAGCGGAATAGGAAAGATTGTCTTATATCCATTGATAATATCTGCCATAAACAACACCGGGATGTGATGCGGCTGTTTTTCCATACACATTTTCTGCAGTTTTTCCACCTGCCGTGCGCCGATTACTCCTAAGACACTTCCTGCATAGGGAAAATCTTCTGCCGGAATTCCCAGTTCTGTCTCCGCACCTGTTACCGGGCCTTCATCATTAAAACAACTGGCATCTAACTGTGTAAGCTGTCCTATTTTTTCTTTTAATGTCATATCTGCAAGCAATGCTTTGATTTCTTTTTCGGTCATATACCATTCCTCCGTTTCAAAAACAAAGGACAGGAAGGTACTAATTACCACCCTCCTGCCCTTATTTCAATTTTCTTCACATAACTTTATTTCATAAAATCGCGCCATATTTTCTCTTTCAAAGTTCACGCTCAACGTTCCAGCTGCCCGATTCCATTCACATGCGTTTGTATTAAAGGAAGGATAACGGCAGACAACTTTTGCTGCTTTTCCCTTTCCTTCCGGAATCGGAATCGAAACACATGGCATATTTCCGCTTCTTCTCCACACAGAAAGATATATCTTCTCTTCTGTCCGAAGTCCAAGAGCCACCCATTCATCATCAAATGCAGACAGCCCCAAAGGCCAGAAAGGAAGCGCGTTCTTAATATCCCCGCGTATGGACTTGTAACAATCCAGTCCCTCTTTTACGAGAGCCTTTTCCTCCTTGGAAATTTTATCCAGACGTCCGCTCTGATGAATCCTTAAAAGCATAGCATTTACCATATTAAAGACAGTAGCTTCTCTGTCCCCCTCCGGCAGCGGATAAGACCATACCGCACTCTGTTCAGGCGTCAGTCCGCTAGGTGAATTGGCTGCAATAGTAGCGTAGTATCGGTAATCTTCCTCGTCTGAGGTGGATTGTATGCTGTACCTGGAAAGCATTGCATAATCAATACGCAGCCCTCCGCTGGAACAGTTTTCAATTACCAGTTCCGGATATTTTTCAAACAGACCGTCCAGCCACTGCAGATATGCCCGCTCATGCGCCAGCATACCCTCTCCCGGACTTTCCGCAGCATATTCTGTTCCGATTCCCGGCTCTATGTTATAATCCATCTTAATATAGCCGATTCCATATTCCTGAATCAGACGATCCACAACAGACGTCATATATTCACGTACTTCTGAATTCCTGTAATCCAGTTGATAACGGCTTCTGTCATAAATACGTTTTCCGTGTCTTACAAAGAACCAGGTGTCCGGCAATTTTTTTGCCAGTTCGCAGTTAATTCCCATAACCTCCGGTTCCAGCCAGATACCCGGTATCATTCCTTTGGAACGGATATAGTCTGTAACTTCTTTCAGCCCATTTGGAAAACGCTCTCTGCTTTCTTCCCACTCACCTACTGCATCCCACCAAAATCCTTTGGCATACCAGCCCGCATCAATACAGAAATATTCACAGCCCGCTTTTGCTGCTTCGTCTATGAGCGGAATTTCCTTTTCTGTTGTGGGGTCAGCAAAAAGGCAGTTCATATAATCATTAAAAATAATTTTACAAGTCTCATTGTCCTGGTTCTTTCTGCGGATAATTCTCCGATATTTCGTCAATTCTGCCATAGAACCGTCAAATCCGTCCAGAGACACTCCCACTGCTGCCGGTACCGTAATAAAGGATTCGCCCGGCTTCAGATTTTTAAACCAATGGGAATACAATTCATTTGGTCCGCCCAGAGCCAGATATAAATGTCCGTTCTGGTCGCCGATTTCCCAATGCCAGGAACCATTGTTTTCAATCTGCCAGTACAAAGAAGAACCCGTTTCCTGATTTTCCAGATAGGCCATAGGCAAAAACTCTTTAGAAGACCAGTTTCCCGTATTGCTTACATGGAAATGATTGGAAGAGCGCTGAATCTCTTTTGGCTGAACCAGTTCCATTCCCAAATCCTTTAACGTATAATCTTTCCAGTTCATCTCTCGCTGCCAGCCATTATGAGGCAGCTTCAAAAGCAGTTTTTCATCCTGTCTTTTTGCACCTTCTTTTTCAATCCCCATGTAATTGAACGTAGAAATATAATCCAGAGTCTGTACTTCCTCTCCCTGATTTTCTACTGTGTGCTGCATACGGACGATGGGAATTCCGTCATAGAACTGCCATACGGATTCCACCTGCATCTTGGTCTCCTCATCTGAGGTAATGAATTTTAAAACACGTCCCTTTTCATTTCTCTCGTCTGTGTGAGACACATATTTCATTCGGAAACCATGGGAAGTCACAATGTACTTGTTTCCATGTCTCTCATGAGGACGGTCAAATCCGTAAAGGTTCATTTCTATGAAATTAAATCCTGCCTCTTTCGTCGCCTCTGTTATCTTTTCCGCTTGAAAAGGAAGTGCAGAAAAGTGGAGTAATTTAAAATTCCCGTCCTCTTCAATTTCAAATACAATATGTATACCGTTTTCTTCTATTACTATCTGTTTTTCCATTGCTTTTCTTAACCTTTCACCGCACCTGCAACCATTCCTTTAATAATCTGTTTGCTGAATGCAAAATATAAAATAACAATCGGTGCCATAGTAATCAACATAGCCGCCATAATCTTCGGATAGTCGGAAGAGAACTGTCCGGTAAACTGTGTCATGGCCAGAGGTACCGTCTGCAATGCTGTATCCTTAATCAGTACCAATGCAAAGGAAAACTCATTCCAACAGCTAAAGGTCTGAAGAATTGCAACCGTAATCATAATTGGCTTACAAATAGGCATAATAACTTTAAACAGTGTACCCGAGAAAGAACAGCCGTCAATCGCCGCTGCCTCTTCCAATGCGGTTGGAATCTCTTTAATAAATCCCTGACACAGAAATACCGATATAGGAAGTCCAAAGGCCACATAAGGAATTATCAGGGTAAACCACTGGTTTGATAATCCGGTTTTATTAAATACAACATAAATAGGCACTAGCAAAGAATGTACAGGAATCAACATTCCCATTAGAAGCATAATCCAGATGATTTTACTTCCTTTGAATTTGATTCTGGCAAGAAAATATCCCATGATAAATCCAAATAACACAATAAAAAACACGGAAATTACGGTAGTTCTCACACTATTCAGAATAGAATCCCCAATGTGATAATCCGGGTTTGTCAACACCTTTACAAAATTTTCAAGTGTCGGATTGGAAGGAAGCCCTATAATATCTCTATTAAATTCTCTCTTTACTTTCAGGGACGAATATAACATCCATACCAGAGGAAAAATACAGGAGAGAGAAAAAATCAGCATAATCAGATTCAGAATACCCGACTTTACTCCATTACCAATCCGTTTGCCTGTTGTCATACCATAACTCTTTCCACTCATTTTCTATCACTCCTTTTCCCTGTTAACTGCTCTCTGGAAAAGCTGCATAAGTCCAATCACTAACATTCCCAGCACAAAGATACCAACAGAAATCGCACTTCCGTATCCCATATTCTGTTGTTTGAAGGATACTGAGTAACCATACATCGCCATAACCATAGATGCATCACCAGGACCGCCGGCTGTCATAACGTAAATATTATCAAAGGCTTTCATATTACCGGATACACAGAGCACAATACATACAGCAATAGTATTTTTAATCATAGGAATTACCACATAAAGAGCTCTCTGTACTGCACTGGCCCCATCTAATTCCGCAGACTCCAGAATTTCCTTGTCAATAGCTGACGTAGCTGAAAGGAGAATCACCATATAATATCCAATAAACTGCCAAATCAGCGGAATTGCTACCAACGTCATAACAATATCAGGATTGTTAAGCCATACCTGCTTCTTATCTTCCTGTCCGATAACTTCCAGAAACCAGTTTAGGATACCTCGTCTGTTATCATAAATCATGGTCCAAATAAAACCTACCGCAACCGCTGATACTGTGCTTGGAAAAAATCCAAAGGTTCTGTGCATTCCTTTCATTTTTACAAATCTGGTGCTGATAATCATAACAAAAACAAAAGCAATTCCAACCTGTCCAATTACGCACAGTACAACCAGATAGATATTATGTCCAAAGGCATTCCAGAAAGTAGAATCTTTCAATAATGTGATATAGTTTTCAATTCCAATAAATGTTTTATTTGGTCCGCCCTTCCACTCAAATAAGCTGTAAAATAAAGATGCCAGCAAAGGGACAAATACTGCAAATACATATAAAAGTAAAGGGACTATTAAATATCCAATAATTACCTGGGGCTTTGGTTTTCTCGATAACATAAAGCGCCTCCTCCTCTTTTCCTAAAAAGGGGCCAATTTCTGCGGCCCCTCTGTTCACAAAATTCTTTAATAATTTTTGGTATATGCTTCCTGTGTCTTTTTAGCAACCTCTTCTGGTGTAGTATCCCCATTTAACATGCTCTGTACCTCTGTATTCAAAACTTCCCAAACAGCACTGTTAATATAAGAATCATAAATTTCGCAGGTTTCTGTATCTGTATAAGAATAGTTATAAAAATCTTGTGTGAATTGATCAAATCCACTTAAATCCACATCTGCTTTTGTTAATCCCTGAAGTGCATAATTTTCTCCTACATACTTAGCAAAGGCAGGTCCTGTTACGTATTCTGCAAAATCAATAGCTGCTGCCAGTTTATCCGGGTCGTCTGCAACTTTTGAATTAATAGCAACTGCATAGCCCAGTCCGATATTCTGTGTTCCTGTAGAACCTGTTGCTCCTTCCGGCTGAGGAAGCACTGCAAATCCTGTATTTTCATATAATTCCGGATCTTCCTCTTTAAGTGTAGCCTGAATATAGCTTACGTCCCAGTTACCACAGATATAAGCAGGTGCATCACCAGAAATATAATATTCTCTGGCGTCTTCGTTTCCGATAGCATTAAAGTCTTCATTAAAGACTCCTGATTCAAAAATATCCTGTGTAAAGGTCAATGCATCTACAAACTGCTGGTCCGTAAAAGAAGCGCCTCCCTTATCAACCAAAGACTGGAACCAGTCACCACCTGTATATCTATCGCCTATAACGGAAAGGAAACAGGAGTTAATTTGCCATTTTCCTCCATTACCAAACGCGATGGTTTCAGAATAACCATTATCTTTAAAATATTCATCCGCTTTCTTTACATCTTCCCAATTATCCGGGAAACTGTCATATCCAGCGTCTTTCCATGCCTGTTTATCATACATAACCACTGTACAGGTACCCGTAGTCAGTACAGGAAGTCCGTATGTTTTTCCGTCTGTCGTAAACGGAGTAAAGAAATCAGTATTGTAGGAATCATAATAAGGAGATTCTTTAATGATATCTGTCATATCCAGAATCAGTCCCTGCTCTGCCCACGTCTTTGTATTCATTCCCTGCAGTAAGAAAATATCCGGAAGATCATCTGCCGCTGCCTGAGTAGCAATCTGTGTTTTATAATCATCATTAGAAAGTACACTCTGGTTTAAAGTAATATCTGAATGACCTTTTTCCCACTGAGCAATTACAGAACGGAATCCGTCGGAACCACCATTCCCTTCTGATTCTTCTGAAGTGGAATAGTGCATCAGAGAAAGCTCTCCTTTATAAGTAAGTTCATTATCAGAGCCTTCTGCTAATACTGAAGTATCTTTTTCTTTGCTCTCAGATGCCTGTTCGCTGCTGCTTTCACTGGATCCAGAGTTGTTTTCTTCATTATTTCCTCCGCCACATCCTGCCAACATGCTTCCTGCCATTGCCGTTGCTAATAAGATACTGATTATTTTACTGCGATTTCTCATACCATAGTCCTCCTTAATGATAAAATAACTTATATCTATAACCCGCAGACTCTCCTGCAGACTATAATCTTAGATGGCTTTACCTGGTTTTTTTAACCAATATTTTTCCATACAGTGACAGACTCTCCCGGCTCTACCATGCCGTCTACCACAACAGTCTCTGCCCGCAATTTTTCTTCAGGAAATTCAATACGGTTAATTAATTTATTCCCTGCCTGAATCCCCATGGATACCGTATCCTGATGAATTGTTGCAATTCTTGGTCTTACAAAAGATGTCAGACTCAGACCGTCATATCCAACTACAGATATGTCTTCCGGTACCCTAAGTCCCATTTCCTGGATTGCATTCATTCCGGCAACTGCTGCTAAATCATCCGGATAAAGAATACAACTTGGTTTGTCTGGTACAGACAACAACGTTTTCGTTAAAGAAACGGAACGCTCTGTATCTCTGTAAGGACATGTATACACATATTCTCTGCGTACTGAAAGTTTATGTTCCTTCATAAAACTCATATAGGCTTCCAGACGCCCTCTGGTAACTTCGCTATTCTGTCCATGAATATAAGCAATTTTTCGATGTCCTCTGTCATAAACAAACTGTATCAGTCTGCGCATATCCCCGTACTGGTTCGATGCAATATTCACATGCTTTGGAAGTGTATTATCTACCACTACCACCGGCATATCTGAATCCAGAATTTCTCTGACCTCATCCAACTGATAGTCTGCACAAAGAATAAAAATCCCATCAAACCGCATATACTTGCACTGCTCCATATAAGAAAGACGATTTGGAGAATTGCTGGCATTTAAAAACGTCATAACATATCCCCTCTCTTCCACAGTAACCTTAAAGCTGTTGAGAATTCTGGCGAAATGCTCATGCAAAAGTCCCTGACCCGTCTGCTCCGATAGCAGTACACCAATATTTCGTGTATGCTTGCTCTTTAGAGTAGAAGCCATATAATTGGGAATGTAATTCATTTCTTTTGCAATTCTGCGAATCTCCTCTTTCTTGGAACTGCTGATATCCGGTCTGTCGTTCATGGCTTTGCTGACTGTAGAAACAGAAACATTGCACATTCTGGCTATATCCTTTAGAGAAATGCTTTCTTCCATCTTTCTGCGCCTCCGTTTCTTTTTTGTCCTCGGACAACATGTATAAATCTGAGCATTTACTAAATCGTTTTCTTGCAACATATTTTCCATAATCTCCAATGTTTTCGCAATACTATTTTCGTGATTTTGATTTTTTTGTATATTTACCACATAATAATATCATATCTTTTCATGAATAAAGCATATTTTTTGTATATTTTTCTTTTATTCTTTTTACAGCTAACGAAACAGTTTCGTAAATTTCATTGCATTTTTTGTTTTTTCATATATTCGTCTTGTTTTTTTCTGTTTCTTTTGGTATAATTGCCTTGTATTTTAAAGTTATTCCTATTTTTCTATACATACTGACTGATTATATGAGATGAGATTACTAAATCGTTTTCTTGAAATCCCTTATATATTCAGGAGGTCTCTTATTATGAAATATGGTTTTTTTGATGATTTATCCAGAGAATATGTCATCCAACAGCCGGATACACCTCTTCCATGGATTAATTATCTCGGTTCTGATAATTTTTTCTCTTTAATTTCCAACACTTGCGGAGGTTATTGCTTCTATAAAGACGCCAAACTTCTCCGCATGACCCGTTACCGTTACAACAATATTCCTTATGACACCAATGGACATTATTTCTACATTAAGGACGAAAATACAATATGGAATCCCGGCTGGCAGCCTTCCAAAACCCCTCTGGATACTTATGAATGCCGCCACGGTATGGGCTACAGCATTTTCAAAAGCAGTAAAAACCAAATTGCAGTAAACCTTTTAACTTTTGTTCCTTTAAAAGATTCCTGCGAAATCCAGAAAATTACCTTAACGAATAATTCCGAAGAAGAAAAGAGTTTGAGTCTTTTCTCTTATGTAGAATGGTGTCTGTGGAATGCAGATGACGATTCTCGAAACTTCCAGCGAAATCTGAGCACCGGCGAAGTGGAGATAAAAGATTCCGTCATCTATCACAAAACAGAATACAGAGAACGCCGTAATCACTATGCCTTTTACAGTGTAAACGCACCCATAAATCACTTTGAGACCAGCAGAGACGCTCTTCTGGGCGTTTACGGAAGCGCCGAAAGACCTGCTGCCATTGCTGCCGGACAATTAACGGATTCTGTAGCCAGCGGCTGGTATCCCATTGCTTCTCATCAGATTGACCTTTGTCTCAAACCAGGGGAAAACAAAACCTTTATTTTTGTTTTGGGCTATGCCGAAAATCTCAAAGAAGAAAAGTGGGAAACAGCCAACATTATAAATAAAAAACCAGCTGAAATTCTTCTGGAAAAATATGCTTCCAAGCAAAGCGTTGACCAGGCTTTTGCAGCGCTGAAAAACTACTGGACTGAACTTTTATCTCGTTTCCAGATTACTACGAAAAACGAAAAGGTAAACCGTATGGTAAATATCTGGAATCAGTACCAGTGCATGGTAACCTTTAACATGTCACGTTCTGCTTCTTATTATGAATCCGGAATTGGGCGCGGTATGGGCTTCCGTGACTCCTGTCAAGACCTTCTTGGCTTTGTGCATTTGATTCCGGAACGCGCCCGTATCAGAATTATTGATATTGCCTCCACACAGTTTGAAGACGGGAGCGCCTATCATCAGTACCAGCCATTGACAAAAAAAGGAAATTCTGATATCGGAAGTGGATTTAACGATGACCCACTATGGCTCATTGCTGCAGTTTCCGCTTATATTCGCGAAACCGGGGATACTTCTATCCTGGAAGAAATGGTACCTTTCAACAATCGGGAAGAAACTGCCGTACCTCTTATGGAACACCTGAAACGTTCCTTTGAATTTATTGTTTCTCACAAAGGCCCACATGGACTTCCTCTTATCGGACGCGCAGACTGGAACGACTGTCTGAATCTGAACTGTTATTCAGAGCACCCCGGAGAATCATTCCAGACCTTCGGCCCAAGCGAGGGACCTGTCGCAGAATCTGTTTTTATTGCAGGTATGTTCGTCAAGTACGGCCGCGAATACGCTGAACTGTGCCGTCTGGTTGGGAATACAGCAGAAACTGAGCATGCTCAAAGCGAGGTATCAAAAGTTTACGATGCCATCTTAAAAGACGGCTGGGACGGCAAATGGTTCCTGCGGGCTTATGATGCCAATGGAGATAAGATTGGTTCAGCAGAGTGTGAAGAAGGAAAAATTTTCATTGAACCTCAGGGTTTCCTGCCGCTTTCCGGTGTAGGTATTGAAGAAGGAATTGCCGAGCAGGCTCTGAAATCCACCGAGAAGTTACTGGATACCAAGTATGGCATTACCATTCTACAGCCGCCTTATACACACTATCATTTGAATTTGGGGGAAATTTCCTCTTATCCGCCGGGATATAAGGAAAATGCAGGTATCTTCTGCCATAACAATCCATGGGTTTCTATCTCCGAGGCCATTCTCGGACACGGAAACCGTGCCTTTGACGTATACAGAAAGATTTGCCCCGCATTTCTGGAAGATATCAGTGAAATCCACCGGACAGAGCCTTATGTATACTCCCAAATGATAGCCGGAAAAGATGCACCTCGCTTCGGTGAAGCCAAGAACAGCTGGCTCACCGGCACCGCAGCCTGGACCTTTGTCAATGTTTCACAATATATTATCGGTATTCAGCCTACTCTGAAAGGTCTGCGCATTGACCCCTGTGTACCAGAAGATTTCGGTGATTTCACTGTGAATCGTATATACAGAGGGGTCCATTACCACATTACCATCCGCAATCCGCAACATGTACAGAAGGGTGTTTGCACACTTTTGGTTGACGATGTTGCTGTCGAAGGCAATGTAATTCCATTCAAGCCAGACAAAACAGATGTATATGCAGAAGTTACCATGGGTTAAATACTGTAGTTAAAATCACTATATATGAAATCATCGGAGGAAAACTATGATAAAACAATCATTAAATCAGAACTGGTTTTTACACAAAAACAATTGCGCCACACCTTTCCCTGCCACCATTCCGACCAGCGTCTACACTGTGCTGGCAGATAACGGCCAAATCCCGGACCCTTACTGGAAAGGCAACGAGGATGTAGTGAGAGATGTCATTGATGAAGACTATACCTATACCTGCACCTTTTCTCCTCTGCCGGAACTTTTAGAGGAAGATGCTTGCATTCTGCGCTTTGACGGCATTGATACCATCAGTGATGTTTATTTCAATGATATCCTTTTAGGACAGACAGCCAACATGCACCGTACCTGGGAATTTGACGTTACTTCTCTGCTTTTACGGGAAAAAAATCAGTTAAAAGTGGTTCTGCATTCTCCCTTAAAGGCTGCCGACGAAGCCTTTGCTCAGTGTGCTACCCGCGGCTCTGAGGACGCCTGGGAGGGATTCAGCCATATCCGAAAAGCACATTATATGTATGGCTGGGACTGGGGCGCTCATTTGCCGGATGCGGGCATTTTCCGTGACGTTACCCTTGTAGGTGTGAAAAAGGCGCGCATTGACTCTGTATATGTCACACAAAAACACGAAGAAAACAAAGTCACTCTGCACTTTGCCCCTTCTTTCCTCCTGCCCCATCAGCCAGAGAAAGAACTTTCCCTGGAATGTCTGAACAGCACTGCAAATGAAGATTTTACCTATAGTGTAACGGTAACAGACCCAAATGGAGAATCCCAGACGCTCTCGGGTAATCCAACACAGATGGAAATCCTTTCCCCTATGCTCTGGTTTCCAAACGGTTTGGGCGCACAGCCGCTTTACACCGTTAAGCTGGAACTTTATGCCAGAACGGATTTGGTAGATACCTGGGAACGCAGAATCGGTCTGCGTACTCTGACCATGTGTGTAGAAAAGGACGAATGGGGCGAAACCTTTGCGCATGTGGTGAACGGCGTGAAAGTATTTGCCATGGGTGCGGACTATATCCCAGAAGAACACCTCCTTGGAAAAATCAATTCCGCCAAACGGCGTCAGCTTCTTATGGATGCCAAACTGGCCAACTTTAACAGTATCCGTGTATGGGGCGGCGGATACTATCCGGATGATGAATTTTACGATTTATGTGATGAATTGGGACTGATTGTGTGGGAAGACTTTATGTTTGCCTGCTCTGTTTACGAACTGACACCGGAATTTGAAGCCAATATTACACAGGAATTTATCGACAATATCAAACGTCTCCGCCACCATGCAAGCCTTGGCCTCTGGTGCGGAAATAATGAAATGGAATCCTTTGTAAAAGATGGGGAATGGATATCCAAACCCTCTGAGGTACGCGATTACCTCTTTATGTATGAACGCATTATCCCTCAGGTGCTGAAAAAATACGATCCGGAAACCTTTTACTGGCCATCAAGCCCTTCCTCAGGCGGCTCTTTCGAGGAACCACAGGATCCGAACCGGGGAGATGTGCATTTCTGGCAGGTATGGCATGGAAACAAGCCGTTTTCCGAGTACCGGAAATATTTCTTCCGTTATCTCTCTGAATTTGGTTTCCAGGCATTCCCTTCTCTGAAAACCATAGAAGAAGGCATCAGTGACGACCCGCAGGATTGGAATATTTTCTCCTATGTCATGGAAAAACATCAGAGAAACAATGCGGCAAACGGAAAAATCATGGGATATCTGCAGCAAACTTACAAATACCCTTATGACTTCTCCTCCCTGATTTATGCTTCCCAGCTTCTTCAGGCAGATGGTATCCGCTACGGTGTAGAACATTTCCGCAGAAATCGGGGCAGATGTATGGGCGCCGTATACTGGCAGTTAAACGACTGCTGGCCTGTAACTTCCTGGTCTTCCATTGATTATTATGGACGCTGGAAAGCCCTGCATTATTATGCAAAACGCTTCTTTGCACCGGTGATGATTTCCTGCGAAGAGCAAAACTGGATGACCGCCAGCGCAGATATGAACCGCCAGCACTTTACTTTTGAAAAGTCCATTCGCTTGAATGTAACCAACGAAACCTTTGAGGAGAAAAAACTCACCGTGCGCTGGGCATTGCGAAATGCCGACGCTTCTGTGGTCCGCGAGGGAAAAACAGACGTATGTGTTTCACCTTTCTCCGCTCTGTGGATGGATAAGGTACTGCTGCCGGAAGCAGACGTTTTCCATCAGTATGTCAGCTATGAAGCTGTGGAAAACGACACTGTAATCTCTTTCGGAACTGTTATTTTCTCCTACCCGAAATATTTCTGCTATGAGAATCCAAATCTGCAAATGAGGGTAGAAGGTGATGAAATTATCGTTCAGGCTGATACTTACGCAAAGAGTGTGGAAATTCTCAATGAAAACGAAGATTTGGTTCTGGAAGATAATTATTTTGATATGAATGGCGGCTCGAGAAGAGTCAAAATCTTAAGAGGCGAACCGGAAAAACTCCGTGTCAGAAGTGTATATGATATCGGAAGAATGGAATAATTCTCTATAGCCATAAAAGGGGCAGGGGCTGCCGAAACAGCCCCTGCCCCTTTTCCATAACCGGATACGAGCTCAAGAATTCCCGCCTGTGCCAACTTAGCAATCAGCTTAGAGGCACCGGGATCTTGAGATGTTTTAAGTCCATCTACAGCCTGCAATCCAATGGCCGTACGCCAGGCATATCCTTTCCTGATACAGTAGACTAGCAGATTTCCGCCCCTGCCGGCATTTCCTTATCCGGTGTCATCAGTGCCAGTTCTCCGTCCAGTCCTTCTGCACAGAGAATCATGCCCTCTGACAGAATACCAGCCAGCTTAGCAGGTTTCAAGTTCACCAGAACCATAACCTTCTTTCCAACCATATCCTCCGGCTTATAATGTGCCTTAATACCGGATACAATCTGTTTCACCTGGCTTCCGATTTTCACCTGAGAGCACAGCAGCTTTTTAGACTTCTTCACCTCTTCGCATGCAATGATTTCTCCTACCTGGAACTGCATTTTCATAAAGTCATCAAAAGTAACCTCTTCTTTTGCCTCAATGTCAATGACCGGCGCTTCGTCTTTGGCTTCCTCTGGTGCGTCTTTGGCAGCTTCTTTGGCTCTCATCTCTTCCACTTTTTCCAGAACTTCTTTCACGTCCAGACGTGCAAACAGGATTTCCGGCTTTTCTGTTACCTTATTTCCTGACGTATACAATCCAAATGTATCCAGCTCTTCGTAAGTTCTCTTCTGGGCATTTAACTGTGCCAGAATCTTCTCTGTGGTTTCCGGCATAAAGGATTCCAAAAGGGAAGCGCCGATACAGATACCCTCTACCAGATTATACAGTACGGTAGCCAGACGGTCTTTCTTTTCTTCATCCTTAGCCAGCGCCCATGGCATGGTTTCATCAATATATTTGTTGCAGCGCTTGAACAGAGTAAAGATTTCCGTAATAGCGTCTGCCACACGAAGTTCTTCCATTTTTGCCGCTACTTTCGCTTTTGTTTCCAGTACAACGGCTTTCAGCTCTTCGTCTACCGGTTCGCAGACCTTGGTGTTGCGTACTTCCCCGCCAAAATATTTGTTGGACATGGAAATCGTTCTGTTTACCAGATTTCCCAGGGTATTAGCCAGTTCAGAGTTCAGACGTTCTACCATTAATTCCCAGGTAATTACCCCGTCGTTTTCAAAGGGCATTTCGTGAAGTACAAAGTAGCGAACTGCGTCCACGCCGAAGAAATCTACCAGCTGGTCTGCGTAAATCACATTTCCCTTGGATTTGCTCATTTTTCCGTCACCCTGTAAAAGCCACGGATGTCCGAATACCTGTTTTGGCAGCGGCAAATCCAGAGCCATAAGGAAAATCGGCCAGTAAATGGTATGGAAACGGATGATGTCTTTTCCGATTAAGTGCAGGTCTGCCGGCCAGTCTTTCTTAAACTGCTCCGTGCTTTCTCCGTCACAGTCATAGCCAATTCCTGTAATATAGTTAGTCAGAGCGTCCAGCCACACATAAACCACATGTTTCGGGTCGAAATCTACCGGAATTCCCCACTTAAAGGAAGTTCTGGATACACACAAATCCTGCAGTCCCGGCAGAAGGAAATTGTTCATCATTTCATTCTTTCTGGATACCGGCTGAATGAATTCCGGATGGGTGTTGATGTGGTCAATCAAACGCTGTGCATATTTACTCATTCTGAAGAAGTAAGCCTCTTCTTTTGCAGGTGTCACCGGACGTCCGCAGTCCGGACATTTGCCGTCTACCAGCTGGGATTCCGTAAAGAAAGACTCGCATGGTGTACAATACATACCTTCATAGTATCCTTTGTAAATATCACCCTGGTCATACAGTTTTTTGAAAATCTTCTGTACCTGTTTTTCGTGGTCTTCATCTGTAGTACGGATAAACTTGTCATAGGAAGTGTTCATCAAGTCCCAAATGCTCTTGATTTCCCCTGCCACATTGTCCACAAATTCTTTGCAGGTCACGCCGGCTTCTGCTGCCTTTAATTCGATTTTCTGTCCGTGTTCATCTGTTCCTGTCTGGAAAAATACATCATACCCCTGCTGTCTTTTAAATCTGGCAATACTGTCCGCCAAAACCGCCTCATAAGTATTTCCGATATGAGGTTTGCCTGAAGTATAGGCAATGGCTGTTGTAATATAATATTTCTTTTTATCCACTTTTTCTTCCTCCTGTTCTAAGGGTTCGGCTCATAATTGGCGCAGTATAAAGCTTCTGTCCGAAAGCAAAAAAACCCGTCTTCTCTGTTTCCAAAGAAGACGAGTCCTATTTACCCGTGTTACCACTTCTGTTCGTCTCTGCCTCGCGGCACAGACCTCACCAGGTACATTCATACCTTACCGCTATAACAGGCGGAACCTGTCGCAGCCTTGGTATGCTCTCATACTTCGGTGCGCCTCTCAAAAGCCATCTTCCACATATCCTCATTCGCTTTCTCTCAGCATACGAAAGCCTCTCTGTAAAACGAGACATACATGTACTCTCTTTGTCACTGTGTTTACATATATGTTTCATGCTATCACATCTTGCACACTTTGTAAACACCCTGTCCGGGAATTTTCTCTATGCGATTGCAAATTTACCCAGAACATTTTCAAATTCTGAATCCTGCTGTTCATATCTGACGCACAGTTCTTTATTGTATTCCAGGCTTAACACACCTAAAATGGACTTTGCGTCAATAGTCAGACAGTCACTGATAATATCAATATCAAAATCACAGCGGCACGCTGCATTTACAAATTCTTTTATTTCGTCTATGTGCTGAAAGCACACGGTTTTTTCACACATCTTTTGTTTCCTCCCTGAGCCTTCTATAAATATGGTGTCTGTTTTTGCGACAGATTATAGAATAAAGCAAATCGGGAAATTTTTCAACTGTTTCCAGCACATATTTTCAAAACTTTTTACAAATTTTCGTGCTCTTTACTCAGGCGCTTAACTACCTTAATAGAGGCCAAAATTGCAATCAAGTTCGGAATCACCATAAGTCCGTTAAACATATCAGACATATTCCATACCAAATCTACTTTCAGTCCGGAACCGACCAGTACACAGACAACCACCAGGAGAGCATAGACCTTTACGGCTTTTTTGCCAAGCAGGTGACGCACATTCACCTCTCCGAAATAATACCAGCCGATAATGGTCGTAAAGGCAAAGAACAGCATACAAATCGCTATGAAAACTTCTCCGAAAGAACCAAACGCAGAATCAAAAGCTACCTGTGCCAGCGCAGCTGCCGTCTCTCCGCTTGCAAGAGCGCCTGTGGACAGAATTACCAGCGCTGTCAGCGTCAAAATAACAAAAGTATCAATAAACACACCCATCATGGCAATAATTCCCTGGTCACCCGGGTGCTTTACATCTGCAGTTGCATGGGCGTGAGGCGTGGAACCCATACCAGCTTCATTGGAAAACAGACCTCTTGCCACACCGAAACGCATGGCTTTCTGTACGGTAACACCCGCCGCACCTCCAAGAACTGCTTTGGGGTCAAAGGCTGCCACAAAAATGTCATGAAAAGCTCTGCCTGTGCCTTCCAGATTCATAAAGAGAATAATCAGACAGCCCACAATATAAATCAGAGCCATTAACGGAACCACTTTTTCCGTCACTCTTGCAATTCGATTAATTCCGCCGATAAAAATAAACGCTGCTACCAGGGCAATCACAACACCTACAACCATGGGTTTTACACCAAAAGCATTATAAAAAGAACTTCCAATGGAGTTGGACTGTACCATATTTCCCATGAATCCCAGTGCCAGAATGATGGCTACTGAGAAAAAGCCTGCCAGGAATTTGCCGAATTTTCCTTTAAAAATATATTTTATGTAGTACACCGGACCGCCTACAATGACGCCGTTTTCTTTTACTCTGGTGTGCTGCGCCATAACGGCCTCCGCATAAATGGTGGCCATACCAAAGAATGCGCTGACCCACATCCAGAAAATTGCACCCGGTCCTCCGGAAGCAATGGCCGTGGCTGCGCCGGCAATGTTTCCCGTACCTACCTGCGCTGCAATGGCTGTCGCCAGAGCCTGAAAGGAACTGAGACCGTTTTCACTGCTTTTCCCATGAAGAGAAAAGCCGCCGAACATTTTCTTCATTCCCGCGCCGAACTTCCGTATCTGAATAAATTTCAGACTGAAGGAATAAATAATTCCGGTTCCAAGAAGCAGGATTAAAAGCGCATAATCCCACAAAAATTTGTTCACCACTTCTACAACAGATGCTACCATTTCCATTTTTCTATCTCCCTTTGTTTAGATTGAGAGCATATTGTTGGAAAAAAAACAGGGCTGTCACAATCTGCATCTTAGAAATACCAAATGGTATTTTTAAGTCCTGCGTCCTGTGACAGCCTCTTTTCAAGTTCAGTTTAAGCGCAAATGCGTTTGTGCACAGCCGTTTTTGAAGCACAAAAACAACTGTAAAAACTTCACTGTCCTTTTGCCTGAGAGATTCACAGCCGGATTTCCGTCTGCTTACACCTTCGGCACCCATAAATGGGATTCTCCAGAGAGCCATCCAGATACAGTCTCGTCTTGTAAAAGACCCCTGAGAGTATTACTCCTTCGGTGGGCATTTCGCCGCTTTCCTGCACCCTTCCATTGGCACAATATGCAAATAACGTAATTTATTATAGCACCTGTTTTCGTTTTGTCAATCCTTTTTCATCATTCTGCTTCCCACAAACATGGTAAGTAGTTCCGCCGCCGGGAAAGCCAGCCAGATACCAGACACATCCAGAAACACCGGCAGCAAATACACGAAGAGAATGACGAGAATACATCCTCTCAGCAAACAGATAATCAGGGAATACATATTTTTCACCACGGACTGGAAATAGGAAATATACACCATATTCACAGCCAGGAAAATAAATCCTACAAAGTATATTCTTACCGCCTCTGCGGAAAGTGACAGAATGTCTTTATCCGGGTTGAGGAAAATGTATGTATAAAAATTAGGTACAATCAATCCCACAAGCACCGGCACAGCACAGATAAGCAGAGAATTCCTCATAGCCAGTCCCCGGACCTCCTGTGTCCTTTCTCTCTTACCGGCCCCATGATTCATGGAAATAATCGGCTGGGCCGCCTGGTTCACACCTTTGCACAGACCCATAATCACAATAGAAACATTACAGATAATGCCGAACACGGTGACTCCTATATTTCCCACATAGTTCAAAAGCTGCAGATTGAAAATGAAAATCGTAATTCCCGCAGAAACTTCAATCAAAAAGCTGGCAAATCCATTCACCACAATTTCTTTTATAAATGCGGGACGGATTCCTTTGAAATTAAACTTCAGCTGATTCTTCTTCGTAAAGAAGTGCACAAACAAAATCGCCACGGTAAGCCAGGAGCCAATGACGGTTGCTATGGCTGCTCCTGCCATTCCCATCTGCATAGGGAATACAAAAACATAATCTAAAATAATATTCGTCACACCACCTGCGATTACTGCATTCATGGCCAGCTTCGGCGCACCGTCATTTCGGATAACCGTCTGCAAAAAGGCAGAAAGAAAGTATCCGCCCATACCCCAGATAATGTACGGAATGTAATCCATAATGTAAGGCATGGTTTCCTCTGTTCCGCCCAGCATCCAGGCCAAATCCTCCATAAAAACCGTGCACAGCACAAGACAGACCAGCCACACCAGAATATTCATAAAAAAGGCGGCTGTATAGTAGGCATCTGCCTCTTTCTTCAGGTTCCTTCCCCGGTACACTGACATCAGCACAGAACCACCCACGCCAAAGAGCAGACCAATGCCAAAGAAAATATTGTAAATAGGCAAAGCGATATTCAGCGCAGCCATAGCCACACTTCCCAGCCCTTTTCCTATGATAATAGTGTCCGCCAGAACATAAATAGACGTTACCATAGTTCCAATAATAGAAGGAACCAGATAACGATAAAATAAGCCCTTCACGGGCTTCTCCAGAAATTCATTTGTTTCCATAAAAACTCCCTTCCTTTGGTTCATTCTGATACAACAGTATACCCAAAGAAAGGGAGTTTTTCAAGTCTTATGCCAACATCATTCTGTCATTGGCAAATTCTCCTCCGCTGGCTTCCTCAAATTTTGCCAGAAGGTCGGAAACATGAAGTTTTTTCTTTTCTTCTCCTGACACATCATAAATGACCCGTCCTTCGTGCATCATAATCAGACGGTTTCCGTGCGCAATGGCGTCTTTCATATTATGTGTAACCATCATAGCCGTCAGTTGATTTTCCTCGATAATTTTATCGGAAATCTCCAGTACCTTTGCCGCGGTTTTGGGATCAAGGGCAGCTGTATGTTCATCTAAAAGCAGTAGTTTCGGCTTTTTCATAGCCGCCATCAGAAGTGTAATGGCCTGTCTCTGACCGCCGGAAAGCAGTCCCACTTTGCTGCTCAGTCTCTCTTCCAGTCCCAGATTCAGCTCTTTTAACTGCTCTTTATACTGCTCACGCTCTTTTTTTGAAATTCCCCACCGAAATCCCCGGTGTTCCCCCCTTCTGGCTGCAATGGCCATGTTTTCTTCAATAGACATGGTAGCCGCTGTGCCAATCATAGGGTCCTGAAAGACTCTTCCCAGATGTACGGCTCTCTTGTGTTCGGAAAGTCTTGTCAAATCCACCCCGTCTACAATGATATTTCCCTCATCAATAGGCCAGACACCTGCAATGGCATTCAGTGTCGTGGATTTTCCGGCTCCGTTTCCGCCGATAATGGTTACAAAATCGCCTGGATTCAGATTTAAATTTACACCGTTTAAAGCGATTTTCTCGTTAATGGTTCCCAGATTAAAAGTTTTATGTACATTTTGAATTTCCAGCATGTATCCCATTATTTTGTCCTCCTCTTCTTCCCTGCATATTTCCCTTTCAGATAAGGAATCGCCAGGAAAACAGCCACTACAAAAGCGGAAAACAGCTTCATATAATCCGATTTTACACCCAGCCATAATACCAGTGTATAAGCGACAAAATAGAGTATCGCGCCTACAAACACAGCCGCCAGCGTATAGGCAAATGCAATTTTCTTACCGGCACACAGTTTTGCAAAAATAACTTCACTGATAATCACGGCTGCAAGACCGATAACGATAGCGCCACGGCCTGCATTGACGTCTGCAGAACCCTGATACTGCGCATAGATGCCGCCGCACAGACCCACCAGTCCATTGGAAATCATCAGTGCAATCACCTTTGTGAAGTTTGTATTAATGCCCTGTGCCCTTGCCATCTGCGGATTACAGCCCGTAGCTCTGATAGAAGAGCCCAGTTCCGTACCGAAAAGCCAGTACACAACTGCTACCAGAATCAGACATCCTGCCACCAGTTTCACAAAAAAGAAAACACTGTCATCTGCTGTCACATATCTGGAAGAAGCCACCAGATTTCTCTGGGTCAGTCCAATACTCTGGTTTGCCTTTCCCATAATCCCCAAATTCACAGAATACAGGGAAATTTGTGTGAGAATACTTGCCAGAATTCCGGGGATTCCCAGCGCCGTATGCAGAAACCCTGTGACAAATCCCGCCGCCATGCCTGCCAGGAATGCAAACACCAGAGAAACAGCCGGGTGCATGCCGCTCTGAATCAACATAACCGCCACCGCACCTCCCGTTGCCAGCGAACCATCTACAGTTAAATCCGCAAAGTCCAAAATTCGGAAAGTGATATATACTCCCAATGCCATAATTCCCCATATCAGCCCCTGCGCCACGTTTCCCGGAAGCGCCCGCAGCAAAGCCATCGGATCTAATGCCAAATAACCTGTTATCATATCTCCTGTATCCTTTCTTCTCTTATTCCGCGATTGCTTCGTATCCTTCCGGCACTTTGATTCCTAATGCCTCACAAATAGCCGGATTATACATTTTCGTTACTTCCGGTGCGGTTTCAATTTCCATTGTGGTAATATCCGCTCCTTCAGCCAGAATCTCATACGCCATTTCCCCTGCCTTGTAGCCGATATCATAATAGCTGATGGATAAGGTAGCTATGCCGCATCCTGCACAGATTCCCTGTTCGCCTGCAATGACCGGAACTTTTGCCGGAAGGCAGACATTATTGATAATTTCTGTGTTATTCGCCATGGTGTTGTCTGTCGGAACGTAAAGCACATCGCACTCGCTCACCGCATTGGTGACAACGGACTGGATTTCATTAGAATCGGCCGCCGTATATTCTTTATAGGAAATGCCGTCTTTTTTCAGTTCTTCTGCAAACATCTTCGCCTGATATTCAGAATTTACTTCTGCTGAACAGTACAAAATACCCACTTGTTTCACATCCGGTACCAGTTCCAGAAGCATATCTTCCTGCTTGTCAATAGGTGCTAAATCACTGGTTCCTGAAATATTTACGCCGGTAGCACCTGTCCAGTCCTCCGGGTCGACGCCCAGAGCAGACGCATAATCGGTAATGGAAGTTCCCAGAATCGGGATATCTGCGGTAGCCTGTGCTGCAGTCTGCAAAGGCAGAGTCGCATTGGCAAGAATCAAATCCACATCCGAAGAGACAAAATTATTGATAATGGTGCTGCACATAGCCTGCTCGCCCTGGGCATTCTGCTTGTCAAATTCTACCTTGTCCTCACCAAATTTTTCTTTGCAGGCATCCTCAAACCCCTGGGTTGCCTGGTCTAAAGCATCATGCTCAAGCTGTTGGCAGATTCCGATTTTATAGACGTCTCCGCTGCTTTCTGCGGAATCTGATTCTCCTCCGCAGGCTGCCATGGACATTCCCATTGCTGCTGTCATTGTAAGGGCTAATAACTTCTTTCGTTTCATTTTTTTTCCTCCTTGTCGCCTCGATACTTTATCAAATAAAACCGTTACACTTCAACGTAGCAAAGCTGTAATGGAGTCATTATACACCCTGTCTTGCCATACGTCAATGCTTTCTTCTTTCCATTCCCTTACAAAACACCACTGCCACCGCCGTACTCACCAAGGTCGCTACAATGGCCGGCCCCACGATGGCTGTAGGATTCACACTCCCATACTGACTTCTGTAGGCAATAATATTCACAGGAATCAGCTGCAAAGATGATATGTTCAATATCAAAAACGTACACATCTCATTGCTGGCCATACCGCTTTCTCTGACCGTTCCCAAGGCCTTTCCCTGTCTTCTTTCTTCCTCCAGTTTCCCCAGTTCTTCCATGGCTTTCAGCCCAAAAGGTGTTGCCGCCCACCCAAGTCCCAGAAAATTGGCTATCATATTGGCAGAAATAAATTCCATGGCTCTGTGTTCCCCGGGTATCCGCGGAAACAAAAAAGCCAGAAGCGGCTGCATGCCTTTTGTCATTTTATCCACCAGTCCCGAAGTTCTGGCAATCTGCATAACACCTACCCACATAGCCACAATTCCTGCCATAGTAATACAAAGGGACACTGCCTCTTTCGCAGAGGAAAGAGCAGCGTCCGTCACTTGGTTCATATTTCCGGTAAGCGCACCGTACAAAATTCCTGTAAGAAGCATTACAGCCCAGAGTATATCCAGCATAAAACCTCCAGGAAATTCTTTTGTATCAGCTTATGAAAATATTCTGTATTCTATTCGTCTTTTGAAGAAGTATCTTCTTTCATTCCCATTCCGGTCACATCAAGTTCTGTTCCCACAGCCTGGCTGTACTCCTGTATCCTTGTGAAAATTGCTTCCTTCACTTCTCCCTCTACAGGCAGCGGCTGATAGTTGTTATATCCTTCTGTGTAAGCAGATGAAATCTTACACGGAATAATATTCTTCACATTGTCTTCCTGCAGTTCTCCGTCTACAAAGGTAAAAGTCTGCTGGAAAATCATGGTATCCATATCCGCGGGTCCTGAATTCCCGCCAAAGCAGAAGTTTCCCAGGCTGTACACAATATTTTTCCCTTTGTATTCTTCAATTCCCTGCAGTACATGAGGGTGATGTCCCAGCACTAAATCCGCTCCATTGTCAATGGCAGAATGAGCCAGGGCTACCTGGGTTTCGTTGGGAATATTCTCCCGCTCTTCCCCCCAGTGGAACGTTGCAATAATCAACTGCGCCCCCTGTTCCTTCAGATTGGCAATATTGTCTTTCATCTCCTGCTCACAGCCCATGTGGTCCCGCAGTTCGTAAGTTCCCAGAAGTCCTACCTTAATCCCCTGAATTTCTATGATAGCAGTCCTGTCATTTCCAAAGGAAATAATTCCCTCTGCGTCCAGAGCTGCTATGGTATCCGTATAACTTTTTTCCCCGTAATCGTAGGTGTGATTGTTTGCAAGATTTACGGTTTCCACATCACCCTCTGTAAGAATTTTCGCATATTCCGGAGAGGCTTTAAAAGCATACAGCTTATCTGCACGGGTTTCCTCCTCAGTCAGCGTTCCCTCCATGTTTACAATAGTTAAATCATCCGCTTCAAAAATAGATTTTACCTCTTTGAAGAAATAGGACGGGTCCTGTACCGCATCATATTTTCCCGTAAAGCCTGTTTCATAGTCGAAATTTTCGTCCGTACCAAGAGTACAGTCCCCTGCTGCACTGATTGTAAACACCGCATCCTGGGCTTTCTTGGCCTCTTCCGCTTTTTTCGCCTTTTCTTCTGCCTTTTGAACAGCTTCTGCTTTCTTCTGCTGTTCCTTTGCAGCCTTAGAATCTTTCTTTGCTCCTGACACCGCCGCTGTGACCAGAATCACCGCCAGAAGCCCTCCCACGGTTCCCAGAAGAATTCTCTGTTTTAAAACTTCTTTGCGCCGCTGCTGGCGTCTTCGCTCTCTTTCTCTTAATCGTTTTTCGTATTCTTTATCTCTTTCATTCATATGCTTTTCCCACTTCAAAATACAGATTTCAGTCTTTTAAAAGCGCCTGATAAACGTCTCGCTTACGGATTCCCCTGTCTTTTGCAACCTTTTTCATCGCTTCTTTTTTCTCAGTTCCCTGGTTCAGATAGAGATCCATATGCTCTTCCAGTGTCATGTCCTCCCATCTGCGCCGTTCTTCTTCTTCCAGTTCTTCTTTTTTGCGTCCCTCCAGCACCAGCACACATTCTCCTTTTGGAGCATGCTCACCATACCAGCTGACGGCCTCTGAAAGAGTTCCCCGAAAGACACTTTCGTGCTTCTTCGTCAACTCCCTGCATACGGAAATTCTCCGCTCTCCCAGTGCTTCGTAAAGTTCCTCCAGGGTCTTTATTAATCTGTGAGGTGCCTCATAAAGAATCAGGGTTCTGGTTTCCGCTTTCAGGGATTCCAAAATAAAACTTCTCTCCTTCTTATCAGAAGGCAGAAAAGCTTCAAAGGAAAACCTTCTGGTAGGCAGCCCGGAAAGGGTCAGCGCCGTAATGCAGGCCGCCGCGCCGGGAAGAGAAGTCACCTCAAGACCTGCTTCATAGCACATGGCCACCAGCTCTTCTCCCGGGTCTGAAATTCCCGGTGTTCCGGCATCTGTAATCAGGGCAATGTTTTTGCCTTCCTCCATCAGCTGAATCAAATACCGCCCCTTATCAAACTTATTGTACTCATGATAGCTGGTCATAGGGGTTTTAATCTCAAAATGATTCAGAAGCTTAATGCTGTTTCTGGTGTCTTCTGCGGCAATCAAATCCACCTCTTTCAGCGTCCGCAGCACCCGGTAAGTAATGTCCTCCAGGTTGCCGATGGGGGTTGCACACAGGTATAATTTTCCGCTCATTTTTTCGTCTCCTGTCCGTAAATATCCAATACCTCACGGGTATAAACGCCTGGTTTCTCATATACAATCAAGGGCTTTTCCACTGTAATTCTGGACTTGCCGCCCCGCATACCTTCCACCAGCACCAGGTTGGGCTCTTTGTCCACATAGGGGTGTACCAGCCGCATGCGCTTAGGCTCAATGCCATACTGCACCATTACGGAAAATATTTCCGCCAGCCGGAAGGGACGATGCACCATATAAAATCTGCCCCTTGGTTTTAATACTTTTGCCGCCTGGCTGACAATGTCTTCCAGGTTACACAAAGTTTCATGCCGGGCAATGACTTTGGCCTGATTTTCTCCAGTCAGCCCATGACTGCCCACCATATAAGGCGGATTGGTTGTTACCACATCAAAAAAAGCCCCTCCGTAAATCGACGCGGCCTCTTTAATGTCTCCTGTTGTAATCGTAATGTCTTTTTCCAGGTGATTGTACTGTACACTTCTTCTGGCTACGTCTGCGCTTTCTTCCTGTATTTCCAGACCGGTAAAATGCCCCTGGGGATACCTTGCCTTTAATAAAACGGGGACGATTCCAGTGCCCGTCCCCATATCCAGCACTTCCTCTCCCGGTTTCACGCAGGCAAACCAGGAGAGCAGCACGGCATCTATCCCAAAGCAGAACTGCTTCGGATTTTGTATCAGCATGTATCCGTTTTGCAGGTCGTCCAGTCTTTCATGTTCCAGAAGCAAACTCTTCTCTTCCATGAAATTTCCTCTCTGTCTCTTTTCTTTCTCTTATTTATCTCTTTCCAGCTCTTTGAGCGCCTTCATCTCTTCGTCTGACAGGCGGATTTTTTCCCGTTTCTGTCTGGCTTTGAATTTCAGTTCAGAAGCCGGATATTCCCGGATTTCTTTCTCATCTTCCACGTCTACAATAACTTTTACCAGCTGTCTTAACACATTGACGCTCTGTACCTCACCTTTTAATCCGTCAGAGGTGGTTACCCGGTCGCCTGTATTCGGCAGCTTTTTGTTCAGTTCCTCGTAAGTTTCTTCCTCATTTTTCAGACAGCACATCAGACGTCCGCAGACACCGGAAATTTTCGTCGGATTTAAGGAAAGATTCTGCTCCTTTGCCATTTTAATGGACACGGGGACAAATTCTGACAGGTAAGTATGGCAGCAAAGAGGACGTCCGCAAATTCCGATTCCTCCCAGAATTTTCGTCTCATCCCGAACACCAATCTGACGAAGTTCGATTCGGGTCTTAAAAATAGACGCCAAATCCTTTACCAGCTCACGGAAGTCAATTCTTCCGTCTGCCGTGAAATAAAACAGAATTTTGTTGTTATCAAAGGTGTATTCCACATCTATCAGTTTCATATTCAGGCTGTGTTCTCTGATTTTTTTCAGACAGATACGAAAAGCTTCCTTTTCCTTTTTCCGATTGGTTTCTTCCTTTTTGTCATCCTGGGTATTGGCAATGCGGATAACCTCTTTTAAAGGCTGCACCACCTTTTCATCTTCTACATCCCGAGGTGCCAGCACCACACTGCCGTATTCCACACCTCTTGCCGTTTCCACAATTACATGGTCTCCGGATTTGATTTCCAGATTTTTAGGGGAAAAATAATAGATTTTACCCACATTGCGGAATCTTACTCCAATTACTCTTGTCATGATTAGTTCTCCCTGATTGTAAGGAACAGAAGTTCCATGGTTAAGTCAAAATTCACGTTGGCCTGCAGACGCTGTTTGGCAGTCTCAATGGCCTTGATAATGGTTTCCAGCCCTTCATAGGAGCTGACGTCTGCGCGGCTTTTAATATCATTGTATTCCTGCCTGAAAACCAGTCCGTCTATCTGATTGGTTGCTTTAAACATCAGCACATCCCGGAACCACACCAGGAACAAATCCAGGTATTCATAAACTGTGTGCTTCTGTTCCGACAGCAGCTTTATGGCGTCTACCATTTCATAGACTTCTATATCTTTTCCTTTTTTCAGGATTCGAAAAGCTGCTTCCATCATTTCCGCAAAGTCCTCTGCCGTTGCAATCTGCTTTGCTCTTCCCACATTTCCCTGGGCGAAAGCCACACTGACTTCTGCCTGATAATCCGGCACATGAAGCTCTTCCATAAGGTATTTCTTAATCACCTCATCCCGGACGGGCTTAAAATTCAATGTTACACATCTGGAGGCAATGGTCGGAAGCAACGTTGCGCCATTATTGACCAGAAGCATAATGACTGCATATGCCGGCGGCTCTTCAATGGTTTTCAAAAGGGCATTCTGCGCCTGTACCGTCAATTTTTCCGCCTCATCTACGATGTAAACCTTATAAGGCCCTGTATAAGGCTTAATGTCCACATCTGCAATGAGCTGTTCCCGGATATCCTCAATTCCAATGGAGTTGGGTTTTTCATGGCTTACATAAATAATATCCGGGTGGTTCCGGTTCATCGCTTTCTTACAGGAACTGCACTGCAGACATGGTTCCTTCCCATGTTTTTCACACTGCAATGTCATAGCAAATAATTTTGCCAGCAGCTTTTTGCCGCTTCCCTTCTCTCCTGCAAAAATATAGGAATGGGAAACTTTATCCATAGCCGCTGCATTCTGCAAATGTTTAATTACTTCTTCGTGTCCCAATACTTTTTCTATTTCCTGCATTGCAATTCACCTCAATTCCCGTAATCCCGAAGGATTTCTTATCTTTGTTTATAGCACATTATAGCATATATTTTCCGTCTACTGCAACTTTTGTATACTGTTTTTAATTTCTTTTATACAATTCTCCAATTCTATATTCAGGAATCTTTTTGAGATTCCCGCCTGCTGCAGTTTTTCCTCGCTGAAATCCTCCGCATCAGCCAGAAAACGCCGGCACATCTCTTCATATTTAGGTATTTTCTGCAATTCTTCCCTGCGAATGGCCCGGCGCAGGCGTTCTCCGTCCTCCACCTCCACATACACAGGCACTACGCTTTCTTCTCCGTAATATTTCTTCATCCCCTCATAGGATTCCAGCGTGCCGATGCCCAGATAACTGTTTTCTGCAAGTTCCAGCGTTCCGTCATCTGCTGTAAAGTACGTCCAGGGTCCATATACGGTCTGATAGGTGCGGGATTCAATGACTTTTTCCTGTTCCTGCAATTTCTCAAAACAGGCCTCATCCGTAAAATGGTACTCCCGGCCTTCCTGTTCCCCCTCCCGCATGGGTCTGGTGGTATATAAAACAATTCTGGAAAGCCCCAGCTGACTATCCTCCAAAAGCCGGCTGTAAATCGTATCTTTTCCAGAGGAACTTTTTCCCATAATATAAAAAATTTTACCCATTATTTTTCCTTTCTTCCACAATGTAAATCGAATTCTGGCTGTAATCTTTCATTCCCTGCAAAGTCAATCCCTGTAGCTTTAATTCTTCCATATGTCTGAAAAATTCCGGACTGATTCGCTCTCCCGGCACCAAAAGCGGGATTCCCGGCGGATAGAGATAGACATATTCCGCAGAAATTTTCCCTATGCTTTCCTCTAAAGGAACTTTTCGGCAAGGGCTTTCCATGGCTTTCCAGACAGGATACACCCGCTCGTTGTGCACCTGCTGACAGCTCTCTATAAAGCAAAAGCCCTCCGGTGCATGTTTCTCTGCCAGCTCCCTGTCAATTTCCAGAAGAGCCTTTGTGAGTCTTTGAAAGCCTTCCCGGCTGTCTGCCACGCTGGTGAGCGCCAGGATATACTGTTCTGCCTCCATTTCCATTTCCAGGTGATACCGCTTACGCAGAAGTTCATGGAGTCCCGGACCGTCTATGTCTGCCCCTGCTGTAGAAATGACAATTTTAGAACAATCAAAATCAAAAATATCTTTCTGTTCTGTCAATTCTTTTCCTATCAATCGCAGTACCCGTAATTTGCCCAGTGCTTTGCGGCATTCCTGCAGATACTCCCAAAATTGTCCAAACTGTTCCTGCCCCTGTTCTTTCACATAGCGCAGACAGTAGGAAATTCCTCCCATAAGTATATAAGATGGACTGCTGGTTTCGTAGATGTCCAGAAATTCTTCCAGTTTTTCCTCTGACACCCGTCCTCCCTTTTTGTGAAGAAGTGCAGTCTGCGTCATGGCGGGCAATGTTTTATGTAAACTATGAATCACCACATCGACCCCCAGTTCCAGCGCAGATACAGGAAATGCAGGGTGAAAGGCAAAGTGCGCGCCATGAGCTTCATCTACAAGCAGCGGGATTCCATGTCTGTGGACAATTTCTGCAATTTTTTCAATATCAGATACCACACCGTCATAAGTAGGTGAAGTAATCATAACCGCTTCTGTGTCTGGATTTTCTTCCAATGCTTTTTCCACATCTGCAGGGCTGATTCCGCCGTTTAATCCACAAAATGGTTCATAAGATGGGTATAAATACACGGTTTCCAGTCCCCGCAGATAGGCGGCATGGTACACAGCTTTGTGACAGTTGCGCGCCATCAGAAGCTTCCCGTTCCGGGAAGTACAGGCCGAAACAGCCGCCAGAATCCCAGCCGTACTGCCATTGATTAAAAACCAGGATTTCTCTGCGTGATATAACTCTGCCGCCAAATCCTGATTTTCTTTTATAATGCCCTCGGCATGGTGCAGATTGTCAAAGTCTGTAATTTCCGTGATGTCCACAGCGTAGGGATTGCGCAGGGATTCATTTTGTACCTGGCGCTTGTGCCCCGGCATGTGGAAAGGGTAGAAGTCTGTACGGCTGTATTCGTACAGGGATTTATCAAGATAGTTCATGTGCGTGACTCCGTTTTTCGTAAATGTATTTTTTTTCTATCATAACATGAGAGGACGCACAAATTCCATATTCTTTTCTATAAATAGGGCAGCGTTTTCCACGCTTAATGCTTTTTCCAATATTGTTTTTGCAAGTTCAGCATTTATGTAATCTGAGTTAGCAGTCGCAACTACACTTCGGTCATACAGGTCAATAATAGAGTAATTATAGCGCATTTTCCCGTTTGCCAGCCAGATATATGTAAAATCTGTACACCATATAAAAGTTGCTCCTGCAGCATATCTAAATATTCCCTCAGACTCCTTTCACAGCCTGCTGCAAGCTCCTCGTCCAACTCTGTAATCATCACCGGATTTTGCTGATAAGAATCTTCTTTATTCTTGTATCTTTTTTCTTCTTTTTCTTAATCTTCGTCATGATACTAAAAACGGAGGTCATTGCCTAAGCAACAACCTCCTGATTTTTATATAAGAAACGGGTCCCGCTGCATGTCTAAGTATTCCCTCAGACTCCTTTCATATCCCGCTGCAAGCTCCTCGTTCAGCTCCGTAATCATAATGGGATTTTGCTGATAAGGATCTTCTTCATTGTTATACAACATTTTCACCTGTTTTTCTCCCGGTTTATATCCATTATTTATTACAAAAGTATGTGTATGTGTCCGAATACCCCTCCAGCCATAGCACTTACTGTTCAACCCCTGTTTTTCAAAGGCTGCCACCATTTCCGGCATTCCCGGATAAGAGCATAAAAACGCATCCTTTGGCGCATCATTTTCCTGTCCCAGTATTCCCGGCGCATGATTAAAGCCCTGACAGGTATCCGGCACAGGAATATCCAACAGTCCTAAAAGTGTAGGCATGTGGTCGGGACTTGCTACCAGCTCCTTATATTTTGCAGGAGCAAGACGCCCTTTCTGGCGGATATACAATGGAATGTGGATAGACTCCTCATACCATACATTTTTGCCCATGTGTCCATGTGAACCTAACATTTCTCCATGATCTGCAGAAAGTACCACAATCGTATCTTCTTCCATTCCATTTTCTTTCAAAAACTCTAAAAGTCTTCCAAACTGTTCATCTACACCGGTAACTGCTGCAAAATACTGTCTGGTAATAGTTTCCATATCCGGAGTCCGTTTTTCCTCAGGCACATTTTCTCTGAAATACACCGGCATATCCTTGTACTGTTCATAATATTTATCCGGTACCAATTCATGCGGAAGATGAGGTGGATTGTAAGAGACAAACAATGCAAAGGGCTCCGCCTGATTTTTCTTTTCTTCCATATATTCCAATGCCTTATCCGTCTCAAATTCCGGCGACCAGCAACCCGGCTTAATCTGTTCCGGTGTATCCGCCCAATAATGGGGATCTAAATGTTCATCACAAGCACCATAAGACAGCCAATAATCAAAACCTTGTCTTCTTTCCCCCGGTGGTGTATAAGCATCCCAGTGACTTGCCCCGGAAATCGGATTTTTCTCGAAGTTCTGTTCGGAAGCATCTAAATGCCATTTTCCAATATAACCTGTATGGTAGCCTGTATCCTTTAATACATTTCCAATACAGGTTTCCTGCGGTTTTAACATTAAGACTTCACTCAATCCTATTTTACAGTTGGTCCACATTCCTACACTAAAAGGATATTTTCCCGTAAACAGAGATGCACGATGAGGAGAACAAAGTGGAAAGGTACTGACCGCTTCGGTGCAGTCTAAGCTTTCCCTTGCAAAGCTGTCCATGTGTGGCGTACACACTTCATCTGATTTTGCATACCCCATTGCCTGATATCTCCACTGATCCAGAAAAACATATAATAAATTTGGTCTTTTCTTCATGATTTTCCTCCTTACCAGTAAGGGTTCCATGCTCCACATCTTCTTCTAAGAGCTTCTAAATAGAAATAATCCCCCCATGTATTACACTCATCCACACCTCTATCCGTACAGGTATTTTCTTTGGTGTCTCTTGCATAAGTGCCATGCAACAGAAGTCCATTCGACTGTTCAATGGATTTTACCGCACAGCTCTCAATCAAAGCACGCAACATTTTATCGGCTGCCATACAGTATTTTTCTGCTTCCTCTTTTTCCAGATACGGAAGCATTTCATAAATACCACAAATCGCAATGGCAGAGGAAGAAGAATCTCTTGGTTCTGTGCTCCCTGTGTCAAAGTCAAAATCCCAATATGGAATTAAATCCTCCGGTAAATGCTCAATAAAGTAATCGGTTACATCTTGGAACATCTGAATATATTCTGGATTTTTTTGATAGCGATAGCTCAAAGCTACACCATAAACACCCCATGCCTGTCCTCTTGCCCATGCAGAACCATTTCGATTTCCCTGATGCGTTACGCCATGAGAAGGCTTTCCGGTTTCCGGATCAATATAATATGTGTGATAAGTAGAATGATCCTCTCTTAACACGCACTGCATTGCTGTATGAATATGTTTGCATGCCTTTTCAGCATATTCCGGATTTCCTGTTGCCTCTGTTGCCCAGTATAATAAGGGAAGATTTAACAGACAGTCAATAATTAGGCGATAATCCTTTGGATCTCCTACATTTCCCCATGCCTGAATAAACTCTCCGTTTTCTCTGTATCTGGTAAGCAAGTGATCGGCTTCCAATATTGCAGCCTCTTTTCCCTTTTCGTTTCCGCAAAGTTTATATGCCGCAACACAGGAAAGACTATACAGAAATCCCATATCGTGATTATTCACATCAATTTTTTTCTGAATACGATTTAAAAAGCTGTTTACATGAATTTCCCCTGTTTTCTTAAATTCCTCATCGTTTGTAAGCTCATAAGCCAGCCATACAACACCGGTCCAAAATCCTGTGGTCCATTCTGCATTTTCTGTCTGCCAATAAAATCCCTGCTTCGTATTTGGTGACTGAAAAAAATCTGTAAAATCTTTTAAATTTCCTTTTACAATATCTGTTGCCTGACGAACTGCCTGTTCAATCAACTCCTGACTACACCCTTGATATTTTTCAAGGTTTTCAAATGTCTGTGCCATAATTTTCTCCTCTTCCGCTATGATCATACTATTTTTCACAATAATACGTATCTGTTTTTTCTGAATAAATGCCGGCTCGACACATTTGTCCCAATCCGGTGACACTCTCTTTTACTCCATCTACCTTTTCATCTGCATACTTATTAAACCATTCATTTAACCTTGCTCTCATTTCGACTACCGTTTTTTCATATTTCGGTTGTCCGCATAAATTTTCTTTTTCCTCCGGATCCTCCGTTAAATAATATAGCTCATGAGGTCCATACGGATATCGATGAATATATTTCCAATCTTGATTGCGAATCATACGCACCGGACCATATTCATCAAACACCACGATTTCTTCATCCCTCTTCCTCTGTTCCTTTTCCCCTCGAAGAAGATATGCAAAGCTTCTGCCCGGCAATTTTTTATAATTCTCTCCATCTATGTGACAAAGCTCTAAAAGTGTGGGAAAAATATCATATGCACTAAGAATAGTTTCTTCTCTTTTTCCTTGCGGAATTACCCCCGGTAAAGACATAAGAAATGGTACTTTTACAGATGTTTCGTACATATTAAAAGGAAACGTTCCATTTCCTTTCCCCCATACACCATGATGCCCCATACTCATACCATTATCTGCTGTATACACAACAAGAGTATTTTCTCTTAACCCATTTGCCTCAAGAGTATCTAAAATCCTTCCGATTTGCTCATCCATTGCGCTGATTGCCGCAAAGTAACCTCTGAGATTTTCTTTTCTCTTTTCAGTTCCAAATACCGGTCCCGTAGTTAAATCCGGGTGATCTGCCTCATCAGGAATACTTGGGAAATCACAATTTTCATAGTAATCCATCCATTTTTTAGGATGTTGTCCTTCTCCCCATGGAGAATGAGGTGCTGTAAAATGCACAGAAAGATAAAAGGGTTCTTCTTGATGCTGAAACTCGTTTAAGTATTCTATTGCTTTGTTTGCAATTACTTCTGTAACATACTGATTGTGCAAAACTTTTATATTTCCATTTTCCACAATATCCGGATGAAAATAATCACATCCCCCTAATCCAATGGTATACCACTTAGAAAAACCATGTTGAGGGCAAACACTGTCACCTAAATGCCATTTACCTGCCAGAGCACACCTATATCCATTTTCATTTAGCACATCTGTGTATGTAGTTTTTCCTTCTAAATAAGAAATCGGCTTGTTTTCACAGGAATACCCATTCCAGTACGGATTTTCTCTGCCTGCCTCTTCAAACTTATCTTTATCAATATTTCCGCTTCGTATCCAGTCATGCACACCATGAGAAGAAGGAATATTACCGGTAAGTACAGAGGCTCTTGCCGGAGAGCAGACCGGCGATACACAGTAAAAATTTTGAAACTGCATTCCGCTTTCTGCTATTCGATTTAAGTTAGGTGTATACAATTCTTTTGTTCCCCCACAGTTCATCGCCCATGAACCTTGGTCATCTGCCATGATGAATAAAATATTCATGTAGTATCTCCTCCCCCCACTCTAAATGTAAATCCGTATCTGAAGAAAATATTAATGGTAAAAGTACATATTCCGACTGAAAATACGCTTCTCCGCAACCACCCCAACGGTCTCCCAAATACCAATATTGGACTTCACCTGATAAAATATTCTCTGTTTTAATAATTGCAGTAGGTTGAGATTGAAACGTAGTTTCATTTCCCAGCTCAAAACGCTTCGACCACCCATGGTCAATACAGCGGGAATATGCGTAAGACGACTGATTTGGTTTCCAGCCTGTGCATCCGCTGGTTAAAAGATAATAATATCCGTTTCTTTTAAACATCACCGGCGCTTCTCTTAGTTCTCCCGACCATAAAGTACACACTTTACTCTCGATTGACAAATAATCCTCTGTCAAACGATAAATATGTAAATCCTGATTATCTCTTGCAGCAGATATAAAATATGCACACTTATCATCATCTACAAAAAGAGTACAATCCCGTGACATGTATCCCATTGGATTGAAGCTTCCAAGATATGTATAATCTCCGTCAATGGTATCACACACAGCTACCGCACATCTGGCAAGTTTATAGTCTGACGGCATCTCCCAATGTGCCCACATCACATATTGTTGCGTTTTTTCATTGTAAATCACCTTAGGGCGCTCTATATTGCAACCTGTACCAATAGAAGCTTTCTGTTCCGGTATATCCAAACGCAAATCTCTGTCCGAAAATTTTTCCTCTACCTCCGAGTCCAGAGTTAAAATGTGATTACAAAATTCCCAATTTAAAAAATCCTTCGATTTATAACAGGAAACTTTGTTTCTCTGTGTTCTGTTTTCTCCAATCCAGTAATAAATCCCGTTTTCTATTAAAATCTGCCCTCCATGAGCATGTAAGATTTCTCCATGATTATCTTTTGGAAGAAACACACTTTTCATTTTAATTCCCGTCCTTTTCTTCAACTGTCCATACTTCTTTTGGCAAAAACTTCTTCGGTGTACCGATTTCTTCAAAATGTTTCCTTATCTTTTCTGTCAACGTTCTTTGTACCTCAGCATACTCCGGTTTTCCAAATACATTTGTCATCTGGAGAGGATCTTTTCTCATATCAAATAAAATATGGTCATGGAATTCTTCCTCACACCATCCCTTTCCCACATAAGCAAGTTCAAATTCCGGTGTAATAATTCCTGCTCTCGGCACATCACTGGGATGAATATAAAGAACCTGTTCCGTTTTTCTGTTTTCCAAAAGATGTGTTGATAAGTCTCTCCCCTGTACCTGAAACGGATAAGGAATTTCCATCATTCCAGCTAACGTAGGGGCAAAATCCACCACATTTATCCATGTATTGCAGCGTCTTTCCTGAATGTTCTTCCTTGGCATAGAAATCACACAAGGAATATGATATACACTTTCATAGAGATTATTTTTCTCCATAAGTCCATGTTCCCCCATATATTCGCCATGATCTGTGGTAAAAACAACCATAGTGTTTTCCCATAATCCTGTATCTTTTAAACATTGAATAATTCTTCCAATGTTATCATCAATACATTTTACAGCTCCAAGATATTGAGCTTTCAATCTACGCAAATGTCCTTCTCTTTCGAAAAGTTCATACGGATAATAGTGCAATCTTCCCCATGTATCTCTTTCTGCCCAATCCGGTATTTCTCTTTCCCAGAAGCTTTCCGGTATTTCTACTTTTAATGGGTCAAACATTGTATCATAAGGCGGTCTGACTTCAAATGGTTGATGAGGATCCGGTATACTTACCGTAAATAAAAAAGGGCTTGTATTTTTTAGCTGATTATTTAAAAATTTAATTGTCTCATCTGCAAGCCAATCCGTTGTATAACTTCTTTTATTTCCTACTTCTCTTTTCGGTCTTACTTTTCCATTTTCATAAGCAACAGATTTACAATGTCCAAATTCTACTTTATAATCCCAATCCTCAAATCCCAGAGGATTATATTCTCCTAAGTCATCTCCTCTTTCCTTATGGTCTGCTAAATGCCATTTTCCCAGATATCCTGTATGATATCCTGCTTTTGCAAACGCTTCTGCAAATCCATGTGCATCCTTTTTTACAGGAATTCCATTTCTATATGCTCCGTTTTCGTGGGGATAATTGCCCGTAAAAAAGCACCCCCTTGAGGGGGTGCAGACAGCACTTGGTGTATAAAAATTCTCTAACAGAACTCCATTTTCCGCAAGAAAATCAATATTCGGCGTCTGCACTTCCTTTCCTCCATAACAGCTTAATACATCTCGTCTAAGCTGGTCCACATGTATAATCAATACATTTCCCATGAAATATCATCAACCTTTCACTGAACCAATCATAACACCTTTTACAAAATGTTTCTGAACAAAAGGATACAACACCAGTACCGGTAAAGAAGATACAATAATTACACCATACTGAATTGTTCTTGCAATCTGTTTCATCAATTCCAGAGAATCCGGATCTACAGTTGATGGATCTACAGACTGCCCTGTAATCAAAATATCTCTTAAAATCAGCTGCAATGGATATAAATCACTATCCGTTACATAAATCAATCCATTAAAGAAGGAGTTCCAATGGCCTACCGCATAATAAAGTACCATAATTGCAATAATGGATTTTGACAAAGGAATTACTACTTTCAGGAAATACTGGAAAATACCACATCCATCGATTTCTGCAGCCTCCTGCAATTCGATAGGCATTGTATTCAGGAAATATGTTCTGCACAAAATTAAGTTAAATACGGAAAATGAGCCTAAAATCATTAACACATAAGGAGTATTTACGAGCCCGAGACCTTTTACTACTAAATAAGTAGGAATCAAACCACCGGAAAAGTATTTTGTCACAATTAACAGTTTCATGATAATTCCGCGTCCCATCATATCCGTTCTGGACAATGCATATCCTGCCGGAATCGTAATAAATAACGCCAGCATAGTTCCTACAACCGTATAACGAATGGTATTGTAGTACCCTGACCAAATTCTAGGATCTCTAAAAATATACTTGAATCCTTCAAAGGTTACTCCTTTGGGCAAAAGAAGAACTTCTCCTGTGGCAACCAAATTAGGATCACTAATTGATGCAATTATAACAAACCACAATGGATATAAAATAACAACCGAAATCAGAATAACCGTAGCATAAACAATAAAAAGAAATACGATATCTGATTTACTCATTTTTTTCAACTTATTCATTGCCTACTCCTTCCTACCAAAGACTTACATCTGAAACACGTTTTGCAATCTTATTTACTACAACTAACAGCAGCAGGTTAATAACATTGTTAAACAAGCCAATTGCTGCTGAATAGCTAAACTGTCCATTTTGAATACCAATTTTATATACATAAGTTGAAATAATTTCTGAATATTCAAGGTTAATACTATTCTGTAATAAGAACGCTTTTTCAAATCCTAAGTCCATGATTTCTCCGGCTCTCATAATTAACATAATTACCATAGTCGGCATAATGGAAGGTAGATCGATATAAAGCAACCTTTGAAAACGACTTGCTCCATCTACCGTAGCGGCTTCATGAAGCTCCGGTCCAACAGATGTCAATACGGAGATATACATAATAGAGCCCCATCCAATACCCTGTAGTACTCCGGACCATACATAAATGTGTCTAAAATTCTCTGGATTTGATAAAAATCCTACCGGATCAACTCCAAAAATCATTAAAAGCTGGTTTACAACACCATCACTGGATAAGAAAATTAAAATCATACCACAATATACTACCATTGAAATAAAGTGTGGTGCATAAGTAATCATCTGCGCTGCCTTTTTCAAACGTTTCTTAGTAATATAATTTAAGAATAAAGCAAAAATAATCGGCATTGGAAAGCCTGCAATTAAAGAATAAAAACTTAATGACAAGGTATTCCACAGCAAGTCTTTAAACTGAAAAGATTCAAAAAAAGTTTTAAAATGTTCCAATCCAACCCATGCACTACCCCAAATCCCATCATTAGGACGGTAATCTTTAAAAGCCAGCTGTATTCCATACATTGGAACATAACTAAATAATACTACATAAATAACCATGGGAAGAATAAACAAATAGCACACCCATGTTCTCTTTAAGTGTCGAAGAAACTTCCCACTTTTTTTTCCTTTTTTTGTATTTGACATATTTCCCTCCATAAACACAATCTGGTACAGCACTGCACTCACACAAGCACTGTACCAGATTATACTTCTTTGCTATTTATCTGTTTCTAAAGAGTCAACAAATTCCTGACAAAGTTTTGTATATTCCTCTACTTTAAGGGATTTTAGTGTTTTCTGATGTTCTTCCCATTTTCCTTCATCAATACCATTGATTACAGAATCTGCAATAAATTTTTTCAAGTAGTTATCAATGTCAGCTAATAAAATTGTTCTTCTTTCTGAATTTTCCAGAGTAGCTGTCCCGGAAGGAAGTTCCATAACTCCATACTGCATCTGATCATTTACAGCCTCTAATTTATAATCCGGTGGACAATTCTCATCCGTTATTACTTTCTGAGCATATTCATATTTCCAGAGAGAAGGTGTATCACCTGAAAAACTTTCTGCATTTCTATATTCTGCCTTAGACTGATATCCACCATTTTCTTTTAAAGTTGTTTCGTCCATTGTAATAAACTGAGGAATCTGTTCTCCATCCTGTTCCAGAATTCTCCAAGTTACATCCTCTGCACCACGTCCCCAGTCAAGAGCTAATTCCAGACTTGAATTGATATAATCATACCAGCGAACTAAGGCTTCTGGGTTTTTACAAGTTTTGCTGATTACAAAACCACCTGTTCTTGTTACGTTGTTGGTTCCAATCATCTGTGTACCGTCTTTTCCTTTTAATACAGGAACTGCACGATAGTCTGTTTCGTTTACAACACCTGCTTCATTTGCACGATAACCTGCAACAACACCTAAGTTATCTCCGGCTGCACCTCTTGATGCATACTGATCTCCACTAAGTGTAAAAGCTTCTTTATCAAACAATCCTTCTTTATACAAGCCGTTCATCCATTCCAATGCATCATAATACCCCTGCTCTGCTGCACTGAAAGTAACTTTTCCGTCCTTTGTGAATACATGGCTGGCTGTTTCTAACACGCCGAAAGGTCCAAAGAGATTTTCAATGGTTCCGCCCCATCCCCAGGCATCGCGGAATGTAAATGGAATTTCATCTGCTTTTCCATTTCCATTAGGATCTTTATCACGGAACGCAATCAATACTTCTTTAAATTCATCAATAGTAGTAGGCATCTGTAATCCCAAATTGTCTAACCACTTCTGATTAATCCACAATTGTGAGTCAATAATATTTTGAATTGCTTCATCTCCTGTTGGCAGTGTATGGACTTTTCCATCTGGTGAGTATAAAGCTGTTGGATAATCGTCTCTTGATTCAAAGAACGCTGTTGTATTAGGTGCATACTCTTTTAACATTTCATCTAACTCTGCTAACTGTTCATAATTCTTCGCCATATCTACAGCACCAATAATTGCATCTGGTAAGCTATCTGTGCTGAACATGATATTAATTTTTTCTTTCCAGCCTGAAGCAGGAATTTCTACCCACTCAATATGAACATTTGTAGCTTCTTCAGCAGCCTTCACACATTCCTTTTCTGCCGCTGATTTTAATGTACTCTTTTGTGGTACTGCAATAGTAAAAGTTTCTTTCTCTTTTAAAATCGGCAGACCTTCTTTATTTAAGTTATCAGATACCTCTCTCTTTTCATCCTTTGAGTCTTCTTTCTTATCTCCACCAGCTGCCCCACAACCAGTTAATAACATAGTACCAACTAAAGCCATACTAATAATACGAACCCACTTGCTTCTCATGTTAATCCTCCTTAACTTTAACATATTGCTTCTTCTTTTTTTATCATCTATGCTGGCCGGCATTTTCTTGATGCTTTATATTCTAAGCAAAAGATTCTTATATGTATATCTCGTATTCTTGAATACTATATTATTTTCTTGTATATTTTCACCTTTTCCCTCTTTCTATATCGTTTTTTTGCATTTTTCAATCATCTATTCAACAAAAAAATATCTTTTCCCTTGAATTTTCACTCCTCACTCTTTAATCTGAAGCTATTTTGAACTCTGCCATACATGATCTGCCATTTCTTCTCGCCATATCAAAAACCAGAACTACACTATTTTCAGTCTTTTCACAAGTAACACTTTCATCCAGAAGGATGCTGTCTCCGACCTTTTTTTTAATAGTAATTTGAATCTGTCCTTGATTTTTCATAGTTGGATCAGAAACAGAAACTTTTAACGTTCCCTTGGCAGTTTCCTGGAGCATAACAGAAGCAGCTCTATCACTTGTTATTCCATTTACATTTCCTCCCTGCTCCCGCCAGAAATTTATTCCTGTAATTCCCAGTTCTTCATGATATACAGCCTGCACCTCACTGCTATTTTCCAATATGCTTACCTTCGGTGCCCTTACGTAATTTTCTGTTTCTTCCGCGCTTGTTTCCGGCAGCAGCACATAACTATAAGATGCGTTTTCCGGATTCTGTCCATGATCCATCCACATTTCCAAATAGTTTTCTGTACTTCCTCCCTCAAAAGTTCCTACGTCTTTCCAGCTTCCATCTGTTTGTCCTCGGCGAACCTGAATTTCTGTATTTTTTTCTGGGAAATAATATCCTGTTCCTTTTGCCCGATTCCCCTCTAAATGTGCCCAGCTCACCCGTTCAAAACATCTCCCAGACACATCCACACTACGTTTGACTAACTCTTTTACGTTAGCTTCTTTTACCGGAATATCTGTTTTCTCTCCATTTACCAGAAACTGATTGCTTCCATCTTTTCTCAGTTTCTTATTCTCAACAATGGTTTCCACCGGAAGCTCCATATTTTTATTGGTGATACCTGCACCCAAACAAACAATTTCATTCTCAAACATAAACCAAGACTTCTTTCCCTTCAAGTCCGGCGCATAAGAAACAACAGGATCGCCCGGAATTTTTTGGATCTCTCCTGAAAAAGACATTCCGCTAATGCCATAGTTCTCAATGGTTGTTCCTCCTACCCAACTTTCTTTAGAGCAAAAGTCTCCTCCCTGTGCATAACCCGAACTATCCGGTTTACCATTTCCTATATCAACCGGTACTATCGTAGTTCCACAAAGTCTTAAAGGATTTACTGTGTTCCAATAATTTTCTGTATACTGATTATCATCATCATAAATATAAGTCATTCCATTATTCTGATGCCATCCAAAGCGATTTTCATGATTCATAATCTCTGTGTTTTGGATACGTTCTGAATACATGGATACTGCAAAAAGATATTTTTTTCTTCTATGAATTACTCTGTCCATAAGAGGATATGATTTATGTACAGGTGCAGCATAACTTACAATAGATGTATTTCTTAAAAGTTTCTGTGCTTTGTGTTTTATGTTTATATCTTCTACATTTTTTAAACTGTCTAAAAAACCTTTATCTGCCTCTACCCACTCTTTTAACATGGCAAATACTGTTTCTTTTGAATTCTCCCCTAAAAAATCCAGCAATCTAATAATAATTTTCATGGCTTCACGTCCTATATCCCGGTTGCTCCATGTTGGTCTGGATACAGAACGCCCTTTCAAACAATCCAACATACAACCTTTATATATGGCATTTCCAAATCCATCCATAATATATGATTCTAAATTTTTCCATACACTAGTCGGATATTTCCATGGTGTTTCGTAAAGTAAATACGGAATTTTAGCAGCTCCCTTCATAAACTCAATCCCATAAGCCCCCAAGTAAGGCACCTTTACATGATCTAAATAAGAACCATCCGAATAAAACCCGCTTTCATATCCCTTATTGGAAATTTTGCTGCTTTCCTCCACATTTTTAATAACAAAAGTCTCTGCAGATGCAAGCATCCCTAGATATACCAGCTCATTATCCTCTCTTAAAGCACCTAATCCCACTGCTATTGTAGAACAGTCAATAATATTTGCCCCTTGCCCCTTGCGATATCCCTGTCCATGGGTGCTGGCAGTTCCAATTCCCCCTTCATGGAAAGGATCCAGTTGAAAAAAGGCAATTCCCTCTGTATATTTCCATATCTGTTCTTTTGTAAGACTGTCAAAAATAATCATTAAAGAAGGAATTAATTCCTTAGGAATACCTATTTCCCATGTCCACCAATTATCTGTTTGGGTTTTCGGCACATAACACTTGTTACATAAAAAATCTAAAATATTGATAATATCTTGCAATAATTCTTGATTTTTATAAAACAGTCCCCCTTCTGCCCCATAAGCTTTACATAAAACCAGAACATTTTGAAAAGCTGATGTAAATTTTATTGCATCGTCTATATAAGGAATGTCTTTGTTTTCTTGTTCTTTCTGATTTTCTTTCCACGGAATGCCTTCACATATTTTCTGCCCCTTATAAAAATACTTATTCCATACGTTCTCTGCATCTCTATGAATCTCATTCAGCAGTTCTCGCCCTTCCTCTGTGGCATTTAATCCTTGCCCTGTCAATAATTGTTTCCATTTCAAACGAATTTTTCTAAAATCATCTTTTGATACATCTGGTAAATGGTTCGGATTTTCATGCAATATTTCCAGTCTCCACTTCCTCTCTTTTCCAGTATCATCTTTAACGCTTACCACAACATTCCCTTTATTTTCTGCTGTTATACATACATCCTGATTAGAAATTTCATCTATTTTTAAGAGATGATCTGCTTTGGCTGCTTCTGCTCTTCGTTCTCCTTCCGCCTCTCCGACCCTTAGCTCTCTCTTAATTTTATAATAACCTGCATTTTTAAGAAAATTGCCATCATATCTTAAAAATCCCGTACTCCAAAACACCTTATTTGAAAAATCTTCTGGTTTTTTTAATCTCATAGTTTGTCCTTTAATAAGTCTTATACTTTTCATGCTTTTCTCCTCTTTCTAATATAAATAACAATATGATTTCATAAATAATAAAGAAAAAAGGCTGAATTTTAAATAAATCCAGTCCTTTTTTCTTTATATAGGCCAATGCAAGCCTCGCTGATTAGACAATGTATAATCCCCCCGTTCCTTATAATCCGGTGTTTCAAGTCCTACAAGCTTTCCATTCTTTATCCACTCTTCTCTGTCCTTTCCATACAAAGAAGAACATAATCTAATCAGCATCTCTTCCTTTACATTTTTAAATTCATCTTTGTCTGATAAATCATGCAACTCATTCTTATCTTGAAGAATATCAAAAATCTGTATTTTATTTCCATACGGATAATAAATCAATTTGTAATTTTCCATACGAATCATTCGTGTAGCTCTATATCCCTCACTGATTTCTCCATATAAGAAATCTCGTCTTTCTTTTTCAAATAACGATCGACCTTCTACAGTATCCGGCACTTGGATATTACATAAATCCAACAATGTTGGCATAATATCTTCCAAACAGGCAATTCTATCATCTATCCTTCCTCTTATGTCAACAATCGGCTTTCCTGAAAAAATTAAAGGTATATGTGCAGAATTCTCATAAAAAGTACGTTTTCCTACCATACCATGGTCAAACAGCATTTCACCGTGATCACTGGTAAATACAAGAATCGTATCATCCAAAATACCTTCTTCCTTCAACGCTCCAATCACCAGCCGAATTTGATGATCAATATGTGTGCATTGTGCATAATACGCTTTTTTCGCTCTTATCATTTCTTTATGAGAATAATATCTTGCCGCTTCCATTAATTCTTTAAAAATAAAACTTTCGTCTTCCCAATCTCCGTATTCCGGTTCTTGTATATCCTGATCAGAATACATATTCCAATATTCTGACAGCGGAACCAGTGGTGGATGGGGAAACGTATATGAAAGATAAAAAAATGCAGGTTTTTCCGGATCTCTTCTCTTGATTTGTTTTATCATTTGACCTGTAGCCCATGTGGTTGGATGGGCATTTTCTCCTAAAGGCCAAGTTCTTGTATAGTAGGTATTGTTTCCCATTCCGTGAAGAAATTCTTGACCGATATAGCCATTTTCCCCCAACCATATTTGATAATCATCCGGCCCGCCAAATTCGTATCTTCCCTCTTCCTGAAGAATAACATCTTGAAACCCTATGCGATTTCTTTGAGGATATACATGTAATTTTCCCACTGCCATAGTATAATATCCTGCCTGATGAAATGCTTCAGCCAAAGTTGTAACCGATGGCATTTTCATTCTATCGCTATAAACCCGATCCCCATGTGCTTTGGGAAATAAACCTGTCATAAGGCTTCTACGTGCCGGTATGCATACTGGGCAAGTACTATAACAATTGGAGTAAGTCACCCCATCTCGTGCCAGTTGATTAATGGTAGATGTCATAATCTTATCATTTCCTGTAAAATTCAAAAATTTTTCACTCCATTGATCAACTTGAATAAATAAAACATTATACCTTTTCTTTTCCATAATTTTCTTAACTCTTTACTAATCTTTATTATTGCCGTCTTCCCTGTACGCTCCCGGTGTTACGCCTTCGTACTTTTTAAACATTTCAATAAATGCTGTACTGTTGGCATAACGCAAAGTTTCTGCAATTTCAGAAATTTTCTTATCGCTGCTTTGCAACATTTCTTTTGCTCTCTCCAGTTTAATCTGCTCTACATACTGTGAAATTGTGATTTCCATATTCTTTTTAAAGAAATGGCTGAGATTAGATACCGAGGTTTCAAAATAAGCGGCTATATACTTCACACTGAAATTATCGTCCAAATAATGCTCATGCACATAACTTAGCACATCTACAATATCACGTTTTTTATATCCTGATGTTTTTTCCTGAACAGGCTTTGGAAGCATCTCTGCTTTTTTCTTCATATCCTCTAAAAATCGTTTAGCAAAATCATCTATAGACTCATTTGCATTCTCTTTTTCTTCTAAAACTTTGTTCATACTAATGCCGAAAATTCTGGATACATCCCACAAAATACCTGTTATCATTGTGGTATCTATTTGCTTCATATAATCTGAAATTTCATCAATCAATAAAGCTGCCCTTGTGCCATCACTGTTTTTTACTGCTTCTTTTAAAGACATAACTTCTCTTTCCGGATATAGATTTTTTTCTTTGCTTCCGGGCAGTTTATTCATTCTCTCCTTTGCCTGCTGGTACGATTGCCGCAATTTACTAATATCTGTAGTTAAATCTCCAATTCCAATCTGCACATTTCCTGTAGCCAGTGTGGTAATCTTCTTTTCCAATTCTCTGGCAGATTCATCTGTACATACAAGATAAATCAGCATCCCTTCTACAATTTCAATTCGATATGCAGTAGAAACACTATATTTATTCATCTGCTGTCCAAACCATTCATAATATCCCTTATTTTCAGGAATATTATCTGGCAGAACCACAAAAAATTTATATTTTCGATTAATATAAATCTTACTTTCCAGACATCTATTCCATAATTCTTCCTGTGGGCGTACCTCTTTTTGCAAAAGCTCATATAAACAGCTCTCTATTCTGAGCCCATTTCTTTCTTCCTCCAGTTCCTCGTTATGCAAAATTAATTTTCTATAGTTCTCATATCGTATCTTTGAAAAGAAACATGCCAGCACAACACCAATTCCAAGGCTGCACAGCACCCATATTGCATAGCCTCTTAAATAAATATTCAAACTATCCGTAATACTTTTTTTAGAAATCATTCGGGTATATTTAAATCCGCACTCCATATCACTTTGCCATACATAAGCGTCCTTATCTGAAAGTGCTTTTTCAAAACTTTTCTCCCAATTGTCCTCTATTTTCCAATTTTCTGTAGTATAGAGAACTTTATCCTGATAAGTAAGAAAAATTTTATCTTCTTCTGACTGTTCAAACTGAGAATTGATTTTCCGATTTCTCACAGGAAATAGTAAATATTTTGTCTCTTCCCCTTTAGAGGTCCATGTTCTGATTGCAGTAACAAACAGAATCCCCTCCTTTTTCTCTCCCTGTAAAAGAGCCCTGCAGGCTACCACCCCTCCCTCTAAATTTTCAGCATTTTCAAAAATTTCTGTCTCTATCTGACAAATTTTATCAAAAAATAATTCTTCCGAAAATAAACCTACAGAAGATAAAACAATTTCCTTTTTCTCATCATATAAATAAATCCCATCCACAAAGGGAATTTTATCTTCTTGTTCTTTTAAATCATCTTCTATGTCCAAATAAACATTTGGTGTATCCCAATATAATTCATTATAAATTTTGTTAAATCTGCATTTATCCCCAAAGTCCCTAATAACGGTTGTCTGTTGTTTTAGGAAATCATCCTGACGTTCAAAAGTCATTTTTACTTCATTCTCTACTTTTTCATATTGATGTTTTTTAAATAAATCTAACACACAAACGCTAATAATAAGAAAAGGTATCAATAAGATTATGTTGTATGTCATAACAAATTTTAAGTATTGCGTCTTTCTTTTCACTGTTTTTCCCCCAAAAGTAATATTGATTCAGAAAAATTATAGCATTTCAGTAGTATTTCTTCAACTATGAATGAGCAAATCCAAAATATTGCACAAAATAAAGATACCCTCTAATGAATGATGTATAATCGAAGTACCAGCAAACAACATACTCTCGCAAACAAGGGGTGTCCGTTGCAAACAGCCTGTTTATTGTATTGGGGATGATGTCACTACTTCACATACCCAGTCTTCGTTATCGGCTCTGTATCCAATCGAAGCAGCGTATTTTCATCAATCACATTTAAAAGGCTATTAGGATTACAGATATTTCTCTCTACGGATATCAGTCTGTGAATTCCTTCCTATGTTTCCAGTACAGACAGCTTAGGTTTCAACAGATTGTTTTCCGTCTTTCCCATTGTTCCAGGACTATAACTCTGATTTTTATGTCTCATCCATTTCCTGCATATACTGTTTCATCATCCCGATTCTGAAACAATTAATCCATCCTCTCACTCTCTCATTAACCCGCTTGCTTGTAACTGTTAATGTTCTTGCGATAGCCTTCTTTTCAGGTATTCTATTAGTTACAAGTGCCTGTCTGATTGCATTATGGCAGCTTCTGCCGGGTCTGAATCCATAGCTGTTGTCACCAAAAACTTCTTTGTAAATGTCAGATATTGTCCGTGCAATTGCCTGTCGAATCATTCTGTCAAGGGCTATTCGTATTCCTTGGTTGCGTTCCTGCTTTTCCTGTCCATCCGATTTTTGGCTCATGTATTATTATAAATATAACGATTTGTACTATAAATCGTTTCAATCCTTCAGCTTTTACACCTACTATGAACATCATCTGACTTTCTAAACCTTATCCACTAATGCTGCACATCGGTATCTGCCATCATCGCCATAAGGTTAAATGGCGGCAGAATGCTGTCAATTTTTTCCAGCAGAGCATCGTCAAAATGATTCCGCACTTCGCATGTTTCATCAAAAATCATAGTTGGCTCCTGCTCTTTTTCCACAGACGGCCATGCAGGCAGGTTTTCCTGTGTCGGCACCCCGTTCTTAGCAAAATTCATAAAGGCCCCAAACATCTGCTCTTCCAGTTTCTCAGTAACGCCCGGAATAGAACACACTTCCACCAGTTCGGTGTTATGGAAGAAAAACGGAATATCCGAACAGTGCCATGCAATTTTTCCCATCATAGGAAATTCCACGTTAAACTGGTACAGATAGGTGCCTGCCTTTTCTCCTTTGGCATGCATGGCCGCCAGTTTTTTAGAAGGCCGGCGCATAACACGGTCAATATTCAAAAGGTCGGTAAAGTCTTTACCCGGATAAGTTGCTTTGAAAAGTGTTTCCATTTCCCCGGTGTGTTCTCCGTATACCTTGCTTACCATCGCGCGGCGTTCCTCATCTGTGAGCGCTTTCTTATCAAACATCTGCGGCGCAAAAGCAAATTCTCCATAAACAGAACCTATCATCACAGGAATTTCATAAGCATGCTCTCTCATGCCAAACTGCAGCGGATTCCCCTGAAACCAGTCATTGGCCTGCGGTCCGTTTCCCACATAAGCGCCTGTAGCAGCCACCTGTGGCATCACCTTGGTATATACCTGAACAAGCTGTGCATAAGGAATGGTCTCCAGTTTCTCTACCTCCTCTTTTGTCCAGCCAAGTTCGTTCAGCATGGCGGTAACGATGGCTTCCCCGTTGCCTCTGCTGGACGGAAGTAAGTTTTCATCTGCAACACCACTCATAATCAGGCTCTTGTGGAATAATCCGTCTGCTGCCGGAATCTGCATCAAATCCGCTACCTTCATACCGCCGCCGGACTGTCCGAAGATGGTGACGTTGTCCGGGTCTCCGCCGAAAACAGCAATGTTGTCATGCACCCACTGCAGGGCAGCCACCATGTCTGCATGTCCGGCATTTCCGGAATTATAATACTTCTCGCCAAAAGGAGATAAGTCCAGATAACCCAGAATATTCAGTCTGTGGTTAATAGAAACGACTACCACATCCCCTTCCATACACATATTATGTCCGTCATAAGCCACCTGCTCAATGGAAGAACCGGCAAAATATCCACCTCCGTGAAGCCATACAAGAACCGGTTTTTTCGCATTTTTATCCAGCACTTTAGTCCAAATATTCAGGTTCTGGCAGTGCTCGTCCATCGGCCAGTAACGATGGGGAACCATAAGCTCTGCTGTCGGCGTTTCCTGTGTCATCAGCGGACACACAAATCCATAAGAGCAGGCGTCCCGGACTCCTTCCCAATGGGAAGGAACCGGCATCTGAAACCGCTCTGCATAGGCATAGGGAATCCCTTTAAATACATAACTGCCATCATAAAAATATCCTTTTAATTTTCCGGAGGTTGTTTCCAATACCGGAACTTCATCATACTGAAATGTTTTTAACATCATTTTTCTCCTTTTAAAATTTTACTGTTTGGTACACCCCTTTATTATTATCCAAATAAGCCTTACCTCCAGTGTAGTAAATTTTTTCGCACATGGCAAGAGTAACAGAAAAACCCTGACAAAATCAGGCAGAATGCCTGGAATTGTAAGTAAAATTAAGCATATGGGGGGGATTACCATGGATTCGAAATAGTAGAATAAAATTTTTTCATGTGATAAAATTACTATAATAGTTCATTCATTGGCCAGAGGTGTCGAAGATGATGGAACACCCTTAGAAGTTACCGTTTGGAGGTTAAATAATGATTGGATTAAAACGAGGAACGATAAAACTGTGTGAACACGAAAAAGAATGGGAAACTGAAGCTCAGAATACAATTTCTCGTTTGAAGCAAATCCTGGGTAATGTCATAAAAGATATTCAGCATGTGGGGAGCACCTCTATACGTTCCATAAAGGCAAAACCCATAATTGATATTGCAGTCGCAGTTGATGATTTTGATAATATGCTCCGTTTTGAAAAGGAATTAAAAGACAATGGCTTTTACTATCGCCCCAATGCCCAAGCATCTGTCAGAGGTCAGTTGTTGTTTGCTTGTGGTAATTTTTATGAAGGTACGGGAGATGTGCAAACTCATTTCATCCATGTCGTCCGTACAAATAGTATGGATTGGATAAATTACATAAATTTTAGAGATTATCTTAACAACACACCTTCGGTTGCAAAAGCGTATGAAGCCCTAAAGGTATCGCTTGCCCTGCAAGCTCCCATTGATAACGGCAGAGAAAAGTATCTCAAAGGAAAACACGATTTTATCGTCTATACTCTGAGAAAAGCACTTGTAAAATCCTATCTCGGAAAGACAGTAAATATAAAAATAGACCGACCTATTGGAAGCATACACCCTAAACACCCAGGCCTTGCCTATCCCATTAATTACGGATATATACCAAATGTATTCGGTGGTGATGGTGAAGAACTCGATGTATATTTGCTTGGTATAGATGTTCCTGTCGAAGAATACACGGCCCGTATTATCGGAATCGTTCATCGCCATAACGATGTGGAAGATAAGCTGGTTGCCGCACCTGAAGGATTAAATTTCAATCAAAATAAAATTTCAGAAGCAGTCCATTTTCAGGAACAATATTATGAAAGTGAAATTGAGATATGCAATTAACAGATAATTGTCTAAAAAGCCGGTTGGGGCACCTTCCTTACGAAGGGTTCCCCAACCGGCGCCTTATGATAAATCCTCAGTTCATCCGTCTTTCTTCTTTACGCTTTTACTGCCCCGTTAGTCACGCCCGCGATAATCCATTTCTGGCAGAAAATATACACCAGAAGAATCGGAATCAATACCAGCAGATAAGACGCAAAGGCCAGATTGTACTCTGTATTAAATTGTCCCTTGAACACATACTGTGCAAGCTGTAAGGTCTGATATTTCTCTTCGCTTAGAAGCACCAAAGGCATGGAAAAGTCATTCCAGGTCCACATAAAGGACAGAATAGCCACGGTAGCGCTCATAGGTTTCATCAAAGGAAAAATAATTTTATAAAAGGTCTGAAACGGAGTTGCACCGTCAATGTACGCTGCTTCGTCCAGCGCCGGGGGTATGGACTTTACAAATCCCGTATACAGGAAAATATTCATCGGAAGACCGAAAATAATATACAGGAAAGTAATTCCGAAAATATTGTCCATGTGGAAAGCAGAAGCCTGTTTTACCAATGGCAGCATAATAACATTGAAAGGAATAAACATGGCGCTGACAAAGTAATAATAAGCCAGGTTGAAAAGTTTACTCTTATCTTTATTCCTTGTAATGGCATAAGCTACCATAGAGTTTGTGAGAATGGTAAATACCAGATTGATAACCGTGATAAACAGAGTGTTCATAAACTTTCTCGGATAATCCGTCATCACCCAGGCGTCTGCGAAGTTCTGCAGGCGGAGTTTTTTCGGGAAAGACAGCACATTCGCCATTTCTGACGGGTCTTTCACCGCAATCAGCACTGCTATGTATAAAGGTCCGAGGATAAACACCACTGCCAGCAAAATCAGCAGTATGGTCATGGGCCAGTTGTATTTTTCTTTTACATGACATTTACTTTTTCCCATCAGTTCATCTTCGCCTCCCTCTTCTCAAGTACTTTCAGCTGGAATATAGAAATTCCCGCAATAATCAGAAACAGAATCACCGCATTGGCTGACTGGTATGCGAACTGTCCGCCGTCAAAGCCTCGTTTGTAAATCAACACAGAGATACTGGTTGTGGATGTACCGGGACCGCCGCCTGTCATTGCCATAATCTGGTCGAATGCCATAAGGAAGTTCTTCACGCTCAAAACCATATTAATGGTAAAGAACGGGGCAATTAACGGGAAGGTAATCTTGGTAAATCTCTTAAATCCTGTTGCTCCGTCCAGGTCTGCTGCTTCATATACGTCACGGTCCACAGTCTGCAGTCCTGAAAGATAAATCAGCGTATTAAAAGCCATAGCCTGCCATACAGTTACGAACAAAATTCCCAGCCATGCGTGATTGGTTCCCAGAATGTTGGTGCTCAGCGCTTCAATTCCCAGTTTCTGTCCCCAAAGAGGAATGACATTGCCGAAAATAAAGTTAAATACAAAGCCGATAATCAGGGTTCCCAGCATATAAGGCAGGAAATAAATTGCCTTAATTGTGTTTTTGAATTTGATTTTTGCATTCAGACCACAGGCAAGGGCAAGACTCAGAACGTTTACCAGAATTGTGGCGCACAGCGCAAATTTAATGGTAAAGGCATAGGTCTGTCCCATGGCCGGGTCTTTGAAAAACTGAATGTAGTTCCGAAATCCTACGGTATTCCAGATACCATACCCTTTCCAGTCGGTAAAGCTGTAGAAAATACCCTGCAGAAACGGTATGGTATGGAAAATAAAGAACAGAATCATAAACGGAACCACCATGAAATAAAACGCTTTGTTGACAGTGGATTTCTTTCCGTGTTTTTTCTTCATTCTTCTACCTCTTAGTTCACGTTCAATGTGTCATAATCTGTATCCAGCTTCTTTAAAGTAGCTGCAATATTTGCAGAATCGTCTTTGCCGTTTTCTTTTTCCAGGAAGAAATTGGACAGTGCTGCACTTAAATCAAAACCGCTTGGATAGTAATGGTCTGGGAAGTCTACTACATTACCGGCTTCAATGTCTGCTTTTACACCTGCAACGCTTGGATCATTCTGCTCTACACCTTTTACTGCGGAGAAAGCAAACTGTTCATCTGCATAAAGCTGTGCGTTTTCTTCCTGTACCATAAAGCTGATGAAGTCTTTTGCACTGTCTGTGTCACCGCAATTTGTTGTAATACCCAGAAGCACATCCACGCCGGAGGTTACTTTGTTTTTCTCTACATCATCTGTAGCCGGGAATTTAAACTGGTCAATGTTGACATCTGGATTTGCTTTTTTGATTTCTGTAATCGCCCAGCTTCCGTTCATCATCATGGCAGCTTCACCTGCTGCAAATTTCTTGTTTCCGTCATCATAAGAAGTTCCCATATAGTCTTTCTGTGCGTGTTCTACCAGCTTCAGATAATTTTCCAGAACTGCTTCATGAGTACCTTCAAAAGTTGCTTTTCCTTCTCTCTTATCATTGTAGAAGTTTTCCGGCTGCATAACCGGCGCCATAGAGTTCCATGCCGGAAGAATGGTCCATGCGTCTTTAAAGGTCAGTTCAAAAGGTGTTACTCCTGCTGCCTCTAATTTTTCACAGACTTCCATTAATTCAGAAAATGTAGTTGGAATTTCAATACTGTTTTCTGCAAAAATATCTTTGTTGTAAATAATTCCGGAAGAGTTTGTTGCATAAGGAACACCGTAAGATTTTTCTTCCTGGTCTTTGTTCAAAGCATACAGCATATTGATGTAAGATTCGTTAATATTGTCCAAAAATGCTTCCCCGGATAAGTCTGTCAGAACTCCTGCAGACTGCAGCTCCGCGTAGTTGAAGTCACCGCCCATAGCCACCATATCGGGAAGGTCGTTCTTTGTCATGCGGGTTTTCAAAACCGTACCTGCGTCTGCCGGCTGTGTTAATTTTACAGTTACTTTATCCTGAGATTCATTGTACGCATCTACTAATTTCTGTAAAGTTTCTTTATTTTCTGTCTTTGTACCGAAAAGTTCCAGTTCTGTCTTTCCGTCTGAAGTCTTCTTTGTTTCTTTTCCCGTTTCTGCACTTCCGCCGCTGCAGCCAGCCAGCAGACTCATACCCATCATTGCAGCAAGTCCAAGTGCTGTTAATTGTTTCCCTTTCATAAAAAAATCCTCCTTATAATATTCCTTTGGGGTCTCTTGCCCTCTATCTGAAATTTATTATAAGGAGAATGGCTTTTTTTCGGTATAAATTATCTGATATGACGAATAAAAAATTTCTTACTGGTTTCTATATTGCTCCGGTGTCATAAGATAATGCTTTTTAAAGGTTTGTATAAAGTAGGACACATCATTATATCCCACACAAAGCGCCACGTCACTGATTTTCAGTCCGCTTTCTTTTAAAAGCTCTGCGGCTTTCTGCATCCGCAGTTCTATCAGATATTTGGAAAAGGTCTTCCCGGTCTCTGCCTTAAAGAGGCGGCTTAAATAACTGGGATTGACAAAATACTTGTGAGCCGCCAGTTCATTGACCGTAATGTCGTGCTGATAATTCCACTCCAGATATTTCAGCAAATCTTCTATAATGGAAGATTTCTGTCCTTCCCCCTCCGACACATCAGAAAGCAGGTCAAAAATATAGCGCTGCAGTTCCTCCATAGAATGAAAGGCGTACAAATCTGTCTTAAAATTAAACAGCAGATAGGAACTCTTGTCCGTCTCTCCACTGTCCTGACCTCTTTGAATGGTATACACCTTGTTAATCACATTCATAATCTGAATCAACGAAGTGAAAAGGGAATAAATACTGATTTCCTCTCTGTTTTCACACTGCCGGAACAGCTTTCGCGCCATGTTTACTGCGTCCTCTGTCCGGTTTTCTGTCAGACACCTCTCCAATTCCATCTCCTCTGCCTGGGAAAACAACTGTACCACGTTCACTTCCGCTTCGTAGCGGTATATCTGCTGCTCCGGCTGCAAAAGCCGCTGGTTTATGGCATATACTGCCTCCCGGTATGCGCCTGCACCCTCTTTTGCACTGGTTTCTGTTCTTTCATGGCACTGACTGACGCCCAGCTGCAATTCTGCCCCTGTTTTATTCCAACAGGAGACCAGTTTCTTTCTAAGAAGCGCCTCTGGCAATTCCTTTCTGTCGTCAGCTTTCAATATCAAAATAAATTCCTGTTTGGGATAAAAATAGGCTGCACTGCTTTTCTCTTCCCGGAAAATTCCCAAAATGCTTTGAATCTGCTCTTTGGACAACTGCTGATTTCTGCTCTGAACCGCCGCAAGATACCAGGCATCCTCCTCCATTTTCTGAAATAAGTCCCCCAGAATCTCTTTTGCCGCTGCCTCGTTTTCCAATATATGAGAAAAGTCCATGAACTCTCCCCTGCGAACCGCCAGTTGTTTCTCTATTTTCTGCCGCAGCTTCTTCTGCTCTTCTTCCACTCTCTGCACTGCTTTTTCCAGTTCTTCTTTTTTCACCGGTTTTGTCAGATAATCCTTCACTCCATAACGGATGGCCGTAGCTGCATAATCAAAATCTGCATATCCACTTTGGATAATCACGCTGGTTTCCGGGAATTTTTCCCGCACCTGTCTGGCCACTTCCAGTCCGTCCATATCCGGCATCCGAATATCTGTCACCACCAGGTCAGCCCCCTCTTCCCCCAGAAATTCCAGTACCTCCCTGCCGTTTTCCGCTTCCTTACAGAATTCTATCTCCCGGGTCAATTCCCCAATCCTTTTCACCAATGCCTTTCTGGCAAAAAATTCATCATCTGCAACAATTACCCGCATCTCTTTACCCTCTCTTTTCCTGTGAAACTTCGATTTCCTTCACCCGCAGATATACCCGGGTATATTTCCCCGGACAGCTTTCCAGCCAGATACCGCAGGAATCCCCATAATAATTTTTAATTCTGGCGTTTACATTGCGAAGTCCAATACCGGCTGCCGCCTCAAATCCCGCTTCCCCTGCAAGGGCTTCATTCATGGCCTGCACCTTCTCTTCTTCCATGCCCACGCCGTTATCCTCCACCATAAGGACAATGGTTTTGTCTGCTTCCCTGCAGCCTTGGATACGCAGAATGTCCTGCTTCTTTTTCCCGGTAAATCCGTATTTATAAGAATTTTCCACAATGGGCTGCAAAATGAACTTCAATATCTTACAGTCAAGCAATTCCTCCTCCACAGAGATTTCCACAGAAAAGCGCTCCGGAAAACGGATTTTCTGAATACACATATAGTTCTCTGTCTGGGTGATTTCTTCCCGTATAGAAACAATTTCCCTTCCGTCAATATTGTACCGGAACATATCGGACAATCCGGAGGCAATCTCCGGTATATAGTCCACATCCTGCAGTTGGGCTATGGAACTGATGGTATTTAACGCATTGTACAGAAAATGGGGATTTATCTGAAACTGCAGCATTTTCAACTCTGCCTGCTTCTGATTCAGCCTATAAATATAATCTTTAATAATATTATCATTAATTCGTTTCGCCATGGCATTATAACTCTGTATCATCTGCTGAATTTCCTCAGTTCCCTCTGATTTTTCCTGAGGAAACAGGGCAATCTCCTGTCCCTCTAAAGAAACGCCCGCCACACTTCCCATGAAATCGGACAATTCCTTTACCGGGCGGCTGACCCATTTGGCCAGGGCATAGCTGCCTGCCACAGTAATCAGTATCACCGCAGCCAGTACTACCAGCAGTACGGACATATTGTCCAGAATCTGCAGCGCCAGTCCCCACACCGGAAGATACTGTACCAGATACCACCCCGTATCTTCATGCTTTGTCACAGAAATCACAGACTCCTGCCCATGCAGCTTCAAAAGCCCCTGTTTTTTCTCCGTCTGCACCAAAGTTTTGCATTTTTGTATCAGTTCTTCTATGGTCTCTGTCTCAGAAGCGTCTCCCTTTTGCGAGTCAAACAAAACCTGTCCCTCTCCCAGAATCAGAAATTCAAAGCTTTGATTCATTTTCGCAGAGCGATACCACTGATTGGACAGCTTATCAAAATCCAAGTCCAAATATATAGTAGCTATGGGTTCCTCCTGTACAATATTCCACACAGGGCGGATAACAGACACTACTTTATGCTCTACCAGACTAATGGTTTCCTTGTGCACCGGACTGAAATAGCCCGGCATACCTTTTTCCCAGTGTACATCTTTGGTCAGACTGTCCATTCTCTCAATATAATCGTCTTCTATTTCCTCTACGCTCTTATAAAGTCTGCCGTCTTCTGTCACAATCACAGCACGCAGCACATCATGCCCCATATCCACCAGCAGCTTCAGATACTCTTCCAGATTTTCTTCTGCAGCTTTCTGACTTTCCGGGTCAATATCACTGTCATCACTGCACAGAAGATTGCGGATTTTATCATCTGAAAAATGCAGGTACAGAAAAGAATCTGTATTGTCCAGAACACTGTCCAGGTTCATAGCAAGCTGCTGATTGTATTCCTCCATGTGCTCAATTTCCGTCTGCATTTCTCTCCGGTAGCTTCGGATAAAGAATACCAGAAAAGCCAGAAGAGAAACCGCAAACAACGCTCCGAATCCATACATCATTTTCTGTTGAAAAGACTTCTTTCCCCCTCTTCCCCTCATTTTCTTCTCTCCTTTGCTTCCAGATACACATCCTTATACTTTTGCAGACTTTTCGTATATTCATCCAAATATGCATCTATCTCTTCTTCACCTGCGTCCGGCATTAGTTCCAGAATATCCTTATCCCGGATAACGCTGGTCTGCAAAGGCAGCCAGGACGCGTCCATAACCGCTTTGCCCTCCCGCAAAAGCTCATGTACTCTGGGAGCATACTCCGCCCGGTCTCTGCTTCCTTCCATACTGCCAAGAGAACATTCTGCATCCAGATAAGTCTGCAGATTCTCCGGTTGCATTAAAAATTCCACAAACTGCTCTGCTTCCTCCGGATACTTACAGTCTTTGGAAATTCCCACGCTGCTGTCTATCCACATCGTCACAAGCTGCTCACTGCCTTTATCCACAGGAAAAGGGATAAGTTCCAGGTCCATTTGTGGATTTCTCTCCATAATGCTCTCATAGGCCCAGCTTCCCTGCATAAACATAAAGCCTTCTCCCGCTGCAAACTTTGTCATGGCTTCATCGTAATTCAGATTGCTGCATTCCTCTGTCGTATACGCATGCAGTTCTATGAGTTTTTCCAGGGACCCCCGGCTGACCGGATCCTCTGTAAAGGAAGTCTGACCTGTGGCCACTTCGGTCCAGAAATTTTCAAAATTCCCTCTGGACGCGCCTTCTATACTTTCCCAGTTCTGGTGCACGGTCCAGCTTTCCTTGTCTGCAAAGAGAAAAGGAACCTTGCCCCGCTTCTGTATTTCTCGGGACACCTGACACAATTCTTCATAAGTTTTTGGAATTGCAAGCCCTTCTGCCTGAAACAAGTCTTTATTGACATAAACCCCCTCAAAGCTCATAGCCAACGGCATCTGGTAAATATGGGAATCGTAACGAAGATACGGCAGATATTCCTCCTTAATCCGCTCTGCACAGTTCATGTCATCCAGAGGCCGAAGACAATTTCCCATAACATATTCAAAAGTTTCCACACTCTGCAGCCCGCCCAGTTCTACAATATCCGGAAAATCTCCTTCCACAGCAGAAATCCGCAGAGCCGTGTCTGCATTGGTATTCATATTCTGATAGACTTCTATCTCATCTTGAGATGTATTGAATTTTTCAATAATTTCCTCTAAAACCTCATAAACCTCCCGCTTCCGGTTGTAAAGTTCCAGACGGACTTTTTCCTTTTTCTCCTCCGGCTGCTGCTTTTGGCAGGCAGGGAGCAAAAAGAGAGCAGAGGCGAAGAAGATACCTCCAAGTATATAGATGTATTTTCGTTTCATGTTCATACTCCGTGTTTCTTACTTTGCAACATCTTATTCAACTTCCTATTAAAACCTTCTTTCCGTGAAAAGCAAAACCATATTTTCTGATTCTGCTTTCGCTGATTCCTTTTGCAGTCAGGGATACGTCATATTTCTTAGACCGAATCTGAGCTAATGCCGCCTTTACCGTATCAGATAAAGATTTTTCATCATCCGTATCCTGCACTTTAAATTCCAAGATGATTGCGTCATCTGTCTTATTCTTTGGTTCTAAAATCACATCATATCTGCCAAATCCGCTCTCGCGGTTTGAGGTAATAGTATAGCGATTCTCAAGTTCAACCATTAATCCCAACACAAATCCATGATAAAACCGCTCTGGTTCTGATTCTCCTGACGGTTTATTCCCACTGTCAAAAAAGCTGAATGTTGCCAGGGCTGTCCGGTTCATATAAGCATTCATAGCTTTTAAATCATCCCGCAAAAGAGCTTTAATAAATGCATTGTAATTTGACGCAGAGGAAGCAAACCACCCACGCACCATGTCACGAAACATAACCATAACCTCAAAATTTGTTATTGACAGTTCATAGGTTTGCTTCCAGTCCCCATATGGCATTTCCTGCTCCTTACTGCCTGCAATCTTGAGATAACCGCTAGCCAGAAAAAGGCTCCAGATTGCATTTTCGTCTAAATCAAGCTGATGATACACAATTTGTTCATCCATCTGCGTTGTAATACTTTCTCCGGCCAACAGGCATTCAAAGGATTCTTTTATCTGGCAGGAACCTTCACGAATCACTTTTCCTATCAGGCTATTGCTGCTTGTATTCGCCCAGTAGGGTCCCACCTTTTGTTTGTCCAGATAATGAATCACAGACCACGGATTATAAATATCTGTCTTATTTCCAAATGTAAAACCATCGTACCAGCGTTTTACCTCACGGAATTTATCAGAAAGTCCATACTCTTTTAATGCCTCCAGAACCTCTGTTTCTGTAAACCCAAATACTTCTGCATACTTGGAAGAAGTGGCCGTCACTACTTCCATATTATTCAAATCCGAAAAAATGGATTCTTTGCTGACACGCGTTATTCCGGTCATAAGTGCACGTTCCAGATAGGGATTGCTTTTAAAGGTTGCATTAAAAAAGCTCCTTGTGAAGGCTGTCAATTTCTCCCAATATCCATACATATAGGCTTCCTGCATTGGAGTATCATATTCATCTAATAGAATAATAACTTTTTTTCCATAAAACTGATAAAGATAATCCGATAATCTCCTCAGGGAAATAGAAATTTCATGTTCTTCCATGTCAGAGGATATCCTTTGGAAATAATCTTTTTCTTTCTGATTTAATAAATCTCCTTCACAGAGAAACGAATATTGATTATACAAATCAACAATCACTTCACAAATCAGTTTTTTTGTCTGCTCAAAAGTGACTTCCTTTACATCTGCAAAGCTCAAAAAAAGAACCGGAAACGTTCCCTGCAGTTCCCGATAGGCTTCTTCTTTCCATATCTTCAGATTCTGAAACAATGCAGCGTTTTTTCCGCGGGTCACAGAAAAAAAGTTTTCCACCATACTCATAGTCAATGTTTTCCCGAAACGCCGGGGACGGGTAATCAAAGTAACCAGATCTCTTTTTTCCCACCATTCTTTTATAAACAGGGTTTTATCTATATAGAACAGATTATTACTGATAATATCTTCAAATTCCTGATATCCTATGGCTACTCTTCTTAACATCGTACCTGCCTCCTTTCGTTGCCGGAAATCGAATTTCTTTCTATCTGTATTGCTCTTTCCTCATTATATCTGTTATGGTAGGAAAGAACAACCGGTTTTTCGTTACAGAAAAATGTAAAACTGCCGCTTCATAAGCCTTCACTCTTACAAAGCAGCAGTCCTTATCTCACACCTTAAACCGATACCCCACCCCCCAGATGGTCTCGATATACTGTGGTTTCGCCGTATTAAATTCAATCTTCTCGCGAATCTTCTTAATATGCACCGTCACCGTTGCGATATCTCCGATAGATTCCATATCCCAGATTTCCTTAAACAGCTCATCTTTGGTAAATACCCTGTTTGGATTCTGGGCCAAAAACGCCAGCAAATCAAACTCTTTGGTCGTAAAATTTTTTTCCTCCCCGTTTATCCACACTCTTCTGGCAGTCTTGTCAATCTTCAATCCACGGATTTCAATAATATCATTTTCCTGCACCCCGGTGCCAATCAATCTTTCGTATCTGGCCAGATGAGCCTTTACCCTTGCTACCAGTTCGCTGGGGCTGAAAGGTTTTGTCATGTAGTCGTCCGCTCCAAGACCCAGACCCCGGATTTTATCAATGTCATCCTTCTTTGCAGACACCATGATAACCGGCGTATTTTTCTGATTTCGGATTTCCCGGCAGATTTCAAAGCCGTCTACCTGCGGCAGCATCAAATCCAGAATAAACAAATCATAGTCCTCTTCCAGAGCTCTTTTCAGTCCTACGTCTCCCCGGTTTTCAATTTCCACCTCAAATCCGCTCAGTTCCAGATAATCCTTCTCTAAATCTGCAATCGCCTCTTCATCTTCAATAATCAAAATCTTACTCATTGACTGGTACCTCCTGATATTTTCTAAGAACAAAATACATCACTGTTCCGATATTTTCCTTGCTTGTCGCCCAGACCTTTCCGCCATGGTCCTCCATAATCTTCTTTACAATGGAAAGCCCGATTCCGCTTCCGCCCTTGGAAGAATTTCGTGAAGAATCTGTACGGTAAAAACGGTCAAAAATATTAGGCAAATCTTTGGCCGCAATGCCCTTTCCGTTATCCTCGATTTCCACCTGAATGAAATCTCCCACGTCCTTTACCCGCAGGTTAATCCGCCTCTGCCTGCCTGCATCTGTATATTTCAGAGAATTGCTCACAATGTTATTGACAACCCGTTTAATCTGCTCTGCATCTGCAATGACCAGCACTTCCGGCTCCACATAGTTGGAATAAGAAAATTCCACATTCTTGGAACTCAGTTCCATTTTCAAATCTTCTGCGCAGTCATCAAAAAAGTCTGTAACCGAAATTTTATTAAAGGTATACGGAATTTTATTGGTATCCATTTTGGAATAAAAGGTCAGTTCATTAATCAGCCTGTCCATCTCATTGGCTTTGTTGTAAACCGTTTTAATATAACGCTCCATTTTCTCCGGGGTGTTGGCCACGCCGTCCATAATTCCCTCTACATAGCCCTTGACCGCTGTGATAGGCGTTTTTAAATCATGGGAAATATTGCTGATAAGCTCTTTACTCTCCCGGTCAAACTCTATTTTTTCCTCGGCATTTTCCTTGAGCCGCTGGCGCATATCTTCGAAATCCTGGCACAATTCTGCGATTTCACTTACACCTTCTGTAGATACGGAAAAATCCAGATTTCCCTCCTTAATCTTTCTGGTGGCAGTGCGGAGTTTGTCCAAAGGCGAAATCACACCGCGGTAAATCCACCAGGTCAGTCCCAGCGCTGTAACTGCCAGAATAATAATCACCGTTACCAGCATATTGCGAAATAATTCTTCTGTCTGCGGAAGCGTCTCTAAAATGTTGGAAACAATAAATACATTTCCTTCCTGTACCTCTTCTGTATGAAAATCCACTCTTTTTACAAGGGCCTGTACCTTACCGCCCAGATACATACCGTCGCTGGCACTGGTGGTAAATTCCTGTACCTTTGCCAGCTTCTTTACAAGCTCTGAAGGGTAATCCTCGCACCCATAATAAATAATTCTGTCATCCTCGCATACCAGAAGATACGAATACATACTCTGCAGCTCTTTGTTCAGTTCAGTCAGATATTGAATATTTTCAAATTTTTCCGGTTCTGTATCCGCCACCTTCTGAATTACCTGTGCCTGTTCATTTGTCAGATTATTTACAAGCTCTGCTGTATTCGATAAACTCTGGTAAGTGGGATTTTCAATGCCATACTGTTTTTCAATTACTTTAAACTGATACTGAGAAAATGCCCAGAAGGCCAGCCCCGTAAAAAGAAGGGGTTCCAGCACAATGATAAAGAAAGAAATGATGATTCTTGTTTTTAATTTCATGACTATTGCCTCTCCGCCAAAGTTATTCTAAATCTTACTTATGTATATTATAGCATAGTTTTTTCTCTTTTCCTCTAAATAATATAGAATCAAATCTAAACTTTCTATAAAAAACCTGTCAAAATCTTTTGACTTTCTGCAAAACTCACTCTAAAATAATAAAAAAATGGTAATACAAACGAAGGAGAAATCATGTTTATAGATAAAGGCCAACTGCTTTCCAGTTTAACACAATTATATGATACCCAGATTACCCAGGCGGTTTCCCTCTATTCCCATCCCGGAATGGGCAAAAGCCGGCTGCTGCAGGAGTTTTCACAGGAGAGAACCGTACTGTACTTTAAAGCCCCTGCCCTTCCTTTTGAGGAGATTTTTTCTCTTTTCCAACAGCTTTGCATCCGCAGACTGGGTACTTCTTATGAAAACACAAAAAAATTTGCAGATATTTTCAAACTGCTTTCCAAAGACTCTGTCCGTGAACCTGTGGTTCTGATTCTGGATGACTTCGTCAACTGGACTGCCGCAAACCGGCGTTTTCCCACTATGCTGAGTTCGCTGATACAACGGGCGGACCCAAAATCCCGGCTTTTTGTACTTTTGTGCAAGCCGGCCTCCTTATATGAAAAAGAAAGCCCCAGAGAAGCTGCCTCTTTCCTCCTTGAGCCTTTTTCATTCTTTGAAATGCGCAGACAATATCCTCAGATGAAGTTTGAAGAACAGATTCTGCTTTACAGCATTACAGGCGGCGTTCCGGCTTATCTGCAGTATTTTCCTGCTGACTGCTGTGTGCGGGAAAAACTCCGGGAATTGTTTTTCACTGCAGACGGGATTTTTTACCGGCTTGTGGAAGCCCGCACCAGAGAATATTATTCCGCCTCCTCTGTTATGCGCGCCATCCTTTCAGCTATAGGCACGGAAACCAAAAAGCTGCAGGAAATCTGTGACTATACGAATCTGACCCCCAGTGCAGCCGGAAGTCTGCTTTCCTCTCTGGCTTCCCGCAATCTGGTCAGCCGCATTGTTCCGGTCACAGAAAATCAAGGCAGCCGCCGGGCCCTCTATCTGATTAGCGACGGCATTTTCCGCTTCTGGTATACCTGTGTACTGCCGTATCTTTCCGAAATCGAAGTGGGCGAAGGCGCACAGGTATTTGAAAAGCAAATCGTTCCTCTTTTGGAAGATTACACTATCCGGGTGTTTCCGGATATCTGCCGTGATTTTCTGGAACTGGAAGAAAAGGCCGGACGCACACCATTTCCTATGCAGCGCATTGGCCGCTGGTGGGGACAGCATCCCACCAAGAAGAGAACAGAATACATTTCCATTGCCGCCTATTCCAGAGACAACATTATGCTGGGCGCCTGCTTCTGGACAGAAGACTGGCTGGACGTTGACGCGCTTTATGACTTGCAGAAGCATGCCAGTCTTTTCCCTGATGAAGAACAGTGGTATTATCTGTTCTCCAAATCCGACTTTGTCAGTGGATTTGAAACCATATCCGGAAACCATGTGCATGTATTCAGTCTGGAAAAGATGTGCCGTATGGCCGATGAGTATCTCTCTTCCACAATTTAACAGTGCATATTTCAAATTGGATTTCATTTTTGCAATATTATAATTATTATTTGCATATTTTTAGTTTGTTTTTGTGTATCCCTGTCAATGCTATACTTTACAGAAGACAAGGAGAACACAAATATGAACGAAAAGAGAATCCGGCAGTTCCGGGAACTCGGACTGACTATTTCTTATTATCGAAAATTAAAAGGGCTGACTCAGGCTGACCTTGCCCAGAATGTAGGGCTGAGCAGAACGCATATCAGCAACATCGAAGCGCCTCAGGTGAAAACTTCTATTTCTCTGGAAAGTTTATTTGACATTGCAGATGCCTTAGATGTTCCGGTAAAAGACTTATTTGATTTCAGAAATTAATCACAGATGACGAATAGGCTGTCGCACGCGACAGCCTATTCTTTCTTTCTTCTGCAGCGTCTGGTACAACGAATACTAAGTTCATGCGGCGCTGCCGGAACCGCTTCCTTTTCCTTTACATGCCTGTTCAAATTCTTTCAGTTTTTGCCTTGCTTCCCGGCTGATATTTCTGGGCACCTGGATTTCCACAGTGGTGTACTGGTCACCATGGACGGATGAATCCTTCATAGATACGATTCCTTTCCCCCGCAGACGGATTTTTGTTCCTGACTGTGTGCCCTCCCGGATTTTACAAAGCACATTTCCGTAAATGGTACTGACCGGAACTTCACCGCCCAGAACAGCAGTGGTAAAAGGCACCTTTACAGTCGTGTACACATCCATACCCTTCCGTTCAAATCCCGGCTTATCCTGTACCTGAACCTTCAAAAGCAAATCTCCCGGCTGCCCGCCTCCGGTACCCGGATAGCCTTTTCCTTTCAGACGAACGTATTTGCCTGATGCAATGCCTGCCGGTATCCGCACCTGCAGATTCTGAGGCTGTCCTGAATGTTCGTCCTGCAGACGGAATACCTTTTTACAGCCAAATGCCGCCTCATCAAAAGTAATCGTCACATCTGCATGCAAATCAGCGCCCCGGCGGTTAAATCCACCTCGTCCAAATCCGTCCCTAAACGGTCCTCCAAAAGATGCGTCTCCATGGAACTCGTTTCCGAAAATGTCCCGGAAAATATTTCCCATATCCTCTCCGGTAAAATGGTATTCCCGATAACCGCCCTGCCGGGTATTCTGTCCCTCTGCTCCCGGATTGCTGCCGTCAAAGGCTGCATAGCCGAACTGGTCATACAGCCTCTTCTTCTCTTCGTCACTTAAAATTCCGTAGGCTTCTGTCACTTCTTTAAACCGCTCTTCCGCCTGTGCATTTCCTGCATTGGTATCGGGATGATATTTTTTTGCCAGCTTTCTGTATGCTTTTTTTATTTCATTTGCCGTAGCGTTTTTGCTCAATCCAAGAATCTCATAACAATCTCTCTTTGTCTTCAATTTTACCACCTTCTAACTTTTCCCCTGCTTGTTGCCTTTACAATCTATAAAAACATAAGACATGCCCTGAGAACCTTACGTCCTTTGAAAGTCATTCTTATGGAATTTTTGTTCTATTTGTAATATAACATCCGTTTTTACAATTGTCAACCACCTGGCAATTTATTTTTTCTCCGCAGTCCAAAACAGGAAAAAGCCGCTCTGCAAATCCCTGTCAAAAAAACTTTCAACAGTTTTCTGCAAAACGGCTCTTTCCACCTTTTTATTTCCTTTTATAATACAATACCTGCAAATTCAAATAAGATTCCCCACAACACGCTGACACCATATAAAATCCCTATAATACCCAGATTCTCTTTGGCGCCTTTATTGGTCCTGCAGAGTACCAGAATACCGACTCCCGCTCCTGCCAGAAGTCCTGCCATCATCTGCCCCGCTCCCAGAATACCACTCAGATACATCTGCGTAATAATGACAGACGCCGCGCAGTTTGGAATCATGCCAATCAGTGCAGCCAGAAAAACACCCAGCACCGGCTGATTGACAATGAAACTGCCGATTCGCTCCTGTCCTACCGCTTCCACCAAAAAACCAATGGCCGCAGACACCAGGAAAATAAAAACGGTTATCTGCAGTGTGTGTATCAATGCAGATTTTAAAATACTTCCTTCTTCACAGTGGCAATGCTCATGTTCACACAGTTCATGAATGCCTTTTTCGTGATGTTCGTGATGTTTATGGTGATGTTCTCTGTATTGGGCCCGTTTTCTGCTGCCAACTCTCCAGAGAAAATCAATGGCAAAACCGGAAACGGCTCCAATAACCACTTTTAGCCCCAGAATCTTAAAAATTGTCCCCGCTGCCACGGATTCCGAAATGAAAATAGGCAGCATTTCATCTGAAGTTGAAAGAAAAATGGCCAGAAGCGTTCCTACAGAGATGACCCCTCCTGCGTAGAAACCGGAAGCTGCCGCCGAAAAACCACACTGTGGAAATGCGCCCAGCACACCTCCGATAAGCGGTCCGAATCTGCCGGCTTTCTGCACCATCTGCTGCGTTGCTGCTTTTGTCCTGTGTTCCAGGTATTCCATAATAAAATACGTAAGAAACAGGAAGGGAATGAGTTTTACTGTGTCCAGAACTGCGTCCAGACAAACGTCGATAATGATTGACATGCTTGCTCCTTTTATCTCAAAGGGACTGTTTCTCTCCCAGCCCCGCCCTCTTGCTACAGGGTTTGAATTTACCACAAATTTGAAAAAAAAGCAAGAACCCAACATTGGAGTTCTACAGTCTCGACAAGAGACTCTCTTCTTTTTTTATTGTATTCCCGTTATTTCCACTGTACTTTTCGCCTTTTCATTTCATTTTTCGTCCTTTTATCCCTTCTTGCACCCAGAAGAATTGTACACTTTCATCTTTTATGCTACCTTTATATATATAAATTATAAAGGAGTACTTTTGAATGGAATTAACACAGCTGGATATGAAAAAAATCAAAGCATTGCATGTCACAACGAAACTGCCCGTTTATATCATAGATAAAGATAATTCTCTGGTAACCTCTTACTGTTCCAGTTACGCTCATCCGCTTTCTTACAAGCTAACAGAAAAAAAGGTTCCAAGCCGGTATGTATCTTTTTATTACGGAATTCTTCGGGAGGTCTTTTTGGCAGTAAAATATAAAGACATCTCTATTATCCTGGGCCCTTACCTTACACGCCGCGTTTCCGACAAAGACTTAACAGCTATTTTCAACACGCTTTCTCCTCAGCAGCAAAAAACCCTGGAAAAAATGAATTACCAGAGTTATTATCATTCTATGCCCGTATATTCTTTGGGAGATATGCGCGATTTTCTGATTTTGCTGGGATTTCTCTTTGACTTTGACCTGGAACAGGAGTATTCTACGGAACTCCACCGAAAGGTAGCGGAAAATTCCCTGACACTTGAGGAGGAAAGCCTTCGCAAAATGCGGACAGATTCTTTCCGGGAAGAACGGTATCTTTTCCACTATGAGAACAGGATTTTAAATCTCGTAGAACAAGGGGACTTAAAGGTTTTAAAACAGGAAATTGCCAACCTGGGCAGCAGTGTAATCCCCGTCGCAACCAGTGATTCGCTGCGTACAGAGAAAAATTATACGATTATTATTCTGGAAAAACTGTCTTCACTTGCAATTCAGGTAGGAAAAGATATTTTACGCATAGTACACCTCCGGGATTTTTACATTAGAAAGCTGGAACAGCAGACAGATTTAATCGGGGTTCTGGATACCAGGGACAGCGCCATCATTCATTTTACAAAAGAACTTCACGGTCTTGCAAAAAAACTGCAGTCTCCTCTCATCCGGTGTATTGTGCAGCACATTAATCTGAAAATTTATGAACCAATTAAGGTAGCCACTCTTGCCAGAGAATTTTATATCTCTGAAAGCGCTCTGCGCCGAAATTTTAAAAATGAAATGGGTATGACCATTATTGATTATATTACAACCCGAAAAGTAGAAGAAGCTAAGGTTCTGCTGCAATCCGGACTTCCTATTTCTGATACTGCAAAGCGTTTGAGTTATTACGATATGTCCCATTTTCACAGAGCCTTTAAAAAACACACAGGAATAACACCCCAACAATTCAAAAATGAAAATACTATTGCAAAGCGCCCTCTCTACACCTGAATATAAATACTTAAAAGCTGCCGCCTGAAGCGATACCGGAATTCTTTCCGGCACTTCGCTTCAGGCGGCAGTTTTTCTCACCTGTCTGTTTTATGCTTTCTCTTCTTTGCTTTTGCAGATACCATTCCAAACAAAGTCAAAGCAGAACCCAGAAGTCCGGCATACACTGCTGTAGGCGCTTCATCTCCTGTCTTTACAATACCCTTTGTCTTTCTTCCCGAATTTCCATTGGTATCAGTCCCCTTAGGCGTTGGAGCTTTATACTCTGTTTTGCCGGCAACTGCTTTGGATTTTTCCACAGTAACCTTAGTTGTCACAGTCTCTTTACTTCCGTCAGGGTACAAAATTTCCAAAGTACCTGTATATTCTCCAGGCGTATGAATATCAATTGCACCTTCAGGAGTTACATCTTTTATCTCCGTTCCTTGAGGCAAATCTTTTATATTGGTTATATTATCTGTCAAATCCGGCTTTTCTCCCGGTTTGATAACTTCCGGTTCCGTTATAGGGTCATATTTTTCTGCATCTGTTCTTGTATCTGTAACCGTAATTTCTGTTGATACTTTCTCCGTGGAACCATCCGGATAGATTACCACAACTGTCCCTGTTATTTTTCCCGGTTTACTGGTATCTACAACATTTTCCCACTGGTACTTTGTATCTTGCGGCAATTCCTCTTTGTTTTTAATGGCCTCTGCTGCACTTACATCTTTTCCCATTTCTACTGTAACAGACTGTCCCTGCGGAGTATATTTTTGAGCGTCGGTCTGTGAAGATGCCGTTTCTTTAATTGTAATTTCCACTATTACCGTATCTTTAGAACCATCCGGATAGGTTACAAGGATGGTTCCCGGAACTGTTCCCGGCACCGAGGTATCCACTGGGCTCTGCCACTCATAAGAAGTTTCCGGCGGCAATTCATCTTTATTGGCTACAGCGTCTGACGCTGAAGGCTGGTTACCCTTATCCGTGGTAATAGGCTGTCCTTCCGGTTCATATAAATCTGCTGCGCTTCCGTAGCTGACCATTACGGTTACGGTATCCACAGAACCGTCTGCATAGGTAACGGTCACTTCCACCGGCTTATTCTGTCCGGCACCTGGTATTGTTCCTGTGACAAGTATGGACTGAATTTTCTCGGCCGGAGCGTTCGTTGTTACTTTGGACAAAACTTCTTCCTCTGTCGCTGGTTCTCCATACGGTTTTTCTAAAGTTCCCCCTTCTGCTTCGTACTGCTCCGTGTCTGTCGCGGTCTCATTTACAGTGATGTCCACACGGACAGTATCTTTAGAACCGTCCGGATAGGTTACAAGGATGGTTCCCGGAACTGTTCCCGATACCGAGGTATCCACTGGATTCTCCCACTCATAGGAGGTTTCCGGCGGTAATTCGTCTTTATTGGCTATAGCATCTGACGCTGAAGGCTGACTTCCCTTATCTGCGATAATAGGCTGTCCTTCCGGTTCATATAAATCTGCTGCGCTTCCGTAGCTAACCATTACGGTTACGGTATCCACAGAGCCGTCTGCATAGGTAACGGTCACTTCCACCGGCTTATTCTGTCCGGTACCTGGTATTGTTCCTGTGACAAGCATGGACTGAATTTTCTCGGACGGAGCGTTCGTTGTTACTTTGGACAAAACTTCTTTCTCTGTCGCTGGTTCTCCATACGGTTTTTCCAGAATTCCCCCTTCTGCTTCGTATTTTCCCGCATCTGTCCTGCTGTCTGTTACCGTTACTTTTACTTCTATCTCATCCTGGCTTCCATCTGGATAAGTGATGACGACTGTTCCTGTCTTTTCTCCTTTGCTACTGGTGTCTATAGGCGTTTTCCAGTCGTAGTTCGTATTCTTCGGTAAATCTGCTTTATTCGCGATTGCACTCTCGGCTTCTGGATGACTATTTAATTCTGCTTTTATGTCCTGACCTTTTGCTTCGTATTTTTCGGCGTCGCTTCTGCTGTCTGTCACCGTTATTTTCACCTCTACCTCATCCTGGCTTCCGTCCGGATAAGTAACAACGACTGTTCCTGTTTTTTCTCCTTCAGCGCTGGTATCTACAGGTATTTTCCAGTCGTATTGGCTATTTTTCGGTAAATCTCCCTTATTTGCAATCGCACTTTCAGCTTTTGGCTGACTATTTAATTCTGCCTGTATATCCTGACCTTTCGCCTCATATTTCTCGGCGTCTGCAACCGTTACAAACTCTAAAATATCTCCTGCAACAGCATTTTTACCATTTGGACTATATGCAACTAAAATAGCTTTTGTTCCTTCCGGCACTGTATTAGCCTGTATTTCCATACTGAATTTTCCAGCCTCAAGGTCTTCATACGGTATTTTCACAGAAGCATATTCCTTATTTCCAGGGGTTTGTGTTGTCTCATCATATTTCAGCAGTTTCACAATGACACCTCCGGCTTCCGCATTTGTCACCCGCAGCAAACGGTCTGGATTGCTGGGATCTGTAAGGAGCGGCTTAGGAACTGTACCTTCTATAATACTTTTAGTATCTGTGTCATATTTCTTTTTATCCGTCTTTGGTACGGATACCAGATAATCTGATGCCTTCAGAGGACTGGTATTATCCTCCACAAATTCCTTCCCATCCGGAACCCCATCGCCGTCCGTATCTACCATTTTGACATCTGTCCCTATCTCCCATTCCACAAAATCAAAAATACCATCTTTATCTGTGTCATTGGTATCCAAATAAGCATTCGAATAAGAGTTTTCCAACTGCTGAGGCGGCTGTCCCCCGTCCGCTTTCGAGCCTGCTGTGTCCAGATAGTCTGCCTCCATCCAATGGTCAAACAGAACTCTCTCATTCTTTTCCGCAATATAATCATTCATGGCTTTTGCAAATTCAGCCATAGTTACATTTTCTTTCAGCTTATACTCAATCGTATAATTTCTGGATTGTCCAAGTGTTCCCCAGAAAATGTCATTTGTATTGTTTCTGGCTGCAGTTAACTGTGTTCTTGTATCATTTCCTATAATGCTGAGTTCCGGTGTCCGGCTGGTATCTACCAAACCTGTATCATCTATAGATAACTTAAAAGCTTGCCTGTTGTTGGACTTTACCCCTTTCAAGTCCGAATTGAAAATTTCAATATTGTTTGTGTCAATATATTTCAGCAGTTCCTCCGGTATCTGTTCTTTGATGTACACAACCCATTGGTAATCTGACTGCAAATAGTTTTCATTTGGTTTAAAGGTATGAATAGATTTTATAGACATACTGTCAGCCTGGAACAGAATTTTTTGCGTCATTCTCCCTGCTGTAAATCCTGTTTTTTTCTCATTTTTTATATGCGAATTATTTTGCAAAATATATCCGCTGCTGACAGATTCTGACGCAATCTTGCCATTTTGTTTTGTCCAAACACTGCTAAAAGATATTTCTTTATCCGCTAAACCCAGACTTTCCAGAGTCTGTCCGTTTTTCAGTGTAATTTTAATTTCATGATTGGTGACAACTCCAATTAAAGCATATCTGGAAATCTTTGTGATTGGCATTTTCCATAATGCACCGTCTGCCTGCTTTTCCAGACTGACATCTCCCAACGTAACTCTGTCAATCTGCTTATAAAAATCATCGTTAGAAAAAGAAAGCATATATTGTCCGGCAAACTCATTATCTTTGTCTGTTCCCCATCCGGTAGAACCAACTGCCCATTTGGTCATGGTCAAAAGAATATTTCCATTCTCATCCACCTTATCATAAACAGTAGCCGCATACCGAAGGTCAGAATCTTCTATTCCAGTGGCTGTATAATGTGTTTCCAAATCTATAGCCTTGTCCCCTGTTGTATAAAATACCCCAGTGTCTGCTGACACAGCCCCCGGCATAAATACTGTAAATCCCAGCAGCACTGAGCATACACCTATACTAAGCTTCCGCAAGGACCAGCGTTGCTTTCCTTCTGCAGGCATACTTCCGTTCCGCTTCCTTTGCCTCTTCATCATATGTTTTCCTCCTTTATCGGTACTTTTCACCTAAAAAAACAGGTGCGACCTCTCTTCGCCCCTATTGTATGTATACAACTGCCTTCTGACTACCCTTTTCCCGAAAACAGACTGCTTTTTACCGAATTTCAACTCTTTATACATAACTTTTTTACTCCGCTTTTAATCACCTCTTATTTTTGTGCATAAAGTTTTTATCATTCATCTGAAAATTCCTCCAATCAAAAAGGCAACTACCGTAACTGATAATTGCCTGTGCTTAAATTTCTGTAAAAGGAAAAGGCAATCAATTTCTTGTTTTTTGAAATCAACTGTCTTTCTCATGTTTACTATTCAATTTTCATAGTGATAAGTGCATCATTCTTTTGTTCCATAACTAGATACAATAAATTTACTCGAGCTTTTTTATAACTAAATTGTAGTTGCTGTCATAGTGCATTCCAAGCTCTCTGCACATTCTATCGTTCACCTTATCTAAGGCTTTCTTATATTCTGCATACTGCGGAGACAGAACCATCAAGTTAGGAATAAATATATCGTTATAACCCTTATCTTGGAACTCTTTCTGCATTTTTTTCTGTGCAACAATCGAGGGATGGTATTTCATTATGCCAGTTTTCATTTTAGCACCTTTCCATACCATTTCTTTCAATCTTTCGTATTCACGTTCACTCATATCACGATAATAAGCTATCATCTCATCTGCGGTTCTTGTTTCTTGAATAATCCCGCCTGCCATCTTCACACCTATTCCCATAAGAAAAGGAACTTTCAATGTAGTTTCATCACAATACTCTAATATATTCCGTAAGGCTTGCTTCTGTTCCGGAGTCCTTAATCTTACATTAAGAAATGGTTTGAAGTGACTTTTGAAATAATCACCCCATTCTTTTCCTGGCAGCAAAGACTCAATCGCATTTTCAACAGTCTGGTAATCAAGCAATTCATTTGCTTTGTCTGCATTACCATCATCTATGAATTGCTTCAAAGCTTCAAGTTCTGACTCTTGTAAAATTTTTTCCTGCAATTTTTCTTGATAAATACGAAGAAGAATGCTTTTGTCGCCACTTTCCAAAAGACTCTGTATGTCTTTAATTCCAATACCGAGCTTTCTATATACTGAAATCTTTTTTAAAATTTCAACATCTTGTACGGAATAGTTGCGATAACCGTTGCTATCTTTATCTACTGACAGCAATCCTTTTTCTTCATAATACTTAACTGCACGCTTTGTCATTCCGACTTCATTTATAATTTCGTTCAATAACATCGGAAACACCTCCTTGTGAGGATAGTATAAATGTGTACGCTACGTACAAGTCAAGAGATTTTCGGAATTTTTTCATTTTTCTCATTCAAACTGCAATTTATTTTTACCTGCATTATATTGTGCTGTTTCACTGCATAGAAAAAGAACTGCCGCATAAACCTCAGGCTCCTACGAACATCCTGATACACGTTTCATGCTGCAGCGCTTTTTTCATTTCATTTTTAATAATTTTCTGTCTTTCTCTCAAAATATGCCTGCGGGTGTGCACATGCAGGACATACTTCCGGTGCTTCATCTCCCATGTGAATATATCCGCAGTTGTTGCATTTCCATCCCAACGGCGCTTCTCCCTTAAATGTTTCTCCCTTTTTCAGAGAATCCAACAACTTGAGGTACCGTTTCTCGTGGGCAGCTTCGATTTCAGCAACTAACTCAAATTTTTCCGCAAGTTCAGCGAAGCCTTCTTCTCTGGCTTCTTCTGCCATACGTTTGTACATGCTTGTCCATTCTTCATGTTCACCCTCGGCAGCATCTTTCAGATTCTCTTCCGGAGTATGAATTCCGTGAAATTCCTTAAACCACATTTTTGCATGTTCTTTTTCCTGATTTGCAGTCTCTTCAAAGAGATTTGCCATCTGCACAAATCCTGCTTTTCTGGCAGCTGAGGCATAATATGTATATTTATTGCGTGCCTGTGACTCACCTGCAAAAGCTTCCATAAGGTTCTTTTCTGTTTTTGTTCCTGCGTACTTTGACATACAAGACCTCCTTTATTCATTATACTTATAAGTGTAGCGAACCTCAAAAGAGATGTCAATAGAATTGCTCTCGTAAAAAACGAGCAAGCAGAGTAAAAAGCGGGCAGGTTCAGAAAAAGCTATCGGTAATTTGCTGGGACTTTTTGCAAAAATCTTCCTGAGATATTTCATCCGTAATATACTTTTGGAAAAGATTTCCCATGGCTGTAATATCCCCCATCGTATTGGCTGACAAAGGTCTTTCCTTTAATTCTACATTTTCCACATAATCTCTCAGCACCTCAAATCCAGGAATATCCAATTCTTCTTCGCAAATAATATCTATTCTGGCGGGCAGTCTGCTCATACATTCTGAGTATGCAATACTGCCTTCACGGCTGGCTGCATACTGCAAAAATTTTACCGCATTGTCCTTTCTTTTTGAAGACCGGTTCAGAACATACTGCCAGGCAGCAATATTCGTGGCCTGCCTTGTAAACTGAGGCAGCGGTACAACCTGAATCTGCTCTTTTCCATATGCTCCTGCTCTTTGAAAGGTGTCCATGGCTCCGCTGTACATAAAGATACTGCCATACTTTCCTTCCAAAAACTTCTGTTCCATCTGCTCATACTGATCCGCTGTCCATGCAAGAGAATGCCGATTACTTTCCGCCATTTCGTGAAGAAATGTCAAGGCAGCTTTTGTCTGAGGATTATCCCAGTCATAATAACTGCCTCCAAAAAGCTGAATCATTTCCGATAATTCATTATACACATACGCACTGTCCCAAGCACTCCCATAACCCCAACACTCTTCCCCGAAATCTTTCTTTAAAAGCTGCCGGAAATCTTCTTCTGTACGAATTTCCTCCGTCCCTATAACACTTCGATTTACCCAGAATACCATAATATCCATAAAATAAGGAACGGAATAAATCTTTCCATCCTGCATGGCAATATGCTCCATATAGCTTTGTGGATATGCAGTAAATACCTCCTCGGACATAACCGTTTCATTCAAAGGTTCCAGATACTGCTTATGTTTGAATTCACTTACCATTTCATCATTTACTGTAAAAATATCCACAGAAGCCTCTCCTGCTGCCAAAATAGTGGAAATTTTTGCATGGCGGTTATCTGCATTCTCTGGGCAGGAAAGTACCTCTATTTCCATCTGTAGTTCTTTTTCTGCCCGCCGGATAAATTTCTGAAATTCCGGATTTTCTGCATCAATATGCATAATCGTCAAATCAGCCTGCCTCGATTCTTTCAGAGCTTTCTCTTTTTCCTGTTTCTCTGCCATACAACCCGTAATACCCAAAATACAAACCCCAATTACAAAACCCAACACCCGTCTTTTCAAAAACCTCTCTCCTTATCTGGGCCACCGGTCCTCCTTTTTCATCAGGGGGGCAAAACCCTCATGAGGCTCCGCCTGATACCAGTACGCCACGCTTGCCACATCATCCTGACGCTCAAAAAGTCCTCTATACCCCACACCAATCTGCTGAATGGTTACCTTCAAATTTTCCTCAAAACAAATAGGGTCCTGAATATGCCAACGGTAAAATCCCCGCATAGGCATACAGTCATCATTGTGATAATCGTTGTGAATCACCTCATCATGAGAAGAATAATAGGGATATCCCATATAAGGCGTACAATAGTTCTGCTCCACGGTTTTGCCGTCCACCTGTTTTGCAAAACTCCAGGAACCACCAAAGTAATCCTCTGTTCCTGTTCCGCATATCGTAGGGTATTCCTCATCCCCATCAATATAAAACTTCATTTCTCCTTCGCCCCACCAGTAGCGTTCTAATGTTGTCAAGGCCATATAAGTTCCCACATAATGACCTTTTCCTCTCACATTATCCAAAATCACATAATCTTTTTGAAGCTCCGTAATTTTTTGTCTTCTCCACTGTGCATGAAAATAAGCAATATCTTCTGGTAAAGGGTCATCCCAAAGGCAGTAATCTATCTGGTAGAAAAATGCCGGTATCGGATTCACATGCTGATTTTCCAATGTAATTCTGGCTTTCTTTTTAAACGGCATTTGAAAATAACTGTTCAGTCCCCTGCTTGGAACTGCCGCAATAGGAAGTGAATTTACAATACACTCCCTGCCAAAGCCACAGCAGAAAAAATCTCCCAGAGGGCTTTCCACAGAGGGTTCCTCTTCATCATCCCAATACATACGCAGCACTAAATCCCTTAAAACAAAGCAGTCCGCTTCTGTAGTTTTATTGGTCACAGTAATCCATATATGATTGATGGTTCCCGGCCCTTCGATTTCTGCCAATGTCACAGTCTCGCCGCTTGGTATATCCCGCAGGCACGGGCTGCCTTTCCTTGACGGTCCCAGGGTGCTCGCCGCCATTCCCCCTTTGCCTTTTTCTCCTGTAGGATTCTCTGCATTAATGGCACGGCTTTTTCTGTGCTTCGCCAACGCCAGAGTTCCCAGGCTTCCTCCTAAATCATAATTCATCTTATTTTCCTCCTGTCTGTTTCTCCTGCTTTAAGCCTTTACGCCGCCTGCCATAATTCCATCCATAATCTGTTTCTCAAAAATTGCTACAAAAATAATAATAGGAAGCAAAATAATCCACCCCATAGCGCTGACCAAATCCCACGGCACTCCATACATATTATCTCTCAGAGGAAGCTGTACAATAGCAACGGACAATACCTGAATATCATTAGAGTAGTATAACGGCGTAAAGAAATTGTTCAGGCAGGTAATAAAATTAATAATACACACAGTTGCAATAGCCGGTTTCATAAGCGGTAAAACTATTTTGAATAATCTCTGCACAAAGTTTGCTCCGTCAATAGATGCAGCTTCTTCCAAAGACACCGGAATCTCTGCAGCAAAATTTTTCAGAATCAACACAGTAAACGGAATAACCGCACTGATGTACAAAATAATCAGCCCCTGATATGTATCGTAAAGCCCCACAGCCCTCATAAATTCATAAAGAGGTCTTGCAGTTACTACCTCAGGAATCAGCATCGTGGCAATAATAAATGCAAATGCAATACTAATTCCTCTGGTTTGAAACCTCGAAAATGCATAGGCAGCCATAGCGCATAAAACTGTGCTTACTATAATTGTAACACCAACTATCAATACTGTGTTCCCTATTTTTTCTAAAAGACCTACATTTTCCATTAAAAATTTATAGCTTTCCAGCGTTGGATGATCTGGTATATAATCAATGGGAGTTTTAAACAATTCCCCCGGCGGCGTAATAGATGAAACAAAAATCCAAAGCACGGGGAAAAGGATTAAAAACGCTACCGCTGCAAACAATACCCACCTGCCTGCAGCAATCAATATGCGGTACACTCTATACTTTCCTGTATCCTTCATAATGCACTCTCCTCTAATCCGACAATTTATTCATAATTTTAATATTGATAAAGCTGAAAACAGCCATTACAAGAAACAGCATAACCGCCAGCGTTGCCGCATAACCCACGTTCAGGTTGGTAAAGGCCTCTGTCGTAATTCTATATGCAATAAGCGACGTGTCCTCACCCGGCCCTCCTGAAGTCATGGCGTATACCAAATCAAAAGTTGTCAGACGCCAGAGTGTAAACGGAATGCAGAGCGTAATTACGTTTCTGGTAATTAGAGGCAAAGTAATCCGAAAAAAGCTCTGAATACCATTGGCCCCGTCTACTTTTGCCGCCTCGTAAATATCACCGGAAATAAACTGTAATCCCGACAGCACCAAAATGGCAAAAAACGGAAGATCTTTCCACAAATCCATGGCAATAACCGCTGCTCTGGCTGAACCTGTGTTAATCAGCCAGTTATACTGGAAATCTGCCACAAAGCGCCGAATGAAATCATTTACCAATCCATAATCATTGTTAAATCCCCATTTTGCAGCCATACCAATAACAACCGCCGGCATAGCCCAGGGAATTAGCACAATGGTTCGTAAAAATCTTCTCCCTCTAAACTTCATGTTCAGAATCAGGGCCAATCCAACTCCCAGAATCACATGGAAAATCATGGATATCACAACAAACATCACCGTAAACGTCACAGAAGTTTGTACTTTCTCATCCCGAAATACATTGACATAATTAGCCAGTCCTACAAATTGATTCACCCCTGTCAGAACCTTAATATCAAATAAACTATTCTTTAGGGTCACACAAATAGGATACAAAGTTGTAAATCCGCGAATAAGCACAACCGGAAGAATCAGAATCCAGGGAATCCATTTCATTGTTTTTTTACTGATAGTCACTTTTCCTCTCCTCCGTTCTCTTTGGCTCTATTCGCTGTATTTTTCTACCAGTTTCTGTGCTTTTCCACAAAATTCATCCACACTGATTTCGTCTTTCATGCAAGACTGGAAAATAGTTCCCATATCCGTAATGAATTCCATTGTCTGAGGCAGCATAGGACGTCCGGAAACTTTACACTCAGAAGCATAACGTGCATACATCTCTTTGGCAGGGTCTGTATCCGGAACAACCTTTTCTGCCACATCTGCTCTTGCAGGATATCGGTCAAACGCCTCATAGGATGCTTTCATACCACCCTCATCTGCCATATACTGCAGGAATTTAACAGCTGCCTCTTTATTTTGGGAAGCAGAATTTAATACATAATTCCAAGAATCTGTAAAAATAACCCTTTCCCCTGTTTCACTGAAATCAGGCACCATTGCCATGTGAATCTTATCTGACCCCAGCATATCTGCTTTTTCATAATCAGTTCCCAGGCCCCACATAAACCAGCTTCCATACTTTCCGTCATTTGCTTTAGGGTTCATCTGTTCATATTTGTCTGCAATCTGTTCAATAGCCGTCTGTTTATTTTCTACCATGTCATGAAGGAACTGAATAGCTTCCTTATTTTCCTCTTTTGTCCAATTAAAATAATCTCCGCCAAACATATTGACAAACTGAGCAATTTCATTAAAAACATAAGTTTTTTCCCAGGAACCACCATATCCGTATCTTCCATCCTTGGATACTGCTTGCATATATTTCATAAAATCTTCCTTTGTATTGATTTGTGCAATTCCCACTTCGTCCATGATTTCCTGATTAACCCAAAAAGCCAGATACCCTGTATACCCAGGAACCCCCACAATATTTCCTTCCTTGTCAGTAATCATATCTTCCAGATAACCTTGAGCAAACTGGTCTCGGATATCTTCCGTCATAACGGTATCGTTCAGACCTTCCAGCCATCCGGAATTCTTAAATGCTGCACTCATTTCATCATTAATTTCAATAATATCCACCGAGGAGTCACCCGTAGACAAAATAGTCGTAATTTTTTGTTGTCTGGTATCCGAATCTGTAGGCGCTGCAATTACATTAATATTCAGACCTGTTGCACCTTCTACGTCTTCCAGCCATGTATCAAAGTCCGGGTCTGTCGTATTAATACTATATAGCGTCAAATCGTAATCTTCTTTGTTTTTGCTCTCTTCTCCCTCTTTCTCTGAAGAGCTGCTGGAACCTCCACAGCCTGCTAGCATGCTGACTGCCATTGCACTTATAAGAAATAAACTTACAATTTTTTTCTTCATATTCTCTTTCCTCCTGGCTTTTCGCCACCGTTTTTGATAAATTTAGAATAGCAAATCTGCCGCTTCTTCAAAATACAATATCTTTTGATTCATTTATATTATTTTTATCTTTATTGCACCTCTATTTTTTCTCATTTATAATACAAACTATAAACCGGAAGAAGAAAGAGGTCACATTATGAAAAACATTCCCCACCATTTTAAAATTTATTTTTCACATTTTCGGACAAAACTGCTGTGCGCTTTCCTACTTTGCACCTTGATTCCACTGTGCATTATTGGCGCTATTTCCTATAAAGTCTCTCATACCATTGCCAGAGACAAAATTCTGGCTTCCACTGTTTCCTCTGATGAACAGCTAAACATACAGTTTCAGGAGCGTTTTCTGCAAATGGAAAATACCGCAGATTCTCTTCAGTATGATATGTATAATTTGATGAATACCAATGTTTCAAAGACTGATTTACAAGTTCTTACTGAAACCCGCAATCATCTTTCTTTATTTAAAAATACTTTCAATCTGCACTACATTCAGGTTTTTCTTCCAAAAGAACACATCGGTTCAGAAGAAAACCTTTATTTCTTCCCAATAGAAGATTTAGAAAACTTCCGTATTCCTAAAAAAAGTCTGGAAAATCCCGGAACTTCTTCCATCTGGTTCTATCAGCCTGATTTATCTGTTCCTTTTTTGATTTCCGAATCTAAAGAGCCAACAAATACCATAGCCCTTTGCCGGATTTTAAAAAATCCTCAGACACAGGTCATAGAATACGCTTATATCCTTTTTCTGAATACTGCCGAGTTCTCCCAACCCCTCCTGGAATCCTTCCCCGACAAGAGTATTTCCAGCTATCTTGTCACAGATACCGGTGAAATTATTGCTGGCAATAACCAGAATTTGAGTATAGCATTGTCTTCTCAGGATATAAATTTTATGAAAAAACACCAAAATTCTACTGTAAAAAAGGGGGCTGTAACCTGCCATATCTCCAAATTGGAAAATGGCTGGTATCATATTACGGAAATTCCGGATTCCTACATCAATCAGAATATTCAGATATTAATAAAATCCATACTCATCACCTTACTGATTTCTCTGCCTGTCACTGTTCTGATTATTGTGCTGATTTCTCGGAACCTGACCGAAAAAATCAGAGTATTGTCTCAGGCTATGGAAGATTTTCAGTTGGATACGCCCACAATTGCCCTTCCCTGGCTGACAAGCCCTGACAGACATCCGGAAACCTTTGATGAAATTGACAAGTTAGGACTGACATTCCTAAAGCTGCAAGCCTCTTTAAACCAAAACCTGCAGTCTATTCTGGATTTATCTCTGGCGGAAGAACGTTTGAAATATCAGCTTCTTCAATCACAGATTAATCCCCATTTTCTTTACAATATTTTAGGTTCTATACAAACTTGTCAGTCTCTTGGAAAATTGGATACTGCCAGTCAGATGCTGACAAATCTTACCCGGTTTTACCGTATGACTCTTCGGAAATCCGGAGATTTAATTTCTATAAAAGATGAGTTAGAAATTGCCCGTCTGTATCTGGAAATGGAAAAGCTATGCCACAAGAACACTCTGACCTGGGATATTTCTATGGAAGATGGAATTGAAAATTTCCTTATCTGCAAATTTACCTTACAGCCTTTTCTGGAAAACAGCATTGTTCACGGCTTTTCCCAAAGAACGCCTCATATCCACATCAGGATTGAACTTTGTTATGGAGAAGATACCGTACAAATCCGTATTACAGATAACGGAAAAGGCATTGCGGAAAAACAACTCTGTGAACTAAAGAAAACTCTAAAAGAAAAGATTATAAATTACGAAAAACACTTTGGTATGGGCAATGTCAATAAACGAATTTGCAACCCCTATTTTGGCAATGGACACATTAATATTGAAAGCCGTCTGTACCATGGAACCTGTATTTTTATAGAATTCGACCAACTGGAGGATTGTAATGAAAAAAGTTATGATTGTTGATGATAATTATCTCAACGCAGAAGGTATTGAGAAAAACATAGACTGGAAAGCATTGGATGCAGAAGTTTCATCCGTCAAATATGACAGCCGTTCTGCACTTGACGCAATGAGAGAAAATCCCGTAGATTTAATTATATCAGATATAGAAATGCCGGATTTAGATGGAATTTCCATGAGCAAACTTGCCCTTTCCTTAAATCCTCTGGTTAAAATTATTCTTGTCAGCGCTTATGATAAGTTTGAATATGCCAGACGTGCCATACGTCTGGGTATTTTTGATTATATTGAAAAACCTCTGGACTACGCTTACCTGACAGAAAAGATTCAGAATGCTTTTCAGGAAATTGAGCGTACACAAAAAAATACAGATCTGGTAAATGCCAGCCGTCCCCTTATGACGGAAAAATTTTTTAATGATTTACTTCATTATCCAGGTGAAAATCCTGCAGCCCATTTAAAACAATATCTGCAATATCTGGATTTGCAGTTTGACTACGATTTTTTCTGTGTTATGATTCTGGAAACTGAAAAAGTAACAGAAAAAGACACCTCAGGGCTGACGGATACGGATTCCGATTTTTCGCGTTATCAGATAGAGCTTTTAAATGTTCTTGATTTGTTAAAAGAAAAACTAAATATTTTTAACGGCACTTTTTATCTGAAGGGGTTTCAGGATATTGTCTGTATTATCGGACAAGACACCGGACACAGTATCCCTTTTCTGCAATCCGTACACAGGCAGGCAGAGGCCATTACAGATCAGTACCAGAATCATATGCTTTCCCTCAACATAGGCATTGGAAACATTGTAAACAGTTTGTGGAAACTCCCTGTTTCCTTCGCCAGCGCCTCACATGCCTTGAAATACCGCTTTTTCTTTCCACAGAAAAATATCTTTGATGCCAAAGAAGCACTAGGAAAAGAGTTTAGCCTGCTGTCTTTTTCTGAAAACACCGAAGAGGAACTCATACGCCTTATCTGTTCCAAGGATATTACAGCCATCCGCTCCTGGCTGGCTGATTATTTTCAAAGACTTCTTAGTGAAATTCAAGACAAAAATCTGGTATTTGTTCGTATTTACTCTCTGCTGGGAAAAATACTGAAATTCTTATACGAAATGAATCTGGATACGGATGATTTAGAAAAAGAAATCATACAAATTTACACCCACTTTGATTCTTTCCATACTTACAAGCAATTTGCTGACTGGATGACAACTCTGTGTTCTCAGGTTTGTCAGAAGCTTGATACCTCCCTGCAGAGCTATCATAATCAAGTATATAACGTTGCTTTGAGTTATATCAAACAGAACTTTGAAAACAGCAGCCTATGTCTCAATGACATTGCCCACCATGCCAACATCAGTCCCGCTTATTTAAGTTCTCTTTTCAAAAAAGTTTCCGGGCAAAGTATCAGCGACACCATTTCGGGACTTCGTATGGAAAGCGCCTGCCATTATCTGGCCTCGGGAAATCTTTCGTTGAAAGAAATCAGCCTAAAATGCGGTTATGCGAACCAGTATTATTTCAGCAACAGCTTTAAGAAAAAACTGGGAATATCACCTTCCGCATATCGGGAGACGCATCAGACCTCCTGATACATCTAAAACACTACATTTTCAGCTTTAAACTGCGCTGCCGACAGCATAAACAACCATAAACCTATTGTTATCTGGAAAAAGACAGGGGAAGAAATTCTTCCCCCTAAAGTCTATGCTCTCTTTTTCCTTTTCTTTCCCGTCTTTTTTACAGGTGTTCCTGCTTCCTCACCCTGCGTCTTTTCACTGTGTCTCTTGAGCCGTCTCTTCTTCCTCAACTCTTCCTTTTTCTGCCGAATCAAATCTGCCTCTTCTTCCTTTATCTGTTTCAGAGTCCTGACCACATAATATTTCCCCTCATCTGTCTTTTTTATCCTGGCCTTTCCTTTAAAGTACCCATGCTCCGGACAATAAGCCAGGCAGAGATGGGATTTGGGATTCAGGGAAAACCAGCGTATTTTCTTTCTGGCTGTCTGACCACAGAGAAAGCACTTTGTTTTCGTTACTTCCCGGTCCTCCATCGCTTCTTCTTTTGAATAAAACTCTCTGGAAATATACTTAGAATAGTTTTCAAAAACCCGATAAATTTCTTCACCTCTGGCTTTGGGGTTCTGATAGCAGTCAATAGAATAATGTTCCTGTACAAAAGCTTCGGGAATCTTCTGCAGGATTTCGGCAGTGTAATAAGCATCATTCAGTGCTCTGTGAAATTTCCCCTCTTTTCCCATACACAGGAAATCTATGGCATATTCCAGGGATCTGGAAGTTTTTTCTCCTTCGTAAAACAATCCAAACAATTTCTGCACATCATAATAGAAAACAGGTCCTTTTAAAAGATTTATCATTCGGTAATACTTCAGATTGCGCTGCAATTCAACCAAATCCGAACATCCCCATGTACAAAATTTCACATCAGATCCGCACCATTTCATAAACTGCTTTGCCGCTTTGGCAAAAGGCATACCTTTTTCCAGTGCTGCTACATCAATATCCAAAATCTCTTTTGTGCGAAAATGCAGCTTTCGATAAACACAGGGTTTTACAATCTGCTGAAAAGAATCTACAATTTCCCGCTTTTCATTCAGTTTCACCGCACCTATCTCGATAATTTCAAAAGGCAGTTTCTTATTCTCTCTTCCCTTTCCATAAGGACATTGATTCCACTCTAAGTCCAAAACAATATAATTCATACCAGCACCTTTCTTTCGGAATCATCATTTGTGCAGAATCATTCTAGCAAAATATCCTATACAAGTCAATGCGGCTCCATTGAGAAAAGATGCCGGACACAGCGCTTACAGCCCTTTTCTGTCCGACATCTTTTGCATTTTCCCTTATTCTACTGTCACACTTTTTGCCAGATTTCTGGGCTTATCCACATCCAGTCCCTTGGCCACTGAGATATAATATGCCAAAAGCTGCAGAGGAATTACCGCCAGACTGGTGGTAAAAGGGTCTTTTGTTTTAGGCACATACACGGTAAAATCCGCAATATCTTCCATTGTATAATTTCCATAAGAAGTCAATCCCAATACTGACGCTCCACGACTGCGCACCTCTACCAGATTGCTGATTTCCTTTTCAAATAATACAGGCTGTGTAGCTGCTCCAATGACCAGAACGCCTTCTTCAATAAGCGAAATCGTACCGTGTTTCAATTCTCCTGCTGCATAAGCCTCAGAATGGATATAGGAAATTTCCTTCAGTTTCAAAGAACCCTCCAGAGAAATGGCATAGTCCAGCCCTCTTCCGATGAAAAATACATCTCTTGCATGGGAATATTTATTTGCCAGCCACTGAATTCTTTCCTTTTCATCCAGAATCCGCTGAATTTTTTCGGGAAGTTTTCCCAATTCCTGAATATACTCTTTATATTCTTTGTCTTTAATCGTGCCTCTCACTTTTCCGAAAAGCAGACCAATCAGATATACCGCTGCCAACTGTGTGCTGTAGGCTTTCGTTGTTGCCACGGAAATCTCCGGTCCTGCCCAGGTATAGAACACACTGTCCGCTTCTCTGGCAATAGAACTTCCCACTACATTTACAATTCCCAGTACCTTATAACCTTTTTTCTTAGATTCTCTTAAAGCTGCCAGAGAATCTGCCGTCTCACCGGACTGACTCACCACAATGACCAGAGTGTTTTCTGTCAGAAGCGGATTTCTATACCGGAATTCAGACGCCAAGTCCACATCTACCGGAATCTGAGCCAATTCCTCCAGCACATACTTCGCGCATACACACACATGATAAGCAGAGCCGCAGGCCACCATCTGGATACGGCTCACATTCTTAATATCCTCATCCGTCATTTCCAGTTCATCGATCACAATTTTCCCATTTTTAATTCTGGGGCTGATGGTATCTGCCACTGCTTTTGGCTGTTCGTAGATTTCCTTCAGCATAAAGTGTTCAAACCCTTCTTTTTCAGCCGCTTTCGCATCCCACTCTACAGTCTTGAATTCTTTCTGCAGTTCTTCCTGGTCTACATCATAAAAACGAATGCTGTCTGCTGTAATTTCTGCAATTTCTCTGTCATCAATATAACATACCGTCTTTGTATACTTCAAAATTGCAGGAACATCCGACGCAATAAAATTTCCCTGGGCAGATTTTCCGATAATCAGAGGACTGTCTTTTCTCACTGCATACATCACACCCGGATTTTCCTGAAACAGAATTCCCAGGGCATAAGAACCTCTCACCCTTCCCAGCACTTTTGTGATGGCTTCCAGGGGATTTCCTTGGTAATAGTAATCCAGCAGATGTGCAATGACTTCTGTATCTGTCTCAGATAGAAATTCATATCCCTTTTTCTGCAAATATTCTTTGATTTCCTTGTAATTTTCAATAATGCCATTGTGTACCACTGCAATTTTTCTGTCTTTTGATACATGAGGGTGTGCATTCACCACAGAGGGTTCTCCATGAGTTGCCCACCGGGTATGGCCGATTCCGCAGCAGCCCTTTACTGCTCTTCCATTATCCGTCATTTCGCGAAGAGCCTGCAGGCGGCCTTTCGCTTTGATAACTTCGATTTCTTTGTTCTCCTGACTGTTATCCAGCACTGCAATGCCGGCAGAGTCATAGCCCCTGTATTCCAGTTTTGAAAGTCCGTCTATTAAAATAGACGCTGCATTTTCCTTTCCCACATATCCAACGATTCCACACATATTTTATGCCTCCTGATGTCCCTGTTTGATAATAACGTCTACGATTTCCTGCACATGCCTTTCACATTCTGCTTTTTCTGCTGCCTCTGCCATAACGCGGATAACCGGCTCTGTGCCGCTTTCCCGCACCAGGATTCTTCCGCTGTCTCCCAGCTTTTCTTCTGCTGCTTTCACCGCTGCCTGTACAGCCGGGTCTTCCTGCGCTGCTTTCTTATTTTTTACTCTCACATTTACCAGCACCTGAGGATATACCTTCATGGGCGCTGCCAGCTGAGAAAGCGTCTGGTCTTTGGCCAGCATAACCTCCATCAGCTTGATTGCTGTGAGAATTCCGTCTCCGGTAGTCGCATATTTACGGAAGATAATATGTCCGGACTGTTCGCCGCCAATGCGGTATCCGTTGTCTGACATACTTTCATATACATACTTATCTCCTACTGCTGTTTTTTCATATGCCACGTCAATCTCATCCAAAGCCTTATAAAGACCGAAATTAGACATAACCGTAGTAACGACTTTATTTCCTGTCAGCTTCCCTCTTTCTTTGAGATAACGGCCATAAATATAGATAATGGCGTCTCCATCCACCAGCTTACCGTTTTCATCCACAGCAAGACAGCGGTCTGCATCTCCGTCAAAAGCAAATCCCACATCTAAATGATTCTCTATTACGAATTTCTGCAGTTCTTCTATATGAGTAGACCCGCAGTTTTCATTGATATTATTTCCGTCGGGATGATTATTTATCACATAAGTCTCAGCGCCCAAAGCATCGAATACCTGCTTAGCCAGCATCCAGGCACTTCCATTTGCACAATCCAGCCCTACTTTCTTTCCACTGTAAGATTTCACAGCAAGGGAAATCAGATAATTCATATATTTGCTGCGTCCCTGGGAATAGTCCACAGTGCAGCCGATTTTTTCTTTATATGCAAAAGGAATCTCACCGGAAATACCATCCATATAAGCTTCCACTTTCAGAAGAGTTTCCTCGTCCATCTTCTCACCAGCCGCGTTAATCAGCTTGATACCATTGTCATAATACGGATTATGACTTGCAGAAATCATCACTCCACCGTCAAAATCTTCGGTTCTGACAACATAAGCCACAGAAGGAGTCGTTGTTACATGCAGCAAACACGCGTCTGCCCCGGATGCAGTAATTCCGGATGCCAATGCATATTCAAACATGTAGGAGGACAGTCGGGTATCTTTTCCTATCAATATCCTGCACTTTTCATCCGGCTGCTTTTTTCTGCCATAATACCAGCCCAGAAAGCGTCCAATCTGATATGCATGATTTACAGTTAAGTCCACATTCGCTTCTCCTCGGAAACCGTCTGTTCCAAAATATTTTGCCATAACAAACTCCTTTGTACAATCGTTCTTTTTTTTTACACATTTTGTTTAATTATACCAGATTTCCTTCTGTTTTTTAAGATTTTCTTTTTTATTTTCTTATTTTTTTCCATACCGTACAAAAAAGTTTCCCTTTTCCCCTGTTTTTTATTATAATATTTACGATAAGTAAGAAATGGAGGAACCCTCAATGAAGCTTCCCGGCTACTATACCTCCGGTCAGTTTGCCAAAATGGCAAACATCTCTGTCCGGACTGTGCGTTTTTATGATAAACAGAATATATTGAAACCCTCTTATGTGTCTTCCTCTGGTTCCCGTTTTTATACTGACCGGGACTTCGCCCGCCTGCAGCAGATTTTACTGTTAAAATATCTGGGATTTTCTCTTGATGATATTAAAGAAATGACCATTAACGATACGGATTATCATTTTATGCTGAACTCTCTGAATCTGCAGCAAAAGCTGATTAAAGACCGTATAGAACAGCTTCAGATGGTGGAAAAAGCCATACAGGATACCACAGAAGAAATCCGCAGCAACCATGCGGTCAACTGGAGTCATATGCTGAATCTGATTCATCTTACTAATATGGAAAAAAGTATGAAAAGCCAGTATCAAAATTCCAGCAATATTTCTGCCAGAATTCATCTTCACAGTCTTTATTCCAAAAACAAACAGGGATGGTTTCCCTGGCTGTTTGAGCAGTGTGAAATCACTGAAAATATGAACATTCTGGAGATCGGGTGTGGAAGCGGTGCCCTGTGGAAAGAAAGTCTCGCCCGGATTCCCAATCCTGTTTCCATCACTCTTTCTGATATTTCCCGGGGAATGCTGCGCGATACTCAGAGAGAAATCGGCACAAAGGATTCCCGCTTTTCTTTCCGGGCTTTTGACTGCCATAAAATTCCCTATCCAGATGAGCAGTTCGACCTTGTAATTGCCAATCATGTACTATTTTACTGTGATATTCCCCAGGTCTGCAGAGAAGTGTCCAGAGTTTTAAAACCTCAGGGACGCTTTCTGTGCAGTGCCTACGGAATGAATCACATGGCAGAAATCAGCCAGCTTGTACAGGAGTTCGACAGCCGTATTATTCTGTCTGCAGAAAAACTCTATGAAAAATTCGGAAAAGAAAACGGCGCTGCCCTCCTGTCCCCTTATTTCCAGGAAATTCAATGGCGTTTATATGAAGACAGCCTCTTTGTGGATACACCGGAGCCTATTATTGAATATATTCTCTCCTGTCACGGAAACCAGAACCAATATCTGCTGGACCGCTATAAGGAATTCCGTTCTTATGTATCGAAAAAAACTTCTTCGGGATTTTTCATCACAAAAGAAGCCGGTGTATTTCTCTGCAGAAAAGCCTGAATGGTTCCATAATAGGTCTCCGGATCCTTATCCTGGGACTGGGCATGTCCTGCACCTTCCACAATCAAAAGTTCTTTGGTGCAGGCAGGCGCTTCATAAAGCTGCTTTGCCATACCAACGTCTATCATCTTATCCTCATCTCCGTGAATGAACAGAGTGGGAACATGACTTTTCTTCACTGCCTCAAGGGCAGACGCTTTCTTTAAATCATAACCTCCGCGAAGCTGAAGCATGAGATTTGCTGTGTCCAGCAGAGGAAAGGCAGGAAGATGAAACCACTCTTTCATCTTCTGGCGGAACATTTCATACGCATCCGTATAGGCGCAGTCGGAAATCACCGCCTTTACGTTATCCGGCAGGGACTTTTCTCCTGTAAGCATCAGAGCGGCGGCTGCTCCCATGGACTGCCCGTGAATGACAATTTCCGCTGATGGGTCTTTTTCCAGAATATACTGTATCCACATCAGATTATCTTTTCTGTCTGTCCATCCCATTCCGATAAAATCCCCTTCACTCTCCCCCTGACACCTCATGTCCGGCACCAGTACATGAAAATCATTTTGGTTGTACCAGGCTGCGAAAGGGTACATCTCCTCTTTCCAGCCTGTATACCCATGGAGAATCAATGCCCATTGATGACTGTCCGACGAAGCATAAATTTCCTGTGCAACCAGCTTATAACCATCTTCGGAAGTTTTCGTCACTTTCTCTCCTCTGGCACTTTCCGCCCATTTTTCAGTTTCTTCCCAGGCCTTCTCTTTTTGCTGCTCTATATCATCCGTCTGTACCAACGCTTCCATGCTGTCTTCTGTGATTCTGGAAAAAGCGTCCAGTTTCTCCATGGTCGATGGCACCAGAGCCGCACTTACCAGAAAATTAGCTGCTGCCAGATAAATGAGGAAAAGCAATACAACTGCTGCAATTCCTATGCACTTCCAGTGCTTCTTTTTCATCTTCTGTCACCTCTCATGCATTTTCTGCTGCTTATTTTAAATGCCAGATTTCTTCATTGTACTGTTTAATCGTCCTGTCTGAAGAGAAAAATCCCGCCTTTGCAATATTCATCAGCACCTTCTCATTCCATTCCTTCTGATTTTCGTAGTCTGCATATACCTGTTCTTTCGTCCGGATATATTCTCTGGTATCCAGAAGTGTCATAAACCAGTCTTTTCCAACCAGTTCTTTATGAAGACGAGTAAGACTCTTTTCATCTCCGATTTCCAACAGTTCATCGCCTGTAATAAAATCTACCAGTGTATGAATCATCTTATCCTGGCCGTAAATATCCTTTGCACAGTATCCCTCACTGGCATATAAGTCAATGACCTCCTGTGGTTTTTTACCAAAAATGTAAATATTTTCTTCTCCCACCAGGTCTCTGATTTCTACATTTGCACCATCTTCCGTTCCCAAAGTCAGCGCACCGTTCAGCATAAATTTCATATTTCCTGTACCGGAAGCTTCTTTTGACGCCAGGGAAATCTGTTCTGAAATATCAGCTGCTGGAATTACCTTTGCCGCTTTGGAAACATTATAATTTTCAATCATCAGCACACGGAAATACGGACGCACATCCGGATCCTTCTCAATGAGCTCCTGCAGACACAGAATCAAATGAATAATATCCTTTGCAATCACATAAGCTGGCGCTGCTTTTGCTCCGAAAATCATGGTAATCGGACGCTTCGGCTTATTCCCGGCTTTGATATCCAGATATTTGTAAATCGCATACAAGGCATTCATCTGCTGCCGTTTATATTCATGAAGACGTTTCACCTGCACATCGATAATGGAATTTTCATCTAACTCTATATCCTGTGTTTCCTTCATAAATTTCTTGAATTCCAGTTTTTTCTCCAGCTTAATTTCAGCCAGCTTCTGCAATACATTTTCATCCCCTTTGAAGGCCAAAAGCTTTTCCAGTTCAGCAGCATCTTTTTTGAACCCGCTCCCAATCAGAGTTTCCAAGTAAGCGCTAAGCTGTCTATTGCAGTGAAGAAGCCAGCGGCGGAAGGTAATACCATTCGTCTTATTGTTAAACTTTTCAGGATAAATATCGTAAAAATTCTTTAATTCGGATTCTTTCAGGATTTCTGTATGAAGGGCTGCCACACCATTGACAGAAAATCCATAGTGAATATCCATGTGTGCCATATGCACTCTTTCGTCTTTGTCTATGATATATACCGATTCGTCTTCATACCTGCTTCTTACTCTTTTGTCCAATTCCTGAATCACCGGTACCAGGTGCGGAACTACTTCCTCCAGATACTCCATAGGCCATTTTTCCAGCGCTTCTGCCAGAATTGTATGGTTGGTATACGCACAGGTTCTGCTTACCGTATCAATGGCCTCATCCATGGAAAATCCTCTCTCTTTAAGCAGACGAATCAATTCAGGAATCACCATAGACGGATGTGTGTCATTAATCTGAATCACTACATGTTCGTGAAGTTTATGCAAATCATATCCCTTCTGCTCGCATTCCCGCAAAATCAGCTGTGCGCCGCTGCTTACCATAAAGTACTGCTGATAAATACGCAGTTTACGGCCTGCATCATCCGAATCATCCGGGTACAGAAACAGGGTAAGATTTTTACGGATTTCCTCTTTGTCAAAATCAATACTGTCCTCAGAAACAATACTTTCATCCACAGATTTCACGTCAAACAGATGCAGTCTTCCACACCCGGATTCATATCCCGGAACAGCAATATCATACAATACAGATTCCACTTCAAAGTCTTTAAACTGCACTTGAAAGCTTTCCGGCTGCCGCATAAGCCAGCTTTCTTTTGTAATCCAGGGATTCTTCACCTCTTTCTGCTTATGATTCCGGAATTTCTGCCGAAACAGTCCGAAATGGTAATTCAGACCAATACCGTCCCCCGGCAGCCCCAGGGTAGCAATGGAATCCAGAAAACAGGCAGCCAGTCTTCCCAGTCCCCCGTTTCCAAGAGAGGGTTCCTGTTCCAGTTCTTCTATATCGCATAATTCATATCCATGTTTCTTCAATATCTGTTCCGCCTCTTCATATAGTCCAAGATTAATCAGATTATTTGATAAAAGCTTGCCAATCAGAAACTCTGCGGAAATATAATATAATTTCTTATTTCCTGTATTGGCAGGGAGTTTTTCTGCTGCTTCCCTGGTAAATATGAGCAGCGCCTCAAAGAGCTCCTCCTTAGTACAGTTATCTAAATTTTTTTGAAATTTTTCTTCAAGTAAGGCTTCTAATTTTTTTTCCACGTCTTTTCTCCTCGCTGTTTTATTTTTCACGTTTCATTGTTCCATTTGAACTCTGCTTTTCTTTGTCTGCAGGGGGAATGGTAGATTCTCTTTCTACCAGTTCTCCTTCAAAAATTAACTGTCTGGGCTTCTCTTTCCCATTTATCATATCAAAAAGCAAATCCGCCGTAGCCTTTGCTATTTGTTCCACCGGCTGGCGTATGGTGGTAATACTGGGTATATAAAATTCCCCGGTATCCATACCGTCAAATCCTGCCACAGAGCACTGCCCCGGAACCGAAATTCCTGCCTCTTTCAAAGCTCTGCAGGCTCCAATCGCCATCGTATCTGACGTCGCATACAAAGCCGTAAACTCTGTATCCATTAAAAGCTGCCTGGTCAGCTTATAGCCGGAACGGAAAGAATATCTGTCCTCCTCTGCGTCCATATAACTCACCAGCTTCTCAGAATACGGAATCCCATAATCTCTTAATGCCTTCTGATACCCCAAAAGACGCAGCTTTCCAATACTCTTATCCTCTTTTGGTGCAGTCAGAATGGCAATTTTTTTGTGTCCCAGATGGATCAGATATTCTGTCATCTTATAACTTTCTTTAAAGTCATCTACCGAAACAGCCGCATATTTTTTGTCTTCCATATCTGAGGTACGAATCGTACTCAGCACATAAGGCACCTCCAACTGCTCCATTTTCTCCTTTGGGTGGGAAAAGTTTCCTCCTAAAAAGACCAGTCCCCGCAGTTTTTTCTCTTTGGTAATGTGCAGGGCAATATCCAGTTCATCTTCCTGCTCCTCTACATGCTGCAGGATACAGCTGTAATTCATGTACTGACATTCTCTCTCCAGCCCGCTGACCAAATCACTGAAAAAGGTATTTCCTATGCCCTTGACCAGCACAGCAATGGCTTTGGTATCGGTACGCTTCAGATTTCGTGCACTGTTATTGGGCACATAGTTCGATTGGGCAATGGTTTTTAAAATTTTTTCCTTTGTTTCCGGATTGATATCCGGATGATTGTTCATAGCACGGGATACTGTGCTGACACCAACCCCGCATTTCTTTGCTATGTCTTTTATCGTCATGTTTCCCATTACGGTATTTTCCTCCCATTTCCCCTTACGAGAGTCTTCCGTAAAGTTTTGTCATATCGTACATCTTTTCCAGAACCTCATCTGTAAGTTCTCCGGGCCGCAGTCGCCATTTCCAGTTTGTTCCCAGAGTGGAGGGTTTGTTGATTCTGGCCTCGCTGCCCAGACACAGATAATCCTGAATCGGAATCACCGCCAGATTCGCTACAGATGCCATTGCAAGCCGAATAAAATCCCATGGCAAATCTTTTTTCTCTTTATCTGCATAATTCATATATTTTTGTGCAAAGGCTCTGTCCTTGGGAGACATTTCATCCAGCCAGCCCAGCACCGTATTATTGTCATGTGTTCCTGTATATACGACGCAGTTTTTCTCATAGTTGTGCGGAAGATAATCGCTCTCCTCCCTGGAATCAAAGGCAAACTGCAGCACTTTCATGCCCGGATAACCCGTATCTCTTACCAGTTTTAACACACTCTCTGTCAGATAACCCAAATCCTCTGCAATAATATCTACTTGGCCCAGTTCCCTTTTTGCAGCCTCAAACAGTTTCATTCCCGGGCCCTGCTGCCATGTTCCATATTCTGCAGTCTTATCTCCATATGGAATCGCATAATATTCATCAAATCCTCTGAAATGGTCTACTCTCACCACATCGTAAAGTTTAAAACAATATTTCAATCTCTGAATCCACCAGACAAATCCTGTTTTTTCATGATAATCCCAGCGATACAGCGGGTTCCCCCAAAGCTGTCCCGTAGCCGCAAAAGCATCCGGCGGACAGCCTGCCACTGCGAGAGGTGTGCAGTCTTCATCAAACTGGAAAAGCTCCGGATTTGCCCATGCGTCCGCACTGTCAAAGGCAACATAAATGGGAATATCTCCAATAATCTTAATCTCCTGCTCATTTGCATAAGCTTTCAGCTTTGTCCACTGCTTCAGAAACTCATACTGCTGAAAACGGACAAACTGTATTTCTTCTGCCAGTTCTTCTTTCTTCTGTTCCAGCACATCAGGATTTCTTCCCTTTAAGTCAGATTCCCACTCACTCCAGCTCACCCCGTTCAAACTGTTTTTCACAGCCATATAGAGACTGTAATCTTCCAGCCAGAAAGCATTCTCTTTTACAAACTGCGCAAAATCTTCCCCCGGTTCAAATCTTCCAAAGGCTTTCCGTAAAATATCAAATCTTCCGTAATAAATTTTCTCATAATCCACATAAGAAGCATGACTCCCAAAATCACAGGCCTCACATTCCTCTTTGGTAAGCAGTCCTTCTTCTGCCAGCGTTTCCAGGTCAATATAATATGGATTGCCTGCATAAGTAGAAAAGGACTGGTACGGGGAATCTCCGTATCCTGTGGGACCCAGAGGCAGAATCTGCCAGTAATGCTGTCCTCCCCTTTTTAACTGATTGACAAACTCATAGGCTTCTTTTGAAAAACTGCCGATTCCATACTGTGACGGAAGTGCCGAAACAGGAAGTAATATTCCGCTTGCTCTCATCTCTCTTCTCCTTTTATCCCTTTCTCTGTGTTTCCGGTAACGATATCGGTAACGTTTCCGATAATCTGTATAAATACATTACCACACTTGCTTTTGAATTTCAATCTTGTAAAATCAAACAAAATTTGCGGTTTTGATTTGTCTAATTTTTTCTATAAGTTTTATAATTTTTTATATTCTTTTTCTTGCATATAATTTTTTTTGGCGTAGTATACTGATTATAGATTATCTTACGGGAGATGAAAGAAATGTTTATAGATTATTCTTATGTGGTTTATGTACTTCCTGCTGTTCTCTTTGCCATGTGGGCCAGTTCCCATGTCAACAGCACCTTCCGCCGCTACTCCACACAGTACTCCATGCGGAATATGACCGGCTATGATGCTGCCAGACGGGTTTTGGACGCCAATGGGCTCTACAGCGTAAGAATCGAGAGAGTAAGCGGTAGCCTCACCGACCACTATGACCCCAGAAATAACGTCATACGGCTTTCAGACAGTGTCTATCATCAGACTTCCACTGCTGCTATCGGTGTCGCTGCCCACGAAGCCGGACATGCCATTCAATATGCGCAGAACTATGCGCCTATCAGGCTGCGAAATGCTATTATTCCCGTTACAAACCTGGGTTCCAAGCTGGCTATGCCCCTGATTCTAATCGGACTGCTCTTTGCCGGTTCCGGTTCTTCTATGGGCACACTGGCTTATGTGGGTGTTGCCTGTTTCGGGCTTTCCACCCTCTTTCAGCTTTTTACGCTGCCCACAGAATTTGATGCCAGCAGACGGGCTATCCGGGCCATTGAAACCTGCGGAATCCTCACATCCGATGAAATTTATGGCTCCAAAAAAGTGCTTACCGCAGCGGCTTTGACCTATGTGGCCGCTCTTGCGGTTTCACTCATGCAGCTATTCCGGCTGCTGACCATTGTAAACAGGCGAAACAATCATTCATAAAACAGCTGAAACCATGTCCTCACATGAGTTTCAGCTGTCTTATCTATTTTTGATTCACTTCATCTCTCACCCTCAGAGCCCTGTCCGGATAATTGGTAATCACAGCCTCTAAATCCTTTTCTATGAACTGCCTCATATCTGCCTCGTCATTTACCGTCCACACCCGGACTTTCAAGCCGCTTCTTCGATAGCTTTCCAGAAAATCCGCCATTTTCAGATGATACACTGCCGGGTGCAGTCCACATACCCCGGTATTTTTTGCATAGTTTTCCACATTTAACAATACATCGCTGTAGAGATAGGCCGTTTCTGCCTCCGCATCCAGTTCCAGTATTTTCTGTACACTGTAGTGATTAAAAGAAGAATAAATCACTCTATTTTCCATACCGGCTGCCTTTACCAATTCTACCGTCTTCTCTTCCAGCCCCGGATACCAGTAAATACCGGTTTTCAGTTCAATATTGACCTCCATGCCGCCGGGCTTTACCTGTTCCAAAACTTCTCTTAGCGTAGGAATCTGCACGCCCTCATACTCTTTTTTGTGGTTATGGAAAGAAAATCTCCGCAATTCTTCCAGTGTATAATCCCGGACTGCACCCTTTCCGGTACTGACCCGGTCAATGGTTTCGTCATGAATAACCACCACTTCGCCGTCTTTCGTCAGCTGCACATCCAGTTCAATTCCCTGAGCGCCCTGCTCCCCGGCCAGAGCAAAGGCTTCCAGCGTATTTTCCGGAGCATAGCCGCTGGCGCCTCTGTGTGCAAATACTTTTGTCATCTGGTCTTCACCCTGTTCTTTCTTACTCATTTACAAGATTATATTCCTCAATGGACTTGTTAATAGCATCTGCCATGTTTTTCACTGCACCGTCCACATCTTCGTTGCCATTTAGCAGATTTTCAATCTCAGATTCCACCGTTGCTCTTGCTTCCGGGAACACGCTGAGCAATGCGCCTGTGTATTCCGGGGAAGAATCATGCAGCTGGTCAATGGCTGTCTGGAACTGTGGATATTTTGCAACATTGTCTTTAAACACCTGCTCGTCCTGAGCCGCTGTTGTAACAGGGAAGTAACCGGTCTGTGCATTCCAGTATGCCTGAGATTCCGGGGAAATCAGGAATTTTACAAATTCCCAGGTCGCTCTTGTCTTTTTCGGGTCATCATTGTTCAGCGCCCAAAGAGAAGCGCCTCCGATGGATACACCGCCTTCATCGCTGGATTTGATTTTCGGGAAATAAGCGGTTCCCACTTCAAACTTGCCGTTTACATCCTGCAGAATCTGCTTTAAAGAAGCGGTAGATCCTAAAGTAATTGCGGACTTTCCTGCTGAGAAATCAGCCAGTCCTGCGTCTCCGCCTTTTCCTACATTTGGTGCAAATCCCTTATCATACAGAGATTTCCAAGCGGTCAGAATATTCTTTGCACCGCCGTTTTCATCAAAAGCTACCGCTGTAGCTGCTTTTTCTCTTCCGTTTCCATTATTGGCATACTCCAGCCCCTGTTTGCCCATAAACTGCTCAAAGAACCAGCCGTAAATACTCAGAGACATCACTTCCCCTGCACCGCCGTCGGACAACAGCTTATCTCCTACCGCCTCAATGGCTTCCAGGCTGTCCGGAATCTCTGTAATACCGGCTTTCTCGAACATATCCTTGTTGTAATACATAATCGGAGTAGAAGAGTTAAACGGCATAGAATACAACTCATCATCAATGGTGTAGTAAGCTGCCAGGTTTGGTTCAATCTGAGACAAATCATAATTGTCTGCATCTACCATATTCTGCATAGGAGTAATCCAGCCGGATTCGATCATAAATCTGGTTCCGATTTCATACACCTGCACTAAATCCGCTCCCATATTTCCAATCTGCGCACTTTTTAATTTGTTCAGAGAATCGTCATATTCTCCCTGATACTGCGCGTTTACTGTAATGCCATATTCATTTTCTTCGTTAAATTTCTCTACCAATGCGTCAATCGCCTGTCCGTTGACACCGCCCATAGAATGCCAGAAAGAAATTTCTGTTCCGCTTACATCTTTTGCGTCTGCCATGGAAAATTCCTCGTCTGTACTTTCTGTTTTCTGGCTGTTGCTGCCGTCCGTTGCCGCCGGTGTCTCTTCCAGGCTTTTTCCGCTTCCGCAGCCTGCCAGAGCGCTCATGGACATTACTCCGATTAAAAGTGCCGAAATCAATTTTTTCTTCATTTACGTTTCTCCTTTTTTGCTTTTTAGCCTTTGACTGCTCCAGAGAACATGCCTCTGATAAGCTGTTTCTGTCCTACGATAAAAATAGAAATGGACGGAATAATTACAATTACCACACCTGCAATCATCAGGGTAATGGACTGGGAATCAATGCTGTTCAGCATACTGATACCAATCTGTACTGTTCTCATCTGGTCTGAACCTGTTACCAAAAGCGGCCACATATACATATTCCATGCATTAATGAACGTGTAAACCGCCATAGCTCCGATTGCCGACTTGGTAAGCGGAATCAAAATCCGCACAATGAATCTCAGATTGCCGCAGCCGTCCAGCTTGGCAGATTCATACAGGGAAATCGGAAAGGTCATATAAAACTGACGGAACAGGAAAATTCCCATTGCTGATGTCAGATAAGGTACAATCAATACAGAATACGTGTCCAGCATCCCCAGATTTCCCACCGTCAGATAGTTGGAAATAATCGTTGCCTCTCCGGGAACCATCATGGTCGCCATAACAATCATAAAGAGTACGCCCTTTCCCTTAAAGTCCAGAAAGGAAAAGGCAAATGCGGCCAGAGAACAGGTCACAATCTGACCCAGGGTAATACACCCCGCCATGATAAAAGAGTTTAAAATAAAACGAAGCAAAGGTACATTGGTCATGGCGTCTTTAAAATTGCTGAAGGTTGGATTTTGGGGAACTAAATTCAAATCCATGGTAAACAGTTCGCCGGAGGGCATAAATGCAATGCTCACCGCATATAAAAGAGGCAGCAGCACCACAAAAGCCAAAACAAAATTGGCCGTCACCCGCAGTCCTGTGCGGGCTCTGCGCTTAGCCAAAGCCTTGCTGTTCATCTGACGCTTCAATTCCAGAAGCTGTTCTTTCGATATAGAATTTTTCTGTTCCGGATGTTCCAGAACCAGATTTTCGCTCTGTATCACGAGTATTTCACTCCTTTCTTTTCTATGCGGAACATCACCAGCGTAATCAGCATTACAATGAAAAACAGGATAACAGACTGAGCCGCCGCACTTCCAAATCTGTAGTTAAAGAAAGCGTCACGGTAGATGGAATACACAATGACATTCGTGCTCTCATTTGGTCCGCCTTCTGTCAAAATTTTAATCTGTCCAAAAGACTGGAACGCCTGAATAATATTTACTACCAGAGTGTAAAACATAATCGGGGAAAGTCCCGGCAGCGTCAGTGTAAAAAATTGCTGCACACCGCTGGCACCGTCTACAGAAGCTCTTTCGTAAATGGTTTCATCAATGTTTCCAAGCCCTGCGGAAAAATACAGGAAATTAATACCGCTGTTGAGCCATGCGGTGAGAATAGCCACACAGTAAAGGGCTGTTTTAGGGTCATTCAGCCAGTTAATATCAAGCCCCAGCAGCTTATTCACAATGCCCACAGAAGGATGAAGCATAATCTGGAAAATCATGGCTGCAGAGCTGGACGCAATGGCCATAGGCAATGCATACGCCGTACTGAAAAACCGAATTCCCGGAAATGCCTTGTTGCAGAGAACTGCCGCAATCAGCCCCAAAAGCATACTTCCCAGAACCACAATCACCACAAATATCAGTGTTACCTTTAAGCTGTTCCGAAAGGAAGCAGAACTGAGCAGTTCTGTATAATTGCCAAGACCCACAAACAGCTTTGCTTCTCCCATTTTGTTGGTTTTATAAAGACTCAGGTAAATGGTCTTAAAAAACGGATAAAACAGAAATACCGCAAAAACTGCCATACATGGAAGAAGATAGCCGTAAGGCGCAAGATTTATTTTCTTCTTTTTTCCCGTGTTCATGCCTGCACATCCTCCCTGTAAAATAAATTTTCTTCTGTTTCCATATCAAAAACATGGATTTTCTCTGTATCAAAGTAAAGAGTAATCTTTTCCCCTACCTGGGTCTGATTTTCCGGGCTGAGCCTTACCGCATGGGTCCTTTCCTGGGACTCATAGTAAAGAATCACCTCTGCCCCCAGCATTTCCCTGGTTACCACCGTTTCCTCCAGACCCTGGCAGTTCTGGGCAAATCCCTTCTCCACAGCCTCTTCATATTCGTAAATATCCTCCGGACGAATACCCAGAATCACTTTCTTTCCGTTTTCTTTCTGTCTTACCAGCTCTCCTCTTTCTCCGTCCAGATAAACCTTTTTGCCCAGTTCACTTCCTCCGGGGTACAGCACCGTTCTGCCGTCTTCCACAGACACCCAGGCCTCCAAAAAATTCATGGAAGGAGATCCGATAAAGCCTGCCACAAAAAGATTTGATGGAGAATTGTACACATTCTGAGGGGTATCTGCCTGCTGCACCACACCGTCCTTCATAACCACAATTCTGCTGCCCAGAGTCATGGCTTCCGTCTGGTCGTGGGTTACATAGACTACTGTAGTTTCCAGTTCTTTGTGCAGCTTAGCCAGTTCAATACGCATCTGCGCCCTTAACTTGGCATCCAGATTAGACAGGGGTTCATCCATGAGAAAAGCTTTTGGTTTTCGGATAATGGCACTTCCGATTGCCACCCTCTGCTTCTGTCCCCCGGAGAGCGCCGCCGGCCTTCTGTCCAGCAAATGCTCGATTTCTAATGTTTTCGCCACCTTATGTACCTTTTCATCAATTTCCTTTTTCGGTATTTTCCTGATTTTCAAGGCATAAGCCAGATTTCCATAAACCGTCATATTGGGATACAGGGCATAATTCTGAAAAACCATGGAAAGCCCCCGCTCTCCGGGCTCATAATAATTGCACAGTTCCCCGTCTATCCATAACTCTCCGTCGCTGATTTCCTCCAGTCCCGCAATCATACGCAGCGTAGTGGATTTCCCACAACCCGAAGGACCTACGAAGATTACAAATTCTTTATCCTGTATTTCCAGGTTAAAATCTTTTACGGCATAATGTGCACCGTCATACATCTTGCAGACATTCTTTAATGCAATTCCCGACACCGATTTCTTCCTCCCTTAAAACTCCATTACAATTTCTCATATTTTACTTCTTTAACGCTAAGTCCGGGTTTTAGTTTAACGGGAATACGTCTTGGAAACTACCACAGTTTTCAAAAATCATGGTAAAATTTTTGTAAGACAGCGCAGTAAAATAAAAAAATCCCTGACAGCCGGACGTATTCTTTCTACGTCATACTGTCAGGGATTCCCTGTTTTTCTTTTATACTTCTACAATGTTCTGCAGCCAGACACCTTTTTTCACCAAAATAAATCCAATAAAGCACTTCACGATATCTGCAAGCTGTACAGCAATAAAAATATACACCACATACAAATTTGTAAAATGTCCCAGCAAATACGCAATAGGTACACTTACACAACATATAAACACGCTGTCAAAGAAAAAGGTAACTATCGTCTTCCCTCCGGAACGCAGGGTAAAATAAGCGGCATGCAAAAAGGCATTCTGCGGCATAAACACGGCTGTCACCATAATAAAATATTTCGCAAATTCCCTGGACTGGGCATTGGTATTGTAAAGCTGTGGAAACAGCGGTGCAATGGCCAGCATGACCAGCGCTATAAGAGTACAGCAGGCTACAGAAAAGGCTATCATCTTTCTGTCTGTGTCCTTTGCCTCTTCCATTTTGCCTGCCCCCAGAAGCTGTCCCACCACAATAGCCACAGAATCTCCCAGAGCAATAAATACCACATTAAACAAATTAGAAATCGTATTGGAAATGTTCATTCCGGCAACTACGTTCATGCCTCTGACAGAATAACACTGCAAAAGAATAGCCATGCCCGCCGCCCAAAGAGTCTCGTTCAGCAGCAGCGGCGTTCCCTTTATCAGAATCCTTTTCACCAGATATCCCGGTATCTTTGCAGTCTTATACAGACCTGAAATATAGGTATTGATTTCCCTGTGCCTGTGTGTCCAGCCCACTACAATAAAAGCCTCCACATAGCGGGACATCACGGTTGCAACTGCGGCTCCCGCCACACCCAGCTTTGGAAATCCGAATTTACCGTAAATCAGAAAATAATTAAATACCAGATTCACTATCACAGCCACAATACCTGCCTTCATAGGTGTAACAGTTCTTCCGCACTCTCTCAGTGTACTGGCATAAACCTGCACCAGCATAAACGGCGGCAGACCTATGAGCATAATTCTCAGATATTCTTTTCCATAGCGCAGTGCGGCAGCCACATCTCCTCCGTCCTGATTTCCGTTTAAATACATCTGAATGAGCGATTCCCCAAAAGTAAGAAACAGCAGAATCGTAATTCCCGTCAGAATTACTCCCATGTAAAGTTTAAACCGCATGGTATTTGCCACGCCTTCATCATCCTTCTGCCCGAAAAACTGTGCTGTAAAAATCCCCGCACCGGAAACCCCTCCGAAAATGCACAGATTATATACAAAAATCAACTGGTTGACAATGGCCACACCGGTCATCTGCTCTGTCCCGACCTGACCCACCATAATGTTGTCCAGAAGACTTACAAAATTCGTAATACCATTCTGAATCATAATCGGTACGGCTATGAGCAGCACCATCTTATAAAAACTTTTGTCTCCTATCAGCTTTTGTCTCCATGTACTTTTCATCACAATCCCCCTCTTTTGTCTGTTTCATGGTCGTAAGAGACATTATACCCCATGTCTCCGGCTGGATTCAAGACATTCCCACATTTCCACTGTTTTTAACCGCAAAAAAAGAAGAGACTGTGTTCTGCACACAAACCTCTTCTTTTTCGTCATTTTTACTCTTCCTATTTTGTAAAGTTAAAAATGCTGTGGTAATATTTATCTTCTTTGTCATTCAGTCCAAAAGGTGCAATCAAGGACTGTCTCATACAATAATCATGAAATTTCTGTTTAAAACTCTTCTTTCCCTCTGTTTTATTTTCTTTTGCTGCCATATAGCATTGCCTCTTTTCTTTTTCTTTGCATATTTAAAAGTTTCTCTTTACGATTCCTAATCATAGCACCTTTAAATCCCCAAAACAATACCCTTGGCAGCACTTCTCCCTTTTGACTTTTCGCACTTCAACGCGCTAATATAGTCAAAATTATTTTTGCATTTTCTCCGTTGTTTTTCGTTCACTTTTTATGCAAATTTCTCAACACTCCTCTTTTGTTTTATTTAGATAAAGAGCAGTTTGAATCTTGCAAAATTTCCGCTATGACCTCTTCCGGTTCTTCTAAATCCTCTGCGATTTCTGCCGTAGTTTTTCCTTTCTGTATCTTCTTCTGTATCAGTTTACAGAGCAACTCTCGCTTTCCTTCCTTCTTTCCTTCCTCCCAGGCTTCTTCCATCTCCTGCCTCATATGCTTTTCCTGGTCATACTCAAATATACTCATGCTCTTCGCCTCCACTCGATTCTTCTCCAGAAATTCTTTCAGTATCCCTTCCTTTATACACTCTTCTATGGCTCTCTCTACTGCCTCGGCCAGTTCCATTTCCTCCGCGTGTTTCCTCACTCTCGCCGTATATTCCGCGTATTCCCACAAGGTATGACTCATTTTCATCAGCTCTTTGTTGTGCCCGCTGTTTACATTCAGCATAACTGCTTTCAGCTCCAGACTGTATTCTTCTTTTATAGTATACAAATCAGACAGTCTTAAGATTTTCCTGTCCGGCTGTTCCTCCAGACCATTGTAAAACACTATAAAACGCGGCGGCGGCGCCGTGACAAAAGAATTTGCTGAACATATCGGCGCTGACGCTTACACAGAATCCGCTGTCGACGCGGCAGAACTGGCAAAAACCTTTATTGTCTGAGGAAAGGGGGAGAATTTTACTTTGCAGCTTACCTCTATTTTACTATATCAAAATTTGAAGGAACAATTTCACATTGCTGACTATCGGCTTTTATCCAAAAACCAACCCCTTGCCCGTCCCTTTTTCTTTGAGGCAGACAAGGGGTTTAAAAATAACCATATTTATCTCACAGACGCTATTTTAGACCTGGATGTTTTTTCATCCATACCAGAGGATGCCGTGCTGATTATCTGCCAGAAAGATGAGACCTCCCATCTCCCGGAGGGTCGTTTTTCCTGTCTGCTGCTGTCCTGCCATACTTTAGTTATTCATGTATTTAACTGTATCCAGTCTATTTTTGATTACTATGAAGAATGGGAAGGGCAATTGGTATCCATTTGTCATCAGAATGGTTCCTTGTCCGATTTACTGGAAATCTCCCAGCCCGTATTTAAAAATCCCCTGTGCATTATGAATATGGATTTTTCTCTGGTGGCCCACCGGGGACTTTCCCAGCTTCCCGAAGAACAGCAGATATTTGAAAATCATACGCTCCGTCTGGATTATATTCACGCATTGATTCAGGACGAAAATTTTCATCTGGAGGACGCTTCTCCAAAGCCTTTCCTCTTTCCGGCCTATCTTACCGGACACCGTTCTCTGAACATCCGCCTGTTTCTGGATGAAAAACCGGCATACCAGCTCTCCATTCTCGAAAACGGAACGCCTCTCACAGATGCAGACTGGTATCTGGTTACCATTCTGGCTCATCACGCAGAGTACATTCTGCACCGTATGCAGTCAGAATCCTCTTCCCGCAGTACGACTCTGCAATCTATTTTTCAGAGCGTTTTATCGGACCGCACTGCCGATTACATGGGTATCAGCCATCTGCTCACCAATGTGGGCTGGCTGGCAGAGCATACCTATCTGTGCTCCGTCATTCAGACAGAAGGGCCGTCTTCCCTGAACGGGAATACCATATGCCAGTATATCAAAAATAAATTTCCCGCTTCCTGCAGTCTTGTTTTCAAGGAATATGTGGTAAGCTTCTATAACGAAACACTATTAAAAATGGAAGCGGAAGACATTTTCCGGGGACTTGTATATTTTATCCGGGACAGTATGTTAAAAGCCGGATACAGCCGTTCCATGTGCGGGCACATGAATCTGCGCAGGCAGTATCTGCAGGGTCTCACCGCCCTGACTCTGGGGCTGGAAATCCGTCCCCAGCTCTGGATTCATCATTTTAACCAGATTGCCCTGCCTTATATTCTCCGGCAGTCCGTAAAAACTTTTCCCGGCCATATGCTCTGTTACGAGAAATTACTGGATTTACAAAAATCCGACAAACTGCAGAATACGGAATACATGAAAACTCTGCGTGTCTATCTGGAACACAATCTGAATACTGTTCAAAGCGCCAAGGCTCTCTTTATCCACCGGAGTACCTTTCTGTACCGTCTGGAGCGAATTAAAAGTATTCTGGAAACGGATTTGGAAGACCCGGACGAACTGTTTTATCTGAATCTGTCCTTCCGCCTTCTGGATAATGAGGAAATGTAGGGTTTCCTACACAGTGTCGCAATACTAAAAGGATTTTACCTTATTTATACGGATTTACAGACTGCCGCCTTTCCTGTTATCATAAGGTCAGGCAAGAAGGAGCTGGTCCACCAACAGCCCTTTATGAGATTATACGGGTACAGTTCATGTACCCGGTCACAAGGAGGTATTGCGTATGCTCACAAAAAGGCAAAACTTATTAGAAACCGTCCGGGGCGGGAAACCGGACCGTTATGTAAATCAGTATGAAGCACTGGCTATGCTTATGAATAATCCTTATACGGTAAATAACCCGGCACCGGAATATGGGAAAGGTCCTATGAAAAATGCCTGGGGTGTAACCAATGTATGGCCGGAAGGTACGCCGGGCGGTTTCCCTATTCACGATGAGGAACACATCGTATGCAAGGATATTACAGACTGGAAAAATTATGTACACGCACCGCGGCTGGATTATTCTGATGCTGAATGGGAACCTTATATCAAAGCTGCAGAGGAAATTGACCGAAAAGAATATTTTGTTACTCAGTTCATAGCACCTGGTATTTTTGAGCAGTGTCATCATCTGCAGGAAATCCAGAACTGTCTGATGAATTTTTATGAGGAACCGGAAGCTACCCAGGAGCTCATTGACTACCTCACGGAATGGGAACTGCAGTATGCGGAAAAAATCTGCAGATACATAAAGCCAGACGCCATTTTTCATCATGATGACTGGGGCAGCCAGACTTCAACCTTTATTTCTCCTGCCATGTTTGAGGAATTTATTCTGCCTTCTTACAAAAAGATTTACGGCTATTATAAATCTCATGGAGTAGAACTGATTATCCACCACAGTGATTCTTACGCTGCAACACTGGTTCCATACATGATTGATATGGGGATTGATATCTGGCAGGGAACTATGAGTTCCAACAACATTCCGGAACTGATTGAAAAATACGGAGGTCAGATAACTTTTATGGGCGGTATTGACAGTGCCTCCATCGACAGACCCGACTGGACGCCGGAACTGGTAGATAAAGAAGTTCGCAGGGTCTGCCAGGAAAACGGTACAAAATACTTTATTCCATGTCTGACCCAGGGACTTGGTATCAGTACCTTCCCAGGTGTCTATGAAGCTACAAGTGAAGTGATTGAAAAAATAAGCAAAGAAATTTTCTAGGACAACGATTTTTATAAACATAGAAAAGGCCGCCGCTTTCCTACGACAGCCTTTTCTATGTTTTCACCTTTTTCTCTAAATCCGGCTCACTCCATCATCCTCATACAATTCATAGGACGCCCCTTCGTATCCCACATACTGAATACTGTCTTCCCGAATCCGGCTGACGCTTTCTGCCACATCAGCCACAGGAATGCATTTTCCTTTGCGGATAAACAGCGGTACTTCGTTCAGCGCCACTTCTACATAGTGATGTCCTTTTTCCAGTATCTCTTCATGGATGCTGCCGTCCGGCATGAATTTCACGAACATCATTTCTTCCGGCAGATAGACACAGCGTCCGTCTGCATTCTGCGTGTAAACAGGTGCAATCATGATTTCATTTCCCAGCATCAACTGGTCTTCCACAGTCCGCGCCCGTGTATCTTCCGGATACACAAAGGCCAGCGGCTTAAAGTACATATCATCCTGCAGCGCAGCTTTCATGTACTCACTGTACAGATATGGCACCAGACGATAGCGCACACCAATTACATGGCGGAAGTCTTCTGCATTTCCAAAGCGGTAGCTTTCCTGCTCTCTGGTTCCCAGGGCAGAATGGTTTCGCATAAGAGGTGTAAATACTCCAAGGGCTGTCCAGCGCAGCACTAAATCCGCTGTGGCGTCTGCCCCAAATCCGCCTAAGTCCGCACCTGCATACAGGAAACCGCACATATTTAAGGAGGGCATCATTTTCAGATTCAGAAGCAGATGAGACCACCAGGATTTGTTGTCTCCTGTCCAGATACCGCCATAGCGGTGCATACCAATGTAAGAAGCTCTGGAAAACATGAGAATTCTCTTATCCGGCGCAATTTTCTCAAAGGCCTCTCCTGCTGCACGGGTCATGTTATAGCCAAAAAGATTGTGCACCTTATCATGACGGACTCTCTCTCCCTTTACCTTGTGATAAAAGCTGCGATAGTCCTCCGGGTCATTGCTCAAGTGCTGCAGTTTCTCGGTAATGCCGTAAGTGCCGCGGCTCTTGTCCTCTGCATAAGCGTCTACCATGTCCCGAAGTTCTTTTTCACCCTTTTCAGAGTAGAAAATTGCCGGCTCATTCATGTCATTCCAAAAGCCTTCGATTCCCTGAGAAGTCAGAATTTCATATTTACTGCCAAACCACTCTCTTGCCTCTGGATTCAGCACATCCGGAAAATGGGTCCAGCCCGGCCATACGGCTCCTACAAATTCTTTGCCGTCTTCCTGCTTACAGAAATACCCCTTGGCTTTTCCCTCTTCGTAGATATCATATCCATCCTCAATTTTTACCCCGGCATCAATAATGGGAATCAAATGGATGTCTTGGGCTTTCATTTCATCCACAAATGCCTTGAAGTCCGGGAAATTCTCTTTATTTACTGTAAAGTCTTTGAAGGATTCCATGTAGTCAATATCCATGTACAGCATATCCATAGGAATGTGATTTTCTCTGTATTGTCTCACCACTTCACGGAAATCCTCTGCTGTCTTATAGCCCCAGCGGCTCTGTCCGAAACCAAAAGCAAATTTCGGAGGAATATAGCTTCGTCCGATGATTTTACGGAACTGTTTCACAATATCGTAGGCAGAAGTTCCTTCTATGATATAAAGGTACAAATCCGCATCTTCACAGGTGATATCCAGACGGTTCTGCTGTGTATAGCCAATGTCAAAAGTCAAAACAGACGGGTAATCCACAAACATACCAAAGGTTTCTTCCCCGGATACGATAATAAAATTGTGCGCGCCGTACAGAGACTTTTTATCTTCTGTGTGCTCCGGGTCATCGGTACAGTTACTTATGTAAACAAAACCACGCTTATTGATGCCTCTGTTCGCCTCTCCCAGCCCATACACCATGTCCTTTTCCTGCATTTCGTAAGTAAACCGAAATCCTTTTTCCAGATTAATGTTTCCGTACTTCGGCATTCCTTCCGCACAGGGAATGTCCCGCACAACCGCCTCTGTTTCAAAAGGCTTTCCAAACTTGTATTTCTGAATCATTGTCCTTCTCCTTTACATAAACCATTGATGATAAGGTCATTTTAGCATTTTGCCTGGGATGGCTCAATAGGTGTTTTTTCTCATTTTAATGTAAAATTTCTTACTATTTTTAGCGGACACAAAACCTTTCGCCTATAGAAAAGGGACTACCACACGAATATTCGTACGATAGTCCCCGCTTTTCCTATAATAAATTTAGCTCTATTCTTCTTCCGCAGCCTCTTCAGAAACTTCACTGCTTTCTGTCTCTTCCGGTTCACTCATACCGATTCTCGGCTTCGTTTCCAGAATTCTCATGAATTCTTCTCCGGTAATGGTTTCGTGCTCATACAGGAATTTCGCCAGTTCATGGAGTTTCGCAATGTTATCTTCCAGTATCTTATAGGCCTTATCATGCTGTTTTTTAACCAGTTCCACAACTTTCTTGTCAATCAAAGTCTGTGTCTCAAAGGAGCAGGCCAGGGCACTGTCACCGCCCAGATACTGATTGGACATGCTCTCCATAGCCACCATATCAAATTCATCGCTCATACCGAAGCGGGTAATCATGCCTCTGGCAATCTTGGTTGCCTGCTCAATATCATTTGACGCACCTGTGGTTACGGAGTGGAAGATAAGCTCTTCTGCCGCCCTTCCGCCTGTAAAGGTTGCAATCTTATTCTCCAGTTCCTCTTTGGACATCAGGAAGTGCTCACCTTCATCCACCTGCATGGTGTAGCCGAGAGCGCCTGACGTTCTGGGAATAATGGTAATCTTGTGTACCGGGGCGGAATTGGTCTGCAAAGCGGCTACCAGCGCATGGCCCACTTCGTGATAGGAAACAATCAGCTTTTCCTTCTCAGACAGCACACGGCTCTTTTTCTGATAACCGGCAATTACCACTTCGATACTCTCTTCCATATCCGCCTGTGTGGCAAATTTTCTTCTGTCACGAACAGCCCGAAGCGCCGCTTCATTGACAATATTGGCCAGCTCTGCGCCGGAAGCGCCGGAAGCTGCCTTTGCAATTTCGTGGAAGTTTACATTATCGGAAATCTTAATTTTTCTTGCATGTACCTTCAGGATTTCTTCTCTTCCCTTTAAGTCCGGAAGTTCCACCGGAATTCTCCGGTCAAAACGGCCGGGACGAAGCAGGGCCGCATCCAGGGAATCCGGCCGGTTGGTCGCAGCCAGAATCACAACACCCTTAGATCCGTCGAATCCGTCCATCTCGGTCAGAAGCTGGTTCAGGGTCTGCTCTCTCTCGTCATTACCGCCCATGGCGCTGCCGTCACGCTTTTTACCAATGGTATCAATCTCGTCAATGAACACAATACAGGGTGCTTTTTCGTTGGCCTGCTTAAACAAATCTCTTACCTTGGCAGCGCCCATACCCACAAACATCTCCACAAATTCAGAACCGGAAATGGAGAAAAACGGCACATTGGCTTCTCCTGCAACGGCTTTTGCCAGAAGAGTTTTACCGGTTCCCGGAGGGCCTACAAGAAGTGCGCCCTTCGGCATAGAAGCGCCGATTTCTCTGTATTTTTCAGGGTTGTGAAGGTAATCCACGATTTCGGTCAGAAGTTCTTTCGCCTCATCCTCTCCCGCTACGTCTGAAAATTTAATTCCCGTAGAGGATTTCACATAAATCTTGGCATTGCTCTTTCCGAATGTCATAGCGCCCGGACCTCCGGCGCCTCCCATACCTTTCATCATCCGTTTCATAAACCAGCCGCCTACAAACCAGATAAATACAAAAGGAAGTACCCAGGAAATCAAAAAACTCACAAGAGGATTGGCTCTGTTCGGTATCTCAGAGGAGAACTTTACGCCCGCCTCCTGCAGACGTTCTACCTCCTGTCCGTCCGCAATACGTCCGGTCTTGCAAATCTGCTCTTTTCCGTTCTTGTCTTCACTCTCCAGGGAATAATAAATTGTATCGGATTCCAGATTTACTTCTTTGATTTTTCCATCATCCAAATCTTCCAGAAATTTATCATAGGATACCTGTTTAATACTTTTCTCCGCTATGGCCGGGGTAATAAATAAATTAATGACCATCAAAGCCACCAGAATAATCGCATACCAGAACAGCAGCGGTTTCTTCGGCGGCTGGGGCTTCTTTTTTTCTTCAACGTCCATTTCTATCTCCTCCGTTTCAGCACATGGCAGACACAAAAATCTGCTGTGCTATTCTTGTTATATCAACTATACGTCTTTCAAAGATAATATGCAATGAAGAAAACATGTTTATTCTATAAAAAAAGATTAAACCGCTTATTTATCGTCTCCGGTCAGCTTAATCACGGCTTCCATCTCCTCCGGATCCATGTCCAGAAAGGCCGCCAGTTCTTCCACACTGTATTTCACATTTTCGTCTTCTGTCAGTTCTTTCACCCTTGTTTCCAGATTCCGCACCTTTTCCACCAGAATATTGTCCTCTTTTTTCTGCTGTGTCTGGTCTTCAATAAAAAGGCGCATGGTACTTCTGGCCTCTTCCAGAAGCCACTTGGCAAGATTTTCCTGTTCTTCTGCGCTTTTGATAGCCATAAGAAGCCCCATATTGCCCTCCTGCAGCAAATCTCCAAAAAAGATTTCCTGACAGTTCAATTCCTTTGCCGCCTGAATCAAATCCTCCTGCAGACAGCGCAGCAGTTCTTCTGCTTCATAGTCTCCCCCTGCTTTTAACGCCTTTAAAACAGCTTCTTTTTCCGCCTGACCCGGAAGTACAAAGCTCTCCAGGTACTCCTCCAGAAAGGCTTCTTCCTCCGGGGTAAGCGCCAGAATTTCCGCCGGAACATCTGCCTCTGCTTCTTTAGAACGGCTTTTGCTGTATCCCTCCACATAGATTCCCTGGACTTCGAGAAAATCATACACTTTCTGCAGTTTGTCCTTATCCATGCCCGGTTCGTCAAAAAACTGCTCTACCAACTCTGTGTGAACCTTTTTTCCATTCTGCATGGCTAAGGTCTGTATATCCTTTAATTTCTCCTGAAACTGATTAATATCCATAGCTGCCTCCTTCTTGTTCTCTATACTATAAAGGTAGCTTAACACAAACCGTTCCGTCTGAAAAGCAGGGATTACATTTTCGTGATTCTGTCAATGGCTTCCAGCGTATTTTCATAGGTACCAAAGGCGCTGAGACGGAAATATCCCTCTCCATGGGCTCCGAATCCGCTTCCCGGCGTGCCTACCACATTTGCCGTCTTTAAAAGCTGGTCGAAAAAGTCCCATGAAGTGGTATTTCCCGGTGTTTTCAGCCATACATAAGGGGCATTGACACCGCCGGATACGGTGTAACCCGCTTTTTTCAGGCCATTGTAAATGGTATGTGCATTCCGCATGTAATAAGCCACCTGCTCTTTCACCTGGGCTTTTCCTTCCTCTGTATACACGGCTGCCCCTGCTTTCTGTACAATATAAGGCGCGCCGTTATACTTCGTGCCATGACGTCTTGCCCACAGAGCATTCAGAGAAACCTCCCCGGACTTCAATTCTTTCGGAACAACCGTGTATCCCAGACGCACCCCTGTAAATCCCGCATTCTTGGAAAAGCTGCGAAGTTCTATGGCACAGGTCTGTGCGCCTTCACATTCGTAAATGCTGTGAGGCACTTCTTCCTGGGTAATGTAAGCCTCATAAGCCGCGTCATAGATAATGAGAATTCCGTTTCTGTTGGCATAGTCCACCCATTCCTGCAGCTGTGCTTTTGTTACTGCAGCTCCTGTAGGATTGTTTGGAAAACAGAGATAAAGAACATCCGGCGTTTCCTTTGGAAATTCCGGCACAAAACCGTTTTGGGCTGTACAGGGCATGTAAATCATACCGTCAAAATTCTGCGTCTTGGGATTGTAGCCGCCTGTGCGCCCTGCCATCACGTTGGTGTCCACATACACCGGATACACAGGATCGCAGACAGCGATTTTGTTGTTCAAAGCAAGGATTTCCTGAATATTTCCGGAATCGCACTTGGCGCCGTCTGACACAAAGATTTCATCTGCGTCAATTCGGCATCCTCTGTCCTGAAAATCATTTTTGGCAATGGCTTCTCTTAAAAACCCATATCCCTTATCCGGGGCATAACCGTGAAAGGTCTCCCCGTGAGCCATTTCCTCCACCGCACTGTGCAGAGCCTGAATAATGACCGGCGCTAAAGGCTGCGTCACGTCTCCGATTCCCAGCCGGATAATCTCTTTTTCCGGATTTTCCTGCTGATATGCCGCAATTTTCTTCGCAATGTCGGAAAACAGATAGCTTCCCGGCAGTTTCAGGTAATTTTCATTTATCGTAAACATTTCACATTCTCCTTTAACATTCGTCATAAATCAGTGTCAATACCATCTGGGCCGTTTCCACCATATTTGTACCGCTGTCCATACTGCATTTCTGAATATAACGGAAAGCCTCCTCCTCGGAAAGATGATTTCTCTCCATCAAAAGCAGTTTGGCATTTTTAATATAATTCTCTTCCCTCTCTGACCGTTTCTTCGGCTTCTTCTTTGCTTTCTTGTATCTTTTCTCTGCCTGACCTGCCATCAGTTCCACTGTGTTGACCAGGTCGTAAATTTTCACAGGCGTGGTAATGGCCATAATACCGCTGCCTGCCGCACTTACCGTAGTGGCCGATCCTATCAGCAGCATTTCGAAATAATCCGGGATGCACTGTGCAAGCTGGGAATAATGCATATCCGGCAGTTTGTAGCTGCTGATAACCAGTCCCCTCTGATGTCTGTTTGCTTCAATCAAAGCTGCGGAAGCGGTATTGCAGGATACAATATTTTCAAATCCGTGGTCGGTGAGGATTCTGCGTATCCGCTTTGCATCTTCAATTTTTGGTAATGCCACAATGATGATGCTCATATACTGCTCCCTGCCTTTTCTCCTTCTGCTTATATCTGGTATAAATACTGCTCCAGCTCCCAATCGGAAACCTGTTTCATGTAGCTTTTCCACTCCTTTTTCTTCGCTTTCTTATAATGCTCAAAAAAGGCAGTTCCAAGTATTTCTTTCAGCCACACATCTTTTTCCAGTTCATATAAAGCGTCGCTTAAATTTTCCGGCAGGGAGTCAATTCCCTGACTGTTTTTCTCTTCCTCAGACATGCTGCGAATACTTTTTGTCAGTTCCTCCGGTATCTCCAGATTCCGCTCAATCCCATCAATCCCTGCGGCCAGGCAAAGGGCAAAGACCAGATATGGGTTTGCGGAAGGATCCGGGCTCCTCAGCTCGATTTCTTTCTCTCTCTGCCGTCTGGACGGCACCTTGATAAGGGCAGTTCTCTGTCCTGAAGACCAGGTAATCTCCGAAGGCGCCTCAAATCCCGGCACCAGACGTTTGTAAGAATTCACCAGCGGATTGAAAATTGCCGTCATGCCCTTGATGTGCTCCAGAATTCCCGCAATAAAAGCATAGGCTTCACGGCTGAGTCCCAGAATGTCGTTTTCGTCTTCAAAAATATTCTTCCCGTCCTTATACAAAACCATGTTGATGTGCATACCGGAACCATTGACCTCTTCTTTCGGCTTTGGCATAAAGGTAGCGTGAAGCCCGTGGCGCTTGGAAATGGTTCGCACCGCTACTTTAAAGGTCATCAGCTTGTCCGCGGTTTCCTGAACATCTGACATGGTAAAGTCAATTTCCTGCTGTCCGGGCGCAATCTCATGGTGGGAAGATTCCACATCATATCCCATTTCCTCCAGGGTAAGCACAATATCTCTTCTGGCATTTTCGCCCAAATCCACAGGACTCAAATCCATATAGCCCGCCTGCTCATGGGTGACTGTGGTGGGCATGCCGTTATCATCCGTGTGAAACAGGAAAAATTCACACTCGGGATTTACCATAAACGTATATCCCTTTTCCTTTGCTTTCCTTACGGTTTCCTGCAGAATATATCTGGGACTTTCTCTGTAAGGCGTGCCGTCCGCCTTATAAATATCGCAGATAAATCTTGCCACCTTCCCCTGCTGAGGACGCCAGGGCAGAATACAGAACGTATTCAAATCCGGATGTAAATACATGTCCTCCTCTTCGTTTCGATAAAAACCCTCCATGGAAGACGCGTCTATGACGCACTGGTTGTCCATGGCCTTTTCCAGCTTACTGAACGGAACCGCAATATTCTTCATGGTTCCGAACATATCGGTGAACTGGAGACGGATAAATTCCACATCCTCCTCTTCTGCCATCTGCAGAATATCTTCTCTGGTATACTTTTCCATAGTTTTTGCTCCTTTTACAAAAAGGGCGCACTTATTCAAATCTCTGAATAAGAACGCCCTTGTCCTTTATGGGTCGTATTATAGCAGTCCACATTTTAAATGTCAATGATTTTCCGTATCTGTGCAAACAAGTCTTCTATATGCTGTGCACCGTTTCCCAGAATCCGGACCGCCAAATCCATATCCGAAATCCGCGTCACACCGCCCTGAGTCTTTTCGTCCTCCTCCAGAAGTTCCCGGATTTTCTCCACTTTCTCTGACGTATTTTCCGTTCCGAACACCAAAAAACTGCCCATATGGGAAAAGCCTTCATACATGCCAAGTCCTGGCAGGTCCATGGTTTCAGGTTCAAAGAAACAGTTGTCCCTGTAAATCAGTTTCCCCTGTCGCCTTACATGAACCAGATTATGATAAAAACGGTATTCAAATTTTTCTCCTCTGGCAGCCCGCCCGCAGGACAGCACCTCCTGATACAGGAAAAGGGAACTTTCGTCTTCAAGCTCCGCCTCCAAAGTGCTGCGAAAGGCAGATTGTGCAAAGGGAATCACCGGCTGGGAACCGTAGTCCATGATACCGCCGTGCGCTACCCGAATACGGGCATTTCTCCTGGCGCTGCCCTGCTTCATCTTGTGGATTTTTTCATAAGCCTGGGCGGAAAACCGCAGTCTGCCGCCCTCCTTTACCTCTATGTCAAATTCCTGGGTATCCCCTTCCATAATGCCTGCTGAAGCGGACAAAAGCATGACATGCATAAAGTCTCCCGATTCGTAAAAGGGGCTCATAATCTTAAAGGGCGCGGTAAACGACACCTGTTCCAGTACGGTTTTCCCCTCTTTTTCCCCTGCCCTCAGGGTGCAAAGAGAAGTTCTTCCGAATTGATTTTCCATACTTAACATCCTTCCAGAAGTACGTTTTTCTGTATCCATTCCACAACCTTATCCGTGCCCTCTTCGCCCCGGATGTTGGTAAAGAGGAAGGGTCTGTCTTTCCGCATTTTTTTGGAATCCCGTTCCATAACTTCCAGACTGGCCCCTACATAGGGCGCTAAATCGGTCTTGTTAATCACAAGCAGGTCGGAACGAACAATGCCCGGACCGCCTTTTCTCGGAATCTTGTCCCCCTCTGCTACATCAATGACGAAAATAGTAGCGTCTACCAGTTCCGGACTGAAGGTAGCAGACAGGTTATCTCCGCCGCTTTCTATAAACAACAGCTCTATATCCGGAAAACGCTCCAGCATCTCATCTACTGCTTCCAGATTCATGGAAGCATCTTCCCGAATAGCCGTGTGGGGGCAGCCGCCGGTTTCCACACCGATAATGCGCTCTCTTGGAAGCACACTGTTTTTGCAGAGAAATTCCGCATCTTCTTTTGTATAAATATCATTGGTAATGACTCCAATACTGTACTGTCCTGCCATTTTTCTTGTCAGACATTCAATTAACGCCGTTTTGCCGGAACCCACCGGCCCGGCAACACCTATTTTCACATAAGACATGTTTTGTCCCCTTTCCTCTGTTATTATGACATATAAATTCTGGAATACAGCCCTTCATGCTGCATACACCGAATGTCAAATCCGGGAGCGCCTGCCCCCAGAAGTTCTGTTGGAAGTTCCTTCACCTGTTCCAAAAGGCGGCTCATTTCCTCTGTACAGGACACCAGAATCTGCTGTCCCGTGGTCTGGCTTAAAGGTATGCTTTTTACACAGTTGGTCACCATGGCAGACGTTTGGGCATAGAGAAAATGTTCCAGGCAGTCTTCCAGGGAAATGCCAATGCTGCTGCAGAAAATTCCGTAAGCTATGACATGATGTACGCTGCCGTTCTTTTTTTTCTCCAGATAGCGGAGAAAGACCGGTGTCTCATAGACAATTCCACAGTTTTTCAGTGTCTTTGCAAACCGGGAGCCCATCTTTTTGGACGCCTCCCGGATTTCTGACGGCACTTTTCCCGCCTCCAGCACTTCTTCCAGCTCCTGTAAGCCTTCCATATCCTGTGCCTGCCCCCGTTCCCAGGCCAGACGGCAGAAGAAAAGTTCATTGTACAGAAGATTCTGTGTCAGTTTGTTTCTGATATAGGATTCTGCCTCTGCTGCATTGGTGACAAGTTCTTTCTGAATATAAGTTTCCAGTCCATAGGAATGGGAATATCCCCCTATGGGAAACAGGGCGTCATTCACCTGCAGCAGCAGAAATTTACTCTTTTTATCCATACGCTCTCCCTTTTCCAGTTTTTAATGTGTATGGGAATTGATGGAGGCGGAGATTCTTTTGTCAAAATCCAGCGCCTGTTCTTTTACTTCTGCCTTTACGCCGTGGATTTTTTCCAGCATTTCCAATACCGGCTGTGTGTAGGGAGTGAGGAAAGTCTGTTCCTCCTCTCCCCACAGAAGTACGGCGTGACGGTTTCCGATTTCGTAGCAGACCTTGGCGGCCATTTTTTCATGGCCTTTGGTAAGCTTTACCTCAATGACTTTACAGGGCAGAATTTCCGCCGCCAGAAGTTCATCTCCCTCCTGCCAGAGAATATCTCCCGTGCGGATTCCTTTCGTCAGCACAGAATCGTCCAGACGGATACCCACTTCTTTTCCCGCTCTGCTGACCTTCTTGTGAATTCTTTTAAAGGCTTCATCCCATTCAAATTCCACATAATCTATCTTTTTTCCTGTTGTATCAATATCTTTTAGATTTCCCCAAATATTTTCACACAGCATGTTTTCTCTCTCCTACCACCAGTTTAATAACAGCATTACGCCCGGAATCCAGGCCGTTACCACGCCTTCAAACACCTGCAGGCAGGGCACAAATTTTCCCAGCTTCTTTCCCATAATATCCTCTACAAAAGCCGTTCCCCAGAGAATGGCCCACAGATACCAGATAGCTGCCCATCTCCAGTCCGGGGAAATATTCCATGCAGGAATTCCCAAAAAGCCTTCCATGGTTCCGAAAATCACAGCATTGACTGCCACGAAAGAAGAAAACCAGGCAAACGGACGGGTGTCCAGATGAAACAGATTGTTGGCAGCTACAAACAAGTAGGTAAAGCCAAAGAGAAGCCCGGTACCTGCCGCATAATAATTTCCCTGAGCCAGATTGACGAAGTTAATAAACAGGGAGAGACCGCCTGTGAAAATATTCATCACAGACGCTGCTTTCCCGTCTATGCGGCAAAGACCGCAGATACCGTTGTTAATTAGCACAATTCCTACAAAAAGCAGACAAACTCCTAACATATTCCCTCTCCTCTTCTAGAATAAACTGTAAAGCTGTGTCAGTGGAAGACTCTTAGCCGGTTTGGAAGTAATCGAAACGCCGTCTGCCTTTACCTCGTAGGTTTCCGGATCCACCGTGATTTCCGGTGTGGCGCCGTTGAATTTCATATCCTTTTTGCCGATATTTCTGCAGTTTTCTACTGGAAGCACCATTTTCTCCAGTCCGTATTTTTCCTTTACGCCGCCTTCTGCTGCCGCTTTGGATACAAAAGTAATGCTGGTTTTGTATTTTGCCTTTCCCTGGGCCCCGAACATCGGACGGTAGATAACAGGCTGTGTAGTCGGGATGGAAGCGTTGGCGTCACCCATTTTGGAAGCCACAATCATGCCGCCTTTTAAAATCATTTCCGGCTTCACACCAAAGAAAGCGGGATTCCACAGTACCAGGTCTGCAAATTTGCCCTCTTCCACAGAACCTACATAGTTGGAAATTCCGTGGGTAATAGCCGGATTAATGGTATATTTGGAAATATATCTCTTTACACGGAAGTTGTCGTTTCCATTGGCTTCGTCTTCCAAAAGGGCGCCTCTTTCGTCTTTCATCTTGCTGGCAGTCTGCCAGGTTCTGGTAATGACCTCACCGATACGTCCCATAGCCTGGGAGTCAGAGCTCATCATACTGAAAACGCCCATGTCGTGAAGTACGTCTTCTGCCGCAATGGTTTCCGGACGGATTCTGGAATCTGCAAAAGCCACGTCTTCGGGGATTTTCTTATCCAGGTGATGGCATACCATCAGCATGTCCAGGTGTTCGTCCAGAGTATTTACCGTAAACGGCATAGTGGGGTTTGTGGAGGAGGGCAGTACGTTTTCTGTGGCTGCCGCACGGATAATATCCGGCGCATGTCCGCCGCCTGCGCCCTCAGTGTGGTATGTATGGATGGTTCTTCCCGCAATGGCGTCTAAGGTATCTTCCACGCAGCCGCCTTCGTTTAAGGTGTCCGTGTGAATGGCAACCTGTACGTCATATTCGTCCGCCACATTTAAGCAGTGGTCAATCACAGCCGGAGTGGCACCCCAGTCTTCGTGAATTTTCAGTCCCATGGCGCCCGCTTTTACCTGTTCCTCCAGAGGACCTTCATCAGAGCAGTTTCCCTTGCCCAGAAAGCCCAGATTCATGGAATACTCCTCTGCGGCCTGAAGCATTTTTTCCATATTCCAGGGGCCTGGTGTACAGGTAGTTGCATTGGTTCCGTCTGCCGGACCTGTGCCGCCGCCAATCATGGTAGTAACACCGGAATACAGCGCACAATCAATCTGCTGCGGGCAGATGTAATGAATATGTGTGTCAATGCCGCCTGCAGTGACAATCAGACCTTCTCCTGCCAACGCTTCTGTGGATGCGCCTACAATCATCCCCGGAGTCACCCCGTCCATGACTGCAGGATTTCCTGCCTTGCCGATACCCTTGATTTTGCCGTCTTTAATTCCGATATCCGCCTTTACAATCCCTGTATAGTCTACAATCAGGGCATTGGTAATCACCAAATCCAAATCTCCGTCGCTGCTTTTTGTTTTTACAGACTGTCCCATGCCGTCACGAATGGTTTTGCCGCCGCCGAACTTGATTTCGTCACCGTAATGGGTATAATCTTTTTCCACTTCAATGACAAGACTGGTATCTGCAAGTCTTACTTTATCCCCTGTAGTCGGGCCGTACATTGCCGCATATTTTTCACCGGAAATTTTTGTGCTCATTTGTCTGCCTCCTTACTCTAAAAAACCTTTTCTCGCTGCTGTCTCAAGTGCTGCCTTCTTCGTATTTTCGGATACCTGGGCACAGGTCAAATCGTTAAAACCGAAGATGCGCTTTGTACCGCCCATTTCCGTAAGCTGCACTTCCTTTTCCTCTCCGGGCTCAAATCTTACCGAAGTACCGGAAGGAATGTCCAGATGGTATCCATATGCTTTTTCCCTGTCAAATTTCAGACATCTGTTGACTTCAAAGAAGTGAAAATGGGAGCCTATCTGCACCGGTCTGTCTCCTACATTGGACACAGAAAGCACAAGACTCTTTTTCCCTTCGTTTAAGGTAATTTCTCTGTCTAAAGCCATGATTTCTCCGATTTTCATCCTTATTTCCTCCTTATTGAATCGGGTCGTGTACCGTTACCAGCTTGGTACCGTCCGGAAAAGTTGCCTCTACCTGTACCTCATGTACCATGTCTGCCACACCATCCATAACGTCTTCTTTTGTCAAAAGTTCTCTTCCGAGACGCATAAGTTCCACCACGTCTTTTCCGTCTCTTGCCAGTTCCAGAAGTTCTGAACTAAGGAAAGCCACAGCCTCCACATAATTCAACTTCAGTCCTCTGTCTTTTCTCTCTTTTGCCAGCATACCTGCCATATGCAGCATTAATTTTTCCTGTTCCTTAGGATTGAGTCGCATGAATTTATCCTCCTTGTCTTGTTCTCTTGTGTCTTAAAAACTGCTGCCCATCAAAGACCTGTCCACAGCCTCTGCTGCCTTTCGCCCCTCTGCAATGGCCCATACCACCAGAGACTGGCCTCTGTGCATATCGCCTGCCACGAATACCCCCGGTACACTGGTTTCGTATTCCTCCGGCTTTGTCAGCACATTGGTTCTGGGATTTAAGTCTGTTCCAAAGGCATCTGTGACATATTTCTGACTGCCCAGAAAACCTGCGGCAATCAGTACCAGCTGTGCCGGACGCTCTTCTTCGGTTCCTTCTACGGGAACCATGTTCATCCGTCCGGTTTTTTCATCCTTTTCAGGCGCCAGCTTCACGATTTTCGCCTTCTTTACATTGCCCTTTTCATCTTTGATAAACTCTGTCACTGTGGTCTGATAAATGCGGGGGTCTTTTCCAAAGACGGCAATGGCTTCCTCCTGACCGTAATCTGTTTTCAGCACCCTGGGCCACTCCGGCCATGGATTTTGCAAAGTTCTTTCTTTTGGGGGTTCGGGCATCATTTCCAGCTGGGTTACAGATTTTGCCCCCAGACGAATAGCAGTTCCCACACAGTCATTTCCCGTGTCACCGCCACCGATAACCAGCACATCTTTTCCCTTTGGGGAAATATACTGCTTATCCTCAAAGTTGGAATCCAGAAGGCTTTTGGTCACAGAGGTAAGAAAATCTACGGCAAAGCAGATATTGCCTGCCTCTCTCCCCGGCACGGAAATATCTCTGGGATTGGACGCGCCGCAGGCCAGTACCACCCTGTCAAATTCCTTCCGGATTTGAGATGCCTTCCTGTCTTTTCCCACATCCACACCGGTCTGGAATACCACACCTTCCGCTTCCATCAACTTCACTCTTCTGTCAATGACAGATTTATCCAGCTTCATGTTGGGAATACCGTAGCGCAGAAGGCCGCCTATCCGGTCCCTCCGCTCAAATACCGTAACCTCATGTCCCCTGCGGTTTAATTCCTGGGCTACCGCCAGTCCGGAAGGCCCGCTGCCAATGACAGCCACCTTTTTCCCGGTGCGCACCGGAATCTTCTGAGGTGTCACCCAGCCCTCTTCCCAGGCCTTTTCTATAATTGCCCTTTCGTTTTCCTTGGTAGCCACCGGTTCTCCGTTTATATTACAGGTGCAGGCCGCCTCACACAAAGCCGGGCATACCCGGCTGGTAAATTCCGGAAAACTGTGTGTCTTAGCCAGACGGTCGTACGCCTGTTTCCATTTGCCCCGGTATACCAGGTCATTGGTCTCCGGCACCAGATTGTGCAGGGGACATCCCGATGCCATACCAGCAATCATCATGCCGGACTGGCAGAAGGGCACGCCGCACTCCATACAGCGGGCGCCCTGTTTCTGCTGCTCTTTCAGGGACAACGGTTTCTTAAATTCCTGAAAATCTCTGATTCTCTCCAGCGGCTCTTTGTGCACCGCTTCTTTTCTGTCAAATTCTAAAAATCCCGTGGGTTTTCCCATGTTCTGCCTCCGTTTAAAAAATCACATCTTCCTGTTTCTATTTCTGAAATACTTCCGTAAACGCTTCCATCTGCGCCTGTTCTGTAGACATTCCCTGCTCTTCCAGTTTCATGCTCAGGGCTGTCATCTTCTTGTAATCATATGGAATGATTTTCTTGAATTTAGGCAGGTATTCTGTGAAATGCTCCAGTACCTCCTGCGCTTTCTCCGACCCGGTCAGAGTCTGATGTTCTTTGAGCATGCTTTTTAATTCATGTACATCTATCTTGCTCTCCAGCTTTTCAATGGAAATCATCTGCTTATTCAGATTTTTGTACAGGGTGTTGTCCTCATCCAGCACATAAGCAATACCGCCGCTCATACCGGCCGCAAAGTTCTTGCCTGTGGAGCCCAGAATCACGACCCGGCCTCCAGTCATATATTCGCAGCCATGCTCTCCTACGCCTTCCACCACTGCGTAAGCGCCGGAATTTCGCACGGCAAAACGCTCGCCTGCCACACCGTTTATAAAGACTTTTCCACTTGTGGCGCCGTAAAGTGCAACGTTACCCACAATCATATTGTCTTTTGCACAGTAATGCCTGTTTTTCGGTGGATAAATCACCAGTTTGCCTCCGGAAAGACCTTTTCCGTAATAGTCGTTGGTATCTCCTTCCAGATTCAGGGTCAGTCCCTTTGGAATAAAGGCGCCGAAGCTCTGCCCGCCGGAACCTTTGCAGTTCACTGTCAGCGTGTCTTCCGGCAGTCCGTTTTTATGCTGTCTTGTGATTTCCGCACCGAAAATCGTTCCAAAGGTTCTGTCCGTGTTGCTCACTTCCACGGACACAGAGGCTTTCTCTCCCTTTTTCAGAGCCGTCCCCAGCTTTTTCAGCAGTACCTTTTCATCCAGAGTCTTCTCAAGCTGGAAGTCATAAGCCTTATCCGGCTGGAAAATCACCTGGTCTTTGTCCTCCAAATAAGGGTTTTCCAGAATCGCGCTTAAATCAACCTTAGCTGCCATGGGATTCTCCGCTTCTTCCTTCTTCTTTAAGAGGTCGCTTCTTCCCACCATTTCATCCAGGCTGCGGATACCCAGTTTTGCCATATATTCCCGCAGTTCCTCTGCAAGAAAACGCATAAAGTTTACCACATATTCCGGTTTTCCCTTAAACCTCTTACGAAGCTCCGGATTCTGGGTAGCCACACCCACCGGACAGGTATCCAGGTTGCAGACTCTCATCATGACACAACCCATGGTTACCAAAGGCGCTGTGGCAAATCCGAATTCTTCCGCGCCCAGAAGCGCCGCAATGGCTACGTCCCGTCCGCTCATCAACTTTCCGTCCGTCTCTATCATTACCCGGTTTCGCAGACCGTTTTTCTGCAATGTCTGGTGTGTTTCTGCCAGTCCCAGTTCCCAGGGAAGTCCTGCATTGTGAATGGAACTTTCCGGTGCTGCTCCCGTACCGCCGTCATAGCCGGAAATCAGAATCACCTGCGCACCCGCCTTGGCCACGCCTGCCGCCACGGTTCCCACGCCTGCCTCAGAAACCAGTTTTACGGAAATCCGGGCATATTTGTTGGCATTTTTCAAATCATAGATAAGCTGTGCCAAGTCTTCGATAGAATAAATATCGTGATGCGGCGGAGGAGAAATCAGGCTGACTCCCGGTGTGGAGTGTCTGGTTCTGGCCACCCACGGGTACACCTTTCTGGCTGGCAGGTGTCCGCCTTCTCCCGGCTTCGCGCCCTGAGCCATCTTAATCTGAATCTCCCGGGCGCTGACCAGATAGCGGCTGGTCACGCCGAAACGTCCGCTGGCCACCTGCTTAATGGCAGAACACCGGTCCCTGTCACTTCCTGCGGAATCCAGACGTTCCTCGCTTTCTCCGCCCTCACCGGTGTTGGATTTGCCGTGAAGCATATTCATAGCCAGGGCCAGGGTTTCGTGTGCTTCCTGCGAAATGGAGCCATAGGACATAGCCCCTGTTTTAAAGCGTTTCACAATGTCATCCACGCTTTCCACTTCCTCCAGAGGAAGGGGATGTTCTGCAAACCTAAAGTCCATAAGACTGCGGAGGTTTCCGCTTCGCTCTGCGTCTACCATCTTTGTATATTCTTTAAACATGCCGTAATCCCCCAGACGGGTGGCTTTCTGCAGCATGTGAATAGTAGCCGGATTGTAGCGGTGCTCTTCTCCGTCTTTGCGCATTTTGTGTCTGCCCATGCTGTCCAGAGTCAAATCTGTGCTTCTGCCCAACGGGTCAAAGGCCTGAGAATGAAGCATATCCACGTTCCGGGCTATGTCGTCCAGCGTAATGCCGCCTACACGGCTCACCGTACCGGCAAAATATTTGTCAATGACTTCCTTTGAGATACCGATAGCCTCAAAAATCTTAGAACCCTGATAGGACTGGATAGTAGAAATTCCCATTTTGGACGCAATTTTTACAATGCCGTGAATCACGGCGTAATTATAATCACTGACTGCTGCATAGTAATCTTTGTCCAGCAGTTTTTCATCTATCAGTTCCTGAATGGTATCCAGGGCCAGATACGGATTCACTGCACAGGCTCCGTATCCCAGAAGGGCTGCAAAGTGGTGCACTTCTCTTGGCTCTCCGGATTCCAGAATCAACGCCAGAGAGGTCTGCTTTTTCGTATCCACCAGATGCTGGTGTACTGCGGAAACCGCCAGAAGCGACGGAATGGGCACATGGTTTTCATCCACGCCCCTGTCGGAAAGAATCACAATGTTGGCGCCCTCTCTGTAAACCTTATCCACCTCTACAAACAGCCGCTCCATGGCCCTCGCAAGCTTGGTGGATTTATAGTAAGTGGTAGGAACCACTGCCACCTTAAAGCCTTCCTGCTTCATATTTTTGATTTTCAGCAAATCGGTGTTTGTGAGAATCGGGTTATTGATTTTCAGTACCTGACAGTTTTCCGGTACCTGCTCCAGCAGATTTCCGTCCTTGCCTACATACACGGTGGTACTGGTGACAATTTCCTCACGGATAGCGTCAATAGGCGGATTGGTGACCTGTGCAAAAAGCTGTTTAAAGTAATCGAACAAAGGCCGGTTCTTCTCAGAAAGCACAGCCAGCGGGGTATCCACACCCATGGCAGCAATGCCCTCTGCCCCGTTTAACGCCATACTGCAGATGGAATTGCGGTACTCCTCATATGTATAGCCAAAGGCTTTCTGCAGCTGTTTTCTCTGCTTTGGCGTATACTCTTCCACACGGATATTGGGAATCTTTAAATCCTTTAATTCCACCAGATTGCTGTCCAGCCATTCTCCGTAAGGCTGCGCCTTGGCATAACGTTCCTTTACCTCGTTGTCAGACAGGATTCTGCCCTTCACCGTATCAATCAGAAGCATTTTTCCCGGATGCAGACGTTCTTTCTGCACAATGTCCTCTTCCGGAACCTTCAGCACACCTACTTCCGATGCCAGTATCACGTCGCCGTTTTTTATCACATAATACCGGGAAGGACGCAGACCGTTTCTGTCCAATACGGCTCCCATCACATCTCCGTCGGAAAATACAATAGAGGCCGGGCCGTCCCAGGGCTCCATCATCGTAGCATAATACTGGTAGAAGTCACGTTTTTCCTGTGACAGCGTTTTATTATTGGCCCAGGGCTCCGGAATGGTAATCATCACAGCCAGAGGCAGCTCCATACCGCTCATAACCAGAAATTCCAGGGTGTTGTCCAGCATGGCGGAGTCAGAACCTCTGCGGTCTACCACAGGGAGAACCTTGTGCAGCTGCCCTTTGAGATGAGCAGACGCCATATTTTCCTCTCTGGCCTGCATTTTGTCCGCGTTGCCCCGTATAGTATTGATTTCCCCGTTATGTACCATAAAGCGGTTGGGGTGTGCTCTCTCCCAGCTTGGATTGGTATTGGTGCTGAATCTGGAATGTACCATGGCAATGGCAGATTCATAATCTTTATCCTGCAAATCCGCAAAAAAAGTTCTAAGCTGCCCTACCAGAAACATACCCTTGTAGACAATGGTCCGGCTGGACATGGAAACCACATAAGTATTGTCATTGCTCTGCTCAAAAACTCTTCTGGCAATGTACAGCTTCCGGTCAAAATCAAGCCCTTTCTCCACACCTTCCGGCTTTTTGATAAAGGCCTGCACAATATGGGGCATACATTCTTTCGCTTTGTGTCCCAGTACCTGGGGATATACAGGGACTTCCCGGTATCCCAGCAGTTCCAGGCCTTCCTTTTCGGCAATGATTTCAAACATTTTCTTTGCCTGTCTGCGCTTTATCTCATCCTGTGGGAAAAACAGCTGTGCAATTCCGTATTCCCGTTCTCCCCCAATGGCAATGTTCAGCTTCTTACAGACCTTTGCAAAAAATTTATGGGAAATCTGCAGAAGGATTCCCACACCGTCTCCGGTCTTGCCCTCCGCGTCTTTCCCGGCGCGGTGTTCCAGATTTTCCACAATGCACAGCGCCCGTTCTACGGTCTGGTGGCTTTTGATACCTTTGCTGTTTACCACAGCGCCGATACCGCAGTTATCGTGTTCAAATGTGGGGCTGTATAAGCCCTGTTGATTTCGGCTCATATTAATTTCCTCCTTGCTTTCCATATTCGTCTGCTGCCTTTACAAATCCCCGAAACAGCGGGTGAGCACGGTTTGGTCTGGATTTCAGTTCCGGGTGCCCCTGCGTTCCCACAAAAAAGGGATGTGTTTCAATTTCTATCATTTCTACAATTCTTCCGTCAGGAGACAGGCCGGACAGCACCAGTCCTGCTTCCTCCAGACGGAGACGGTAATCGTTGTTGACCTCATAGCGGTGTCTGTGCCGCTCGGAAATCTCTTCTTTCCCGTAAAGCTGCCGCGCCTTTGTGCCCTCTTTCAGCACACAGGGGTAAGCTCCAAGCCGCAGGGTTCCTCCCAGATTTTCCACACCGTTTTGCTCCGGCATCAGATCTATCACCGGATACATGGTGTCCGGGTTCAGTTCCGCACTGTTGGCATCCCGATACCCCAGCACATCTCTGGCAAATTCCACGATAGCCATCTGCATGCCCAGACAGATACCAAGGAATGGGATTTTGTTCTCTCTGGCAAACTGCACGGCCTGAATTTTCCCTTCCGTACCTCTGGTGCCAAAACCTCCCGGTATGAGAATTCCATGTACTCCTGAAAGAAGCCCTTCACAGCCCTGCTTTTCAATATCCTCGGAATCCACCCAGCGCAGCTTCACGCTTACATGGCCGGCAATGCCGCCGTGCTTTAAAGCTTCTACCACACTTAAATACGCATCATGAAGCTGAATGTATTTTCCTACAATGGCAATCTCCGTTTCTGAGACCGGGTGCTTCAAAGCCTCCACCATGGCTTTCCATTCCTCCAAATCCGGTTTTTCACAGGGCAGCTTCAGACACTCACAAACGGCCTGGGCCAGATGTTCTTTCTCCATGGCCAAAGGCGCTTCATAGAGATATTCCACATCCAGATTCTGCAGTACATGATGGGAGGGTACGTTGCAGAACAGAGCAATCTTGTCCTTTAGTTCCTCAGACAGAGGGTATTCAGAACGGCACACCAGAATGTCCGGCTGCAGCCCCATACCCTGAAGCTCCTTTACGCTTGCCTGGGTAGGCTTGGTCTTCAGTTCCCCCGACGCTTTCAGATACGGAATCAGCGTCACATGAATGAGTACTGCATTTTCCTTTCCCACATCATGCTGAAACTGACGGATGGCTTCCAAAAACGGCTGGCTTTCTATATCCCCGGCCGTACCTCCTACCTCGATAATGGCGATACGGTTTTCTTCGGGCAGTTTCCCTCTGTAAAACCGGCTTTTAATCTCATTGGTAATATGAGGAATCACCTGAACGGTTCTTCCGCCGTAATCTCCGTGCCGTTCCTTCTGGAGAACGGACCAGTAAATCTTCCCTGTCGTTACATTGGAATTTTTATCCAGACTTTCATCAATAAACCGTTCGTAATGTCCCAGGTCCAAGTCCGTTTCCGTCCCGTCATCTGTCACAAACACTTCCCCGTGCTGTATGGGGTTCATGGTACCCGGGTCTATATTAATGTAAGGGTCAAATTTCTGCATAGTGACCTGATACCCTCTCGCTTTCAACAGTCTCCCCAGAGAGGCCGCTGTAATGCCTTTTCCAAGCCCTGAAACAACGCCTCCTGTTACAAATACATACTTTACCATGGTGTTTTCCTCCGTTCTCCTTTCTTATTTCTTTGCTGAAAAAATAAAAAAGCGTCAGAATCCCCGTATTAAAAGAAATTCTGACGCCTTTGTCATACTCATTTTTCACTTGCTGTCTACTATAAACGATTTTTCCCGATTTGTAAATCCCCGAATTTTAAAAAATATAACCAAATTTTGCTCTCCTTATGCTTCCTGCGCAAATTTCCCTATGCTCTGTCGAAATTCCGGGTTCTCCCCGTGGCAGTTTACAGTCAGCAAATGTTCCAGTCCCAGGGCAAAAATTCCCATAATGGATTTTCCGTCCACCACAGCCCTTCCATAAGAAATATCCACGTCAAACTCACATTTTCTGGCAGCCCTTACAAATTCTCTCACTTCTTCAGCCGTCGTCAGGCGGATTTTTATTTCTTCCATAATCCAAATCTCCTTTTCCAGAGCCTTTTTGCAGACGTTCTGTTATTATTTTAACCTATGCAGAACCTGCCTTTTTGATGTATTTCCCACTCTCTTTTCAGTATGACCCTGCTGCCGTCATCTATACAGGCTCTTTCCATTTTTTTCAAAAAATGTATTGACAAGCCGATTTTTTTGAGTATACTACAGAACATAAAGCAAAGGCGCTTTGGATAACTTCCAAGGCGTCTTTTTCTGTTTTATGCAAAATGAAAGGAGACACCACTATGAAGAAAGATATTCCCGCTTTATACGGAAGCCTGGTATTTAATGACAAGGTTATGAGGAACAAACTTCCCAAGGATGTTTACAAGGCGCTGAGAAAAACCATTGAAAACGGAACCCATCTGGAGCTGGACGTGGCAAATGCCGTAGCGGTTGCCATGAAGGAATGGGCTGTGGAACAGGGCGCTACCCATTACACGCACTGGTTTCAACCCATGACCGGATTCACAGCCGAAAAACATGACAGCTTTATCACCCCTTCCGGAGACGGGGAAGTCATTATGGACTTTTCCGGCAAGGAACTGGTAAAAGGAGAACCGGATGCCTCCAGCTTTCCTTCCGGCGGACTTCGCGCCACCTTTGAGGCCAGAGGCTATACCGCATGGGACCCTACCTCTCCTGCATTTATTAAGGATGGAACTCTATACATCCCCACAGCTTTCTGTTCCTACGGCGGAGAAGCCCTGGATAAGAAAACACCTCTTCTGCGCTCTATGGAAGCACTCAGCCGGGAAGCGGTGAAGATTCTTCACACACTGGGAAACACCGATGTCACCAGTGTTTCCACCACCATCGGACCGGAACAGGAATACTTTCTGGTAGATAAGGATTTGTACCGCCAAAGACGTGATCTGCAGTTCTGCGGCAGAACCCTGATAGGCGCACCGGCTCCCCGGGGACAGGAACTGGAAGACCATTACTTCGGTTCCTTAAAGCCCAGAGTTGCCGCTTATATGCATGATTTAGACGAAGAACTGTGGAAGCTGGGCATTCCGGCCAAAACCAAGCACAACGAAGTTGCTCCGGCCCAGCACGAACTGGCGCCCATCTTCTCCACAGCCAACGTAGCTGTGGACTACAATCAGCTTACCATGGAAGTCATGAAAAATACAGCGGACAGACACAATATGGTATGTCTGCTCCACGAAAAGCCCTTTGAAGGCATTAACGGCAGCGGCAAGCACAACAACTGGTCCCTGACTACCAACCAGGGAGACAATCTTTTAGAGCCGGGCAAAACTCCTGCGCAGAACATCCAGTTCCTTGTGTTCCTCATGGCCGTAATCAAAGCCGTAGACGAGTATGCAGATATGATGCGTGTATCTGCCGCCAGCGCCGGAAACGACCACCGCCTGGGCGGCAACGAAGCGCCGCCTGCCATTGTATCCATCTTTCTTGGAGATGAACTGACCGCTGTCTTAAAATCCATTGAAGAAGATACTTATTTCGGTAAACAGCAGAGAGTGGCTCTGGAAACAGGCGCTCATGTACTGCCTCACTTTTTCAAGGATACCACAGACCGGAACCGTACCTCACCTTTTGCATTTACAGGCAACAAATTTGAGTTCCGCATGCTGGGTTCCTCTGCCTCTGTATCCACGCCGAATATTGTACTGAACACTGCTGTGGCAGAAGCCCTGGCTCAGTTTTATGAAGAATTAAAAGGCACGGCTCCGGAAGATATGGAGCATGCCGTACATGAACTGATTAAACGCGCCATCAAAAAGCACAAAAAAGTTATTTTCAACGGAAACGGCTATACCGAAGAATGGGTGGAAGAAGCGAAAAAACGGGGACTTTACAATCTGGTTTCCACACCGGACTGCCTCCCTGCCTTTATTGAAGAAAAAAATATCCGGCTCTTTACAGAACACAAAATCTTTACCCGGGAAGAAATTTTCTCCAGATATGAAATTCTGTTGGAAAACTATGTGAAAACAGTAGAAATCGAAGCGAAAACTTTAAAAGAAATGCTGACCAAAGATTTCCTGCCTGCCCTTTCCGACTATGCAGCCCAGGAGGCAGACAAGGCTATGGCTGTGAAAAACTTTATACCGGAAGCTTCCACTGCAGAAGCCGCCGCACTGGTTGGCAAACTGACTTCTGCTTATGAAAGCATTTCCTCCGGTGTGAAAGCTCTGGATAAGGAAATTCAGACTGTCTCCGGTTTTGCTTCCATGCAGAAGGCCGCGGACTACTGCCGCAGCACGCTCCTGGTGTCCATGGACAAACTCCGTCAGACCGCAGACGCCGTGGAAGCCAAAATCCCGGATGAAAACCTGCCTTATCCTACTTATGACGCACTTTTATTCTCTATCTAAATAAGATTTAAGATTCAAACAGCGGGGTGGAGTAATATCTGTCTCCGCTGTCCGGCAGAAGTGCCACAATGGTTTTTCCTTCATTTTCCGGACGCTTTGCCAGCTCAATAGCTGTGTGCAGAGCAGCTCCGGAGGAAATACCTACCAGAATTCCTTCCTTGTGTGCAAAGAATTTTGCTGCTGCAAAAGAATCTTCCGCAGTGGCGGTTATCACTTCATCGTAAATCTTTGTATTTAATACCTGAGGTACGAATCCCGCACCGATTCCCTGAATTTTGTGAGGACCTGGGGTTCCTTTGGAAAGCACCGGTGAATCAGACGGCTCTACAGCCACGATCTTCACTTCCGGTTTCTTTTCTTTCAGATATTCACCTACACCTGTTACGGTTCCGCCGGTTCCCACACCTGCTACGAAAATATCCACTTCTCCCTCTGTGTCATTCCAGATTTCCGGTCCTGTAGTGGCAATGTGCGCTGCCGGATTTGCCGGATTATCAAACTGCCCTGTGAGGAAGCTGCCCTGAATTTCCTGATTTAATTCCTTTGCTTTGGCAATAGCGCCTGTCATGCCTTTGGTTCCTTCTGTCAGTACAATCTCTGCTCCGTATGCTTTGAGAATATTTCTTCTCTCCACACTCATGGTTTCCGGCATGGTAAGAATCAGCTTATAGCCTTTGGATGCTGCAAGAGAGGCCAGACCAATCCCCGTGTTTCCGGAAGTCGGTTCAATAATGGTTGCCCCCGGCTTCAAAAGCCCTTTGGCTTCCGCATCTTCTATCATATTTTTTGCAATTCTGTCCTTTACGCTTCCTGCAGGATTCAGGTATTCCAGCTTCACCAGAACGGTTGCTTTTAATCCCTCTTCCTTTTCAATGTTGGTCACTTCCAGAAGCGGAGTTCCGCCGATTAATTCCTGTACACCTTTATAAATCTTCTTTGCCATAACTGATTCCTCCTTATATTGTGATTTCATGTTTTATATTCCTATTAACTTAGTAGGAATTATATGTTATTAAGTAAGATTTGTCAAGGGATTTTTTCAAAAAAAGCGATTCCGCAGGTTTTACACCAGCGGAACCGCTCTCCTTATGTCAAAT
>OBJQ01000019.1_pt1 | contig 211592 bp, 206 predicted proteins | sample 1519921 | NCBI WGS metagenome assembly OBJQ01 (sample SAMN04209244, study PRJEB22552) | human gut metagenome | biome: gut; material: feces | host: Homo sapiens | place: USA: Oklahoma
ATATGGCCCAGTGGCTCAGTTGGTTAGAGCGCCGCCCTGTCACGGCGGAGGTCGAGAGTTCGAGTCTCTTCTGGGTCGTTTGAAATGCAACAGCATTTCGAAAATGCCGCAGTGGCGGAACAGGCAGACGCACAGGACTTAAAATCCTGCGGGACTTATACTCCCGTACCGGTTCGATTCCGGTCTGCGGCATTAATTAAAAGTTGTAAGATATTGTATATGCAATGTCTTACAACTTTTTTTGCGAAAAAAGGAGTAAATACAAATGAAAAAGGAATAAGTGAATGATAAGTCACAAAACAGGTATATTGCAGGAATAGATGGACTCAGAGCAATTGCAGTTTTAATGGTATTTGCATATCATTTAAAACTTCCCATAGCAAAGGGGGGCATTATCGGAGTAACTATTTTTTTCGTGATATCAGGCTTTCTGATTACCCATATTTTATTGACGGAATTAGAGAATACAGATACAGTTAATCTTAAGAATTTTTGGATTCGAAGAATCAGAAGATTATTTCCTGCGATTCTAACAATGGTGACGTGTTTAATATTTGCAAGTGCACTGTTTGACAGGGCTTTATTTACAAAGGCATGTTCTGACTTGCCGTCTGCACTTTTGGGATATAATAATTGGTGGCAGATTTATAATCATGTTTCATATTTTGAAAATGCAGGTGCACCGTCACCGCTTACACATTTTTGGTCTTTAGCCATTGAAGCGCAATTTTATCTTGTATATCCTGTTTTATTTAAATGCATTAGTAAGCATAAAAATAGAAAAAAAGTGCTGACTGGCATTACCATAGCAGGTGCAATTGTTTCCTTGTTGTTATTAGGCTTTTTATTTAACCCATCTAAAGATCCGAGCAGATGTTACTACGGAACAGATACTCGAGCTTTTTCTCTCCGTTTTGGTGCCGTGTTGGCCTTACTGGTAGAAAAAAGTCAAATATCAGAAGAAAAATCTAAAGGAATGAGAGATTTTGCAGGTATTCTTTCTGTGCTGGTTCTTATTTATATGATGAGTGCTGTTGATGGATACAGCAGCTTTTTATACAGAGGAGGACAGGGAATGGTTTCCCTGCTGGCTGTCCTGGTAATTTACTCTCTTTTAAATCCCTGCAGTATTTTAAATAAGGTGTTGGGATTTCCAATCTTAAGATGGATTGGTGAGCGTTCTTATGGCATTTTCCGGTGATTTTATTACTTAGCAATGGTAAAAAAAGCAGTTGGTGGTTAATGCTGATTGAGGTTTTATTCACCTTTCTTTTTGCAGCATTATCTTATCATTATATTGAAACCCCTATACGATATGGAACAATCAGAAAGAACATTGCAATTATAAGAAGGAGAGTCAGAACAAAAGGGGAACGTAAAAACCAAGTCAGAGTTTTGAAACGCTGTCTTCTTATTGGTCTGGGTGTGTGTCATAGAAACCGGAATGATACTGTGTATTGCATTTGTACCAAAAGAAAAGGTGCTAAGTCATATTGACAGTTTGGAATCCCAAGCAGAGAAAGCTGAAAAATCCAAGGAAGAACATGCTTCGGTACAGAAAGAAACAAAAGAGCAGAAAGAGGAAACTGTTATATCAGATGAGGAAATTCTGAAAAATTTGAATTTGTTACTGATGGGGGATTCAATTGCAATGGGGGCAACAGATGAATTTTATGAAGTATTCCCCAATAGTATCAGTGATACGGCCGTTAGTCGATATACAACAGAAAGTTTTGATTTGTATGATTCCTATGTAAATGAAAAAGGCTGGAATGGAGATGGTGTTATTTTTGCACTTGGAACGAATGGACTGCTTTACAATTCTCTTGATACATTAAGAGAAAAAATTGGTCCCGAAAGGCCCTTTTTTGTTATTACAGCGAGAGCACCTTATACGAGCTGGGAACAGTCTAATAATGCGGAAATATATGAGTTTGTTAAATCTACGGATTATACCTATCTTATTGACTGGTATAAGGAAAGCGAAGGTCATTCAGAATATTTTGTTGAGGACGAGACGCATTTAACTTCTGAAGGGGCACAGGCCTATATAAATTGTATAAAAAAAGCAGTTCTGGAAGTTTTCAAAAAATAGAAATAGGAACTATCACTTTAAATATAGAAACATTTCTGAGTTTTGTTTAAAGTGATAGTTCCTAAAATTTTTTATCCCACAAATTTAATAATATTGTAGATATTGATAAAGATAATTAAAACCATTAATCCGATAAACAATTTGTCCACGGTTTTGTCGTCGATTTTTTTATTGACTTTCCTCCCGCAGGCGCCTCCGGCAATACCGCCGACTACCATGAATACCAGTGTGATAAGCTGGAAATCGGGGACGCTTTTGGTTACCAGCGAAGACAGCAGGCTGGCTATCTGGGAAAAGAAAATAATATACAGGGAGTTTTCTGCTGCAACCTTGGTGGTCATGGAGAAGAAGAAGAACAGGACTACCAGATTGATAGGACCTCCGCCGATTCCTAAGAAGGAGGAAAGTATACCCAGGAAAACACCGATACCGATACAGGCAACAGGATTGCTTATATGGCAGGTTTTGATACGCGCCTTGTAAATGGTGTAAATCAGAGTTCCCAGGGTAACAGCCAACAGACAGGCGGCTTGTACAGCGCCTACTTTGTTTTTGTCAGGACTGAGAGAGGAAATAAGGGAAAACATGGATTTTCCCAGAAGTCCTCCTGCAGCTGCTCCCAATGCAAGGGGCAGACCGGTTTTCTGTTCTACATGAGATTCTCCGCTGCATTTGTTCTTGATAACGGAATATGTAGTCATGGAAAGTACAGTACAGCCGGACAGAAAACTGATGGTAGCCACATCCATAATGCCAAAGGCATCTAACACGGGTTTTATAATTACACCGCCGCCAATACCGCAAATAGCCCCGATAACTGAGGCTGAGAAGCAGATTAGAAAAATTAATAATAGTACCATTACAATACCTCACTTTTATATAGTCATATCTATTCTAGCCTTTTAGTGGATATATAACAATTCTTATGTTATTATAATATATATAATAAAAAACTTATGTATTGTGCGGGAGATAACAATGACACTTAGACATTTGCGTATTTTTTCAGAAGTATGTCGGCAGGAGAGCATTACGCTTGCTGCCGAGAGCATGAATATGGCACAGCCGGCGGTGAGTTATGCCATTCGGGAATTGGAAAGCTATTATGGAACAAAATTGTTTGAACGTATGAATAGAAGGCTGTATATCACGGAGTCAGGGGAACAGCTGCTTTTGTACGCAGATTCCATTCTTTCCCAGTTTGATGAGGCCAGGGATGTGCTGCGGGATGTACACGCAGTCACGCGGGTCCGAATTGGGACGAATGTATCTTTTGGTATCAGTGCATTTCCAAAGATATTTTCAGAATTTTCCCGGAGATATCCTCAGATTCCTCTTTATACCAAGGTAGAGAATTCCCGGCAGATAGAAGAACATCTCATGAGGAATGAACTGGATTTCGGAATTATGGATTATCCGCTCAATCCCCGCTTCTTTGTTTGCAGTCCCATAGGAAAGGACAGTATGACGGCAGTATGTGCACAGGATTATCCTGTAAAAGAGAGTATAACAATGGAAGAGCTGTGTGAACATCCGTTGCTGCTGAGGGAAAAGGGCAGCGGGTCCAGAAATATGGCAGAGGGATTTATGGAAAAGTATAAAAGAAAGCAGAACATTGTTATGGAGAGTATTAGTGTACAGAGTCTGATAGAAGCCTGCAGCAGTAAAATGGGAATTCTGATGATTTCCAGGTCTATTGTAGAACCTTTTATGGAGAACCACAGGTTGAAAGAAATAAAAATTCAGGGGACACAGCCGGCAAGAGAGTATTATTTTGTTCATCACAAAAGTAAATTTTTAACAAGAAGCATGAAAGATTTTCAGGAATATATGACAGCACAGTCGGGGCAGTCATAGGGAAAATGTACAAAAATAAGTAGATGGGGAAAGAAAGCCAACAAATACTTTGCAAAAAAGGAAAAGTGTGTTATGATAAGCTATATATCAAAGATATGCAGTTACAAAGTCAAAAGCAAACACAAATTCATGTCAATTCAGACGGATTTTCCTGTTTAGTGTAAAAGGTAAAATAAGGTTTCATTTATAGTACAATCAGTAAACGATTGATTTTGTTCCAGAATAATAAATTGAATTTCAGAAAGGAATATAAAATGAGAGAAAAGTATGATTCCCTGTCTCTGGGAGCATTAAAAGAAATTGCAAAGGCAAGAGGTTTAAAAGGCATTTCCACGCTGAAAAAAAGTGAACTGGTAGAGCGGATGGTTCAGGAAGACGAAAAGGACAGGAAAGCAGCAGAACAGAAAAAACAGGAGGAAACCGGAGCAGAAACCACAGTAGAGAGAAAGGCGGAGTCCAGAACAGAGGTAAGAGAGGAAAGGAAACCTGCAGTAAGAGAAGATGGACAGGATAATCGAAATAACAGAGCGCCCATGGAGCAGTCTGAACTGGACAGCGGTATTACGGTAAAGGGAATTCTGGAGGTACTGCCGGACGGATACGGATTTATCCGGAGCGACAATTATCTTCCGGGGGATAATGACGTGTATGTTTCCCCGTCCCAGATTCGCAGATTCAATCTGAAAACAGGCGATATTTTAAGAGGAAACACAAGGGTGAAAAGTCAGAACGAGAAGTTTTCTGCTCTTTTGTATGTGACCCACATCAACGGAATTAAGGCAAATGAAATGCAGCGTATGAATTTTGAGGATATGACCCCGATTTTCCCAAATGAGAGGCTGCATCTGGAACGTCCGGGCGGAAGTATGGCTATGCGCATTACAGACCTTGTAAGTCCTATCGGAAAGGGACAGAGGGGAATGATTGTATCTCCGCCCAAAGCAGGTAAGACAACCCTTTTAAAGGACGCGGCAAAATCCATTCTTCGGAACAATCCGGAAATGCACCTGATTATTCTGCTGATTGATGAGCGTCCGGAAGAGGTTACAGATATAAAGGAGGCCATCAAAGGCAAAAACGTGGAAATTATTTATTCTACTTTTGATGAACTGCCGGAGCATCACAAGCGTGTGTCTGAAATGACCATTGAGCGTGCAAAACGTCTGGTAGAACACAAAAAAGACGTTACGATTTTCATCGACAGTATTACAAGACTGGCAAGGGCATATAACCTGACAGTTCCCCCAAGCGGACGTACCCTTTCCGGTGGTCTTGACCCGGCTGCCCTGCATATGCCCAAGCGTTTCTTCGGTGCGGCCAGAAACATGAGAGAGGGCGGAAGTCTGACCATTCTGGCAACTGCACTGGTGGATACAGGAAGCAAGATGGATGACGTTGTGTACGAAGAATTTAAGGGGACCGGTAATATGGAACTGGTGCTGGACAGAAAACTCCAGGAAAAGAGGGTTTTCCCGGCTATCGACATTGCAAAATCCGGAACAAGAAGGGAAGACCTGCTTTTGAACAGGGAAGAACAGGAAGCCGTGGACATTATGCGGAAAGCCTTAAACGGCATGAAGTCAGACGAAGCTACGGAAAATATTCTGAATATGTTTGCCAGAACAAGGGACAATGCAGAATTTGTACAGATGGTGAAAAAGCAGAGGATTCTTTAAAGAAAACCCTAATAAGCCTTGCATTTGGTGTCAGAATATGCTATAATGCAAAAGCTGTTTGAATTTGAAAACGCAATAAAACAATATAAATAATCAAAATATATAAGAGGTGAAAAAAATGAGAGAAGGAATCCATCCAAATTATCAGGAATGTACAGTAACTTGCAACTGTGGAAATACATTTAAGACAGGTTCTACTAAATCTGAACTCCGTGTAGAAGTTTGCTCTAAATGTCATCCTTTCTATACAGGACAGCAGAAAGCTGCACAGGCTCGTGGACGTATTGATAAGTTCAACAAGAAATACGGCATGAATAAATAAGAGGTAGAAGAGGCTGAGGTTTGAGGACTTCGGCCTCTTATTGCGTTTGGAGGAAACATGAAATCATCAAACATTGGCGGACAGGCTGTCATGGAAGGCATTATGATGCGGCACGGAGACGTGTATTCTGTTGCGGTGCGGAAGCCGGATAAAGAGATAGAAGTCAAGATTGAAGACTATAAGAGTATAATAAAAAGCCGGAAAATCCTGAAGCTTCCCATCATACGCGGTGTGTTTAACTTTATAGATTCTCTGGTGGTAGGAACGAAATGTCTTATGTATTCTGCCACTTTTTTTGAAGAAGAGGAAGAATTGGAGAAAAGAAAAGCGCTGACAGGGGAGGAGCGGGAAAAGCAGGAAGCCAAAAAGGAAAAGGAAGACAAGGTGCTGATGACGGCAACGGTTATTTTTTCAGTGGTATTGTCCGTAGGGCTTTTTATGGTGCTTCCTTACCTGCTGGCCAGCCTTTTACACAAGGTAGGAGTCAGTGAACATATGGTGACCGTAGCGGAAGCCATTGTGCGTATTGTACTGTTTCTGGGGTATATGCTGCTGATTTCCAGGATGCAGGATATTCAGCGGGTGTTTATGTATCACGGGGCAGAGCATAAGTGTATCAACTGTGTGGAGCATGGAAAACCGCTGACTGTGGAAAATGTTATGGCAAGTTCCCGTTTCCATAAGAGGTGCGGAACCAGTTTTCTGTTCTTTGTCATTATTATCAGTGTTATTTTCTTTTTAGGATTTTTTGCCGTGGTTCCCATAAAGACCATGTGGCTGCGGATTACCGTGCGTATTTTGCTGGTGCCGGTGATTGCAGGGGTTTCTTATGAATTTATTAAGCTGGCGGGAAACAGCGACCATCCGGCGGTGGCATTTCTTTCCAAACCGGGTATGGCCTTGCAGAAGCTGACGACAAAAGAACCGACACCGGATATGGCAGAGGTGGCCATTCAGGCTGTAGAGGCTGTGTTTGACTGGAGAGCGTATCTGAAGGAGAACTTTCCGGACGTACAGACAGGCGGGGAAGATTGATATGGCAGGATATAAGGCATTACTGGAAGATGGAAAACAGTATTTGAAAGAAAGACAGATAGAAGATGGAAATCTGGACGCATGGCTCTTACTGGAGCATGTGTGCGGTATTTCCAGAAGCTGGTACTTTGTCCACGAAGACGAGGAAGTGCCGAAAGAACAGGCAGAGCAGTATCAAAAGCTGCTTGTAAAGCGGGGAGAGAGAATTCCTTTGCAGCAGTTGACTCACGAGGCATATTTTTACGGCATGAAGTTTTATGTGAATGAGCATGTGCTGATTCCCAGACAGGATACGGAGATTCTGATAGAGGAAGTGTTAAAAGAAGCCGGCGGGAAGAAGGGACTGTGCATTCTGGATATGTGTACGGGAAGCGGCTGTATCCTGCTGAGTCTGCTGGCTCATCTGAAAGAGGCAGAGGGAACAGGGGCAGATTTGTCAAAGGAAGCCCTGAAAGTGGCTGAAAGAAACGGCAAAGACCTGGGAATATCAGCGCAATGGATAAACAGCGATCTGTTTGAGCTGGTTTCGGGGAAATATGATATTCTGGTGTCGAATCCCCCTTATATCCAGACAGAAGTCATTGAAGGGCTGATGGAAGAAGTGAAATTTCATGAACCCAGAATGGCACTGGACGGCCGGGAGGACGGTCTGTATTTTTACCGCAGAATTACCCGGCAGGCAGGAAATTATTTGAATCCCCAGGGGATTCTGGCCTTTGAAATCGGTTATGACCAGGGGGAAGCTGTGGCGCAGCTGATGAAGGAACAGGGATATACGGAAGTGAAAGTGATACAGGACCTGGCAGGACTTGACCGGGTTGTAATTGGAAAGAAAAATCAGGAGGAAAATCATGTTTGATAAATTAGAGGACATCTTAGTCCGCCTTGAGGAAATATTAAATGAACTGAACGAGCCCACTGTGGCCAATGACGCAGCCAGATTTCAGAAGCTGATGAAGGAGCAGAGTGAACTGCAGCCTATTGCAGACGCATATAATGAATATAAACGCTGCAAGGAGACTGTGGAAGACAGTCTGATGCTTCTGGATGAGGAATCTGACGAAGACATGCGGGAAATGCTGAAAGAAGAACTGTCAGATGCCAAGAAGAGGATTGAGGAACTGGAAAAGGAATTGAAAATTCTTCTTCTGCCAAAAGACCCTAATGATGAGAAGAACGTTATTGTGGAAATTCGTGCAGGTGCAGGCGGAGATGAAGCGGCTCTGTTTGCAGCAGAAATTTACAGAATGTATGTGAAATACGCGGAATCCCAGAATTGGAAGACGGAGATGATGAGTCTCAATGAAAATGGAATCGGCGGATTTAAAGAAGTTACTTTTATGATTAACGGAAAAGGTGCGTATTCCAGACTGAAATACGAAAGTGGTGTACATCGTGTACAGCGTGTTCCGGAAACAGAAAGCGGCGGACGGATTCATACATCCACTATTACGGTAGCCATTATGCCGGAAGCAGAGGAAATTGACTTTGAACTGGACTTAAATGACTGTAAATTTGACGTGTTCCGTGCATCCGGAAACGGTGGACAGTGCGTCAATACTACGGACTCTGCGGTACGTCTGACACATATTCCTACGGGAATCGTGATTTCCTGTCAGGACGAGAAATCTCAGCTTAAGAACAAGGATAAGGCTTTAAAGGTATTGCGTTCCAGGCTGTATGATATGGAACTGCAGAAACGTCATGACGCAGAGGCAGAGGCCAGAAGAAGCCAGGTGGGTACGGGAGACCGTTCCGAAAAAATCAGAACCTACAATTTCCCCCAGGGACGTGTGACAGACCACAGAATTAAGCTGACCCTGCACAGACTGGACAGTATTTTGAACGGGGATTTGGAGGAAATTATTGATTCGCTGATTGCTGCAGATCAAACGGCTCGCTTAAGTGGGCTGGAGCAGTAACAGATAGAGAGAATTTTTCAAAGTAAGGAGAAGTACAATTATGAAGAAAACAGCATTAGTAATTATGGCTGCAGGAATCGGAAGCCGCTTCGGAAAGGGAATTAAACAGCTTGCACAGGTAGGACCAAGCGGAGAAATTATTATGGATTACTCCATTCATGATGCCCTGGAAGCCGGATTCAACAAGGTGGTTTTTATTATCCGCAAGGATATTGAAGAAGAGTTCCGCAGTATTATCGGGAACAGAATCGAGAAAATCACAGAGGTAGAATATGTGTACCAGGATATCAACGATTTGCCGGAAGGCTATACCTGCCCTGCGGACCGTACCAAGCCATGGGGAACCGGACACGCAGTACTGGCAGCCAAAAAGGTCATTACTGAGCCGTTTATTGTTATTAATGCGGATGACTATTACGGAAAAGAAGCGTTTGTGAAAATTCACGACTATCTGGTAGAAGAAAAAACGGCAGCAGAAAAGATGGATATCTGTATGGCAGGCTTTATTCTGGAAAATACCTTAAGTGATAACGGCGGTGTGACAAGAGGGGTCTGCACTTTAGATGAAAACAAAAAACTGGTAGGTATTACAGAAACCTACAATATTCAGAAAACACCGGCAGGTCCTGCGGCTGTAGACGAAGAAACAGGAGCAAAGACACCACTGGATTCCCAGACTCTGGTTTCCATGAATATGTGGGGACTGACACCGGAATTTTTAGAAGTTCTGGAAAAAGGTTTTGTGGACTTTTTAGCAGAAGTGAAACCAGGCGAAATCAAGAAAGAATACTTGCTTCCGGCAGTGGTTGATCAGTTGATTCAGGAAAATAAAGCAGAGGTAGCGGTTCTGAAGACACATGACACCTGGTTTGGCGTAACGTATCAGGAAGACAAAGAAAAAGTAATGGAATCCTTTAAAGAACTGGTGAAAAAAGGGGTATATAAAGAAGAACTCTTTTCATAATCGGAATTTTGTGTTATCTTAGTAAATGACAAAAAGATAAAAAAAATGAATGATTGTGTAAAAAGGAGCGAGTTATGGGTAAATATTTTGGAACGGACGGCTTTCGTGGCGAGGCAAATGTGAATTTGACCGTGGAACATGCTTTTAAAGTGGGAAGATTTCTGGGCTGGTATTTCGGCAAAGAACATAAAGCGCAGATTGTAATCGGAAAAGATACCAGAAGAAGCAGCTATATGTTTGAATACTCTCTGGTGGCCGGATTGACGGCATCAGGGGCAGATGTATACCTTCTTCATGTAACCACAACCCCCAGCGTGTCCTATGTGGTGCGCACGGAGAATTTTGACTGCGGTATTATGATTTCTGCCAGTCACAATCCTTTCTATGACAATGGCATTAAGATTATCAACGGAAACGGACAGAAGATGGACGCCTCTGTGGAAGCCCAGATTGAGGCCTATATTGATGGAGAAATGGAAGAACTGCCTCTGGCAAAAAGGGAGAACATCGGACGCACCGTAGACTTTTCAGCGGGAAGAAACCGTTATATTGGCTATCTGATTTCTATTCCAACCAGAGCGTTTAAAAATATGCGTATTGGTCTGGACTGCTCAAACGGAAGCGCTTCGGCTATTGCCAAAAGTGTGTTTGACGCGCTGGGCGCCAAAACTTATGTAATTCATAACAATCCGAATGGAACCAATATTAATACAAACTGCGGTTCCACACACATCAATGAACTGAAAAAATTTGTAATAGAAAAAGGCCTGGACGTGGGATTTGCCTATGACGGAGATGCAGACCGCTGTATTGCAGTGGACGATAAGGGAGAAGAAGTAAACGGAGATTTGATTCTCTATGTCTGCGGCAAGTATATGAAGGAATGCGGACAGTTAAACAACAATACCATTGTGACAACAGTTATGTCCAATCTGGGTCTGTACAAGGCTTGTGACAGAGAAGGCATCCGCTATGAGAAAACTGCGGTAGGCGACAAGTATGTGTGCGAAAATATGATGGCAAACGGACATTCCATTGGCGGAGAACAGTCCGGGCACATTATCTTTTCCAAACATGCCACAACAGGAGACGGAATCCTGACTTCTCTGAAGCTTATGGAAGTCATTATCGAGAAAAAAGTGCCATTGAGCACACTGACAAGAGAGGTTGTCATTTATCCTCAGGTGCTGAAGAATGTAAGAGTTTATGATAAAAAAACGGCAAGGGAAAATCAGAAGGTGACAGAAGCTGTGGCTGAGGTGGAGAAAGCCCTTGGAGATGAAGGCAGAATTCTGGTAAGGGAAAGCGGCACAGAACCATTGATTCGCGTTATGGTGGAAGCCGCTACCGACGCAGTCTGCAAAGAATATGCAGATAAGGTTGTGGAAGCTATGCGGGCTGAAAATCTCATTGCCGAATAAGGAAACGGGGTTAAACGGGTGAAAAAGAAAATTGTTTTGGCGGCAGTTGTGCTGTGTCTGCTGGCCGGATGTAAAGGCAGTGAACCGACGGAATATGAGACCGGGCTGGAAAATCTGAAAAAACAGGAGTATACTCAGGCTATCGAAAATTTTCAAAATGCCATCTCTGAAGGCGGCCATGGAGTGCAGTCCTGGAGAGGAATCGGCATTGCCTGGACGGAGCAGGGGATTTTTGATAAGGCGCAGGAAGCTTTTACGACTGCTTTGGGATTGACGGAACGTTCGGAAAAAGCCTTAAAGACAGATTTATATTTTTACCTGGCAGATGCCCTGTATCATCAGGGCGAATATCAGAAATGTGTGGAAACCTGTGAGGAACTCTTAAAACTTCAGAAGAAAAAAGACGCTTACTTTTTAAGAGGAAGCGCTTACCTGCACATGGATGAATATAAGAAGGCGCACAGTGATTTTTCCAGAGTGGTGTCGGGTTCAGATGACTATGAGGACTATCTGGATGTCTATAAGGTTTACAAGTCCTGTGACTTGAATGCAGACGGCAGCGCTTATCTGGAAAGCGCTCTGGAAATTAAGGCGAAATCGGCAGAGGATTCTTATAATGAAGGCAGAGTGTACTATTATCTGGAAGAATATGAGAAAGCCGAGAAAATGCTGAAAAAAGCGTGGAAGGAAGAATATGCGCCTGCATTGGTGTATTTGGGGAAGGTGTATCTGGACGCAGGCGAGCCCCAAAAAGCTTCTGACATATATCAGAAATGTCTGCAGCAGAAGGGACTTGAGGCAGAAGGATATAATGGGCTTGCTTACTGTTCTGTCAAGCAGGAGGATTATACCGGTGCGCTTTCCTACGTAGAGAAGGGCCTGAAAGAAAAGGATAAAGAAGTGCAGCAGGCACTTTTGTTTAATGAGATTGTGATTTATGAAAAGCAGAAAGATTTTGCCACTGCCAAAACAAAAATGCAGGAATATCTGAAACAGTATCCTGCAGATGAAGAAGCAGTGAGAGAAAATTATTTTTTGCAGACAAGATAGAGGGCTGTCGCACTGGCGACAGCCCTTTTGTCAAAGATATAGGTATCAGAACCACGGGTTGGTTTTACTACATTTTCTAAGAGACAATATACTAGAAAAAGTATAGAAAAAACAGTGGAAAGATCATAGATTTTCTGTACGAATTATATAATAATCACAGAAAAGAGGGTGGGGGCTTGCGGGAAAGAAAAGAAGGAAGTATCATAAAGGCAAGAAAACAGGACAGGAGAGTTGTATGGATTTATATGAATTAAAGGAAGAACAGGAACGAGTGATTTTAGTAGGTGTGCAGACCCAGGACGGGGATGACACGGAAGAATCTTTAAAAGAGCTGGAAGAGCTGGTAAAAACCGCAGGAGCCGTGACGGTGGGGACAGTGATACAGAGCCGGGAAGCCATTCATCCGGGATATTATGTAGGCACGGGAAAACTGGAAGAAATTCGTATGGCGGCAGACGCTTATGACGCTACAGGCATTGTATGCGATGATGAACTTTCCCCTTCTCAGATGAACAACCTGGAGAGAGAACTGGGACTGAAAATCATGGACAGGACGGTAGTGATTCTGGATATTTTTGCTGCCAGAGCCAATACCAGCGAGGGAAAAATACAGGTGGAACTGGCCCAGCTTCGTTACCGGGCGGCCAGACTTACCGGGATGGGAACTGCCATGTCCAGGCTGGGCGGAGGAATCGGTACCAGAGGTCCGGGAGAGAAAAAGCTGGAAGTGGACAGACGTTTGATTAAGTCTCGCATTTCTCAGCTAAGAAAGGATTTGGAGCAGGTAAAACGGCACCGGGAACTGCTGCGAGAGGGGCGAAAGCGGGAAAATATCCGAACAGCCGCTATTGTAGGGTATACCAACGCAGGAAAGTCTACACTTTTAAATACGCTTACGGACGCCTGTGTATTGGAGGAGGATAAGCTGTTTGCCACTCTGGACCCTACAACCAGAGTGCTGGAACTGCCGGGAAAACAGAAAATTTATCTGACAGATACCGTAGGCTTTATACGGAAACTGCCCCATCATTTAATCGAGGCTTTTAAGAGTACCCTGGAAGAGGCAAAATATGCGGATTTTATTATTCATGTGGTAGATGCCTCCAATCCCCAGATGGAGGAGCAGATGTATGTGGTGTATGAAACTCTTCAGGAACTGGGGGTACAGGATAAGAAGATTGTCACCCTTTTTAACAAACAGGACAGATTGTCGGACGCAGGAATTTTTCGGGACTTTAGGGCAGACTATGTGATTAAGACCGCGGTGAAGACTGGACAGGGGCTGGAGGAATTGAAGGCTGTGCTGGAGAAATTGCTTACCGAAGACCAGATTTATATTGAGCGCGTGCTGCATTACCGGGAAGCGGGACAACTGCAGCTTATACGCAAGTACGGACAACTGATTTCAGAGGAGTACACCGATGAGGGCATTGCGGTGAAGGCCAGAGTGCCCCGGGATATTTATGGAAGAATCGGCGGAAAATAAAGAAGAATAAAAAATCTCCCCACCAGAGGGTGCGTGTTCTGGTGGGGAGATTTTTATGCGGAAAATAAATTTCCTTTATCGAAAGTGAGTCTTATTTCTGGTTTTTTTCAGCTTCTGCCATTTTCATAGCCCGAACCTTTAACGGAAGTCCGAATAAGGTGATGAAGCCGTCGGCATCGTGGTGGTCATATAAATCACCGGTAGTAAAGGAGGCCAGAGATTCGTCGTATAAGCTGTAAGGAGAAGTTGTGCCGGCTTTGATGATGTTGCCTTTATACAGTTTGAACTTTACTTCTCCTGTAACGTATTTCTGTGTGGATTCCACAAAGGCCTGAATGGCTTCACGAAGAGGTGTGAACCATTTTCCTTCATATACAATCTGTGCAAACTGGCTGCCCAGCTTTTTCTTCATTTCCATGGTATCACGGTCCAGAATCAGTTCTTCCAACTGGTCATGGGATTCCATGAGAATAGTTCCGCCCGGTGTCTCATATACGCCGCGGGATTTCATGCCTACCACACGGTTCTCCACAATATCAATAATACCGATACCGTTTTCTCCGCCTAATTTGTTCAGTTCCGTGATGATTTCAGATACCTTCATGGCTTTGCCGTTTAAAGTTTTCGGAACACCTGCTTCAAATGTCATGGTCACTTCTGTTTCTTTGTCCGGTGCTTTCTGCGGAGTCACACCTAAAACCAGCAAATCATCGTAGTTTGGTTCAGCAGCAGGGTCTTCCAGTTCCAGGCCTTCATGACTGATATGCCATAAGTTTCTGTCACGGCTGTAGCTGTGGCTTGCGTCAAAGGGGAGGTCAATTCCGTGAGCTTTGCAGTAAGCAATTTCGTCTTCACGGGACTGCATGGTCCACACATCAGTCATACGCCATGGGGCAATAATTTTTAAATCAGGTGCCAGAGCCTTAATTCCCAGCTCGAAACGAATCTGGTCATTTCCTTTGCCGGTTGCACCGTGACAGATAGCGGAAGCTCCTTCTTTTCTTGCAATTTCTACCAGACGTTTTGCGATGCCGGGACGAGCCATGGAAGTACCAAGAAGGTATTTGTGCTCATACACAGCGCCGGCCTGTACGCAGGGAACAATGTAGTCATCACAGAATTCATCAACAATATCTTCAATATATAATTTGGAAGCGCCGGAAAGTGCAGCGCGTTCTTCCAGTCCGTCTAATTCTGCGCCCTGACCACAGTCGATACAGCAGCAGATAACCTCGTAATCAAAATTTTCCTTTAACCATGGAATTAACGCGGTAGTGTCCAGTCCGCCGGAATATGCCAGAATTACTTTTTCTTTCATAATAAATATCCTCCTTTATCACAGGTTTGCTATGTGAAATTTTTTTGTTTCGCCTTCGTTGGTATTAATATACAACAAAAATTATAATTATGCAATAGGGAAATGCAAAAAAATAAAAAAATTTACTGGGATGAAAAGATATGCATGGCGGTTATAACAGATATTACTCTGGAATATCCTATTTATATAAGGGGTTTTAAAGAGAAGGGCAATCTGGAAAAAACGGAAAATTTCAGAAAAAAACACTTGCATATACAAAAATATGGATGTATAATTATTCAAAAAATTATAAAAATATGCAGGGAGAGAAAGCAGTGCAGTCTTTTCTTGCAGAGCAAAAGAATCAGGAGTATGATGAAAAAAACAGGAAATGAGGGATAAGGCTATGATTAAGGTGGGAATTATCGGTGCAACCGGATATGCGGGACAGGAATTGGTCCGGCTTTTAAAGGGGCATGGAAATGCGGAAATCAAATGGTATGGGTCCAGAAGCTACATTGATAAGAAGTATGCCCAGGTTTACCAGAATATGTTTCAGATTGTAGAGGAAACCTGTCTGGACGACAACATGGAGGAATTGGCAGAGCAGGTAGATGTGATTTTTACAGCAACACCCCAGGGGTTGTGTGCTTCCATGGTCAAGGAAGAAATCCTTTCCAAGGTGAAAATAATTGACCTGAGCGCAGATTTCCGTATAAAAGATGTGTCTGTTTATGAAAAATGGTACGGTTTAGAACACAAATCGCCTCAGTTTCTGCCGGAGGCTGTGTACGGGCTGTGTGAGATGAACCGGGACAAGATAAAAAAGGCGAGGCTGGTGGCAAATCCGGGCTGTTATACCACCTGCAGTATCCTTACCTGTTATCCGCTGGTAAAGGAAGGGCTAATTGATGGAAATACCTTGATTATCGACGCCAAATCCGGTACCTCCGGGGCTGGAAGAGGAGCAAAGCTGGACAATCTGTTCTGTGAAGTCAATGAAAATATGAAGGCTTATGCAGTAGCCAGTCACCGTCACACACCGGAAATCGAAGAACAGCTGGGCTATGCCGCAGGAAAAGAAATTACACTGAACTTTACCCCTCATCTGGTTCCCATGAACCGGGGAATTCTGGTGACAGCCTACGCTTCTCTGACAAAACAGGTATCTTATGAAGAGGTAAAGGCCGTATATGACAAATATTATGAAAAAGAGCAATTTGTCCGTGTGCTGGAAAAAGACGTGACACCCCAGACCCGTTGGGTAGAGGGAAGCAATTACACGGATATAAATTTCAAAATTGACCCGAGAACTAACCGGATTATTCTTATGGGCGCTATTGACAATCTGGTAAAAGGGGCGGCCGGACAGGCTGTGCAGAATATGAATCTGCTGTTTGGAGAAAAAGAAAACAGGGGACTGGAACTGGTTCCCATGTTTCCATAAAGCATTTCAGAAAGAGATAGGATGAGGAGGCAGTAAGATGAAGGTAATAGAGAACGGCATTACAGCCCCAAAGGGGTTTTTGGCAGCAGGCCTTGCGGCGGGAATTAAAAAGGGAAACAAAAAGGATATGGCCATGGTGTATAGTCAGAAACCATGTCAGACCGCCGGAACTTTTACCACCAATGTGGTGAAAGCGGCGCCTGTGAAATGGGACAAACATTTGGTGGATAACGCAGCATATACACAAGCCATTGTGTGCAACAGCGGTATTGCCAATGCCTGTACTGGAACAGAAGGGTACAGTTACTGTCAGGAAACAGCAAAAACGGCGGCAGAAGCGCTGCAGATACCGGAAGAGGCAGTTTTGGTGGCATCTACAGGTGTTATCGGACAGCAGCTTCCCATAGATATCTTAAAAGAAGGGGTAAAAAAGCTGGTTCCGGTGCTTTCTGATTCCAGAGAGGCGGGAATTCTGGCAGCCCAGTCTATTATGACTACGGACACTGTGAGGAAGGAATGTGCTGTAGAAATGGAACTTTCGGGCGCAAAGGTGACCATAGGCGGCATGTGCAAGGGTTCCGGCATGATTCACCCCAATATGTGCACCATGCTGGGCTTTGTCACCACAGACGTGCAGATTACCAAAGAACTTCTGCAGGAAGCCTTGAGTGAAATTGTTCAGGATACCTACAATATGATTTCTGTGGACGGGGATACTTCAACCAATGATACCGTGTTGGTGCTGGCAAACGGCATGGCGGAAAATCCTTTGATTAGCGAGAAAAATCAGGATTATGAAACTTTTAAAGAGGCTCTTTTGTATGTAAATACAAGTCTGGCTAAGCAGATTGCAGCAGACGGGGAAGGGGCTACGGCACTGTTTGAAGTGAAGATTACGGGGGCAGAGACAAAGGAGCAGGCAGTGACATTGGCAAAATCTGTCATAACCTCGAATCTGACAAAAGCGGCTGTTTTCGGCCATGATGCCAACTGGGGCAGAATCCTGTGTGCCATGGGGTATTCCGGGGCACAGTTTGACCCCGACAAAGTGGACTTGTTCTTTGAAAGCGCAGCAGGGAAAATTCAGATTTTAAAGGACGGAGTGGCCGTGGATTACAGTGAGGAGGAAGCTACCAGAATTCTTTCGGAAAAACAGGTGACTGCAGCAGCGGACATCAAGCTGGGAAAGGAATCGGCTGTGGCCTGGGGCTGTGATTTGACTTATGATTATGTGAAAATTAACGCGGATTACAGGTCTTAATGGTTTATGGAATAGAAGAAAAAGAAGGGCAGGGAGAAACATGGTAAAGCAGAAATATCTTGACAAAGCAGAGGTGCTGATTGAGGCGCTTCCCTATATTCAGCGGTTTAACCGGAAAATTATTGTGGTGAAATATGGCGGAAGTGCCATGGTGGACGAGGAATTAAAGAAAAGCGTCATTCAGGATGTGGTACTGTTAAAGCTGGTGGGATTTAAACCCATTATTGTCCACGGCGGCGGAAAGGAAATCAGCAAGTGGGTAAGCAAAGTGGGAAAAGAGCCCAGATTTGTCAACGGGCTGCGGGTAACGGACGAGGAAACCATGGAACTGGCAGAAATGGTGCTGGGAAAAGTAAATAAGGAACTGGTAAGCCTGGTGGAATCCCTGGGGGTTCGGGCTGTGGGACTCAGCGGAAAGGACGGAGGACTTCTGCGGGTAGAGAAGAAGTTCTCCCAGGGGCAGGATATCGGATTTGTGGGAAATGTTACGGATGTAAATCCCCAGATTCTTCTGGACCTTCTGGAAAAAGACTTTCTGCCCATTGTGTGTCCCATTGGTATGGATGATAATTATGCGGCTTACAACATCAATGCCGACGATGCAGCCTGTGCCATTGCAAAGGCCATGCATGCGGAAAAACTGGCATTTCTGACGGATATCGAAGGGGTTTACAAAGACCCGGAAGACCCGGAAAGCCTGATTTCCAAGTTGTTTGTAAAAGAGGCAAAGGAACTGATTTTCAACGGAAATGTGGGCGGCGGTATGATTCCCAAGTTGCAAAACTGTATGGATGCCATTGAGGAAGGCGTTTCCAGAGTGCATATTCTGGACGGCAGGATAAAACATTGTCTGCTTCTGGAAATCTTTACGGATAAGGGAATCGGAACCGCTATTCTGAGAAAGGAGGGCATACAGCATTATGATGTGCAGTAAGGAATATATGGAACTGGCAGAGAACAGTATCCTTCATACTTATAATCGTTTTCCCGTGGTGCTGGAAAAGGGAGAAGGCGTGTATCTTTATGACCTGGACGGAAAGAAGTATCTGGACTTTGGCGCGGGAATTGCGGTTTTTGCCCTGGGGTATGGAAATGAGGAGTACAACGAAGCTTTAAAAATCCAGATTGACAAGCTGATACATACCTCAAATCTCTATTACAATACGCCTATGGCGGAGGCGGCTCACAAACTTTTGAAAGCGTCGGGTATGAGCCGGGTGTTTTTTACCAACAGTGGTACAGAAGCCATAGAAGGGGCTATTAAGGCAGCCAGAAAGTATGCCTGGTTAAAGGATAACAGCACGGACCATGAAATTATCGCCATGCGTCATTCCTTCCACGGCAGAAGTCTGGGGGCTTTGTCTGTTACCGGAAACAGTCATTATCAGGAACCCTTTAAGCCTTTAATCGGAGGGGTGAAATTTGCGGATTTTAATGATTTGGACAGCGTAAAAGCAGCAGTGACAGAGAAAACCTGTGCAATTATCCTGGAAACCGTCCAGGGAGAAGGCGGCATTTATCCCGCAGAGGAAGGCTTTTTAAAGGGTGTGAAAAAACTCTGTGAGGAAAAGGATATTCTGCTGATTTTAGATGAAATTCAGTGCGGCATGGGACGGACGGGCAGCATGTTTGCCTGGCAGGCGTACGGCACAGAGCCGGATATTATGACCTGCGCCAAAGCCCTGGGCTGCGGTGTGCCGGTAGGGGCTTTTGTGCTGGGTGAAAAAGCCGCGGAAAAATCTTTGGAGCCGGGAGACCACGGAACCACTTACGGTGGAAATCCTCTGGCCTGTGCGGCGGTAAGCAAGGTGTTTGATTTATTTGAAAAACAGGATATTCTGCACCATGTACAGGAAATTTCCGGTTATTTGGAGAAAAAGCTGGATGGCCTTGTGGATAAGTATGAATTTTTGAGTGAACGGCGTGGAAAAGGTCTGATGCAGGGACTGGAGGTTGCCGGAAGGCCTGTGGGAGAGATTGTTTCAAAAGCGCTGGAAAATGGTTTGATTGTAATTTCAGCGGGAAATCATGTGCTGCGGTTTGTGCCGCCGCTTATTGTTACCCGGGAACATATTGATGAGATGATAGAAAAGCTGGAAAAGAGTTTTTAAAGATATAGGTATAAAAGTGGTTTCTCTGGAAATTCTATGTAACAGGACAGAAGAAACGGAGGAACACAAGCATGTGGGGCATTTTAGTTGCTTTGCTTTCCGGTGCGCTGATGAGCGTGCAGGGAGTTTTTAATACGGAACTGACCAAACAGACCAGCCTTTGGGTATCCACAGGCTGGGTACAGATTTCAGCCTTTTTAATCTGTGTGTGTGCCTGGCTTTTTACCGGACGGGAGGAAGCGGGTGCACTTTTGCGGGTAGACCACAAATACCTTCTGCTGGGAGGGGTTATCGGCGCTTTTATTACTGTGACGGTGATTCAGAGTATGTCATCTCTTGGACCTGCCCGGGCGGCTATGCTCATTGTGGTGGCTCAGCTTGCGGTCGCTTATGTGATTGAGCTTCTGGGCCTTTTCGGAGTGGAAAAGGTGGATTTTGAGTGGCGCAGGCTTATCGGCATGGCTGTGGCTATTGTGGGAATCATAATTTTTAAATGGGAAAAATAGACAAAAACAGCCGTGGTTTTGCGGCTGTTTTTTGGATTGCAGGAACAGACGGGAAGTGCTATACTACAGATACATATCAAAATCATGTTCGGCGTTTCAGCCAAAGATTTCCAGATATTTATAAAAGACTGTAAAAGGCAAAAGTGTGTTATTTTACAAAGAAGTTCCGATTTTTATATTGTAAAGAGTTTTCAAATTCGTTACAATAGAACTATCTGTACACATGTTTGCATTTTGCAGACGGATTGCGTCAGAAATGCAGAAAGCAGAGGTGTATAGAATGAAGAAAAAGAGCGTGCTTTTTGGAATGTTTTTGTTGATATGCTGCCTGTGGATATCTTCCTGCAAGCAGGAAGAGGTTGTGATAGAGCAGCCTTCTCTGGAAAAATCAGAAAAAGAAGAGACGGATAAGGCAGACGGGAAGGAAGAGAAATCTTCACAGGAGAGTGAACCGGAGGCAGAAACTATCTGGGTAGACGTAAGCGGGGCAGTGAACCGTCCCGGTGTTTACGAACTGCAGAAAGAAGCCAGGGTGTTTGAGGCAGTAAAGGCAGCAGGCGGTTTTTCCAAAGAGGCCGATACCGGATGGCTGAATCAGGCGGCTTTGCTGGTTGACGGGGAGAAAATTCAAGTATATACTTTGGAAGAAACCAGTCAGATGAAGGAACAGGGGATTGTACAGGAAAAGCAGCAAAAAGAGACGGCAGATTCTCCGGTGCAGAGTACCGGGGGAAACGGCAGGGTGAATATTAACACGGCTGATGTGACCGGGCTTCAGGAAATTCCGGGTATTGGTCAGGTGAGAGCCCAGGCCATTGCGGACTACAGAGAAGAAAACGGAAAGTTCCAAAGCATTGAGGAAATTCAGGAGGTTCCCGGTATTAAGGGAAAGACTTTTGAAAAGATACAGAACTATATCACAATAGAATAAGGAGAGCGAAATGAGTAAGCGAGTATTGGTAGTAGATGATGAAAAACTGATTGTAAAAGGAATAAGATTCAGCCTGGAGCAGGAAGGCATGGAGGTGGACTGTGCCTATGATGGAGAAGAGGCCCTGGAAAAGGCAAAGACCGGAGATTACGATATGATTCTTCTGGATATTATGCTTCCGAAGCTGACCGGGCTTGAGGTCTGCCAGCAGATTCGTGAATTTTCTTCCGTGCCGATTATTATGCTTACTGCAAAGGGAGAAGATATGGATAAGATTCTGGGGCTGGAGTACGGTGCAGATGATTATATTACAAAGCCTTTTAATATCCTGGAGGTAAAAGCCCGCATTAAAGCTATTATGAGGAGAACCAGAAAGGAAGAAAAGAAAGAAAGTTTCGGCAAAACGCTGGTTAGCGGGGACTTAAAACTGGATTGTGAAGGCAGAAGAGTCTTTATTGCAGGTAGGGAAATCAATCTGACTGCAAAGGAATTTGATGTTCTGGAGCTTTTGGCAAAAAATCCCAATAAGGTATACAGCCGTGAAAATCTGCTGAATCTGGTATGGGGCTATGAGTATCCGGGAGATGTGCGCACCGTGGATGTACATATCCGGCGCCTTAGAGAGAAGATTGAAGCGGTTCCCAGTGACCCGAAATATGTGCATACAAAATGGGGAATCGGATATTATTTTCAGGGATAGGGAAAACAGATGAAAGTAAAGGTGAAACTGACATTTTTTAAAAGTCTCAGATTCCGCATTATGGTTTTGTTGGTGATTATTGGTATTGTGCCCTGCCTGCTCACGGAGAGGGTGATTGTACGCAGTTATGAAAGCCGGGCTGTGGAACTGCGGAAAATCAATGTAAAGAACCAGTGCGATATTCTGGGAAATCAGTTGATGGAGGAAGGATATCTGGAACATCAGCAGTCAGAAACAATCAATAAGGAGCTGTCCCTGGTTTCTACTATCTATAACGGCAGGATTCTGATTATCAATGAGAGCGGAAGGATTGTGAAGGATACCTACGGTATTGATGAAGGAAAATATGTGCTGTCCGAAGAAGTTATTAAGTGCTTTGAAGGAGAAGACACCAGCAGCTATGATAAGAAAAATTCGTATATTGAACAGACCATTCCATTGACGGACCCAAAGAGCAAGCACATTGAAGGTGTAATGCTGGTAAGCACCTCTACCGGAGAGATTGTGGACAGTATTGCGTTTTTGGAGCACAGGGGAAGTCTGCTGATGCTGGCTATTTGTCTGCTTGTGGTGGTACTGGGCTTTGTGTTGTCAAAGGTTCTGGTGAAGCCCTTTGCCAGAGTGGGAAAGGCTATTGAAGAACTGACAGACGGTTATCTGGATGAAGAGATTTCTGTGCCGGATTACACGGAAACACAGATGATAAGCAGTGTGTTTAATAAAATGCTGAAGCGCATGAAGGTATTGGATGATTCCAGGCAGGAGTTTGTAGCCAACGTATCCCATGAACTGAAAACACCTATGACGTCCATTAAGGTGCTGGCTGATTCGCTTGCAGGGCAGGAAAATGTGCCAGTGGAACTGTATCAGGAATTTATGCAGGATATTGCTGTGGAAATTGACAGAGAAAATCAGATTATTACAGACCTGCTGTCTCTGGTGAAAATGGATAAAAAGGCTTCAGAGCTGAATGTTGAGAAGGTGAATATCAATGAAATGATGGAAAACATTCTCAAGAGGCTGAAGCCCATTGCAGACAAGAAAAATGTGGAACTGGTGCTGGAAAGCTATCGTCCTATTGTGGCAGAAATCGACGAGGTGAAGATGAGCCTGGCACTTACTAATCTGGTGGAAAACGGAATTAAATACAACATACAGGACGGCTGGGTACATGTGACTTTGAATGCAGATCACAAATACTTTTATGTATCTGTAGCAGATTCGGGAATCGGAATTCCCCAGGAATCCCTTGACCGTATTTTTGAGCGTTTCTACCGGGTGGATAAGTCTCATTCCAGAGAAATAGGGGGAACGGGACTGGGTCTGGCCATTACAAGAAATGCCATTGTCATGCACCGGGGCGCCATTAAGGTCAAGAGTGAAGAACATAAGGGGACTACTTTTTCTGTAAGGATTCCTCTGAACTATATTGCATAAGGAGGGCATGAAGTGAAAAAAATGATGAAGACTGTTTTGCTTCTTCTGACAGCAGGAATTTTGCTGAATTTGTCCGGATGCAAAGAAGAGGAAAAGCAGGAAAGTAAGACAGAATACCATATGTATTATCTTTCCCTTACGGAAACTGCTTTGGAAGAAACGGACTATGTGCCTTCCCAGCGGACTTCGGAGGCTATGGTAAATGAAATTGTAGGGATGCTGGGAAAAGAGCCAGAGAATGAAGAATATCTTTCTCTGCTGCCCAAAGGAGTAACGATAGAAACCTGTACTTATGAGGGACAGACCGTAACGCTGACCTTTAATGAAGAGTATAAAAAGATGAAAAACACCAGAGAAATTCTGGCGAGAGCAGGAATTGTCAAGGCGCTGACCCAGATTCCCGGAGTCAGTTATGTGGAATTTTATCAGGGGCAAGAGGCTATGACAGACGCAGATGGACAGAATATCGGCAAAATGGACGCCTCCACTTTTGTGGAAAATGAAGGGGAAAATATCAATTCTTATGTACAAAATGATTTAAATCTTTATTTTGCCAGCAAAGACGGAGAAAATCTGGTAAAGGAAAGAGTTTCTGTGTATTATAGCAGCAATGTTCCCATTGAAAGGGAAGTGGTGGAGAGGCTTTTGAAGGGACCGAACAGTTCTGAACTGCAGCCTACACTGTCACCGAATACGAAGATTCTGGGTGTATCCATTGCAGAGGGAATCTGTTATGTAAATCTGGATAAGAGTTTTCTCAGTGATACTATGAATGTACAGGAAAAGCTGCCTATATATTCTATTGTCAATTCCCTTACAGATGCATGTAACCTGCGGGGCGTGCAGATATCTGTGGAAGGAGAAACGAAGGTGACTTTCCGGGAAAGTATGAAGCTGGATGAGATATATCATGCGGATTACAGCCTGATAGACAGTGAAGAGGCAGAAGAAAATCATGAGTAAACGACCTTTATGTGCGGCTGCGGTTTTCTGGGCAGTTCTGTTGTACCTTTTGGGAGGGGCAGGGATAAAATATTTTACCTATGCCCCGCCTGAGCTGCCTTCCGGGGCTTTTGCCGGGAAGGCAGCCGTTACAGGAGAGGTATACAGAGCGGATGTCCATACCCGCAGTACAAGTCTATATTTGAGAAAAGCAAATCTGATTTTAAATTCTAAAAAATATCCCATAGATGGAATTAAAGCAACCGTTACAACGGAACATATGAAAGAAACAGCGAAACCGGGAAGTGAAGTTTTGCTGCAGGGAGAACTACAGGAAATTCCCCTGCCTTCAAATCCAGGGCAGTTTCATGAGCGGGCCTATTATTATCCCAGAAAGATAAAATGGTATCAGAAAGTTTCTTATATACAGGTGATACAGCCGGAGAAAAACAGGTTTTTATGTTTGCAGGAGAAAATCAAACAGAAACTGCAGAATGGAATTTACCATGTAATGACAAAAGAACAGGCGGGTATTATGGAGGCCATGCTTTTAGGAGAGAAGGCGCAGATAGATACAGAACAGCAGTTTTTATTTCAGCTTATGGGGTGTTCTCATATTCTGTCGGTTTCAGGAACCCATCTTTCCGTTATAGGCGGTGTGTTCTTCTGGCTGCTGAGAAAACTCAGAATTCCCTACAAGGCCGCAGGAGGGATTACTGTGGCTGCCATGTTTTTTTACGGCAGTCTTACGGGGAACGGGGCGGCTGTACTGCGGGCTGTCGTGATGTTTGCAGTTTCCATGGGGGCGTTTTGGGTCAGGCGTACTTACGATTTCCTTTCTGCTATGGCGCTGGCCTCTATGCTGCTTCTGGCAGAAAGTCCGCTGTATCTCTATGACAGCAGTTTTCTCCTGTCCTTTGGAGCAATTTTGGGACTGGGGGCGGTATATCCGGTCTTATTTCCCGGAAAAAAAGCGGGGAGAAGAAGAGAAAGCAGGGCAGAAAAGCTGTATCATGGAATTTTAGCGGGAATACAGTCAGGGATATCCGTGTGGCTGGTGCTGCTGCCTGTCACCATGTATTTTTTCTATGAAATTCCATTATGGGGAATTTTTATGAATCTGCTGATTTTACCTACAGCGGGCATTTTACTGGCTTCGGGGATTTTAGGCTGTGTTTTGGGAGTCTGGTTTCCGGTTTTGGGAAAAATTGCAGCCTTTCCCGCAGCAGGAATTTTGGAACTGTATCTGCAGACAGGGAAGATTACAGCCGGACTTCCGGGGGCTTTGTGGATAACCGGCCAGCCAAAGCTGTGGAAATGTGCCCTGTATTATGTTTTACTGGTTCTGGTACTCTGGCTGAGAAAAAGGGGACTTCATTTCAGCTTACTTTTGGCAGGAGCCATGACCGTGTTACTTGTGCGGCTCCCTCAAAATGCAGTAGAGGTGACTTTTTTGGATGTGGGACAGGGAGACTGTGCCTGTATTCAGACGGGCATAAGAAGCGGATATCTGGTGGACGGGGGCAGCAGCAGTGTGTCCGGAGTGGGGAAATACCGGATTCTTCCGTTTCTGAAAGCCTCCGGAATTTCTCGGATAAAGGGTGTTTTTGTTTCCCATATGGATGCGGATCATATAAATGGTATTCAGGAATTATTGGAAACTATAGCAAAAGGCGAAACCATGGTAAGGGTAGAACGGCTCTTTCTGTCTGCATGCAGGGAAACTGAAGAGCAGAGGCTGGAACTGGAAAAATTGGGGAAGGCAGCCGGGTGCGAAATTATTTATGCGGAAAAAGGGACAAAACTGCAGGAGGACAAAATGGAGATGGATTGTCTGTCCCCTTCAGGAGAAAATTGGGAAGAATGGGAAAGCAACGAGGCCTCACAGGTGTGGAAATTTCAAAAAGAGAAGTTTGTACTCCTGTTTACCGGAGATACGCAGGAGAGGGGAGAAGAAAGTCTTTTCAAGGAAACCGGAAACTGCCAGGTGTTAAAAGTGGCTCATCATGGCTCGAAAAATTCCACTCCGGAAGTGTTTTTGCAGGAAGTTCAGCCGGAAATTGCTATTATTTCCTGCGGGGCGGGAAACCGCTATGGACATCCTCATAAGGAATTGGTGGAAAGACTGAAAAGATATACCGGAAAAATTTATAATACGGCAGAGTGCGGCGCTGTGCGTTTGCAGGTGAAAAAGGAGAAAATCAAGATTTCCTGTTACAGAACCGGGGATTCATGATATAATGAGCGTTAGCGAGCGGGAACAATGGGAGTGTCCGTTTGGCGAAAATAGAGGAGAATGTAATGAAAAGTTTACAGGAAGATATCAAAAATCAGGATTTTAAGCATGTGTATTTATTTTGTGGAGAAGAGGATTATCTGAAACAGCAGTATAAGAAAAAGATGCAGCAAGCACTCCTGCCGGATGGAGATACTATGAATTTTGCCTATTTTGAGGGAAGAAAGACGGAACCGGGAGAAGTCATAAGTCTGGCGGACACGATGCCTTTTTTTTCGGACAGGAGGGTGCTTCTTCTGGAAGATACGGGGTTTTTTAAAAATCAGTGCCAGGGCTTGCCAGAGTATCTGGGAGAATTACCGGACTATCTCTGTATGATTTTCGTGGAGAGCGAAGTGGATAAGAGAAGCCGCATGTATAAAGCGGTGAAAAAGCAGGGAAGAGTGGTGGAATTTACCACTCAGGACAGCAATACTCTCATGCGCTGGGTACTGGGAATGATGAAAAAAGAGGGAAAACAGATTACCCAGAGAGATATGGAGTTGTTTCTGCAGAAGACAGGCACGGATATGGGAAATATAGAAAGAGAGTTAGAAAAGTTGCTCTGTTATACCATGGGACGAGATGTGATTACAAAAGCCGACATTGAGGCGGTTTGTACCACACAGATTACCAACCATATTTTTGATATGCTCCGGGCGGTTACGGACAAAAATCAAAAGAAAGCTTTGGATTTATATTATGATTTGCTGGCTTTAAAAGAGCCGCCTATGAGAATTCTCTTTCTTCTGGCCCGGCAATTTAATCTGATTCTGCAGGTGAAAGAACTGGTGAAAGAAGGATATGACCAAGGGCAGATAGGGAAAAAAGCCGGATTGCAGCCTTTCGTAGTACGCAATTATATGACTTATGCGCGAAAATACAGTGAAGAAGATTTGCGAAGTGCAGTGGAGGAATGTGTCAGTACGGAAACAAAGGTTAAGACAGGGTATATGACGGACAGTATGAGCGTGGAACTTTTGCTGGTGAAGTTCAGCAGTAAGTAGAAGCAGAGGAAACAAAAACCGCCTGGCTGATGACGGCCAGCCAGGCGGTAAAATTTCTATTCAAAATCTATCAGCAATAATTATGCAAGTGTGTTTACAGCTTTAGATAAGCGGGAAACTTTTCTTGCAGCTGTATTTTTGTGATAAACACCTTTAGTAGCTGCTTTATCAATAGTAGAAATTGCGTTCTGTAATGCTGCAACTGCTGCTTCTTTATCTTTTGCTTCAATCGCTACTTCTACTTTCTTAATAGAAGTTTTAACAGCTGATTTGATAGATTTGTTTCTCTCAGCTTTTTTTCTGTTTACTAATACTCTTTTCTTTGCAGATTTAATGTTAGCCAAAGCGTACACCTCCAAATATGATTTACTGGTTTATAATTTATCTTTTTATCGGAGAAAGACACGGAACTCTCCGATATAACATGCTTTTTCATTCTAGTTGATTTAGAGAAAAATGTCAATACATAAAATCCTTTAAAATGCAAAAAATATAGGTGTCCTGAGTTTTTTTCGGGAAAACAGAAAAGGACGGCAGAAAGTCTGAAGAAGGGCAGAAAGGAAAAAGAGCATGGCATTGGGAAGAATCCGTACAGATTTGGCACTGGAGGCAAAAGAAAAATTTGAGGAAGAACATGCAGAAGTCAGAGGAGTAGTGGTAAAAGAAGATTACAATGAAGAAAAAGACATAAGGACTACAACGGTCATCATTGAGACGGAGAACGGGGCGAAAACCATGGGAAGACCCCAGGGTGTCTATATTACATTAGAAGCCCCCAATATGTCTGTGCCGGATGAGGATTACCACAGGGAAATTTCAAAAGAACTGGCAGAACATATGAAGGGACTGCTCCCTGAAAAACAGGAACTGAATATTCTGGTGGTGGGGCTGGGAAACAGAGATATTACGCCGGACGCGCTGGGGCCGGATGTGGTATCCAATCTGCATATTACCAGACATATTATCAGGGAATATGGCGTGCAGGGCACAGGGGAGGAGAAACTCCACAGTATCAGCGGTCTGGTTCCGGGAGTCATGGGGCAGACGGGTATGGAAACTCTGGAAATTGTGCGAGGTGTAGCGGAGGAGACAAGACCGGACGTTATTATTGCTATCGACGCTTTGGCGGCCAGAAGCATTAAACGGCTGAACCGAACCATTCAGATAACGGATACAGGAATCAGTCCCGGTTCCGGCGTGGGAAATCACAGAACCGGATTGAATCAGGAGACTTTGGGAATACGCGTAATTGGAATCGGGGTTCCTACGGTAGTGGATGGAGCAACCATTGTCAGGGATTCTATGGCGCATTTGCTGGATACCCTGGAAGAAGCGGAGAAGAAGGAATTTTTGGAGGAAATGATTGCGCCGTCCCTGCACAGTATGTTTATGACCCCGAAAGATGTGGACGAAACCATAAAACGCCTGGCCTTTACTATTTCCGAAGGATTAAATATAGCATTTGCCAAACCCGAGGAATAATTAAAAAGGATTGTCTCATATATAGATATGAGGTGATAGGGTGAAGAAAAGAAAAGCAGAAACGGTGGTGACCGCCGGGATATGGGTGGGAATGGCTGCGCTGGCCGTTTATATTGTTATAAAAGGGCTGGCTTTGGAAAAGAGTACTTTAGAGCATATGCTGTATCAGGTACAGCAGCAGGCAATAGAAATGTATCTTCCAGGCGTGACACGGGAATATGGGGAGACCATGACAGGTTGGCTTTGGGAGAAGATAGAATCCCGGCTGCTGCCAGCCTCGGCAGATATACAGCGGGAAGGGCAGGAAGAGACAGACCAGGCAACAAGTTCTAAGATTATGGAGGAGAACACAGAATTTCTGGAGGCAAAGCTGTTAGAAGAAAATCAGGAAGCAGGGCCTCCGGAATCGGGATATGAAAATACAGGAGGTGTGGATGCCCAGAGCACCCAGGCAGAGCAGGCAAGTACAGCAGGAGGAGTTGCGGAAAATCAGATAAAACAGCCGGTTACAGATATCCCACTGGAAAAATTTCAGGATTTTGAGTTTGTTATGAGTAATTTCTATACAGTGGATAAAACAACCAGTATGAGCAGTGAGCAGTTAGACGCTCCCGCACTGGTACAGATGGATATGCGGATGAAGACAGACAACAGTCAGCCGCAGATATTGATTTACCATAGCCATTCCCAGGAAGAATTTATTGATTCCATTCCGGGAGATGCCTCTACCACCATTGTAGGAGTGGGGGAGTATCTGGCTTCTCTTCTGCGGGATACTTATGGCTATCAGGTTATTCATGTGACAGATACCTTTGATATTGTAGACGGAAAGCTGGACCGTAATCAGGCATATACTTATGCGCAGGAGAGAGTGGAAGCTATTCTGGAGGAAAATCCCAGTGTGGAAGTGGTCATTGACCTGCACAGGGATGGAGTTCCGGATGATAAACGGCTGGTTACGAATATTAATGGAAAAGAAACGGCAAAAATTATGTTTTTTAACGGATTGAGCAGAACGAATCAAAACGGGGAGATTTCTTATCTTCCAAACCCCTACATCAAAGAAAATCTGGCTTTTTCTCTGCAGATGATGTTGGAATCTAAGAAATACTATCCGGATTTGGCCAGAACGATTTATCTGAGAGGATACCGCTACAATCTGCATTTAAGACCGAAAACTCTTTTGGTGGAATGTGGAGCGCAGACCAATACAGTGCAGGAGGAAATGAATGCCATGGAGCCTCTTGCTGATATTTTAAATAAAGTTTTGACAGGAAGTTAAAGGATAGCTTGAAATTCTTTAATTTTTTTCGTACAATGTTATATAAATGTTAAAGAAAGTTTAAATGGATCCTACATGGAGAGGTACAAAGGAAGGAAAGCGAAATGGCAAATGTGGCATTGATTATTGCAGGCGGCTCCGGGGCTCGTATGCACCAGAGTATACCAAAGCAGTTTTTGTCTGTAAATGAACGTCCGGTGATTCTTTATACACTGGAAGCATTTCAGAAACATGCGGATATTGATGCAATTGCGGTAGTGTGTATCAATGGCTGGGAGCAGGTTTTGTGGGCTTATGCAAAGCAGTTTAATATTACAAAGTTAAAATATGTGATACCGGGAGGGGAGAACGGTCAGAGTTCTATCCGAAACGGCGTTTTTGAACTGGAAAAACAGTTCCAAAAAGATGATATTGTACTCATTCACGATTCTATACGTCCTATGGTTTCTGCGGATGTGATTTCAGATTGTATCGTAAAGACAAAACAATATGGCTGTGCCATTGCCACGATTCCCTGTGCGGAGGCTATGCTGCAGACCGAAGACGGTATGTGTTCTACCGGAAGCTATCCCAGGGATAATCTGAAACGGACACAGACACCCCAGGGATTTCCGCTTGGAAAAATTTGTGATTTACACAGAAGAGCCCTGGAAAGGGGGATTACCAATTCGGTAGCATCTTGTACCCTGATGATAGAGATGGGAGAACAGGTGTATTTTTCTCTGGGCTCTGAAAAGAACATTAAACTGACTACCGTGGAGGATTTGGATATTTTCAAAGCACTTCTTCTGGCAAAGAGAGCAGACTGGCTTAAGGATTGAGAGGAGAAGCGGATGAAATTGTATAGCAGCAGGGTGTATACGGAGGATTTGGAAAAAGCAGTTTCCGGTGTCAGAGAAATAGAAAGACTGCGCGGAAAATCTCTATTGATTACAGGAGCCGGCGGACTTATCGGTTCCTATCTGGTGGATATGCTGCTTACGGCTAATCGTATGCAGGATTTGCATGTCACCATATATGCAGTTGGGCGAAGCCGCGAAAGACTGGAAGCCCGTTTTGCAGATGTGAAAACAGAAGCTCTGGTTTATGTAGAGCAGGATGTGGAGAAGCCCATGAAGCAAAAGTTTCCTGTGGATTATTTGATTCATGCAGCCAGCAATGCCTATCCGGCTGCTTTTTTGAAGGATCCGGTGGGAACGGTTATGGGAAATATTGCAGGGACGAAGAATCTTCTGGACTACGGGAAGGAACAGGGGGCAGAGCGCCTTCTGTTTGTGTCTTCCGGAGAAGTGTACGGCCAAGGGGACAGCAGTCTGGAAGCTTATAAAGAAGAATACAGCGGTTATGTGGACAATCTATCCTGGCGTTCCTGTTATCCGGCAGGTAAGCGGGCGGCAGAGACTTTGTGCTGTGCCTATACTGCCCAGTATGGATTGGAGACGGTTATTGTGCGGCCAAGTCATGTATATGGACCTAATATTACAGAAAGGGACAATCGTGCAACCGTACAGTTTATGGAAAATGCCATGGAAGGAAAGGACATTGTTTTAAACAGCGCTGGCAGTCAAATGCGTTCGTATACTTATGTGGCGGACTGCGGAGCCGCTGTTTTATCTGTCCTGTTGTCTGGAATATGCGGAGCGGCCTACAATATTGCCAACAGGCAGTCCAGACTGACCATTGCGGAATTTGCCCGGAAAACAGCCAGACAGACAGGCCGTCAGGTCATTTTCAAAAATCCCGATGATGTACAGATGGCACAGCGTACGCCCATAACCAGACAGGTGCTGGACAGTACGAAACTGGAAGGTTTGGGCTTTACGCCGGCTTTTGATATTGAAACCGGAATTGCCCACACACTGCAGATAATGAAAGAAATGTGAGTGAAACAGTGCACGAGTTCTGGAAAAACAGAAACTTCTGTGTTATCCTGGACTGTACGCAGCAAAAGAAAAGGGAATTTGTAATACACGTAGATTAGATTTTTTAGAATGGGGAAAATATGTTATATAAAGAATACGAGCCTGAGGTACTGAAAAAACTGCAGCGGGCAGAGGTGGAAATACTGAAAGATTTTGACGCGCTGTGCCAAAAACACAACATTGATTATTTTGTTTGTGGGGGAACGGCTATCGGCGGTGTCCGCCATCAGGGGTTTATTCCCTGGGATGATGACATTGACCTGGGAATGACAAGAGAACATTATGAACATTTTCTGGAAGTAGCAGAACAGGAATACGGAGAACGTTATAAAATTATGAATGCAGATACCAATCCGGATTTTCCCGTGACACTGACGAAATGGTACAGGACCGGTACCGTTTTCAGAAATGAAGAAATGATTGATTTGGGATTGCATATCGGCATTGCCATTGATATTTTCTGCTTTGATAATGTAGCGGATGAACTGCCGAAGTTCCGGCGTCAGGCTATGCGGGCATGGACATGGGGAAAACTGATGGTGCTGCGGCAGGTAGGAGAACCTAATATTTATGTAGAGGGCTGGAAGGCAAAACTTACCCTGCTGGTGGCAAAACTGGCACACTGGGGATTAAAAGTGCTGCATTTTTCTCCGAAGTTTCTCTATGGAAGAGCAATGAAAGCAGCAACACAGTATAAAGATGTACATACGAAAAGGGTAGCATATCTCTTTGACCCCACTCCGTATACCAGCGTCATCGATAAAAGGGACATTTATCCCACAGCAAGACGTAAATTTGAAACTATTGAACTGAATTTTCCATGTCATGTGGAAAAATATCTGGAGAGACGCTACGGTAGCAATTATATGGAACTGCCGCCGGAAGATAAGCGCCATAACCATGCGCCGGAAGAACTGGACTTTGGCAGGGAGTTTGCTGACTTATGATTGAAAAATTTTTTATGCCTTCCAATCACAATATGAAGAAGACGTATATCTGGACGGTTTTGGCAGGTTCGGTATATGCCGGAAGTTCTTTTCTGATGTCCATGTTTACTTCCAAGTATATCGGAGTGGCACAGGCTGGTATACTGGCTTTGGCTCTGACAATCGGAAATCAGCTGGTGACAATCGGACTTTATAATATCCGAACCTTTCAGGTATCGGATGTGACAGAAAAATACACCTTCAGCGATTATTGTGTGTTAAGAGTGCTGACGGTTTCCGCCATGCTCCTGGTGGGGGTGATTTGGGTTTTGAAGGATTCTCATCAGGGCGTGAAGTTGGCAGCCATTGGATTTGCCATTTTATTCAGAGCCATTGAGGCAGTATCGGATTTGCTGGAGGGAAGATATCAGCAGAAAGGAAGATATGATGTAGCCTGTAAGGGCGTATTTGTAAAAGTTTTGTCTTATCTGGCAGCATTTCTAGTTACGCTGTTTCTTACAAAAAATATTGCGGCTGCCCTGGGAGCACTTGCCGTGACTTATCTGATTATGTTGTGCGTCATTGACAGCCGGCTGATTGGCAGATTTGGAGGGATTTCTTTTCAGACCACCTGGATGAGACAGAAGGGACTGCTTTTAGAGGGACTTCCGTTGTTTGTCAATGCCTTTTTAAATGCCTATATTATCAACGCGTCTAAGTATGCTCTGGATAAATATTATGATTCGGAAACTCTTGGGATTTTCAATGTACTGTATATGATGGCGTTTGTAGTGAATATGTTTGCCTCTTTTGTGTTGAAGCCTATTATTTCTGTGCTGGCAGAAAAATATGTGAAAAGAGATATCTCCGGTTTTGTAAAGCTGGTACTCAGACAGGTTGCAGTGATTCTGACAGTGACGCTGGTATGTATCGGAGGCGCCTGGCTCCTGGGAGTGCCGGTATTGGGATTTTTGTTTGGCGTGGATTTGACGCATTATAAAGGGGCACTTTGTGTGGTATTAATCAGCGGCGGCTTTACGGCGCTTTATCAGCTTTTGCAGTATGGAATTATCATTATGCGGCATCAGTACAGTACTTTTGTGTGCTGTGGGCTTACCGTGGTGCTGACCTATGTGCTTACACCGATTTTGACAAAGCGGTATGCAGTCATGGGGGCATCGGCCAGTTATACAATTTCTATAGGATTTATGTCGGCTATGTTTCTGGGATTTTTTGTCTATCATTTGCAGAGAGACAAAAAGAAAATAGAGGACAGAGGATAAGAGGAACATTATGAGACGAATATGTATTTTTGCCTCTCACTATTTTCCCTATCTGGGAGGAATTGAGAGATATACCTATAACCTTTCAAAGGCTCTGATGGCTATGGGAGATGAGGTTTTGATTGTTACAAACAATGATGTAAAGGAAAAGAGTTTTGAAGTTATGGACGGTATCGGTGTTCTGCGTCTGCCCTGCTATAATCTTATGAGCGGCAGATATCCGGTGACAAAGCCGAATAAAGAGTTTTGGGAAGCATGGAAAAAACTGTGGGGAAAAGAATTTGATTTGGTTCTGATAAATGCCCGGTTTTATCCACACACACTTTTAGGAGCCTGGTTTGCTAAAAGGAGAGGTATCCGCTGTTTAATTTTAGACCATGGAACCAGCCACATGACAGTAGGAAAAAAATTTCCTGATTTGGTTTTTGCGGCTGTAGAGCATGTGATAACCTGGGGAGACAGGCGGCTTTGCAGGGAGTATTTCGGCGTTTCAAAAGCCTGTTGCAAATGGCTTCGGCATTTTCATATTCAGGCAGAAGGTGTGCTGTATAATGCGGTAAATGCAGAAAATATTACAAGAATTGCCCAAAATCCTACAGAAGATTTCAGGAAAAAATACGGTCTGGAGGCAGATACGGCTTTGATTGTTTACACGGGACGGCTGCTGAAGGAAAAAGGGATTTTTAAATTGATAAAAGCTGTGGAGCAAATGGAAACTTCCAGGGAGGTCTGTCTTTTTATTGCGGGGGACGGGGAAGAAATGGAAGGGGTAAAAGCCTGTGAAAGCCATAGAATCAAGCCGCTTGGAAGGTTGGATTTTAAAAATATAGCCTCTCTTTTAGGTCAGGCAGAGATTTACTGCCTTCCCACGGAATATCCCGAGGGTTTTCCTACTTCCGTGTTGGAGGCAGCAGCGGCGGGCTGCTATGTGATAACTACCAACCGGGGCGGTTCTGGGGAACTGCTGGTGGACAGAAGCTATGGAACCATTCTGGAACAGGTTACCGTAGAAGGCTTAAAAGAAGAGTTGGAGCGTGTACTGGCAAATGAGGAGGAACGCAAGCGTGCAGCGGCAAAAGCACAGAAAAGAGTACATCAGCTTTTTACCTGGGAGAAGACTGCACATAAGGTTCATCAGCTGGCAGAAGAAGGAGTACTGGAATGAAAAAACGGAAACTGATAATTATTCCTGCTTATAACGAAAGTGCCTGTATAGAAAAAACGGTAAAGGACATTCAGAAGTATGCACCGGAATTTGATTATATTGTAATTAATGACTGTTCTACAGATAATACAAGGGAAATTTGTGAACAGCATGGATTTCACCTGATAAATCTGCCTGTGAATCTGGGGATTGGGGGTGCTGTGCAGACCGGATATCTGTATGGATACAGAAATGGTTATGATATGGCTGTGCAGGTGGATGGAGATGGACAACATAACCCTGCTTTCTTAAATGAAATGGCAGAAACCCTGGAGAAGGAAAAACTGGATATGGTGATTGGCTCCCGGTTTATTGAGAAAAAAGGCTTTCAATCCTCGAGTATGAGAAGAGTAGGGATTCGCTACTTCAGCGCCTTGATTAAAATTTTAACAGGGGTGCGGATTACGGACCCTACTTCAGGACTGCGGCTGGTGAATCGGAAGGTTATGAAAGAATTTGCGCACAATTATCCCAAGGATTATCCGGAGCCGGAAAGTGTTGTTGCGATTCTGGAGAGAAACTGTAAGGTGAAGGAAATCCCTGTGGTTATGCGGAAGCGCATGGGTGGAGTATCGTCTATTTCCATGAAGAAATCTGTGTATTATATGATAAAGGTTTCCCTGGCCATTGCCATTGAGAAAATCAGAGGAGGGAAAGGATGAATATTCGCATTCAGATTTTAATTGTTGTAATTACCCTTCTGGCTATGTTTTATGTGATAAATAAAATCAGAAATAAGGGAATTGAACTGAAATACAGTCTGGTATGGCTGGCTTTGGGGACAGGGATTATTATTTTTACCTGCTTTCCGAAACTTACTACATGGCTGGCCCATGTACTGGGAATCAGCCAGCCGATGAATATGCTGTTCTTTGCAGGATTTTGCTTTATGCTGCCTATTATTTTTTCGCTGTCAGTATCTGTGTCCAGGCTGTCAAACAAGGTGAAGAGACTGACACAGGAGATGGCGCTGCTGGAGGAGCAGAAAAGAAAAGCAGAAGAAGAGAGTGAGGAACTGCAGAAATGAAGAAAAAGAAAAAACAGACAGCGGGGAGAAAGTGGATTCTCCAATTATTCTTGCTCTTAGGAATCAGCCTGCTGGCAGGAGTGCTTTTTGAAGGGCTGTATGAGATGAATACTTACAGGCGCTCTCTGAAAGGCGGACACCAGGCCGAGAAGGAACAGATTGAAAAACAGTATATCAAATTATCCGAACCTGAGGCAGGAGTAAACGAAAATGGAGCGGAAGAAGGCTTCTACAGAATAAAGATTATTTTTCCTGAACGTTATATAAATAAATTTCAGTATTCTTATACCGCAAGAGAGGACTTTGTCCCTATTATAAAAATTCATACAAAGGATATTTATAAAAATTCGGAAGTAAGGGAAATCCGGGATGTATGCAGAAAGAATCTGGAAGAATCCGTGGTGAATCTGAAAGATTATGTTACAGAGATAGAAATAAAAGTACCTCAGGGAGTACGTCTGTATAATTTTACCATAGAAAACAGCTGGAATTGGAACTGGTATAGAACTGCGTATGCGTTTGTTTTTGTTTTACTGGTTCTGTCAGCCTTTTGTTGGAGAAAACAGATTGGAAAGAAGCCGGAATACGGTTTTCTTGTATATGGTATCGGCCTTGGGCTTTTGCTGATAGCCCTGCAGCCGCCGGAGTGTGTAAGCTGGGATGAACATATACATTTTAACAAGACGTTTCATTGGTTTGAAGAGGGACAAGTGCCGCAAAGCGTAGCAGAAGCCTATATCACCCAGTATCCGGAAACCATAGACGGCTCTGCTTTTTTATCAGAAGAGGAAAAGCAGCTGCAGATAGAGTATCTCAATGAGAATACGGATATACAGGCACAGGACTACGAAAAAGCCGCAAATCCTTTAAATGCCATAGGTGAACTTCATATGGCGCTTGCTGTAAAAGCAGCAGAGGCTCTTGGCCTGCCTTTTTATGTGCAGCTTTTGCTGGGTAAGGCCGCAAATCTGCTTCTATATGTGCTGGTAATGTTTTTGGCTATTAAAATTGTACCTGTAGGAAAAATGTTTCTGACGGCAATAGCTCTGATGCCTACAGCGCTTTTGCAGGCGGTTTCCTATACTTATGATGTCTCTGTGATTGCGTTTGTAACACTGGGGTTTGTGCTGATAATAGAGGAATTTTTCTATATAGACAGAAAGCTGACCTGGCAAAAGCAAATTCTGATTGCTTTCGTCTTTATTTTAGGAAGCTGTCCGAAACCAGTCTATATTCCGATTCTAGCGTTGTTGTTGGCATTGCCTGAAGAAAAGTTTCGGACAAAATGGGAAATGGTATTGTGTAAAGGCATTGCAGTGATTATTTGCGTGGCTATGATTATGACACTGTTGCTGCCTGCGGCAAGTGGAAGTGTGGAAGGAGATTCCAGAGGTGGGGCAACCGATGTGGGAAAACAGCTGGCTCTGGTTATGCAGCACCCACTCGGTTATCTGGCCGTGTTCTGGAAAAACTTTTATGGAAGTCTGAATTCCTATATATTCGGAGGTGATGCGGTGGCCAATCTGGCCTATGCAGGCAAGCATCAGCTCCATGCTATGGCAGCAGTATTCTGTTTTGCCGTGGCGTTTACAGAGAAGAAAAAGCGCTTTGTTTTTTCTAAAAAAACCGCTGTTGCATACAGAGTAATTCTGGCTTTTGTGCTGGCTATGATTATAGGTCTGCTCTGGTCTGCGCTCTATGTATCTTTTACACCGGTAGGAAGCACAGAGATTGCCGGCGTGCAGGCAAGGTACTATATTCCGCTGCTCTTTCCACTGTATCTGCTGTTTTATACAGATAAAATGGAAGGGAAATGGAAAGATACATCTTATACAACGGCTGTATTCTGGATCATACTATTTATCGCTCACGGAGCTTTTTATACGCCGTATTTTCTGAAATATTGTCAGTAAGTGAGACGATTCAGCTAAGGAGAAATTTATGGAAAATAGCAAAAAGAGAAGTACAGGAATAGGAGAAATTCTGTATCGCTTTCGATATCTGATTATTGTAGTTGTTTTTGCAGTCAGTGGATTTTTGGAATTAAGCGGTTCTTCCATATCTATGTGGGAGGATTTTATAGGAATACAATCTCAAAGCGGAGACGGAGACTTGTTTGGACAAGCAAGAATGATTCGGAGCGATGAATGGGCTGTGAACACACCTATGGCATTTTCACAGTATTTTGCAAAGGACGGGAGCTTTCCCTACTTTTCAGAGACTCTAAGAGGCGCGAAAACAGACGCGTTTATTGTGTATGGACAACCGGTTCTGAGCTGGGAAGTGATTTTCCGGCCCTTTCAGTGGGGATATCTGCTGTTTGCACCAGCCAGAGGCCTTTCCTTTTTCTGGTGCGGGCGGTTTCTTGCGTTACTTATGATTTCTTTTGAACTTGGTATGTATCTTTTTAACAGAAGAAAATCTTATGCTGTGGCATATTCTGCACTTCTCAGTCTGTCGCCTGTTGTGCAGTGGTGGTTTGCCATTAACGGACTTGTAGAGATGTTGGTGTTTGGGCAGGCAGTTTTGCTGATTGTGTCTGCTTATTTTAACCAGAGGCAGTATTGGAAAAAGATACTTCTGGCTTTGGGACTGGCTTGGTGCGGAGGTTGCTATATTCTGGTATTTTATCCGCCATGGCAGATTCCGCTGGGATATGTATTCCTGTTTTTACTTATAGGAATCACAGCAAAAGAATATAAAAAAGACTTGTGGTGTTGGAAGAAAGATATTCCTGTTATTTTAGGCGCTCTGCTGATTCTGGGAATTGCAATGGGAGCCATTGTCTGCAAATCATGGAATACCATACAGACCGTGATGAATACTGCTTATCCCGGAACAAGGAGTTTTGCGGGAGGAGGAGCACTCAGAAAACTTTTTAACTGGGCACAGGGGATTTTGTATCCTTTTATGGAGCCTGCTTTTGGCGGAACAAATGTGTGTGAAGAGGCCAGTGTGATTTCCTTTTTTCCATTGGGAATCCTTGTGGGATTATGGGTTCTTATAAAGGAAAAGAAAAGGGATGCCATGCTGATTTCTCTTTTGACAGGAACAGTCTTTTTGACTGCTTATTGTGTTTTGCCATGGCCGGAGATTCTGGCAAAAGCAACTCTGCTTAGTAATTGTCAGCCAGACAGAGTTGTTTTGGCAGTGGGCTTTATCAGTCTGATATTGCTTTTGTATGCGTCTGTAATTTCAGAAAAGGCGCCGGGAAAAGCAGCTGTGGGAATTGTTGGAGTTTTCTTTGCCGGAGGAACGATGGTATTTCTATATAAAAGTCTGCCGGAACTGTATGTGGCAAAGAGGCAGGTAGCAGCAGTCTGTGTAATTCTTACAGTTTCCCTAATTCTTGTGGGAATACTGTGGTACAAATGGAAAAGCACAGTTTTTGCCTGGGGCTGTATCGTTCTGGCGGTTTTAAACGGAGCGTTTGTCAATCCTATTCACAAAGGCGTAGATGTTATTTATACCAATCCATTAGTACAGGCAGTTGCTGCCGAGGCAGACAGTGATGATAAACAAGGGCTTTGGATAGTGGAGAATATAGGATTCCCCTGTATTAACATTCCGATTATGACAGGGGCGCCAACCATAAACTGCACCAATACCTATCCGGTACTGGAACGCTGGAAAAAGCTGGATTCGACAGGAATCTATGAGGATACTTACAACAGGTATGTACATATTTTCATGCAGCTGAAAGAAGACGGAGAAACTGTTTTTGAGAATCCCCAGACTGCTCCGGACCATTTAAATATTACATTGCCTGCAAAAGAACTGAAAACTTTGAATGTGAAGCATATTTTAACGAATCGTGATTTAAGCGAATTTGAATCAGACAATGTGAAGTTTAAACTGAAAAATCAGGTGGGGAATTACAGAATTTATGATGTGATAACGCAAGAATGAGGCTTTCGCAGGAAGGGCATGATTCCAAATGTTTTTCCTGCAAAAGCCTCCTTGTGTATAGATACGGAAATTTTGAAATTATGAGGAATTTACAAGCATGAAAAAGATAAATGCAAACACAAAAGTAAGAAATGGAAAAATACTGGAAAGTGGGAAAAGGCTGTATGAATACATGTTTAAGGAAAGTAGCAGGCTGAGGAGTACAGGTACAGCAGCAGCCTTTTTGATGTACATATGTTTCTGGGTGTTCCTGGAGAAGGGACTGAATGCCGAGACGGAAAAACTGCGCGGTTTGTTTTGCCTGGATGGAGTTCTGCTTTTGGGACTTTTGGGAAAAATAAGAGTATCAGATAAGGTGAGAGAATGTCTGTCTGTTGTCTTATTTTTAGCAGCTCCGGCATTTGCTTTGGGTGCCATAGAGACACTGCACGATAATTCCGTGGCACAGATGAAATTTTTATTTGTATTTCTGAATTATTTTTTAATCTTGACAGTTTTTGTGATTTTATATTTTTTCATTAATCGCTTTGCATGGACAATAGCTGTGGGAACCGGAATTTTTACATTTTACGGACTTTTATACAGTTTTGTAAAAGAGTTCCGGGGAAACGGACTTCGGGCTGCAGATGTTTATGCAATTCAGACTGCCGCAAATGTGGCAGGAGGATATACACTGGATTTTACGGAAAAGAGAGTAGCGGTTATTCTTTGGGCAATCCTGCTCATTATTGCAGCCTTTTATCTTTCTTATGAAAATCACAGAAGAGACCGCATAGCAACTGGAGCAGTTAGCCTTTGCTTTGTTCTGGTTTTATCTTTTTTGATATCCAATGAAACTTTTTTGGAAACTTATTCTGTAAAACCTTATTTGTGGGAACTGGAGGCTAGCGAGAAAGACCATGGGGCCTTGTTGGATTTTGCAGCAGGACTTCCTTTTCTGAAAGTGCAGAAGCCTGACGGATATCAGCAGAAAGCGGCTGCGGATTTGGAATTGGAAAAAGGGTCTTTGGGAGGGACGAGTCTAAAAGTGGAAAAAACCGAAAATGTTGAGAATCCCCATATCATTGCTATTATGAATGAATCCTTTTCCGATTTCAGAAAGCTGGGAGCGATACAAACCAGTAGAGAGATTATGCCAAACTGGGATGCAAGGCAGGAAAATGTCATAAAGGGATTTGCCAGCGTACCTGTTTTCGGGGGTTGGACAGCGAACTCGGAATTTGAGTTTTTAACAGGCTTTTCCAATGCGTTTTTTCCAAGCGGAACCATTCATTATCAGAATTATGTCAAACAGGGAACTCCCAGCCTCAATAGTCAGTTAAAGGATGAGGGTTACACCTCGGTGTTTATACATCCTATGGACAGTAGTGGATGGAATCGGAAAAATGTATATCAGTTTTTGGATTTTGATGCGTCCCTCTATCTAGAGAATATGAAAAATCCGGAAACACTGCGGAATCTGGTTTCTGACAGAGGAGATTACAGCATACTGATAGAAGAATTTGAGAAACGTAAGGAGGAAGGACCGGTCTTTCTTTTCAATGTGACCATGCAGAATCACGGTGGATACACAGGCGCAGGTATGCCGAATCCTATACAGATTACAAGTCCCGGAGAAAATTTTGTATGGGCAGAGGAATATTTAACTCTTATAGAAGAATCTGACAGGGCATTGGAAGAATTGCTACAGTATTTTGAACAGGAGGAAGAACCTGTGGTAGTCTGTATGTTCGGCGACCATTATCCTAAGATAGAGGAAGAGCTGTATGAGGCTTTGTCAGAGACTGCCACAGGAAATCCGGCGGAAAAAACAGCTCTGGAATATCAGGTTCCTTTTATGATTTACGCAAATTATGATATTACAGAGAAAGAATATGAAAATATCAGTCTGAACTATTTGTCCTCTTTGCTATGTGAAGCGGCAGGCATTCCGCTGACAGATTATCAGAAATACCTGGAAAACCTTTACGAAAGCTACCCGGTTGTCAATGTTTACGGTGTGAAAAACAGTCAGGGAGAATGGTTCACCTGGGACGAAGCCCTGCAATTTGAAGAAATTCAGGAATATGAGAAAATCCAGTACAGAAATTTGTTTGATAACCACTGAGTATCATGATATACTCAGACTGTATGTTTAAGATATAGGAGAAAAGAGCATAGGAGGAATTTATATGCCATCAATAGACCAGAGCAAAATTCGTAATTTTTGTATTATTGCCCATATTGACCATGGAAAATCTACCCTGGCAGACAGGATTATTGAAAAGACAGGGCTTCTGACAAACCGGGAAATGCAGGCCCAGGTTCTGGACAATATGGATTTGGAGAGAGAAAGAGGAATTACCATTAAGTCCCAGGCTGTGCGTATTGTATACAAAGCCAAGGACGGAGAAGAATACATTTTCAATCTGATTGATACACCGGGACACGTGGATTTTAACTATGAGGTATCCAGGAGCCTGGCAGCCTGTGACGGAGCCATTCTGGTAGTGGACGCAGCCCAGGGGATTGAGGCTCAGACCCTTGCCAATGTTTATCTGGCCCTGGACCATGACTTGGATGTATTTCCCGTTATTAACAAAATTGACTTGCCCAGTGCGGAACCAGAACGTGTTATGAATGAAATTGAAGACGTTATCGGCATTGAAGCACAGGACGCACCTTTGATTTCAGCCAAGACAGGCTTGAATGTGGAAGAGGTTTTAGAACAGATTGTAACGAAAATTCCAGCGCCGTCAGGAAGTCCTGAAAATCCGCTGCAGGCATTGATTTTTGATTCTATTTATGATTCCTACAAAGGTGTTATTGTGTTCTGCCGTATCAAAGAAGGAACTGTGAAAAAAGGTACTAAAATCCGTATGATGGCAACCGGAGCTGTGGAAGAGGTTGTGGAAGTAGGGTATTTCGGAGCTGGACAGTTTATTCCATGCGAAGAACTTTCCGCAGGTATGGTAGGATACATTACAGCCAGCATTAAAAACGTAACGGATACACGGGTAGGCGATACCATCACAGATTTTGACCGTCCCTGTGCAGAACCTTTGCCGGGATACAAAAAAGTGAATCCCATGGTATTCTGTGGTGTTTATCCGGCAGACGGAGCGAAATATCAGGATTTGCGTGACGCCCTGGAAAAATTGCAGCTAAACGATGCGTCGCTGTTTTTTGAACCTGAGACCTCTATCGCCCTGGGATTTGGATTCCGCTGCGGCTTTTTGGGACTGTTACATTTGGAAATTATTCAGGAGAGACTGGAAAGAGAATATAATCTGGACTTGGTGACAACGGCTCCTGGCGTTGTGTATAAAGTGCATAAGACCAACGGAGAAGTTATTGACTTGACCAACCCGTCCAATCTTCCCGACCCGTCAGAAATCGAATACATGGAAGAGCCTATGGTAAAGGCGGAAATTATGGTAACTACAGAGTTCATTGGACCGATTATGGATTTGTGTCAGGAGAGAAGAGGGCAGTATCAGGGCATGGAATACATGGAAACCACCAGAGCGCTGCTGCATTATCACCTGCCTTTAAATGAAATTATTTATGATTTTTTTGACGCTTTGAAATCTCGTTCCAGAGGTTATGCATCCTTTGATTATGAAATGCTGGGATATGAGCAGAGCAATCTGGTAAAACTGGATATTCTGGTAAACAAAGAAGAAGTAGACGCATTGTCCTTTATTGTATTTGCAGATTCTGCTTATGAAAGAGGCAGAAAAATGTGTGAAAAGCTGAAAGAGGAAATCCCGAGACAGCTCTTTGAAATCCCCATTCAGGCGGCTGTGGGAAGTAAAATTATTGCCAGAGAAACGGTAAAAGCCATGCGAAAAGATGTACTGGCAAAATGTTACGGCGGCGATATTTCCCGTAAGAGAAAACTTCTGGAAAAACAGAAGGAAGGAAAGAAACGTATGCGCCAGATTGGAAACGTAGAAATTCCGCAGAAGGCCTTTATGAGTGTGCTGAAGCTGGACGATAAATAAGAAATCGGGGAAGGTATTTATGAAGAAAGAGTTAGGGTTGTATGTGCATATTCCTTTTTGTGTAAAAAAATGCGGTTACTGTGACTTTTTATCCTGGTGCGGAACATCAGAGGAAAAGGAAACCTATGTGCAGGCCTTGTTAAAGGAAATCGAAAGCTACCGGGAATTTGCCAGAGGCTATCGGGTATCTACCGTCTTTGTGGGAGGCGGAACCCCTTCTGTGCTGGAAGCCGGACAGATGGAAGGAGTTCTTGGAAACATTCAGGAAGTTTTTGAATTGGAAAAGAAACCGGAAATTACACTGGAGATGAATCCGGGAACAGTAACGGAAGAAAAGCTGCAGTGTTACAAAGAAAATGGTGTAAACCGTCTCAGTATAGGGTTGCAGTCTGTGAAGAATGAAAAACTGGAGGTCCTTGGGCGAATCCATTCCTACGAAGAATTTCTGGAAAGCTATGAACTGGCTCGAAAGGCAGGATTTACCAACATTAGTGTGGACCTGATTTCTTCTATACCGGGGCAGAAACTGGAGGAGTGGAAAGAAGAACTGGCTGCGTTGTCTGCTTTGTCTCCGGAGCATATTTCCGTATACCAGCTTATTATAGAAGCGGAAACTCCTTTCTATGAAAAATATGCAGAACATGAGGAACTTCTTCCCGATGAAGAGGAAAGCCGGGAAATTTATCTGTGGACCGGAAGCTTCTTAAAGGAACAGGGCTATGAGCAATACGAAATTTCCAATTACGCAAAACCGGGGAAAGAATCCCGCCACAATCTGAAATACTGGGAACGGGGCGACTATCTGGGGCTGGGACTTGGAGCAGCATCTATGGTGCGAAATATTCGCATGAGTAATACAAAAGATATGAAAACGTACCTGGAACGCTGTGGACAACCCAAAACCATGCGGGAGGACGTGCAGTTTCTGGAGGAAGCCCGGCAGATGGAAGAATTTATGTTTCTGGGGCTCAGAAAGACAAGAGGCGTATCCAGAAAAGAATTTCGCCGCATTTTCGGTCAGGAAATGGATATGGTTTATGAAAAGGCTCTGCACAAATGTCTGGAAAACGGGATGTTGAAGGAACATAAGGACAGGGTGTATCTTTCAGAAGAAGGTGTTCTTTTAAGCAATGCAGTCCTGTCAGAATTTCTCTTTGACTGACAAATTAACATGTAATACAACTTTATAGAATTTTAATAAAGTTTAATGCTTTTGTTCTGGATTTCTCTGTGGCAGTGTGGCAGAATAAAGGGAGAAAACAGGGGAGGAACACCATGAATATTTTATTTTTTCTTACCCCCAAAGTAGATGTAGCTTATATTTATGATACTTTCAGCTTGAGACAGGTGCTTGAAAAAATGGAATACCATAAATATTCCTGCATACCCGTTATTAACGAAAAAGGCAAATATGTGGGGACGATTACAGAAGGCGATTTATTGTGGGGATTAAAAAAACGCGGAGATTTGAATTTGAAAGGTGCAGAGGAAGTGCCGATTACTTCTTTTAAGAGAAGGGCAGACTATACGCCGGTGCGGGTGGATTCGGACATGGAGGATTTGCTGGATAAGGCCATGCGTCAGAATTTTGTACCGGTAATCGATGACCAGAAAAATTTTATTGGAATTGTGACGAGAAGAGATATTATGCAGTATATCTGTTCTTCAGGAACGAAAGAGCAGCAAAAAGTATAAAATAGAAAGCTGTCGTATTAACAGCAGTCAGGAAGAGGTATTTCCGTTCCCGACCTGCCCTTAATGCGGCAGTTTCTTTTCATATGCGGGATTAAAAAGTACACAGTTTTTCGCTGTTTTCTGTCCGGATTTTTGTGAATTAAAAAACAGAACAAATGTTTGTAAAAGACCTCGAAATATGATATAGTTATTTTACGAATAAAACGGATGGAAGCAGATAAAGATAAATATTATTGGAGAGAAAAGACTATGGCAGTTAAAATGCAGGCAAGACAATTTATTAAAATAAGAGGCGCGAATGAAAACAATCTGAAGAATCTGGACGTGGATATTCCCAGAAATGAGTTGGTAGTGCTTACCGGCCTCAGTGGTTCCGGTAAAAGTTCTCTGGCCTTTGATACTATTTATGCAGAGGGACAGAGACGTTATATGGAATCACTTTCTTCTTATGCCCGACAGTTCCTGGGGCAGATGGAGAAGCCGGATGTGGAGAGTATTGAGGGACTTTCTCCTGCCATTTCCATTGACCAGAAATCTACCAACCGAAATCCTCGTTCTACCGTGGGAACGGTTACGGAAATCTACGATTATTTTCGACTTCTCTACGCCCGTGTGGGGATTCCCCATTGTCCCAAGTGCGGGCGGGAAATTCGGAAACAGACTGTAGACCAGATGGTAGATCATATTATGGGGCTGCCGGAAAGAACGAAAATTCAGCTTCTGGCACCTGTGGTAAGAGGGCGAAAAGGAACCCATGCCAAACTTTTGGAGCAGGCTGGAAAAAGTGGTTATGTGCGTGTACAGATTGACGGAAATCTGTACGAACTCAGCGAAGAAATCAAGCTGGATAAAAATATCAAGCATAATATAGAGATTGTAGTGGACCGTCTGATTGTAAAGGAAGGCATTGAAAAAAGGCTGACGGATTCCATAGAAACCGTTTTGAATCTGGCAGAGGGAAGGCTTGTAGTGGATACCATGGATGGAAAACAGATAAATTTCAGCCAGAGTTTCGCATGTCCGGACTGTGGTATCAGTATTGATGAAATAGAGCCCAGAAGCTTTTCTTTTAATAATCCCTTTGGTGCGTGTCCCTCCTGTTTTGGCTTGGGGTACCGTATGGAATTTGATGTGGATTTAATGATACCGGACAGGAGCCTCAGCATTTCCCAGGGGGCAATTGCGGTTATGGGGTGGCAGTCCTGCACGGACAAAGGCAGTTTTACAAGGGCCATTTTAGACGCGCTGGCAAAAGAATATGGTTTTGATTTGGATACGCCTTTTGAAGACTATCCTCAGCACATCCAGGATGTGCTGATTCACGGAACCAATGGAAAAGAGGTGAAAGTATATTATAAAGGCCAGAGAGGAGAAGGCGTTTATGATGTGGCTTTCGAGGGAATTGTAAAGAATGTGGGGCGGCGTTACCGTGAGACCGGTTCCGATACGATGAAGCAGGAATATGAAAGTTTTATGCGGATTACGCCGTGTCCTTCCTGTAAGGGACAGCGTCTGAAACCGGAAGCCCTGGCTGTGACTGTGGGAGATAAAAATATTCATGAGGTTACTTCTATGTCCATCGAATGCCTGCAGGAATTCCTCAATCATCTGGAACTGACCCCTACCCAACAGATAATCGGAGAGCAGGTGCTGAAAGAAATCCGGGCCAGAGTCGGATTTCTGGTGAATGTAGGACTGGATTATCTGACACTGGCAAGAGCCACAGGAACTCTTTCCGGCGGAGAAGCTCAGAGAATCCGTCTGGCTACCCAGATAGGTTCCGGCCTTGTGGGAGTGGCGTATATTCTTGATGAGCCCAGTATTGGTCTGCACCAGAGGGACAATGATAAACTGCTGGCTACATTAAAGCATTTAAGAGATTTGGGAAATACACTGATTGTGGTAGAGCATGATGAGGATACCATGCGGGCGGCTGACTGCGTGGTGGATATCGGACCGGGAGCAGGCGAACACGGCGGACAACTGGTAGCCATGGGAACGGCTGAGGAAATCATGCAAAATCCTAAATCCATTACCGGACAGTATTTAAGCGGGAAACTGCAGATACCGGTGCCTTCTGTGCGGAGAAAACCCGCAGGGTTTTTAACGATTCGGAAAGCAGCGGAAAATAATCTGAAAAATATTGATGTGAAGATACCTCTGGGGATTATGACCTGTGTGACCGGAGTTTCCGGTTCCGGTAAAAGTTCCCTGGTAAATGAAATTTTATATAAAAGTCTGGCAAGAAAACTGAATAGAGCCAGAATTATTCCGGGCAAACATAAGTGTATTGAGGGCGTAGAACAGTTAGATAAGGTCATTGATATAGACCAGTCTCCGATTGGAAGGACTCCGAGGTCTAATCCAGCCACTTATACCGGAGTTTTTGACCAGATTCGTGATTTGTTTGCTGCTACCGCCGATGCTAAGGCCAGAGGATATAAAAAGGGAAGGTTTAGTTTTAACGTGAAAGGCGGACGATGCGAGGCCTGCAGTGGTGATGGTATTCTGAAAATAGAAATGCATTTTTTGCCGGACGTATATGTACCCTGTGAGGTATGCCATGGGAAACGATACAATCGGGAAACTCTGGAAGTAAAATATAAGGGAAAAAGCATTTATGATGTACTGAATATGACAGTGGAAGAAGCGCTGGAATTTTTTGACCATGTGCCTTCCATTAAGAGAAAAATACAGACACTTTATGATGTAGGGCTTTCTTATATTCGTTTGGGTCAGCCCTCTACCGAGCTTTCCGGGGGAGAAGCGCAGAGAATTAAACTGGCGTCTGAACTGAGCAAGAGAAGCACAGGAAAGACCATTTATATTTTGGATGAGCCGACGACAGGGCTGCATTTTGCAGATGTTCACAAGCTGATAGAGATTCTGCAGCGTCTTTCTGAGGGCGGCAATACGGTTGTTGTCATAGAGCACAATTTAGATGTAATAAAGACAGCGGATTACATTATTGATATCGGGCCGGAAGGCGGAGATAAGGGAGGAACTGTGATTGCTAAGGGAACTCCCGAAGAAGTTGCAGCCAATCCGTTTTCCTATACGGGTCAATATGTGTCAAAATATTTGAGATGATTGCCCCTTTTCAATAAAGGGGAAGTTGTATATAATGAAAAAGAAACCGGGATTTGACGGTTAGATGGTTTAGGAAAGGGGCAGTAAAATGGCAGCATCAGATATTGGAATTGACCTTGGAACAGCCAGTATCCTTGTTTATGCCAAGGGTAAAGGAATTGTTTTAAAGGAACCTTCCGTGGTTGCATATGATAAGGAGAATAATAAAATAAGAGCGGTGGGAGAAGAAGCTCGTCAGATGATAGGAAGGACACCGGGGAATATTGTGGCGGTTCGTCCGCTGCGCCAAGGTGTGATATCGGATTACGAGGTTACGGAAAAAATGCTGAAATATTTCATTTCCAAAGCCATCGGAAAGAGAGCATTTCGAAAACCGCGTATCAGTATCTGTGCACCCAGCGGTATTACCGAGGTGGAAAAAAAGGCAGTGGAAGAGGCTACTTATCAGGCAGGGGCCAGAGAAGTGTCCATTATTGAGGAGCCAATTGCGGCAGCGATTGGCGCCGGCATTGATATTACCAGACCTTTCGGCAATATGATTGTGGATATTGGCGGAGGAACCACAGATGTGGCGGTGATTTCTTTGGGCGGCACGGTGGTTTCTACATCTATAAAAGTGGCAGGAGACGATTTTGATGAGGCAATTACCAGATATGTGCGGAAAAAACACAATCTTATGATTGGTGAGCGCACTGCAGAAGATATTAAAATTCGGATAGGAACTGTGTATGCCTCACCTCAGACAAAAAATATGGAAGTAAAAGGAAGAGATACTATTACCGGACTTCCGAAAAGCGTGACGCTGACTTCCGAAGAAATCAGAGAAGCTTTGAAAGATGCATCTGCACAGATTATGGAAACCATACACAGTATTTTGGAAAAAACACCGCCGGAATTGGCAGCTGACGTGGCTGAGAGAGGGATTGTGCTTACCGGAGGCGGTGCACTTCTGGGCGGTCTGGAAGAACTGATAGAAGAGGAAACAGGCATCAACACAGTAGTGGCTGAAGAGCCGGCGCTGGCGGTAGCAATTGGTACAGGTCAGTATATGGAGTTGATGAGCAAAATGAACGGCAGGCTGTAAGAAGCAGAAAGTCGGGAAAACAGAGGGAAAAAACGTGGAAGAGACTATAGAAGGCTATGTAGACCATATTATATACCGTAATCAGGACAATGGATATACAGTTGCCTGCTTAATCGTAGACGGAGAAGAATTGACCTGTGTAGGTATATTTCAGTATTTGAATGAGGGGGAGAATATTCGGGCAAAAGGGAAATATACGGAACATCCTTCTTATGGACAGCAGTTTTCTGTGTATGCTTATGAAGCGGTGGTTCCCCAGGATTCCCAGGCCATGGAACGATATCTCGGCTCAGGAGCCATAAAAGGTGTGGGGGCGGCTTTGGCTGCCAGGATTGTGAGAAAATTCGGAGATGATACGCTCAGAATTATAGATGAAGAACCGGAACGGCTTTCAGAAGTAAAAGGAATCAGTGATAGGAAGGCCAGGGAAATTGCACAGCAGGTAGAAGAAAAATCGGATATGCGAAAAGCCATGATGTTTTTGCAGCATTACGGCATATCGCAGACTTTGGGAGCAAAGATATATCAGCAGTATAAACAGGATATGTATCGTATTTTGAAAGAAAATCCTTATAAGATGGCAGAGGATATTACGGGTGTGGGATTTAAAATGGCAGATGAAATTGCAGCCCGTATTGGAATTCATACAGATTCGGACTATCGTATCAGAAGCGGTCTTCTGTACATATTACTTCAGTCCACAGCAGAAGGACATATATACCTTCCACAGCGACTTCTTCTAGAGAGAGCAGAACAGCTGCTGGGCGTAAAGGCCGAATATATGGAAAAACATATTGCAGACCTTTCCATTGACAGAAAAATCGTTATAAAAGAGATTGAAACAGCCAGAGGAAAAGCGAAAATTGTGTATGCGAGCCAGTATTATCAGACGGAATTGCATACAGCCCAGATGCTTCATGAACTGAATCTGAAAGATACGGCGGACGAGCGGGTGATTCAGGATAAAATCAGAAGAATTCAGAAAAGTGAGAATATAGAATTAGATGAAAAGCAGCAGATGGCAGTGGTGGAAGCGGTAAAGAATGGTCTTTTGATTGTCACAGGAGGGCCAGGAACAGGAAAAACTACAACCATTAATGCGATTATCCGGTATTTTGAAATGGAGGGACTGGATATTGCTTTGGCAGCGCCTACGGGAAGAGCGGCTAAGCGTATGACTGAAGCTACCGGTTATGAGGCTAAAACGATTCACCGACTTCTGGAACTGACGGGTATGCCGGAGGAATCTTCCGGAGGAGTTCATTTTGAGAGAAATGCACAGAATCCTCTGGAAGCAGACGTTATTATTATTGATGAAATGTCAATGGTAGATATATTCCTTATGCATGCGTTGCTTTCGGCGGTAGTAGCAGGCACCAGACTGATTCTGGTGGGAGATGTCAATCAGCTGCCAAGTGTAGGGCCTGGAAGCGTTTTGAAAGATATTATTGCCTCCGGGAAGTTTGCAGTGGTAGAACTGGTAAAAATCTTCCGTCAGGCTTCTCAGAGCGATATTGTGGTGAATGCACATAAGATTAACCAAGGTGTACCGGTAACGCTGGACAATAAAAGCATGGACTTCTTTTTTCTGAAAAGATATGATGCAAATGTAATTATCAGTGTTGTGATTACGCTCATACAGAAAAAACTTCCCAAGTTTGTCCAGGCAGAGCCTTATGATATCCAGGTGCTGACACCCATGCGAAAGGGGCTGCTGGGGGTTGAGCGACTGAACGTTATTCTGCAGCAGTATCTGAATCCGCCGGAGACCGGGAAAAAAGAGAAGGAACACCGAAATGGCCTTTTCCGTGAAGGGGATAAGGTTATGCAGATTAAAAACAATTATCAGATTGAATGGGAAGTAAGAGGTCTTTATGGGATTCCGGTGGAAAAGGGTGTGGGTGTTTTCAACGGAGACACAGGAATTCTGAGAGAAATTAATACTTTTGCAGAAACCGTTACCGTGGAATTTGACGAGCGAAAATTTGTAGAATATTCTTTTAAGCAGTTGGACGAGTTGGAACTGGCCTATGCTATTACCATACATAAGGCTCAGGGAAGTGAGTACCCGGCTGTGGTGATTCCTCTTCTGCATGGCCCCAGAATGTTGATGAACAGGAATCTGCTTTATACGGCAGTGACCCGTGCCAGAAAATGTGTGACGCTGGTGGGAGATGAGAAAACCTTTATTGAGATGGAAAATAACCAGATGGAACAAAGCAGATATACCACGCTGGATTTGCGTATAAAGGAGAGTTATTGATTAGAAAAGCAGGAAAGTTATTTTTAGATATGCTGTACCCAAGGCGCTGCCCGGTCTGTCATGATATCGCAGTGCCAGGGGGAAGTAGAATCTGCAACGTTTGCAGGGAAAAGTTAAAGCCCATTACCGGGCCGAGATGTTTCCGGTGTTCCAAGCCTTTAAAGAGAGAGGAACAGGAATATTGTAAAGACTGCAGAAAAACACGTCTTTTTGACCAGGGGATTGGAATTTTTCCTTATGGCTCAGTTCTTCAGGAATCATTGTTTAAACTGAAATACGGAAAGCGCCAGGAATATGGAAGCTTTTATGGACAAATCGCAGCAGTTTATTCCCGTGAAATTATCAGAAATTGGGGTGTGGAGATTATCATTCCCATTCCGCTGCACCGAAAGAGAATGGAAAAAAGAGGATATAATCAGGCAGAACTTATAGCAGAAGCATTGGGGAAAACCTTATGTATTCCAGTGGACAGCCGTCTCATGAAACGAAAAGTGAATACCAGACCACAAAAAGAACTGGATTACAGAGAGAGAAAGCAGAATATGAAAAATGCCTTTTTTCTTAAAGGAGAAAACAGATACAGAAGAATTCTGCTGGTAGACGACATATACACTACAGGAAGCACAATAGAAGCAGCAGCAGAACTTTTGAAAAGAAATGGGGCAGAAAACGTGTTTTTTCTCACCATAGCTATGGGAGCAGATACTTGAAAGGTCTTGATTCGATTATCAGGAATATGCTATAATGCAGTATGTATGATTATAAGTTTTTCAAAAAGAGAAATTTGGAAAGAGGTATTTTATGCTGAATAACCAAAAAATCAAAAAAATGCATAAACTGGCACTTTATGAGTCAGGAGAAGGAAAAAAGCACCTTGCCATAAGTAATTATTATAGAAGTGATTATATAGGATTGGCCTTGATTAAAAACTTCTTTCTGACAACCATAGCCTATGGTCTGCTGCTGTTGATTTATTTTGGATACAGAAGCGAGTATTTGATGGAGAATATTCATAAAATGAATCTGGCGCTTATGGCGTTACAGATTATCGGACTGTATATTATTATGGTAGTGGGATACAGTATTTTGACGTATATTTATTGTTCTGTGAAATATGCAAAGGCCCAGAAGGGAATCCAGGAATATTACAAGGGACTTACCCAGATGAAAAAAGCCTATGACAGAGAAGAAAGGCGAAATGGAAGAATTACAGGGAGGAGAACAAAAGCATGACAGTATTATTGGAGTTGAAGCAGAAAATAAAAGACTTTTACAGTGAGCATGATGTATTGCTTCTTTCTGTATTTAAATTTTTACTGGCATTTTTGTTGTTTAGCAGTATTAATTCCAGTCTTGGATTTATGGAAAAGCTGGACAATATTTTTGTGGTGTTGATTTTGGCAATTATCTGTGCAGTACTGCCGATTAACGTAATGACGGTGATAGGCTGTGTATTGATTATTATGCACTGTTATTCCGTAGGAATTGAGGTGGCAGGCTTTGCAGTACTTTTGATTGTACTTTTGATGATTTTGTTCCTGCGTTTTACCTCTGAGGATAGTCTGGCGCTGGTATTGACTCCGGCGGCATTCCATTTTCATATTCCGGCGGCTGTGCCCATTGGCGGAGGGCTTTTAAAAGGACCGACCTGTGCGATTCCTTCCGTGTGCGGTGTGATTTTGTATTTCTTTATGCAGATAGTAAAGGACAAGAGCACAGTTTTGCAGGGGAAAGAAACAGAGGCTGTTCAGAAGCTGCAGATTCTGCTGGATGGTTTAATGAAAAATCAGGAAATGTGGCTGAATGTGCTGGCTTTTACTGTAGTTCTGATGCTGGTGTATACGATTTCCAGATGTTCTTTTGACTATTCCTGGAGAGTGGCTGATGGAGTAGGAGCTATAGTTTATATTGTGATTATGATATTAGGAGGCATGTTCCTTAATGTGAATGTCCATATGGGAAGTGTGATTTTGTCCGCAGTGTTGTCCCTTATCGTGGGATTTGTACTGGAATTTGCAGTTTTGGGTGTGGACTATTCTAGGAGTGAAAAAACACAGTTTGAAGATGATGAATACGTATATTATGTAAAAGCTGTCCCGAAATCTTATGTGGCACAGAAAGAAAAAAGCATAAAAACCATATCATCTGATTATGACAGAAAACCGGAGAAAGAGCCGGATGATGATGCAATTCCAGTAGAGAGAGTTGACGAGGAAAACTTTGACTTTGAAAAACAGCTGGAGGAATCTCTGAAAGACTTATAAAACCCGGTTATCTGCCTCTGAAACAGAGTAGGATATGAAAACTTGCTGAAGAAAGGGGAGATGAAGAAAATGGGCAGAATTTTTGATTTTCTGAAAAATTATTTTGGGGCGTTTTCGTCCTTTTCTACCATAAAATGGATTGATGTTGTAGAAATACTGCTGATTGCCGTATTTGTCTATCAATTCATGTTGTGGATTAGAAATACCAGAGCCTATTCTCTTTTAAAGGGAATTTTAATTGTATTGATATTTACTTTTGCGGCATATCTCTTGCAGATGAATACCATTTTGTGGTTGGTGTACAATGCAGGCGGGTATGCGATTACAGCGATTCTGGTTATCTTTCAGCCGGAGCTCAGAAAGGCGTTGGAAGAGCTGGGGCATAAGAAAATAGTCAGTACCCTGATTCCTTTCGAAAGCAATAAAAAGGAAGAACCGGGTCGGTTCAGCGACAGAACCGTGAATGAGATTGTGCGAGCCAGTTTTGAAATGGGAGCGGTAAAAACAGGTGCTCTTATTGTAATTGAAGAGGATACTATTTTAAATGAATTTATCAGAACCGGAATCAATCTGGATTCTTTAATAAGCAGTCAGCTATTGATTAATATTTTTGAACATAATACTCCTCTTCACGATGGCGCCGTCATTATGCGGGGAGACCGAATCGTGGCGGCTACCTGTTATTTACCTCTGTCAGATAATCTGGAACTGAATAAAAATTTGGGTACAAGACATAGGGCTGGTGTGGGAATCAGTGAAGTCAGCGATTCTCTCACCATTATTGTATCAGAAGAAACCGGAAGGGTCTCTGTGGCCAATCGCGGAAGACTTCAGGTAGGAGTTACAAAAGAGGAATTAAAGGAGATTCTGAAAACAGAGCAGAACAATAATGTGAAGCAGGAAAAACTAAAACATAAAAGAAAGTTTTGGAAGGGACTGATGAAGAATGAAAAAAAGTCTGATGAATAAATTTACGCTGAAAATTCTTTCCCTGGCAATTGCTGTTCTTATCTGGCTTATAGTCAGAAATGTTCAGGATCCTGTGATTGTGCAGACTTTTTATGATATTCCGGTAACTTTGGTAAATGAATCATATTTGTCAAACAATATGAAAATTCCTTTATTGATAGACGGTGATGATACGGTAAAGGTAAGAATAAAAGCAGAGGAAAGTGTTATCAAGGAACTGAAAAAAGAGGATATTGTGGCTCAGGCAGATATGACACAGATATACATGGATGCAACGCCGAAAATGGTGCCGGTAGAAGTTACCTGCAAAGGAATTGCAGATGACAATATTACGGTGACACCAAGAAATATTCAGGTAGACATTGAAAACCAGACCAGCGTGGAAAAAACCATTGCTGTCAATACAGGGGATACAACACCGGATAAAGATTATGAAGTGGGAAGCCTTCAGGCTAATCCTGAAAAAGTGACGATTTCAGGACCGGAATCTATTATAAATAAAATTGATAAAGTTGTGGCAAAAATAGATGTTACAGGTATGAAAGAAAGCAATGTGGAGTTGGATTCTGAACTGAAAATTTATGATAAGAATCAGGACGAGCTTTCAGAAAAACAGTTGTCTTATTTGAATCTGGCAGGTGTTCAGGACAACAAGATAAAAATTCAGGCACAGTTCTGGAAAGTGCAGAAGAATGTAAAAATTGGGTCAGAGTACAGCGGTTCCCCCCAATATGGTTATGAGGTGGATTCCGTTAGTGTTGTACCGGAAACCCTTAGTCTGGCCGGAACAGATGAAGCGCTACAGAAGCTGGCAGTAGAGGGAAATACACTGACTATACCGGCAAGTTACATTGATGTTTCCGGAAAGGATTCAGACTTTGATGTGAAAGTGGATATCAGCGAACTGCTTCCTGAAAATATGAAGCTGGCGAGAGATATTAACAGCACGGTGATTGCAACTGTAAAGATATTGCCATATAATAGCAGGGATTACGAGGTTTCGCCAACGCAGATTAAAGTGGAGAACAAACCGGAAAATATGAATTACAAATTTGAACCGGACAAGATTGTAGCCCGTATTAAAGCAAAAGAGGAAGATTTGGATAATCTGAAGACCGATGATATTCAGATGAAAATTGATTTAAAGGACGCAAAGGCAGGAGAAAATACTTTGCCGGTAACAGTTACTTTGCCGGAAGGGTATGAACTGGTAGAGGATATTACGGTTAAAGTAGCGCTGATTGAGGCATCTGAAAAATAGAAAGAGAACAGGGAGTGAAGCTATGGTTAGCCAAATGGTAACAATAATTAATCCAACCGGACTGCATCTGAGACCGGCAGGGCTTTTGTGCAAAGAGGCCATGAAATTTAAATCTTTGATTACATTTCGTTTTAGGGGAAATACAGCAAATGCGAAAAGTGTGCTGAGTGTGCTTGGTGCATGTATAAAATGCGGAAATGAGATAGAATTAATTTGTGAAGGCGAAGATGAAGAACTTGCTTTAAAAACATTAGTGCATGCAATTGAAAGTGGACTGGGAGAATAAGAAGAGGAGAGGGCTGTTGTTTTGAGCGATAGTCCTTTTCTTTATAGAGAAAAACAGACAGGAAGGTGTACGGGAGAGGGAAGATGGTACATAATAAGATACAAAATGGATTAAAAGATGGCGTTCCCATTTGTGTGGGATATTTTTCAGTGAGTTTTACGTTTGGTATGATGGCGGTGAAGAGCGGAATTTCGCCCTTTCATGCGGTGTTGATTTCTCTTTTCAATCTGACTTCTGCAGGGCAGTTCGCCGGATTAAACGTGATTGTGTCCGGCGCTTCTCTTATGGAAATGGCGCTGACACAGCTGGTTGTAAACATCCGTTACGCGCTGATGTCCCTTTCGCTGTCTCAGAAGTTGGATTCTTCGGTGAATTTAGGCAACCGTATGCTGATAGCTTACGGAAACACCGATGAAATTTTTGCAGTGGCCAGTGCAAAGCCGGGGACGGTGGGAAAACTTTATATGTATGGTCTGATTTTGCTTCCGGTTACCGGCTGGGTAGGCGGCACTCTGGCCGGTGCTGTGGCGGGAACGCTGCTTCCAGCAGATATTATCAGCGCTTTGGGAGTAGCCCTTTACGGTATGTTTATTGCTATTGTGGTGCCTATGGCAAAAGAGCACAGAGAAGTGGCCCTTGTGACGGTGGCTGCGCTGGTTTTAAGCACGGCCTTTTACTATCTGCCGGGATTAAAAGAAATCTCTTCCGGTTTTTCCATGATTATCTGCACCGTACTGGCTGCGGGAATTGGGGCTGTATTATTTCCCATTAAGGAGGAAGCATCATGATTTACGCATATATATTTGTCATGGCAGGGGTCACCTATCTGATTCGTATGCTGCCGCTGACTTTGATTCAGAAGAAGATTTCGAATAGTTATATCCGTTCTTTTTTATACTATATTCCATATGCATGTCTGACGGCTATGACATTTCCGGCCATTTTGTATGCAACGCAATCTCCGGTGTCAGCTTTAGCTGGATTTGCAGTGGCCGTGTTGCTGGCGCTGAAGAAACAAAGTCTGGTGACTGTGGCTTTGTTTTCCTGCGTGGCTGTATTTGTGGCAGAGCGGATAATGGAGATCGTGTGAGAAGGTGGCTTTGGTTGATTTCTGAGGGGAAATAGTGTAAACTAGAATATCGTTCAGAGAAAATCAGAAATGAGATTCAGATAGGAAAGAATCAGGAGGAAAGATGAGTAAAATAAAAAAAGCGTTAGAATTACCGACGGAAATTTTTCATAATAGAAAACTGGTATTCAGTCTGGCAAAAAATGATTTTAAAACCAAATATGCAGGGTCTTATCTGGGGATTGTCTGGGCTTTTGTACAGCCTATCGTAACGATTCTGGTATACTGGTTTGTATTCAGTGTGGGTTTAAAGGCAGGGAACGCATCCAATTATCCCTTTGTGTTGTATCTGATTTCAGGAATTGTACCTTGGTTCTTTTTTCAGGATGCACTAAACGGAGGTACGAATGCACTGTTGGAATATAATTATCTGGTAAAGAAAGTGGTATTTAAAATAAGTATTCTTCCAATGGTAAAAGTTATTTCAGCTTTGTTTGTACATGGATTTTTCGTAGCGTTTGCGCTGATTATCAGTTCTTGCTACGGTTACACACCTACTTTGCATACATTACAGCTGATATATTATTCTTTCTGTACGTTTATGCTGGCTCTGGCATTGTCCTATGCAACCAGCGCTGTTGTGATTTTTTTCAGGGACTTGACGCAAATTATCAATATTTTTCTTCAGGTAGGAGTCTGGCTGACACCTATTATGTGGGATTTAGCTATGCTGGAGGGACATCCGCTTTTGATGAAACTTTTTAAATTTAACCCTATGTATTATATTGTTTCCGGTTACCGTGACTCTATGTTGGGGAGAACCTGGCTGACGGCTCATTGGAAATGGGGAATTTATTTCTGGGGTGTGACGATTGTGCTTTTTGCACTGGGAACCCTTATCTTTAAGAGACTGAAACCACATTTTGCAGATGTATTATAAGCTGTATATGAAGGAGAAAATGGAATGTCAGAAATAGCAATTTCGATTAATCATCTAAGTAAAGTATATAAATTATACGATAAGCCTGTGGACAGACTGAAAGAGTCTCTGGGGCTCACAAAACAAAAAAAATATAGAGAACACTATGCCTTAAGAGATGTGTCTTTTCAGGTGAAAAGAGGAGAAACAGTAGGTATAATAGGAACTAATGGCTCTGGAAAATCTACGATTTTAAAGATTATTACAGGCGTCTTAAATCCCACTCAGGGAGAGGTGCAGGTAAATGGAAGAATTTCCGCGCTTTTGGAATTGGGTGCAGGTTTTAATATGGAATATTCCGGTTTGGAAAATGTATATTTGAATGGAACTATGATTGGCTTTACCAGGGAAGAGATTGACAAAAAGCTGGATGACATACTGGCTTTTGCTGATATCGGAGATTTCATACATCAGCCGGTGAAAACCTATTCCAGTGGTATGTTTGTGCGCCTGGCTTTTGCTGTAGCCATTAATATTGAGCCGGAAATACTGATAGTAGATGAGGCGTTGTCTGTGGGGGATGTATTCTTTCAGGCAAAATGTTATAAAAAATTTGAAGATTTTAAGAAGATGGGAAAAACCATTCTTTTTGTCAGTCATGATTTGGGAAGTATCAGTAAATACTGTGATCGGGTTGTTTTGCTGGATAAAGGTGTGAAACGTCAGGAAGGCAATCCAAAAGAAATAGTAAATTTGTATAAAAAGGTTTTAGTAGGGCTTGATGACAGTGAGGAAGAGAAACCGGAAAAAGACCGGAAGAAGGCTGTGAAAAGAAAGGAGCCAGGTTGGAACCGTACCTTTGAAACGAATCCCAACGTATTAGAATACGGAAATGGAAAGGCAAGTATTACAGATTTCATTTTGGCAGACGAAACGGGAACGGTAAGTAATACCATTGAAAAGGGAAGTAATTTTGAAATCAAAATGAAAGTGCGCTTTCATGAAACGGTACAGGAACCTATTTTTGCATACAGTATAAAGAACTTACAGGGAACAGAAATTACAGGAACGAACACACTTTTTGAAAAATCGGATATCAGTTCCAAAAAAGAGGGACAGGTTTGTGAAATTACTTTTTCTCAGGAAATGAATCTGCAGGGCGGCGAATATCTGTTATCTCTGGGGTGTACCGGATATGTGAATGGAGAGTTCGAAGTGTTTCATCGTTTGTATGATGTCTGCGGCATTACTGTAGTTTCAACAAAAAACACCGTGGGATTTTATGATATGAATTCCAGGGTATCTGTAAAGTAAAGGAGAGTAAAGGTGGAGAAAATAGGGAAGGTAGAATTAGATGATACCTGCTATCCTGGCAGGGATTTATACAGCGATGGCGAAGTGGAAGACCAGCTTTTGGAAATCGCCAGAAACTATGGGGAGGAAGACTATAACCGTATTATTGCTGAGACTTCCAGCTGGCCGGTGATGTACCATTTTTCTAATATCCGGCAGAATATTGTAGAATGGCTGCCTATTGGAAAAGGAGATTGTGTTCTGGAAATCGGAGCTGGATGTGGAGCCATTACAGGAGCGCTGGCCCGTAAAGCAAAAAGTGTGCATTGTATTGAACTTTCTAAAAAAAGAAGTTACATTAATGCTTACAGAAATAAAGCTTGTGACAATGTGAAAATTCTCATGGGAAATTTTCAGGAGATAGAGAAAAAACTGACAGAGACATACGATTACATTACACTCATAGGTGTTTTTGAATATGCCGATGGTTATATCAGTGGAGATGAGCCTTATCAGGAAATGCTGGAAGTGATAAAAAAGCACCTTGTGCCTCACGGAAAAATAGTCATAGCCATAGAAAACAGATTGGGTATGAAATATTGGGCAGGTTGTACAGAAGACCATACAGGAAGATACTTTGAAGGGATAGAAGGATATACAGATACCAGAGGGGTCAGAACCTTTTCTAAAAAAGAATGGGAGCAGATGATTGCTGCAGCAGGGCTGAAAGCGGAATTTTACTATCCTTATCCGGATTATAAATTTCCTCTGGCCCTATATTCCGACCATTATCTGCCCGGTAAGGGAGAATTGAATCTGAATATTATGAATTTTGACAGGGAGAGACTGGAATTGTTTGATGAAGGGAAGGTCTATGACAGCCTGATAGATGAGGAATTGTTTCCATTGTTTGCAAATTCATTTTTAATTGTATTAGAGGGAGAATGATTATGGAAAGGATTCTGTATACAAAATATTCAAATGAACGTACTGCCCAATTTGCTATCCGTACGGATATAGTAGAAAAAGACGGTTCTCGGCAGGTGAGAAAAAAAGCATACTATGAGGCGGGAAAACCTCATATCCGGAAAATATATGAAGCTTATGAACAGTTAAGCTGCAGTTTTTCGTCTACCAGACTGTTGATAAACCAATGCAGATGGGAAGAAGATGGAATTTATTTGGAATATCTTAAAGGGCAGACTTTACAGGAAGAACTGGACAGATTATTAGAGAAAAGGAAAATAGAGAAGTTTCAAAAAATTTTGAGAGAATATATGGAACTGATATTGCAGACGGCTGAGAACCCCTTTTGTATGACGGAAGAGTTTCGAAAAGTTTTTGGAGACGTGAAACTCCGTGAGGGATTTTATTCTGCTCCGGTAACGGATATTGATATGGTGCTGAGTAATATCTTTATAGACGAGAAGGGCGAGTGGACACTGATTGATTATGAGTGGACTTTTCTTTTTCCGATACCGATTCAGTTTGTGCTCTATCGTATTTTACATTATTATGAGTGCAGCAATGCCTTTCGCAGTCAGATTGGAGTCTGGGATTTATACGCTGCGGCAGGAATTTCTCCTGAAGACAGAGAAGTCTTTCTGGAAATGGAGAAACATTTTCAGGCATATGTTATAGGAAATTATGTACCACTGAGAAAACTTTATCCCAAGATTTCGCCAGGGAAGACAGGTCTGCATACGGTTTTAAAAAGAACAGGAAGTCCGGAAAGAGTTCAGATATTTCTTTCTCAGGATGGCATTTTAAGAGAAGAAGAATCGGAATATTATGCTATGCCGGACGGGAAAGTAAAGCTTCGTATCGAAATAGGAAGCAGAATCAGACGGATTCGTCTGGACCCCGGAGAACAGGCAGGAAGAGTAAAATTGAAACGTCTGGAATGGGAAAATGGAGAGAAATGCCAAGTCAGAACCAATGGGATTGTACAGTCAGACCAGACTTTTCTTTTTCTGGAAGAAGACCCTCAAATTTATATTGAGAGTATTCCGGCAAATCCGGGATTTTTATGCCTGGAAATCAGTAAAGACAGTGGGCAGGACGGATATGTACAGCAGATTTTGAAGGAAAAAGCGGAAATGAACCGACAGAAAGAAGAAGTGGAAGCTCTGAAAAAGCAGCTTGCAGAAAAGGAGAAATTGATTGCCGCTATGGAGAATACAAAAGTCTGGAAAACGTATACGAAATATAAAAAGGTGATAAAAGGGGAATAGACAGATATGGGTACTATGCGCTGGTGTATCGACAAGGCGGATTTGAATCACTCAGGAAAAGACAGATTTGAAATCAAGGGATGGATTTGGAGCAAGAAAAGTAAAAAGCCGGAAGTTCAGGTGTATGGAAACAAAAATCAGGAGATACCTTATAAAATTACATGGGTGAAGAGACCGGATGTTCAGAAATATCTTAAATTAAAAGAGGATGAGACAGAACTTGGTTTCAGTATTTCTATAAACGGTGTATCAGGGCTTTGGGATTCCTGCACACAACTGGAAGTGTTTTTTTCAGATTCAGTAGAACGAGTACAAGTGTATAAAAAAGAATTTTCGGAAATTAAGCAAAATTATATAAAAAGTCTGATTAAATACAGCATTGATGGTGTTTCTTTTGTAGAGGATATGGTATTGGTCAGGGGATGGGCTCTTTATAAAAACGGTATTTGTCCGATTTATGTCCGAGACAGAGAAGGGCAGGAAATGGAATGCGTCCTGGAACAGGAGATGCGGCCGGATGTAAATGCGATTTTTTCCGTACCTTCCGAGGTAAAGTGCGGGTTTTCTTTGAAATTTCACAAAAAATATTTGGAGAGAGGAAATATAACAGTCTTTTTCAAGGAGCCGGATTCTAAGGCCAATTATGTGCTGTCAGCCAGAAAACTGAACTTTGAGAACAGTCGGTTTGGAAAATATTATCAGCAGCTTGGTCCCAGAATGATGAAACGAAACCTACAGTTTATACGGACACATGGAATGGGAGAGTTTAAAAAGCAGCTTGATATAAACATGAATCCCTCAAATCAGGGATATGGTTACTGGGCAAAACTGCATAAGGTGAAGAAAGGGGAATTGCGGCGTGAGAGGCAGGAAAAGTTTCCTTTTGAACCTTTAATTAGTATTGTGATTCCTCTTTATAAAACACCTTTAAACTATCTGGAAGAACTGCTGCAGTCCGTGGTAGGACAGACGTATGAAAACTGGCAGCTTTGTCTTGCAGACGGAAGCCCGGATCATGCAGTGGAAGAATATGTGAAGCGAAAGTATAAAAAAGAATCTCGCATTATTTATGAGCGGCTGAAGAAGAACGGTGGAATTTCCGAGAACACCAATGAGGGATTAAAACTGGCAAAGGGCGAGTATATTATGCTCAGCGACCATGATGATGTATTGGAAGTCAATGCTTTGTATGAGATTGTTAAGGCGCTGAATAGTGAGAGCAAGCCTCAGATTGTCTATACAGATGAAGATAAGGTGACCATGGATGGAAAGGAATATTTTGACCCCCATTTCAAGCCTGATTTCAACTGGGATTTGCTGAGAAGCAATAATTATATTTGCCATATTTTTGTGGTAGATAAGAAAATTGTAGATGAAATCGGAGAATTTCGGAAAGAATACGACGGAGCCCAGGATTTTGATTTTATTCTGCGCTGCTGCGAAAAAGCAGACAGTATTTATCATATTCCTAAGGTCTTGTATCATTGGCGTTCTCATCCCAATTCTACAGCAGGAAATCCGGCCAGCAAGATGTATGCTTATGAGAATGGCAAAAGGGCTGTTCAGGCACATTACGAAAGAATCGGCCAGCCGGCTGAAGTTACCATGACACCTTTCTGGGGAAGATATCGTTCCAGACTGTTGGTGCAGGGAATGCCTATGGTTTCTATTGTTATACCAAATAAAGATCATATAGATGATTTGGACAGATGTCTGAAATCCATTTATGAGAAAAGTACTTACCAAAACTTTGAAGTAATCCTTGTGGAAAATAACAGTACGCAGCAGGAAACCTTTGATTACTATGCTCAGGCAGAGCAGACCAGAGAAAATCTGAGGGTGCTGTACTGGAAAGACCGGTTTAACTATGCAGCTATTAATAATTTTGGTGTGAAGCAGGCAAAGGGCGAGTATCTTTTGTTCTTAAATAATGATGTGGAAGTGATTACACCTGACTGGATAGAAGAAATGCTGGGATACTGCCAGCGAAAAGATGTGGGAATTGCAGGAGCAAAATTATATTACCCGAATGATACGGTACAGCACGCCGGAGTGGTTATTGGTATGGGAGCAGACCATGCTGCCGGTCATGTGTTTTACGGAGTGGAAAGGAAACGCTTTACTTATGGAGGAAGAGCTAATTCTACACAGGATATCAGCGCTGTGACTGCTGCCTGTATGATGGTAAAAAAATCTGTGCATGAAGAAATAGGGGGCTTTGACGAGAAGTTTGAAGTTGCTTTTAACGATGTCGATTACTGTCTGCGGGTAAGAGAACTGGGACTTCTGGTGGTGTTCCAGGCCTTTGCAGAATTGTATCATTACGAGTCACAGTCCAGAGGATTGGAAGATACAAAGGAAAAGAAAGTGAGATTCCAAAAAGAGGCAGAGCTGTTCAGAACCCGTTGGAAGGAGATTCTGGAAAAAGGAGACCCGTACTATAATCCCAATTTGACTTTAAGACACAGTGACTGTTCACTGAACTGGGATTAGGACAACAGGAGTAAAGGAGAACTGTATGAGTCGCGAGTTAATAGAAGCGGAGCGGGAACGTTTTAGCTTAAAAGAGGAGAATTGTTATCGAATTGAGGGAGCCTGGAAGACGGGATATGTGCCGAAAGTCTATGTGGATAAAGAGCAGGTGACAGATATTTCTTATGCTGAACGGGAAGGACAGATGGAACTTTCCATAAAGATACCGGAGCATGCACAGCTTTATAAAAAAGTATATGTGTATGGGGTAAAAGGAGAAGCCAGATATCTGTGGTTTTCTGAGCAAATGAAAAAAATCTTGAGAAAACAGAGGAAACCCCAATATTTCATTGATTATGCAGATGTGGATTTTGAACAGCACAGATGTATGGTAAGTGGCTGGGCTGTGTATTCCGAACCTCTTGAAATTTATGTGGAAAATGAAAAGGGAGAGCGTGCAGAGTTTTCTCTGGAACGCGTCAATCGTTCTGATGTACAGCAGCAGTACCAGGAATGGGATGTGGGAAAGGAAAGCGGCTTCTTTCTGGACATTCCTTTTCGGGAGGAAAAAGGATTCCGGGTAGTATTTTCGGCAGGAAAACAGAGGACAATCCGGTATGTTAGTCTGCAAAAGAGAAAGATTGCAGGGGAAAAGGCAGAGTATTACTGTCAGAAGGGAATCCATTATCTTAAGGTACATGGAGTAGCAGGCTTTGCAAAAAAACTGATGAAAAAGGCAGAGGAATATAAAAATCGTCCGTATCCATATACCAGATGGTATCCAAAGCATATGCCTTCGCAGGCAGAACTGGAAAAGCAAAGAGGGCAGTCTTTTGCCTATGACCCCCTTATCAGTATCGTAATTCCCCTGTATAATACTCCTCAGCAGTATCTAAAGGAACTGTTGGATTCTGTCCAGGCGCAGACTTATGGAAAGTTCCAGCTTTGTCTGGCGGATGGCAGTGACAACGGGGATGTAGAAGCGTATATTCGGGAACACTACGGCAATGAAAAGCGGTTTGTATACCATCGTCTGGAGGAAAATGATGGTATCTCCAGAAATACAAATGAAGCCATCAAAATCGCAGAGGGGGATTTCATTATGTTTTCTGACCATGATGATACCCTTGCACCCAATGCGCTTTATGAAATTGTGAAGGAACTCAATGACTATCCGGAAACAGATGTGGTTTATACGGATGAGGATAAAGTCACCATGGATGGAAAACGTTACTATGACCCGCATTTTAAACCGGATTTCAATCTGGATATGTTGCGGTGTAATAACTATATCTGCCATATTTTTGTAGTGAAACGGGAAATTGTAGACCAGGTAGGGCTGCTGCGGAAAGAATATGACGGCGCACAGGATTTTGACTTTGTACTCCGCTGCTGCGAAAAGGCACATCGAATCGGTCATGTGGCGAAAATTCTGTACCATTGGAGAAACCATCCGGCATCTACAGCAGGAAATCCGGAGAGTAAAATGTATGCTTACGAGGCAGGAAGAGCTGCTGTACAGGCGCATTATGACAGACTGGGAATCCGGGCAGAGGTAAGTATGACTGAGCAGTGGGGAAGATACAGGACAAAACTGTTTGTAGAAGGAACCCCTTTGGTGTCTGTTATCATTCCCAACAAAGACCACAAAGCAGATTTGGAAAGATGTATCCGTTCTCTGTATGAGAAGACCTCTTATGATAATTTTGAAATTCTCATTGTAGAAAACAACAGCACAGGAAAAGAAATTTTCCGTTACTACAAAGAATTAGAGGAGAATTATGACAATATTCGTGTTCTTCGCTGGGAAGGTGCTTTCAACTATTCGGCAATTAACAACTATGCTGCAAAGGAAGCAAAGGGAGAGTATCTGTTGCTTCTGAACAATGATATTGAAGTAAAGTCAGAAAAATGGATGGAAGAAATGCTCAGCTATTGTCAGAGAGAGGATGTAGGAATTGTAGGTGCAAAACTTTTGTATCCCAACGAAAAAATTCAGCATGCAGGTGTGATTATTGGGATGGGACCGTCCCACACAGCCGGGCATATTTTCTATAATTTTCCAGGTGACCAGTTTGTTTATGCAGGAAGAACCCAGACTACACAGGATTTAAGTGCAGTAACAGCCGCTTGTATGATGACGAAAAAATCGTTGTATGAGGAACTTGGCGGGATGGATGAAGACTTCCAGGTGGCCTTTAATGATATTGATTTTTGCCTGAGGATGCGGGAGATTGGAAAACTGGTGGTATTCCAGGCGTACGCGGAACTGTATCATCATGAATCTCTGACAAGAGGATATGAAAACAGACCGGAAAATAGAAAGCGTTTTAAAGATGAAACCAGACGGTTTAAAAGCAGGTGGAAGGAGATACTCAGAAAGGGAGACCCTTATTACAATCCTAATTTCAGCCTGGAGAGAAGTGATTGTGTGCTGAGTGAATAGGAAAAGAAATGCCACAGGATAGAAAACCTGCCCCAGTAGGCAGCGCCGGAATACCCGGACTGTCTGCAGCGGCAGGTTTCTCTTTTTAAGAAGTGATTTTTTTCCGTTTTTTTCTGTTCTTTTTTGCCTTCTTTTTTCTTACATACTGCACAAGTACAGATACAAGTCCTGCGCAAAGCCCTGCGAAGATAAGAAGCATGGCAGGAAATACCAGCGGTGATACCAACTGTTTTTTTACTGTGCCTACTTTAAACATAGACATATCAGAGGTTGTCCGTGTTTCTACCTGCAGAGGAAAGGCAGCAGTGAGTTTTAGGATTTCCCGTCCCTGATAGGAATAGGTTCTGGTTCTGGAAACCCCTTCGGTATCCTGGTCTGTCACCATCATGGAAGCAGTGCTTGCACCTTTTGGCAAAATGACATATCCATCAGGTTCTTCCGAATCCGGCGCTTTCAGCCAGTAGACCGGAAGTTTTTCAAAATTATCAAATCCGTAATCGAAAAGTTTGATTGTGTCTGTGAAGCGGTCGTTACCTTCCGAGCGCATGACTACGCAGACAAGCGTCATATCGTCTCTGGTGGCTGCAGTAATCAGAGTGTTTCTGGCCGCTTCTGTATGTCCGGTCTTTCCGGCAATGGCGCCTTCATATTTATAATCCCCCTCTGTGAGAAGGGCGTTGTGGTTTTCCAGATTCCGGGGAGTAGAGGTCTTATTGGTTGCCGGAATGGTGTATTTGTCTGCACCGGCGATTTTGCAGAAATTCTCATTTTTCACAGCCTCGGCAAGAATCAGAGCCAAGTCGTAGGCGGTTGTGTAATGATTGGGGTCAGGCAGACCATTGGCGTTGACAAAATGGGTATTTTTGCAGCCCAATTCTGCAGCACGGGCATTCATCATATCGGTGAATGCACTGACGGAACCGGCTACCTCCACGGCCATCTGGGTGCAGACTTCATTGGCAGAGGCCAGCATAATGGCATACAGACACTGCTCCACCGTCAGTTCTTCGCCTACCTGGGCATTAATCGTAGAGTTTCCCGGTGCCAAATCCGGCAGAATCACATCGGTAAAAGTAACCTTTTGGTTTAAATCATCTATGTTTTCTAAAATCAAAAGAGCAGTCATGGCTTTGGTGGTGCTGGCCGGGTAACGAATCTCATTCATGTCCTTGTCAAAGAGCACCTGTCCCGTAGACACTTCCATCAAAACGCCTGATTCGTCTGCAATTTCCGGAGCGGAAGGCCAGGCGGCAACAGAGCTTGTTTCTGCAAAAACGGGGACAGCAGAAGTCATGGCTAATAAAAGTGCCAGCAGAGGGCACAATAACTTTTGAATCCTATGTTTTTTCTTCAAATGTATTCCTCCTTTACGCAAATTAACTTCAGTATACCATATTCATGGTTTTCTTTAAACAGAAAATGTGTTAGAATAAGGCAGGAATTAGAAACAAACAGTGAAAAATACACTGGAATCCAGGTAAAGGCAGGTAAATTTTATGCCGAAGGGAAAGATAGAATGGGGAAAGCTGATGGGCAAAATGTCCCCTTATATGATACAGAAAGGGCTGAGGTATTTAAAGCACTACGGAGTAAAAGAATTCTGGGTGCGTCTTCATGAGCGGTTTGAGCCGGAAGAAGTGCCTTATGGCCCCTGGTATGAGCAGTACATACCAACCAGAGAAGAACTGGAAAAGCAAAGAAAGAAAAAATGGAACTATGGTCCGAAAATCAGTATTATAGTTCCTGCATATAAAACGCCGGAGGCTTTTCTGCGCCAGCTGATGGACAGCCTTCTGGCACAGACATACGCGAACTGGGAACTTTGTATTGCCAACGCCAGTCCGGAGGACGCTTCCATGGAATATGTGCTGAAGGAATATGCAAAAAAGGACAGCCGGATTCTATGGAAGAAGCTGGAGGAGAACAAAGGCATTGCAGAGAATACCAATGAGGCATTTGCTATGGCCACAGGAGAGTTTGCGGGACTTTTGGACCATGATGATTTGTTGGCGCCCAATGCCCTGTATGAGGTTGCAAAAGCGCTGGAAACAGAGCCGGATATTGATGTACTTTACACAGACGAGGATAAAGTCAGAGGCGACGAGGTGCTGGAACATTTTCAGCCCCATCTGAAACCGGACTTTAATATAGACTTACTGCGTTCCAACAATTACATCTGTCACTTTTTTGTAGTGCGGAAATCATTGCTTGAAAAAACAGGAGGATTCCGCAGAGAATACGACGGCGCCCAGGATTACGATTTTATTTTCCGCTGTACACAGGCAGCAGGAAAGATACACCACATTCCTGAAATTCTGTATCACTGGAGAACGCACCAGTCCTCTACTGCGGACAATCCGGAAAGCAAACTCTATGCTTTTGAAGCGGGAAAGAGGGCCATCGAAGAAAATCTGCGGCAGAACGGGCTGATTGGAGAAGTGAGCCATACAAAGGACTATGGATTTTACAGAGTAAAATATCCGGTACAGGGAGAACCCCTGGTATCCATTATCATTCCAAATAAAGATGCAAAAGAAGATTTGGAAAAATGTATTCAGTCTATACTGGAAAAATCTTCCTATACTAATTATGAAATTCTGATTGTGGAGAATAACAGTACAGGGGAAGAAATCTTTTCATATTACAAAGAACTTTCTGAAAATTCCAGAATTCGTCTGCTGCGGTGGAAGAGGGAATTTAATTATTCTGCTATTAACAATTATGGGGCAAAGAAGGCCAAAGGGGATTATCTGCTGTTTCTGAACAATGATACGGAAGTGATAAGTCCCGACTGGATAGAGGAAATGCTGGGCTTTTGCCAGCGGCCGGATACGGGAATTGTAGGAGCCAGACTGTACTTTGGAAATAATACCGTTCAGCATGCCGGAACGGTTATTGGAATCGGCGGTATTGCAGGTCATATGTTTACAGACATGCCCAGAGAACGATCCGGCTACATGCACAAAGCGGCAATTATACAGGATTTAAGCGCCGTGACAGCTGCCTGCATGATGGTGAAGCGGCAGGTGTTTGATGAGGTGCAAGGCTTTGAAGAACAGCTTTCTGTGGCATTTAATGACGTGGATTTCTGTCTGCGCGTACGGGAAAAACAGTATTTAGTGGTATATGACCCGTATGTGGAACTATATCATTATGAATCGAAAAGCAGAGGTGCAGAGGACAGCAAAGAAAAAGTCCGCAGATTTCAGTCGGAAATCGAATTTATGCGCTGCCGGTGGGAAACTCTTCTGAAAAAGGGAGACCCTTATTACAATAAGAATCTGTCCTTGGTGAAATGGAATTATTCCCTGAAGCCAAAGGACTGAAAGGTTTAAAAACATGTATGAAGTTTCAGTAATCATTCCGAATTTTAACGGAAAAAAATACCTGAAGGACTGCCTGGATTCCATGAGAAAGCAGGACTGCGAAAATTTTGAAGTGATTCTGGTGGACAATGGTTCCGAGGACGGAAGTACGGATTATGTGCGGGAAGTCTACCCGGAAGTGCAGGTCATAGCCCTGAAGGAGAATACGGGATTTTGCACAGCGGTCAATACAGGCATTAAGGTCAGCACAGGCAGCTATGTGATTCTGTTAAATAATGACACCATTGCAGAGCCGTCTTTTGTGAGCAGCCTTTTAAAGAGTATGAAGAGACATCAGCGGGCTTTTTCCTGTCAGGCGAAAATGATTCAGATGCAGGACCATGGAAAAATGGACGATGCGGGCAATTACTACTGCGCTTTCGGCTGGGCCTTTGCGGACGGAAAGGGGAGAAATCAGGAGAATTACAATACGGAAAAGAAAATATTTTCTGCCTGCGCAGGTGCGGCTATTTATCGAAAAAAAGTGCTGGATAGAATTGGACTTTTTGACCACGAGCATTTCGCGTACCTGGAAGATTTGGACATCGGTTATCGCGCCAGACTTCATGGATATGAAAACTGGTATTGCCCGGAAGCTTTGGTTTATCATGTGGGAAGCGGCACCAGCGGTTCCAGATACAACCTTTTCAAGGTGCGCTACTCCTCCAGAAATAATATTTATATGATTTATAAAAATATGCCCCTATGGCAGATTGTGTGGAATTTCCCTTTGTTGTTGCTGGGATTTGGCTGTAAGGCACTGTTTTTCGCAAAAAAAGGTTTTGGAAAAGAGTATCTGGCGGGAATGAAAAATGGGTTTACCATTTCCCGGCAGAACCGGACGAGAAAAGTAAAAGATATTGCTTTTGGAACATACCTGCGGATTCAGTGGGAATTATATTGTAATATCATAAGATTTTTGCGAAAATAGAGAATTTTGACGGGGAGGAAAGGAGAACAGTCACACATGTTGAAGCGATATATACAGGAAAATAGAAAATCCATTTTCATAACAGTAGTGTTTACTGTGGCCTTGTATGCGGTTATGCTGCTTGGAAACCGGATATCTATTGATACAGAAGTGATGATAAACAACCCGGAAGGACAGTTAAATGCCTGGTATGGGATTAACCGTTTTGGACTGGGGCTGTTTAAACATGTTTTCCATTTGATTCCCATATCCATTCCATTTACCAATGTTATGACGGTTTTGTTTTTTATCTTTGCTGCAATTTCCTGGAATTACAGTTTGGTAACACTGCAGAAGGTGCAGAATACCAAGGCTGTTTTTGTGTTTTTGCTTATTTTTGTCAGCAGTCCTATTTTTGCTGAACAGTTTCATTTTACTCTGCAGAGTATGGAAATTGCTTTTGCACTTGGCGCAGAGGCCATTGCGGTTATTCTGGTATCCCGCTGGGTGGAGAAAAAGGGCATTTATCATGCCATAGCTGCAGTTCTTTTACTGGCCTTTTGTTTTTCCTGCTATCAGGCCTTTGTTTTTCTGTATGTGTTTGCCTGCCTTCTGTTGTACCTTATCCGTCAGGAGGAGAAAGAAACTTCGGGAAAAGAACAGGTGGAGGAAATTTTCAAATACATTTTGGTGCTTCTGGCAGCTTTTGTGCTGTATGAAGCGGCGGCAACGGCGATTAAGGCAAGTATGGGTCTGGAATCCGGAAAATATCTGACGAATCAGATTCTCTGGGGACAGGAACCGGTGCTGTATACTTTGTGCAGAGTCATAGCTTACACAGGATTTATAATGACGGGTTTTATGTCCTCGTTTCATCCGTTTTTGCCAGTGTTGTATCTTTTCTTTGCTGTTGTACTGTATAAAAAGTGGCAAAAAAAGGGAGGACAGAGTTTTCTTAAATTGGCCAGTCTTGCGGGGTTAATGATAGTGCCATTTATTCTCCCGGCAGTTATGGGAAATACGGTTCCTATAAGGGCACAGTTCTGTATTCCCATTCTGTTATCCTGGCTGGGATATTTTTTTGTAAAAAGCAATGAGAAAGGGAAAATTTTTCGATACGCAAGAATCTGCGTAATTCTTATGCTGGTGTTGCAGACTATCGCCGTCCCGGCGCTGGAACTCAGTGCATGGAGGTGCTATGAAAAGGACAAGGCCTTTGCAAAAGAAGTAGAGGCGGCGGCAGGAGATATTCAGCCAGAGGAAAAGCTGGTTTTTGTGGGAAAATATACGCCGAATCACATGATAAAAGGTCAGACCATGGGTCATTCTTTCTTTGAATGGGATGCGGATACAGCATTTGGCAGTAATTACAGAATTCATGGATTTATGGAAACTCTGGGGATAAAATATCAGCTGCCCACGCAGCAGGAATATGAGCAAGCCAGACAATATGCGGAAAAATTACCTTCCTGGAAGGAGAAGAAAGCGGTATATACCGAAAACGGACTGCGTATCATTAAGCTGTCTGATTGAGAAGAGAAGAATAGGAATTGCGTTTTTTAAAAAATTGTGATATATTATTAAGAACTTGTTAACTAATCTTAGCTATAGAGGGTGATAAAACCTTGATAAAAGAAAACCAGAAGCATTTTAACCGCCTGCAGGTGCTGATAGATGCTTTTGTGCTGTTATTTTCCTATGTGGCAGCATGGGTAATTAAGTTTCAGATAATCAGCAGTGACGACGGAGCGCTGTCCCTTCGCACATATATGATTGCTTTGCCCATTACCGTGTTGGTGTATTTGGGCTTATACTATTTGTTCAGTCTGTATACTCCCAAGCGGGTACAGGGCAGACGGCTGGAACTGTGGAATATTGTAAAAGCGAATACAGTGGGAATTGCTTTGTTTCTGGGGGTATTGTACCTCATTAAAATGATGCATTTCTCCCGTGAAATGCTTTTTATTTTTTATGTGATTAATATTTGCCTGGAGGCTATAGCCAGAAATCTTATCCGTTATTTTCTCCGCAGTATGCGGCGGAAGGGATACAATCTGAAGCATATTGTGCTGGTAGGATACAGCAGGGCGGCAGAAGAGTATATTGACCGGATTCTGGAAAATCCCCAGTGGGGATATAAGATAAGAGGAATTCTGGACGACCATATAGAAGCGGGAACTGAGTATAAAGGTATTAAGGTTTTGGGAAAGATAGACAACCTGATGATTATTCTTCCGGAAAACCGGTTAGATGAAATTGCCATTACTCTGGGGCTGAGTGAGTATGCCAGACTGGAAGAAATTGTGAATCTATGTGAGAAATCCGGTGTACACACCAAGTTTATTCCGGATTATAACCAGATTATTCCCACAAAACCTTATACGGAGGACATTCTCGGTTTGCCGGTTATCAATATCCGACATGTACCCCTGACCAATACTTTTTATGCGGCTATGAAGCGGGTCATGGATATTGCAGGAGCGATTTGCGCCATTATTTTGTTTTCTCCCATTATGATGTTTTCTGTGATTATGATTAAACTCACATCACCGGGTCCTCTGATTTTCAAGCAGGAGAGAGTGGGACTGCACAATCATACGTTTATGATGTACAAATTCCGTTCCATGGATGTGCAGCCTCCGGAAAAAGAAAAAACAAAGTGGACCGTAAAGGACGATCCCCGTGTGACGAATTTCGGAAAATTCATGCGGAAAACCAGTATTGATGAACTGCCGCAGCTTTTTAATGTGCTGAAGGGAGAGATGAGTCTGGTAGGGCCGAGACCGGAACGACCGTTTTTTGTGGAGAAATTCAAAGAGGAGATTCCAAGGTATATGATTAAGCATCAGGTACGTCCGGGACTGACCGGATGGGCGCAGGTCAATGGATACCGGGGAAATACTTCCATCAGAAAAAGAATCGAGTATGATTTGTACTATATAGAAAACTGGACATTGGGGCTGGATGTAAAGATACTGTTTTTGACCATATTTAAAGGCTTTATTAACAAGAATGCTTACTAGCGAAGATAAAAGGGGAACAAAAATGTCTAAAATGAAAAAAAAGAACAGACACATAGGGCGCAAGATTCTGTTTGGAGTGGAAATACTGGTACTGGTACTGCTGGTCGGTGCTTTGTTTGTGTATGCACAGATTAATAAGAAAATGGATAAACTCAACCTGAACGACGAAGACGGAGAAGACATTCAGGTGCAGATGAACGAAAACATAGCAGGAAATGAGGTTCTTGAAAATTATACCAATATTGCACTTTTCGGTATTGACAAAAGGGATACAGACGGCGGATACGGAAACAGTGATACGGAAATGATTGCCAGTATCAACAACAAGACCAAGGAGGTTCGTCTGGTGTCTTTGTACCGTGACACCTACCTTCGGGTAGACGAAGATTCAGAAGGCAATGGAATTTATAATAAATGCAATGCAGCCTTTAATATCGGCGGACCGGAGAAAGCGATTTCCATGATGAATACCAATCTGGACTTGGATATTGAGAACTATGTGGCAGTGGACTTTAAAGCTATGGCAACAGTGGTTGACTGTCTGGGCGGTCTGGATATTCCTTTAAGCTATGAAGAAATCATCCACACCAACAATCACTGTGTGGAAACCTCAGAGCAGACGGGTATGGACTACGAGCCGATTCCGTTACCGGAAGAAATACCGGAAAATCAGGCGGAAATCTGCGGCACATATCATTTGAATGGTGTACAGGTAACTGCTTACTGCCGTATTCGTCAGACAGCGTCTATGGATATGGGCCGTACGGAAAGGCAGAGAAAAGTGTTATCCATGATGACGGAGAAAGTAAAGAAGTCCAGCCTGACTACACTTACGAAAATTTTGGATGAAGTCTTCCCTTTGATTCAGACAAACTTTTCCAAATCTGAACTGATAAAGCTGGGAACGAGTCTTCTGGCTTATAAATTTGGAGAAACCACAGGATTTCCGGTAAGCTATGTTATGGGAGCAGAGGTGACGAAGCCGGTAACCGGGCTGGATTGTCTGATTCCCACTACCCTGGAGGTCAATGTAAGATATCTGCACGACTTCCTGTTTGCATCAGAATCCTACGAACCTTCTGATACAATTAAGATAAGAAGTGAGTTTGTGGCAGAGAAGACAGGATTTGGAAATGCTTCGGTGACAAAGGAATGGCAGTATCTTATAAAAGAAGATACGGATTCTTCCGGGCAGGCAGACAGTGGAGAGGGCGATACAAATAACTCCCAGACTTATTCCGAAGATGACGGATACAGTGATGACGGCAGTTACGATGTAGGCGATGAATAATATTTGGAAGAAAGGGCTGTTGCATTAAGAGAATAGGACTTAATGCGGCGGCCTTTGCTGTTCTATGAGAAAGGAGATTCAGAAAAATGACAGTAACGGTGATTGTGCCAACCTATAAGCCGGACGGAAAATTTTTTCAGCTGATGAACATGCTGAAAAGACAAACCTGCAAGGCAGATCATATTCTCATTATGAATACGGAGGAGAGGTACTGGAAAAACAGTTTTATGGAAGGCCTGGACAACTGGGAGGTACATCATCTTTCACGTGCAGCGTTTGACCATGGAAAAACGAGAGGAGAAGGCGCAAAGCTTGCAGACACTGAAATTTTGGTTTACTTTACCCAGGATGCAGTGCCTGCTGATGAAAAACTGCTGGAAAATCTATTGAAGCCCTTTCACAATCCACAGGTAGGAGCTGCTTATGCCAGGCAGCTTCCCGCAGAAGACTGTAAAATCATTGAGCGGTACACCAGAAGTTTTAACTATCCGGATACAAGCCGGATAAAGACCAAAAAAGATATTCCGGAACTGGGGATCAAGACCTATTTCTGCTCCAATGTGTGTGCGGCTTACCGCAGAGGTGTCTACGAAGAAATGGGAGGATTTGTTACCAGAACGATTTTTAACGAAGATATGATTATGGCAGCGCAGATGATACAGGCAGGCTACGGGGTGGCTTATGCTGCAGAAGCCAGAGTTGTGCACTCTCATAACTATGGGTATATGCAGCAGCTTCGGCGTAACTTTGATTTGGCAGTGTCCCAGGAGGACCATCCGGAAATTTTCGCCGCCATATCTTCAGAAAGCGAGGGGATTCGTCTGGTAAAGAGTACAGCAGCTTATCTTATAAAACAGGGAAAACCATGGCTGATATCGGATTTGCTGCTCAGCAGCGGATTTAAGTATCTGGGATACAAAGCAGGAAGAAACTACAAACATCTGCCGCCGTCCTGGGTACATCGGCTGACCATGAATCCGGCTTACTGGGAAAATAGATAAAAACAGTGGTTTTTCACGGTTTCTTTTCTTTTTTATCACAATTTGAACACAATTGGTTGGTAGACTTAGTCTTGTAAAAAGGAAAAAGAAAAATGAAATACAGGAAAGGGAGTTGTAATTATGAGTGAAGAATACAATACTAATATAAATACTCAGGGAAGTGACCCTGAAAAAGAACAGGAGACAACAGCTGTGCAGGAAGAAAAAAAGGAAAATTCCACAGAAACCGGCATGGAGCCGGGAAAAGCACCTACAGCAGAAAATCCCTACTATGCATACTCCTATAAAAGAGATGCAGAAAACAAAGAAGAGAAAGAAAAAATGTCTGCAGAGAACAGCAGCACACCGTATACAGATAAGAGTTATGGAACTGCAGGAGACAGTCAGACAGAATCCGGCAATCCAGAAGATGAAAATACCCGGACAGACAGTACAGGTACACAGCATACGGGAACGCAGAAAGGGCCTTACAGTTCCTATCATTTCAGCCCTGTACCTCCAGAGCCAAAGAGTAAAAAACAGCAGAAAAAACCAATGGCAATGGGCAAAAAATTCGGTCTGTTGGTTGCGGCAGCAGCAGTTTTTGGAATTGTGGCAGGCAGCACTTTCCAGGCTGTAAACTATATTGGAGATAAAATGTTTCCGGGAGAAACTACAAAAATTGAAAATACGGCAACTACGCAGAGCAGTTCGGCCGCTGCAAAAGGTGTCAGCACTTCACAGGGCGGCGAAAGCGTAGCAGAGGTGGCAAAAAATGTAATGCCATCTATTGTGTCCATTACTGGGGTCAGTGTACAGGAAATTCCAAATTACTTCGGATTCGGCACACAGCAGTATGAAGGTCAGAGCAGCGGTTCCGGCATTATCGTAGGACAGAATGATACAGAACTTCTGATTGCTACAAACAATCATGTGGTAAAAGACGCCAATAGTCTAACCGTATGTTTTACAGACCAGGATGGTAATGCAGTGACAGCAAAAGATTTGGAAAATACCAGTGCAGAAAGTAACAGCCAGAGTAGTGACAGCAGCACAGAACTGGAAAATGGTACAGCCGTAGCGGCACAGATTAAGGGTACGGATTCAGACAATGACCTTGCTGTTATTTCCGTGAAACTTTCCGATATCCCGGAAGACGTATTAAGCCAGATTAAAGTGGCAACTTTAGGGGATTCCGATTCTCTGACGGTAGGAGAACAGGTAGTAGCTATTGGTAATGCTTTAGGATACGGTCAGTCTGTAACCAGTGGTTATGTAAGCGCACTGAATAAAAAGGTAAGCTCTGAAAATGCCAACAGTACTTTTATTCAGACAGACGCAGCTATTAATCCGGGTAACAGCGGCGGCGCTCTGCTGAATATGAAAGGCGAACTCATTGGTATCAATTCAGCCAAGATTGCGTCTGATGAAGTAGAAGGTATGGGATTTGCCATTCCAATTTCTAAGGCAGAACCGATTCTGGATAACCTGATGAGCAAAAAGACAAGAGAAAAAGTAGAAGATGAAAACAAGGCAGCTTATCTGGGAATTACATGTAAAAACGTAACTTCAGAGGCTTCTGAAATGTACAACATGCCGGTTGGTGTTTTTGTAGACAGCGTTGTAGAAAATGGCCCTGCTGAAGAGGCGGGATTAAAAGCTGGTGACATTATCCGTAAAATTGACGGAACAAGTGTGGAAACGTACGACAATCTGGTAAGCCAGTTAGAATATTACGAAGCTGGCGAAAAGATTGAATTTGAAATCTCCAGAGCAGACGGCGGAGAGTACAAAGACCAGACCGTTACAGTGACACTGGGAGCAAAGAAGGACGCACAGACCAGCACGGATAATAACGGCAGAACAGGCAATAATTGATAATATGTTTATAAAATGTATGGCAGTTTCTCTTAAAAATGGAGGAACTGCCATATTTTTGGTTTCTTTTTTGAAACTCAAAACCGTTTATAAAAAGTTTACTTGTGAGCGTCTCTGATTTATGATAAGATACCCACAAACGGATGATACAGCAGAAAAGGCGGTAACAGATATGTTAGATGATAAAGAATATTTAGATACAACTACAGGTTCTGATACTCCAAAGGAAAAGGAGCAGAAGGACCAATTTGAAAAAGTATGTTTTATGTGCAGAAGACCGGAGAGCAAAGCTGGGAAAATGATTGACCTGCCGAACAATATCCATATCTGCACAGATTGTATGCAGAGAAGTTTCGATACCATGAACAATACCAATATCAATTATGAGGAACTGATGAAAAATATGCCCAACATCAGCATGATTGATTTGAATTCTCTGCAGAATCAGATTCCACAGAGACAGAAGGTAAAGAAAAAACAGGAGCAGCCAAAAGAAAAAACAGCACAAAAGGTCTTTGATATCAAGAGCATTCCGGCACCTCACAGGATCAAAGCAAGTCTGGATGAATATGTCATCGGACAGGAATATGCCAAAAAAGTTATGTCTGTAGGCGTTTACAATCATTACAAACGTGTCTTTGCAGATATTACGGATGATGTGGAAATCGAAAAATCCAATATGCTGATGATTGGACCCACTGGAAGCGGTAAAACGTATATGGTAAAAACTCTGGCCAGACTTTTGGATGTGCCTCTGGCCATTACAGATGCTACTTCCCTTACGGAAGCAGGTTATATTGGCGATGATATTGAGAGTGTGGTCAGCAAACTTCTGGCTGCGGCAGACAATGATGTGGAGAGAGCAGAGCACGGTATTATTTTTATTGATGAGATTGATAAGATTGCCAAGAAGAAAAATACCAATCAGCGTGATGTCAGCGGAGAAGCGGTGCAGCAGGGAATGCTGAAACTCCTGGAGGGCAGCGAGGTAGAAGTTCCGGTGGGAGCCAACAGCAAAAATGCCATGGTGCCTCTGGCTACGGTAAATACGAAAAACATTCTCTTTATCTGCGGCGGTGCGTTTCCGGATTTGGAAGAAATCATCAAGGAACGTCTGAATAAGACGGCCTCCATTGGTTTTCAGGCGGATTTGAAGGATAAATACGACCATGACAATAAGATTCTTGAAAAGGTAACTGTAGACGATTTGAAAAAGTTTGGTATGATACCTGAATTTCTGGGCCGTATGCCGATTATCTTTACTTTAAGCGGCCTGGACAGAGATATGCTGGTGGAAATCCTTAAAGAGCCGAAAAATGCCATTTTAAAGCAGTATCAGAAGCTGCTGGCTCTGGATGAGGTGAAACTGGAGTTTGAAGACGGTGCGTTGGAAGCCATTGCAGATATGGCCATGGAGAAACATACAGGGGCCAGAGCGCTGCGGGCGATTCTGGAGGAATACATGCTGGATATTATGTATGAGATTCCCAAAGACGATAACATCGGGGAAGTGATTATTACAAAAGATTACATCACCCACACAGGCGGTCCGAAAATTTTGCTGAGAGGACAGGAGCCTGCTCAGATAGAAATGAAATAAAACAGAAAATAAAAAATATCTGCGGCGTAAATCTGATTTTTATGCCGCAGATATTTTTTTGTTAAGCCAAAGGCCTGTATTTTTTCGCCTGAAGACAAAAAAAGATGCAGGAGATGGGACTTGAACCCACACGATATTGCTACCACAGGCACCTGAAGCCTGCGCGTCTGCCAATTCCGCCACTCCTGCATTTCTTTATGTTGTTCTGTGCTCTCTCAAGCACAAGACATATAATACACGAATACTTCTGAAATGTCAACACTAAATTTTAAAAAAATTAAAAAAATTTTTCAAAGATATTTTCGGGGATTTTCAAACAAGAAAAGGTTGAAAATTATCAGGTGTTGTGATACACTTTTTACAATTTGGGGAATTTTAAGGCTTTATGCCATCAGAAAGGAAGACAGGTGAGAGAATGAAAGCATTTTTGATACTGGAAGACGGTACCGTCTTTGAAGGAACCAGCATTGGCTCTACAAAGGAAGTCATCAGTGAGATTGTCTTTAATACTTCTATGACAGGTTATCTGGAGGTTTTGACAGACCCTTCTTATGCCGGACAGGCAGTCTGCATGACGTATCCTTTGATTGGAAATTATGGCATTTGCCATGAAGACCAGGAATCTTTAAGACCTTGGCCGGACGGCTACATTGTAAGGGAGTTATCCCGTATTCCAAGTAATTTCAGAAGTGAAGATACCATTCAGAACTTTTTAAAGAAATATGATATACCGGGAATCGCAGGTGTGGATACCAGAGCCCTGACCAGAATTCTGAGAGAAAAGGGAACTATGAACGGTATGATTACCACAAATGCGGCCTATAATTTAGAAGAAATCCTTCCACGCCTGAAAGCGTATACTACAGGAAAGGTTGTGGAAAAGGTAACCTGCACAGAATCCCATGTACTGGAGGGCAGCGGCAAAAAAGTGGCTTTGCTGGACTTTGGTGCAAAGGACAACATTGCCCAGTCTTTAAATGAAAGAGGCTGTCAGGTAACGGTTTATCCTGCCTTTACTTCAGCAGAAACCATTTTAAATTCCAATCCGGACGGCATTATGCTGTCAAATGGTCCCGGGGATCCGAAGGAATGTACTTCTATTATAGAAGAGGTAAAGAAACTGTATGCGTCAGAGGTGCCGATTTTTGCTATCTGTCTGGGACATCAGCTGATGGCCCTGGCTACAGGAGCGGATACAAAGAAAATGAAATATGGACACAGAGGCGGCAATCACCCGGTAAAAGATTTGGAAACCGGAAGAGTTTATATTTCTTCCCAGAATCATGGTTATGTAGTGGATACAGAAACCTTAAATCCGGACATTGCAGTTCCGGCCTTTGAAAATGTCAACGATAAGACAAATGAAGGACTGAAATACACCGGAAAAAATATATTCACTGTGCAGTTTCATCCGGAAGCATGCCCGGGACCACAGGACTCCGGTTATTTGTTTGACAGATTCTTAAAAATGATGGAGGTGAACCGATAATGCCAAAGAACCCGGAAATTAAAAAAGTATTGATGCTGGGCTCAGGCCCTATTGTCATTGGACAGGCGGCAGAATTTGACTATGCAGGTACACAGGCCTGCCGTTCTCTGAAAGAAGAGGGGGTTGAAGTTGTACTGTTAAACTCCAACCCGGCAACCATTATGACAGATAAGGACATTGCAGATAAGGTCTACATTGAACCTTTGACTGTAGAAGTAGTAGAACAGCTGATTCTCAAGGAAAAACCGGACAGCGTTCTGCCTACACTGGGCGGACAGGCAGGTCTGAATCTGGCTATGGAACTGGAAGAGCGCGGATTTCTGAAAGAACATAACGTGCGCCTTATTGGAACAACCTCAGAAACCATTAAGAAAGCAGAAGACCGTCAGGAATTTAAAGATACCATGGAGAAAATCGGTGAGCCAATCGCTGCTTCTTTAGTGGTAAGAAACGTGGAAGACGGTATTGCCTTCAGCAATAAAATCGGCTATCCGGTGGTGCTGCGTCCGGCTTACACGCTTGGAGGAAGCGGCGGCGGTATTGCCAACAACGAAGAAGAGCTGGTAGAGATTCTGGAAAACGGTCTCAGACTTTCCCGTGTAGGAGAAGTTCTGGTGGAGCGCTGCATTGCAGGCTGGAAAGAAATCGAGTACGAAGTTATGCGCGATGGCGCAGGAAACTGTATTACCGTATGCAACATGGAAAACCTGGACCCGGTAGGCGTGCACACAGGCGACAGTATTGTTGTGGCTCCTTCCCAGACACTGGGGGATAAGGAATACCAGATGCTTAGAACCTCTGCGCTTAATATTATTACAGAACTGGGCATTACCGGTGGATGTAACGTGCAGTATGCCTTAAATCCAGACAGTTTTGAATACTGTGTTATCGAGGTAAATCCCCGTGTATCCCGTTCTTCTGCCCTGGCTTCCAAGGCCACAGGCTACCCCATTGCCAAGGTAGCGGCTAAGATTGCTCTGGGTTACACTTTAGACGAAATCAAAAATGCAGTAACGGGAAAGACGTATGCCAGCTTTGAACCTATGCTGGACTACTGTGTGGTAAAGATTCCGAGACTGCCTTTCGATAAATTCATCAGCGCTAAGAGAACACTGACCACCCAGATGAAGGCTACCGGAGAGGTTATGAGTATCTGCAATAACTTTGAGGGCGCTTTGATGAAAGCAATCCGTTCTTTGGAGCAGCATGTAGACAGCCTTATGTCCTATGATTTTACAGGACTTACAGAAGAGGAATTGAGAGAACAGCTTCATATTGTAGACGATATGCGTATCTGGAGAATTGCAGAGGCTGTGCGCCGGGGCATTTCTTACCAGGATATTCATGCAGTGACGAAGATTGACATCTGGTTTATTGATAAAATTGCCATTCTCGTGGAAATGGAGCAGGCATTAAAGAAAGAGGAATTAAGCGAAGACTTATTAAGAGAAGCAAAACGTATGGAATTCCCGGACAACGTCATTGCAAAGCTTACCGGGAAAACAGAGGAAGAAATCAAAGAACTGCGTAAAAAATGGGATATCACAGCCGTATACAAAATGGTAGATACCTGTGCAGCAGAATTTGCAGCAGTGACGCCGTATTATTATTCCGTATACGGTGGGGAAAACGAAGCAGACGGAAAGACAGAGAAGAAGAAAGTTCTGATTCTGGGTTCCGGTCCTATCCGTATCGGTCAGGGTATTGAGTTTGACTTCTGTTCCGTACACTGTACCTGGGCCTTTGCCAAGGAAGGCTACGAGACCATTATCATCAACAATAACCCGGAAACCGTAAGTACAGACTTTGATATTGCAGACAAGCTGTATTTCGAGCCATTGACACCGGAAGACGTGGAAAACGTGGTGAATATTGAGAAACCGGACGGTGCAGTGGTGCAGTTTGGCGGACAGACAGCCATTAAGCTGACAGAAGCCCTGATTAAAATGGGTGTGAAGATTCTGGGAACCTCTGCAGAAAACGTAGACGCGGCAGAGGACAGAGAATTGTTTGACGCTATTTTGGAAGAGTGTCATATTCCAAGACCAAAGGGTCATACCGTATATACAGCCGAAGAAGCGAAAAAGGCAGCCAACGAACTGGGATATCCGGTACTGGTGCGTCCTTCTTATGTACTGGGCGGACAGGGGATGCAGATTGCCATTCATGACAAGGACGTGGAGGAGTACATCGGTATTATCAACCGCATTGCACAGGAACACCCTATCCTGGTTGACAAATATCTCCAGGGAAAAGAAATCGAAGTAGACGCAGTATGCGATGGCGAGGATATTTTGATTCCCGGTATTATGGAGCACATTGAGCGGGCAGGTATCCATTCCGGAGACAGTATTTCCGTATATCCGGCCCGTACTATCAGCGACACCGCAAAGAAAACCATTGAAGAATATACCAGAAGACTGGCCAAATCCCTTCATGTGCTGGGGATGATTAACATTCAGTTTATTGTGTGCAAAGAGGAAGTTTATGTCATCGAGGTAAATCCAAGGTCCAGCCGTACTGTGCCTTATATCAGCAAGGTAACGGGTATTCCCATTGTACCTCTTGCAGCAAAGGTAATTCTGGGACATAAGCTGAAAGATTTGGGATATACACCGGGCTTACAGCCGGAGGCCAGACACTATGCAGTGAAAATGCCGGTATTCTCCTTTGAGAAAATCCGGGGCGCAGACATCAGCCTGGGACCGGAAATGAAGTCTACAGGAGAGTGTCTGGGTATTTCCGAAAGCTTTAATGAAGCTCTGTATAAAGCCTTCTTAGGTGCCGGTATCCACCTTCCGAAGCATAAAAACATGATTATTACAGTAAGGGATGAGGATAAGGGAGATATTATTCCGATTGCCAGACGTTTTGAAGCGCTGGGGTATAAGATTTACGCTACACGCAGCACGGCAAGAGTGTTAAATGACAACGGCGTAAAAGCTATCCGAACCAATAAAATTGAACAGCCTTCTCCAAACCTGATGGATTTGATTCTGGGACATAAGATTGACTTAGTCATTGATACACCGTCTCAGGGTGTGGAGAAAGCAAAAGACGGATTTATTATCCGCAGAAATGCCATTGAAACGGGAGTCAACGTTTTGACAGCTCTGGATACGGCAGAGGCTCTTGTAACCAGTCTGGAAAATACAGACATTGAGAAACTGGAACTCATTGATATTGCCGAAATTTAAAGGAGCAGGGCATGGATTTTATCGAATTATTAAAGGTTATCTTCCTGGGAATCGTAGAAGGTATCACCGAGTGGCTGCCAATCAGCAGCACGGGACATCTGATTCTGGTGGAAGAGTTTGTAAAGCTGGACGTCAGCAAGGCTTTCTGGGAAATGTTTATGGTGGTCATTCAGCTTGGCGCCATTATGGCGGTGGTTGTGCTGTATTGGAATAAGATATGGCCCTTCCAGAATAAAAAGCCGAAACATGAAAATGTAACCAAGATTGAGAAAGCAGCAGGTTTTGTATGCCGTTTTACCAAGATAGACAAAATGGTTATGTGGTTTAAAATTCTGGTTTCCTGTCTTCCTGCCATTATCATAGGACTGCCTTTTGATGATTTTATTGAAGAAAAGTTCAACAACTGGTTTGTTGTGGCTGTTATGCTGATGGTGTATGGTGTACTGTTCCTTCTGGTGGAAGACTACAATGAAAAAAGAACGGTAAAGGTAGATTCCATTGCGGATATTTCCTGGAAGATGGCGCTGTATATCGGTATCTTCCAGGTACTGGCCCTGATACCGGGCACCTCCCGTTCCGGTGCAACGATTATCGGCGGAATCCTTTTGGGCGCTTCCCGTACCGTGGCGGCAGAATACACCTTTTTCCTAGCCATCCCTGTAATGTTTGGGGCAAGTCTTTTAAAGATTGTGAAGTTCGGTCTGGCTTTTTCTGCTCAGGAACTGATTATTTTAGGGGTGGGAACCCTGGTATCTTTTGTGGTTTCCATTCTGGCTATCAAATTCCTGATGGGATATATTAAGAAACATGACTTCCGTGTATTCGGCTGGTATCGTATTGTGCTGGGCGTTGTGGTAATGCTGTATTTTACTATTTTTAAATAGCTGTAATACGGGAAATCCGGTACAGAAGCAGAGGTATCTGTATGAAAAGTTATGATAAAAAAGTATTAGACCTGTCCATGGAGGCAGGTCGTATTCTTCTGGACGCAGGTGCGGAGATTTTTCGTGTGGAAGAGACGATTGAAAGAATTTCCAGGGCCTTTGGCATAGAGAAGTGCAGCCCTTTTGTTATGAGCACGGGAATTTTTCTCACGGCAGAGAATGAAGAGGGGGAGATTTATGCCAGCGTAAAGCATATCCCCATTCAGGGTGCCAAACTCTATCGGGTGGCGGCTGTGAATCAGCTTTCCAGAGAAATTGTGGAAGGAAAGTATACCTTAGAAGAGGCGGAAGAACGTCTGGAGATTATTAAAAATATGCCGGGAAAACGCCCGTTGGTGCGGATTCTTTCGGCAGGGCTGGGTTCCGGCAGCTTCTGTTACCTGTTGGGAGGAAAATTTACGGATATGTTTGCCGCTTTTCTGTCCGGTGTACTTTTATATGCAATTCTGGCCCTTATAGACAAAAGGGAGAAAAAAACTTCAAAAATCGTGGTGAACTGTATTGGCGGTTTTTGTGTTTCTCTTTTTGCAGTGCTTTTTTACCGCCTGGGACTCGGAAATGCGCCTGGAAAAATTCTGGTAGGCTCTGTCATGCCTCTGGTTCCCGGCGTCTCTTTGGTCAATGCAGTCCGGGATTTTGCGGAAGGAAACTATATTGGCGGCGGAGTGCGTTTTTTGGATGCCCTTATGGTGGCTCTGGGAATTTCTCTGGGCGTGGGTCTGATGTATATTTTATACTATCGCTTGACGGGAGGAATTATCTTATGATATGGGAAGGGCTTTTGCAGTTTTTGGCCGCAGGCTTCGGAACCATGGCGTTTTCCGTTTTGTTTTCCGTGCCGAGAGAGCATTATCCCCTGTGCGTCTTCATTGGCGGTGCAGGCTGGTTTATCTGCTGGGGGATGATAAATATTTTTCATACAGGAGCCGTGGAGGCCAATTTTGCAGCAACAGTTTTTATTACCCTGGCTTCCAGAATCGGAAGCACAGTAAAGAAATGTCCGGTAACTCTGTTTCTCATTGCAGGAATTTTTCCTGAGGTGCCGGGAATCGGTATTTACAGAACTATTTATTACAGTATGCTGGACAATCGGGAATTGAGTCTGCACTATGGAAGAGAGACATTGGGAATTGCCATTGCCATGGTGCTGGGCATTATTCTGGTGTTTGAAATTCCCCAGAAGACAATTAACAGAATTTTTGGAAAGAACAGAAAAGCCTGCGGCAGCTCCTAAGCTTTATGCCGCAGGCTTCTTTTTATGCTGTAATAACAGTGCCTGTTTTTTCAAGATATCCTTCTTTTGCTTTTCCAATAGAGGTAATGACAGCTGTGCGTCCCGGTTTTCCTTCTACAAATTCGATGGAAGCCTGAATTTTAGGAAGCATGGTGTTGTCTTCAAAGTGTCCTTCCTCCATGTAAGCCTTCAGTTCGCTGACAGAAACTCTGCCCAGCTGCTTTTCTGTCTCAGAATGATAGTTGACAGAGGCATTTTCCACACTGGTGAGAATCAGAAGCTCGTCCGCGTCCAAAAGGCAGGCAAGTTTGCCGCTGATAAGGTCTTTTTCAATGACTGCGCTGGCTCCAGTCAATTCTTCGTCCTGCTCTAATACAGGAATACCGCCGCCGCCGGCAGCAATGACAATCTGACCTGCGTCAGACAGAGCCTTAATGGCATCTATTTCAATGATTTTTTCCGGCAGGGGTGCTGCCACAATACGCCGGTAGCCATTTTCTGTCTTGGTGACATAGTTGCCTTTCTTTTCTTCATTTTCCGCTTCTTCTTTTGTCAGAGTTCTTCCGATGACTTTTATCGGTTCGTGGAAGGCATCATCGTAAGGGTCTACGGTTACCTGGGTCAAAATGGTGCTCACTGGTTTGTAGATACCTCTTCTGAGCAGTTCAGCCCTGAGGGCATTCTGAATGTCATATCCAATGTAGCCCTGGCTCATAGCAGAACATACGGACATAGGCACTGCCGTATAAGCCGGATGTACCTTGCCAAATTCATTCATAGCTGTATGTATCATACCGATTTGGGGTGCATTGCTGTGAGTAATTACAATATCCGCACCGGCTTCTACCAGGTCTGCAAGAACCTTTGCTGATGCTTTTACCGCTTCCTTCTGTTCCGGAAGGGTGGTACCCAGTGCTCTGTGGCCTAAAGCGACCACTACTTTTTTTCTGGTCATAATCTGGTCCCTCTTTCTTTCAAATAAAAACTTATAGAAAGATTATATCCATTCCCCGCTGGAAAAGCAATAGAAAAAACCCGATACCGAAGTACCGGGCTTTTTCAACTTGAGGGGGGAGATAGTGAGTGGTTTATCAACTATCCAAAACCTATTATAAGGAGAAAATGTTAGTAAAATATGTCTGTTTTATAAAAAAAGTGGAAACTTTATTTATAAATTTTAAAACGTATCTATCCCAAATAGGCTTTTAACAGTAAAAAGGTGTTTTTTACACCGTCGATGTGGCTTCTCTCATAACCGTGGGAAGCGTAAACACCGGCGCCGATGAGTCCGTGGCGGACGTCATATCCGGCCCGCAGAGCAGCTTCGGCGTCAGAACCGTAGTGGGGATAGACGTCAACGGCGAAATCCAGATTTTCTTTTCTGGCGGCTTCTATGAGACTGCTGACTAGGTCATAAGTATAAGGGCCGCCACTGTCCTTGGCGCAGATAGAAACCTGATATTCTTTACATTCCAGTCCTTCACCTACACAGCCCATATCCACGGAAAGCACTTCTGTGACACCTTGGGGAATAGAAGCGGCGCCGCCATGGCCGACCTCTTCGTAAACCGTGAAGTGCTGATAGAGTTTCCGTTCTGTGACAATGTTCTCTTCTTTCAGATAAGTAGCATAGCCAAGCAAAATCGCTGCACTGAGTTTATCGTCCAGGAAACGGCTTTTGATGTAGCCGCTGTTGGTAATGGTTGTCCGGGGGTCAAAGGCTACAATGTCGCCGGTCATGATTCCAAGGGCCTGGGTATCTTCTTTGGTAGTTACCTTTTCGTCCGGCAGCACTTCTACGGTATCAAAGGTTCGTCCTGTCTCGTCGTATTTTCCGTTTACATGGACCGAGGCATCGCAGAGCTGACAGGTGCCTTCATAAACCTTTCCGGAACGGGTGATAATACGGCAGTTTTCCGCCTCCGCATTGTTGGCATTCATACCGCCAAGCGGGGTAAGAGACAGACGGCCGTTTGCTTTAATTTCACGAACCATGGCGCCAAGGGTATCTACATGGGCTTCCAGAAAAACGGCATTTTCGGCGTCCCTGCCCCCAAGGTCTACCAAAACGCCGCCTTTAACGGTTTTCTGAGGCTGGTATCCCAAAGCCTGGTATTCCTTTATGAGATAATCGGTGACTTCTCTGGTGTATCCCGTAGGGCTGTCAATGGACAGCAGAGCTTTTAAGTGTTTCAGAATGATATCTGTATAAGTATTCATGTTCAAACCTCCTGCAATGTTGTAAGTCTATTGTAGAGGGTTTCTTTTACTGCGTCAAGAAGAGGAAGAATTGTATTGACATTTTAAGAGAAGTTTTGTAATATAGTAACAATTTAAGGAAAGAGGAGGAGTGGACTATGCGATACTACAGAAAAATAGCAGGTGAAAAAGTATATTTATCCCCCATGAATGCAGATGATGCAGAACAGTATACCGAGTGGCTGAACCGGCGTGATGTGACAGACAATGTAGGCAATACAGACCTTATGATGACGCTGGAAGGGGAGCGGGTCTGGATTTCCCAGGAGAGAGACCAGTATCAGTTTGCTATTGTAGAGCAGAGTTCCAACCGGCTTTTGGGAAACTGTGGGATTCAGAATATCAACTGGAGGAGAAGATGTGCCGAGATTGGGCTGTTTCTGGGAGAAGAGGAGAGCCGCGGAAAAGGATACGGACGTGAAGTACTGGAACTTTTGCAGGAATATGCGTTTGATGTGCTGAATTTACACAGTCTGTCTCTTCGGGTGTACAGCTTTAATACCCGGGCCATAAAGTGTTACGAAAAAGCAGGATTTTCCCACTGCGGAAGACTGCGGGAGGCTTATTATATCAATGGAATGTATCACGATATGCTTTTTATGGATATTTTAAAGGGTGAATGGCAAAAAAAACAAGAAAAGCGGTAGAAAAATTTTGATTTCCCATATATAATAGATACGATACGGATATATTATAGCCAAGGAGGAATTCAAACCCATGTATGATATGAAAATTTCTGATTCAGTTGTATTTATTGGCGTAAACGACAAGACCATTGATTTATTTGAAAGCCAGTATAAGGTTCCGAAAGGAGTTTCTTATAACTCTTATGTAATTTTAGATGAAAAAGTAGCAGTTATGGATACCGTAGATAAAAGAGCTACAGACCCGTGGCTGGAGAATCTGGACAAGGCTTTGGACGGACGCAGTGTGGACTATCTTGTGATTTCCCACCTGGAGCCGGACCACGCTTCCAACATTCAGCGTCTGGCAGAAAAGTATCCGGAAATGAAGCTGGTAGGAAATGCAAAAATTTTCTCTATGCTGCCGCAGTTCTTTGATTTTGATTTTTCTGAGAGAAAAGTAGTGGTAAAAGAAGGCGATACGTTAAGTCTGGGAAGCCATACCCTGCAGTTCTTTATGGCGCCTATGGTACACTGGCCGGAAGTTATGGTGGAATATGAGCAGTCCGAAAAGATTCTTTTCTCTGCAGACGGCTTTGGAAAGTTTGGCGCATTGGACGAAGAAGAGGACTGGACAGACGAAGCCAGAAGATATTTTATCAATATTGTAGGAAAATACGGTGTGCAGGTACAGAACTTATTAAAGAAAGCGGCAACTTTGGATATTCAGACTATCTGCCCGCTGCACGGACCGATTTTAAAAGAAAATCTGGGATTTTATATTGACAAATATCTGACTTGGAGCAGCTATGAACCGGAAGAAGACGGTGTTGTCATTGCGTATGCTTCTATTCACGGAAATACGGCAAAGGCAGCAGAAAAAATGGCTGAAATCCTGACCGATAAGGGGGCAAAGGCAGTAAGACTGTTTGATTTATCAAGAGATGATATGTCAGAAGCTGTTTCCTGCGCATTCCGTTATGACAAGCTGGTGGTTATGGCACCGACTTATGACGGTGCACTTTTCCCTGCCATGGAAGATTTCCTGTACCATCTGAAGGTGAAAACTTACAGAAAGAGAAAAGTGGGAATCGTGGAAAACGGTTCCTGGGCGCCTATGGCTGGTAAACTGATGAGAGCTTATTTGGAAGAGATGAAGGATATGGAAATCTGTGAGCCGGTTGTTTCGGTGAAATCTGTTATGAAGGAAGCAGATGTTCAGAATATGGAAACGCTGGCAGATGCACTTCTTGCTTAGTCACTGCCGGGGATATACAAAAGACAGGAGGGCTTTGTTATGAAGTGTCCGTTTTGCAATCAGGAGAATACAAGAGTCATTGATTCCAGGCCTGTGCCGGATAATAATTCCATCCGCAGACGGCGTCAGTGTGATGAATGTGGAAAGCGTTTCACTACTTATGAAAAGATTGAAACCATTCCGCTTACGGTTATCAAGAAAGACCAGAGCAGAGAGCAGTATGACCGTATGAAAATACAGGACGGCATTATGCGGGCCTGCTATAAGAGACCCATTTCCGTCAAAACCATTGAAAATCTTATGGACGAAATTGAGACAGAGATTTTCAACAAAGAGGAAAAAGAAGTTCCAAGCACACTGATTGGGGAAATTGTTATGGACAAACTCAAAGAATTGGATGCGGTGGCTTATGTTCGCTTTGCGTCTGTGTACAGGGAGTTTAAGGATATTGACACCTTTATGGATGAACTGAAAAAAATGATGAAATAGAAGTTTGTGCAAAAGTCCGTAAATACTGGGATGTCCCAGCATTTGCGGACTTTTAACATTTTGCTTATTGTTCTCCCAATTTGAAACAGCTTGTCTGGCAGAAAAGTCTTTACAGAATGCAATAAATATAGGAAATGAATAGGAATAGAATAGAAGCAAATTCTCTGTGTACCCCAAAAGATACTTGCATTTTCCCCTTACCATGTATAAAATAACCTTGACAATTACATAATGAGAGAACTGATATGTAAAAAGGAGATAGTCATGAAAAAAGTAAAAAGAATACTCATGTTGCTTTTGGTGATGACCCTTACTATTGTACTTGGCGGCTGCCAGGACGAAAAGGATGGGAACAAAGAATCTCAAAAAGACAGCAGTTCTCAGGAAACACAGGGAGAACCGACTATGGGCGGTTCTATAGTAGTAGGGATTCCTCAGGATTTGGAGGATAGTCTTGACCCACACAAATCGGTAGCGGCAGGAACGAAAGAAGTCCTATTCAACATTTATGAAGGTTTGGTAAAACCTGATGAACAGGGAAATTACACAGACGCAGTTGCGCAGTCCCATGAAATTTCAGAAGACGGAAAGGTGTATACCTTTGCTTTGAGACAGAATGTGAAATTTCACGACGGAACTACAGTGACCGCAGAAGATGTAAAATATTCGATTGAACGCTGCGCCGGTATCAGTGAGGGAACAACTCCGCTGGTAGCGGCGTTTTCTAATGTGGAGAAGGTAGAAATACCGGATGCACAGACGGTTGCCATTACATTAAAAGAGCCGGATACAGAATTTTTGGCTTATCTGACAGTGGCGATTGTTCCGCAACATGCAGCGGATTTGGACAAAAATCCGGTGGGAACAGGTCCGTTCCGGTATGTATCACGCTCTCCTCAGGAAAATATTGTAATAGAGAAATTTACAGATTACTGGGACAGCGAGCACCAGGCTTATCTGGACAAGGTAACCTTTAAAATTGCCGGAGACAGCAATGCCATTGTAACTGGATTAAAGAGCGGTTCCATAGATATGTATCCCAGAATCAATTCCACTCAGTCGGCTCAGCTTGCAGAGGATGAAGATTTGACCATTTATGAGGGAGGCATGAACCTGATTCAGGCGCTGTATTTGAACAATAAGGAAAAACCCTTTGATGATGTGAAGGTGCGTCAGGCTCTGTGCTATGCAGTCAACCGTCAGGAAGTGCTGGACATGATGGCAGACGGCAAAGGAACCATTATCGGCAGCAGTATGTTTCCTGCTTTTGAAAAGTACTATATGCCGGAATTGGCAGATAAATATCCGCAGGATATTGAGAAGGCAAAGCAGCTTTTAAAAGAGGCGGGTTATCCCGACGGATTTGAGATGACCATTACAGTACCAAACAACTATCAGCAGCATATTGACACGGCTCAGGTGCTGGCAGAGCAGTTAAAGCAGGTGGGCATTGACGCGCAGATTCAGCTGATAGAATGGGACAGCTGGCTCAGTGATGTGTATGCAGACCGAAAATTCCAGTCTACGGTTGTGGGAATTGACGCAGCTTATTTAAGCGGCAGAGCTCTTTTAGAGCGTTTTACCTCACAGGCAGGAACCAATTTTATCAATTACAGTAATCCGGAGTACGACAAGCTGTATGAGCAGGTGAAGAAGAGTACCAATGAGCAGGAACAAATAGAGCTGTATAAGAAAATGGAGACACTGTTAAGCGATGATGCAGCCAATGTCTATATTCAGGACATGGCGTCAGAAGTGGTACTGCGAAAGGACTACGGCGGCTATGTATTCTATCCGCTGTATGTGCTGGATATGGCAAAAATTTATAAAATCAAATAAGAATTAGAAAGAACAGGAGAAAAGGAGAAAGACAGAATATGAAATATGTGATTAAAAAAACAGGAACTCTCATTATAACGTTGTTGATTGTCTCATTCTTGTCTTTTTTTGCTTTCTCTGTAATTCCGGGAGACGCGGCAAGGTCAAAGCTGGGGACAGAAGCCACAGAGGAACAGGTAGAGGCCCTGCAAAAGGAAATGGGGCTGGATAAACCCATAGTGGTGCAGTATGGTATCTGGCTGAAAAATTTTGTGACAGGAGACATGGGAGAGTCCTACAGCTATTCCATGCCCGTGGCCCAGATGCTGAAGGAAAAAATTCCGGTGACTATAACCATTACTCTGATGGCGTTTCTTATGATTCTGGCGCTGTCTGTGCCTTTGGGAATTTTTACGGCACAGCACGAGGGAGGCTGGTTGGACAGGATACTGATGGTTTTGAATCAGGTGGCCATGTCGGTGCCGGGATTTTTGCTGGGAATTGTTATCACCTATGTCTTCGGACTGGTGTTGAAGTGGTTTACACCCGGGGCTTATGTGGCGGCTTCGGAAGATTTTGCAGGGTTTCTGGGGTATCTCATAGCTCCCTGCGTGGCCATAGCCCTGCCCAGGTGTGCCATGGGTGTGAAAATGCTGCGAAGTTCTGTCATTTCTCAGATGGAAGCGGACTATGTGCGGACAGCTCTGGCCAGAGGAAATACGAAAAACAGAGTGATGTATCATCATGTTTTAAAAAATGCCCTGATTCCGGTGCTGACCTTCTGGGGCATGACCATTGCGGATATCATTGCAAACAGTATGATTATCGAGCAGGTTTTCACGATTCCGGGAATGGGAAGTTTGCTGATTTCCTCCATTTCCAACCGGGACTATCCGGTAGTACTGGGCATTATTGTACTGATTGCGGCTTTGGTGGTTGTGATTAACTTTATTGTGGATTTGCTGTACAGCAGGATTGACCCGCGTATCAGAATCCGGGAGTAAGGGGTGGAAAGATGAAGAAAAAACAGAAAAATTACAATTTGATTCTGGGGATTTTCATTGCCCTTTTTATGCTGCTGTTTCTTTTGGCGGGACTTTTTTATACGCCTTACGACCCGGACGCCATGAATGGGGCGGCCAAGTTTGCAGCTCCCGGTACAGAGCACCTGTTTGGGTGCGACCACTTCGGAAGGGATATATTAAGCCGGGTGATGAAAGGAACAGGAACAACTTTTTTTGTGGCAGTGTCCACAGTCGTGTTGGGCGGCGGAATCGGAATTCTGGTGGGAGCTTTTACCGGGTATTTCGGCGGCTGGGTAGATGAAGTGCTCATGCGGTTTAACGACGTGGTTTTTTCCTTTCCCCATATTCTGCTGGCTCTGGTGTTCATCGGAGTTTTGGGACCGGGTAAATACAATGTGATACTGGCACTTTCTGTTGTCTTTATTCCCAGCTTTGCCAGAATTACCAGAGGTGAATTTCTGGCTCAGAAGGAAATGGATTATGTGAAAAGCGCCCGTCTTATGGGGGTTTCTCATCTGCGGATTATGTTTGTGCACATTTTTCCAAATACACTGCCTTCCGTGCTTTCCATGGCTGCCATTGGTTTTAACAATGCGGTGCTGGCAGAAGCGGGTATGAGTTATCTGGGAATCGGTGTACAGCCTCCGGATGCCTCTCTTGGAAGAATGTTGTCAGAATCCCAGACGTATCTTATGAGCGCTCCATGGTGCGCCATTTTTCCGGGGCTTTGTATTTTGCTGCTGGCTCTTGGATTTTCTCTTTTAAGTGATGGACTTTTAAAGAAAGGCGGGAAATAATATGAGCTTGTTGGAAATCAGACATCTGCAGCTGAAATTTTACGATACACAGCCCCCTCTGGAGGTGGTAAAAGATGTTTCTTTTGCCATGAAGGAGGGAGAAATACTGGGCATTGTAGGAGAATCCGGTTCCGGGAAAACCCAGACCGCCCTGTCGGTTCTGGGACTGCTGAAAAAGCATGAGGAAATTTCTGCGGGCGAAATTCTCTTTGAGGGGAAAAATCTGGCAGAGTTTTCTCAAAAGGAACTGGAAGCTGTCCGGGGAAAAGATATCAGCATGATTTTCCAGGAGCCCATGACGTCTTTAAATCCTGTACTGCCTGTGGGGCAGCAGGTGGAAGAGGGCCTCAGGCTGCATACTTCCTATACAAAAGAGGAATGTAAAAAACGAGCCCTGGACATGCTGCGAGAGGTAGAATTAGCCGAAGTGGAGAATATTTACAACCGTTATCCCCATCAGCTTTCCGGAGGAATGAGACAGAGAATTATGATTGCAGCAGCCCTGGTGACAGAACCCAAACTTCTCATTGCAGACGAACCCACTACGGCATTGGATGTGACCATACAGAGCCAGATTTTGAAACTGCTAAAGAAAATCAATGAAAAACATCACACAGGAATTTTGTTTATATCCCATGATTTGGGTGTGATACGGCGGCTCTGTGACCGGGTGATTGTCATGAATCAGGGAAAAATTGTAGAAATGGGAACCGTGGAGGAGATTTTTCAAGAGCCCCGGCAGGAATATACGAAAAAGCTGTTGGCCGCTGTTCCCACACGGGGAGAATCTCTGCGAAGAAGAAAAGGCGGTGAAGCACAGTGAAAAAGGTACTGGAAGTCAAACAGGTGTCTGTTTCTTATAAAGAAAGCAAAAGCCGGAAAGAAGTGTTAAAAGACATCAGCTTTGAAGTACGGGAAAACGAAATTCTGGGACTGGTAGGAGAGAGCGGCTGTGGGAAATCCACACTGTCTAAGGCAATTTTGGGATTTGTAAAGACAGACGAGGGAGAGATTGTACATCATACAGAACGTCCCCAGATGATTTTTCAGGACCCTTTTTCTTCTCTGAATCCCAGTAAAAGGGTGGAATGGATTTTAGAAGAGCCTCTTCGTATGCAGAAAATACCAAAGGAACAGCGGAAGCAGAAGGTGCTTGCCATGGGAGAAAAGGTAGGGCTTACAACAGAGCAGCTTAGGCGCTATCCACGGGAGTTAAGCGGAGGACAGAGGCAGCGGGTGAGTATTGCTGCCGCGCTGATACAGGGAGCAAAATTTATTATTGCAGATGAGCCGGTATCTGCTCTTGATGTGACTATACAGAAGCAGATTATGGAACTTATGGTGCATCTGCAGGAGGAAATGGGACTGTCCATTCTGTTTATATCCCATGATTTGAACGTGATTTATCAGATGTGTGACCGGGTGATGGTCATGAAGGACGGAAAAATAGAAGAACAGCAGGATACGGAAGACTTATTTGCTCATCCGAAATCTTCCTACACGAAGCTGTTGTTGGAGGGACTGCCCCAGTAAAACGAGGCTGCCCCATGAAATTGCAAGCAGGAATGGATAAAGATTCTTGGTATGCACTTCATGGGGCAGTCTCTGTTTTTACAGTTACAGCAGAAGCTCTATGAGATTTTCGTAGATATCCTGGCTTTTCTCTTTCCAGTTGAGACATACGGCAGAAGCGGCTTCTTCCGTGGGGACGGCAATGGTTAAGTCTACCATGGGGAAGTCTCTTTTTTTCAAACGGCAGCGTACCTGCCAGCCCCCTTCTTCGCCCTTGTAATAATCGGCAATGGCAGACAGTTCTTCCCGCATCTGTATAATGTTTTCCTGAAAGAAAGCAGAAATATCGGCCTTGATACCATCGGAAATCTGGTCTCCGAAGTAGGAGAGGGTCTGTTCTCCCTGCTCGGTAATCTGGAAGTAAGAGGAATTTCGTATGGTTTTTGCCTCTATGAGATTGGAGTCAATGAGTTCCGAAATAGCCTGCTGTAAGTGGAAGTAATTGGTGTATCCTTTGTCCAGCACAAAGCCGGAAATCTGGGCATTGGTCAGGGGAAAGTCCACCTTTTCCAGCATATACAGAATAATCAGTTTATAGAGTGTAAGAGGTTCCGACATTTTTTAATCCTCCTTATATTGTTTTCCCTGATAGGAATTTCTGATTTTACATTCCCGGTGCAGGGTGTTCAGCACAGTCCTTTTTGCGCTGCTCCATAAAGGCGCCAGCAGCAGGTCTTTGGGACCGTCTCCGGTGAGCCGGTGAATGACAATTTCCGGTGAGAGGTGTTCCAGACAGTCTATGAGCAAATCCAGATACTCTTCCATGGAATACACCTGAAATTTCCCTGCCAGATAATCGTCAGCCAAATCTGTGCCCCTAAGCACATGCAGAAGCTGCAGCTTAATTCCCTGGATGTCCATGCGGTTTAAATAGTTCATGGTAGCCAGGATATCGCTCTGTGTTTCATGGGGAAGTCCTAAAATAGTGTGTACGATGACTTCCAGGTTTCGTTCTCTTAAGTTTTTTACAGCTGTATCAAAGCAGGATAAAGGGTAGCCTCTCCGGATGTAGCGGGCTGTTTTCTCGTGAATGGTCTGCAGTCCAAGCTCTACCCACACAGGTTTTATGCGGTTCAGTTCTTCTAAGAGGTTCAGGACATCTTCTCCCAGACAATCCGGACGCGTTCCGATAGAGAGTGCCACTACGTCTGGATGGGAAATGGCTTCTGTATAGACGCTCCGAAGGTATTCCACCGGGGCATAAGTATTGGTGTATGCCTGAAAATAGGCGATAAAGCTGTCTGCGTTTCTCTTTGCCCGAATACTTTTCGTCTGCTTTTCTATCTGCTGGGTAATGGTATCTCTCCGGTCCCCTGCAAAGTCCCCGGAACCGCCAGCACTGCAGAAAATACAGCCGCGGCTGCCCAGAGTGCCGTCCCGGTTGGGGCAGGTCATGCCGCCGTTTAGGGCTGCCTTATATACCTTGCCGTGAAAGCGTTCTTTTAGCATAGAATCAAAAGAGTGGTATGGTTTTCCGTTCCAGTTTTTCATTTGCCAGCCTTTCTTCTTACGTTTTCTATATCTATCATACCATTGTGGAAAATCTTTTACAAGTGTGAGAAAATTCAGGATTGTTTTTACTGAGGGGATATATTAAAATGTATAAAACACAGAACAGGAGAAACACTATGCAAATCAATCGAGAAGACATGCTTTTGCTTACCAGGCGCATGACTCCAAAGCGCACGTCCATTACCAGAATCGCCGGGTGTTATGTTGACAGCGAAGGCTTTATAGACGGAACTTTTAATACAGATTTTTTGAAACTTTCTCCAAGCGACAAGGAGAAAAATCTGGCGCTTGCAAAGGCAATTCCTTTTGCAAAGACCAACGAAGAACTAAAGAGAGAAAAATTTTCCGAGAAAGAAATGGGAAAAGAGGGATTATGGCAGCTTCTTTGGGCTATTCGGGACTGCGGACTGAAAAACGACGCTCTGCTGGACCTTTTCTATGAGCGTGTCATAGAGCTGTGCCAATTACCTTACGACTATGCCATTTACCTCTTTCATGACTGCTATGACATTCCGGCTAAGGCCGCGGACCATGAAAGATTGGGAGAATCTGAGCAGATCTTTGAATATCTTATCTGCGCCGTCTGCCCTGTGTCCGGCGATTACGAGCCGGGGAAACCGGTAGGAGGATTTTTGTTCCCGGCCTTTGAGGACGGGGGATGTCTGCTGGAATATATGGATATTTACCGTGCGGATTGACAAATCCTTTCTTTCCGTGGTATGGTGGTCTGGAACAAATATGTGAAAACGGACAAAGCGGGAATGAACGATATGAAAAACCAGAACAATAGAACAAAAGAGAAAAATATATGGAAAAAAGGGACTGTCATCGGACTGCTTTGCGTGCTTTTTGTACAGATGCTGGCAGGCTGTCAGCTTCCGGGAAGTGAGGCAGAGCCGGTGGAAAAGGGGATGCTCAAAGTGGGCATGCATCTGGAAATTCCCTCTATGTGTTATCTGTCGGAAGATACGAATAAGCTGGAGGGATTTGATGTGGAACTGGCAGGCAAGCTGGCGGAAAAAATGGGATTGGAATTGGAAATTGTAGACACCTCAGAGGAAAATCTGCTGAAATCACTGGACGCAGATTTGTATGATTGTGTGATTTCCTCTGTGGGACTTTCAGACTGGAATGAAGCCCATTACTCCCACACCTCTCCCTATGCGGACATTTCTTCCGTGAAGGAAAAAACAGGACAGGATACCGAATATACAGAACTTGCGGTGTTTACAAAAAAAGGAAATCCTATGACAAAGAAGCTGGAAGAAAATCTTCAGGAATTAAAGAAAGACGGAACCTTAAAAGAACTTTCCCAGAAATATTTTGAGAAAGATATTACTGTGGCAGCACAGACAAAAGAATAGAGAAAATTTTATCTTTTCAAGAGGAGAATCATGGAAATATGCCCTATGATTCTCCTGTTTTTTTGTATAAAATTACGACGGATTTTTTCAAAAAACAACTTGATTTTTTGCAGGAGGAATGGTAGCATGAAGATATAGTTTAATGACTAAACTAAGTAAGGAGGTTTCAGTGCGTGATGAATATTTTGAAGGTTACAGACCCGGCCTTTCAAGCGTATGGCAAAGTAGTGGAGGGCATGGATGTATCTGAACTTCTCACAGCTTTAAAGGAAGTTCCACAGCCGGATGATGTGATTTATGTGGCATCGGACAGCAAGCTGGAAGCATGCGGCTGCTGTGAAGAGATTGGCAATAGTCTGTTTGGAGGAATGCCCATACAGATTGGATACTGCAGCGGCAGCAATTATCTGCTGAATGCAGTGGAGTATCACAGAGACTCTGAAGTGAATGTGGCTCTTACCGATTTGATTCTGATTCTGGGAAAAGAACAGGACATTGAAGAGGATTTTACATACGACACTTCTAAGATGGAGGCCTTTTTCATACCTGCGGGAACCGTGGTGGAAGTCTATGCCACAACACTGCACTATGCGCCGTGCAATGCCCATGAAAACAAGTTCTGCACTGCCGTTGTGCTGCCAAAAGGAACCAATACAGAAGCACCGAAAACCACGGGAAATACACCTGAGGATAAGTTGCTTTTTGCAAGAAACAAATGGCTCATTGCCCATAAAGAGGCAAACATTGAGGGTGCTTTTGAAGGCTTAAAGGGCGAAAATTTATCTATAAAATAAGAGAGAATATGACAAGAATCAGGAGGAAAATACTATGAATTTATCAAATATGCCAGAATTAAAATTAGGAATCGTGGCAGTAAGCCGTGACTGTTTCCCAATGTCTTTATCTGAAAACAGAAGAAAAGCAGTTGTGGAAGCATATAAGAAAAACTTTGGCGGAGAAATCTACGAATGTCCTGTTGTTGTGGAAAGCGAAACCGATATGATGAAGGCTTCTAAGGATTTAAGAGAGGCAGGCTGCAACGCACAGGTAGTTTACCTTGGAAACTTCGGACCGGAAACAGAAGAAACCATGCTGGTAAAAGCATTCCACGGTCCGTCCATGGTAGTTGCAGCAGCAGAAGAAGGCAACCTGGTGCAGGGCAGAGGCGACGCTTACTGCGGTATGTTAAATGCAAGCTACAACTTAAAACTGCGTAACTTAAAAGCATACATTCCGGAATATCCGGTTGGAACTGCTGAAGAAGTAGCAGAAATGATTCATGAATTTGCACCGGTTGCAAGAGCATTAGTTGCGGTAAGAAACTTAAAAATCATCAGCTTTGGTCCTCGTCCGACCAACTTTCTGGCCTGCAATGCGCCTATTAAGAGATTATATGATTTAGGTGTGGAAATCGAAGAAAACTCAGAGTTAGACTTATTTGAAGCATTCAACAAACATGCAGATGACCCGCGTATTCCTGACGTAGTAAAAGAAATGGAAGCAGAGCTTGGTGAAGGCAACATGAAACCGGAAATTCTGCCAAAACTGGCACAGTACGAAATCACTCTTTTAGACTGGGTGGAAGCACACAAAGGCTGCAGAAAATATGTGACACTGACAACCAAATGCTGGCCTGCTTTCCAGACACAGTTTGGCTTTGTTCCATGTTATGTAAATAGCCGTCTGACAGACAGAGGCATTCCGGTTTCCTGCGAAGTAGATATCTGGGGAACTTTAAGCGAATATATCGGTACAGTTATCAGCCAGGATACCGTTACTCTGCTGGATATTAACAATACCGTTCCGGCATATATTTACGATGATGAAATCAAAGGAAAATACAACTATACACAGAAAGATACGTTTATGGGCTTCCACTGCGGAAATACAGCAGCAAGCAAGCTGACAGCATGTTCTATGAAATATCAGATGATTATGGCCAGAACTCTGCCGGAAGAAGTAACACAGGGAACTCTGGAAGGAGATATCATTCCGGGCGACATTACCTTCTATCGTCTCCAGAGCACTGCAGACTGCAAACTTCGCGCTTACATTGCACAGGGTGAGGTTCTGCCTGTAGCAACACAGAGCTTTGGCGGTATCGGTATCTTTGCAATTCCGGAAATGGGACGTTTCTACCGTCATGTACTGGTAGAGAAAAATTATCCGCACCACGGAGCCGTTGCTTTCGGACACTTTGGAAAAGCCCTGTATGAAGTATTCAAATACCTGGGTGTAGAGGTGGAAGAAATCAATTACAATCAGCCGAAGGGAACACTGTATCCGACAGAAAACCCATTTGCATAAAAGGAGAAAAGCATGTTATATATTGGTGTTGATTTAGGAACCTCTGCAGTCAAACTGCTTTTGATGGACGCAGAGGGCAAGATTCAGAAAATTGTTTCCAGAGAATATCCGCTGTCTTTCCCGCACCCCGGCTGGTCCGAACAGAATCCGGAGGACTGGTGGAAGCAGAGTCTTGAGGGAATCAAAGAACTGACAGCAGAGTGCGACAAGAGCCAGGTGGCAGGTATCAGTTTTGGCGGCCAGATGCATGGTCTGGTGATTCTGGATGAAAAGGACGAAGTCATTCGTCCTGCCATCCTCTGGAATGATGGAAGAACCGGAAAAGAAACCGACTATTTGAATCAGGTGATTGGGAAAGAAAAACTGTCCGAGTATACGGCAAACATTGCCTTTGCAGGCTTTACCGCACCGAAAATTCTCTGGGTAAAAGAGCATGAACCTGAAAACTTTCAGAAAATCAAAAAAATCATGCTGCCAAAGGATTATCTGGCGTATAAACTGTCTGGGGTACACTGCAGCGATATGTCCGATGCCTCCGGCATGCTGCTTCTGGATGTGAAGAACCGTTGCTGGTCTAAGGAAATGCTGGATATCTGCGGTATTTCAGAAGAACAGATGCCAGAGCTTTTTGAAAGCTATGAAACCGTAGGCACTCTGAAACCGGAACTGGCAGAGGAACTGGGAATTCCCGCTTCCTGTAAAATCGTGGCAGGGGCCGGAGACAATGCCGCTGCTGCTGTGGGAACAGGAACCGTAGGAGACGGAAGATGCAATATTTCTCTGGGAACCAGCGGAACGATCTTTATTTCCAGCAAGGAGTTTGGCGTAGACCCATACAATGCCCTTCATGCTTTTGCACACGCAGATGGGAACTATCATCTCATGGGCTGTATGTTAAGCGCGGCTTCCTGCAATAAATGGTGGATGGATGAAATTATCGGTACTGCGGACTATGCAGGAGAACAGGCAAAGATTACAAAGTTGGGAGAGAACAAGGTATTTTTCCTGCCGTATCTTATGGGCGAGCGTTCTCCTCACAACAATCCCAATGCCAGGGGAACCTTTATCGGACTTACTATGGACAGTACCAGAGCCGATATGACACAGGCCGTTTTAGAGGGCGTGGCTTTTGCTATCCGGGATTCCTTTGAAGTGGCAAAATCGCTGGGAATTCAGATTGAGAGAACTAAAATCTGCGGCGGCGGGGCAAAGAGTCCGTTGTGGAAAAAGATGATTGCAAACATTCTGAATGTAAAAGTGGATGTCATTGAGTCCGAGGAAGGCCCGGCTCTTGGGGGCGCTATGCTGGCGGCTGTGGCAAACGGAGAGTATACCTCCGTGGAGGAAGCGGCAGAGAAGATTGTAAAAGTCATTGACACCGTGGAACCGGAGCCGGAACTGGCTGCTAAATATGAAGAAAAATATCGGAAATTTGCAAAAATTTATCCGACTGTAAAAGAATTATTTGGAGAAATTATTTAATATACCTGAGACACAAGGGAAAGGACTGCGGAAGTACTGCTTCTGCGGTTCTTTTGTGTTATACTGAACTAAAAAACAGAAAGGAATGATACAAAGTGCGAGATATTTTAGATGTACACACCCATACACTTGCCAGCGGACATGCGTACAACACCATGCGGGAAATGGCAAAGGCAGCTTCTGAGAAGGGACTGGAAATTCTGGGGATTACCGAACACGCAGTGTCCATGCCGGGAACCTGCGGCGCCTTTTATTTTGAAAATCTGAAAATGGTGGAGAGAAGTATGTACGGTGTGGAACTGCTGTTGGGGGCAGAGGTAAACATTATGGATTATGAGGGCCGCGTGGACATGGAAGACAGCACCATGAAGAAAATGGACATGGTGATAGCCAGCCTTCACATTCCCTGTATCAAACCGGGAACCAGAGAAGAAAACACACAGGCCTGCCTGGAAGTCATGAAAAATCCCTATGTCAATATCATAGGACATCCCGATGACGGCAGATATCCCATAGATTATCTGGCCCTGGTGCAGGCAGCGAAGGAGTATGGCGTCCTTTTAGAAGTCAATAACAATTCTCTGGACCCCAGATGTACCCGGCAGGGCGGTGAGGAAAACATCAGAACTATGCTGAAATACTGCCGGGAATATGAAGTGCCCGTGGTAGCAAACAGTGACGCCCATACAGATACTCTGGTAGGTTTTCATAAATATGCATTTGAAATTTTCCGGGATATGAAGTTTCCGGAAGAACTGATTGTAAACAGAAGCGGGGCAGAATTAAAGAAGTATGTTAACAAATACAGGAATTTATAAAATTTTTAGAAAAATTCCTAAAAATATGCCTTTGGATTCTTTACTTTAAAAATTTACTGTGCTAATATATATGTGAGTGATGAAAGGTATAACTGGTAAAGTGCTAATGCACAAAAGGAAGCATGGCACAGCCCTTGGCAGAGGCCTTTCAGGGGTGCATACTACAAATGTAAGGAGAACATGGATTATGAGTAAGAAAATTCATACAGAGGCAGTTGATTCTTTGTTTGACGCTGTTCTGAGTTTAAAGAACAAAGAAGAATGTTATTTATTTTTTGAAGATGTGTGTACAGTAAATGAAATTTTATCTTTATCCCAGCGTTTCGAAGTGGCAAAAATGTTGAAGGAAAAGAGAACTTATCTGGAAATTTCTGAGAAAACAGGTGCATCCACAGCTACCATCAGCCGTGTCAACAGAAGCCTGAACTATGGAAATGACGGATATGATATGGTATTTGAGCGAATTGAAGACGGAAAATAAAATATTCGTGGTACAGTACAAAAAACGGTAGCAGAAATTTCTGTTACCGTTTTTTTGACTTTTCATCAGAAGCAGGCGTCATCTGGTCAATGAGATTTTCGATGACCTGCTTTTTTACATAAACATCAAAACTTAACATGCAGATAAATGCAAATTTCTGTAAAAATTCCTGTTCTGTGGTATCTGCATCCGGAAAGGAAGTTCCGGCCTTCCGGAATTTTCTGGTAATATCTTTTACCAGAGGTTCAATCTGTTCCAGCTCCAGATTCATGATTTCTTCATAGACTTCTGTAAGCTTCAGACTTCCCTCGCCGGGGAAAAACTGTTCTGCCACAGGACCAAGAAGCACCTGAATATCACTGATGGACATAATATTTTTAAAATAATAAATAAATGTCAGCATCAGAATGTGTTCTTTGGAATATTTTTTCTTCACAGGCGGCGGCAGGAGATGGTTCTTGGCATAATTGTTAATCATGGTCTTGGTCAGAACCTTGTCCTCGGGATGACGTTTGGAGGAAGAGAGATGTTCTTCCATGAAAGTAGTCACCTGATCCATATATAAATGAATGCCGGGAATCTCTTCCAGCTTGATGTAATCAATGCGGGAGATACTGGCGAGAATACTGTTTAAAATGTCTTTTGTGTCTATTGTCATATGTTATCACCTCTGCTCCTCATTATATAGTTTTTAAAACTATTTGTAAAGAGGAAAATCCTTTTAATTACCAAATGACGGAAAAACCCAGTAAAATCAAGGGGTTTCGGCGTTTTTGACTGCTTTTTGACGGAATGGAAAGTGCGTAAAAAATCCCTTTTTTGTCCCCTTTTGTCCCCTTTTTGTCCCCTTTTTTTACCCTATTAAATGAATCTTTTTTATCTGTTCCTGCTCCTGCTTTTTTAATTTTTCTGTAACATGCAAATATACCTGTCTGGTGATTTCGCTGTTTTCATGGCCAAGCCTTCTCGATATGGCATCCGTGCTCATTCCGTTCGCCAGCAGAAGTGAAGCGTGGGTATGCCGCAGCACATGAGGAGTAATTTCACGTCCCAGCAATTCAAGGGATGTCTTTTTTAAAACGTTGCTGTAAACGATATAGGACACATAATCCCCTCGTGTATTGCAGATAAAAAGATTTGTCCGGTACCCACGAAATAACCCCTCCTGCTTAATAAAAAGAATAATATCGCGGCAGATTGCTTCTAACTCTGGCTGTATATACACATCTCTTACGGAAGACAGGGTTTTAGGTGTATCTACACTTTTAAAAGCGGGGAAAATCGTCTTTGTAATGTGGATAACATGGTTTGCAAAATCAATGTCTTGTGTCTCCAGGGATAATGCCTCTCCAATTCTTAAACCGGATAGGGTCAAGAAGTGTGTCAATAACTCCCATTTCTTATTTTTAAATCCTTTCAAGAGAGTTTCAAGTTCCTTGGGCTCCAGGAACTTATCCTCTATCTTCTCGCGATGCGTTTTGTCTTTAAACGGTTTAAGTTTGGAAACAAAAGAAATATCTGCAATATAATCGTTGTCGTATCCCCAATGGAATATAGCGACCATTCTGTTACGGATATTATTAAGATATCCGTTGGGTTTTCCTGTCCGTATCAGGGTTTCTTTAAGGAAAATAGGGCTTATATTTGCGACCTTTATATCCTTATCAAAAATTTTTAAAATAGCATTACAGAGGTAATAGGTGGAATTGTAAGAGGATACCTTCAAAACCAATTTTTGGTGCTGGAGATATTCCTTAATCAGTTCGCCCAGAGTAATATCGGTGTTTTGCTTTGGAACAGACTGCTTTTCCTCAATCATTCTTACCAAAATCGATGCGGCGCTTTTTTTGGCAGCAGCGGTATTCTTGGGAAGAGTAACGGATACTCTTTTTTTCTTACCAGTCATGTAATCCGTGTATTGCTCCGTAAATTTAAACTTTCCAGATTTGGTTTCTTCAATCCACATTTTTCATCTTCCTTTCTTTGTTTTCTAAAAAAAAGAGTACAAAAATAACAGTCAACAACAGAACGGACGTTCTGATTGTTAAACTGTCCCGAAGATGATACAATATATTTGCTGAAATATGTGTATATCTTCGGATATATTCAAAGCCGTTCGGTACGCCAATACCGGGCGGTTTTTCACATTTGACAAATAATCCAACTTGACATATAATATACTTAACAAGAGAACCGTTGGTCAGTGCACACCTGACCGTCGGATAAGATAGTCTAAAAATAGCGCCTTATCTTACCAGGACAGGGGCGCTATTTTTTGTGGTTCGATATAGTCAAAACAAGAGTTATGACGGCACAAAGCATAATTACAAAAGTAAACAAATCACTGTATGTAACCATAAGCACCAGCCTCCTTTCTTGCGTCCGGCGGCTGATATAGCACCCCAACGGTCCCCTGGGTAAGTATATTATATTGTCAAGGTGGAGTTAATTTTTATTCTTCATCAAAATCTTCCGTTACAAAATTGCTTGTATAATTTTCAGCGGTGGACTGAGATTGTCTAAACTCTTCAGCTAGCATAGTTCTATTAAATTCTGCAGTTGGTTCAATTTCCATTACAAGATTTTCTAATTCATCTATATTAGTGTAAAAGAATTCTTTTCTCATATTAACTTTATTTACACGTTTATTATTCAAAATAGTATGTAGCTTATTTTCTAATCCAACAGCGTCATCTGAGAAAATAAAACTATGAACATCAAATTTAAATGGAACAGAAGCATCACCTAATTCATTCACTCTGTCTTGTGGATTTAATCGGCGTGTCATTCCTACTTTAAATACATTTTCGCCAAAAGAGCCTAAATTGCTTATGATATATACATTTCCTGCTTTTCCGTTTGCAAGATTTGAAATTTCTTCTTTTTTCAAAACAACAGAAGACAATTGGTTTTGTAATTCAAGAATACGTGCATTTAATTTTTCTAGCTCTTCATCCTTGGAAGACGCTATCTGCTCTTTTAACTTTTCTATTTCTGCAGTGTATTTCGATTCTTCTTTTTCAACTTTTTTACGCTCAATTTCAAGTGCTTTTCGTTCTTCTGCTTCTTGCTTCATTTGTTCTTTTAATGCTAATTGCTCTTGGCGAGCTTGCTCTTTCTTGACATAATAGTTATACTCTATCTTCACGGCGTTAATAAAAAGATACTCTATCTCACCGATGAATTTAGAAAGAGTACCTGCTATGCTTTGGTTTCCTTCGCCTGCAATTTTTAAGTATTTTTGTGTTACTGTTTTTACATCATCAATAGATTTATCAAGTTTTTCATATTTAAGATTGTAAAGAATATTCTGTAACTCGGCTCTTAATGCAATTACCATTAATTTATAGATGGCCTGATTGGCTTTGGTGGTATATCTAGCAGAATATTTTTCAAGCACTGATGTGATTTGCTTATCATTATCACGATACGCTTTTCGCAAATCTTTTACATCCATACAATGGAGCTTTAATATTATAGAGGGGCTAATTTCCTCTAAAGAGTCCAGGCTATCTTGCGGAAATTTAATAGTTTCTTGCTCTGGATTGTAATTCAGGTATGCTTCCAAAGAATAATTAATAGCTTTGATTAATTCTTTGGAACGAGATAGTTTGTTTGCCTGTGTTTTATTGTTTTTTATTAATTTAGATTCTTCTGCGTGAAGCTCAAAAATTTTATCGGAAAGCTCTTTCTCTTCATAAGATTTATCCGAAATAGATTGTGTTAAGTTAAGTATATGTTCTTTTAATTTCTGTTCCTCTTCTGATTTTCTTCTTTCATAATCAGATTGAAGAGTAGCAGTCATTTCCTTTACTTTAAAATAATCAGAAGCACCTAATTCGTCAAGTTTTTTATTGGCTGCTTCATTAGAACGTTTTAACTGTTCGATTTCTGCTTTAAATTCTCCTACTTTAAAAATGTCAAACAATCCCATGTGAGATTCCTCCCTCTTTTGTAAAATTATTAAAAGGCCAGTGGCGAATTAACCATGCGCCAGATATTCAATATGCTGAACATCTTCTTTCTGAAAATCATCTCCTACGATATGTTTCATTGCATGAAGATAGGCTTTCATTTGCTGTTCATAATTTAGTCTTGAATTAATAAAGATAGTGTAACTGCCATCTTCGTTAAGAATAACCATTTCTTTTCCGTAGTTTGGAAAATCACGGAATATAATATTAACATCCTGTGTCGTCAATATCCCCACGTTCCTTTCGTTTTAAAGCCAATGCCATACTGTGTAATGCCTGCAAATCTTCGACGGCCATTCCGCGTTGGACATCAAATAATGCTCGCAGTTCTTTGTTCTCAAAAATTTCTTGAGCCACCTGAGCTGTTTCTTCATTGAGATAATATTTCTCTCCTTCCTTTTCTTCACCAGTTGTTAAATATTCTAATGATACTCCGAAATAATCAGCAATCTTTTGAAGTTTGTCTTGCTTTGGAGTATAACGCCCGGCTTTCCAGTTACTTATTGTTGCAGTAGTTAGACCAGTTTCCTTGCATACTCGATAAGGGGTCACATTATTTTTATTACACAAATTTTCAAAAATTTCGTACATATAACACCTCTTAAAAATAAGTTTGAAAAAGAAGCTAAAAGTTATTGACAAGCTTCAATATCAATGCTATGATATGTACATAGCTTTGAAAAAGAAGCTAAAATAATTTTAGCTAAGGTTTCGATATAGCTTTGATTGACACCTTAATTATATTTGAAATCTTAGCTATTGTCAAATGATTTTAAAGATAGCGGAGGTAAAAAGTGTACGAAAAATTTCAGATGTTATTAGACAAAAGCAACAAAACAGCATATGGAGTAGCAAAAGATACAGGAATTTCAACTTCAACATTTTCTAATTGGAAAAATGGAAGATATGTTCCAAAAACAGAAAAACTCAAAATCCTCGCCGATTACTTCGGCGTAACAATTGAGTATTTCTTAGAGTAGAAAGTGGGGTGAGGAAAACTATATGACAGTTATCAATCTCATGTATGGCAATCCGGTTATGACAGTAAAAGGAATTACAGAGCAGTTCCATATAAGCGACCGGACAGCCAGAAAGCACATGAAAGAAATCGAAGCAAACCGGGAACGGTACGGAGATTATGCAGTAATGGGAGAAGGTGCTTTAAAAAGAGTAAATTTTTTGGCCTTTACAGATTACTGGAAATGGAAGAAATTACTGGCTGATAAGAACGGTCGGAAACACGTACCAGAGTATAATCCGCAGGAAATTGCCAGAGAAATGGGATTTTACGGAAGAGAGGAATTGTAAAACGGTGTGGAGTAAAGAAATAGAGCCTTTGCGCATCAACATAGGCAAAGGCTCTGAATGGTATAGTCACTAAAAATACACACCCTGATTATACCATACAGATTCTAAAATGCAAGAGTCTTATTTTTTTACACTATTTATGGGAAATTATGTAAACCAAATAAAGCCTCAAAATGCAGAAAGATAGGACAGGCTATAGGGCGGGCGAAACGGCAGAAATAAGCCGTTTTACCACTCGATAAAGATATTAAAGTTAGGATAAAAACGTATGGCGACAAAAAGGAATAAGTACATTTTAAAACATGGAGATGTTATCGACATAGAGGAACACCATGACGGGAATTATGGGGCAAAAGGAAAGAAGAGAACTCCAAAGAAAAAGCTGACCAAAGAGGACATGCAAAAAGTAAATGCCCAGAATAAGACAAAGAAATGCCGCCAAAGGCTTCTCCAGTATTTTTCCATGGGAGATTGCTTTGCCACATGGACGTATGAAACAAAAAACAGACCTCCCAATATGCAGGAGGCACTGAAAGATTTCCAAAAGGCCGTGGAGAAGGTCCGGCGGCAGTACGGAAAAAGAGGGAAGCAGCTTTTCTGGATACGGAATATCGAAAGAGGAACAAAAGGCGCCTGGCATATCCATCTGGTAGTAAACGAAATAGGGGACACAGCCAGCATTTTACAAAAAGCCTGGAACAAAGGCGGCACCTGGTTCACCGAAATCCGAAAAAGTAAATTTTACGATGAGGATTTTACCAAGCTGGCCAGCTACATGACAAAGGACGAGCGCACTGTAGAAATAAAAGCAGACGGTACACCGGCGAAACCCCGGATAAGAGAAGCCAGCTATAACATTTCCCGGAATATGCCCCTGCCGGAACCGGCTACGGAAAAACTGGTGCGCTGGCCAAAAGAGCCAAAGCCAAAGAAAGGATACTACATAGCCAAGATGCATGAGGGCATTAATCCGGTAACCGGGTTTAAGTACAGACGTTACACCTTAATCCGCCTGGGACAAGACCTGGAAGAGAACAAGAACCGGACACAGAAATTCCGGAAGAAAAGGAGGCGAAAGCGTGAAAGAATTTGATTCCCTGCAGCAGGATATGCAGGAGGTGTCTGAAGCAGTAAAGAAAGTGAAAGCCAGACATGGGATAACCAGCCTGAGCTTTGAAAGCTGTAACGGCGTGGAGAGATTCTGGTCTTCCCGCGGCGGCAAAGGAAATCTGGCCGGAACCAGACAGGGAAAATACGGCCGGGACCCGGAAGGAAACTTTAAAAAACTTTAAGGAGGAGAGGGTATGACAAAAACACAGTGCCTGGAATGGGAAAACAAAAAAATGAAAGAAACCCTGGAACGAGTACATTGTCTCTGTGAAATGACAGGCGAAGAGCGAAGACAGTACATGAGGGAAAAAGGATTTGAAGAACGCTACTTTTCCGCAGCGGCCATGGGAGAAATCCAGGCCATATCGGAAATGGTACTGCGGGAGATAAAGGAGGCAGGAAAATGACACTGACATACGTTATCTGGGCATGGGAAATGTTAAGGGCATCCTTTTACACCCTTATCCTGTATGCCCTTGTATACACAATTTTTGCAGAAGGTATGGACAGATACCGGAAATGGAGGGGGAAATGCAGGAGAAAAAAGTAAACCTGTACCTGGAATGCAATACGACAGTGTTCGGAAAGAAAGAACGCCTGTGCGGATACGTTTTAGAGTACATAACGGAGAAGGGCCCGGTTACCCTGGTAGATTACCGGGAGGGACGGGGCACATACAACCGGGAGTTCCTCCGGGGACTGGCCGAAGCCCTGGAAAGAATCAAAGAACCGTGTGTGCTCTCTATATACGGCCAGAACCGATTCGTCATGAACATGCTCCGGGACCGGTTAAAAGACTGGGCAGCAGAAGACTTTATATCAAACGGCCGCCCAATTATGAACCAGGAAGAGTGGCGCCGGATATGGGAACAGGTACAGAAGCACAAAGTCATCGTGGAACTGGGAGAGCATGCTTATTCCCGGTGGCTGCTGTCAGAAATGGAGGATAAAAATGCAGGAATTACCGAAAAACAAAGTAATTAGCAGCTTACGGGAGATAAACAGGGAAGTAGTCCCTATGCCTATGGTAGTTATCTACAAAAACCCAGCGGACTTCCCCAAAGGCTGTGTGGCAAGAGTATTTGACGCAAAGACCGGAAGACCCACGTCTTTATGCATTCTGCGTAAAACCGTACAGGAGTGCCGGGAAGACGTACAGAAAAGTGGATTTTATGTAAGATTTCCCAGAGCGGCAGCAGACGACAAATGCATTGTGGAGAGCTGGATATGAAGAAACAGAAAAGCATTTTACAGGACCAGAGCATAAAGCAGTGTTACCTCTGCATGGCGCTGTATGGAGACTACAGCTACAAATACGTGGAAGACCACCATATTTTCTTCGGAACATCCAACCGAAAAAACAGCGAACGGCACGGATTTAAAGCAAATCTCTGCCTGGGACACCACCGGATGGGACCGGAGGCGGTACATAACAACCGGGAAATGGACTTAAGGCTAAAGGAAATGTGCCAGGAGGAATACGAAAAGACCCATACCCGGCAGGAATTTGTCCAAATTATCGGAAAATCCTATTTAGGTGGGGAATTTCTCCGTACTTGAATTTAACGTTACGGAGGGACATTTTTGAACCCCGATTTTTAAAAAAGTGAAGAAAAAATGGGATAGAATCCCCACTTTCCACAAATTTTCTGTGGATAGAAACCCGTAAACACCAGTAAATAACATACGGGAGGGCGGTGGGGGACTTTGAAAGGAGAATTATGAATAAGGTTATTTTAATGGGACGTTTAACCAGAGACCCGGAAGTAAAATACACCCAGGGAGAAAATACCATGGCCATTGCCAGATATACCCTGGCCGTTGACCGCCGGTTTAAAAGGGACGGAGAAGCAGCCGCAGACTTTATAAGCTGTGTGGCTTTCGGAAGACAGGCAGAATTTGCCGAGAAATACCTGCGCCAGGGAATCCGCATCGTAGTGACCGGGCGCATCCAGACAGGCAGCTACACCAACCGGGACGGAAATAAGGTATACACCACAGACGTGGTTGTGGAAGAGCAGGAGTTTGCCGAAAGTAAAAATGCGCAGAACCATGCAGTAGGACAAGCGGCAGCAGGAAAGCCACAGGTAGACCCGGACGGATTCATGAACATTCCGGACGGCATTGACGAAGAATTGCCATTTAGTTAAGGAGCGAGCCATGAACAAAAAAGAAGAAAAGTGGAGAAACGAGGGCGCGGCCTATGCCCTCAGAGTTGCAAAGGAGAAAGGCGTAGAATATCTGGAACAGGATTTAAGGAGACGGGGTGCCCTGGGTATTTCTGTTATCCTTCCGGAAAAGACGGTAGAGGAACTTTACGATATGCTGGCCAAGCGGATAATGAATACCATGAAAACAGTAGCCATGTGGGTGCTCTACGCAGAGCACGGCTGGCGTTCTGTCCGCCTGCAGAGGTTCGAGAAGCAAATGGACGAGCACAGCGAGGACTGCATGAGCTATGACCGGTTCGGAAACAACTATGTAACCCTCTCTGACATGGCAAAAACCATGCAGGAAACCTGCGGCATACACCCGGATATGGAAACGCTGGAAACCATAGAGCGGGAAAACAAGCAGGCACACGGGAAATTTGTCTCCTTAGAGGCGGTTATAGAAGTCCTGGAGGAAACCGGGCACAAGGATGTTGCCGAGGCCTTGGCAAAGAAAATAGAAAATGCATAGGAGGACACTATGGGAAGAGGAAACTTTACAGCCTTTATGTACGGCAGACAGCATGGAAGATGCGTAGGCAGCAGGAAACCAAAGAAACAGATTATAAGAAATGCGAAGAAACGGAGGTAGGCATATGTTCTTAAAGATAAGTTTATTTAAGGCCCTGACAAAAAAAGCGTGGCAGGGAACCGGACTTACAGTGGGAAATGACGGAGAAGGAATTTACCTTATTGGAGGATATTGGAGCATTTATCTGGATAGCTCCATGATGCCGAAGAAAGCAAAAGCGGCCATTATTGAATTAATAGGTTCAATCCCGGCGCCGGGAAAGGCGGCCAGATTTTATAAAAGTGAAGATGATGGGTGGGAAGAAAGAGAACTTGTTTCGGAAGAACTTTATAAACCCGATACCACATATTTTAGGACGGCATACAAAGACACAGGAGTCCGATTCTGTGACTGGACAAGGGGCGTGGCGGTCTTTCAGAATACAAACACCATGGAGTGCATTTTGCTACCGGAAAATATCATAGACATGATTGACAGCAGCAGCAGGGAGAAAGAGGAGGGTGTGGTGAGCCCTCCGCTGAGTCAGGGACAGAACACAGAGATTTACTGGCAGAATGAAGCCTGTACTTTAAAATGTGGGATTGCGCTTACTGTGGAGGAGTCAAAGGAAGCGTTTGTCCTCCGGGAATTGGAAAAATATGATTTTAAAGAAAAGAGGAAAAGAACATGCTGACTATTACCACGGAAACAAGAAGATTTGTGTTAAAAGAAAATGAAGAGCAGAGCGAAAGGAAGTTTAACGAGATAATTCGGAGACTTTTAGAACCGCAGGAGGGAAAAGCAGCTATTGGAAAACCACAGGAAACAGAAAATGCCAATCGGCAGCAGGAGGTGAAAGAACAGACGGACGGATATGAATACAAAGGATTTCTATACATACGCTGCCCGGAGTGCGGAACAGAAAAAGGACAGTGCTCGAAGAAAGGTATGCACAGCATCCATTGTGACAACTGCGGCTGCAATGAAGAATTTACAGAACCGTTAATCCCTATGTATGTAAACTGCGAGTGTGGAGGAAGGTTTAGATACATGACAAACAAGAAGGAAGAAATGTTTGATATGACCTGCATAGATTGCGGGGCACCAGTGCCGATGAGATACAACGGTAAGAAGAATTGATATGAGACGATAAAGGACTAAAGATAGGAGAAAGCCATGGAACAAAAAACACTGGAAGAGTTCAAAAACCGAAAGAAGCAAAAAGTAGCTAAGATGGCCGCTATGCAGGCTTTGCCGTATGAGGTAAAAGTAAGACGCGCAGAAGTCCGGGCGTGGGAATTTATGGAGAAGCTGGATGGAATGGGGCTAAATGCGCATGTGAGCGTAGGCGGTCTGGACAGTATCACGTTGCTGTTGTTTCTTCGTAAAATTGGTATTAACGTTCCGGGAATATCCGTGTCAATCTTGGAGGACAGAAGTATCCAGAAAATCCACAAGGAAATAGGCGTTATGAGTATTAAGCCGGGAAAATCCAAAGCAGAGATTTTACAGGAATACGGTTTTCCGGTCCTGTCGAAAAAGATTGCCGGGAAAATAGAAGCCCTGCAGCACCCAACAGAGAGAAATAAAACCATGCGCCATGCCATTATAACCGGAGAGTGCGGCGCCCAGGGACATTATGCCAAGAACAGCCGCATGAAGCTGCCAAATAAGTGGCTGGAACTCTTTGGCGGATACGAAAATGAAAACGAGGGTGTAAATTACCAGATAGCCCCGTTTAAGGTAAGCAACAAATGCTGCTTACACATGAAAGAAAAGCCATGCGAGGAATGGGCAAAAGAACATAGTAGCAAGCCGTTTTTAGGATTGATGGCATCTGAAGGAGGCCAGAGGCAGGACGCCCTTGTGGAGCACGGCTGTAATTACTTCGGAAAAACAGTAATACGTTCCGCGCCATTTGCCCCGTTTCTTCGCCAGGACATCTTACAGCTTGCCCTGGACTTGGATGTCCCGGTGCCAGAAATATACGGAACCATAGAACGTAAGCCAGATGGAACCCTGTACACTACAAAGGCACAGAGAACAGGCTGTAGTATGTGTGGATTTGGGGTACACATGGAAAAACGCCCGCATCGGTTCGATTTGTTAAGAGAGCGCAACCCGAAAGAGTGGGAATTTTATATGTACCGATGTTGTACAGACGAAAAGACAGGGGAGAAGTTTGGCTGGGGACGTGTACTGGATTACATAGGTGTGGAATGGGAGAATATCCCGGACGGTTGCGAAATCCCCGGCCAAATGAACATAGAAGACTTTTTGGAGGTATAGAGCATGGACAAAAATAAATTAACCCCAGGAAAGAAATACCTGCGTAAGCGAAAAACCACTTACGCAGGAAAAGAAGTAGAAGCAGAAAGCTGGATAGAGTGTATGCAGGTTACACCTGCAGGGGCGGTGTTCTGGAGCAGCGACGATTTGTTGAAGCTGACGGACGAGCAGATAGAAAGAGAGGTAAGAAATAATGGAAAAGATTAACAATGGAATGGTAAAAATCGGAGTGAAGCAAGAAGATTTAGAAGACAGTATTGGGGGGCTAAGCCAATTAAAGCCGATTCTACAGGAACAGGTATTGATTGGCAATGGAAGCAATAAAGAACAGGGGAGAAAAGATGCAGAGGTACTGGGAAAACACTTTGATACTGCCATTGATTCGATGATTATTCTTCTTGCAGAGTTCCCGGATTATCAGAAGGAGGTAAAAGGACATGAAAGAAGAGCAGAAAAATGAAATTAAGTTTTAATACAGGAGGTGCGGAATGGATATACCAGAAAAATGCACTGATTGTGTACACCACAAAGTAGCAGAGTATGGAACGGATTATTGTGATTATATAGAACATTGGAATGGTTATGCAGGAACGGCAGTGCCATATCCAAATTTTTATAAACAGGAATATCCATGTAAGGGATATGAAGTAAATTAAAGTTTAGGAGAGGAGAATAAAAAAATGTATGGTGGCTATTTCGAAACAAAAGAACAGGCAGAGAAATAAATATAAGAAAAAACATGAATTGTATGTTATGGTTCCGTTTTTTTTCTCCAGTTAAAAAGAAATGGTGTCTAATTTTCGATTTGAAAGTAAAAGATTCAATTAACCTTTAAGGGGAGGAGTAAAGAGAATGACATTTAATTATACTGAAAAAGTAGATTATTTACACTGTATTGAAATAGATACAGAAGACGAAGAATTATTTGAAGAAATCGTAGAGGATGTTGCTGAAGAAATGTATGCCGGTTGTGATGATGGAACGGATATGGCTTTAAGGAAGTTTAAAGAGGCATTTGGGGAGGCGAATGTAAAATTTATAAAAGATACCAGTGGTATTGTTGTCGAATATGAAGTTGACTGAATTAAAGATTTGCAAAGAACAATTTCTAAGCAGCTTTTAGAAATATCAAAATTGAGAAAACGTATTTCTGAATTAGAAGAGAGTGTTAGACAGAAAGACGAATGGATTCAAAGACTCCTGGAATATACAGAGCTTTCAGAAGAAGATATGAGAAAACAGATTAAGAAAGACAAAAATGTTTCCGAAGTTTTAGAACATATCAATGATATGAATAATTTAATTGCTGGATTTGGAAAGAGATTTGGATTATGAGGTGATCGAAATGAAAGAACAAGAAATTACAATCAAAGAAGCTCCATTTTCCTGGGATGATAATTTTTCAGAATTGGCATTAGAAGACTTCGATTCAATCAGGAGTAGCTTATCTTATTGTGTGTGTCAAAGCATAGGAATGGCATTGGCTAAGTTGAAGATGATTGAAGATGGAGAGTTAGAAAAGGATTTAAAAAATACAGAAGGTTATATTAAATATATTGCAATATTAGATATATTGAATAAATGTGCCTGTTCTATGGGGCAACCTAAAATAAGTATGAAAAAAATAAAAAATATCATGGAAGAGCTAGAATATGATGAAGAATACATTGCTAACGTAACAGTCGATTTCTGCAATGGATTTGAAACTGCGAGAAATATTATAGCAAAATTGATAAGCGAGAATTATTGGGAAAAGGAGGAGTAAATACATGTTTAGTGGAGGAAAAAATATGGCAATAAAGAAAGCTATTACAGTTGAAGAGGTAATGGAAATTTGTAGAGAAGCATTAGAAGAAAAAGGATATGAAATCGAAAAATATTCAGAAGTATATCAATTTTTTGATGTCACTGATGAAAAAAAGAGGGTAACAATTGATTTTAATTAAACTGAAATTTAGTGGAGGTACAGAATGGAAAATCAATTACATGAATTAAAAATTTATCCACAGTATTTTGATGCAATATTGGATGGGAATAAGAAATTTGAAATCCGAAAAAATGACCGCAACTTTCAGGAAGGGGATAACATGTTCCTGAGAGAGTGGGACAATATAAAATATTCCGGAAGAACGATTTTTGCAACAATAACCTATATTCTGGATGATAGATTCGTAGGATTGGCAGAAGGGTATGTGGCACTGGGAATAGAGGTAAATGATTACAGTATCTGACATTTTAAGAAAGGAGACCTATGAACTGCAACAACTGTAACAAATGTAAAACAGACCTACAAACAGGAGATTTCTACTGCCAACACCGGGGACATTTAATAACTCCCCGGGAAGGCTGCCAGACGGCAGCAGGACAATTCCGGGAACACATAAGAAACCGATTTAGCCGGAAGGAGTGATAGCATGGAAGACAGATGTATATGCTGCGGGGATATAATCCCGGAAGGGCGGCAGGTGTGCGAAGCGTGCGTGAAAGGAGAAAATATGCAAAACAACGAAGGATACAGTGACCCAACACCCACACAGGCCATGTGGGGAATTCGGGAGGAAGAAAAGACCAGAGCGCTGGAACGGAAACATGGAGTATATCGCGGGGAGATTTATAAAGTTTTGGTGGAGTGTCCACCAGACAATGCCAAGAGCGAAAAATGGGAAAAGAAACGCAAAAAAATGAAAGTGGTAGGCGTATATACGCACATCGTAACCCTGGAAGATAGCAAAGGATTCCGAGAAAGCTTCCGGTGGAGTGATTTTTTTAAAAGAAAGAGGTGATTCCGGTGGAGGTAACAAAGGACATTCTAATCCAATATTGCGAACTCCGGGAGGAAATCAAAGATTTAAGGGAAAGGATAGAGAAAGATGAGTTGAGGCTACAAAAAATTGAGGAAGAAGGAGTGGTTTCTGACACGGTAACAGGAACCAGAAAAGATGGCACCATAGGTAGCATAAAGATAACCGGCTTCCCGATTCCTGAATACAGTACGGTAAAAGCTATGTTAAAAAAGAGAATAGCAAAATTACAAATTATGGAGGACGAACTGCATGAGGCGGTAAATGCAGTAGATGATTTTATAAATGCAATTCCGAAAAGTGATTTAAGGCAGATGTTCCGGCTTTACTACATAGATGATTTGACGTGGGATATGGTAGCCATGAAAATGAACTATCGCTATCCGAAGAGAAAAACAGAGTATACAAAAGATAATTGCAGAATCCGGCACAATAGGTATCTGGGAAAAGAAGAAAATTTATAAAATGTTCGCCTATGTTCGCTAAAATTGTGGTAGTATTCATACTGGAACAAGCAACGGAATGGATTTCGTAATGGATACTCCTTTAAAATTGTGTAACAGCAGCAGGGTGTCACAGCCCTGTTGCTGTATCAGGCTCAGACGGTATCGCCTGCAAGGTGGCTCTTACACGGGAGAGACTTGCAAAGACCGTCACTCCTCTGTTTGCAAAGGTATTTTATTGTACGCGCCGGCAATCGGCGCATGTGGGTTGCGAGTTTGGAAAGTAGCTCAGTTGGTAGAGCAGGAAGCAATTCCAAGTCCCAGGTTTGATTCCTGGCTTTCCGATTTCACGAGAATAATAGTAACCAAGCTGACTGCGGTAAACGCTTTCAGCACAAGGCATCCGAGAGGGTGCCTTTTTATATTATCAAAATACAAAAATAGTACAACAAAAAAGTGTCTGAGAAATCAGGCGTTTTTTTCATGGAAAGGAGTGTTGCGGAATGGGGAAAATGACCGCAAAACAAAAGAGATTTTGCGACGAATATCTCATTGACCTTAACGCAACGCAAGCGGCAATTAGGGCGGGATATTCGAAGAAAACGGCTTATTCGATTGGAATAGAGAACTTGAAGAAACCTGAACTAAAAAAATATATCGATAAACGCATGGCAGAGAAAGAATCTGAATTGATTGCAGGACAAGACGAAGTGCTTAAGTACCTTACGGCGGTAATGCGTGGCGAGGATAAAGAAGAGCGCATTACCATTAATGCGCTTGGGGAAGCCGAAACAATAGAAATAGTAGTACAGGGCAACAGATTAAAGGCTGCGGAAATGCTTGGCAAGCGTTATGGGCTGTTTACTGATAAAGTTGAGCAAACCGTCGATATGGATTTAAACATAAGCGTTGATTATGGAGATTAATAGAAGTGTTAGTACAAAGAAAGAAACAGAAAAGATTTAATGTCATTCTTGGCAAGCGGCAAATAAAATGAGAACCCGAAGATTGAACAGTTTAGCTTTGAAAAAGATGCAGAACTGTATGAATTTTATAAAAAAGAATTATTTGATTTGAGTGAGGGCTAAATGTGAACATAACAGTACAGATGAATCCGGGATTTAAAGGTGCGGACAGCTGCCAAAAACGGTATATCGTCATGAAGGGGTCTGCCGGAAGTGGGAAAAGCGTAGATACAGCGCAACATTACATACTGCGGCTTATGAAGGATCCAGGAAGGAATTTGCTGTGCGTGAGAAAATCTGATGTAACAAACAGGGATAGTACCTTTGCTGAATTGCAGGGTGCTATTTTTCGTATGTTCGGAGATTCCTACAAGCAATATTGGTACATCAACTCTTCCGGAATGATTATGGAGTGCAAAAGCAACCATAACCAGATTATTTTCCGGGGAGTAAATGACGAAAAGCAAAGGGAAAAGTTGAAATCTATCACCTTTAAGCGCGGAAAGCTGACAGATGTATGGATAGAGGAGGCGACAGAACTGACACAAGCAGACTTTGAAATCATAGACGACCGTTTGCGTGGGGAGTTGCCAAAAGGGCAATTTTATCAAATACGAATGACATTTAATCCGGTATCTGCGCATCACTGGATTAAGACACAGTTTTTTGACAGGGAAGACCCGGACGTATTTACCCACCAATCCACATATCAGGGCAACCGGTTTATAGATGCGGCATATCACAGACGTATGCAAAGGCGTAAAGAGGTTGACCCGGAAGGGTATAGGATTTACGGATTGGGAGAGTGGGGAGAAACGGAAGGGTTGATATTAAAGAACTACATCATAGAAGAGTTTGATACCAGTCCGGAACGATTTGATTACATGGTAAATGCGCAGGATTTTGGCTTTAACCACGCTGATTGCATAGGCGCTGTTGGCTTTAAAGACGGCGATTTATACCTTTGTCGGGAATTGTATGTGTACGAAATGGACACAGAGGAAATCATAAAGCTGGCAGAGGGCAAGTTTGATAAGTGTTTGCGTATGTGGTGCGACAGTGCGGAGCCGGACAGAATCAAGATGTGGCAAAAATCCGGATACCGCGCAAAGGGTGTTAAAAAAGAACCGAACAGTGTCAAGGCGCAGATTGATTACTTAAAGCAGCACAGGATACACATACACCCGTCCTGCGTGAACACCATAAAAGAGATACAGCAGTGGAAGTGGAAAAAGGACGATAAGACAAACACCTATCTTGATGAGCCTGTGCCGTTTCTTGACGATGCAATGGCTATGCTGCGCTACTCCATAGAGCAGGAGAGGAAAAGCCCTGCACGGCTGAATAGAGCAATTAAAGGAGGGATTTAATGAACTGGGAAGAGAAATACAGATACCGGATAAGCGAAGACGAGGTAATGGACGAGGATAAAATCGGTCAGTTTTTGGTACTACATCAGTCAGAGGTGAGCAATCGTTTTAAACCTCTTTTAAATGCTTATGTTACGGACTACCCGATATTCCACGAAGCGGTCAAAGAAAAATGGAAGCCCGACAACCGAATTGCCGTGAATTTCGCAAAATATATCACCGACACAATGAGCGGATTTTTTATTGGGAACCCCATTAAAGTGACGTGTGAATCTGACGATGTGGCGGATTATGTCGAATTGCTGCGCAGATACAGCGGACAGGATGGAATAGATGCAGAACTGGCGAAAATGTGCAGCATCTACGGAAAAGCATATGAAATGTATTTTGTCGATGAGAACAGCAATATCGGCATCACATACCTTTCCCCTATAAATGCCTTTATGATTTACGGGGATTCTCTCCTGAAGCCTGTGCGCTACTTTGTGCATACTTATAAAGATGTTGATAATGTTGTCCGGGGCAGTGTGTCAGACGAAGAAACCGTAAGATACTTTGAAATCAAAGGAAAATTGCAGTTTGTAGGAGAAGCGAAGCAGCATGGGTTTGACGGCGTACCGGCAACAAAATTTACAGAGAACGAAGAGGAAACGGGGATTTTTGAGCCTGCCTTATCTATGATTAATGCCTATAATAAAGCGATTTCCGAAAAGGCGAATGATGTGGATTATTTTGCCGATGCCTATCTCAAGGTTTTAGGAGAGGAACTAGATGACGATGATATAAAGCATATCCGTGATAACAGGATAATCAACTTTGGCGGCGACTCAGACAGGCTGGTTGTGGAGTTTTTGGAAAAACCAAACGGAGATACCACACAGGAGAATCTTATAAACCGACTGGAGCGCCTTATTTTTAATATCAGTATGGTTGCAAATATCTCCGATGAAAACTTTGGTACAAGCTCCGGCATTGCCCTTAAATACAAACTGCTGGCAATGACGAACCTTGCGAAAACCAAAGAAAGAAAATTTAAGGCAGGGATGGAGCGGAGATATCGCCTTATTTTTAGCAATGCATTGTCTAAAGTAAAGTCTGATTCTTGGCTGAAATTAGGATATATCTTTACTCCTAATATACCGGAAAACATTCTGGAGGAAACGGAGATTGCTGGAAATCTGGAAGGAATCGTGTCAAAGTCTACACAGCTGCAAACACTATCTATTGTGGACAATGTGCAGGCCGAGATTAAGAAAATCGAAGCAGAGAACAAAGAAAGCGACCCTGTGATAAATCAGTTGTTTGGCGGTGGAAGTGATGACGAGTAGGGAATACTGGGAGAAAAGAGAAGAGGAACAGCGTAAAAAGAACATCAAAGAAGAAAAGGGATACCAGAAGCGCGTAGAAGAAATTTACAAGAATATGCTCGATGAAATCCAGAAGGAAATAAACGGATTTTATACAAGATACGCAAAAAAAGAAGGTATCACCATGGCAGAAGCGAAAAAGCGCGTTGCCCAAATTGACATGGAGGCGTACGAAAGAAAAGCAAAGAGGTATGTTAAGGAAAAGAACTTTTCCGAACGCGCGAATGAAGAAATGCGGTTGTATAACCTGACGATGAAGGTGAACCGGTTGGAGCTTTTAAAGGCAAACATCGGTCTGGAAATGGTGGCAGGATTTGACGAACTCCAAAGATACTTTGATGAGATGCTGACAGACGAAGCATTGGAGGAGTATAAAAGACTGGCAGGTATCCTCGGGGAGGGACTGGACTTTAATGAGGATAAAGCGAAGGCGATTGCAAATGCATCTTTTCACAACGCTACGTTTTCGGAGCGGATATGGCTGTATCAGGGCATGCTTAAAAATGAGATATCCAGTTTATTGCAAACAGGACTAATACAGGGCAAACACCCACGAGAGCTTGCAAGGTATTTGGTTAAACGGTTTGGAGTGAGCCGGTACAACGCCGAAAGGCTTATGATTACAGAACTGGCAAGAGTGCAGACAGAAGCGCAGAAACAGGCGTTTATACGAAATGACTTTGAGGAGTATGAGTACATCGCACTCGGTACAGCCTGCCCTATCTGCAAAAACATAGACGGTAAGCGTTTTAAGGTCAAAAACATGATGCCGGGAAGTAACGCGCCGCCTATGCACCCGAGGTGCAGGTGTAGCACGGCGGCACACATGGACTCGAAAGGATACGACGAATGGCTTGATACATACAGCCGTCACAAAATGGATTTTGCTACATGGAGGAAAAAACATGATAGAGGTAATCGTTGAGCCTTGCGGAATTATCGTGGCAGGTCACGCGAATTACGCAGAGTATGGGAAAGACATTGTCTGTGCGGCTGTAACAGCCTTTGTGCAGGCTTTAATCAAGTCACTTGAGGATTTGACGCACGACAAAATAAAGTGGGATATAGAGCCAGGAATGGCTTTTATCAAATACAGGGATTTATCAGAAGCTGGAAAGCTTTTGGTGGATTCCTTTTTTCTTGGGATTTGCCAGATTACTGACGAGTTCCCGGAGTATGTAAAAATTTCGACCGAGATGTCAGAAAACTACAGCAACGGCACGGACTTGGACGGGTTGGGGCGGAAAGGAAACAATGAGAAACAAAGTATTTAAAGCAATGTGGAACTTGCAGTTATTTACTGAAGGTGACGGCTCTGGGGCTGACGGAAGCAACGGGGGTGGGACCGGGAATGACGGGAATACCACGAACCTGTCTTTTGACGACTTTTTAAAACTGGAAGGGAATCAGTCAGAGTTTGACCGCAGGGTCAACAGTGCGGTAAACACAGCGGTGTCAAACGCATGCGAAAAATGGAGAATCCTTACAGATGACAAAGTATCAGAAGCGGAAAAGCTGGCGAACATGACAGCGGAAGAAAAACAGAAATATGAAAACGACAAGCTGAAAAAGGAATTGGAAGCGTTTAAGCGGAAAGACAGCCTTGCAGCTATGTCAAAAACTGCCAGAAAAATTCTGGAAGGGGAAGAAATCACCATTCCGGACGAACTGCTGACCTGCCTTGTCACAGAGAGCGCAGACGATACAAAGAAAAATGTGGAATCCTTTGCAAAACTCTTTAAAGAGGCGGTACTTAATGGCGTAAAAGAGAAACTGAAAGGGAAATCACCAAAAGGTGGCGGCAGCTCTGCTGTCACAAAAGAACAGATTTTTGCAATCAAAGACCCGGAAGAACGGCAGAAAATGATTGCAGAAAACATGAATTTATTTGAGTAAGGAGAAAAAAAGCTATGCATAAAATCGAAAAATTAGGATTACAGGTATTTGCAGCTCCGGACGGCATGGCCGGAAAAGCACAGATTATGGTTAAAGCAAGAGAAATCGACTTTGTCACAACCTTTTCCAAAAATATGAAAGCTTTGCTGGATATTATGGGAATCGCGCGCATGGTTAAAAAAGAAAACGGTACGGTGCTGAAAACCAAAAAAGTGAAAGGTGCATTAAAATCCGGCGATGTGGCAGAAGGCGAAGAAATCCCGATGTCCCAGTACGAGGTAGAGGAAACACCTTTCGACAGCATCAAGATTGAAAAATACAGAAAAGGCGTATCTTTGGAGGCGATTTCCGACAGAGGCTATGAAGCAGCTGTTGAGATGACGGACGAAGAATTTAAGGCAGACCTTCAGAAGCAGATTCTGGATAAGTTTTATTCCCAGCTTAAAATGGGTTCTCTCGTGGGTCATGAATCCACTTGGAAAATGGCAATTGCAATGTCTATCGGTAAAGTCAAAGACAAATTCCAGAAAATGCGCCGTACAGCCACAGGCGTGGCGGTATGGGTAAATACCCTCGATGTTTACAGATATCTGGGAGAGGCAAATGTAACCATTCAGACTGCTTTCGGAATGAATTACATCAAAAACTTCCTTGGCGCTGACGTGGTGTTTATTTCCTCCGATATTCCAGAAAAGACAGTCATTGCAACTCCATTAAATAACTTGGTTTGCTACTATGTAGACCCGGGGGATTCCGATTTTGTGAAGGCTGGTCTTTCTTATACTACAGACCCGGCTACAGGTCTGGTCGGATTCCATGTTGAGGGTACATATGGCAGGGCGATTTCTGACATGTATGCAATCATGGGCGTGAGATTGTTCGCGGAATACTTAGACGCAATCGCCTATATTTCCGTTGGAGGAAGCGATACACAGACTCTCGGCAAACTGACCCTTACATCTACAAAGGGCGAGGTAACAGGAAATACAAACGTTGCCGTAAAAGAGCCGCTGTCCTCTATCAACAACGTATACAAATACAAAACCGCTGCATCTGCCACATCTGTAACTTACGGCATGGACGTAAAGACATGGCAGCGTTGGGACGGAGTGAGCGAAATCACTGTGGTAAACGGGCAGCATGTGACCGTCGTAGAGGCGGACCAGAACTTTAAGGCGGTACGTTCCGGCGATGTTGTAGCGGACACAAAATAAGAGGTGATTACATTGCTTGGCAATTTAAAAGTTATGCTGGGTATCCCGGAGTATGACACTACACTGGATAAAAAGCTGCTTTTAATCCTTTCCGCAACCAGAAGCAGGCTCAAAGCTCTTCTGGGCGGTCTGGATCCGCCGGGAGAACTGGATTATATCATACTTGAGGTGTCGGTTATCCGGTACAACAAAATTGGCTCAGAAGGGGCGATATCGCACGATGTGGAAGGGGAAAAGACTTCATACAGCAATAATGATTTTGCCGGATTTATGGAGGATATCCAGACGTATCTGGACAACCAGAAAAACAGCCGCAAGGGTAAGGTGGTGTTTTTATGAGGTGTGATACAGCCGTATATCTGCAAAAGGTAACACCGGGGGAATATAACGAGATTACCGGAAATTACGAAGGCGAAACCATTACAGAAACACAGGTTTATGCTGATGTCACGGACACCAAAACCGAGATGTTGAAACTGGTGTACGGGGATATCCGGCAGGGCAGCCTTACAATCCGGCTGCTGAATCATTATAACGCAGCATTTGACCGTATCCGTGTAGGTAGTTGCATTTATAAGGTTGATTATTTCCGCAGGCTGCGCACAAAGCATGTTTTTATCGTGTCGGAGGTGCAGTAATGGGAATCAAATTGACGGGAATCAATGAACTACAGGTGAAGCTGAAAAGAAATGCTGATTTATCGGCGGTAAAGACTATTGTAAGGAAGAATGGTTCAGACATGCATAAAAAAGCCCAGAGAAATGCTCCGGTAGATACCGGTACCCTCAAACGCAGTATCGCCCTCAAAATCACAGACGGCGGATTGACCGCTGAGAGTGAGGCAGGGGCTGAATACTCCGGGTATGTAGAGTGGGGCACCAGATATCAGGAGCCGCAGCTTTTTATGGGAGATGCTCTGGCAAAACAAGGCGAAGAATTTAAGAAAGATATGAGGAAATTGGCGCGATGAGAGTAGACCCTCAGCAAGAATTATTTTCAAAGCTGCTTATGCAGCTTAAAGACAAAGGGTATGACGTATATGACGGATTTTTGCCGCCGGAAGGTACGCCATATCCTTTTGTTTACATGGCAGACAGTACCCAGACGGACACGGCGAATAAGACGGCATTATTTGGGAGTGTGTACCAGACAATCCATGTGTGGCACAACAACCCTATGCAGCGCGGTCTTGTGTCAGCAATGCTGCTGGAAGCAAAGACAATCTGCCGGAACATAAATAAAACGGCAAATTTTAACTGGTCTTTACGGAGTGTAGACCAGAGGATTTTGCCGGATAACACAACAAAACAACCGCTCTTACATGGAGTGTTGGAATTGCATTTTGATTTTGATTAGGAGGTAAATCATGGATAAATCACAGGCAACTGCAAAAGCAGCACAGACAACCACAAAAGCAGTACAGGGGAAGAAAATCGTATATCTTTTTAGAATTGAGTCCGAAGCTAAAACAACAGCAGGAAAGCGAATCCCGTTTGTAACAGAGGATAGCCGCACCAAAAGCAAGGACGCTGACAGCACGGTCACAAAAGACGGGGTTATCCGTACACCGGGAGCCGCGGAGGTGGAAATTTCTACAACCTTAATTTTGTCCAATAAAGACGAAATGATTACAAAATTAGAAGACGCCATGGACAATGACGATATTATCGAAATCTGGGAAGTAAACCTTGATTCGCCAGCCGGAGAAGATAATAAATTTAAAGGCGCTTATTATCAGGGTTATATCACGGAATTTGAGCAGACCGCCAGCGCAGAAGACCATACCGAAATCGCCATGACATTTGGAATCAACGGAAGCGGAAAGCGTGGAAACATAACTGTGACTATGAAAGAGCAGGAAGAAGCAGGTTACTTGTTTAAGGATTCCGTGCAGGAAGCCTAAGACATACAGGCACGGCGTAGGCTGTGCCTTAAAAAACGAAACACTTGATAAAATTGCAAAAATAACACGATGTTGCAGCTTGCAGCATAGCGCAAAGCGCAGAAAGGAAAGAATATGGAATTAACAATCAATGGACAGGTTTACAAGTTTAATTTTGGTATGGGATTTTTAAGAGAAATCGACAGTAAATTAAAAAGAGATATGGGGAACGGCGTGAAAGTTGATGCAGGCTTTACCTTTACATTTGCGAACTTTGTTGACGGCAGCGTGGTGGCACTGGTTGATATTTTGCATGCTGCCAACGTGGGACAGAATCCTAGAATTACAAAAGAAGCGCTTGATAATTACGTCGAAAATACAGATGTTGATGAATTATACGAAAACGTCATGGGTTTCTTAAAGACAGCAAATGTATTAAAACAGCAGACAACGAAATTTCTGAAGGCAGTGGAGGAGAGCAAGAAAGCTCAGGAATAAAAGAACTGTATGAAGAGGTAGCGAAAAACTGCATACGCTTTTTTGGGATTACAAATTTTGCGGAAATCAATAATTTAACATTGGCAGAATACGAAATTTTAATGAACGCCCTTGAATTAAGGCAGGTTGACGAAGATTACAAAGCTCACCGACAAGCGTTTTTGAATTTTGCGGTACAGGCAGAACGTCCCGCTGGAAAAGGGAAAACAAAACCTGTTTATAAACGATTCCGACAATTCTTTGATTACAAAAAAGAAATTGAAAAAGTGAAAAAGCGTAAAGAATCCCAAAAGCGTATACGTGACTATGTTTTGCGGCATAAGGAGGTCGAGAATGGCGGAAAGTTATAGTGTAAAAGCGATATTGTCGGCAGCAGACAGAGGCTTTACTTCCGCCATGGACGCAGCGGGCCGCAGCGCGAACAATCTCAAGACAACCTTAAGTGGTGGTTTTGCTTTTGGTGTTATGGCAGGAGCAGGAAGAAGTGCTTTTAATGCCATTACGAGCAGTGTGACAGGACTTGTGAGTGAACTCAACTCCTCATCTGCCGCGTGGAAAACCTTTGAAGGCAATATGAGCATGTTGGGAAAGCCAGCAGACGAAATAAAAAAAGTTAAAGGTGAGTTACAGGATTTCGCCACCAAAACAATTTACAGCGCGTCTGACATGGCAACTACATATTCACAGCTTGCCGCTGTAGGAATTGGAAGCACAGACCAACTTGTGAAGGGTTTCGGAGGTTTAGCAGCGGCAGCAGAAAACCCACAGCAGGCAATGAAAACCTTGAGTCAGCAGGCGGTGCAAATGGCGGCGAAGCCGACGGTGGCATGGGCAGATTTTAAACTTATGTTAGAACAAACACCTGCCGGAATTTCGGCTGTTGCTAAATCCATGGGAAAGACCACAAAGCAATTAGTACAAGAGGTACAAGACGGAACTGTCGAAACACAGAAGTTTTTTGACGCGATTACAGAAGTTGGTACAAATGACGCTTTTACAAAGTTGGCAACAGAGTACAAGACTGTAGACCAGGCAATGGACGGACTCACAGAAACCGTGTCTAACAAACTTTCTCCGGCGTTTGAGGTGATGTCTGAAAGAGGAATAAAAGCTATCAGTAAACTTGTGGACTCTCTGGGTGACATTGACGGAGAAGCACTTGCAAAAAAACTCTCGTCTTTTATGGATAAAGCCGGAAAATACTGGGATATCATCAAAAGCAATGCGACAGAGGTAAAAGGCGCCTTTGGTGACGCCTTTGGAGAGATTGGCAACAGCCTCTCGGAAATCTCAAATGCCTTCGGAAGCACCGAAAGCATTGAGAACTTTTCTGATGTTATAGAGGTTGCCAAAAATGCATTAGTAGGATTTGCTGACTTTTTGAAAGAGCATGCTGATATGGCTGCGGTATTGATTAAAAACTTCCCGAAATTATTTTTGACATACAAAGGATTTAAAATCCTGAAGAGTGTCACACCGCTTGTAAGCGGATTCGGGAGCGCACTTAAAACCCTCGGAGGGAAAGCGGTATCTAAAATAGCGCCGCAGCTTTTTAAGACCTCAAAAGGGCAAAAAGCGGTAGGAAAAGCAAGTGCATCAACCAGCGCATCGGTCAGCGGTGCCGGAAGCGCGTTTTTAAAAATGGCCACAGGCGTGCTTATGGTGGGCGTTGCGTTTGGGATTTTAGGCAAAACCTCTGTGGAGTTAGCGGATTCCGGCGGCGCCGCGATAGCGGTTATGTTCGGTATGACTGCCGCAATGGTTGGACTTGGTTTTGGTATGGGGATGCTGCTTAAGATGCTCGCACCAATGGGAGCGCAGCTTGTGCCGGTATCAACTGCTTTTCTCGCCATGAGCGCAGCGGTGCTGATTGTTAGTGCAAGTTTTGCTTTGTTGGCTCTATCAGCGATAGCAGTCACAAACGCAGGTGCGCCAGCGATAGCGGTCATGTTTGGGCTTATTGTAGCGGTTGCAGCATTAATGGCAGTTGCGGCAGCTTTAGCACCTGCTTTAAGTGCCGGGGCTGTTGGATTTGTTGCTTTTGGCGCCGCTCTCGTCATGGTTGGGTTAGGTGCTTTACTGGCGTCGGCAGCACTTGCGGTTGTAGCGGCGGTACTTCCTACGGTAGTTGCTTATGGTTCAGAGGGAGCGGCGGCTATTGCGCTACTTGGCGCTTCCATGCTTGCGTTCGCAGTAGGTGCGGCGGTTGCTGGAGCAGCAACCCTCGTCCTCAGTGCCGGTCTTGCAGTCGTGGCTGTAGCTGTACTTCTCGCAGCGGCGGGAATGGTGGTGCTTGCCGCTGGGGTCATGGTACTTGCGGCAGGTCTTACTTTGATAACTGCAAACATCTTAATACTTGGTACAGGGTTTAATTCCGCTGCTCAAGGTGCGTTGTTATGTGCGGCAGGGTTTGCGGCATTAATGGCAGTTGCGGCAGGCACTGCGGCGTCTTTGATGCTGCTGTCTGCAAGTTTCCTCTTGCTTTTAGCTGGCTCTGTTGGTGCCACGGCATCTATTATCGCCTTTGGAGTGGGTATGCTTGCTGCTTGTGTAGGTGTTGTTGCGATGTCAGCAGCCTTAAAATCCGTGAAGTCCAGCATGAAAACAATATCTACCAGCGCAAAACAGACAGAATCATCATTAAAAAGCATGACGTCAGCTGTAAAAGTAGTTGAGAGTGGATTGAACGCATTAGGAAGCAGGGCAAAATCTGCAATGCGTGACATTTTAAATGCTTTTGACAGTACAGCGAGCAAAGCCAAAATCGCAGGAAAGAAAATAGGCACTGGGTTTACCGAAGGATTACAAGGCGGCTTATCAACGGCGCCCTCTATCGCACTTACCAGTGTCACGGCGGTAACGTCTGCTTTAATGAGCGGCAGAGGTAGCGCGTATGCAGCAGGTGCTTATATCAGTCAGGGATTTGCGCAGGGAATGTTATCTTGCCTTGGTATAATCAGGAGTGCAGCGGCACAAATGGCAGCGGCGGCAGATGCGGCAGTAAGAGCAAAAGCGAAAATCCACAGTCCTTCCAGAGTGTCTGCAAAATTAGGAGAATATTGGGGAGAAGGTTGGGTAAACGGAATTACGGGCATGATAAAAAACGCTCGCAAGGCATCGGAAGAATTAATAAGTATTCCAAGCGTTCCAAACCCACCGACACCCTCCCTTGCAGGCATATCCGGCGGCGACTGGGAGTTGAGCAATGACTACTCATACACCAAAAATGCAAAATACACCATTGTTGTACCGGTCAATATTGACGGAAAAGAAACAGCGAGGGTGACGGCTCCGTACACAGAAGCGCAGCTGAACAAACGCGAGAAGTTAAACAAAATGATTAATGGCATAAGGTGATTGTATGTATAATTTTACAGACACAACAGAGCAGGCGGGGAAAAACCCCTTGCCTGCCGAAGCCTTGCAGATAAACGGCGAATATATCGAGGACCTCATAGAGGGATATAGAACGCTTTATGTGACAGGCAGGGAACTGAACGAAACAGAGATAACCGAAATACAGATAGGCGATACTGACGGTACGGATTACCACGGTAGAAGGCTTGTCCCGAGGGTGTTGACAGTAGGGTATCAGCTTCTTTCCAAAAGCCCGGAAGTCTTTCGGGAAAAATTTAATGAACTGTGCAGGATTTTGAATCAGGAACAGGCGAAGCTTATTTTTTACGATGAGCCTGACAAGTATTACATCGGTACCAAAAGTGAGGTTGGGGAAGTGGAATCCGGGAAGTTGAATGTCACCGGAGAGTTTGCTTTTTATTGCTGCGACCCATATAAATACGCCGTAGCAGAAAAGACGTTTACGGCAAAGGCCAACAGCAGCGGAATCCTTGAGGCTACCATAACCAACGAGGGTAATGCTGACGCAGATATCAATTACACCATAAAGCACAACCACGAGAACGGATACATTGGCATTGTGAGCGACAAAGGCGCGCTGCAATTTGGAAAAATCGAAGAGGCGGACGGGGTAAATTATAAGACAAACGAATTATTGACAACCCTCGAAAGTTTTTACAATATCCCGGACGACCATGGAAAGAACGTGCTGCACCCGAATTATGGGACAGGCGGTACACTTTCCCACAGTGTCATAAACGGAAGGAAGTGCATGTATATCCAGACCATGGGTGATTTTTCCCCGGGTGTCTGGACGGGCGGCATGAGAACCCTTACCATACCGGCAGACTCCAACGGAGAGGCTGGCGCAGTGAATTTTTACTGTTACTTAAACTACTGGTGGCAGACAGGGCTTGTAGGGCAGACAGCGCAGACCTCTATCTCATTTTTGACGGCGGATAACAAGTTGATATGCGCCTACAACATCTTTAAAAACGATAAAGTGGGCAATACGGCAATCTTTGAATTTTGGGCAAACCGGAAGCTGAAACAGCTGAAATTTACTCCAGACGACCGAATAAACATGAATATGTTTATCGAATCGAGCGGACATGCGGATATCCGGAAAGAAGGGGACAAGCTCACCTTTTACTGGTTTGGCTCATATCCCAGCTATGTAATACCGGAAATTAAAGATATGAAATGCGCCAAAATCCAGATTGCAATAGAGCAGTACGCCGGACGAAACCTGTCGAATCAGTATGTGACAAGAAATTACATCAGAGAGATTAATTTTCAGAAAATGGGCGTCAGCAAGTGGAGAGATGTTCCAAACCGCTACGCCTCCGGGGATATCCTGTTTATAGACGGCAGGGAGAAAAAGCCGTATTTAAACGGTATGCCCGTCCAAAGAGATGAGATTGTGGGTACAAAGTATTTTAAGGCTTCGCCGGGAGAGAGCAGGATTGAGTTTTATTATTCGACCTTTTGCAATCCACACCCAACGGTGGAAGTCAGCATAAGAGAAAGGTGGTTGTAATGCAGGGGATAAGAATGGCAATTCTGGGCATTAATGATGATGTTCTGGCATTTATGGATAATACCTCAGAAACCACATTGCACTATTATTCAGACGAATTAACCGAATATCTGAAAGGTTCTGCGGCAACCTTTATTTTTAAATCCCCGGCAACCCATGAAGATTCCGTAAACCTCGTAACAGGGAACAAGATTTCTTTCCGGGCAGATGATAAGGACTATTACTTTAACATCATGCATACGGAACGAGATGAAAAAGAGGTATCCGTGGAGTGTTATTCCTTATCCTTTGAGCTTTTAAACGAGATAAGGGAGAAATACAAGGCCAGTAAAGCAATGAGTTTTACAGAGTACATGGGAGTGATAGACCATGAGCATGTTATAACCATAGGCATTAATGAGGTTGCAGACAAGCGCATCACCCACGAATGGGAAGGCGAGGACACGATTCTGTCGCGTATATTCTCTCTGGCAAATGTGTTTTCCGCCGAAGTGGAATTTATTTCCGAATTAAATGACGACTACTCTTTAAAAAGAATCGTCATGAATGTATACCGGGAACACTCTGACGCAAATCAGGGCATTGGTAAGTCGGAGGGTGTAGTTATCCGGCATGGAAAAGAGATATCCGGTATTACAAAGACCTCGGACGTGACGGAATTGTATACTGCTATAAGACCCAAGGGGCGTGACGGGCTTACGATTGCGTCTTTGGACAAAATTGAGAAGGACAAGGACGGAAATATTGAGTATTACAGCCCAAAAGGAAACCCTGACATTGCTGCCGTGCAGGCACGCGACAGATTCCCCAGCAACTTAATCAAAGGGAATCAAAGATACATATTAGTCCCTTATGAGTACGACACAGACAATGTAAACACTTTGTATGGGCAGGCTCTGGCAAGGCTCAAAAAAGATTGCGTGCCAAAAGTGGAATATCAGGTGGACGGATATTTTGACACCGGTATTGGCGATATGGTGACAATTATCGACGAAGAATATACGCCGGAATTATATTTATCTGCCAGAGTAACGGAACAGAAACGCAGTTTTACAGACCCCGGTCAGAGTAAGACTACCTTTGATAACTTTAATGAGTTGCAAAGCCAAGTGGACAGTTCGCTGCTTGGTAGGGTGGAGGAACTGATAAAGCAAAACAAAACTTACACCACCATGATAAGTACAGATAACGGGATTGTCTTTAAAAACGGCATCGGCAGCACGACTATGACAGCGCATGTAAGGGATTCCGGGGGCGTGGAACTGGCGAGCAATTACACAATTCACTGGTACAAAAATGAAGAAGAGGTATATATAGGGAATCCATACACCCTAAACTCCTCAGATGTGGACGAAAAGGCGGTTGTGAGATTTGAAGCTACTGACGTCGGTGGAAGTGTAAAGGCATTTTTTGAGGTGACTGTATCTGATGTAAACGACGGAAAGGACGGTAATCCCGGAAAAGACGGTGTAGGAATCGCCACAACAACCGTGATGTATCAGTTAGGCTCTTCCGGTACGTCTGCCCCGACTGGAGAATGGAAGACCTCTCCAATGGAACAGACGGACGCGCAGCCCTTTTTGTGGGTGAGGACGGTAATAGAGTATACAGACAAGCAGACAAAAACCTTATACAGTGTATCTAAAAAAGGGAGTTCCGGCCCTCCGGGAAAAGACGGAGAATCCACTGGTATTACAGTGTCCGCAACAGAACCAACAGAAAAGTTTGTTGGTATGCTGTGGAAACATACCGGCACAGTGTCAGGGCTTGTCAAAGACGCCACATACCGTTGGACAGGGAGTAAGTGGGAGCTTTACTTGTTTGCGGCTAAAAATATACAGGTAGACAGCTTGTCAGCCCTCAGTGCCGACCTTGGAAAAATTACAGCCGGAAGCATTGACGTACCTTGGAGTGATAAGTGGGAAGAGGGCGAAACGGTAAACGGAAACACGAAACTTTCGGACGCTTCCGGCGGTGGCAATCCTTTGTTTATGGATTACACGGTTAAAAGCGGTAGCAAAGTTGTTGGGACCGGTCATACAAGGTATGGATACAATGGCATAGAGATTAAGTATACCGACAACGTAACAGGCGTGATAAGGTCATCAGAATTATCTTTGTCTGGTCTGTCTTTTAGTAAGGGCGGTACTTTTAAAATGTTGAGCTGGGACAATCTGGCACAGTTTTTAAACTGCACCTTTACAGAGGGTACAAAAGACGGGTGGACATACAGACAGTGGACGAATGGGAAACTTGAATGTTGGAAATCTGTAGTACTTAATGCTAAAAGTAGCGGCACATGGGGAAATGGATATGCTTATCATTACGACAATCAATTTAATTACCCTGTCAGATTTATCGAAACGCCGGTAGAGATTGTATCGCTTGGAAAAGGGAGCACAGGAGATATGTGGCTGTGCGTGACAGGTGACCCCGGAAACAACGTGCGTACAAGCGCTTATCAGACTGTACGTTTTACAAACACAGGTTTAGCGCAGGTTGTTGCGCGGTTTAATTATTACGCGTTTGGCAGGTGGAAATAGGAGGTAAAATGGTAACAGTAATTTTTGATAAATATGATACTCCAAAAGATATCATCGGCAAATTAGACCAGTACGATTACGGTCAGATTCTCCGCATACAGGGGCTTGCCCTTCCCCCGGTGGTAGAAGTTCATTTCGCCATGCAGGAGCGTGGCGGTGACTCCGTCCCTCGTATTGGGGTTACAAAAGACGGGGTAACAGATGTGCCTATCCCGGACAACATGCTGGAAAACAACAATGCTCCGCAGGACTACAGTATCTATGCTTTTGTGTATATCACAGACGCAACCAGTGGAAAGACAGAGTACCGGATTGCATTGAGCGTAAGAGCCAGACCGAAACCAGAAGTTCCAGGCGGCACAGATAACCCGGACATTTTCCACGAGGCGGTGCAGGCCGTCCGGGAGGCAGCAGAGCAGGCGGCAGAATCCGAAAAGCAGGCAGAAGGCTGGGCACATGGCCGGGAAGACCTGCCGGAGAGAGCGGAGGATAATGCCAGGTATTACGCTGGACAAGCCCAGGAAGATTCCCGGAAGACGGCAGAAGACAGAAAAGAAGTAGAACGTCTGGTAGAATCCGTGTCCGGGATAGACGAGCAAGTGGCCAAAGTAGAGGAATTATCTAAAAACGCACAAGAAGCAGCTACGCGGGCGGAAACATCCGCAGAACAGGGAGAAATACATAAGCAGGCAGCCGAAAACGCCAGCACCGCAGCACAGGCGGCAGCAGGGAAAACGGCAGAGGATAGAGCAGCCGTACAGAAAGCCAAAGAAGCTGTGGAGGAATTAAGCACACAGGTACAGGAAAACAAGGACAGCGTAGATAAGACTGCACAGGATTTTATTTTAACTGCACAGCAGGCACTTGCAGATGTAAACAACGCCGGACAGACCCAGACAGACCGGGTGCAGACTGCCGGAGAAACTGCCGTGCGAGATATCCAGACTGCACAGAGAACAGCTACAGGAGCAGTAGAGACAGCAAAAACAGAAGCTGTAAAGACGATACAGGCAGAGGGTGCAACCCAGACTGGGAAAGTAACCGCAGAGGGAGAAAAACAGGTACAGGCTGTCCAGGCTGCCGCCCAGGAGATTATCGCAGACCGGGAGCAGATACAGACCAACAAAACGGACATTGCAGACCTGCGGCAAAGTAAAGCAGGGGCTATTGTAGAGACGGCAAAAGGCAGTATGATACAGGTTGTCGGCAGCGCAGAGGCGTTTATGGAGGGGCTTAGAATCTTCGGGAAGTCGGAGCAGGACGGCACGCCAACGCCGGAAAGCCCTAAGGAGATTAAGAGCATTGGGGGAAATGGAGAAGTAAAAGTAAACATTAACACCGGGAATCTGTTTCCTCTGAACAAATTTAAGGGATATGAGGTTAATAATTCTGCAAAACAGATTACGTTAAACGGAGATAGAATCTCGTTTACTGGTAAAGGCACTACGGGTAAAGAAGACATGGTATTTTTCTTAAACAAAGAAGCAGATAAATTATCTCTTCCGCCGGGAAAATACACGCTGTCTTTTAAGAGTAATAAACCTTACGGCGGAACGAATGGAGAAAACACAGTTGAAATGTATTTGATTGTAGAAAAGAAGAGTGGCACTGTATACCAGAGCACTGGAAATGCGGGAAAGCGAACAGTGGATATAGAAGACGGGGATAAAATGTATTTCCGATTCGATATAAACAACAACAGTATGTCGGCAGAGTTTTACGACATTATGTTTAATCTGGGAGATACACCACTGCCATACGAGCCCTATGCCGAACAATCTCTTGCAATCCAGACACCAGACGGCCTCCCGGGCATCCCTGTAACATCTGGCGGTAATTACACCGACAGCACAGGACGGCAGTGGGTTTGTGACGAAATCTGTGAACAGAATGGCGTGATTGGAGTAAAACGAAACGTAATAAACTACAAAATAACCGGAAACGAATATGCACAATTAGACAATCCAACAACAATCGGCATGAGAGTTGAGAAGATTGCAAAATATCCGTATACTGGATTTTGCAATTATGCAAAAATGGAAGGCGCTACAACAACGGTAAGCGTGGGTATATCCGGAAACTGGGTACAGATTAAAAACTTTGGATTTAATACAGTGGCCGGATTTAAGGAGTGGGTAAAAAATAACGATGTATATTTGATGTATACGTTAAAAGAGCCAACATTTGAGCCACTCCCCGAAGAAATCCAACAGAAATTTAAATCCCTACACACCTACTATCCAACTACAGTAGTAACCAATAATGCAAATGCAGATATGCAACTGGATTATGTGGCAGATACAAAGCTGTATATAGATAAAAAAATAAAAGAACTCGTAACGGCAAATATACAGAAAACAGCAAACCTGCTCTCTTTAATGCCGTTATCCACCCAGGCGGCCATGATAGAAAATGACACAAACAACATCTTAGATAACATGGAGGCAGAAAATTGAACAACACAGTAATCGTAAAACTTATGACAAACTTAATCGAAAAGAAATTTTACAAAACAAAAGATGAAGCTGTTGCAAAGCTGGATGTCTACTTTGCAATGTCCAGAATCTCCGAAGAGGAATATGCAAAGCTTGTACTTCTGGCAGAAGAAACCTATGCAGAGCCAGAAAACGAGGTGGTCTAAATGGGATATGTGCTGGCATTTGCCGCAGGAGCAGCGTTGGGCATTGTAATTGTGTGCTGCATACAGATTGGCAAGTAGGAGGAGTATATGAAAATCAGAGCGAGACCTTAACGGGTCTTATTTTTATGGCATAAAATAAGGAAAAGAGAGGATAAAGTATATGAAATATGCAAATGCAATTATTGACAGCTATAATGCTGCCGTTGGTGCAATCGTGGCGGTTTTGTCCTATACCTTAGGCGAGCACTGGATTTTATTCGTGGCCTTTTTGCTGCTTAATGTAGCGGACTGGCTTACCGGCTGGATGAAAAGCCGCATGGCAGGAAAAGAAAATTCCGTGAGGGGCTGGAAAGGTGTCCTGAAAAAGCTCGGATATTGGCTCATGATTATGGTGGCTTTCGGGGCGAGCGCTGTATTTATCGAAATAGGAGTAGTAATAGGAATTGATTTGGGAATTACAACATTGCTGGGATGGTTCGTGCTTGCCAGTCTGTTGATTAATGAGATTCGCTCTATCCTTGAGAATTTCGTAGAGGCAGGATTTAATGTACCGAATATTTTAATAAAAGGATTAGAGGTAGCAGATAAAGTAGTAAATAAGGAAACAGAGGGCAAATAGCAGCCCTCTATTTTGTTGCGCCGGCGCAACCGGCAGAAAGGAATAAGTATGGGAATTTATAACGTACACGCAGGACATTGTCCGCAGGGGCAGGGCGCAAGCGGCGCTGTTGGCTTTTTGCAGGAATCTGTAGAGGACAGAAAAGTAAAGGATAGGGTGATTGCAGCCCTTAAAAACGCAGGTCATACTGTTTATGACTGTACAGATGACACAAATTGCACTGCCAACCAGAATTTGCAGAGGATTGTCACAAAATGCAATGCCCACGGTGTAGACTTAGATGTATCTATCCATCTCAATGCCGGGGGTGGCACAGGGGTAGAGGTGTGGTGCTATGACAGCAAAACGGCAGATATTGCCGCTAAAATCTCCGAAAATGTATCAAACGCCCTAGGAATCCGCGACCGTGGTGTAAAATACTCACAGGGACTTTATGTGCTCAAACACACCAAAGCCCCGGCATTATTGGTAGAGTGCTGCTTTGTGGATACCCAGAACGATGCTGATAAGTGGGACGCCGACAAATGCGGTGACGCTATTGCAAGCGCAATCATCGGTAAGGCGGTACAGGGGACGGAACCAAAACCACAACCAACACCAAGCACGCCAAAGCCTTCTAAACCTTCAGGCAATCCTATTATCCGGGACGGACAGGTACACGCCCGTAACTTTGCAGTACCGGGGCTTAAATCAGACGGTATCCCGGGAACTGAAACGAACAAGGCGAAAGTAAAGGTATTACAGCAGGGAATGAATCGGGACTACAAAGCCGGTCTTGCTGTTGACGGTATCTGGGGCAGCCGCTCCGAAACTGCCTTAAAAGGCCATACGGTACGCCGCGGAGAAACTCAGTACATGGTTACTGCACTGGAAATTCTGTTAATGCTTAACGGATATAATCCAAATGGCTTGGAAAATCCGGGAGTCTTCGGTAGCAGACTGGAGGCAGCGGTGCGGCAGTTCCAGAAAGACCGTGGACTGTCTGTAGATGGTATCGCAGGATACAATACATTCAAAGCACTTATTAAATAAAAAGAATCCCCGGCGGCCAGCCGGGGAGAAAATAAAGAAATTAACACAAGGTATTAAACACGTCTACAGCAACTTTTTGCATACCTGGTATTAAATGGCTGTATGTATCCATAGTAGTGCTTATTTTTGCGTGTCCAAGACGTTCCTGTACAATTTTAGGGTGCACGTTAGCAGCTAAAAGCACAGATGCATGGGTGTGGCGTAATGTATGGAAAGACTTATAGGAGACATCAGCGGCCCTACACAACCTTTTAAAACTCTGGCAGATACCTCCTCTGCTTAAAATAGTACCATCTTTCTTACAGAAAACAAAATCTCCTGTTCTGTCCATAGACAACAGCATTTGCATGGTGGCCTTATCCAAATCTATCCTTCTTGTGGACGCTTTTGTTTTTGGTGCACAAATTTCCCGCACACCATTTTGGCAATGGGAAACGGTACGCCGCACCATTAAAAATTCTTGCTCAAAGTTTACGTCCTCCCATTTAAGTGCCAATATTTCGCCGATGCGCATACCTGTCCGGTATGCGATATTTACAATGTCCACAATTTGTTCGTGGAATCCTTGCACGTTAAGGAGTGCAGCGATTTCTTCTTGCGTAAAAACTTTAATCTCTTTAGCACTCTGCTCCTTAGGCACCTTTATTCTTACATAAGGATTTTCTTCCACATATCCCTCCTGCTTCGCAAATTTAAAGGACTGCGACAGAACCTTTGTAATGTTTATAATCGTCTCTGTTTTAAGATGTTCGGATTTTTTTAAAATATAATCCTGCAGCATAGTTCTGGTTATTTCCTTTACCAAATAATCGCCGAAGGCTGGCTTTAGTTCTCTGTTTATGGTACATATGTAATTCCATTTTGTGCTGTTTCGTATTTCTAAGGATTTTTCGCTTATCCATAAATCCAATATTTTAGAGTACAGCATTGTACTTCCTCCCCGGCTGTATTAATAATCTTCCTGTATAATATTCCAAACCCTGTCAAGGACTTCTTCTCGGGTAGCGCGAACATATCCGTAGTCTTCTTTTAAGAGCCAATAACCAAAAGCGCAATAGGCAAAAACGACATTGCTATCCGCATAGTCGCACACAACAAACCACGGTTCCCGAGAATAGGCATTCTGCATAGCATAACAATAATTTTTTCCTGCTGAACTTGAATATTCAACCATTCTCAAAAAATTGGAAACTTGCCCTTTTGTTACATTAAAAAATGCCTGTTTAGATTTCATGCTTTTCACCATTCCAAATACATGCTACAATGTACTTGCCTTTCTTTTTTTTGATTGGTGCCGGTTGCGTGTCTTGGTAGGGCTGCACCGGCTTTTGTTTTAATTTGTAACTATACAATACACTATTTTTTATATAATGTCAACTGTATTTTATAAATAAATTTATATTTTTTAAATTTTAAAATTGACATAATATAAAATTAAATGTATGATTAAAGAAAAGGAGGTAAAGCAATGCATACAGATGTAAGAGAGTATATAAACTTGTGTCGGGTAAAAAAAGGAAATATGACAGAGGCAGAACTTGCCAGGCGGACCGGACAGACGCCGCAAAATATGAATAATAAATACAAAAGAAACACTTTTAAAATCTCTGAGTTGCAAAAAGTGGCAGAAGCTATGGACGCAGAGTTAAAAATAACATTTGTGGACAAAGAAACAAATAAGCCAATTATATAATGTATTTTATATAAAAACAATAAAAAAGTGGAATAAATATAATATAAAATATATAAAAGCATTGACAGGATATAAAAAATAGTGTATTATATACTTGTAAGGAAGATAACTTATAAGTAACCGGGCAAGCGGAGAAAGGAGGAAACATGGAAGACATGAGCGTATTTAAAAGTTATTTAAGAAGGTTGCTGCAAGATTTAAAAGACCTTAGAGAAGCCTTAAAAAATAAAGAATATGAGAAAGCAGAAGAAATGACTGAAAAACTCATAGATGATACCCAGAAGGGAATTGAGGACAACTAAAAAGAAATGGCATTAGAGAACAAAGCAGAGAGGGCGGGCTTGCCACCGCTCCCCACTAAAAGAAGTATAGCAGATAACAAATAAATTGTAAATAGAATCCCCGGCGGCCAGCCGGGGATTAATATTGTATCATCTTCGGAAAAATTCTTACTATATATAACATATCATTTTTGCGGTATTCTTTGTTCGTCCCCTTTTTGTCCCCTTTTTTGCTTTTTGGACGTTGTAAAGCGCCACAAGCCTTTGTAAATAAAGGGATTCAAAAAAATACCATAGTTTTTAAAACTATTTGTAAAGAGGGAAATCCGGTGCTCAACAATTTCTATACCATGATTTCAAGTGGTTATTATTCTGTATTTGCGCTTTGTTAATCTTTTAAAATAGCAAAATAAGTAAAAAAATCAAGCGTTTAAAGCAATTTTAGTCTACTTTTTTCGAAAAGAAGTCATTATAATAAAAGCGCAAATTGTGTAAGAAGACATGAGGAGGAACATCATGAAACTATGTTTACAGGCAGGAGAGGTGAAACAGATTGGAGATTATTTTTCTGTTTCTACGAACAGTGTAGAAATCCGTATTCTGTTTTTGACAGATTCTATTTTAAGAATCCGCGCAGGCTTTGATGGGGAGTTTGCAGAGGAATCTTACAGTCTTGTAATGACAGCCTGGGAAGACCGGATGGATGTGTTCATGAAGAAATACCGGACACGGGTACAGCCGGCAAAAGCAGAATTAACAGATGGTGAAGAAAAAGCAATCCTGCAGGGAAAACTGCTGCGTGTAGAGGTGGAGAAAAATCCATTCCGTATCTGCGTATACGATAGGGATAACACGTTGCTGCATGCCGATATTGTAGACCTTGCTTATATGGAAGACAGCAATCACCGGAGAATTCATACCAGCGAAATTTCTGAGGATGACTGTTTTTACGGATTCGGAGAAAAGAGCGGAGTGTTCAACAAGGCTCAGAAGTTCATGGGAATGAGCCCCAAGGATGCAATGGGATATGACCCAAAGGAAACAGATTCTCTTTATAAACACATTCCGTTTTACATTAAACTGAATCGGAAACATCAGAAGGCCGTGGGTTATTTTTACCACAATACGTATGAATGTGATTTTGATATGGGAAAAGAAAAGAGCAATTACTGGAAGCGCCACAGCCGTTACCGTACAGACGGAGGGGATATTGATTTGTTTCTGATTGCAGGTCCGGCTGTCCGGGACGTGGTAGAGCGTTATACAGACCTGACCGGGAAATCTGCTATGCTTCCTGTCTATGCTCTGGGATATCTGGGATCTTCTATGTATTATCCCGAACTGGAAGCAGACTGCGATGACGCTATTTTGGAATTTATTGATACAACCAGAGAAGAGGGAATTCCTGCAGACGGATTTCAGTTATCTTCCGGATACTGTGCCATTGAAACACAGGAGGGGATCAAACGCTGCGTATTTACCTGGAATAAGAAACGGTTTAAAGAGCCAAAAGAGTTTTTCAGCCAGATGAAGGAGCGAGGAATCTGTGTTTCTCCCAATGTGAAGCCGGGAATTCTTCTGGTACATCCAATGCTGGAAGAGATGAAAGAAAAGGGCATGTTTGTCAAAGACAGTGAAACGGATGAGCCGGGAATCGGAACCTGGTGGGGCGGAAAGGGAATGTTTGTGGATTTCACTAAGGCTTCTACCAGAGAAGAGTGGAAAGAGCTTCTGAAAGAAAATGTTCTGGACTATGGTACCAATTCTGTATGGAATGATAACTGTGAGTACGACAGTATGGTAGACAAGGATTGCCGCTGTTCCTTTGAAGGAAAAGGCGGAACGATTGGACAGCTTAAAGCAGTGATGTCCAATATTATGTGTCATGTGACAGATGAGGCCATTCAGGAAACGTTTGGAAACCAGAGACCTTACATTGTCTGCCGTTCCGGACACAGTGGGATTCAGAAATATGCACAGACCTGGGCCGGAGACAATCTGACTTGCTGGGATTCGTTAAAATACAATATTGCCACCATTCTGGGCATGAGTCTGTCCGGTGTGGCAAACCAGGGATGTGATATCGGAGGATTTTACGGACCAGCGCCAGAGGCGGAACTGCTGGTAAGGTGGATTCAGAATGGAATTTTCCAGCCAAGATTTTCCATTCATTCTACAAATATTGACAATACGGTGACAGAACCGTGGATGTACAGTGGCTGCAAAGAGGAAATCCGCCAAGCCATTGAATTTCGGTATCAGATGATTCCGTATCTGTATTCTCTCATGGAACGTGCCCATGAAACTGGACTTCCTATTATGGAGCCCATGTGCAGTGCTTTCCAGCATGACAGCAAGTGTTACGATGAGGGTGTGGACTTTATGTTCGGAGACTCTCTGTTGGTAGCAAATGTGGTGGAAAAAGGTGCAAAGACCAGAAAAGTATATCTTCCGGAAGGTGAAATCTTCTATGATTTCTATAACAGAACCCAATATCAGGGCGGACAGACAGTAGAACTTCCGGTAGAACTGGGAAGCATTCCGCTGTTTATCAGAAGCGGAGCTATTATTCCTATGGCAGCGCATCAATTGAACAACCTTATGCAGCAGAAAGTAACTGCAATCCGGATGATATGTGAAGCAGGCCGGGACGGAGCCTTTACTCTGTATGAAGATGACGGCGCTACAATGGAATATACAAAAGGGGCATACCTGAAAACCCGGATTACTATGCAGGCCGGCGAGCAGACAGCGCTGTCGTTTGTTCATGAAGGTTCCTACGAAACTGCGGTGGAAGATATGTACATTGATATGATTCACCGGGAAAAAGCGCCTTACTGGGTGCAGGTGGACGGACAGGAAGTACCGCATTTCCTGCATAGGAGAAAATTTGAAGAGGCAGAGTTTGGATGGTACTACAGCCAGAGTCTGAAATCAGTTCAGATTAAATATAAAAATCCAAAGAAGGATTACAAAGTAGTCGTATCTTTTGAACAATTCGATATGATTGGAATGTAAAAAAGAAAATGGAGGTTTGCTATGAGCACAACGAAAAAGAATGTAAAACCGTTTGGAATACGGGATAAAGTGGGCTATATGTTTGGTGATTTCGGAAATGACCTTACTTTCGTATTGTCCTCTATGATGTTGTTAAAGTTTTATACGGATATTATGGGTGTTTCTGCCGCTATCGTCGGAATGATGATGATGGGAGCCAGATTTGTGGATGCGGTGACGGATATCACCATGGGACAGATTGTAGACAGAAGCAGACCTACAGCAAAAGGAAAATTTGCGCCATGGCTTAAGCGCATGTGCGGTCCAGTGGCAGTGGCATCAGTGCTTTTGTATGCTACCTGGTTCCAGGACATGCCTATGGCTTTTAAGGTGTTCTGGATGTTCTTTTCTTATCTGCTGTGGGGAAGTGTCTGCTATACAGGAATTAACATTCCTTATGGTTCTATGGCTTCCGCAATTTCCGAAAAACCGGAAGACAGAACGTCTCTCTCTAATTGGAGAACCATTGGTGCAACACTTGGAAACATTGCCATTGGTGTAATTCTGCCATTGTTTGTATACTATACAGACAGTGAAGGAAAGCAGTGGCTTTCCGGAACAAGAATGAGCATTGCAGCCGTAATTTGTTCGGTTCTGGCCGTAATCTGTTATCTGCTGTGCTACAATCTGGTTACAGAACGTGTGAAAATTGAACAGAAAACAGAGAAATTTTCTGTGATGTTCCTGGTAAACAGCCTGATTCAAAATAAAGCATTAATCGGAATTGCCGTTACTTCTTTATTCCTGATTCTGGCACAGATTTCTCTTGGAAACATGGGAGCTTATCTGTATCCAAACTATTTTAGAAATATTGCAATTCTTTCCGTGATTTCTCTGATTGGACATATGATTACACTGGCTATGTCTCCATTCATTGAAACTTTTGCAAAGAAAATCGGAAAGAAAGAAATTGCCATTGTAGCTTCTGTTTTGGGAGCGGTTCCCATGCTGGTAGCCTTTGTTTTGCACACAAAAAATGTCATTGTGTGGATGGTGTGCTACTGTATTACCTGGGTAGGTGTATCTATGTTCATTCTGATTTGCTGGGCAATGATTACCGATGTTATCGATGATACAGAAGTGAAAACAGGAAGCCGTTCTGACGGAACTGTATATTCTATTTACTCTTTCTGCAGAAAACTGGGCCAGGCTTTGTCTTCCGGTTTGACAGGGGTACTGCTGTCTATGGTTGGATACTCTACGGCTACCGCTTTTGACACACCGGTTGTCAATGGAATCTATAACATTACCTGCCTGGTTCCAGGTATTGCTTTTGTACTGATGTTCTTATCTCTGGTATTTTTATATCCATTGAATAAGAAAAAGGTAGAGGAAAATGCAAAGAAACTTTTGGAAAAAAGATAAGGTGGAATGGCCATGTTTTTGAACTGTCAATATTATAGTACCGCATTGCAGCACAATACGCAGATTCAAGTGATTATCCCCACACCTGAGGGACAGGAACAGATTACCGGAGAAGAAACAAAGAAGCGGTATGATTATAAAAAAGGACTTCCGGTAGTCTATCTGCTGCATGGAGCCTATGGTGACTGCAGCAGCTGGGTACGCTTCAGCAATATTGAACGATATGCTCAGTCTCATCAGATAGTTGCGGTGATGGCTTCTGTGGAAAACAGTTTTTACCAGAATATGTATCATGGAAATCCTTATTTTACCTATATTACAGAGGAGCTTCCTGCATTTGTCACAGCTCTGTTTCCGGTTTCTGAAAAGCGGGAGGATACTTTTGTTGCCGGATTTTCCATGGGCGGCTATGGCGCTTGGTATGTGGGGCTGTCCTGCCCGGAGCGCTACAGTAAGATTGCCGGGATGTCTGCTGCCATGGATATTGCAGAACTGGGAAAACAGTGCCGGGATGGAAAGGTAGAGGGCCCCTTTGCCTGGGAAAATATTTTTGACAATCCGGAGCAGCTTGCGGGTACAGAGAAAGATATTTTTGAACTGTATCGGCGCTGCCAGGAAAACGGAGTGATTCCGGAGTTGTATCAGGCATGCGGAACAAAAGATTTTCTGTATGAAATGAACCTGGACGCAAAACGGCGTTTGGAAAAGATGGGGGCAAAGCTTACCTGGTCAGAAACCGAAGGGGCTATGCACAACTGGGATTACTGGGATAAAGAGATTCAGAAAATACTGGATTGGATGATGAACAAAACTTGTATTTAGTAGAAAAAAGCGCCTGCCGGATATGGTGAGGCGCTTTTTTCTGCCGTTGCATTTATTTCGCGTAATTGTCAAAATACCCCTGAATGTAAATAATCGGAGTTCCCTTATCTCCGGAGCCGGAGGTCAGGTCTGCAAGAGAACCCAAAAGGTCGGTCAGACGTCTCGGAGTGGTTCCCTGTGTCACCATGGTACCCTTTAAGCTGGCAGCTTTCTCATCTTTTTCTGTAATATAATTCTTAATGGCATCTTTTAATTCTACGCCGGATAATTGAGCAAAATCGTTGTCAGCCAGATATTTCAGTTTCACTTCGTTTGGTGTTCCTTCCAGTCCATTGGTGTAAGCCGGAGAAACTACCGGGTCAGCAAGTTCCCAGATTTTTCCAACCGGGTCTTTAAACGCGCCGTCACCGTAAACCATCACTTCCACGTTTTTGCCTGTTTTTTCCAGCATGGATTTGTGAATAGCAGAGACTACTTCTTCACATTTAATCGGGAAGAGTTTTACCGTATCTTCTGTGGCTTTGTTGGAACCCAGAAGACCGTAGGCGTCATTGTAGCCGCTGCCGTTTATGCTCTTTGTCATAATGTCGTCTAAAGAATAAACTTTCTCTGCACCGTTGGCTTTTAAGATTCGTTTTGTTCTCTGGCGTGTGTGGATATCGCAGGCCAGTACGCTTTTAGTATAAGAGAGGATAGCCTTTGGATTATTTGCAAAAATGATTTCCACTTCTGCACCGGCTTCCTGAATCAGCTGTTTGTAATATTCTACATAGTCCACGCCTGTGAAAACGTGTTTTTCGTATCCGAATAATGCTCTGTAAGTTTCCTCTGTGAGCACATCAGACCAGGGATTAATATTTTTCTCATCCAAAAGGTCCAGGTCTACCAGATGATTACCCACTTCGTCAGAAGGATAGCTGAGCATGAGTACGATTTTTTTGCAGCCCATGGCGATTCCTTTTAAACAGATAGAGAAGCGGTTGCGGCTTAAAATGGGGAAAATCACGCCTACGGTATCATCGCCGAATTTTTCTTTTACGTCTGCAGCAATGTCCTTTACACCAGCATAGTTTCCCTGTGCTCTGGCTACAACAGCCTCTGTTACAGCAATGACATCTTTGTCGCAAATTTCAAAGTTTTCGCTTTCGGAAGCTTTCAGCACGCAGTCTACTACGATTTCGGAAAGATTGTCACCTTTGCGGATAATCGGGGCTCTGACACCTCTTGAAATGGTTCCAACCATGCGTTCTTTCTTTTCCATATTTATATACCTCCATTGGTTTTTCACAAAATTATGGGCAGAAAAATCCTGCCTATTTCATAATACGTTGAAATTCGTCTGTATGCAAGGGAAACCTGTGTTTTTGCAAAAAAATCCCGATTTCTGCCGAAAAAAAGTTTTTGCCCTGGGGAGAATCCCCCCAGGGGGCTTGTTTGCAGAGGTGAAATTTGATAAAATGACTCCAAAAAACAGCCTATTTGGAGATAAAGGACAGATTAAAATGGAAAAAAACAAAGTATTTTGCCTGGGAAATTTTCAGGCAGAACCGGGAGAGAAAAAAAGCGGTTATCTTTTCGTGGGAAACGGAGAATTTGAACTGCCTGTGACTATTTTGAACGGAGAAAAACGGGGGAAAACCGTGTTGATTACAGCCGGTGTTCATGCAGCGGAATATGTGGGAATCCAGTCAGCTATGGAGCTGGCAGAGCATTTACATCCGGAAAAGATTGCCGGTACGGTTGTCATTGTAAAGGTGGTAAACCGCCAGGCGTTTGAAATGCGCAGCGGCAGCGAAGGGTTTGAAGACGGGGTGAATTTAAACAGGGTATTTCCTGGAAAAGAAACGGGCAGCCAAATGGAGCGGCTGGCCTATGCCATTGAAAAGGAACTGTTTCCGGGAGTGGATTTTTATATTGATTTGCACAGCGGTGACAGCTATGAGCAGCTGACACCTTATATATATTACGCAGGTGTAGCAGAGCCCCGGGTGGTAGAGGCAGCCAGAGAGATGGCGCAGCAGGCAGATGTGCCCTATATGGTGCGTTCCTGTGTGGCAGGCGGCGGCTGCTATAATTATGCGGCGCAGCTTGGGATTCCGTCGGTTTTGATTGAACGGGGACAGATGGGAGCATGGACAGAGGAAGAAGCGCATTCTACCAGACGGGATGTGAGAAATATCTTGTGTCATCTGGGCGTGTATCTGGGACAAAAGGATTACAGAAATTATTATCCCCTGGAGGTGACAGACGTCAGCTATCAGGCGGCAAACCAAAATGGTATCTGGTATCCTTATAAAAGTCCGGGGGATATGATACGGCAGGGAGAAGTCCTGGGCGTGGTCAAGGATTATGAGGGAACTGTGCTGGAAGTGTGCAGGGCGGAATATGACGGTGTGGTCTTGTATCAGACAGGCAGTCTGCAGGTAAAAGAGAGCGGCCCTATGATTGCCTATGGAAAGATTTCCAGAGAGGCGGATAACCGGAAGAAAAAAATTGCAGGATACTGGACAAAGCGCAGTACCAGTTTTCAGGAACAGAGACGTGCAGAACTGCACAGCAGCCTGGCAGACCGGTGGTTAAAGGAAATCGGGAAATACCTGCCCAAGAAAAAACTGAAAATTCTGGATGTGGGCTGCGGCTCAGGCTTCTTTACTATTTTGCTGGCACAGCAGGGGCATGAAGTGCTTGGGGTGGATTTGACTCCGGATATGATAAAGAGGTCAAAAGAACTGGCAGAGGAAGAGGGAGCAGACTGTATCTTCCAGGTTATGGATGCGGAAAATCTTACCTTTGCGGATGAAACTTTTGATGTGGTTATTTCCAGAAATCTGACCTGGACGCTGCCGGATGCCAACAGAGCCTACCGGGAATGGCTGCGGGTGCTGAAAAAGGGAGGTTGTCTGCTGAATTTTGACGCCAACTACGGGGCAAGCGATTGTGCAGATACGTCTCATTTGCCCCAAAATCACGCACACAATAAGCTGGGAGAGGAACTTTTGCAGGAATGTGAAGAAATTAAGAGACAGCTTCCTATCAGTTCTTATCAGCGTCCTGCCTGGGATGTGGGAGTCCTTGGAAATCTGGGAACCGCAGAACTGTTTTTAGATTTTAGTGTCAGCAAAAGAATTTATATGGAAAAGGATGAATTTTATAATCCGGACCCGCTTTTTGTCATTAGTGCCAGAAAAGGAGAATGAAATGAAAAAATATATCCTTAAGCGCCTGCTGCAGTTGATTCCCATTCTGCTGGTGATTACCTTTCTCTCTTTTGGCATGATGCGTCTGGCAGGAAGCGACGCAGTATTGCAGAAAATGGAAAATACGGGAATGATAGTTTCTCAGGAGGTCATGGACAAAGCGCGGGCGGAACTGGGGCTGGATAAGCCCTTTCTGACACAGTATTTTGTATGGCTGGGAAATCTGCTTCACGGAGACATGGGAACCAGTTATATATCCGGGAAAGCAGTTTTTCCTGCCTTTATCTCTAAACTTCCGGCAACTTTGCTGCTTACAGTGGTTTCCATTGCCCTTACCATTATCATTTCCATTCCTTTGGGGGTTCTGGCTGCTGTGAAACAGAACCGGTTTACAGACTATCTTATCCGGGCTGCCAGTTTTTTGGGAAACAGTATGCCTAATTTTTTTGTAGCGCTGCTCTTGATGTATTTTTTTGCTATTCGTGTAAAGATATTTCCGGTTATTGCTTCGGAAGTCAGTATGGAAAGCGTGGCGCTTCCCAGCCTCACCCTTGCCATTGCCATGTCTGCAAAGTATCTCCGGCAGGTACGGGCCACAGTTTTGGATGAGCTGAGTAAGGATTATGTGGTTGGTGCAAAGGCCAGGGGGGTCCGTTTTTCTGTGACACTCTACAAAAGTGTGCTAAAAGCCTGTCTGGTGACCATTATTACGCTGCTTACCCTCTCTATTGGAAGTTTGTTAGGCGGCACGGCCATTGTAGAATCTATCTTTTTGTGGGATGGAGTAGGAAAACTGGCAGTAGACGCCATTAATATGAGAGATTACCCCATGATTCAGGCCTATGTTATGTGGATGGCAATTATTTATGTCTGTGTGAATCTCATAACGGATCTTTCTTACCGTGTTCTGGACCCAAGAATTCGTTTAGGGGGTGAAAAGGCATGAGTCAAGAGAAAAAAATGCCGTCTTTGCGGAAGCAGAAAATCAGAAAGAATCATACAAAAACCAGGCTGGTTGTTTTTTTGATTCTTGCCGCAGGATTGCTGCTGACTGCTGTTTTTGCACAGCAGATTTGCCCTTATGACCCCAATGCCCAGGATACCAGCATTTCGCTTCAGCCTCCCAGCGCGGCACATCCGGCAGGAACAGACCGCTTCGGACGGGATATGTTTTCACGTATTTTGGTAGGTCTTCAGACCAGTGTGCTGGCTACCCTTTCTCTGGTGGTTATAATTACCCTGGTGGGAACCGTACTGGGGGTTTTGTGCGGGTATTATGAGGGGGTTCTGGACTCTGTGGTAATGCGGATTTCAGATGTATGTCTGGCGTTTCCGGGGCTGGTCTTTGCCTTAGCAATCGCAGCCCTGTTAAATGGGGGATTGCATAATGCGGTACTGGCCTTGGCGGTGATCAGCTGGCCTAAATATGCCAGAATTGCCAGAAGTCAGACTTTGGCACAGAAAAGTACAAATTATATTGCTGCTGCAAAACTGGCAGGAAGCAGTTCCCGGCAGATTATAGTAAAACATATTCTTCCCAACTGTGCAGGACCGATTTTGGTTACCGCTATGCTGGATATTGGAACTATGCTGATGGAGCTGGCAGGACTGTCTTTTCTGGGACTTGGAGCACAGCCGCCTACCGCGGAACTGGGAAATATGATGAGCGGCGGAAGAAGCATGCTGCAGACGTATCCGTGGGTCATTCTGGGGCCGGGAATTGCGATTTTTATCGTGGTCGTTATTTTTAATCTTTTAGGCGATACAGTGAGGGATTATTTAGATCCCCGCAACAGCCGCAGAAAATAAAAAAACGTCTTGTGAAAGGAAGGAAAACACATGGGAAAAATGAAAAAAATATCGGCACTATTGATGGCCGTCTGTCTGGGAGCAGGACTTCTGCCAGGCTGTGCCTCCGGGGGAGAGAAAAAAGCAGATGACGAAAAAGCAAAAGATACGGGAAAAAAGACTTTTGTATTCGGAGATACTACGTTTAACCCTGAAAACGAAGAACCTGATGTAAATCCTCATAATACCTATTCCGGCTGGGCCTGTATCCGGTATGGTATCGGTGAAACTCTTTTTAAGTATTCCGATACCATGGAAATCCAGCCCTGGCTGGCAAAGAGTTATGAAAATATAGATGAACTGACCTGGAAAATCACTCTGCAGGACAATGTGAAGTTTACCAGCGGCAGAGCCATGGACGGTGAAGCAGTAAAAGAATGTCTGGAAGATTTGGTAAAAGTACATGAGCGTGCAAAAGGGGACTTAATGATTGATACCATTACAGCAGAGGGGCAAACAGTTACCATAAAAACAACAGAACCCAAACCTACCTTATTAAATTACCTCAGCGACCCCTATGGCTGTATTGTAGACGTATCCGCAGGAGTGACAGAAGACGGTATTGTGGCAGGCACAGGCCCATACAAAGCAGAATCTCTGGTGTCAGGGGAAGAACTGAAACTGGTAAAAAATGAAGACTACTGGGACGGCGAGCCGGGATATGATGAAATTACCGTACGCACTATTTCAGACGGGGACACCCTGACCATGGCGCTGCAGTCCGGTGAGATTGACGCTGCTTACGGTATGCCGTATGCCAGCTATCCTCTGTTTGAAAACGAGGAGTATACGTTCTCAAGCTGTGCGACCAGCCGTGCTTTTTTTGTTCATATGAACTTTGAAAGTCCGGTGATTCAGGATTCGGCTGTGCGGAAAGCCATTGCCATGGGGATTGACAAAGAGGGATTTGTAGATACTTTGCTGGATGGAAATGGCTACCCTGCTGTGGGAGCGTATCCGGATAACTTTACGTTTGGAGGAGATGCAGTTACAGCAGAAACATATGATACAGAGGGGGCAAAAAAAGTCCTGGAAGAGGCTGGCTGGATAGACTCTGACGGAGACGGCATTCGTGAAAAGGACGGACAGGAGTTAGAAATCCGCTGGCTGACGTACCCAAGCCGTCAGGAGCTTCCTCTGCTCGCAGAATCTGCACAGGCTACTTTGAAAGAAATCGGTATGGATGTGAAGATTAACAGTACTGCAGACCATAACAGCATACGGACGAATGCTTCTGCCTGGGATGTGTATGCCAGCGCCATGGTAACGGCGCCTACCGGAGATCCGGAATATTTCTTTACCACACACTGTCTGGACAGTTCGGCGGTAAACAACGGACATTACCACAGTGATAAACTGGAGCAGTTAGAAAAGGAAATGGCAAAAACTTTTGATACAGAACGCAGAAGTGAGTTGGCAGTGGAAATGCAGCAGACGATTTTGGATGATAATGCCTTTGTATTCTGCTCGCATCTGAAGATGAGCATGATTAGCAAGGCCAGTGTTACCGGACTGACTGCGCACCCCTGTGATTTTTATGAAATTACGGTAGATTTGGCACCTGCATCATGAGACGATTTCTATTGGAAGGAGAAGGGCGTATGAAAGAAATATTGACCTATCAGTCTGTAGAAATCTGTTTCAACGGCACGGCTGTGATACGAGATACCAGTTTTACCCTTCATGAGGGAGAAATTCTGGGTATTGTAGGTGAATCCGGCAGTGGGAAGAGTACTCTTTTAAAAGCGGCAATGGGACTTCTGGGAAACGACGGAATGGTAACCAGGGGTGATATCTGGTTTCAGGAAAAGGATATTCCGGATTTGCCTGAAAAAGAACTGCGGCAGATTCGAGGTGAAAAAATCGGCATGATTTTTCAGGATGCAGGCGCCTCTCTGTGTCCTATCCGGACCATTGGAGAGCAGATTTATGAGAGTATTTCCGCACATAAAAAAATCACCAGGGCAGAGGCCAAAGGGAAGGCATTGGATTTATTTGAAAAGCTCTATTTTAAAGACGGCGAGAGGATTTGGAACAGCTATCCTTTTGAACTGTCGGGAGGAATGAACCAGAGAGTTGGTATTGTTCTTGCTATGCTTATGCAGCCGCCGGTACTTTTGGCAGATGAGCCAACCAGCGCCCTGGATGTGGCTGTTCAGCGGCAGGTGGTACAGGAAATACTGCGGCTGAGAGAACTTTTTGGCACAGCCGTGATACTGGTAACCCATGATATCGGGGTGGTGTCTGCGCTGGCAGATACCATACTGGTTTTAAAAGATGGACAGGTGGCAGAATATGGATCTGCCCGGCAGATTCTGCAGTATCCGGAAAAGGAATACACACAGAGACTGCTGGCAGCAGTACCAAAATTGCGGAGGGCATAGATGAAACCGGTTTTAGAAACAAAAGAATTGACTAAAATATTTGCCGCAGAGGGAAAGTCTGATTTTACAGCTGTTGACCATGTAAATTTTCAGCTGTATCCGGGAGAAATCCTGGGGATTGTAGGGGAGTCGGGAAGCGGCAAAAGCACGCTGGTAAGGGCTGTGTCCCGCCTGACAGATGTGACGGAGGGCAGTATCTTTCTGGACGGACAGGATATTACGAGAATAAAAGGAAAGGCTCTGCGCCAGTGTTATAAGAAACTCCAGATGGTATTTCAGACTCCCGTTACTTCTTTTGACCCAAGAAGAACCCTAGGGGACGGAATCGGAGAAAGTCTGCGAAACAGCGGAACTTCTAAAGCAGAGGCCAAAAAAGAGGTTTTACGCCTGCTTTCCCAGTGCGGACTTTCAGAGGAATTTTATGGACGATACCCCCACGAAGTCAGCGGCGGTCAATGTCAGAGAGCAGCCATTGCCAGAGCTCTGGCCGTACAGCCAAAGATCGTGATTTGTGATGAGGCAACCAGTTCGCTGGACGTGACTGTACAGCAGCAAATCCTGGAACTTTTGAAAAAATTAAAGGAAGAGAGGAATCTTTCCTACCTGTTTATATGCCATAATCTGGCTTTGGTGCAGATGTTTTGTGACCGTGTGCTGGTCATGAAGGACGGAAAAATCGTGGAAGAGGGCACTCCGGATGAAGTGATTATGCAGCCAAAAGAAGCGTATACGAAGCTGTTAGTGGAATCAGTGCTGTAAAGCAGAAAAATATTCAAATTCAGAAAGGGCTGTGCTATAATAAATTCATGCTTTTATATAGGGAGTATGCTTACTTGCTAAAGGGAGAAAACATCATATGTATCGCATTTTTATAGTAGAAGATGATAGCGGTATCGCCGGTGCCATACAAAAACAGACGGAAAGCTGGGGAATGGAGGCAAGGTGCACCGAGGATTTTCATGACATCATGGCAGAATTTGCCGCCTGGAGGCCTCAGTTGGTGCTGATGGATATTTCACTGCCTTTTTTCAATGGCTATTACTGGTGTCAGAAAATCAGGGAGGTGTCTAAAGTGCCGGTGATTTTTATTTCCTCGGCTTCCGATAACCTGAATATTGTTATGGCGCTGCAGGCCGGAGCGGATGATTTTATTGCAAAGCCCTTTGATTTTTCCGTACTCATGGCAAAGATACAGGCGGTTCTGAGAAGAACTTATGATTACGGAACCCAGGTATCTGTTCTGGAGCACAGAGGGGCGCTTTTATCCAAGGAAGACGCCCTTTTGCATTACGAAGGAAGAAAAATTGATTTGACGAAAAATGAATACCGGATTCTTCTCACGCTTATGGAGCAGAAGGGGAAAATCGTCAGCAGGGAAAGGCTGATGGAAAAATTGTGGGAAAATGACAGTTTTGTAGATGAAAATACCCTGAGCGTCAATGTGAACCGCCTGCGTAAAAAACTGGAAAAAGAGGGACTGACGGGATTTATTACAACAAAAGTAGGCATGGGATATTTGATAGAATCGGCGGTGACCACATCATGAGAGAGTTGGGAAGCTATTTGAAACATCATGGGAGAGTGCTGTTCTTTTACGGTATTTGTTCCGGCATTTTTATTCTGTTCTTCTTTCTGTATCAGATACCTGTGGAGGCGGCGCTTTACAGTGCAGCAGTCTGCGGCGCGCTGGGGGTGCTGCTTGTATTTCCCCACTTTCTCGCATTTCGGAAAAAACGCAGAGAATTGCAGAGTCTTTACAGGCAGCAGGAGTTTTCCGTAAACAATCTGCCAGAGCCTGAGGGAATTCTGGAGAGGGACTATCAGGAACTGATGGAAGAATGGAACAGACGATACAGAAGCATGGAAGAAGAGCATAGCAGAAAATACAGGGATATGATGGAATATTATACCCTCTGGGTACACCAGATAAAGACGCCCATTGCTTCTATGTACCTGAATCTGGAAAATGAGGATACTGCCCTTTCCAGAGCCATAAAAGGAGATTTAATGAGGATTGAGCAGTATGTAGACATGGTATTGTGTTATCTCAGACTGGACAGCGAGGATACGGATTATATGTTTCAGGAATATGGGATGGACGGAATTGTCAGACAGGCGCTGCACAGATTTTCGTCTTCTTTCATCAATGGGAAAATCCGTCTGGAATATCAGCCTGTAAAGAGCAGGGTACTGACAGATGAAAAGTGGCTGTTGTTTGTTATTGAGCAGGTTTTGTCCAATGCGCTGAAGTATACAAAATCCGGGGGCCGGATATGGATTGAGGAGGCAGAGCCGGGGATTCTCTGTATCGGGGATACGGGAATCGGTATTGCACCAGAGGATTTGCCCAGGATTTTTGAAAAGGGATATACCGGATACAACGGCAGATGTCAGAAAAAAGCCAGTGGAATCGGGCTGTATCTTTGCAGCCGTATTTGTAACCGCCTGGGGCACAGAATTTGGGTATCCTCCGCAGTAGGAGCGGGAACCCGGGTGTATCTGGATGTGAGAAAGGCCCATTTGGAAATCGAATGACAGAGCGTCTTACAAAAATGTAAGAAGAACACAGGGAAATGTAAGCCAAAGCTATGGCAGGACATTTCCCTGTTTTGCTACAATAAGACGGTAAAAGAGAGGACAAAAGCAAGGAGGACAAAATAAATATGGTAATTTTGGAAGTGAAAAATCTGAAAAAAACCTATACCACCAGATTCGGAGGCAATCAGGTACAGGCATTGAAAAATGTGAATTTCACCATAGAAGAGGGAGAATATACAGCCATTATGGGAGAGTCCGGATCCGGAAAAACCACGCTTTTAAATATTCTGGCAGCGCTGGACAGACCCACAGGCGGAACTGTGCTTCTGGACGGAAGGGATATTTCCAGAATAAAAGAAGCAGATTTGTCTGTGTTCCGAAGAAATCATCTGGGCTTTGTATTTCAGGAATTTAATCTTCTGGACACCTTTTCAATCCGGGATAATATTTATCTGCCGCTGGTGCTGGGAGGAAAGCATTACAGACAAATGGAGGTGCTTTTAGAACCTTTGGCCGCAAAGCTGGGAATTAAAGAAATATTAGACAAATACCCTTACGAGATTTCGGGGGGACAGAAGCAGAGAGCCGCTGTAGCCAGAGCGCTGATTACCAGTCCGAGGCTGATTCTGGCAGATGAACCAACCGGGGCTCTGGATTCCAAGGCAACAGACGAACTTTTACGGCTTTTTGGAACGGTAAACCAGGAGGGGCAGACGATTTTAATGGTAACCCATTCGGTTAAAGCTGCAAGTCATGCCCAGAGGGTGCTGTTTATTAAGGATGGAGAGGTGTTCCATCAGCTTTACCGAGGAAACGATACCAATCAGCAGATGTACGAGAAGATTTCCAGCACCCTGACCATGCTGGCATCAGGAGGTGAGGCGCAGTGAAAAGAGGATTTTATTTCAGAATTGCCTGGACAGGGATAAAGAACAATAAAAAGATTTATCTTCCCTATATTCTGGCTTCTGTGGGCATGATTCTCATGTTTTACATCATTGTATTTTTATCCAGCAGTCCCACAGTCAGGGAAATGCAGGGCGGAAATACCATGCAGGGGGTACTTGGCTTTGGGGTTTTCATTATGGCAGGGTTTGCGCTGATTTTTCTGTTTTATACCAATTCCTTTCTTATGCGAAGGAGAAAGCGGGAGTTTGGTATGTATCATGTGCTGGGGATGGGGAAGAAAAACCTGGCAAAGGTTATGGTTTGGGAAGGTGTACAGGTGACGGTGATTTCCCTGCTGGGCGGTCTTTTAGGGGGGATTTTGTTTTCAAAGGCAGCAGAACTTGTCATGATTTCCATGCTGGAGGGGAAAGCAGGTTATGCGTTCACGATAAGCACAGAAGCATTGCTGTGGACTCTGAAAGTCTTTGGCAGCATTTTTCTGCTGATTTTAATAAAATCTCTGCTGCAGATTTTTTTCTCAAAACCCATTGAATTGCTCCGAAGTGAAGCTGTGGGAGAGAAACCGCCGAAAGCCAACTGGCTGGAAGGGATTCTGGGTGTTGTGATACTGGCAGCTGCTTACTATCTTGCGGTATCCATTGAAGAACCTATGGCGGCTATATTCTGGTTTTTCGTGGCGGTGGCTATGGTAATTGTCAGCACCTATATTCTCTTTCGGACAGGTTCGGTGCTGCTTTGCAAGGTGCTGAAGAAAAATAAGAACTATTATTATAAATCGGGACATTTTGTTTCCATATCCTCTATGATGTACCGCATGAAGAGAAACGGTTATGGTCTGGCATCCATTTGTATCCTTTCTACTATGGTGCTGGTTATGGTGTCAGCAGTCTCCTGTATGTTTATTGGTTCGGAAGACCAGCTGCGTACCCGTTATCCCAGAAATATTGTAATCGATACGTATTCGGAGAATCAGGAAGTAATCGATATGGTACACCGTCTGGCGGCAGAGACCTTAGAGGAACAGAAAAAACAAGCTGAAAATGTGCTTCATTATCGTTTTACAGTGGCAGCAGGTTATGAAGAGGGAAAGACAATCAGTCTGGACCCGGGAAAAATAGAAAAATTTGCTATGTCTACAGGGGAAAATATCCGGCAGCTTTTTGTAGTGCCTTTGGAAGATTACAATCGTATTATGGGGGCAGATGAAACGCTGCAGGAGGATGAAGTCCTGGTTTATCAGACAAAATCATCCTACAAGTATGATGAAATCGCTTTTGACGATGGCACAAAGTGGAAGGTGAAGAAAAAACTCAGTGAATTTGTGGATAACGGCGTGGATTCCATGCAGATTATGCCTTCTGTTTTTATTTTTGTAAAGGATATGGATACTGTAAGTCAGGTGTGCAGCAAATGGAAAGAGCTGCAGGGAGAATCCCTGGTGAAAATGCACGATTATTACGGATTTGATTTGCAGGGAAGTGATGAGGAAAAAATTGCCGTAGCAAACAGTTTAAGGGAAAAAAGAGACGGACTTCTGCAGCAAGGTTATGAAAGAATAGACATAGAGGACAGCGCGTCAGAGCGGGCAGATTTTTACGCCATGTACAGTGGTATGTTTGTTCTGGGAATTTTATTGGGCTGTGTCTTTATTCTGGGTATGGTACTGATTATGTACTACAAGCAGGTAACAGAAGGCTATGAAGACCGGAAACGTTTTGAAATTATGCAGAAGGTGGGCATGACCAAACGGGAAATCCGAAAAAGCATCAATTCCCAGGTACTCACCGTATTTTTCCTGCCGCTTCTGGCAGCAGGAGTGCATACGGCCTTTGCTTTTCCTATGATGCGGAAGATTCTGCTGCTTTTAGGAGTGACAAACACCGGATTGCTGATAGGCGTTATGGCGGGCTGTTATCTTTTGTTTTCACTTTTCTATATTCTCATGTATGTGATAACTTCAAAGTCTTATTACGGTATTGTCAGCAGCCGTGATTAAACGGATTGGTACTGCTTTCGTTTTTCACTGGGTGAAACGCCGGTAATACTTTTGAAAATCCGGTTAAAATGGGTCAGATTGGAAAAACCTGTTTCTTTGCTGATACGGGTAATGTTGTAATCCGTTTCCAAAAGCATACGCTGGGCGTGAAGCACCCGTGTCATGTTGAGGTATTGAATGATGGTTTTTCCGGTGACTTTCTTAAATTCCCTGCACAGGTGGTAGGGGCTGACATAGAGCATGTCAGCCAGGGCAGAGACAGAAATTTCTTCGGCATAATGCTCGTGAATGTAATTGACCGCCTGTGCAGGTCTTGTTCTGGGTGTGCTTTCCACAGGGGTGTAATCGGCCCGGAGAATGGTCAGCAGAAGCTGATTTAACAGATTTTCCAGATATTCTTTCTGGAAAAGTCCCTCCTCTTTGTCCAGCTCAGTATGAAGCATGGACAGGAGGAGATGAATCATAGATTTCTTAATTTTCTTTAAAGAGAATACTCTGGCGGTTTCCAGCAGGTAGCTGCGGACTTCGGGGTAGACTATCATATCCGGTGTGAAATACAGGACAATACGTTTAAAAGGCACGTTTTTGTCCCCGTAGGAATGGTGCATCACATTGGGAGGGAAGATGATAAATTCGTGAGCGGTCAGATGATACAGCTCGCCCTCTATCATGTGGTGCCGTTCCCCGGATTCTAAATAATACAATTCAAAAAATTCATGAAAGTGGGATTGACACATATTGTCATTCACACCTTCGGCATATCCATAAGCAACTTTTTCTCCATGTGACATGAGAATCGCGGCGGTGTCCAGCATAAGAATCTCCTTTGGTTTTTTGGTACAGAATAGCATAGGGGAGTCCGAATGGCAAGAGGAAAAAGGGAAAATTAGAGCAAGATAAGTAAAAAAACAGGGGATTTCAAGCAAATTTTGTCTATGATTTTCAGGAGGATTTTCTTATAATGTGGCCATAGAAAGCGAAAAGGAGAGAAGCAATGAAAGTATGTTTAAGGGCGGAGAGTGTAAGACAGGAAGACAATTATGTTTCTGTCAGGACAAACTGCGTGGAAATCAGGGTGTATTTTCTGACTGATTCTATTGTGCGAATCCGGGCCGGATTTGACGGAGATTTTGCAGAGGAATCTTACAGTCTGGTGATGACAGGCTGGGAAGACCGCATGGACGGATTTTTAGAAGGCAGACGAAAGAGAGTGCAGATGGCCGAGGCTGTTCTGGAGGACGGAGAAGAGAAAGCTGTTATCCGCGGGAAAGAACTGCGGGTGGAAGTAGAAAAGGAACCGTTCCGTATCTGTGTGTATGATATAGAGAATACTCTTTTACATGCAGACATTGTGGATTTGGCTTACATGGAGGACAGCAATCACCGCCGGATTCATACCAGCGAGATTACGCCGCAGGATTGTTTCTATGGATTCGGAGAAAAGAGCGGAGAATTTAATAAAGCGCAGAAATTTATGAATATGAGTCCTAAGGATGCTATGGGATACAATCCAAAAGAGACAGATTCCCTTTATAAGCACATTCCTTTTTACATTAAGCTGAACCGCGAACATAAAAAGGCTGTGGGATATTTTTACCACAATACTTATGAGTGCGATTTTGACATGGGAAAAGAAAAGAGCAATTACTGGAAAATGCACAGCCGCTACCGGGCAGACGGAGGTGACATTGACTTATTCCTCATTGCAGGACCGTCTATGCGCCAGGTAGTGGAAAGATATACGGATTTAACCGGAAAATCTGCCATGCTGCCCCGGTATGCCCTGGGTTATCTGGGTTCTTCCATGTACTATCCGGAATTGGAAAAAGACTGCGACGATGCGATTCTGGAATTCATTGATACCACAAAAGAAGAGCTGATTCCGGTAGACGGTTTCCAGCTTTCTTCCGGATACTGTGCCATTGAAACAGAGGAAGGCATCAAGCGCTGTGTATTCACCTGGAACAAAAAGCGGTTTAAAGACCCGAAAGACTTTTTTAAACAGATGACAGACAGAGGGGTCTGTGTGTCTCCTAATGTGAAGCCGGGTATGCTTTTGGTACACCCGAAACTGCAGGAAATGCAGGAAAAGGACATGTTTGTCAAGGACAGCCAGAGTGATGAGCCGGGAATCGGAACCTGGTGGGGCGGAAAAGGGATGTTTGTAGACTTTACCAAAGAAGCTACCAGAGAAAACTGGAAAGAAATGCTGAAAGAAAACGTACTGGAATATGGCACCAGTTCTGTGTGGAACGACAACTGCGAATATGACAGTATGGTGGATAAAGACTGCCGCTGCAGTTTTGAGGGAAAAGGCGGTACTATCGGGCAGTTAAAATCCGTTATGTCCAACATTATGTGCCACATTACAGATGAAGCCGTGCATGAAACCTTTGACAACACACGTCCTTACATTGTGTGCCGTTCCGGTCACTGCGGGATTCAGAGATATGCGCAGACCTGGGCAGGGGATAATCTGACTTGCTGGGATTCTCTGAAATACAACATTGCCACTATTTTGGGCATGAGTATGTCCGGTGTAGCCAACCAGGGCTGTGACATCGGCGGTTTTTACGGACCGGCCCCGGAAGCGGAACTGTTTGTGCGCTGGATTCAGAATGGTATTTTCCAGCCCAGATTTTCCATTCATTCCACCAACATTGACAACACGGTAACAGAGCCGTGGATGTACAGCGACTGCAAGGAATATATCCGGGAAGCGATTTCTTTCCGCTATCAGATGATTCCTTATCTGTATTCTCTTATGGAAAGAGCTCATGAAACAGGACTTCCTATTATGGAACCGATGTGCAGTGCTTTCCAGAATGATGAGAACTGTTATGACGAGGGTGTGGACTTCATGTTCGGAGATTTCCTGTTGGTAGCAAACGTGGTGGAAAAAGGTGCGAAGACACGAAAGATTTACCTGCCAAAGGGAGAAACGTTCTATGACTTCTATACCAGAGAAGCCTACGCGGGCGGACAGACCATAGAAATTCCGGTGGATTTGGGAAGTATTCCTCTTTATGTGAGGAGTGGGGCCATGATTCCTATGGCGCTCAATAAAATGGATAACCTGATGAAACAGCAGGCTACCGGTATTTCTCTTCTCTGCGCTGCAGATAAGGACGGGGGCTTTACCCTCTACGAAGACGACGGCGCAACTATGGATTACGAAAAGGGTGTTTACTTAAAAACCCGAATTTCCATGCAGGCAGGAGAGAGAACCGTGCTCACTTTTGCCAATGAAGGCAGCTATGAAACGAAGGTGGAAGATATGTATATCGACATGATACACAGAGAAAAAGCGCCTTACTGGGTAAAAGTAGACGGACGGGAGATTCCGCATTTCCTGCACAGAAGAAAATTTGAGGAAGCGGAGTGCGGCTGGTATTACAGCCAGAGGCTGAAATCTGTGCAGATAAAATATAAGAATCCGAAGAAGGATTATGAAACTGTGGTTTCCTTTGAACAGTTTGACCTGATTGGAATGTAAGCAGAAAGAAAGGAAAGTGGAAAATGAAAAAGTTAGCAGCAATCGCAGCTGTATTGAGTCTCTCTCTGAGCATGCTCAGCGGCTGTGGAAACGAAAGCGCAGCCAGCAGCCAGGAGGCAACGGCTGAAAATCCTATGGTGCTCACGCTGTCCCATGGACTCAGTGAAACCCATACTGTACATATCGCTATGGAAGAATTTGCCGAGGAAGTAAAAGAAAAAACAAAGGGAAGAATCCAGATTAAGATTTTCCCAAACGGACAGCTTGGTTCTGAGACGGAATCCATGGAACAGTTAAATGCAGGCGTAATTGCCATGACAAAGGTAGCAGCTCCAAACCTTGCAACCTTTGAGGAAGGTTACAATACCTTTGGTCTTCCTTATATTTTTGACGATGAAGAGGATTTCTATCAGGTTATGGATTCTGATGCCATGGAGGACTTCTTTTTATCCACAGAAGACGAGGGATTTGTGACTCTGACTTATTATACTTCCGGTGCCCGTTCTTTCTATACCAAGAACACACCCATTCGTACACCGGAAGACTTAAAAGGATTGAAAATCCGTGTGCAGGATATGGAATCACAGACAGACATGATGAAAGCCCTTGGCGGAACTCCGGTGGCTATGTCTTACGGCGATGTTTATACATCCCTGCAGACAGGTATTATTGACGGAACCGAAAATAACGAAACAGCTCTGACGACAGGAAAACATGGAGAAATCTGTAAATATTATTCCCTGGACCAGCATGCGATGATACCGGATGTTATGGTTATGAGTTCTAAAATCTGGAAACAGATAAGCAAGGAAGACCAGGAAATCATTCTTCAGGCTGCTCACGACTCCACAGAAAGTCACAAAGTGATGTGGGAAGAAGCCATTGACGAGGCGGTGGAAGAAGCGAAGACGGAAATGGGAGTTACTTTTGTAGAAGATGTAGACAAAGAGGCATTCCGCGCAGCTACAGAAGGTATGGTGGAAGAATACTGCCAGCGTTATCCGGGCGTAGATAAGCTTTTAACTACAATTCGCCAGGTACAGGAAGGGAGTGAAGAGTGATGCTGGAAACGTTGACAAAGATTAAAAAAGGAATGAATTTTGTATTATCCAGAATTGCGGCAGTCCTTTTATCTGCCATGACCCTGCTGGTGTTGTATCAGGTCTTTACCAGATACGTTTTAAACAGTCCGGCAGCTTTTACAGAAGAGGTGGTACGTTATCTGCTTATCTGGACCGGGTTTATCGGTGCAGCTTATGCTTTCAGCACCAGACAGCACATGGCCTTGGTTATTGTAAGGGATAAAGTATCTCCAAATGCAAAAAAGGGACTTATGGTATTTGTCGATGCCTTGATTCTGCTTTTTGCAATTTTCGTTGTCATTATCGGAGGAACAAAACTGGCGCTCAGTGCCGTGCATGAATATTCTGCACTTTTAGGAATTTCCAGAGGTCTGGTGTATGCCATGGCGCCTGTATCCGGTGTGTTTATCGTGCTTGCACAGGTGATTAATCTGTATGAAGATGTGACAGGAAATGTGATTGAGGAGGGAGAAGAGGCATGAATATAGCACTTACAACCATACTTTTATTTGCAGTATTTGGAATCCTGCTGTTTATCGGCTGTCCGATTTCCGTAGGAATTGTAATTTCTTCTATTGTAACGGCAGTGTCTACACTGTCCTGGGACCAGATTACTTTTATTACCATGCAGAAAATGAACAGTGGTGTGGAGAGTTTCTCTCTTCTGGCAGTGCCTCTGTTTATTCTGGCCGGTAACATTATGAACAACGGCGGTATTGCCAGACGTCTGGTAAATTTTGCAAAACTGTTCTGCGGCTGGATTCCGGGTTCTCTGGCCCAGGCCAATGTTTTAGGAAATATGCTTTTTGGCGCACTCTCCGGTTCTGCTGTAGCGGCAAGTTCTGCTATGGGCGGATGTATTTATCCGATTCAGAAGGAAGAGGGATATGACCCTGCGTTTGCCACAGCGGTAAATATTGCATCTGCGCCTACAGGTCTTCTGATTCCGCCAACCAGTGCGTTTATTGTGTATTCTACCGTAGCAGGCGGCGTGTCTATTTCCGCACTGTTTATGGCAGGTTATGTACCGGGAATCCTTATGGGACTTGGCACCATGGTCGTTGCTTTTATTTATGCAAAGAGACGCAAATACCCGACTTCCGGACGTGTGCCGGTGAAAGAGGCTTTGAAAATCACTTTTGAGGCTATTCCAAGTCTGCTGCTTATTGTCATTGTTATCGGAGGTATTGTGGCCGGTATCTTTACTGCAACGGAAGGAGCAGGTGTGTGCGTACTGTACTGCCTGATTCTGTCTGTGATTTACAAGAGCATTGACATGAAATCCTTTATGAAAATTCTCTTAAACAGCGCAGCAACCAGCGGAATTATTCTGTTCCTGATTTCTGCGTCTTCTGCTATGAGCTGGGTTATGGCTTACTCCGGTATTCCGGCGGCGATCAGTGAAGGTCTGATGTCTGTGTCTACCAATAAATATGTGATTTTACTGCTGATGAATGTGATTCTTCTTATTGTCGGTATGTTTATGGATATCACACCTGCGATTTTGATTTTTACACCGATTTTCCTGCCAATCGCAGAAAGCCTTGGTATGTCTTCCATTCAGTTCGGTGTTATGCTGATTTTCAACATGTGTATGGGAAGTATGACGCCTCCGGTAGGTTCCGTACTCTTTGTATCCTGCGGAATCAGCAAGATTACCATTGAGCAGGTAACGAAGACACTGCTTCCGTATTTTGCAGTGCTGCTGGGAATTCTGCTGGCCGTTACTTATATTCCGGCATTGTCTATGGCTGTTCCTACACTGCTTGGTCTGGTATAAAAAAGGAGAAGAAACATGCTTTTTGGAAACTATCAGGGAATCGAAAAGACAGAAAATGGTTATCTGGTAAAAGGAGAAAACGGAGATATCAAACTGATTTTCATGACCGACGATATTATCCGTATCCGTGTTTCCTTTGACCGGGTATTTAAAGAAGCGTCCTATGCGCTGGTAACCACTGCATGGGAAGACGATTTGGACGAACTTTTAAAGGAGGAGAGACAGCGGATTACCGCTCTTTCTCTTCCTTACGAAGAAAAGGAAAAAGAACTGGTATTTGAGACGAAAACCCTTCGGCTTATCATGCAGAAAAAACCGTTGTGCTTCAGGCTTTACGACAAAGAGGGAAAACTGGTTTACGCAGATTTGAAGGAAAGAGCCTTTGATAAAGACCAGCTTGGCCGGGTGACTCATTATTCGGAAGCCGATATGGACAAAGACCATTTCTATGGTTTTGGAGAAAAGACGGGACATCTGGATAAAAGAGGAAAACGTATGCGTATGTCTCCCAAGGATGCTATCGGCTTTGATCCGGAATTCGGAGAACCACTGTATAAGCACATTCCTTTTTACATTCGCACCAATGAAGACAGCCTCCATGCGCTGGGACTGTTTTACAACAATTCCTATGACGCTGTGTTTGATATGGGAAATGAGCGGAGCGGCTACTGGGATTGCTACTGCTATTACCAGGCGGACGGCGGGGACATTGACTTGTTTTTAATCAACGGACCGGATATGCCTTCCGTTTTAAACCGCTACACGTTCCTGACCGGACGGCAGGCTATGCCTACCAAGCAGTCTCTGGGATACACAGCCTCCACTATGTACTATGCGGAACTGGAAAAAGACTGTGATAAGGAAATTTACAAGGTGATTCAGAAGCACTTTGACGAGCATATTTACATGGACAACTTCTGGCTGGCCAGCGGTTATTCTTCCGGTGAGAAGGACAACCTGCGCTATACCTTTAACTGGAACAACAAGAGATTTCCCGACCCGGAGGGTTTCTTTGAAAAAATGGAAGGTATGGGAATTAACGTGATTCCAAACATGAAGCCGGGAATTCTGGAAAATCACCCTTACCGGGAAGTTTTTGAAGAAAATGATGTGTTTGTAAAAACACCGGATAAAAAGAGCGACTACCGTGGACGCTGGTGGGGCGGAGAAGGACGCTTTGTGGACTTTACAGGTGAAAAGGGAAGAAACACCTGGAAAGAACTTTTAAAAGAAACGCTGTTGAAAAAAGGTTCCAAGACGGTATGGAACGACAACTGTGAGTATGACGGCATTGAGGACCGAAATGCGTTCTGTGAATTTGAGGGCATGGGCGGAACCATGGCAGAGCTGAAAATTATTCATTCCAATATGATGGCTTATACGGCAAAGGAAGCCCTGGCTGAGGTATATCCGGAAGAACGTCCCTACATTATTAACCGGGCCGGATTCGCAGGAATCCAGCGTTATGCTCAGGTTTGGGACGGAGATAATCTGACAGACTGGCGTACGGTGAAATTTAACATTGCCACCATTATGGGCATGGGAATGTCCGGTATTGCCAATACCGGCTGTGATATCGGCGGTTTTGCAGGTCCTGCTCCGGAGGCAGAACTTCTTCTTCGCTGGATTCAGAACGGTATTTTCCAGCCTAGATTCTGTATCAATTCCGCAAACAGCGACAATACGGTAACACAGCCTTTTATGTACGAGGAAACCCTGCCTTATGTACAGGCTGCATATGCCCAGAGATATCGCATGATACCGTATCTGTATTCTCTTATGCGGGAAGCGCACGAAAACGGTATGCCGGTGATGAGGCCGCTGTTTCTGGAGTTTCCGGAGGATAAAAACTGCTACACAGACGAACATCTGACCTTTCTGTTCGGACCGTCTGTGCTGGTGGCAAACGTGGTGGAAAAAGGGGCGAAGACACGGAAAATCTATCTGCCAAAGGGCGCTGTGTGGTATGATATGAACGACCATTTTAAGGCCTATGAGGGCGGACAGACCATAGAAATTCCGGTTACCCTGGCTTCTGTGCCCATGTTCTTCAGGGACTGCGGCGTGTATGTTACCAGCGAAGATGTGACCCAGATTAAGAGAGATACCCTGAAAACTCTGAACTTCCTCATTAGCTGTGAAAACGACGTGACATTTACTTACTATGATGATGACGGCTGGTCTAAGAAGTTTGAAGACGGAGAGTATGCATCTACAAAAATCGAGGTAAAGGCCGGAGACAGAAAGACCATTACCTTTACAAAGAACGGTTCTTATGAGGAAACCTGGGATAACCTGGAACTGAATCTGGTGAGTAAGGAAAAAGGTGCTTACTGGGTAACAGTAGAAGGAGAAAAGATTGCCCGATTCCTGACAAAAGAGAGCTTTGAAGAAGCGGAAAGCGGCTGGTACTATGACATGTCCGACCGAATTATCCGCATGAAATGCTCGAAACCGGACAAAGACAGCTTTACCATTGTGATAAGCTGTGAAAAATTTGATTTGATTGGTATGGAATTTACAGATTAAGAAAAACTGCTGCAGAAAGTCATACGGAACAGAAAGGCGTTTCGTTTGTACTTTCTGCAGCAGTTTTTTTCGGGAAAAATCCATTGTTGCATATTTCGGCAAATGCTATAATCAAGAATAAGAAAAAACAGGCGGGACTGACCTGAGAAAGAGAGGAATATACATGAGGACAGAATTACTTACTTTAAATCAGGAAAGAAATGTGACATTGACAGCTTATCTCCAGGAAACAGGTGGGGCTTTTTCCTATATATCAAAAAGACCTGCTATCCTGATTCTTCCGGGCGGGGGATACCAGTATTGTTCAGACCGGGAAGCAGACCCGGTGGCTATGCCTTATTTAAAAGCAGGATATCAGGTATTCATTTTGCGGTATTCGGTGAAGAAAGATGCAGTGTGGCCCAATCCATTAAAAGACTATGAGCAGGCTATGACGCTGATTCGCAGCAAGAGGGAGGAGTGGAATGTGTATGGGGATAGAATTGCCGTGCTGGGATTTTCGGCAGGCGGACATCTGGCAGGCTGTGCGGCAACCATGGCAGAAAACAAGCCGAATGCGGCAATTTTAGGCTATGCTGTAACCCGGGGGGAAGACGTGCAGATGTGCGAGAGCACAGCGCCGGATGTAATCTCAGCAGTGACGGAGGAAACATGTCCTTGTTTTGTCTTTGCTACCTGCAATGACCAGTTGGTAGCCGTGGAAAATTCGGTGAACTTTCTGCAGGCTTTGGCTCAAAAAGGAGTTACTTTTGAAAGTCATATTTATGCCTACGGTCCTCATGGATTTTCTACAGGAGATACGTCTGTCCAGAACCGGGAAATCCCACTTTGCAGCCGGGTGCCGGATTGGGTGGAGGACAGTATCGGATGGCTGAAAGATGTTCTGGGCGATTTCGGAGAAAATACTATGACAGAGCCAGTATGTAAGGCTCATGTCTCCGGAGATTACGATACTTTTTTGTCCTGGGACTGTACCTTCGGATACCTGAGGAACTATGCCGGGGCAGAAACGGTTATGACTCCGTTTTTAGCCTGGCTGGAAGCAAATAAAGATATGCTGGCGGAGAAAATCGGCCCGGCCGCACAGGAACTGGTACGCAAAAACGGCATGGAAGGTCTGTATTTTATGGCAGATTCCAGAAGTTTTCGGGAGATTTTAAATCATACAGGAATGACAAAAGCAGAAAAGCAGCAGATAGAAGAAGCGCTGGAAAAAATTCCTAATGAAAGATAAGTCCCCAATTGAAAAGCCCCTGTTCCCAAACGAGTGAGAGGAACCGGGGCTTTTTGTTATTCCACGGATTTTAATGCGCTGAGCATATCCAGATATTTCAGTTTTCGATTCATCATATATCCTAAGACAAAGGTAATGGCCGCAATTAAAACTGCAGGAAGGAGAAAGGCTCTGGCGGAAAGCGCGGGGTTGAACATAACTTCATCCGGAGGCACAACAGCCAGTATATATCGGTAAAGCAGGTCGCCCACACCAAAGCCTGTTAAAATGCCAAGCAGGGAAAGAAGTATGGTTTCCCGGTAAATATAGAGAGTTACTTCTTTGTCATAGAATCCCAGAACTTTGATTGTGGAAAGTTCACGAATCCGTTCTGCAACATTGATGTTGGTAAGGTTGTAGAGAATGACAATGCCAAGCAGAACTGCAACAAGGATTAAAACCTGCATAATCTGATTCAGGGAATCTACAATAGTGTTAATCTGGTTAATCATGGTTGTATTCTGAACGACCCCTTTGACAGCGTCTGATTCCATAAAATGGCTGGCCTGTGTTTGTGCATTCTCTAAGGAGCTGTCTTTTAAGCTGACTAAGTTTGCATTTGCCTGGTAAGTATCAGAAAATGCAGTTTCGTAATAGTTGTCGTTCATAAACATAAAGTGTCCTGTGTACATTTCTGTAATGGAGGCAACCTTTACTTTGTGTTCCTTGTCATTGGAATCCGTAATGGTAAAGCTGTCGCCTGCTTTTACATCCAATAATTTTGCCAGCCGTTCAGAGATGACAACGCCGTTATCATCCAGAGAGATTTGTGTGTTATCTTCCCGATGAACAAGAGTAAAATAATCACGGAATTTCTGTTCGTTCTGCGTCACAATCATAGTGATTTCCTGCTTGTCTTTTTTCTTTCCCGCAACTTTTGTCACGGATTCATAATGGACAGGAAGCTGTTCCTTGATGGAACTGCCATTTAAAAGGGAATCCAGTTCCTGCTGTTCTTTGTCTGTTAAAAGGCTGTTCTGTGCTACAATTAAATCATATTGGATAAGCTCGCCAAACTGCCGGTCATTGATTTTGGAGGTGGAGTTCTGTACGCTGAGTCCTGTAAACAGCAGAGCAACGGCACCGCACACACCGAAAACAGTCATAAACATCCGTTTCTTATATCGGAAGATATTTCTGGCTGTTACTTTGTGGGTAAAGCTCATTCTGTTCCAGATTGGTGTCAAATGCTCCAGAAAAATCTTTGACCCCTTTGTGGGAGCTTTGGGTAATAACAAAGCTGCCGGTTTTTCTTTCAGTTCTCTTAAGGCAACGATGCAGGCCGGAAGGACCGCACTGAAAACGGACAGAACCAGTGCGGCCAGAGAAGTTGAGAGATAAAAGTGTTTTTCAATAACCGGTACGTCAAAGCCGTTTCCGTAGGCATTGTAAATGATTTCCGGCAGCAGCAGATGACCTGAGAGGATACCGGCAAGCGTGCCGGACACGCCTGCAATCAGTCCATAGACCGTAAACTTTTTCATAACATCACGGTCTGTATAGCTAAGGGCCTTTAAAGTACCTGCATTCATACGTTCTTCATCCACAAAACGTGTCATGGTAGTCAGGGTTACCAGTGCGGCTACAAAGTACAGAAAGATAGGAAACACATTTGCCAGGGCGTCAATAATGGTGGAAATGGAGTCGTAAATTTTATAACCGTCGGAACCGGCAGCTTCCCTTCGTGTGCTTAAGGTATACACCGGCAGTTCCAGACTGTCCATTTCTTCTTTTGCGTCTGCTAATTTTTCTTCATTTTCAGCAATTTCTTTATTGGCGTCGGCCTCTTTGGTAGTAAACTCCTTTAAACCGCTTTCGTATTCCGCCTCTTTATCGGATAATTCCTGTTTGGCAGCTTCTAATTTATCAACGTTTTCCTGATACTCTTTTTCTTTGGAATGCAGGGTTTCAAAGGATTCCTTCCATGCGGACAGTCCCGAATAATAAGTATTCAGATTCTGGTTGTATAAAGAAACACCTGACTGATACTGCGCATAGCCGGAATTGTATTCCTCCTGCTTCGTTTCCAAAAGTGCTTTCTGTTCTGCAAGAGACTGTCTTGCTTCACTTAACTGTGCTTCATTGGCTGCAATTTGATTCTTTGCGTCCGTAAGCTGTGCAGAAGCGACCCCGATTTCCTGTTCTGAGGAATCCAGCTGCTGTTTTGCGTTCTTTAATTCCGTTTCTTTTTCAGCAAGCAGGGTTTTGGATTGTTCCAGTTCCGCTTTTTTCTGGTCAAGCTGCGTCTGCATAGCGGCAAGGCTGTCCATCTGAGGGGTATAAGTGCCGGACAAAAAGCTTTCATATTCTGACTGGCATTTTTCCAGTTCTGCCTGGGCAGCAGCCAGCTTTTGATGGAGCGCTTCCTGTTCCTCCTGGGAAAGGTCAGGATTTGCCAGCTGTTCTTTGAGCGCATTGACGGTCTGGGTGCAGGAATCAATGGAAGTTTCATATTCCTGTTTGGCGCTTATCAAAGTATTTTTATTGGAATCCAGGGTATTCTGCTGCGCTGCCAGTTCGTCAGAAGCACTTTGATAAGCCAGCTGTTTTTGGGTGAATTCGTCAAAGGCGCTTTGGTAGGTCTGTTGTTTTTCCTGAAGTTCTGCGGATTTTGAGGAAAATGCCTGTTCACTGGAGGCAAGCGTTTCTTTTGCCTGTGCCAGCTGCGTCTCTTTCCCAGATAACTGGCTGTCCGCCGTGTTTATTTTGCCCCATCCGTCCTGGAGAGAACTGTAGGCAGAACTTAACTGGTTTTCTGTTGTCTGCAGGGTATTTTTTGCACTGTCCAGGGATTGTTTGGCAGACTGCAGCTGCTCCCATTTTTTTGTAAGGGTGGCTTTGCCGGAAGATAACTGTTCTTTGGCAGCTTTGAGCTGAGAATCAGAAGAGGCAATGGCAGTTTTTGCATCCTCAATCTGCTTGTCAGCGTCTGCCAGCTGTTCCTTTGTGTCTGAAAGTTTCTGTTTGGCTTCGTCAATCTGTTTCTGTCCATCGTCAATATTGCTCTGATACGTATCCTTCAGAGTCTCCAGACGAAGGGCAGGCTGACTCTCTAACAGCTTGTCCAGTTGGTTTTTATGGGTCTGAATCAAATCGGTATAGGTATCGGAATAAGGATTGACATTTTGCGTATCGCGGAAGGTCACTCTTGCAATCATGTAAAAATCAGAATCAAAGACATCTTTCTTTACAAAGCCGTATCTCTTTAATTCGCCTGTTCCGGAAGTGGACTGTCCCATATTAATAGAAGAGAGAAACTCCGGAGACTTTGCAAATCCCACAATTTTAAAAGTGTGTTTTTTTAGCACCTTGGTTCCGGCGCTTTCCTTTTCCGTGACTTTTAAGGTATCGCCAATGTGGTATTGACTTTTATAAGTATCGGACAAAACGATTTCGTCATCTTTTTCTGCATGTTTCCCGGCGGTCAGTTCATATTTGGAAATGGTATCCGGATTTGAAAACAGACGAATACTGTCGGTGGTATCCTTGATTTCTACATCTTTTAAATATCCATATTCTATTTTACTGGTTCCGGATAACTGATTGATAGCGGCTTGGTTATTTTCATCAATGCCGTAATCTCCAATGACTGTTATGTCAGACAGATTTAAGTCTTCAAAATAGTGCAGGCCGGTTTCTCGCATGTCCGGGCCTGTGACTTTTAGCCCCACCAGTGCAAAAGAGCCTAACATCATCAGACAGAAAATAGAGATAAAACGTCCTTTGGAATTTAAAAAGCATTTTTTTATATCTTTCCATAATTTTTTCTTTTTCAACGAGTATCACCTACCATTCAATTTCTGCAATATTCCGTGGATGTTTGTTGATTTCGATATTTTTTACTGTAGCGTCATGCATGTGGATGACACGGTCCGCAATGGGAGCAATGGCGCCATTATGTGTAACGATTACAACCGTTGCCCCCTTTTTCCGGCACATATCCTGAAGAATCTGGAGTACCTGCTTGCCGGTCTGATAATCCAGGGCGCCTTTTACAATTTCAGAAGCAAGTTCTACATTTTCCTTGGAAGTCAGGTTCTGTACCAGATTATAGAACTGAAATACAAAGCCCACATCATTTCTTCGGTAAGTCGTAAGCTGTCTTGCATTGTAATTGGAAATATCTTTTCCGTCTATGATGACCTTGCCGCTGTCATTGGTGTCCATTCCGCCTAAGATATTGAGCGCCGTGGATTTTCCGGCGCCGGATGAACCCAGTATTATGGCAAGTTCTCCTTTTTCAATGGAGAAGCTGACATCTCTGTTTGCATATATTTTTGTTTCTCCCATCTTATAGGTTTTACAACTGTTTCGCATTTCAATATATCCCATATCTAATTCCTCCTTGCAGCGATTCCGGTTAAATGATAATGCTTGTTTCTTCGTTTTAACGTCAGTTCAATAAACTGAGCATTGAAGCAGCCCACTGCCGTATAGGTGAAGGTCTGCATAAGAGATGTCAGTGTTCCGGTTAATCTGCAGGTACCGTTATCCAGTACCTGTCCGGTTAAGGGGCTTTTATGATTTAAAATATCAACGCAGCCGGAAATCAGTCCCTGTTTCACTTCCATCTGCAAATGTCCATACCGTGTTCCGACAGGTGCAGCTAAAGTAATCTTATAAAAGTATTGCTGTATTTCTTTGCACATCGAGCAGCACACCTCCTTTTTTACTGCCGAGAGCCATTATAAAAAGAAAAGTTCTGTTTAGACATGGTCAAATTTTCGGGATTGGGTAAAATACGGACAAATGTGCAGGAATTGTGGAACAAATGCCTGAATTTTGATTGTTGAATTCTTTGTGGGACAACTGTATACTAAAACAGCAGGAGGTTTTGACATGAAATATGAAGTGACCAGTTTAAATACTAAGAAATTATTTGCAGAGGCCTTAAAGAACCTTGTGGTACAGAAATCATTTTCTAAAATAACGGTCAGTGAATTGATTCGGGTTTGCAATGTCAATCGAAAAACATTTTATTATCACTTTGCCGATGTATACGATTTACTGAAATGGACTTTGGAACAGGAAGCCATAGAGGTTGTGAAAAAATTCGATTTGATTATCGATTATGAGGAAGTTATTCTCTTTGCCATGGATTACATTGAAAAAAATAGTGTGTTTTTGAAGAATATTTATGATTCTGTGGGAAGAGATGAATTGAAACGTTTTTTCTATTGGGACTTTATTGAAATTACAACTTCCATGATAAAAAAGGTAGAAGAACTCACGGAAACCACAGTTCCGAAAGACTTTGAAACCTTTTTAAGCAGTTTTTATACAGAGGCAATAGCCGGAACACTGCTGGAATGGATTGTTCATAAAGAAGAGCACGACAAACAGCAGGTAATAAATTATATTTCTGTTATTTTCCGCACTGCTCTGCCTGCGTCCATAAAACAGTATACAGAGGTGCAGAAATAGCAAAAGAAAACCCCCGGATGGGGATAAAAGCCTTTTTGCAGAGGAAAGCGTTCTCCTGAAATCCTGTATTTACAGGCAATGAAAAAAATACAAAAAGAAAAAAGAAATAACCCCCAGGGTAGCTTACCCCGGGGCTTTTTCTTGTCTATAATAGAGTTCAGCCGTAAGGGCAGACGAAAATAACCAGGAGGAAACAACAGATGAAAAAGAGAATGAAAGCACTGGCAGCGCTGTTATGCGTAACGGCCATGGTAACAGGATGTGGAAGCGGGGCATCGGATTCCGGTACATCTTCTGCCAAAACACAGACACAGAAGGAGGAAGGCTCTGCCAAGACGGATGAATCCCAAGAAAAAAAATCAGAAGTTACCATTGGTTTTTCCAGTGAAGGAGATTCTTTTGACCCTTGTACAGGATTTGGCTATACCGGGTCGCCTTTGTATTCCAATCTGGTAAAAGTAAACGGAGATGACCAGCTGGAAAATGACCTGGCAACGGATTATACAGTCAGTGATGACGCCCTTACCTGGACGTTTCAAATCCGGGATGACGTAAAGTTTACAAACGGAGATGCACTAAAAGCCTCAGACGTTGCCTTTACTTTTAACACGGCAAAAGAAAAAGCCACTTATATGGATTTAACCATGATGGAAAGCTGTACGGCAAAAGACGACACTACCGTAGAATTTAAGCTGACAAAACCCTGTGTAACCTTTATTTATACGGTAGCGCAGATGGGCATTGTACCGGAGAAGGCTTACAGCGACAAATTCGGAATGTCCGCAGACCAGATTATCGGTTCCGGTCCGTACAAAATGGTACAGTGGGACAAGGGACAGCAGTTTATTCTGGAAGCAAATGAGGATTATTACGGGGACAAGCCGGAAATTGAAAGAGCAGTATTTCTGATTCAGGAAGAGGACGCTAGATTTGTAGCGGCAAAAGCCGGAGAGGTAGACATTGCGCTGACCTCTGCAACTCTTGCAACCACAGAAATTGAAGGCATGCATGTAGAAAAAGTAGAATCCGTAGACAATAGAGGCATTACCCTTCCAACCGTTCCCGATGAAGGAAAGAAGACGGAAGACGGATATAAAATCGGAAATAATATTACCTGTGATGTGAATGTGAGAAAGGCTCTCTGCTACGGCGTAGACAGACAGCAGATTATTGACGAAGCCTTAAACGGCCTTGCAAAACCGGCTTATTCCGAGTGTGACGGTATGCCATGGTGGAATGAGGAGGACGTTATTGAAACGGATGTGGATTATGCAAAGGAACTTCTGGAACAGTCCGGCTGGAAGGATACAGACGGAGATGGTATCCGGGAAAAGGACGGAAATAAGCTGGCCTTTCATCTGATGTATTTTGCGGGAGATTCCATGCGCCAGGCTGTGGCTATGTCTGTGGCAAATCAGGCAAAAGAAAATCTGGGCTTTGACATTACGGTGGAAGGTGTCAGTGAGGATGATACCATTAAGAGAATGTTTTCTGAACCTATGATTATGGGATGGGGTTCCGACAGTCCCATGACTTCTTATATGCTGTTCCACAGCAGCAATGCGGGAAAGACAGACTGGTACAATCCGGAATTTTATATGAGCGATAAGACAGATGAGTATCTGGATAAAGCCATGAATTCGCTGACCATTGAAGACTCCTATGAGTGGTGGCAGAAGGCACAGTGGGACGGTGAAACCGGTACTTCCATGAAAGGGGAGGCGCCCTGGGCATTCTTTGTAAATATGACACACCTTTATTATGTGAAAGACGGATTAAATATCGGAAACCAGAGAATCCATGCTCATGGACAGGCATGGCCGCTGATTGCCAACCTGGCAGAGTGGAGCTGGGAATAAAATCGGGTCTGACAAAAGAAGGGGAGCTGCTGCGCTTTTGCGGCGGCCCCTCTCGTTGTGCTTAAAAGAGAAAATGGAGAAAAAACAATGAAGAGTAAATATTATCTGAAATTCACAGGGAAATATCTTGTGCGCATGGTGACGCTGCTGATTGCAGTCAGCGTCATCAGCTTTGTACTGGTCAGTCTTTCCCCTGTAGACCCGGTACAGCAGTATGTGGGCTCGGTTCCCAATGTCAGCGTGGAGCAGAGAGCGAAAATAGCGGAATACTGGGGGCTAAATGACCCGCCTGTTGAGCGGTTTCTGGCATGGGGGAAATCCATTCTCCATGGAGATTTCGGGGTATCCCTTTTGTATCGCCGCCCGGTACTGGATATCATCAGGGAAAAATTTGCGGCTTCCCTGGCTCTTATGATGACTGCGTGGGTGTTTTCCGGTGTCATAGGCTTTGGGGTTGGTTGTATGATGGGAGTCTGGAACGGAAAATGGCCGGATAAAATTTTGAAAAAGGTGTGTCTGATTATGTGTTCCATTCCCACTTTCTGGATTGGAATTGTGTTTCTGATGATTTTTTCCGTACAGCTTGGCTGGTTCCCTATGGGCATGAGTGTGCCAAAAGGTGTTCCCGCAGACCAGGTGACGCTTCTGCAGAGGATTCACCATTTGATTTTACCGGCACTTACCCTGAGTTTTCTGTCCTTTGCCAATGTGGCGCTGCACACAAGGGAGAAGCTGGTAGATGTACTGGAAAGTGACTATGTGCTGTTTGCCAAAGCCAGGGGAGAATCGAAATGGAGTGTGCTGAAACGCCATGGTTTCCGCAACATTATGCTGCCTGCGGTGACCATGCAGTTTGGCTCTTTCAGCGAACTGTTCGGCGGCTCTGTTCTGGCAGAAAATGTATTTTCCTATCCGGGGCTTGGGGCAGCGGCTTCAGCGGCGGGGATGGCCTCGGATGTGCCGCTGCTTCTGGGCATTACCCTGTTCAGCGCATTGTTTGTATTTGTAGGAAATATGCTGGCGAATATCATATATGGAATTGTAGACCCGCAGATAAGGGAGGGATATGGACATGAGTAATACAGCAGCAGTCAGCGCCGGAACAAAACCAAGAAAGCTGCAGATAAACCGGCGGACAAAAACCATCTTTTTTGCAGTCATGATTCTTGCCGTATTATTTTCCGTATATCTGGCAGGAGCGCTTCTCAGTGACGACCTGATTCAGGCAGATTTTTCTAAAAAAGGGCTGCCGCCTTCCCTGGAACATCCTTTTGGGACGGATATGCTGGGACGAGATATGCTGGTGCGAACCATTAAGGGGCTGTCTGTCAGCATTGTGGTCGGTGTAGTGGCTTCTACCGTCAGCGCCGTGATTGCGTTGATTGTAGGAGTGGCGGCAGCAACGGGAACCTCCTGGCTGGACCATTTTATCAACTGGGTGATTGATTTGGTTATGGGAATTCCCCATACAGTACTGCTGATTCTCATTTCCTTTGCCTGCGGAAAGGGTCTGAAAGGCGTGCTCATTGGCGTGGCAGTGACCCACTGGACAGGGCTTGCCCGGATTATCCGAAGTGAGGTTCTGCAGATTCGTTCCCAGCAGTACATAGAGGTATCCAAGAAACTGGGACATTCCAGTTGGTGGATTACCGTACACCATATTCTTCCTCATATGATTCCACAGTTTGTCATCGGACTGATTTTGATGTTTCCACATGCCATTATGCATGAATCCAGTCTGACTTTTCTGGGATTCGGACTTTCCCCGGAGCAGCCTGCTATCGGAATCATCCTTTCAGAATCTATGAAATATCTGTCAACAGGAATGTGGTGGCTGGCCTTTTTCCCAGGACTCATGCTGGTAATGATTGTGCTGCTTTTTGACAGGCTGGGAGAAAACGTAAAGAAAATCGTGGACCCGTACAGCGCCCATGAATAGGAGAACATTATGAAAAACGAGAGTATTTTATCTGTAAAGGATTTGTCTGTATCCTTTCACATGTATGAAAAAGGTTTGGAGCAGTATGATTTAAAAGTCATTTCTAATATGACGCTGGACGTGCGTCCGGGTGAGATTGTGGCGATTGCAGGTTCCAGCGGTTCCGGAAAAAGTCTTCTGGCCCATGCGGTGATGGGGCTGCTTCCGGAAAATGCGGCCATAAGCGGTGAAATTTCCTATAAAGGAAAAGTTTTGAGTCAGAAAGATAAGGAAAAACTTCGGGGAAAAGAGTTTGCCCTGGTACCTCAGTCCGTTTCCTTTTTGGATCCGCTGATAAAAGTGGAGGCCCAGGTCAGAGGCCCGAAGCCGGATATGGCAAAGATAGAGGCCCAAAAAGAAATTTTCAAACGATTTCAGTTAGACGAAAAAACAGAGAAGCTGTATCCGTTTCAGCTTTCCGGAGGAATGGCCAGGCGGGTATTGGTGTCTACAGCCGTGCTAAGCGGGGCAGAAGTGATTATTGCCGATGAACCTACGCCGGGGCTGGATTTGGATATGGCTATGGAAGCCCTGAAAGTATTCCGGGAACTGGCGGATGAGGGGAAAGCGGTGATTCTCATTACCCATGACATTGATTTGGCCTTTCATATGGCAGACCGCATTGCCGTGTTTTATGCGGGAACCACGGTGGAAATGGCAGAGGCAGAGGATTTCCGACAGGGTGAGCATGCGCTTCGCCATCCCTATTCCAAAGCCCTGTGGAGAGCACTGCCCCAGAATGGATTTGAACCCATTTCCGGTTTCCAGCCCTATGCGAAATATCTTCCCAAGGGCTGTCTGTTTTCGCCCAGATGTCCGTATAAGACAGAAAAATGTGAAGAAAAAATACCTATGAGAGAAGTCCGTGGGGGCTATGTGAGGTGTATACATGCAGATTGAAGCAAGAAATATCAGTTTCCGGTACAGGGAAAATACACCCTGGATTTTAAAGGATGTCAGTTTGAAAATAGAGGAGGGCGAGCGGGTCGGCCTGGTAGGCCCCAGCGGATACGGAAAAAGCACGCTGGTAAAAATTCTGGCCGGTTATTTGAAGCCAACAAAAGGGGAGGTGCTTCTGGACGGAAAGCCTCTGCCGAAAAAAGGAGTCAGTCCGGTTCAGCTTATCTACCAGCATCCGGAAAAAGCGATCAATCCCAGGTGGAAGATGAAAAAAGTTTTGCAGGAGTCCGGTATGTTCCGGGATGAGGTTATGGATGCGCTGGGAATTGAAAGAGACTGGCTGGAGCGCTATCCAAGAGAACTTTCCGGCGGGGAGCTGCAGCGGTTCTGTGTGGCCCGTTCTCTCTTTGAAGGCACTCATTTTCTTTTTGCCGATGAAATGAGCACCATGCTGGACGTGATTACCCAGGCGCAGATATGGAATCTGATGCTAAAGGAGGTAGAAGAGCGCAGGCTGGGGCTTCTCATGGTGACTCACAATGCTTATCTGGCAGAGAAAATCTGCGCCAGAACCATTCGTCTGGAAGAAATCAATACCAGGGAGGAATAACAATGGACGTAAATATAGTTTTGTTTGATGATTTTGAAACGTTGGACGCTTTTGGCCCGGCAGAAGTATTCGGAAAATTGCCGGAACATTTTCACCTCCGGTATTTGTCTGTGTCGGGAGATGTGATAAACAGCACACAAGGGGGAAAGGTCTGGACAGACTTTCTGATTCCGGAAGAAATCGAAGGAATTTTACTGGTTCCGGGAGGCAAAGGGGCCAGAAGACTTCTGTGGAAGGACGAGAGAACCTTGAATCTTATAAAAAAAGCGGCTGAAAACGCAGATTACTGTCTGATGATTGAAAACGGTTCTGCTCTGCTAGCGCAGACGGGTATGCTGTATCGGCGGAAAATAGCGGATTTTCCTATGGACGCAAACTGGAACCGTATGTTTACAGCAGGAATCGAAAGAGTGGAGAATGCAAGGGTGGTCATCGACGGAAAGTTTTATTCCTGTAGCAGCAGTATGGCGGGAATCGATACAGCCCTCTGGGTCGCAGCGGATATTCTGGACATTTCTGCAGCAGAGAAAGCGGCTGGCCAGATGGGATATTCGTGGAATGAAAATGCAGACGAAGACATTTACTGCTGAAAAAGACCGGGGGAAAAGCATGGAAAAGAAAGACCAGACAAGGTATGATAAAGCCATGGTGAATAGAATTGCCCGTGCCACGGGACACCTGAAAATGGTGCGGGACATGGTGGAGCAGGAGCGGGACTGCAGCGAAGTGCTGATTCAGCTTGCAGCGGTGAAATCTGCGGTAAACGGTGCAGGAAAGGAAATTTTAAAGCAGTATATGGAAGAGTGCGTGGACCAGGAGCTTCGGCAGCAGGACAACGAAGGGCTGGGAAAGCTGAAGAAGGGAATTGACAGCTTTATGAAATGAAATTTATCAACAAAAATGTGTGATTTTTTGAAAAATCAACCCCCAGGGAGGCTTGTAAGGAGAGGAGAAATGGGGTAGGATAGATTTACAGTTACCGCATACATCCTCCGCATAGATGAATAGACGGTAATATGTAATGTCAAATCCTCATACAAAATAAGACCGCCGCGTCAGGGTAATCAGGGAGAAAACTGAGAGATACCAGGATGCAGAGGTCTTATTTTTGTATAGAATGATAAGTGAGAGTTTGTAAAAGTATATAAAAATACCATGGGAAAGAGAGAGGTTTTTCTATTCGACAGGAGAAAAATGGGTATGCTATAATGACAGCAAGAAAAATTCGGATAAGGAGGAAAGGAAAATGGCAGTATCTATGGCAGTTGTCCCATTATTAAAGGGAGAAGAAGCGAAGGCAATTTTGAGGGATTTTGAGGCGTCGAAAATGAGAATCTATTCTGTAGCTGAAAGGAAAGCAACAGATGAAAAAGTGGCAGAAATATTGAAGCGAAAGAAAGCAAAAATATGAAGTATATAGAAGGAAAAATCGATAGAAAAAAGCGGGAATCTGCCGCATAAAACAACAGTCATGGATACTGTATTTTATGCGGCAGTCATTCGTTTCCGGCTTTTAAAGTTCCCGTTCTCTCTGTACCTTCCGAATATAAGCAGAAGGCGTCATACCAGTGCATTTCTTAAAAATCTTAGAAAAATAATACGGATTATTCCCACACCCTACCAGCTCCGCTACATTTTGTATTTTGTCAGGATTTTGTCCGGACAGAATCTCTTTGGCTTTTTGCACACGCAGATTCATCAGATAGGCAGAAAATTTCTGATGCGTTTCGTTTACAAAACAGCGGCTGACATAGTTTACATTCATGTACAGATGATTTTCCGCAATCCATTTTAAAGTCAGATTAGAATCTGAAACATGCGTTTCCAGATAGCGGAGTAAGTCTTCAATAAAAGGACTGTAGGAAGCAGAAGAACGTTGGGATAAAAGAACCAGTTCGTCTACTTTTTGCATAACTCGATTTAAGATAACCAAAAGGTCATGCTCTTTTTGAATGTCAGATAAAAACTCGGTGACGTAGGCAGCATTACCAGAAGAGAGCCGGGTGCTTATGGTCAATAGTATTTGAGCGGAAAGCTGCAAAAGAAAATCCCGGCTGGAAACAGACTGCAGGATATCGGACAGCTTTTCATGAGCCATCTGCCGCATTTTTACATCCGGTGACAGCAGGGCGGGACAGAGCTGTTTGGCCTGAGCGACAATTTGTTCATAGTTAAAGTTTGCCAAAAGCCGGTTTTCAATAGCAAAGTAAAATACATCAAACCGTTTTAACTTGGGAATCAGATATTCCAGCAAAGAGCTCAAGTCAGAATAAGTGGCCCGGTCATAGACCACAGAAGTCTTCTGATTAGGGAAGGACAATGCGGAGAAAAAGCAGTCCATTGCCTGGTAATCCGAACTGAAATTCGGGAAAAACAAAAGCAGGATATTGGAAATATAAACTTTGTATATGGTTAGGTGGGGAGCGTGTTTTTCAAAATAGGTGTCTACCATGCGGATGGCGTCACTTAAATAGTTCTTTTCTAAATAGAAAATTCGGCAAAGCTGATAAGGGGTTTGCGTAAAATCCAGATATTTTTCATAGGAATCCCAAGAGACAGTTTCTCCTTCAGGCAGAGCAATTCCCTCACCGATGATATTCTGAATCAGAGCATAATGGAGATTTTTAAATAATTGGTTGTCTGAGAGAACAGATTCCTCATGGCAGTATAATTCTTGGCAATCTTTCACTACGGATTGCACACAGTCTGTAATCTGCTGATTGCCGCAGGGCTTTAACAGATAATGACGGACACCGCACTTCATAGCGCGTTTGGCATAGTCAAATTCTCCGTATCCGGATAGAATGATAAACTGCGTGTTCAGATTGGTATGAGAAATCCTCTCAATAAGTTCCAGACCGGAAATGCCGGGCATGCGGATATCCGTCATGACAATATCGGGGGATTCGTCTAAAATTGTATGATAAGCTTCTACGCCGTCCAGACAGGTTCCGACAAGCGTAATTCCAAGTTCTTCCCAGGGTATCACTTTTGCAATGGTATTACAGATAATTTCTTCATCGTCTACAATTAGTAATTTCAGCATAGCAATTCCTTTCTTTTATAGTTGTATTTTCATTTTTAATTGTTTTTTTCTTGTTGTTCTTCAGTTTTTTGTGAAATTGCAGGAAGGGAAATCTGAACAATGGCATACTCTTCCCCAGTTAGTTCGTCTTCTGCATTGGTCAATTTCAAGCCATATTCTTTGCCGTAGGACAGAGTGAGACGCTTGTGAATATTTAAAAGTCCGATACCAAATCCATGAGGGTGTATTTCCTCTGTTTCCAGTTTTTCCAGAAGGTGTTCTTCAAAAGAGGAACCGTTATTTTTTACCTCAATCAGAAGCACATTTTCTTTGACAGAGGCACGGATAGAAATGTGACAGACTTCAGATATTTCTTCTAACCCATATCGAATGGCATTTTCCAAAATAGGCTGTATAGTAAATTTGGGAAGCTGCAGACAGTAATAAGCAGGGGGAATTTCCACTGTGTATTCCAGCCGTTGGGGGTACCGCAGTTTCTGAATAATTATGTAATTTTCTAAAAGTTTTACTTCTTGCTCCAGGGTAAAAGGTGTGTTCGCACGGCTAAGAGAAATCCGAAGGAGATTTCCAAGAGCTGTGGTGATTTGCACAATATCCTCGGCATTAAGCGCTTTGGCGCGCCAGTTGATAGAGTCCAGAGTATTATAGAGAAAATGAGGGTCCATCTGGCTTTCCAGAGCTTTCAGCTGGGCTTCTTTTTTTAAGAGTTCGTTAGTGTAGTTTTCTGTAATAAGCGTGTTCAGTTTCATTGCCATAGAATTAAAATGAAGGTGAAGTTGTCCAATCTCATCTTTTCTCTGTTTGTAATCATCCGAGGTTTCTGTAAAATCATAAATACCATCTCCAACCAGGTGCATTTTAGTGATAAGATAGTTAAAATGTCTTGTCAGTGCGGAAAGTATTTTAGAGGAAAGCAAAAATACAGTACAAAGAGAAAGAATCATGACAAGGATACAAGTAGCTGAGGTAAGCGTAAAAGTACGGGCTATGGAATCATAGGAAATCATAGCAATATAATGCCAGCCATAGAAGGGAATTTGTCCTTTTACGGCAAAAAAGGATTCGTGGTTCAGGTTTGTGACACTGTATCCCTCTTTTGTATCAGAAATTAATTTTTCAATATCTTCTTCACGAAGAGGATTGGAAGAATAAATATCTGTTCCTTTATCAAACATAAGGAAAGATGGTGCTTCATAAGAGGAATGAAAAACGGTGGTCTGTTCTATAAGTGTATTCAGATTCAGATTTATAATCAATGTACCAATAGGCTGAAGGGAAAAGGGGTTGGTTTCCCTTAATTCTTTTACAAGAAAAAAACCATATTCCTGAATGTAATCTGTTACCCAGATAGTAGCACCCTGGGCAAGTCTCCCATGTTTTATCAAATCATTTCGGACGTCCATAGGAACCTTTTGGAAACGAATAGAATGGGTACTGATGGTACTGTTTTCCTGTAAAATGGAAATATAAGAAATAGACCGATTAGCGGTGTTAAACAGATAATTCGTAAGAGTATTGTAAACACTGCTTTCTATATTTTGTTTTTTTCTTATGGAGTTCTCATCAGCAATAGCAGGTAATTGAGTTTGTACGGTATTGTTGGCAAGAATCATATTTGCCAGTTCTTCTGCTTCCTGTAAAGAGGCATAGATTTCAGAGGCAGAATAGGATAAATTAGTAGAAACAGAATTATATAAAGCATGGTCATAAGCTTTAGAAATATAATGAATACTGAAAAAAGCAATGACAGAGGTAAAAAATACACAACCTAAAATAATCAGTTCTATTTTGGATTTTAAAGGCATATCACGGAACTTTTTAGTAAACATAGAAAATTCTCCTTAAATAGTTAAAGTACTATGACTAATTATACAAAATAATGAAAATGAAATAAATAGATTTTGATATAAAGTGTGTTTTTTGCAAAAATATAAGAATTTTACCGAAAATAGTAAGGAAATTATGGGCAAAAGTTGGTTTTATTGATTTTTTATCGGTTAAAAAATTTATATAATATAGTCAGAAATTCAATCAAGAACGTTTTTAAGAAGCTTCTTAAAAAGGAATAGGAGGAAGAGATGAACGCTGGAAAAGTGAAAAAAATTTTTGCATGTATGCTCATAGGAACTTTGGGTGTGTCCTCATTAGGGGCTTGTGGACAAGGAGCAGAAAAGGGGACGGAAACAAAAACAGAAAAGGAAGGTGCGAATTCTAATAATTTGGTAATGGCATGGTGGGGAAATCAAGTGAGAAATGAGAAAACCCAGGCAGTGTTAGATAAGTATCAGGAGGAAAATAAGGATATCACTGTGGAGGGACAGTTTTATCAGTGGAACGATTATTGGAGTAAGATGGCGACGGCAGCAGCCGGAAAGAGTATGCCGGATTTGATTCAAATGGACTATTCTTATATCGACCAGTATGTAGATAAGGGACAGCTGTTGGATTTAACGCCATATATTGAAAGCGGAGCTTTAGATACCACGAATATTCCTGAAAATGTATTAGAAATGGGAAAAGTCAAAGATGGGATTTATGGAATTGCAGGAGGTGTCAGCGGAAATTGCTTATTTTATAACAAAACGGTAACAGATGAACTTGGAATTACAATGAAGGATAATATGAGCCTGGAAGAGTTTATAGATATTGCCAAAGAAGTTACAGAGAAAACAGGCTATCGTGCAAAACTGATTCAGGACGTAAATTATATGGGAGAATGGGCAAGAGCAGAAGGAATTCCCATTGTAGAAGCAAAAATGCCAGTGGATAATGCAGAAGCTTACGAACCCTTTTTTCGGATTTTAGCAGATGGAATTAAAGATGGTTGGTGTATTACTCCTGATAATGTAGATACCACTGGACTTGAAACTGACCCATTAGTATATGGTTCCAGTCCGGAGACCATGGCATGGGTTACCATGAACGGGACATCAAATCAGTTGACGGCACTCCAGGCAGCGGCACCGGAAGGAACGGAGATTGGTGTTACAACTATTCCAACCAGTGATACAAAAGTATCAAATTATTTAAAGCCGGCATTATATTTTTCTATCAGCGCAGATACCAAAAATCCAGATGAAGCCGTATCTCTTTTGAACTATCTGATTAATTCGGAAGAAGCAAATGAAATTCTTTTAGGAGAGAGAGGAGTACCGGCTTCCACCAAAATAGCAGAGCATATTAACAAATTAGTTAGCGAAACAGAGCAGAAATCCTTTGCATATGTTACAGATGTGATTACACCTAATTGTTCTCCTATTAATCCGCCTGACCCTACAGGAATGAGTGAATTAAATGATACGCTTAAAAAAATAGTGGAGAAGGTCAGCTATGGAGAAAGTACTCCGAAAGAAGCGGCACAAGAATATTACAACAAGGGAATTGAATTGTGGGGAGAATAAAACATAAGTAAAAGCTGTCGCATATCTGTAGCAAACAGAAAAGCGACAGCTTTTTTGACAGTGCAAATTAAGATGTTAAGAATACAGAACGGACCTGGAAAGGAGACAATATGCATTCAGGCAGTAAACTACATAAATTTTTAAATCAGGAAAAAAGTGCAGGAGTTATTTTCTGTATGCCGTTTATTATCGGCTTTATTGTATTTTTAGTTGTACCTATGGGAATTTCTTTTTACTATTCTTTTTGCAATTATGATATTTTGTCACCACCGGAATTTATTGGTCTTGATAACTATATTAAAATGTTTACGGGAGATGAAGTGTTCTGGAAATCTTTCAAAGCCACCTTATACTTTGCCTTGGTTTCTGTACCGCTTCGGTTGATTTTTGCTCTGATTGTGGCCATGATTCTTGTAAAGCCTACGAAACTTACCGGTTTTTATCGGGCGGCATATTACTTGCCATCCATTATTGGAGGTTCTGTTGCCGTTGCCGTATTGTGGAAAAGAATGTTTGCACCGGATGGAGTTATCAATGCAATTTTAGGAACTTTTGGGATTGAAACAAATTTTGCATGGCTGGGAAGCACGAAAACGGCTATCTGGACTTTGATTTTACTGGCAGTTTGGCAGTTTGGATCTTCCATGCTGATATTTCTTTCAGCACTAAAACAAATACCAAAAGACTTGTATGAAGCAGCAGAGGTAGACGGAGCAAATAAAGTAACTAGGTTTTTTAAAGTAACACTTCCTCTTTTGACACCTACCATATTTTTTAATCTGGTAATGCAGATGATTAATGGATTTTTAGCATTTACGCAGAGTTTGATTATTACGCAGGGAAAACCTATGGACAGCACACTATTTTATGCGGTTTATATGTATCAGCAATCTTTTAATTATAATAGTGCAGGTTATGCGTCTGCAATGGCATGGACGATGTTGTTATTTATTGGAGCATTAACATTTATACTGTTTAAGACAAAAAAACTTTGGGTTTATGAGCAGGGGTGAGAAAATGAAGATAAAGAATAAGGTTAAAAAGGGAATTTATCATATTCTGGTGTTTGGTTTTGGGTTGGTTATGTTGTATCCGTTGTTTTGGATGTTTATGAGTTCTTTTAAGGAAAGCAGTACTATTTTTACGACAGCAGGTCAGATTATACCTGAAAAGTTTATGATTACAAACTACATAAACGGATGGAAAGGATTTGCAGGAATTTCATTTGGCACTTTTTTCAAAAATTCTCTGTTTATTTCTGTTTTAGCAACTGTGGGAACGCTGATGTCCTCTGCTTTAGTTGCCTATGGATTTTCCAGATGTAATTTCAGAGGAAAGAAAATTCTGTTTGGAGCAATGCTGGCCTCTATGATGTTGCCGGGACAGATTCTTATGGTGCCCCAGTATCTGTGGTATCAGAAGCTGGGCTGGGTAGGTGGCTTCCTTCCTTTAATTGTTCCGTATTGTTTTGCAATTCAGGGATTTTTTGTGTATTTAATGATGAATTTTATCAATGGAATTCCGAGAGATTTAGATGAAGCGGCAAAAATCGACGGCTGCTCTTACTACAGTATTTTCGGAAGAATTATTTTACCTCTTATGACTCCAGCAATTATTACAGGTGGAATTTTTTCCTTTATGTGGAGGTGGGATGATTTTATGTCAGCGCTGCTGTATATTAACGATGCTGAAAAATATCCGGTTTCACTGGCCTTGAAATTGTTTGCAGACCCCGGGTCTTCTTCTGATTATGGGGCAATGTTTGCCATGGCAACACTTTCTTTAGTGCCTATTGTAATTATTTTCTTTGTCTTTCAGAGATATTTAGTAGATGGAATTGCAACTTCCGGATTAAAAGGATAGGAAAGAAGGGAAAACTTATGGTTCGGGTAGGAATTGTGGGATGCGGGAACATTGGGAAGGTTCACGCAGAAGTTCTGAAGAACATGAAACACATACAGATACAGGCGTTTGTGGATAAGAATCTGGAGAATGCCTTGAAACTTGCAAAGATTTATGGAGGAGACAACACAGGATGCTATTCTTCTCTTTCTGAAATGTTAAGCACAGAAGAAATTGATGTACTCCATATTTGTACACCGCATTATCTTCATGTGTCTATGGCAAAAGAAGCGTTGGCACGAAAAATTCATGTTTTTATGGAAAAGCCCCCAGCTATTTCAAAAGAAGAATTTTTTTCTTTAAAAGAGGCAAAAAATCAATCGGGAAAGGAAGTTGGAATATGTTTTCAGAACCGCTATAATAAAACCACGGAGAAAATTTGTGATAGCTTAAAGAACAGGACTCTGGGAAAGATAAAAGGTGCCCGGGCATTTCTTACATGGAATCGGCAGGCTGGATATTATGAAGAAAGCGGCTGGCGGGGAATGTGGAGTATGGAAGGTGGGGGTGTTTTGATTAATCAGGCAATTCATACCCTGGACCTGTTGACCTACTTTTTTGGAAAGGCAGAACAGGTAGAGGCTTCCATGCACAACCATCATTTAAAAAATGTAATTGAGGTAGAGGATACGATAGAGGCTTACATAACCTTTTCTTCCGGAAATGTGTGCTTTTATGCTACGAATGCCTATGCAGAGGACGCTCCGGTATTACTGGAGATTGTATGTGAAAATGGGAAAATCAGAATGGAAGGTGAACGACTGGAAATTACAGAAGACAATGGAGAGAAAATCGCATATGATTTCACAAAAAAAGAGCGTTGGGAAGGCAAAAAATATTGGGGGAATTCCCACCAGACTTGTATCCAAGACTTCTATGATAGTATAGCAGCAGGAAGGGCTTATAGGAATAGGTTGGAATCAGTAGAGAACACCTTTGAATTGACAATGGAAATGTACGATTTTATAAGACTTCAAAAAAGCAGAAGGTAAATGGGAGGGTAAAGTAAATGCAAAAAGTAAAACTTGGAATCATTGGTATCGGAAACATGGGAACAACCCATGCGAAAAACGTTCTGGAAGGAAAAGTTCCGGCCTTGGAGCTGGCTGCCGTAGCAGATCGTCAGTCCTCCAGAAGAAACTGGTGCAGAGAAAATATGCCTCAGTCCGTACAAATATTTGAAGAGGGTAGTGAGCTCATTCAAAGCGGCGGTTGTGACGCCGTGCTGATTGCAGTTCCGCATTATCAGCATCCGTCTCTTGCCATGGACGCTTTTGACAAAGGTCTGCATGTGCTCTGTGAAAAACCTGCAGGCGTGTATACCAGACAGGTGCGGGAAATGAATCAGGCAGCAGACAAAAGTCAGGTGATTTTTGCTATGATGTTTAATCAACGGACAAACTGCATTTACCGAAAAATGCATGAAATGGTAGAAAACGGAGAACTTGGTGCCATTAGACGGGTAAACTGGATGATTACGGACTGGTATCGTACTCAAAGTTATTATGATTCCGGAAACTGGCGGGCTACCTGGGAGGGCGAAGGAGGCGGTGTGCTTTTGAACCAGTGCCCGCATAATCTGGATTTGATACAGTGGATATGCGGTATGCCTTCCAAAGTACGAAGCTTTTGCCAGGAAGGAAAATGGCATGACATAGAGGTAGAAGACGATGTGACAGCATATCTGGAATACCCCAATGGAGCCACAGGTGTTTTTATCACTTCCACAGGGGATGCGCCGGGAACAAATCGTTTTGAAATTACCGGAGAGTTGGGAAAACTGGTGTGTGAGAATGAAAAGCTGACCTTTTATAAATTGAAAGAAAATTTGACACAGCACTGCGCCACCTGCCAGGGGGGCTTTGATAAACCTCAGTGGGATGTGCTCGAAGTAGATACAGACGGACAGAATGAACAGCATATCGGTGTGATGAAGGCGTTTGCAGGGGCAATTCTTGCAGGAACCCCTCTGGTGGCGGACGGAAGAGAAGGTATCCGGGGACTGGAACTTTCCAATGCCATCCACCTTTCCAGTTGGCTTGGAAAGACTGTAGAACTTCCCATTGATGAAGAACTGTTTTTAGAAGAATTAAATAAAAGAAGAGCAAACTCAAAGAAAAAAGCAGAAAAGGAAAGTGTAGTATTTGATACTGAAAATTCCTATGGAAGCGGACAGGAGGAAAATCATGAAAAATAAAATTGAAATCAGTGGATTTGCAGATGAAATAGCAGAAGATTTAGAGACACAGATAAGCGTTGTGAAAAAACTGGGGATTTCCTACATTGAAATGCGGGGTGTAAACGGAAAGCCTTTGGTAGAACATAGCTTGGAAGAGGTAAAAGAAATCAAGAAGCAGTTGGACAAACACGGACTAAAGCTGTCTTCCGTAGGTTCCCCTATCGGGAAAATACAGATTGCAGAAGATTTTGAAGAGCATTTTGAACTGTATAAAAAAACAGTAGAAATTGCCAAAATCATGGAAACGCCATATATCCGTATGTTTAGTTTCTTTATTCCCGCCGGAGAAACACCGGAAATATATAAAGAACAGGTTTTTGAAAGACTGCAGCGGATGGCGGATTATGCGGAGAAAGAAAATGTAGTTTTACTTCATGAAAATGAGAAGGAAATTTACGGTGACAATGCTTTGCGCTGCCTGGAAATCATGCAGCAGTTTTATGGAGAGCATTTTAAAGCAGTGTTTGATTTTGCTAATTTTGTGCAGTGCCGTCAGGATACGAAAGAAGCGTATGAATTGCTCAAGCCTTACATTGCCTATATTCACATTAAAGATGCAAAGGCAGATTCCGGAATGGTAGTACCGGCAGGGTATGGCGACGGACATGTAAAAGAAATTTTAAAGACTTTGCTGGGCAGCGGATATGAAGGCTTTTTATCCCTGGAACCACACTTGACGGAGTTCACAGGATTTGGCAGTCTGGAACAAAACGGGGAATTGGAAAACCGAAAAATGTCAGGAGAAGAGGCCTACACAATGGCTTATACAGCTCTGAAAGACATTCTGGACAGCCTTTTCCAGGAGGATGAGGAGGTACATAGATGACGGTAAAGCAGGAATATCCCCGCCCACAGTTCGTCAGGAAACCATGGCAGTGCTTAAATGGGATGTGGGACTTTTCGTTTGATGATACAAATGCAGGTATCCGGGAAAAGTGGTATGAAGCAGGGAGAAAATTAGAGAAAAAAATTTGTGTGCCTTTTGTATATCAGTGCGAAAAAAGCGGTATTGGGGATACACAGGTACATGAAATTCTCTGGTATAAGAAGAGATTCACATTGGGAGAAGACGCTCAGAACCGGGAAATATTTCTGCATTTCGAGGCAGTGGACTATGAAGCTTCGGTGTATTTAAACGGAGAGTTTGTGGGGAAACACGAAGGAGGGTATACGCCATTTGCTTTCAATCTGACGCCATATCTGGTTTCGGGAGAACAGGAACTGACTGTGCGTGTGTATGACCCGGCTTTTGACGAAACCATTCCCAGAGGAAAACAGTTTTGGGAAGAAAAACCCCGCAGTATCTGGTACACCCCCAGTAGCGGAATATGGCAGAGTGTGTGGTTGGAATACGCAGCAGAGAAAAGGCTGGACGCGGTTCGATTTACAGCATTGTATGATGAGGGAAAGATAAATCTGAAATGCAGCGGCTGTAAGACAACACCAAAAGACAGACTCCATTATAAAATTTCTTTGCAGAATCAAACTGTGGCAGAAGGAGAATTGTTTTGGAATACAGATGTGTTGGATTTTGATGTGGATTTGATACAGAGAAAAATTTTCCGCACCAATTATCATGAGGCAGGGATTTCGTGGACACCGGAAAATCCCACACTGTTTGATGTGGAATTTGAAATCATAGGCCAGCCGGAGGGAACGGTTACGGATAAAGTTTCTTCTTATTTCGGATTCCGCAAAATCCATACGGAAAACGGAATGGTATATTTAAACAATAAGCCTTACTATCAAAAACTGGTATTAGACCAGGGCTATTGGCCGGAAAGCCTTTTGACCCCACCGGATGATGCTGCTCTGATTCGCGATATAGAAATTGCAAAGGCCATGGGATTTAACGGCTGCCGGAAACATCAGAAGGTGGAAGAAGCCAGATTTTTATACTGGGCTGATAAAATGGGATTTCTGGTTTGGGGAGAATGTGCCTCTGCTCCTATGTACAGCGCTCAGTCTGTAAATCGAACCATGAAAGACTGGAGTGAAATTTTAAAAAGAGATTACAATCATCCCTGTATTGTGACCTGGGTACCCATCAATGAGAGCTGGGGTGTTCCTAACATCCGTACAGATTCCAGGCAGCAGAGTTTTTCCATGGCCTTGTATTATTATCTCCATGCTTTGGATAATACCAGACTGGTGATATCCAACGATGGATGGGAAATGACAAAATCTGATATTTGCGCTATCCATAATTACAGTCACGGACAAAAGGGAGAGCAGCAGGTTTACGAAGCGTATAAAAAGATGTTGAGCACAAAAGAAACACTGGTGCAGTGTCCTCCCTCCTGCCACGATATTTATGCCGGAGGCTATGCGTATGACAAAGTTCCCATTTTGCTGACGGAATTTGGAGGGATTGCGTTTGCGGTATCTGACAGAGAAGGCTGGGGCTATTCAGCCGTCCAGTCCTCAGAAGAATTTGTAGAGGAATACGGACGCATTATGAAAGCTGTTTATGCTTCGGAAGGGCTCTGGGGGTATTGCTATACACAGCTTACGGATGTGGAACAGGAAATCAACGGTCTGGTTACTTATGACAGGAAGCCAAAGTGTGATTTTGCAGAGATAAAGAAAATCAATGGTAGTTATCATGCCTGTAGAATCTAAAAAGTTTATAGCAGGAAAATTCACAGAGAAATAGCACGCGGAGTATTGCGTGCTATTTCTCTGTGTGCTATACTTGGAAAATAAAAGAAGAAAATTGAAAGATAACGTAATAGGGTGGTGATTCATATGGCAGTAACAATTCAACAGATAGCTGAAAGAGCAGGTGTGTCCAGAGGAACTGTGGACCGTGCTTTGAATAATCGTGGGAGGATTAATCCTGAGGTTGCCGAGATGATTAAGAAAACAGCAGAAGAGATGGGATATGTCCACAAAACGCGAAAGAAACAGAAAAATGCAGGCGGGAAGAAAAAGATAGGGATTATTACACAGCTTTCCGGAGCGGCTTTTATGGTTGAGGTGAAAAGGGGAATTTTTACAGTAAAAAAAGAACTGGAAGAGCTGGGGGTAGAAGTCTTAATCAGAGAAAATAATTCGGTCAAAGAAGAAGACCAGCTGCGTGCAATCGAAGAACTGGTAAAAGAAGAGATTCAGGGACTTGCGATTATGCCGGTGGATTCGGAACGAATCAGAGAAAGACTGAACTGGCTGGTGCTTGAAAAGAAAATTCCTGTGGTAACCTTCAATTCAGATATTGTAGGAACGAAAAGAAGCTGTTTTGTAGGAATGGATAATACGCGCAGCGGACGAACTGCGGCAGGGCTTTTTGAAATGCTGACAAGAGGAAAGGGAAAAATCCTTATTATAACCGGATATTTCAGCAGCCTTTTAAATAATTCCCGTGTAGATGGATTTCTGGAAGAACTGAAGAAGCTTTCTCCTAAATTGGAGGTGGCAGGGGTGCAGGGCAGCTTTAACAATGCAGACGAAGTAGAACATATTATTGTGAACGCGATGACAAGTATCGCCGGAATTAATGGTATCTTTGTAGTGTCGGGCGGACAGGAAGGCATTGTAAATGCATTTAGAACATTAGGAATAGAAAAAAGACCCTATGTTGTTATTTATGATAAGACGGAAAAGAATGAAAAGCTTCTGTTGGAGGGAGAGGTGGATTTTCTCATTGACCAGAATGGATTTGAACAAGGATACCGGCCGCCGAGAATTTTGGCAGATATGTTATGGAATGGAAATAAGCCGGAAAAGGAATATTTTTATACAGGAATTGATATTAAGACGAGGTATAATCTGTAATGAGAAAAAGAACGCTACAGAGTTTGTCGGTTGTTTTACTGACCATCGCTTTGGGCAGCGGATGCGGATGGAACGAATCTTATGAAAACGTAAACGAAAGTTATGTTGTGGGAGTTGTGACTAAATCCAGCACCAGCGAATTTTGGATGTCAGTCAATTCTGGAATGAAAGCAGCGGCAGAAAAATATAACATGAAAGTGATTGTAATGTCGCCGGACTCGGAACTGGATGAGGAAGTACAGGAAAAACAGATAAAAAAGCTGATTAGTCAGGATGTAGATGCGCTGGCGGTGTCACTGATGGATTCCTATAAAACTCCCGACTATCTGGATGAAATACAGGAGAAAAAGATTACGGCCGTCTCTTTTGATACAGGATTTGAGTCTGCAGACATGCCTTATATCGGAATTGATAATTATGACACCGGATACAGACTGGCAAAGGTACTTGCAGAGCAGCTGAACCATGAAGGACAGGTGGGCATTGTGGCAGGTGATTTGAAGCAGAAATGCCACAGGGAACGGGTGGAAGGTTTCAAGGAGTATATGAAGAGCGAGACAGAGATGCAGGTTGAATTTGTGGAAAGTGGATATGCAAATCTGCAGATGTCAGAACAAAAAGTAAGAGATTTAATCAATCAACATCCCCAGGTGAAGGGAATTATGGCGACCAGCGGGGTAACGGCCATGGGATTGGCAGATGAACTGCGTGATACAGAAATCAAGATTGTGGCAGTGGATGCCCAGGAAGATTCTCTGGAAGCGGTAGAAAAAGGGGAGCTTACAGCGCTGGCAGCTCAATCGGGATATCAGCTTGGGTATGAGACCATTTCCTATATTGAGAAATTGAGAAGAAAGGAAAATCCGGAAAAAAACTATGAAATAGAAATTGAGATTCTGACTCAGGAGAATATTGCACAGTATAGGAGATCGTATGAGAAAAAGTAGTATACGAAGTAAAATACTGATATCCATCATTGGAATCACGCTGTTTACAGCCCTGGCAATCGCAGCGGTCTTTTATGAAAAATCGGTGCGGATGATTGAACAGAATTATATTACAACTTTGAAACAGCGTATCAGATTAACGGCAGATACCATTGACAATGTGCTGCTCAATGTATGCAATATAGATATTAAAGCTTCCTGTGATGAAGAAATCAGAGCACAGTTGGAGCAATATAACAGGGACGGGGATGAAAACAGACTGGAAGCATTATCTGACAGAATGCGTATATTTGCGAAAATGGACAGCGCCATTTCTTCTTTATATCTGATCATTCCCCAAAAGAATCTGATAGTGACGACCCTGGATTATCCTGTATACAGAAGCGGAGTAGAAGCGGAAAAGCTTCAGAACTTTCAGAAAAATATTCAGGAAGACCTGGGGCCGGTGATATTGGAAGATTTGGTACACAATGACGAAAAATTCGTTACATTTGCAGAGCCGGTAACAGATACGCAAGGGAATACCCTGGCATATCTATGTGCAAATATTTCAGAAAACAGTCTGAGTTATTCTTATTTTGCAGAGCCCCTGAATGAGAACTTAAGCCAAATCTGTCTGGTGTATCACGGGGAAATCGTAGCAGCCGGCAACTTATCCGCACTGGGTAAGAAGTTTGACCAGAAACAGTATGGGAAGTGGATGAAGAGCACAGAAGTTTTGCCAGTGTAAAGCGAAGTGTGATATTAAGCGATTTGGCACAGATACAGAACTATATTTTCGGAATGACGGCAGTGATTGTCTTGCTGGCCTTTCTGGCAGCAATTTATATTACGAGAATTGTATACAAGCCCATTCGCAAATTACTGCTGGCTATGAAAAAAGTTTCGGATGGAGATTTGGATACAAGGGTAGAAGTGATATCCAAAGATGAGATTGGAATGGCAGCAGAAGAATTTAATCGGATGCTGAATCAGATTAAAGCGCTGATTCAGCAGCTTCTTCATCAGGAACAGGAGAAAAAGGACGCGGAGCTGGAGGCGCTGCAGTATCAGATTACGCCGCATTTTATGTATAATACATTATTTTCTCAGAATTTCTGGTGGTTCCTGGCGGCAGCGGCGGTAAATGCAGCTTTCCAGATTACCAATACCTCCTGGAACTGCCTTTTCATTGAGGACTGTCCGCCGAAGCATATTACCAACGCGTTTACTCTGATTCAGATGTGCGGTATGCTTTCTGTATTTTTTTCACCATTGGCCGTTATTCTGGTAGGCAAACATGACGTGGTTCCTGTTATGCGCTGGCTGTATTTGATTGCCGCAATTTCCATGCTTGCGAAATTTCTTTTGCTGTATCATTTTGGCGGGGAAACCCAGATTGGAAAAAAGCGTATGGAAGAGACAAGGAATCTTTCGTATTTTTCTATGATGAAAGGGTATGGCCGGGTATTTCTCACTATGATAAAATCCGGGAAAATGCGTCTGGTAGTGTATTTTATGGCGCTTACCAACATTATCCAGATTGCTACCACCAATTTTTTCTCTCTGTATGTAACAGAGCAAATTCATTTATCGGACGAGTTGGTAGCCGTATTTCCGGTTATTTGTACCATCGTTATGATTGCCTTTGTCATTGGACTGCAAAATTTATTTCAGAAATTGAGAATGAAAGCTTCTCTTCAGATTGGATTTCTGATGTACATAGCCAGTCACTTGCTGCTTTTGCTTACACCGGAGAAAAATTTGCTGCTGGTTATGGGATACACGATTTTAGAGGCTGCTGCGTATGCAGTGATTATTCCAAGAAAAGACGCCCTCATGGCCCATTATGTAGAGCCAAAGGAGCGTTCCAGAATTTATGCGCTATACAATGTTCTGATGATTGGCATTTCAGCCCCTTTCGGAAGTCTGGTTGGCTGGATGTTTGATTTACATCCGGCGCTGCCGTTTTTGTTTAATATCGGAATCTTTGTCCTGTGCATTTTTCTGACCATGGCCTCCAGAGATTTGTCACATCTGGAGGAATCCATAAGCTGAGAGTGTCGTAAAGTCTGACAAAGCAGAAAGAAGAAAAGAGACAGCAGAGTGAATCGGAAAATGTAAGATTCGCTCTGCTGCCTCTTTTCCTTATGCAATTATGTACATAAAAGATTATTTCACTCCGAAGTCCATAAGCTGCTGAACTGCGCTTTTCCTTCCGGTAAAGTGAATGGCGTTTAATCCCTGAGCTCTGGCCTCAGCCACATTATCCATATAGTCGTCAATATACACGGCTTTTTCCGGAACAATCTGGAAGTCCTGAATAAGTTTCTGGTACATTTCCGGTTCCGGCTTCAGCAGGTGTACCTGCCAGGACATATATCCGCCGTCCATAAACTCCAGAAATTTTAAATCTTTTGTACAGCGTTTGTACAGGGGCTCTGAAAAGTTGGAAAGAAAATAGAGCTTGTAGCCCCGTTTTTTCAGATAGGACAGCCAGTCTTTTGTGTAAGAGCACACAGAAATGGTTTCGCCCATTCGTGCAAAGGTTTCCCTTATTTCTTTCTCATAGGAAGGATTGTTGGTAATAAAAGACTGAAGGATTTCCTCTTCTGTGCGGACGCCTCTGTCGCTTTCTGTCCAGTCTTCGCTGAGAAATACAGCTTCCGAAACGGCCTGTGCGGTGTCTTCGTCATATTTTAATTCTTTTAAAAGTTTCTTCCAGTCATATTTTACAAGCACTTTTCCGATATCAAAAATCACAGTATCAACATCAGAATTTTCCCCAAGGATTTTCGGAATAACGTCATTTTTCTGGTGTGTCCAATGATATACCAGAAGAAAAGCGTACAGCAAAATGGGGATAATCACAGTTGCGTACAGTGAGGCCATAATCATATTGCCGGCAGCAGAATTATCCGTCAGAGCCAGAATAAAAGTCAGGACATACATACCTGCCAGCAGGATAATTCCTATGACTGCGAGGAGTCGTTTTAAGTTCTTCACGTCTTAATCTCCCTTGCTTAGAATATCTATTATTATAATAATTTTAGAGGTACCCGTCAATGGATAATTGGAATTGGGACTATCCACGGTTTTTAGGTTATACCTACGAAAATATGCAGAACGATTTGGGTATTTTTGCAAGGATATTTCCGGAATATCTGCAAGTACAGTCTTTGGGAAAGTCAGCAGATTTGAGGAAGATAGATTGTATGAGAATAGGAAAACAAAATGCACAACAAAAGGTTTTTATTTTTGGGGGAATTCACGGACGGGAATATATGACCTGTCAGCTTTTAATGGAGCAGGCGGCAAAATTTCTTCTGCACCTTAAGTACAACCGTGTTTATAAAGGAGTCAGTTATGAGAAATTATTGGAAAACAGAGCGATTTATGTCATTCCTATGGCAAATCCGGATGGGGTAAGCATTAGCCAGTTTGGTGAGAACAGTATCCGAAATCCCGGGCTCCGCAGAAAAGTACTGCAAATTGCAGAGAAGGAAAGAAAAAATCTGTCTTATGAGGTCTATTTCAGAAAGTGGAAGGCCAATGCCAGAGGTGTGGATTTAAACAGGAATTTTCCGGCGGACTGGGATAAATATACGGAAGGGAGGGGGGAAGCCTCTTCGGAAAAGTATAAGGGAGCATATCCGGAATCGGAGGAAGAAACCCGGATTTTGACACAGCTGACCAGAGAGGCAAAATTCCAGAGAACGCTGTCCTATCATTCATCCGGCCAGGTGATTTACTGGAATTTCGGGCAGGAAGGAGTACTGAAAGAAAGGACAAAGAATTTTGCAGATAGAATTGCAGAGGTGACGGGATATAAAACAGATGGGAATTTTGAAAAGCTGGATGCAGCGGGGTATAAGGACTGGGCGCTGCAAAGTATGAAAATCCCCAGTCTGACGGTAGAGATAGGAAAGCCGGATTCACCGCTTCCCTGGTGGTGCTTTGAAGAGATATACCGGGAAAACAGGAGGGTCTGGGAGGAGATGCTGTTGGATTTGGAAAAAGAGAACAGCCCCCGAACCGGCAAGTACGGGGGCTAAAAAGGGGAGGATAAAGTATTTCTACTTTTTCTTTGGTTGTCTGCAAAGAGCGTCTCGCATTTGAGCCATCTCTTTGTGGACTATCTGTAGTATGGGCAGAAAATCAAAAGTTATACAAAGTACAGAAAAATTTTATGGGATTTTACATTATTTGATTTTACAGATTGAAAAACTCTCTGTTTTCGTATATACTATACCTGTTAAACCGAAATGGTAAATCAGGAAAATAAACAAAAGGCAGGTAAGATACATGGCATTATTACAAGATTGGAGAGATATGGCATATTCTCAGCAGGCCGACAGAGTGCAGCTTGAGAAATTCTGGACAAATTATTTCTTAATCGAAAAAGGAATCTATGAAAAACTTCTCAGCAATCCTAACGAAGTAGTAAAAGGAACTGTAAAAGAACTGGCAGAAAAATACGACGTAGAAGTTATGACGATGGTTGGTTTTCTGGATGGTATCAATGACAGTTTGAAAATCCAGAACCCTATCGAAGAAATGGATGAAAACACAGAGGTAAATCTGGGATTTGACCTGGAAACTCTGTACAAAAACATGGTAGACGCCAAAGCAGACTGGTTATACGAGCTGCCGCAGTGGAACAGCATTTTCTCCGAAGAAAAGAGAAAAGAACTGTATCTGGAGCAGAAAAAATCCGGTACTGTAGTAAAAGGACCGAAAATCGGACGTAATGACCCATGTCCATGCGGCAGCGGCAAAAAATATAAACACTGCTGTGGAAGAAATAAATAAGATTGTGAAAAGAAGGGACGAAGTTCGGGAAAAGAACACTCGTCCCTTTGTGGTATGCTGGATAGAAAGAGAAAGGAAACGGGAAGACTATGGCAGAATTTCTGCTCTTGCTTTTAGGAATCGTGTGTATGTTGTATTTCGCCGCCATTGCTCTGTATGCAGGACTTTCCTCAAAATTTCCTGTACTGTGGATTTTGCTGGGAGTGGGATTTTGGGCTGGTGGGGCGGCTCTGCATTTTCGCATACAAGTCCCACAGATACTTTTGGAAGGAATACTTTACAGTCTTTGTTTGCTGTTCGGTCTCTTTTTGTTTGTGGAAGCAAAGATTGTAAAAGCCATGTTTCAAAAAGAAGAAAAACGACTAGAGTGTCTTATTGTACTTGGCGCCCAGGTAAAGGGCACTCACCCCAGTCTGTCTTTGGAATACCGGATTCGCAAAGCAGAGGAATATCTGAAACAAAATCCCGAAACAAAAGCCATTCTTTCCGGCGGCAAGGGTGAGGATGAGGGGATTTCAGAGGCAGAATGTATGTACCGGGAACTGACGAAGAGAGGTATTGATGCGGCCAGGCTGATAAAAGAAGACCAGTCCGTCAATACCCAGCAGAATATTGCCTGCTCTTACCGGATATGGAAGCAAAAATGGCAGAAGGCAGATAAAACGGGACGGGTGGGTATCGTTACCAGCAGTTTTCATCTTTACAGGGGAACCGCTATAGCCAGAAAGAAGATGGATTGTGAGATATACGGGCTTGCGGCGAAAAGCAATGGATTTTTGATGGTGAATTACCTGGTGCGGGAATTTCTGGGTGTCTTAAAGGATAAAGCGGCAGGAAATTTGTAGAAAAGGAAAAATCAAAAAGAAAAAACACAGAAAAAGAGGTTGACAAAGCAAGAGAGACGGTTATAATATGAAAACATAAAAGAAATATTCAATACGTTGACGAGACGAGTAAAATGCGGAAGGACACAGAGAGGAGCGCGCAGGCTGAGAGCGTTCTGTTACGGAACCATTTGAAAACTACCTCTGAGTGACCCCAATCCGGTCCGGTGATTCCGTTATCATCAAATGAAGTGGTTACCAAAGCAAATGCTTTTAACAAGAAGGGTGGAACCGCGGGCAAAGATTACGCCCGTCCCTTGCAGTCACACAGGGCTGCAGGGGACGGGATTTTTTTGTTTAACAAAGCCTTCGGGTATGACCACTCCTGCAGGAATCAGGAAAGGAGAAGACGATTATGATTATCACATTGAAAGACGGCTCACAGAAAGAGTACGCAGAAAGCAAATCCGTATACGAAATCGCACTGGACATCAGTGAAGGACTGGCACGGGCAGCCTGTGCAGGAGAAGTAGACGGAGAAGTTGTAGACTTAAGAACAGTAGTGGAAAAGGATTGTGAAGTCAGTATTCTTACAGCAAATGATGAAAAGGGACTGGCAGCCCTTCGCCATACGGCGTCTCATGTTCTTGCAGAAGCGGTAAAAAATTTATATCCGGAAGCAAAGCTGGCTATCGGACCTTCTATTGACACCGGATTTTACTATGATTTTGACCATGAATCTTTCAGTCGCGAGGAACTGGACGCACTGGAAAAAGAGATGAAGAAAATCATCAAAAAGGGTGCAAAAATTGAACGTTACACACTTCCCCGTGAAGAAGCCATTAAATTTATGGAAGAAAAGGGTGAACCGTATAAAGTAGAACTGATAAAAGACCTGCCGGAAGGGGAAGAGATTTCCTTTTATTCCCAGGGAGACTTCGTAGATTTATGCGCAGGTCCTCACTTAATGAATACCAAGGGAGTAAAGGCATTTAAACTGACCTCATCTTCTGGTGCATACTGGAGAGGCGACGAGAAGAACAAAATGCTTTCCCGTATTTACGGAACTGCTTTCAGCAAAAAAGATGAATTAAATGAGTACCTGGCTCAAATGGAAGAGGCAAAAAAACGCGACCACAACAAGCTGGGAAGAGAGATGGAACTGTTTACAACCGTAGATGTTATCGGACAGGGTCTGCCTCTGCTCATGCCAAAAGGCGTGATTATTTTAAAAGAACTCCAGAGATGGATTGAGGATCTGGAGGATAACGAATGGGGCTATGTCCGTACCAAAACACCGCTTATGGCAAAAAGTGATTTGTATAAGATTTCCGGACATTGGGATCATTATAAGGAAGGCATGTTTGTACTGGGAGATGAAGAAAAGGACAAAGAAGTGTATGCGCTGCGTCCTATGACCTGCCCATTCCAGTATTATGTATACAAGGCAACACAACATTCTTACAGAGACCTGCCAATCCGCTATGGCGAGACCTCTACTCTGTTTAGAAACGAGGATTCCGGTGAAATGCACGGTCTGACTCGTGTGCGCCAGTTTACCATTTCCGAGGGACATCTGATTATGCGTCCCGACCAGATGGTGGAAGAATTCAAAGGCTGTATGGCGTTGGCAAAACACTGTCTGGAAACTCTGGGGGTAGAGGAGGATGTAACCTATCATCTTTCCAAATGGGACCCGGATAATAAGGAAAAATACATTGGAGAACCGGAAGTCTGGGAAGAAACACAGGAACACATCCGTCAGATTCTGACAGAACTGAACATTCCATTTGTGGAAGATGTGGGAGAGGCCGCTTTCTATGGTCCAAAGGTAGATATTAATGCTAAGAATGTGTACGGAAAAGAAGACACCATGATAACGATTCAGTGGGACGCGCTTCTGGCTGAGCAGTTTGATATGTATTATATTGACGAAAACGGGGAAAAGAAACGTCCCGGCATTATTCACAGAACCGCTATGGGCTGCTACGAGAGAACGCTGGCATGGCTCATTGAAAAATATGCCGGTCTGTTCCCTACCTGGTTGTGTCCGGAGCAAGTTCGCGTACTGCCGATTTCTGAAAAATACGGTGAATATGCAGAAAAAGTACAGGCACAGCTGAAGAAAAATGGAATCCGCAGCAGCGTGGACAACCGTTCCGAAAAAATCGGTTATAAAATCAGAGAAGCCCGTCTGCAGAAAATTCCTTATATGTTAGTAGTGGGTGCAAAGGAAGAGGAAGAACAGGTGGTGTCAGTAAGAAGCCGTTACCTTGGTGATGAAGGACAGAAGTCTTTAGATGCGTTTATGGACGCTGTCTGCAGGGAAATCCGTACAAAGGAAATCCGTAAAATCCAGGTGGACGCAGAAGGAAAAAGAATTGAGAATTCATAAAGCAGCAGGAAACATACAGATGTAAGGGGGAACCGGTGCTGCCGCAGAAGGGTATGGAATGTGGATATGCCTGTTATGCGGTGGTTCCGGTTCCTTTGGAGAAAAGGCGGAAACAGTATGAAAGATATGACAAAAGGAAAGATAGCTCCACAGATAGCAGGTTTTGCGGTACCGCTGGTGCTGGGAAATCTTTTTCAGCTTTGTTACAATGCGGCAGACAGTATCATTGTAGGCAAATTTGTGGGAACCGAGGCGCTGGCAGCAGTAGGCAGCAGCAATCCCCTGATGACCTTTGCGATTCTATTTATCAACGGTATGTGTATGGGCGCCTCCATTCTTATGGGAATGCAGTTCGGAGCAGGGAGAATGGAGCGTTTGCGAAAGCAAATCAGCACCACTATGATAGGAGGCTGTGTATTTTCTCTGGTACTTTCCATGTTGTGTATTGCAGGGGCTCCCTGGCTTTTACGGCTGATACAGGTACAGGAAGAATTGATTCCGCTGGCGTCCCAGTATCTTCGGATTGTGTTTGCAGGTCTGGTTTTTACCTTTATTTATAACTTTTATGCCAATACACTGCGGGCTCTGGGAGACAGCACGACGCCGGTTTACTTTCTGGTGATTGCCTCTGTGCTGAATGTTTTTGGAGATTTGTTCTTTGTGCTGGTCTTTCATATGGGCAGCGCAGGCTGTGCTCTGGCAACCGTTATCAGCCAGGCCTGCTGCAGTCTGTTCTGCGGGCTGTATATCAGGAAGAAAGTAAAGATTTTGTGTCTGGGGAAGGACTGGCTGTTTTTTGATAAGAGTCAGTTTGCAGAAACCATCCGGTACGGCTGGGCCAGCGCCATGCAGCAGGCGTCAGTACAGCTTGGGAAAATTGGCATACAGGTCATTGTCAACACCATGGGAGTTTCTGTGGTTGCAGCCTTTGCCGCAGTGAATCGAATTGATGATTTCGCTATTGTACCACAGCAGAGCATTGCTTCGGCCATGACTTCTTTTATGGCACAGAATTACGGGGCAGGAGAAAAGAAGCGTATCTGGAAAGGCTTTCGTTGGGGCATGGTAATGGAAGTTCTCTATGGTCTTTTAATTGGCGTAGCCTGCATTTTTGGAGCAGATTTTTTCATGAAGCTTTTTGTCAATGACCAGGAGGTCATACAGCTTGGACGTTCTTACCTTCATTTGATTGCCTTTATTTACATTTTGCCTGCGGTAACCAATGGAGTACAGGGATATTTCCGGGGAATCGGAGACTTGAAGGTTACTTTGTGGAGCAGTATCATGAACATGGGATTTCGGGTGTTGTCTGCTTTGCCGCTGGTTTACAGCCTGCATATGGGAATTCGTGCACTTCCGGTGGCGTACCTTTTGGGATGGATAGCCATGCTGTTGTTTGAACTGCCCCTGCTTTTGAAAAAAATCAGGGAAAATCGAAAAACAGAATAAAAATAACAAAACGGAAAATACTATCTCTGAAAAGAAAATTTATTCAGGAGGTAGCAGCATGCCATTATTAAACTGTACAGCCAGAAACTGTATGTATAATAAAGATGAATATTGTTCCAAAGGAGATATTCTGGTTGAGGGAACTACGGCGGAAACAGCAGATGAAACCTGCTGCAGAAGTTTTGTGGAAAAGAAGGATGGGACTGTGAACCGGGCAGAAACAGGTTGTGCCTGCAAAACGATTGAAGTGGACTGTAAGGCCTGTGACTGTTCCTTTAACACGCAGGAAAAATGCAGTGCGGACAAAATCACCATTGCCGGTGCTTCGGCCTGCAGATGTGATGATACCAAATGCGGCAGCTTCACAGCAAAATAAAAATTTTTACGGTATATAAGACAGCAGAATAAAAAAAGAACGGCTGCATGAAACAGCAATCAGAACGAAAAAGGTTCGCTGTGTGTTTCATGTGACCGTTCTTTTTACATCAGACTTTAATCCAGCCCATCGCCTCGGAAACTGCGAAAATCAGAATCAGCACCAGGCAGATAGGGGCAATCCATTTGAGCATAATACGGTAAAATTTCTTTACCTTGAAAGGACCGTTTATTTCTACTTCATCCTCCACAGTCTTAGAACCAATAAAATGTCCGATGCAGACACAGGTGAGAATCGCTACAATGGGCATCAGAACACTGTTGCTGAGGAAATCAAAGAAATCCAGAAGTCCCAGTCCGATAATCTTGATGAAACTCAAAGGTCCGAAGCCCAGGGAAACGATGGACCCCAGAATCAGGACGTAAAGGGTTATTATAAGGGTGGATTTTTTTCTGCTCCAGCCAAACTTATCTCTTACAATGGATACGTTGGTTTCCATAAGAGAAATCGAGGAGGTCAGTGCAGCAAACAGTACCAACAGGAAGAAAGCCGCGCCGATAACTCCGCCAAAGGACATGCTTTCAAATACCTTAGGCAGTGTGACAAACATCAGAGATGGTCCTTTGCCAAGGGCTGCCTCGTCTCCGCCGGAAAAGACAAAGACGGAAGGAATAATCATCAGACCTGCCAGGAAAGCAACGACGGTGTCAAAAATCTCAATCTGGCGTACCGACTGTTCCAGGCTGCTGTCTTTCTTCATATAAGAACCATAGGTAATCATAATGCCCATGGCCAGTGACATGGAATAGAATAACTGTCCCATGGCAGCCAGTACTGTGGTGGCTGAAAATCTGGAAAAATCAGGAAGCAGATAATATTTTACGCCTGCCCCTGCGCCGGGTCTGGTAATACAGAAAATAGAAACACCTATAATCAGTACAATTAACAAGGGCATCATAATGCGGCTTGCTTTTTCGATTCCTTTTTCCACACCGAAAATAACCACAACGGCAGTGAGCAGAATATACAGGGCAAACCAGAATACCGGCGCTGTGGCCTGTGAAATGAAGCCGTTGAAATATTCGTCTCCGGCTGCTGCGGAACCCTGACCTGTGAGAAAAGCTGCAAAATATTTTACTACCCAGCCGCCGATAACACAGTAGTAAGGGGTAATAATAAAAGGTACCACACAAGCGAGATAACCTACAAAGTTAAAGCGTTTATCCAGCGCTTTGAAAGCACCGATGGCGCTGAGACCTGTCTTGCGTCCAATAGCAATTTCGGTAATCATGAGGGTAAATCCCAAAGTGACTGCCAGTATCAGATACACCAGCAGAAAAATTCCCCCGCCGTATTTCGCTGCCAGATAGGGAAAACGCCAGAGGTTTCCAAGTCCCACGGCAGAGCCTGCTGCTGCAAGAACAAAGCCCATTTTGTTAGAAAAACTTCCTCTTTTTTTGTCCATAAACCTCTCCTTTTTCACTAAGATATTTTTGTTTTTTTGATTTTTTGGAATAAAGCGTCGCAGTCTGTATCACTTCAACGTAATACAACGCCTGCGGTATATGACACTCATTATGCCATTGAACAGGCAAAAAAACAAGAATTTTCTGCGAAAAAAGTAAAAAAAATATAAAATGTATAAAAAAGAAAAAAACTATTGCATTTCAAGGCGCTCTATGTTATACTGTATAAGTCTGAAGAAGAAAAAGAAAGCAGAGTATCCACTCTCACCCTAGCACGAGTAAGTGACTACGGTTTATATGAAGATAATGAGGCGCACAGCGTTTTCTTATGCGGATAATCAGTGGGTAGTATGCAGATGTTGCAGATTAGTCACTTTTTTTATATCTTTCTGTAATGGCAGGAAGGCGCAGGAAACTGCTCTGTAGATTCTTATTCTTTCTTTAAAACAAGTTCAAAACATGTGGTTTATCAATATTATGGAGGTGCACTACTATTAGCGATTTAATGATTAACGAACAAATCAGAGACAGAGAGGTACGTCTCATCGGCGCAGACGGAGAACAGCTGGGCATTATGTCCGCAAGAGATGCGCAGAAACATGCCATGGAAGCGGGCTTGGACCTTGTAAAAATTGCTCCTACAGCAAAGCCGCCGGTTTGTAAAATTATCGATTATGGCAAGTATAAGTACGAATTAGCGAGAAAAGAAAAAGAAGCTAAGAAGAAACAGAAAACCATAGAAATCAAAGAAGTGCGTTTATCCCCTAATATTGAGGAAAACGATTTGAACACGAAAGTCAATAATGCCAGAAAATTCCTGACCAAGGGAAATAAGGTAAAAGTTACTCTGCGTTTCCGGGGGAGAGAAATGGCACATATGCAAAGCAGCAAACACATCTTGGAAGAGTTTGCGCAGGTTCTGTCTGACATTGCCGTTGTGGAAAAAGCACCAAAGGTAGAAGGCAGAAGCATGACTATGTTTTTGACAGAAAAACGTTAATAAGAAAAAGAGTTTAAGGAGGACATAAACATGCCAAAAATGAAAACAACTAAAGCAGCTGCAAAGCGCTTCAAATCAACAGGTACAGGTAAATTAAAAAGAAATAAAGCTTATAAGAGCCATATCTTAACAAAGAAATCTCAGAAGAGAAAAAGAAATCTCAGAAAAGCAGCTATCACAGATGCAACTAATGTAAAGAACATGAAGAAAATCTTACCTTACATCTAATCGTTTGTGTGTAAGTATGTTTAATATAGGAGGAAATTAAGAATGGCAAGAATTAAAGGCGGATTAAACGCTAAGAAAAAACACAATAGAGTATTAAAACTGGCTAAAGGTTACAGAGGAGCCCGTTCCAAACAGTACAGAGTAGCAAAACAGTCTGTTATGAGAGCTTTAACAAGTTCTTACGCAGGCAGAAAACAGAGAAAACGTCAGTTCAGACAGTTATGGATTGCTCGTATCAACGCTGCTGCAAGAATGAACGGATTATCCTACAGCAAATTTATGTACGGATTAAAATTAGCGAATGTTGACCTGAACAGAAAAGTATTAGCTGATATGGCTATCAACGATGCTCAGGGATTTGCTTCTTTAGCAGAACTTGCTAAATCCAAATTAGCTTAATGAAATTTTTACCCCCGTAAATGGCTTGTTTACGGGGGTTTTTCTGTTACAGGGAAGAGTCAAGAGGAACTTATAGATTTTAATATTAAGCGATTGTCCGTTAAATAATTTTGGGAATATAAAAAGTAGGATTCCTTATTTTTTATGGATACATCATAGAGTAAAATTCCTTGTTTTTCCTGCAAATCTATAGGGACTGCGGAAGCAGAAGGAGTAAATTCACGGTCCAGTTTTATTTTATACACAGAAGCACTGGCATAGCTTTTACCGGGATTCTGACTGTCGCTGCTGTAATATAAGGTATAACTGGATTTATCAGGCAGACAGGCTGCTGGTTCGTGGTCGGCATCAGCAGGCAGAATCTCTTTTTCCCCAGACCAGGTGAAACCGCCATCCGCAGATGAAATCACATTTAAGGAAGACGGACCTTTATCGTACATTTCTTTTTCAAACACATAGTATAAAATGCCATTTTCATACAAAATGTCCCCGTCCTCTAAATTGTTTTGACAGGTAAGAATGTCAGAATGATATTCCCAGTTTTTTAAATCTTTTGAAGTATAAGTATGTACCGTGTAAGTTCCATTTGCTGCATTGGAATCGGCGTTTCTGGATAATGGTAGGGTCAATCATAAGGTTTTCACTGGTAAAGAGGGTCTGGTATTCCGACAGATTTCCGTCTTTATCCAGAGAAAAGGAACAGATTTCTTTGTTAAAGTTTCCGGCAATTATGAAATTGGAGTTTTCCAGAGGATAGAGCCAGTTGACTTTCACATCTGGATATTCCTGAAGCAACTGGCCATTTTGGTCAAAAATAACTAGTGTGCTGACACACATATATTTAGCACAATTGTTCTTTTGCTTCATGCCGTTTCATGATATACTAAAAGAAACGGCGGTGATTCATTATGGCAAGACCTAAAACATATCATATTATACT